>Ga0210394_10000102_pt1 | contig 210707 bp, 169 predicted proteins | sample IncBWC12MmetaG_FD_160121 | JGI IMG/M metagenome (GOLD analysis project Ga0210394, IMG submission 160121) | Forest soil microbial communities from Barre Woods Harvard Forest LTER site, Petersham, Massachusetts, United States - Inc-BW-C-12-M | ecosystem: Environmental > Terrestrial > Soil >...
CGCCCATGGTCTCCGAATGGAACCTGCAGGTACAGCACCAGATCGGAACAAACCAGTCCATCAGCATCGCCTATGTAGGCACGCACGGGGCGCACCTCGTGCGGAATTACAATGCCAACCAGAATCTGTTCAATACCGGTGCGGACCTGTATCCGAAGTTGGGCAGCATCTTTATTCAAGACACGAGAGGCAAGTCGGACTACGACGCCATGCAGTTACAGTACGAACACCGCGCGAGAAATGGTCTCACGGTCACGGGCGCGTTCACCTGGTCCAAGACGCTGGACGACTCTTGTGGCAATTTGGATGCCTGCAACCCGCAGCTCTATACCGACTTTGCCATCGAGCGCGGGCTGTCCACTCAAGACGTCAACTATGTGATGACGTTGAGCGCGTTGTACGAGCTGCCTTTTGGCCGCGGCAAGCGCTGGGGCGCAGATGTGAATCGGTGGGTTGACTATGCAATCGGCGGCTGGCAAATCAACGCCATATACGATTTGCAGGGTGGCACGCCATTCAGCATCACAGCTAGCGGCAATCCTCAATACACGCGCGCGGACCTCGTTGGCAAGGTCAGCGTGCACCCGGGCAATATCTTGGACTACGTGGACGGCGCTGCCTTCCTTGCGCCGAAGGCGAATACCGCGAATATCTACATTGCCCCTGGCACTGCTGGCCGAGACATCGTTCGCGGCCCCGGATTTTCCAACATAGACTTTGCTGTGTTCAAGAATTTCCCGGTAACGGAGCGCATCAAAGGCCAGTTCCGCGTGCAGGCCTACAACCTTACCAATACGCCACACTTTAGCAATCCGTTTGATACGAACATTAACGACAATCAAATCGGAAAGATCAACAGCGTCCTGACCAACAGTTGGCGCCAGGTTGAACTGGCGTTGCGGTTCACTTTCTAACCCCGAACACCCAGGGAGGGAGGCGGAGATCTTCGCCTCCCCTTCTTTAATCTTTGAAACTTACGCGAGAGGGTATGGAATTGCTTCCCAAGAAACGGTTGCTGGCTATTGCTGTCTTTGCGATGTCTCTCGCCGTGCGATGTTCGGCGCAAAATGCACCCGGAGGGCCGGGGGCGATGCCGACGTGGACGGCGGGAAGCAAAGAGGCGGTGGGCACAGCAACGGCTACTCAGTCGCATGTGTGGTTCACGCTGGAAGGCGGAATACTGACCGAGGTGTATTACCCGCGGCTGGATACGGCGAATTTGCGGACGCTGGAATTTGCGGTGAGCGACGGGAAGGCGACCTGGGCGGAGTCAAATGATATGCGGCACTCGCTGGAGCGGGTGAATAACGATGCGTTGCTTTACCGGCAGACGAGCAGCGATCCGGGCGGAAAATTCAAGATTGAGAAAACTTATGCCAGCGATCCGCAGCGGGATGCGCTGTTGATTGAGGTCGCGTTCACGGCGCCCGCGGGTTATGAATTGTATGTGCTGGCGGACCCGGCGCTGAAGAACAGCGGGTACGGCGACACGGGATTCACGCAGGACGGAGCGCTGGTGACGCAGAAAGACGATGTGGCGTGCGCGCTGATGAGTTTGCCCGGATTTTCGGGCGCGAGCAGCGGATTTGCCGGGAAAAGCGACGGGTATACGGATTTGCTGCTGCACCACAAGCTGACGTGGAAATACGATCGCGCGGAGAAGGGAAATGTTTTTCAAACGGCGAAGCTGGGAGGCGCGGGGCGCTATACGCTGGCGCTGGGATTTGGAGCGGATGCGGCAGCGGCGATCGAAGTGACGAAGAAATCGCTGGGGCGGAAGTTTGCGGAGGTGAGCGGCGAGTATGTTGCAGGCTGGAAGGAATATGTGAAGGGCCTGCGCAAAGTGGACTCGCGCTACGAGAATGAGTTTCAACTTGCGGCAATGGTGCTGAAGGCGCACGAAGACAAGACGTATCGCGGGGCGATGATCGCTTCAATGACCATTCCGTGGGGCTTTACGGCGAAAGCGGACACGGCCGCGGTTGGCGGGTATCACCTGGTATGGGCGCGGGACCTATATGAGGTGGCGACCGGGTTGATGGCCGCGGGTGATCGCGCGGCGGCGGATCGCGCGCTGACGTATCTGTATACCGTGCAACAGAAGCCGGACGGGGGATTCCCGCAAAACAGCTGGCTGGACGGCCGGGCTTACTGGACGGCGCTGCAGATGGACGAAGTCTCCTATCCGATGGTGCTGGCGTGGCAACTGGGGCGGACGGACGCGGAGACCTGGACGAAGCATGTGCGGCCGGAGGCGGAGTTTGTGATGTCGCACGGGCCGGTGACGCAACAGGAGCGCTGGGAAGAGATTGGTGGATATTCGCCTTCGACGATCGCGGCGGAGATCGCGGGGCTGGTGTGCGCCTCGGATATTGCGCGGAAGAACGGCGCCATTGACGATGCCGCGCGTTACATGACGACCGCGGACGACTGGGCGGCGCATATCGAATCGTGGATGGTCACGACGACCGGGCATCTGGGAAAGAGCACTGGAGAGCCGGGCTACTACATTCGCATTGACAACAACGCGGACCCCAACGGCGGATTTAAGTTGGATGTGCGGAATGGCGGAGGCGTTTGGGACGAGCGCGACGTGGTGGACGCGGGGTTCCTGGAATTTGTGCGGCTGGGAATCCGCCCCGCGAACGATCCCGTCATTCAGCATTCGGTGGAGATTGTGGATGGCGCGATTCGGGTGGAGACGCCGAATGGGCCGTCGTTTTACCGGTACAGCCACGACGGGTACGGAGAAACCTATTTTGGCGGACCATGGCAGGGGGAAGGTATCGGGCGGACCTGGCCGATTTTTACAGGGGAGCGCGGCGAGTATGAGATTGCCGCGGGGCGCGACGCGACGCCGTATCTGAACGCGATGCTGCATTTTGCGAATTCGGGCGGAATGATTCCGGAGCAGGTGTGGGATCAGGCGGATCCCACTCGGTCGGGATTTGTTTTTGGGCGCGGAACGGGCAGCGCGACGCCGCTGGCGTGGAGCATGGCGCAATTCCTGCGGCTGGCGGTTTGCGCGGAGGAAAAGCGGATCGTGGAGACGCCGGGTATTGTGGCGGATCATTTCTTGAAGAACCGGAAGTAGTCGGAGTCTTACCTATCGGGAAAGTTAGTTTGACTACTGTAAGTGTGTTGCAGGAAGCGGGCGTGTTGGTTAAATTTGTAGTGCCAGCGCCCGGGTGGCGGAATGGCAGACGCTGAGGACTTAAAATCCTCCGGGGATTTTTCCTCATGTGGGTTCGACTCCCACCCCGGGCACCACTATTTTCGATTGAAAATGAATCAGTTAACGCGGCGTGGTTTGGCGTGTACCTGCCGTCAAAGAGTTGTTTTTGAGGGAGGCCAGCGGGAAGGCTTCAAGCTGGCACGAGGGAAGCGCTGCTGCGCGTTGTAGTGGCGCTTCTTCGGGCAACGTCCTCGACACAGGCCCACTTTGCCGGTAATCGGACCAGGTTCTGAAGGCGCCCCAAGTCCAAATCATTGCTCTCGCAATCCATGCTGCTGGGTTACATAACCCCCAGTACTCGGTCTTTATTCGCCCGATTTGGCAACTTCTAGAAACCTCATATTCTACCTAGATATTACGTTCCAAAGGTCCGCAGCCAACCTACTGGTGGATCTGTTGGTGAAACCAGCGCACGAGCAATGATACTGAGAGCAGCCTCAATCGCACTTGCGATCGACGTCTCCGTACATAATTGTGCAAAAGAATTCCACTCACGCCGCTGCAATATTTCCGATTTTCTCGATTGTGCTTGACACGTGCGAAAAGAAGGGACATCATCCCCCCCATTTCTGCCCCTGGGTCCACAAGTCCCTAAGTCGCCGAAGCTAGTCGCTCTCTAAAGGTGGTGGGGCTGATGAATCAAGCAATTTTGTTTTTGTGGGTTTGTTTCGGACTCCTTGCACCAGTGGCAAGGGCGGATTCTGCTCCCATCACGATCGACTTTGAAAATCTTTCCGATTCCACCTACGTCGGCTCCACATACGCTTCCCAAGGAATCATTTTCAACGGGGCCGTCGTTCTGACAGCCGGCATCAGTTTAAACGACCTGGAGTTTCCGCCGCATTCCGGAACGAATGTTGCCTTTGACGCAAACGGCCCGATCACGCTCAGTTTCCTGACCCCAATTTCGTCGTTCTCTGCTTTCTTTACTTACCTCTCGCCCGTGACAGTTACAGGCTTCGACGCTCTCAACCAGACAGTGGCAACAACGCAATCCTTATTCAGCGCAAATAATGTTTCCACCGGGAACGCCCCCAACGAATTAATTCAGTTAAACGATCCGAGCGGCATTTCACAAGTCACCCTGGCGGGCGATCCGGCAGGCGATTCATTTGTTTTTGATGACGTCACGTTTACTCAAATCAGTTTCACAACCGTGCCCGAGCCAGGCACGCTGACTCTGCTGGCTCTCTCTCTGTTCGTCATGGTTCTCTTCCACAAGGCCCTTATCTAGCAAGCGGGGTAAGCTCGTAGATGCTTCGTCCCTTCAGCCGCAGACGGTTTTTCGTCGGAGCACTTGCTGCCGCTCCGCTCGCGAAATCCCTGCCGGCGTTCGATACGGTGCCGGCGGGCGATTCCAGATCGCAAACCGCACTCGAACTGCGAAAGCGGACCGCGGCATCGCAGAGCAAACGAGCCGTCTCGGCAATGGCCACGAATGGAGACGAGGCGCTCTACGCCAATCGAATCGCATGCTTTTCCAAGGGATTGCCGCACGACGCGTCGGGAGAAGTTCAACCTCTGGCCTACGACGCCCTTCTGAAGGCGATCAAGTCCGGAGCGCACGCTGACTTCGAGCGAATCCCTAGAGGCGGCGGGCGCAAACTGAATAATCCGCAATCCGCATTCGCCTACCACCTGGAGGGTGGTGATCCTCACACATTCGAAATTTCGCCGCCGCCTTCCTTTACCACGGTGGCGAATGCCGCGGAATGTTCGGAACTCTATTGGCAGGCGCTCTGCCGTGACATCCCGTTTCAAAGCTTCTCGAAATCTTCCCTCGTTCAACAGGCGGCCAAACATCTCCAAGTAGCTCCTTCAAAGCTTTTTCGGGGAACGACGAAGGGCGACCTCGCGGGGCCCTACATCTCGCAGTTCCTTCTTAAGCCCATTCCCTTCGGTTCGGGAAAAATCGAGCAGCGCTACCGCGTGCCCGCTGCCGGCAGCGACTTCCTTACCATGTCCAGCGAATGGTCGCAAATCCAATCCGGAATCCCGCCCTGGCGCGCCGCCACTTACGAGGAAGCCCCGCGCTACATCCGAAACGGCCGGGATCTCGCGGAATTTGTTCACTACGATTTTCCCTATCAGGCTTCTCTCGGTACCGCGTTGATCCTGCTGAACAGCGGCCCCAACTCCGTCCTGAATTGCAATCAGTTCCGTAGCGCCGCAAATCCCTATCGCTATTCCACTGTGCAGGAAGGCTTCGTCACCTTTGGACAAGCGGAGGTAACCGATTGGCTTGGCCGAGTAACCACTGCTGCCTTGAAGGCCGCTTACTGCCAGAAGTGGATGGTCCACCGCAGGCTACGGCCCGAAGCATTGGGTGGATTGATTCAGCAAACCAGGACAGGCGCGCGAGACTATCCGCTGCCTCTCGCACTCACGAATTCTGCGGCGGTGGAAAGCGTCTTTGCGCGGACCGGCTCTTATCTCTTGCCGCAAGCCTATCCGGAAGGCAGCCCCCTGCATCCGTCTTATCCCGCCGGCCACGCCGCTGTCGCCGGCGCCTGTTCCGTGGTTCTGAAGACTTGCTTCGACTCTTCGATGCTCCTGCCGGCGTGTGTGGAACCTGCCGCGGATGGACTCTCCCTTGAAGAGTGCCGCGATTACTCGCCGACGGTCGGAGAAGAAGTTAACAAGTTGGCCTTTAATGTTTCGATGGGCAGAAATTGGGCGGGCATTCATTACCGTTCGGACTGCGTAGCTGGCCTGAAGCTCGGAGAGGATGTCGCGATTTCCATTCTCCAGGATTTGGCGCGCACGTACACCGAAGATTTTAAGGGCTTCACGTTCCAACGGTTGAGCGGAGTTGAAGTTCATATCACGCCGCAAGGTGAGGTTGTGGAAGGATGATTTCCGTACTGAAGAGTCTCGCAACAATCAGACCCGGACGTTTTGCCTGGAGCCTCGCGCTTGTCTGCTCGACACTCTATGTTGCACCCCCGCTCGCATTCGCGGCGCCTACCGTCAATCCATTGACGGCGAGGCCGTCCTCCCTGACTGCAGGTGTCACGACTCCGGTGACAGTAACGGTGCAGATCTCGGGAGGAACTGTCCTCCCCGGCGGCGTGAATCTCTTGCAAGAAGATTCCACGGGCAAAACGATGAGTATACTTGGCGTGATGCACGATGACGGCCTGAACGGAGATGCAGCGGCCGGTGATGGAATTTTCACGCTGGTGGTTTCCTTCACGCCGGCGCAGGCCAATCCCATCTTTCTCCAGGCTTCGGTGGCGATGCAGGGAATGCTGCTCCGCGTAAAGTCTCCCATGCTCACGATTCCGGTCGCGTCGGGCTTGCCTGGCGCAAATCCTGAGGGGCCATACACAGGTAACGTAGGCCAGGCTATCAATTTCAGCGGTGCACTCTCCACTGCCCCGGCTGGACAAACCGTAATTTCGTTTCTCTGGAATTTCGGCGATAGCACAACCGCGACAGGTGCAACACCGACACACACCTATGCCGGCCCTGGCACCTTCCAGGTTTCACTCACCGTCACAGATACGAGCGGCGGCACGAACACGGCTACAACAACGGCTGCGATTTCTGCTTTGCCCGGAGCGAATCCCGGTGGACCATATAGTGGAAACGTCGGGCAAGCGATTGCCTTCAGTGGCGCCGGTTCTACGTCTCCGAACGGCGATCCGATCACGAAATTTGCCTGGGATTTTGGCGACGGCATCACCGGAACGGGTGCGACCCCGACGCACGCCTATACGACCAGTAACAGATTCACGGTCACATTAACGGTGACGGACGCGACGGGCGGAACGAATATGGCGACCACGACGGCCACAACCGTCGCACTGCCTGGCGCAAATCCTGGCGGGCCCTACACCGGCAATGTTGGCCAATCCGTTAATTTCAGCGGGGCCGCTTCCACCAGCCCGACCGGTGATCCGCTGACTACCTACGCTTGGAATTTCGGCGACGCCTCAACCGGAACCGGGGTCTCGCCGACCCATACTTATGCCTCGCCCGGGAATTTTACGGTTTCACTGGCGGTCACCGATACGACCGGGGGAACAAGTTCCGCGACGACCACCGCCAACATATTCGTCCTTCCAGTAGCGAATGCTGGCGGACCTTATACCGGGACGAGCGGACAAGCCATCACCTTCAACGGTGCTGGATCCTCATCTCCAACCGGCGATCCGCTCACCACGTTTGCGTGGAATTTTGGCGACTCTTCAACTGGCACGGGAGCCTCGGTCTCCCACACTTACAGCTCAACGGGCACCTTCACGGTTTCGCTCACCGTGACAGACGCGACGGGCGGCACGAACCGTGTCACGACCACGGCGCAAGTCTCGACTGGAATTGGGCCGCTCTCCATCACCGATTTCAATCCAAAGTCTGGCCCCGCCGGAACATTGATCACCGTTACCGGCACGAGCTTCCTCCCGGCTGGCGGTGGCACTCCCTCCGTGACCTTGACTCAACTGGGCGGTGGAACATTATCCGCTCCCCTGAGCACCTTCAGCTCCACCAGCCTTTCCTTCGTGATTCCGGCGGGGGCCGCTTCCGGTCCGATCGTTGTCACCGCGGGAACCCAGACCGCCGTGTCAGTCACCGCGCTCACGATCACCACTGCGTCCACGTTCACGCTGGGAGTTTCACCTGGCTCCGGAAATCTTATTCCGGGCCAATCGGTGGCCTATGCCGTCACCGCTTCCAGTTCGAACGGTTTTAGCGGATTGGCAGCCTTGTCCGTCAGCGGGTTGCCAAGCGGGGTCACATTCAACTTCAAGCCCGCTGCCGTGACGTCCGGCCAAGTTTCTATTTTGACCCTTTCCGCCCCATCAACCCAGGCCGCTAGCAAATCAACGCTCAACATTTCCGGGGCCGCAACTATCCAGGGTCAGCCGGTTTCCAGTTCCGTCCCCGCCACGCTGTCCGTTACCGGTATCACCACGTCGCTACTCGGTCGCACCGTAGTCGATGACTCCGCCGAAACTCCCATCGCAGGCGTCACCGTAAAGTTCCTGGGCAAAGATGACAAAGGCAACAGCACGGGATGCACCGGCCAGAGCACGCTCTCCGACGGCGCTGGAAATTTTTTCCTCACTGCCCTGCCCACCGCCTGCACTGGACCACAGCTGATTTCCTATGACGGCTCCACGGCCACCTCTCCCGCGGGCAAATATGCTGGGGTAAATTTGTCGTACACGCTGACCTCTGGCCAGGTCACCTCGTCGCCGATCCTCATCCATTTGCCGAGAATCGACAACGGCGAAACCGTGCTGGTTCCCCAGAATCAACCCAGCAACCAGACATTCACCTTTTCCACCATACCCAATTTGAGCGTCACGGTTTACGCGGGTACGACGCTTTCACTCGACGACGGCAGCCAGCCCAATCCGTTCCCCCTCGTGGCCATCGCCGTGCCAGTTGACCGCTTGCCGGACCTCATGCCAACCAGCGGCATGCTCACTCCCTTCATTGTCGCCTTCCAACCGGCCAACGCCGTTGCGAGCCAACCCGTCGCCGTTACTTTTCCGAATCCGCTTAATATCGCATCCGGCACAACCGCTACCTTCATGACCCTTGATCCTACGCACGGATTCATGGTGCCGTACGGCACCGGAACGGTTTCCAACGATGGCGCTACGTTCGTCGCCAACGCAGACCCTGCTCATCCCGGTCATTTATACGGCCTGGTCCACTTCGACTGGCATGGTCCTGCGCCGCCTCCTCCCGGCCCAACCCCGGGTCCCGGTCCCGGCCCCGGTCCGGGCGGCGGAGGGGGTGGGGGTGGCGGTGGGGGTGGCGGAGGGGGTGGAGGAGGTGGTGGCGGAGGTGGCGATGGAGGCGGCCCACCAGGTCCAAGCGGTGGCGGCGGTGGGGGCCCGAACGGTGGTTGCCCGGCATGCTGCCCGCCTGGTGGTGGAGGCGCAGGCCCGGGGGGAGGAGACCCAGTAGACCTTGCTTCGGGTCTGGAAGTCATTCGTGCGACCGACATCTCGATCAACGGGGGACGTGGCTCCATCTCGATCAGCCGAATCTATCGCACGCTCTCGTCCAATCCGGGGCCCTTCGGCATTGGCTCCGGTTTTAGCAATGTCTATGAACTAGGGACGGCAGCTTTCCTGCGCACGGGGGGGCCCATTCAACTGGTGATGCCCGACGGCAACCAGTACCCTTTCACAACCCAACCGGACGGCAAGCTCAGAAATTCCGCCATTCCGTCCCTTCGCGGCGATGCGTTGACCGCTAATACTGCTACCGAATCGTATCTGCTAACGACCAGGGACGGTACAACGTATTTCTTCAAGTCTCCCCCCACTGGTGCACTCATTGCCTACTTGAACTCCATCTCCGACCCCAACGGAAACACCACTACCTTTGTCCACGGCAATTCCGCCTTCCCTGATCAGATCACGCAAATCATCGATCCGGTCGGCCGCGCCTTCACCCTCGCTTATGACACCTCGGATCGCGTCACCACTGTCACCGATCCGATCGGCCGCCAGGTCACATACACCTACAACTCGCAGGGAACTCTCGCCACGGTCACCAACGCCGCAGGCGGCGTCACCTCCTACACCTACGACGCGCAGAATCGCGTCACGCTGATGACCGACGCGCGCGGTGTGGTGGTCTTTCAAAACACCTACGACGCCAACGGTCGGGTATCCAAGCAAGTCGTCGCCGATGGCGGAATCTATCAATTCACCTACACCCTGTTGAATTCCGCGGTTCCCTCCAGTCCTGTGCTTGCTACTCAGCTAACCGATCCACTGGGCAACGCCACGCAATACCGTTTCGATCCCGCGGGAATTCTGCTCGATGTAGCCGATCCCACCGGCCAGAAGCGGACTTACAGCCGAGACACGCAGCACGGCAATATGGTCACTGCGGTGACCGGCGTCGGCTCCTGCACCGCGTGCGGGAATACTGCCAGCGGCGATTTGTCCTTCACCTATGACATCAATGGAAATTTGGCATCGAAAACCGACGCCCTGGGCAACACCACGAAATATACCTTCGACCCGGTTCTCAATCGCACCGCCTCCATTACGGATCCACTAGGTAACACAACGAAGTACACCTACGACTCGCATGGGAACCCGCTGACGCGCACAGATCCGAACGGAAACACGGTGTCCTTCGCGTACAACGGCTTTGGGCAGCTCATTCAAATCGTAGATGCACTTGGTCAGAAAACAACCCTTTCCTATGATGCTTTTGGCAATTTGATCGGCGCGACGGATCCCCTCGGCAACACTACCTCTACCGTGTTCGATGCAGTGTCCAGGCCTGTCGCTGCGGTTGACGCCATGGGCCGGAAATTGACCAGCACGTTCGACGCGCTCGACCGGGTCGTGACTCGGGTCAACAGGCAAGGCAGCACTACTCAATTCACCTATGACGCTGTCGGGAACCTCCTATCCGCGACCGACGAGAACGGCAGGACGACCAGCTTTACCTACGATGGGCTGAGCCGGCTACTCACCAGAACCGACCCTCGCGGCAAGACGGACACTCGCACTTGGAATCTCAACGGAAAGCTTGTGAAATTTGTCCAGCGCCGCGGCCAGACCCGCACTCTCTCCTATGATCCGCTGAATCGCCTGACAGGAATTTCATTCCAGGATGGAAGCACGGTGGCCATTTCCTACGACACCGCCGGTCGCACTGCGCACGTTGAGGACTCCGTTGCTGGCGCGTTCGACTTTGCTTATGACCTGGATGGCCGCGTCACTAGCTCTTCCAGCCAGTTCGGCACCGTGCAAACCACATACGACGCCGCTAGCCGCGTCCTCTCCCGCCAGGTCGCTGGCCAATCTGCCGTTTCCTATTCTTATAGCCCGAGCGGCAATATGCTCGCTGCTTCACTCCCACAAGCGGTCGCCAATTTTACCTACGATGCCCGCAATCATCCCCTCAAGCTTTCTCGCTCCAACGGCGTCTCCTCTCAATATGCTTATGACGCGCAGGGGAAAATCACCTCCATCACCCACTCGGGGGGACAATCAAACGGAACCCCGCTCTCCTATTCCTACGACCCCGTTGGCAACCGGACCCTCTACACGACCAACATCGCGCAACCTCAGCCCGTCGCTAATTCATTCGACGCCGCTGGCCGCCTGATCCAGAGCGGTCCGGTTGCCTATACCTACGACGACGATGGAAACCTCACTTCCAAATCCGATACCACGGGAGTAACGACTTACGCGTGGGATTCGCGGGACCGCTTGCAGTCGATTACGACCCCAAATGGCCAAAAAACTTCCTTCCTGTACGATTTCACGAATAACTTGGTGTCGCAGTCAGACGCCGGTCCTACGCTCAACTTGAGGCAGCAATTCGTTCTGGACGATCGCGCAAACGTCGCCGCTGTCAATCGTAGTAATGGAGACAACTTGTCCGTGCTTTCGGGACGCTTGGTGGACCAGCAGCTTGCTGTTGTGCATGCGAACAGCCAGGTCGAATATGGACTCACTGACGCCCAGAACAGCACCCTCGCCACTTTAGACCAGTCCGGCAAGCTGGTGTCCTCCTTTTCCTACGAACCGTTCGGCCAAACCACAACCGCCAGCACCTACCCATTCCAGTTTACGGGCAGAGTGCCAGTTGGAGGCGGTCTGATCAATTTCCGGGCGCGTTATTGTGACGCGGGGGTTCGCCGTTTCATCAGCGAGGACGCGCTGGGCCTCTTCCGAGGTGGGAGCGCTTATGTGTTCGTCGCCAATAACCCGTTGCTTCGCCAGGACCCCTTGGGCTTGCAGCCTGTAGGGCCTAAGGCGACACCACCACCCGGCGGTTCTGGAGGGGAATCCTGCATAGATTATGCAGAGCTGGCAGGCCAATTGGGGTGCGCCTTGGGCTGCGCGATCGAACTCGCCGAAGCATTGGCCGGCAGAGGTGACCTATCTCAAGGGGGGAACTTCTGTTCGAATTGCGGTGGCTCGATTAATGGACCTTGCCCCAAAAAGCCCGATCCCCCCTCTTGCGGTCCGCCTCCGCCGGACTTTCCTCCTGTTTTCGATTGCGATCCAAAAACGGGCCTGTGCAAGGGCCTCGACTATTGATGGCGATGGGAGATAGTGGGTCGTGCAATACACCGCGACATCCTACGGCTTGAGCAGTTGGGAGAATCGCGGTCCAAAAGACTCGGGTAACAGATTTGCCAGGCCTTTTGATTGTAGCTGCTTGTGAGGTAAGCGATTTGAGGCTGCGCGGAAAGATGATCGCTGGATTGCTGGCCGCTGTTGTTTCCGGCGCCATCTTTCCGTCCTTTCTCTCCGCGCAGACCACGACCTCTGTGCAGTGCTATTACGACGCGCTTGGCCAGCTTTCCAAGACCATCGATCCCAACGGCAACGTCATCACCTATACCTACGACGCCAGTGGCAACGTCCTCCAGGTTTCCAGCAGTACGATAAGCTCCGCCACTGCTCTTTCTCTGTTCGGTTTTTCACCTGTACAAGGAGGACCCGGAACGGCCGTCACGATTCAGGGAACGGGTTTCAGCGCTACGCCAGGCGCCAATACTGTCAAGTTCAACGGCATTGCTGCCACTGTCACCTCCGCTTCGGGCACGTTGCTAGTTGTCACCGTTCCCGCCACAGCCTCCACGGGACCCATCACCATTACAGTATCCGCGCAAACGGTCACCTCCACTACCAACTTCACCTTCCTGGCTCAACCCGAAATCACTTCCATTGCTCCCACTACCTTTTCCTCCAGCGCCTCCCCCTTCACAATTCCCAGTCTTACTCTGACAGGGGCAAACTTGACCGGCGCGGCATTTTCGTTTTCCCCCATATTTTCTCCCACGGCGCTTTCGGTTACCTCCGCGAACATAAATTCGTCCGGCAACACCGCAGCTCTCTCCGCGGGTGCAAGCGCTGGAGTTGTGGGCAGCTTCACCGTGGTTGCGACCAATTCAGCAGGAAGCTCCAGCACGATTCCCACCTCCGCGAACACCATCAATATTTTGAGCCTGCCCACCGACGCCGATGAGGATCACGATGGCTTGATCAACGGCGTTGAATTCGCCATCGGCTCCGACCCCACCAATCCTTTCACCGACGGCGATGGAATTCCGGACGGCTGGGCGGTGCGCTACGGCGCCAATCCGCTGAACGCCGCCTCCGCCAGCGTGATCGCCCCCGACGGTTTGACCTACTTGCAGAATTACTTGACCGGCCACGACCCAACGAACACCAACGTGGCGCCCCCAACCGTTTCCAAGGTATTTCCGGCCAACAACGCCACCAATTACCCGACGAATGGGAGTATCGTTGTGCGCTTCAGCGAGCCGCTGCGTACGGCGCCTGCGTCGCTGACAACTGTACAAAACGCCATCGTTGCGGCCCTGCCCACAAACAACTCCCTGACTCCGTCGGACATCACAATCGCCGCGCAAACTTTGCAGACCTGGCTAAACACCAACGGTGAAGGCAACTCGGTCGTTCCCGGCGTCGTGCAGCTCCTTCAGGGCGCCACTCCCATTCCCGGAAATCTGGCGGTTTCCAGCGACGGCCTCTCCATCACTTTCGCTCCCTTCGCCCCGCTCTCCCAGAACACGACATACACGGTGATCGTTCCCGGGGTCAGCAGCCCGACCCGATCTACGGTCGGCGTCCGGGATCTGGCCGGCGATCAGATTCACACAACATTCCAGAGCACCTTCACCACCGGCCTCGGCCCGGACAACTCGGCGCTCACCATCGTACAGACTAATCCCACCAACAACGCGACAGGTGTGCCCATCAATGCGCCGATCATTTTCGAGTTCAACAAACCCATTGATCCGTCCACCTTGCTGCCACAGAATTTTCTGGTCTCAGACGGCATCGTGGGCCGCTTGGCGGGAGCGGTACAAGTGGATCCGACGAACCTGACGGCCGCTTTCATTCCGAACGCACCACTTCCGGTTGGGCGCCTGATTGGAAGCAATATCTCAAATGTGAAAGATGCCTCTGGCAATGCTCTCCAGAGCCAGGCAAGTTTCAATTTCACCACGGGATTCGCGACAGAAACCGCCCCGCCAACTCTCGTGGGCACCAGTCCCGCCAGCGGCGCCATCGGGGTCCCTCTCAATGCGGTTATTGTACTCTCGTTCAGCGAACCATTGGATGTGATCAATGCCTCCAACGGTGGGTTGCAGGTGCAATTGGGTGGCGTTTCAATTCCCGGCGCTATCGCGCTTTCCAGCGGCAATCAACAAGTTACTTTCACGCCTGCCGCCCCTCTCACCGCGGGGGCTACATATTCCATCGTCACCACCTCGCAGATCACCAATGTCGTCGGCGAACCCTTGGCCAATCCGGGTACAGCCACATTTAACGCCGGAACCGCTGCCGACAATCTGCCCCTGGCGATACTTGTGTTCAATCCAGCGGGCACCTCCATAGCCCCCACGAATGTCGTCGTCCAAGTCGACTTCAATAAACCAATCGATCCCCTGACCGTAACTAACGCCACCTTCGAATTGGCGCCTTCGCTCTCATTCGGTCCAGGTGCGCCCCTCCCCGCTACGGTCACGGTCTCGCGCGACGGCCTCTCCGTCAAACTAGTTCCCGCTGCGCCATTGGCTCCAAGCGCCCCATACTCGGTCAGCGTCTGCGGCATCCAGGATCTGGAGGGTCGTGAACTGTTCGAGAATGCGTCCTTCTGCAGCTTCTCGTTCACAACTTCGGGCTCCGAGGCAACCGTGGCGCCGACGGTTGCGGTCATCAGTCCACCAAACGGTTCCACGGGCGTGCCTGTGAATGCGCATGTCGCCGTGCAATTCAGCGGACCCATCGATCCAGTAAGCGCCCTGCCCCATCCATCTGTGGGCGGCATCGGAGGCGTGCAGGGGAGCGGCTCGATTGTGGTCACGAGCAGCGCCGGAGTTGTAGCCGGCACGGTTGGTCTGAGTCCCGATCAGACGGTTCTCACGTTTACACCCACGGCTGCGCTAGCTGCGAACACCGTTTACTCGGTCACCGAATCCGGCATCACCGATCTGGCGGGCAACCCCGTTGCGCCCGTTTCCAGCAGCTTCACCACCAGCTCCTCCGGTGTCCCGATCACCACCGCCGATCTTCTGGTTTCATCCAATCCCACCAACGGCGCGACGGGCGTTCCCGTCACCACGAACATCGTTCTGACGTTCACGAATCCCATTGACCCAACTTCCGCCACCCTCGCGAACCTGCCCGTACAGCTGCAGAGCATTGGATTGCTCTCCGGCTCCCTTGCGGTCAGCGGCGCAACCGTAACCTTTACTCCGCTGACGCCGTTCCCGGGCAACGCAGTCATCGCCGCGAACTCGACTGGGTTGAAAGACTTTGCGGGCAACCCTGCCATTTCCGGCTTCTACTCATTCACCACCGCAGCCACGGCGGACACTACAGCGCCGCAAGTTATCTCCGTAACACCTGGCAATGGGGCCACCAACGTCGGTCTCGGTACCCAGGTGGTCATCACGTTCTCAAAATCGCTGAACGCTGCCACGGTGCTCAACAATCTTGCCCTGTTCGCGGATGAAGGCGGCGGCAACGGCGCACTTATGAACCTCGCTCCCGGCAGCGTCAACATTTCCAGCGACAATCGCACCGTCACCCTCAAGGGAATCGCGCTGCCGCCCAGCACCGTCATCTCACTTGTGCTCACCAGCGGCGTGCAAGATCTCTCCGGCAATTCGCTCGCTCCTTTCCGCAGCGTGTTCACCACAACTTCCGCGACACCCACTGTCGCTCCGTCGATCGCCAACGAGCGTCCCGTCAACGGCGCGGTCAGTGTGCCGGTCAGCAGCAAAGTTGAGCTGTTCTTCAACCAGCCGATGAACGGAAGCACGCTTGCCGGTGCGGTCCATGCTTCCGAAAATGGCGTCTTGCTGAGCGGCACGGTCACCGTCGGCAGCAGCCAGCAGACTCTGGAGTTTTCGCCGTCCTCACCCTTCCCGCCGAACTCGTTCATCCAGGTTTTTGTGGATACCTCGGCCGCCAGCCAGAGCGGTGTCAGTCTCGGAGCCACACAAGAAGTCTCGTTCCGCACCGCCACCGATCCCGCCACGACCGCACCCCTTTTGATCAGCGCCAGCCCGCAGGGCGGAGTCAACAGCGTGCCTGTGAACACGGTGCTCGACTTCGGATTTAGTGAGCCACTCGACCCCACCACCGTCAACAACTCCGCGATTGCATTGTCCCCTGAGGTTCCCTTGACGGTCACCTTGATCGATGGCGGCACGGTGATCCACGCCGTTCCGAATTCGCCGCTCGCGCCCAGCACTTTCTACTCCTACTCGCTCAACGCCGGCCTGAAAGGCGCCAATGGTCTTCCCCTGGCGTCCGGCTTAAGCTCCAACTTCTTCACCACCGGAACCACCTCTGCCACCACGGCGCCACAAATCGTTTCCGTAACACCGCCCAATGGCGCCGCCAATGTCGGAGACAATGCGTCGATCATCATTCGATTCAACGGAGTGATCGATCCGCTTTCTGCCAACAGCACCACGATCCAGATCGCCGGCCCGGGCACAACGACTGTGCCGTGCAATTTCACTTTTAGCAGCACCAACGGCTCAACCGCCGGGATCCAGAACATTCAGCTCACCCCGCAGACTACGCTGCCCGACAACACGCAGATGACCATCTCCATTTCCGGTGTAACAGACCTCGCCGGCAATGCGGTCACCCCGCTGACGACTCATTTCAACACCGCAAACGGTCCAATCCTGACGGCTCCCGTGATGGTTGCTGCAAATCCGTTTAGCGGTGCCACCAACGTGCCGCTGAACGCTGCGATCTCGATACTGCTCAGCGCGCCGGTAGACCCCGGCACAGTGAACGGCAGCACTTTGATCCTCCAGCCCGGTCCTATCGCTGGGACTTATTCGGTCAGCGCCGATGGCAAGACAATCAACTTCGTGCCGAATGCGCCTCTGGTTGCAAGCACGCTGTATTTCTTGGGGACTGCAGGAGGAGGAGTCACAGACCTGGAAGGCAATCAGCTCCAGTTGGGCTTTAACTTTACGACTGGCACCACCTCGGACACCGTCGGTCCCGTCGTCCTGGGTGTCAGCCCGGCGAATGGCTCCACCGTGCCCACCAACGCCCAGATCGTCATTCAATTCAACAAACCGATCGATGCGGCAGCGTTGGGCGGCGTCACTCTGACCGGCGGCGGGGGCCCAGTGACAATGACTTCCACCTTCTTGAACCAGTCCGCGTTTGGCAATCAGCAAATGGTGGTGTTCACGCCTGTGGCACCGCTCAACGCGTTCACCACCTACACCCTGACCATCGCCGGCGTTGCGGATCTGGCAGGAACTCCGATCGCCGCACCCGACGTGATCACCTTTACTACTGCCGCGGGGGCGGATGTAAGCACGCCGCAAGTCGTGACAGTCACGCCGCCTGTCGGCGCGACCGGTGTGCTCACCACCACCACTGTTCAAATTGGCCTCTCGAAACGCATCAATCCGTTGTGTCTAAACTCGACCACATACTCGGTGAGGCCCAACGGCAGTTTGACTCCGGTACCGGGTTCGATCACTCTCTCGGCCAATGGTCAAATACTGACCTTTACTCCCACCTCCGCCCTGGCCCCGTCGACGTTGTACTTCGTCAACCTTTTCGAGATCATCGATTTGGAGGGCAACATCGCCTCGCTTAGCCTCAGTTTCACGACTGGAACTCAATAAAGTCATTGGCGCTCTTGTTCCTAATCCGATGAGGTGACCCCGCAAGAGTTTCTCTGACACTTTGGGGAGGCCCGCATCATGGCCGTCAGCGGCCACGTGACTCGCTCGATGTTCGACCGCTATAACATCGGACGCGAGGAGGACGTGGCGACGGCGCGGAAGGCCGTCGAGCAGTTTACCGCACACAGCGGAAGCGACTCCGGGCCGCGAGCCAGGGCGCTGTGCTCAATTGCGCTCAATATGTTGTAAATGGCTGTAAACGGATGTAAGCGAATAGCCGCACATTACGGGGGTTTTCACCGATTTCCCGGCCCGCCGCAGCGTGATTCTGAGACTTAAAATCCTCCGGGGATTTTTCCTCATGTGGGTTCGACTCCCACCCCGAGCACCATTTGTTCGCCACCATCAAAAATCACGTTTGCCTCCAAAAATAACATTTTTAGCGAAAACGAGATTTGCTTGAGGACTATAGTTCAAACTGCGCCGGATTCTACGCGGAATGCGTATTGAAGTGACGCTCGACGGGTGTTGAATTGAAAACTTGTGTCGAGCCGAGAAAAAGATTGATTGATGGAACGGTGTCCAATTGGGAGCAGGCTGCCGGAAACTGTCAGTTAGACAAGTATCTAACTCTCGCCCGCCGGCATCCAAACAAAATCGGATTTTTCCGTGAGCACCCAAGTGGGGTGCTCTTGACGCCGGATTAGCCGGCCGGCCCGGCGCCGGATACGACAGAAGACAACAATTTTCAGGGAGATCAGGGGTATGTACAGGCCAAAATTCGGATTGAATTCGAGCATCCACTCTCGTCGCCGGGCATTTCGGTTCGCGGGGTCCATTGCTGCTACCGCCCTGCTTGCGTCGTCGGCGCTGCTTATCAATGGGTGTGACACGAAGTCCGCTCCGATGACGAAGCCTCCGACGCCGCAGGTTACGGTGGCGAAGGTGGAATGCAAACCGGTGATCGAGAGCGATGAGTTTACGGGCCGCCTGGAGGCGGTGGATCACGTGGAGATCCGGCCGCGGGTCTCGGGGCAACTGGATGGCGTGCATTTTCAGGAAGGCGCGATTGTCCAAAAGGGCGATCCGCTGTTCACGATTGATCCGCGGCCGTTTCAGGCGGAAGTGGACCGGCTGAAGGCGGAGCTGCAACGCGCGAAGGCGCAGTTGGCCCGCAGCCAGAGCGATTTTGCGCGTGCCGAGCGGCTGCACAATAACAATGGAATGTCGATCGAGGAGTACGACCGGCGCAATTCGGCACGGGCGGAGGCCGAGGCGCAGGTTGCTTCCGTAGAGGCGTCGCTGCGAGGCGCGGAATTGAATCTGGAATTTACGCACATCGTTTCGCCAATTACCGGGAGGGTGAGCCGCGCGGAAGTGACGCGGGGGAACCTGGTGACTAGCGGTGGCGGCGGGCCGGCGACTTTGCTGACGACGGTGGTTTCGCTGGATCCGGTGTACGCGTATTTCGACGCCGACGAGCAGACTTACTTGAAATACGGGAAACAGGCGCGCGCAGGAAAGAAAGGCACGAACGGCGAAAACAACGGCCCGATTTATCTGGGACTGGCGGGAGAAGAGGATTTTCCGCACAAGGGCGTGGTGAATTTCATTGATAACCAGGTGAACCCTACGACGGGAACGATTCGTGCGCGTGGAGTTTTCAGCAACCGGGATTTCTCCCTGACGCCGGGATTGTTTGCACGATTGAGGCTGTCGGGAAGCGGAACCATCAGCGGCTGCCAGATTGACGATGCCGCGGTCGGAACGGACCTGAACCAGAAATTTGTGCTGGTGGTGGACGCGAATAATGCGGTTGCGTATCGCCCCGTGACCCTGGGGCCGATGGTGAATGGCTTGCGCCTCGTGCGCGATGGATTGAAGGAAGGCGACATCGTTGTGGTGAATGGTTTGCAGCGCGTGCGGCCGGGAATGAACGTGACGCCGAAGCTGGTGCCGATGGGGAGCGCGCTGTTGTCTTCTCCCGCTGGGCCCACAGGTCCGAATGGCGACCCGGAATCGAAACGCCAGGGCAGCTCTGGCAAGTAATGCTGGGCAAGTAAAGCAAAAGGTATCCCATGAAAATCGCCGACTTTTTCATTGATCGACCTATCTTTGCAGCGGTGGTCTCGATTGTGATCACCATCATCGGGGCACTGGCGTTCCTGAAGCTGCCAATCAGCGAATATCCGGAGGTTGTGCCGCCGACGGTGGTGGTGCGAACGACGTATCCCGGCGCGAACCCAACGGTGATCGCGGACACGGTGGCTTCGCCGCTCGAGCAGTCCATTACCGGCGTGGAAGACATGCTGTACATGTTTTCGCAGGCGACGGCGGACGGCGTAATGACGCTGACGATTACCTTCCGCATCGGAACCGACTTGGACAAGGCGCAAGTGCAGGTGCAGAACCGCGTGGCGCAGACGCTGCCGCGCCTGCCGCAGGAAGTGCAGCGGCTGGGCGTGACCACGGAAAAAACTTCGCCGGACCTTTTGATGGTGGTGCACCTGATTTCGCCGGACAAGCGCTACAACATGCTGTACCTGGCCAATTATGCGGTGCTGCAAGTGAAGGATGAGCTTTCGCGTTTGCAGGGCGTGGGCAATGTGCAGATTTTCGGCGCGGGCGATTTCAGCATGCGCGTGTGGCTGGATCCGAACAAACTGGCGTCGCACAGCCTGACGGCGACGGACGTGGTGCGCGCGATCCGCGAACAGAACGTGCAGGTCGCCGCGGGTGTGCTCGGTGCGCCGCCGGTGGACAACGGGAAAAACGCGTTTCAATTGCTGGTGAATACGCAGGGGCGCCTTACAACGGAAGAGGAGTTCGGAAATATCATCGTGCGCGCGGCGCCGCAGATCACGCGCATCCGGGATTTGGGGCGAGTGGAGTTGGGAGCGAGCACGTATGCGTTGCGCAGCTTGCTGAACAATGAGCCGGCGGTGGCGATTCCGATTTCGCAGCGGCCGGGGTCGAACGCGCTGGAGACGTCAGAGCAGGTTCGAGAAACTATGGCGCGGTTGAAGACGCAGTTTCCCGAAGGTCTCGACTACAAGATCGTCTACGACCCGACGGTGTTCGTGAAGCAATCGATCGAGGCGGTGGGCCACACGTTTGTCGAAGCGCTGATTCTGGTGGTGCTGGTGGTGCTGGTCTTTTTGCAGACCTGGCGCGCTTCGATTATTCCGTTGCTGGCGCTGCCGGTGTCGCTGGTGGGCACGTTCGCAATCATGCTGGCGCTGGGCTTCACGCTGAACACGCTTTCGTTGTTTGGGCTGGTGCTGGCGATCGGCATCGTGGTGGACGACGCGATCGTGGTGGTGGAGAACGTCGAACGAAACTTGGAATTGGGATTGCAACCGAGGGAAGCGACGCAGCGAGCCATGTCGGAGGTGAGCGGGCCGATTATCGCGATCGCGCTGGTGCTGTGCGCGGTATTCGTGCCAACAGCTTTCATCGTGGGGCTTTCGGGGCAATTCTACAAGCAGTTCGCGCTGACGATTGCGATTTCGACGGTGATTTCGGCGTTCAACTCACTGAGCTTGAGTCCGGCCCTGGCCGCACTGCTGCTGCAATCGCGGGATGCGAAGAAAGACCGGTTTTCGCGCGTGTTGGAGTTCGCGTTCGGGTGGTTCTTTCGCGGCTTCAACAGGTTTTTTACCTGGGCGTCGGGCAAGTACGGGACATTCGTTGGGCACGCGATACGTTCTACCGGAATCGCGTTGGTCATTTATGCAGGCTTGATCGCGCTGACAGGCATCGGCTTTAGCAAGGTGCCAAGCGGGTTCGTGCCGACCCAGGACAAGCAATACCTGGTTGCCTTTGCGCAGTTGCCGAACGGAGCGACGCTGGATCGCACCGAGGCGGTGATGCGCGAACTTTCAGACATCGCGCTGGCGCACCCCGGTGTGCAGGACGCGATTGAATTTCCGGGCCTTTCGATCAATGGCTTTACCAACAGTCCAAACTCCGGAATTGTGTTCGTGGGCCTGAAGCCGTTCGAGCAGCGGACAACTAAAAATCTCTCCGGCATGGCGATCACGAAACAGTTGAATGAGAAATTTTCGGGGATCCAGGAAGCGTTCGTGGCGATTTTTCCGCCACCGCCGGTGCAAGGGCTTGGAACGGTGGGCGGATTCAAATTGTACGTGGAAGACCGCGCGGGACTTGGACTGGAACCTCTTTACAAAGAGACGACGACGGCAATCGGCAAGGGTTACCAGACACCTGCGCTTGGCGGGCTGTTTTCGAGCTTTGACGTGAACGTGCCGCAGATTGACGCGCACGTGGACCGCGAAAAAGCGAAGACATTTGGCATCAGCCTGGATGATGTGTTCGAGACGATGCAGGTGTATCTCGGCGCGCTGTACGTGAACGACTTCAACCGGTTCGGGCGAACGTACCAGGTGAATGCGCAAGCGGAATCGAGTTACCGGTTGCAGCCGGAAGATATCGTGAAGCTGAGAGTCAGAAACGCGGCCGGGGAAATGATTCCGCTGGGTTCGGTGGTGACGGTCCGCTCGGCCTATGGACCGGACCGCGTGATGCACTACAACGGTTTCCCAGCGGCGGAAATCAACGGCGCGGCGGGGCCGGGTTACAGTTCGGGGCAATCCGAGGCCGCGATTTCGTCCATCTTGAACGAAAACCTGCCGAACGGGATGCGATTCGAGTGGACGGAACTCACGTTCCAGCGAATCCTGGCTGGAAACACGATGGTCTACATTTTTCCACTGTCGGTGTTGCTGGTGTACCTGGTGCTGGCGGCGCAATATGAAAGCTGGTCGCTGCCACTGGTGGTGATCCTGATTGTGCCGATGACGCTGCTTTCCGCGATTGCAGGCGTGTGGCTGCTGAATGGAGACAACAATGTGTTCACGCAGATCAGCCTGATCGTGCTGGTGGGGCTGGCCTGCAAGAACGCGATTCTGATCGTGGAATTTGCACGAGAGAAACAGCACGAGGGGCTGAACCGGTTTGAAGCCGTGCTGGAAGCGTGCCGGCTGCGCTTGCGGCCGATTCTGATGACCTCGCTGGCGTTTACGATGGGCGTGGTGCCGCTGGTGCTTTCGTCGGGCGCGGGCTCGGAAATGCGGCAGGCGATTGGCGTGGCGGTGTTCTTCGGAATGCTCGGCGTCACGTTCTTCGGGCTGCTGTTGACGCCTGTTTTCTATGTAGTGGTGCGGCGGCTGGTGGAGGGCAGGGAAGTGAAGACGATACCGCAAGCCGGAAAACTTGGTGAGCCGGGGAAGGCGGAGGCGTAATCCATGCGAAGAATATCCATTGCGATTCTCGCAAGCGTCGCCGCCCTTTCGGGTTGCATGGTGGGGCCACACTACAAGGCGCCCAATCCGGCGGAAGTGAAACTTCACCAAGCGCAGCCATCAGAAATATCAGAAGAGAAATTCAACGGAAAGTGGTGGGGACAGTTTGAGGACCCGGTTTTGAACGGGCTGGTGGATGCCGCTTTGCATTCGAATTGGGATATCGAAGTGGCGCGGGCAAGGCTGGCGCAATCGAGAGCCATTTACGACGAGCGCAAGCTCGACAAGTATCCGACCATTTCGACGACGGCAAGCTACCAGCAGGCCCGGGAAGTTGTTCCCGGATTTATCGACACACCGGTCAACATCAAGACTTACCAGGCGGGGTTCGACGCGTATTGGGAGCTCGACGTCTTCGGGCGTGTGCGGCACCAGGTGAAGGCAGCCGCCGCGCAGGATCAAGCCTTCCATGCGAATCTCCGCGACGTACAGGTGAGCGTTGCCGCGGAAGTGGCGCGGAACTATTTCCTGTTGCGCGGCGCGCAGTGGCGGCTCGCGGTGGCCCAGCGGAGCCTGGTGAATCAGGAGGACACGCTGAAGTGGACGGAAGTGCGGCGCGATGCGGGCGTTGGCGAAGAGCAGGACGTGGCCAGCGCCGCGGCGCGTGTGGCGCAAACGGCGTCGACGATTCCCGATATCAACGCGGCCATTCTGACGTACCAGAACCGGATTGCCGTGCTGACGGCGGTGCGTCCCGGCGAGCTTTCCGCCGATCTCTCGGCGCGTGAGTATGCGCCGATCACCAAGGCATTGCCGATCGGGGACCCCAACGAGTTGCTGCGGCGTCGGCCGGATGTGCAGGCGGCGGAGCGGCGGCTGGCGCAGGCGACGGAGTTGCAGGGGTCGGCGGTGGCGGACCTTTTCCCGCACGTGACGTTCGGGGGATTCCTGGGATTCATCGCGGGGCGCGGAAGTACCTTTTTCCAATCGGACTCGGAGGCGTGGAGCATTACCCCGTCCGTTTCGTGGCCGGCGCTGGACTACTGGCGATTCAAGGCACGGGTGAGGCAGTCGTCGGCTGTGACGCAGGAAAACTATGCGCAGTATGAACAGACCGTGCTGGGCGCGCTCGAAGAGACCGAGAACGCGCTGATCAGCTATCACGCGAATCAGGAAAAGCTGATCAAGCTGAACGACCAGGCGCGGGAGAGCAAGCGTGCCGCGGATATCGCGCGCGACCGTTACCGCGAAGGCGTGATCGATTTCCTGCAATTGCTGGACGCAGAGCGCGTGCAATTGCAGGCCGAAGACAACCTGGCGCAAGTTGAAGGCGACGTATTCGTTTCTGTGGTGACCATCTATAAAGCGCTAGGCGGTTTGCCAGAGGACACCCAGTTGCCAGGCAGCAGAAATTCGGTCGTGACAACAGGCGCGGGCGCGAAGGCGGGGGCTAAGTAAGCGCCGGGCAGGGTTCTCGCGGGGACAGTTTCCTTTCGTGGTTGCTCCGCCCAGAGTCGGTTCGAGAAAGAGTCCAAGTACAGAAGCAGAATTTAACCCAAGAGCCCACACGCAATGTCGGCGTGATTCGCTTGGTAGAGGTGTGGTTGGGCTACCGGCGCCAGTGTTGGGGTGTGTCTAGGTAGGAGGCGTTCAGGGCGGAGACGGAGGGGCAGCCGAGCAGGCGGAGGGTGCGCTCGACGTCGGCTCGGAGGATTTCAAGGGCGCGGACTACTCCGGGATAGCCGGCGGCGGCCAGACCGTAGGCATAGCCACGGCCGATGAGGACGGCGCGGGCACCGAGTGAAATTGCCTTTACGATGTCGGCGCCGCGGCGGATGCCGCCATCCATCAGGACTTCGGTGCGGCCGCTAACGGCAGCTACAATCTCGGGAAGCGCGCGGATCGTCGGATAGACGGAATCGAGTTGGCGGCCACCGTGGTTGGAGACGATGACGGCGGCGGCGCCTTCATCGACGGCGCGGCGCGCGTCGTCTCCTGTGAGCAGGCCTTTCACGATGATTGGGCCGGGCCAGACCTTTCTGATCCAGCTCAAATCGTCCCAGGTTACGGCAGCGTCGGCCAGCGCGGCGGCGACGTCCACCAACTGCATCGGGCCTTCGCCGGGGATGGCGATGTTTTCGAGTTTTGGGACTCCGCCATCGGCGAGAAATGCGGCGAGCCAGCGTGGGTGAGAGAGAAACGGCAGGAAAAAAGGAAGTTTGGCAAAGAGCGAGTTGCCGAGAAGCTGCTTCATGCCGTTGCGCGGATCGCGTTCGCGCATTCCAGCGACGGGTGTGTCGACGGTGATGACGAGGGCGGAGTACCCGGCGCGGCGCGCGCGATCAATGCCGCTTTCCGCGGCGGGGCGGCCGCCCAGGAGATACAGCTGATACCACGCGGGGCCTTTGGTGGCGGCCTTCACGTTTTCAAGTTTGTGGCCGGAAATTGTGGACAGGATGTAGCCGATCCCTGCTTCGCCAGCGGCTTTAGCGGCGGCAACTTCTCCACCCGGGTGCATCAGGCGGCTGTAACCGACTGGCGCGAGCATACCGGGGAATGCCAGATCGAGGCCGAGTAGACGGACGCTCAGATCGCATTTCCGAAAGGCAACGGCATTGCGTGGGCGAAAGAGGATGTCATTGAAGGCGCGGGGATTTTCGCGCAGCGTGGTTTCGTCGTCGGCGCCTCCGTCGAGGTAGTCGAAGACGGGGCGCGGGAGACGCCGCTGGGCGAGGCGGCGAAGATCCTCGATATTCACTACGTGTGGAGGGCCGAGGGCGTTAGTTCCGAAGGGCATGGGAAATACATTACGGAGAAACGCCCTGGAGAAGCAATGCGGAATTGCCGGGGCTGCGGGCGGGCAGAAGGCTGCCGCTACGTTGGAGCGGAACACTCTGGGAGTGTTTATAGTCATGAGGTTTGTTTTTCTTCTACAATCGGGTGCACACGAGCGGTGAGGTTCTGCCGTACGGACGAATGATCCGCGCTTGAGTGGAGGATGCTGTGGCTGCTGCTGATTCCTTTGATCTGGTGGTGTTGGGGTGTGGGCCGGCGGGTGAAAAGGCCGGGGCGCAGGCTGCGTATTTCGGGAAACGCGTTGCGGTGGCCGAACGGGCCCCGGCCGTCGGAGGGAGTTGCATCAATACCGGCACGGTGCCGAGCAAGACCCTCCGGGAATCGGCGCTTTATTTTTCAGGATTGAAGCAGCGGGGACTCTATGGAATCGATTACTCGCTGAAGGAAGATCTGACGGTGCAGGATTTCATGCACCACGAGCGCGCGGTGGTGGAAATGGAGCGCTCGCGGATCCTGAAAAATCTGGAACTGCACCGGATCGAGCTGGTCGAGGGCCAAGCGACGTTTGAAGATGCGCACACGATCGCGGTTAGCGGCAGCGGAGGAACGCGGCGGTTGCGCGGCGAAGTGATTCTGATTTCAACGGGATCGAAGCCTCACCGCCCGGCGGAAATTGCGTTCGATGACATTCACACGTTTGACTCGGACACGTTTCTGCAGATGGATCGCATTCCGAAGAGTCTGGCGGTGATTGGCGGCGGGGTGATTGGCTGCGAGTATGCGTCCATATTCATGGCGCTGGGCGTGGATGTGACGTTGGTGGACGGGCGCGACAAGTTGTTGCCGTTTTTGGATGCAGAGATTTCAGAGCGGTTGCGCGACCGGTTCGCCTCGCTCGGAATGCACTTGTGGTTCAACGAGCGGCCGGTGAAAGCGGAGAATACGGCGTCGGGCTCGCGGCTGACGATGAAGAGCGGGAAAGTGCTGGAAACGGATGCGGTGCTGTTTGCGGCGGGGCGGCGAGCGGCGGTGGATGGGCTGGCGCTGGAAAAGGCCGGCCTCTCGTTGAATGACAAGGGATACATCGCGGTGGATGCGAATTACCAGACAGCGGTCGAACATATTTATGCCGCGGGCGACGTGATTGGATTTCCGGCGTTGGCATCCACTTCGATGGAGCAGGGGCGCGTGGCGGTATGCCACGCGTTTGGGTTGAAATACAAGCAGCGGGTGGCTTCGCTGCTGCCGATTGGGGTTTATACGATTCCGGAGATTTCGGCAGCGGGCGAAACCGAAGAGAGCTGTAAGGAAAAGAAAATTGACTATTGCGTGGGGCGGGCGCGGTATGAAAACAACGCGCGCGGACATATCACGGGCGACACGGCGGGGCTGCTGAAGCTGATTTTTGCGCGGGCGGACAGGAAACTGCTCGGCGTGGGCGTGATCGGGGAATCGGCGACGGAGCTGATTCATGTGGGCATGATGGTGCTGGACAAGGGGCTGACGATTGATGAGTTTATCGAGCAGGTGTTCAACTATCCGACGCTCTGCGAAATGTATAAATACGCGGCGTACGACGGGCTGGGGAATCTTTCGGGGCACAAGCTTCGCGAAGGTTAGAGTAGCTTGTTCAGAAACGGATGACATTTTTGAGAGATTTGGGCTGGCCGGGCTGAAGCCCGGCGCCTGGACAGGCAGGCTCGTATCGCCGATGATTTCTTGGACATCAAAAAATTGGGAGAACGTTTATGCCACTTGTACGCATTGATTTGCGCGCGGGAACTTCGGCGGAATATCGGAAGGCGTTGGGCGATGGGGTGCACCGCGCGATGGTGGAGGCATTGGGGGCTCCGGCGGATGACCGGTTTCAGGTGATTACCGAGCATCTGGCAGCGGGACTGAACTACGACCCGCAGTATTTGGGGATTCGACGGTCGGATGGCGTGGTCTTTGTCCAGATCACGCTGAGCACGGGCCGCAAGCCGCAACAGAAGCGCCAGTTCTATAAACGCCTGACAGAACTGCTGGCCGAATCGCCCGGCGTGAAGCCGCAGGATGTGGTGATTAACCTGGTGGAAGTGGCGTGGGAGAACTGGTCGTTCGGAAACGGTGAAGCGCCGTATATGGACGCTTGATTTTTCTCTGCAATCGGACCGCGCTGATGTAGATTCAAATCATGCGCGCACGTGGGATTTTCCTTTTCGTTGTGCTGTTGGCCTCTTCGGGAATTGCGCTTTGCTTCCTAAGCCCTGATTCGCGGGCTCCCAAGCCTGCCGACGTTCACAACTTCCTGGGATTCGACCGCAATGAATATCCTGGCGACGCCGCGCTGCCTGTGCTTCGCAAGTCCTATTTCTTCGCCAGTTATTGGCTCAGCCCGCCACCCGGCGAGAAGAGCAACTCATGGATCGGCAAGCGCGGCTTGATAAAAGCGCAGGGATTTGGATTTCTCCTGTTGTACGAAGGCCGGACTTCCAGGCAGCTTCCCTATAAAAGGGATTCTATCGAGGCTGGGCTTAGGGACGCGCATGCCGCCGCGGCGGCCGCGCGGCGGGAAGGTTTCCCGGAAGGTTCGGTGATTTTTCTGGATGTGGAGGAGGGTGGCAGATTTCCCGACGGGTACCATGCGTATCTGCGTTCCTGGGCGGAGTCTTTGGCGAAGGAGAAATTTCGGCCGGGAATTTATTGTTCGGGGATTGTGGTGGATGAAGGGGAAGGCTCGACGATTATATCGGCGGACGACATTCGCGCGCACATTGGAGTGGCTGACGTTGTGTATTGGGTTTATAACGATGCTTGCCCGCCTTCGCCTGGGTGCGGTGTGCCGCAAAATCCGCCTGCCCCTTCGGGGAGTGGAGTTGCTTACGCTAGTGTCTGGCAGTATGTGAGGTCGCCGCGGGAGAAGAAGGTGGCGAGGCATTGCCGTGGTTATGCTGACGACGGGAATTGCTACGCGCCGGGGGATGCGGGGCACAAGTGGTTTTTGGATGAGAACGTGGCGACTAGTTCTGACCCGTCTGCTCCCTATTGAACTAAGCGCTTAAAGGGTCGGGTTGCGGGGGAATTTGAAGTAGGGGAGGCGGATGCCGTTGATCAAGATTTGATCGGCGCGAATGGCGGTGGGCGCTTCAAACCCGAGGGTTCCCCCTGAAGTCACAAAATCATCCTGGTCGACGCCGTCGCCGCTGATGCCGAGACCGCCTACCAATACGCCATTCTTGTACAGGCCAGCGCTGCCAGGAAAAAATACGATTCCACTTTTGTTCACGTTTGGTGGACCAGGCTGAAAGCCCTGTGTGCAGGGATTGGCGAGATCCTGCAGGAATAGATTGTAAAAAGGTCCGTCTCCGGAACCGTTGATGCCCGGCGGAAAAAGCGGTTGAGAACCGAAGCTGATGGTACGACTGGTCACGGCGGTTCCCATGGGCACGCCTGGCAAGTCCATGGCCGAGCGGGAACCGCTATTGAAATAGATCATGTTGCGGGCTTTGCTGGCGGCCACATCAATACTGAAGATAGTGGAATCAGGCATGCGGCGCAGACCGATGAGGGTGCCGTCGAGGTCGGCGACGGCGATCGCCATGCTTGCAGCCGAGCCGAGAGGCAAGCGAATCGCAGCACGCGTTTTTTTCGCCGTAGCTTCGGCGTTGTTCAGAATCTGCTGCACGTCAGAGGCGGTTAGCATACTTCCCGCCGTCGGTTGAATCAGGTCATTTTCAGGAGGCTGGCCTTTGCTGCAAAGCATAGGAGGGCCAGGGCAGAGCCGGAGATAGGCGCCGTTCGCCGTGCCAGCGCTGACTGCAGCAGGGCGGAAGGTGTTGTTCACGAGCGGCAGGGCGATTCCACCGATGAAAACCGCGCCAGGGGCAGGCAGGGGAGTCGGAACGTAACTAAAGCCCGTGGAAGTTGCCCCGCTGAAGGCAGCAAATTCCGCGGCGTCATGAGAAACGCCGGCAACTCCAATCCCGCCGACAACCAGATTTCCCCGGAAAATCGGAACTCCACCGGGATGGACCCCGTTCGGATCGCTGTCGTCCACTGTGGATTTTCCGGTGAGGATGCCGAGGCCTGTTCCGCCGGAGAGAGAAAGAGAAGGGTCGACCTCTTGCCCCGAAATAAAATTTGTGGCCAGAGTGCAGCCGCGGTTGGTATTTTCGATGCCGTAGAGGTCGGCGGTTGGGGCGTTGGCGACTCCGGGAGGAAAGTGGATGCCACTGATGAAACGCACGGTGCGGGATGAGAGAGGCGCCTGGTCATTACTGAAGTAGGCCGCGGTCCGTGCAAGAGCGACGGCTAGGTCGTCGACGTCAACGTTCATTCCGAAATTTCCAACGTCTTTGGTGGTGCCGGGAACAACGCCGGGCTTGTTGTAGACGGCCAGGACGTCGCCGCGGCGATCGACGACAGCGATGGCCATGGTGTTGCCGTCCACAGCGAGGGCGGCAGATTGAACGATGGTTTGCACTTCGGCTTGAGTGAGTGGTGCGTCCGCCGGAGGAGGTGGATTTCCCTTGATGAGAGCCGCAGATCCACCACAGCCGAGAAGGATGACGGCCAGGGCGATGGCGAGCGCGAGAGCGAGAATCATGGCGAGCGCCGTGACCTTGCGCCGCTGGTTGTAGGCGCGACTGGATTCCACCGGTTTGCGAACTAGGTGTGCCATCGGGAGAGTGTTGGGCTTCATGGTACACGCCGCGAAAGATAATTCACGGGGATTGTACCTCTGTTGCTTCGAAGTGGTGACTCCTAAATACGCGAGCCGGTGTTACCGGATATTCACTGAGCCTTGGGAAAAAGGTTGCCGGAAGGGCGCATTTTTGATTAGTTAGCGGAGACTGTTGTCCATCGATTGGCTTGGTCCTGCTGAAAAATGAGCGCCGGTACATCGCCGAAGTCGGGGTTCGCAGCCTTAGCTCGAGTTGCCGTATGCGTGGTGCTCGGACTCGCGGCCGGCAGCCATGCAATGTCACAGCAGCCGGCCAGTTCACCACCGGCTTCTTCCGAGCAGCAATCCCATGAAACGGGGCCGCCGCGGCGGATACCGCGGCAACAGGCGCTGACGACGGCGGCGCTGGATGGCACGGTGCGGGAACAAGTTTCAGATTCCGCGACGCGGCCGGTGGTCGGGGCGCGAATCCAGATTCGAAATCTGCAGACGGGGCAAGTCAATGCCACGGTGACGACGGGCGAGGGAGTTTTCCATTTGCTGCTGTTGCCGCCGGGTGGGTACGAATTCCGGGCGGAGGCAGAGGCCTACGAGCCGCTGGCGATTGCCGCACTCGCGCTGAATGCCAATGAAGTGGTCACGCTGGAGATTAAACTGGTGCCCAACGGCGTGGCGGAAGCGCGTTCGCGCTTGCCGCGACAGCCGGAGCTTGGGCCGCCGCTTCCCGCCGAAGCCATAGCGACGATTGGAGCGTACCGGGAGTTTCGCCACCGGTTGGATTCCGATCCGAACTACATTCTGGAACTTTCGCCGGATGTTTTGCCGCCGATTTCCGACGTATTTAATGTGGTGCCGAACCGCTGGGCGCTGGAGCAGCCGGACTACCGGCGGTACGCGCCGTCGGGCGAGTACATTTATACGAAGCCGCATTGGTACGACCCGTTCAACCGCAACCGTTTCAAAGGAGACGAGCCGATCTGGCCGGCAGCGCTGGGGCAGCAGGTGTTTTTCAATTTCACAGGGTCCGAGACGACGTTTATTGATGGGCGAAAAGTGCCGGTGCCGAGCGATGTGAGCGCGGCGCAGCCTGGAAGTAGCCAGTTTTTTGGGCGCGGCGAGCAATTTTTTCTGGACCAGACATTCCGGTTCACGTTCGACCTGTTTCATGGGGACGCTTCGTTCAAGCCGGTGGACTGGCGAATACGAGTGACGCCGGAAGTGAGCCTGAATTATCTTGATGTGAAGGAGCTGGGAATTGTAGGGCCGGACGTGCGCGCGGGGACGACACGTTTGGATTCGCACGTGGGATTCCAGGAAGCGTTCGTGGAGTACAAACTGCACGATTTGAGTCCCAACTATGATTTTGTTTCGGTGCGCGCGGGAATCCAGGAATTCAACGCGGATTTTCGTGGATTTTTGTTTGTGGAGGAGCAGCCGGGACTGCGCGTGTTTGGCGACTTGAAGAACGACCGCATCGAGTACAACGGGGCGTATTTCAATTTTCTGGAGAAAAATACCAACAGCGGATTGAATACCTTCAGCCGGCGGGACCAGCAGGTGATGCTGGGAAACGTTTATATTCAGGATTTTTTCTTTCCGGGATACACGGCAGAATTTCTTGGCGCTTACAACAAGGACGATGGCGGGCTGCATTATGATGACAACGGATTCCTGGTGCGGCCCGCGCCCGTCGGCAACGTGATCAATCAGGGCGTGGGCGCGATTCCCCACAGCATTCAGGTGGGATATTTCGGATGGCTGGGCAGCGGGCACATCAAGCGCATCAATATCACCCACGCGTTTTATGAAGCCGCGGGAAAAGACAGCTTCAACCCGATTGCGGGGCGGCCTGTGACCGTGAACGCGCAGATGGCGGCGGTGGAGCTTTCGCTCGATCACGACTGGATTCGCTACCGGATTTCGAGCTTTTATTCGTCGGGCGACAACAATCCGCGCAATGGGCGGGCGAATGGATTTGATGCGATTGTGGATTTGCCGAGCTTTGCCGGCGGGTTGTTCAGCTTCTGGAACCGGGAGGGCATCCGGTTGTTGGGGTCGGGAGTGTCGCTGACGACGGACGGCAGCCTGTTGCCTAACATGCGGTCGAACAAGAATGAAGGGCAGGCGAATTTTGTGAATCCGGGGATTTTTCTGGTGAATGCCGGTACTGACATTGACATCACGCCAAAACTAAAGGGCTTTGTTAATTTCAATTATCTGCGATTCATGCGCACGGAGCCCCTGGAGTTTGTGTTGTTTCAATCGCCGATTCGCCACAACATCGGCGAGGACCTGGGGGCGGGAGTCACCTACCGTCCGCCGCTTTCGGAAAACATTATATTGACCGGCGGGGCTTCGATGCTGCAGCCCGGGCAGGGTTTTCGCGACATTTATACGGGGCGGACATTGTTTTCGGTGTTTGGATCCGCGAAGTTGACGTTTTGAGGTTGCTGAGGATGAGGGAGTTTCTTAAATCCGGAGCGGTTCGCGCTCTTTCGGGCGAACGAGGAAAAGGGCGCCTGTTGATTGGACTCTTTTTGGCGGTGTCGTTTTCCTTGCTGTTTTTTAGCTCGGTTCGGCCTCAGGCGGCGGCTTCCGTGCAGGATGCGCAAGGGCCGTTCCGCGGGCAATCGCAGGAAGAGGCGTTGGCGAAGTCAGCGGGCTGCGTTTCCTGCCACACGGCGACGGACGAGCCGACGATGCATCCCTCGAAGGGAGTGCATCTTGGCTGCACGGATTGCCATGGGGGGAATAATTCGGTTGTGGTGGCGGCTGGTATTTCGCCAGGTTCGCACGAATATCAGGGGGCGAAAGAAAAGGCGCACGTGCAGCCGCGCGATGCGTTTTTCAAGAACCACACGACATTGCCGGAAGGCGCGTACACCAAATGGCTGAAGGAATCGCCGGAGTTTGTGAAGTTCATTAATCCCGGAGACCTACGGGTAGCGCCGGAGACTTGCGGGACGTCGGGATGTCACCCGAACGAGACGCGGGCGGTTTCGACAAACATGATGACCCATTCGGGGTTTTTGTGGGGCGCGGCGCTTTACAACAACGGCGGAATACCGTTTAAGAACACGCGATTTGGAGAGAGTTATGACCGGGACGGAAAACACAGGGCGCTGAAGACGAGCCCTCTACCGACGGCGGAAGAGACGCGCACGAAGGGCGTCTTGCCGGAGCTGAACCCACTGTATCGTTGGGAAATTTCGCAGCCGGGAAATGTGTTGCGGGTGTTCGAACGAGGCGGAGAGAAGAAAGCGGAGATTGGGAATCCGAGCGGTGAAGAAAGCCCCGGAAAGCCGGACGACAAGCTGAGCGACCGGGGATTTGGGACGGAGTTGCGCACCGATCCGGTTTTTCTGGGATTACAGAAGACGCGGCTGCTGGATCCGGTGCTTTCGTTGCCGGGTACGAACGATCACGCCGGCGACTACCGCTCGAGCGGGTGCTCGGCGTGTCACGTGATTTACGCGAACGACCGCGACCCGGCACACGCGGGTTCGTACGCGCTGTATGGGCATAGCGGCTTCAGCGCTTCACTGGATCCGACGATCCGCAAGGATGAACCGGGGCATCCCATCAAGCACGCGTTCACGCGCGCGATTCCCTCCAGCCAATGCATGATCTGCCATATCCATCCGGGCACAAACATGGTGACGACTTATTTTGGATTGACGTGGTGGGACAACGAAATTGACGGCGACAAAATGTATCCGCAGGAGCAGCGGAATCCCAGCGAGGAGGAGCGGTATCGGGCGGCTCTGAAGAATCCGGAGGGGGCCGCGGCACGAGGATTGTGGGGCGAGGACAAGTTTCTGGAGCAGACAGGGAGCCCGGAATTCAATGCCAAGTTGAAGACCACGCAATTTGCGGATTTTCACGGACATGGCTGGGTCTACCGGGGAGTTTACAACCACGACCGAAAAGGGAACTGGCTTGATAAGGACGGGCAGCCCATCGCGTTCGACGATCCGCAGCGGTTCGAGAAAGCCGTGCACCTGGCGGACATTCATCTGGAAAAGGGAATGCAATGCGCGGATTGCCACTTCGCGCAGGACAATCACGGCAACGGGAAAATCTACGGAGAGCCGCGCGCCGCGGTGGAAATCGATTGCGTGGATTGCCACGGAACGATTCGGCAGAAGGCTACGTTGACTACATCAGGTCCGGCGGCGCCGGATGCGCCGCGGGCGGGCGAGCCGCGAGGGCGGCGATTGGATGGGCTGCGCACGCCGTACGGATTGCGGCGATTCGAATGGCGAGGGGACAAGTTGTTTCAGCGGTCGATGACGGATGCGAATGTGGAGTGGGAGATCGTGCAGACCAGGGATACGATCACTCCGGGGAATTCGCACTTCAGCATGAAATCACTGCGCGCGAAGCTGATGAATAGGGATGGCGCGGCGTTTTCGCAGGCGCCAGAGGAGGATTCGCAACTGGCGCATGCGAATTCGTCGATGACCTGCTATGCGTGTCACACGTCGTGGACGCCGACATGCTTTGGCTGCCACCTGCAGATGACGGCGAATGTGCGGCGGCCGATGCTGCACAACGAAGGGCTGATGACCAGGAATTACACCAGCTACAACTTTCAGGTGTTGCGCGACGACGCCTATTTCCTGGGCGTGGATGGAACGGTGACCGGGCACCGCATCGCGCCGGCGCGATCTTCGTGCGCGGTGCTCGTGAGTTCGCAGAATGCGAATCGCGAATGGTTGTATTACGAGCAGCAGACGATTTCGGCCGAGGGGTTTTCCGGGCAGGCGTACAGCACGTTTGTGCCGCACACGGTACGGGCAAAAGAAACGAAGCAGTGCAGCGACTGCCACGTTTCGGCGGCGAACGACAACAACGCCTGGATGGCGCAGGTGCTGCTGCAAGGCACGAATTTCATGAACTTCATGGGCCGGTATATTTTTGTGGCCACCGGCAAGCACGGATTTGAAGCGATCACCGTGGCCGAGCACGACGAGCCGGAAGCGATTTACGGGAGCGACCTGCAGCGGCTGGCGTATCCGGACAACTACAAGAAATTTGTGGCGGGCAAACGGCAGCTTGCGCCGGTGGCTGAGCATGAGGGCACGATTTTCGACATTCAGGCGCGCGGGGAATATGCCTACACGGCGAATGGCAAAGGCGGAATGCGCGTTTATGATATCGCGAATATTGATAACAAGGGATTTTCCGAGCGTATGACGACGGCGCCGGTTTCGCCGATTGGGCAGCGCTTCTATGTGCCGACGAAGGATGCGGTGGCGGTGGCCACGCCGACGACGTTGGGCGTCGATCCGCTGCGCGCGAGGCTCAAGGAAAATGAAGAGCAGGCGATTCATCCGCTGTACGGATTTCTTTATGTCGCGGACAAGGAAGAGGGGCTGGTCATTATCGGGACGCCGGATTTCAAGGCGAAGAGTCCGGGAGTGGGCACACTGCTGGACGGAAACCCCGCGAACAATTTTCTGAAGCGCGGGCTGACGTTCAATCCCGATGGCGTCTTGACCGGCGCGCGGCGGATTACGATTGCCGGGACGTTTGCCTACGTCCTGACGGACAAGTCGCTGGTGGTGGTGGACCTGGACAATCCGCTGGCGCCGAAAGTGACCGCGACCATTCTAGCGCCTGTGCTCAATGATCCTCGCGCGCTGGCCATTCAATTCCGCTATGCGTTTCTGGTGGATCGCGATGGGTTGAAGGTGCTGGACGTCACGAACCTGGCTCAGCCCAGGATTGTTCCCGGCTCGACTGTTCCGTTTGAAGACGCTCGCAATGTTTACGTTGCGCGAACTTACGCCTACGTTTCCGCGGGAAAGCAGGGACTGGCCATTGTGGATGTGGAGAAGCCGGACATGCCGAAGCTGGACCAGGTGTTCACGGCGAGTGGTCTGTTGAATGACGTGAACGACGTGAAGATCGGGATGGTGGCGGCCAGCGCGTTCGCGTTCATAGCTGACGGGAAGAACGGGATGCGCGTGCTGGAGATCCTCTCTCCGTCAGACGACCCGGCGCACTTTTCAGGGTTCAACCCGCGGCCCACGCCGAAGCTGATTGCCACGGCACGCACGAAAGGGCCTGCGCTCGCGATATCCAAGGGAATCGACCGCGACAGGGCAGTGGATGAGTCTGGGAACCAGTTGGCGGTGTTTGGGAGGCGCGGGGCGCGCCCGCTAAATCGGGAGGAGACCGGGCGGTTGTATCTGCGCAATGGGCAGGTTTATACGGTGCCGGATGAGCCCCCGGCGAGTCCAAAATCGATTGCGGCGCTGGGAACGCCGGACGGGTGGATGGGATACTTTCGGGCCTGGATAGGTGGGTGGTACTAAAACCAGAAAATCAATTTTGACCTATCGCTTTTTCTTCGCATTTTGGCCCTCTGGCCACGCCGACCGCAAACTCCTCATTCCAAAGCAGTTTTGCAGATAACTCTTTTTCCTTCAACCGTTTACCATCCCGCCGCATCTTATAGTATTGTCACAAATCATTCACGTCTTCCACGCATAGCACCCATCAAAATAATTCGTGGGGCGACACTGGCCGATTACGGTTAACGTGTATGGGTAGGGTCTTTCCGGGCTATCGGACCGGTTTGAGAGGCCGCAAGAAGCGGCAGGATAGGCCTTCCAGGAGAAGGCACTAAGGTATAGAAAGAAGGAGGACGAACCCTATGGTTAAGCAATATCTTCTGGCGAGCGATTTCGACCAGACCTTGAGTTTCAATGACTCTGGCGTGGCGCTGAGCGAGTTGATCGGATTTCACGGGTTTCACGACAAGGTGAAGGGCCTGTCTGAGATGAACCTCGTTCAGCAGGGCGCCGAGCTTTCCTATTTGATTCTGCACGACCCGGATTTCCGGCGGGTGCGCAAAGAGCACTTAGTCCAGACCGGGAAGAGGATTCGACTAAAGCATGACGTGGACCTGTTTGCGCGTTCGCTGGAAACTATTTCGGACGGATACAAAATATCCTTCTATGTGATTTCCGCAGCGCCGCAGGAGATCATCCAGTCGGCGCTGGAGGGGATTGTGCCGCCGGACCACATATTCGGGACGAGGTTCCGGTACAACGAGGCGACGGGAGAGGTCGAGTCCATCGTGAGGGCTTCCGCGGGTTGGGGGAAGATCACCGTGCTGGAAGAACTGCGGACCAGTCTCGGCATCAGCCACGACCATATCATTTACATGGGCGACGGCAGTTCGGATTTGCCGGTGATGATGCATGTGAACCAGTACGACGGGCTGACGATCGCGGTATCGGAGGCGAAGTTTATTTCGCGCATCGCGCGGCGCACGGTGCTGAGCGACAACGCGATGAGCGTGCTAGTGCCGGTGCTGGAAGAGGTGCTGCACTGGGATTCACCGGAAATCCGGCGGTTCTTCGCGTCGCGCGGGTTGATGTTGCGCGAGTGGGACAAGATGCGCACGGACATGCTGACGATTGAGGAGAATTCGGTGCCGAACGCGACAGCGGCAGTGCAGTGAGAAAATAGAAATTAGAAAATAGAAAATCGGGAACTGAATAATATCCCTCACGCGCGGTGCTTTGCGGGTGAGGGATATATTTTTGCGCCGGCCAGGGAAAACCAGATCCGCCTTCGGTTCAAGAAGCAAACCCGAGAGGGATGACATTTTTTGGGAATCAGAACCTTGGCGGAGATCGCAGCGATTCCTGGGCATTTTTGCTATGCTGGATTTTTAGGAGGAGGAGATGTCGCGGAAGAATATTCTGATGCTGGTGGGAGATTACGTTGAGGATTACGAGGTAATGGTGCCGTTCCAGGCGTTGCTGATGGTGGGGCACGCGGTCGACGCGGTTTGCCCCGGCAAGAAGTCGGGTGAGGCGGTTCGCACGGCGATTCATGATTTTGAGGGCGATCAAACATATTCGGAAAAGCGTGGGCACAATTTCGCGCTGAATGCGACGTTCGATACAATCAAGGCGGAGGATTACGATGCGCTGGTGATTCCCGGGGGACGGGCGCCTGAGTATATTCGGTTGAACAAGAGAGTGCTCGATATCGTGCGGCACTTTGCGAACGCAAAGAAACCGATTGCGGCGCTTTGCCATGGGGCGCAGGTTCTGGCCGCTGCGGGAATCCTGGAGGGGAAGAAGTGCGGCTGTTATCCGGCGGTGTCGCCGGAGGTCACACTCGCGGGCGGAACGTACGTGGACGTAGCGATGACCGAAGCCGTTGTGGATGGCAACCTGGTGAGCGGTCCGGCATGGCCGGCGCATCCGGCGTGGCTGGCGAAGTTCCTGGGAGTGTTGGGGACCCGCATCGAAGCGTAGGCCGATCCGCCGGAGAGCGAGATTCTGCCGGTTTAACCGCACGCAAAATTTCGCTTGGGTTCTTCGGCTATTTTGATGTTTGGTTGCCTCTTCCTAAATTTCGTTGCAATGTCCATAATCATTTGTTTTGCTAATCCACACTGAGGCGAGCAGCGCAACATGGCGAACATCAACGTAAAAAAGGGCGTGATCGGAATCCTAACGGGGGGCGGCGACGTGCCGGGATTGAATCCGGCGATTCGCGCGGTCACTTTTCGGGCGCTTCGAGAAGGATACGAAGTGATCGGCATCCGCCGGGGTTGGGCCGGGCTGGTGGAGATGGTCCGCGACGAAAAGCACGACAATTCGAATAATTTTCAGCGGCTGACCGAAGATGTGGTGAACCGCGCAGGCCGCACCGGCGGAACTTTCCTGCACTCATCGCGAACGAATCCGGCGCGCGTCAGCAAGAGCAGCGTGCCCGATCACCTGATGGGGCAGTATACGGCAGAGAAGAATGATTTGACGCCCGAGGTGTTGAAGAATCTGGCATGGCTGGGCGTCGAGTACATGATTCCCATCGGCGGCGACGACACGCTTAGCTACGGCGTCCGTTTGTACCAGGAAGGAGTGCGCGTGGTGGCCATCCCGAAAACGATGGACAACGACGTGCCGGGAACAGACTACTGCATCGGCTTCAGCACGTGCATCACCCGGACGATCCAGATGACCAATGCGCTGCGGACTTCGGCCGGTTCGCACGAGCGTTTCATGGTGCTGGAAGTTTTCGGGCGCTACGCGGGGTTCACGGCCATGCTGCCGACGATGGCGGGGGCCGCGCATCGTTGCGTGATTCCGGAACACAAATTCAAGATTGACCGGTTGGCGGAGCTTCTGGTGAACGACCGCAATCGAAATCCCAGCCGCTACGCGATTGTGCTCGTCTCCGAAGGCGCGATGTTCGAAGGCGGGGAGATGGTTTTCCAGAAAGATTCGGCTGATGCGTTTGGGCACAAGAAACTTGGCGGGATCGGGGATCTGGTATCTGAAGAGTTGACGGAACTGTCGCCCAAATACAACAACGGAAAGAAAATCGAGTGCATCAGCCAGAAGCTGGGCTACCTGGTGCGATGCGGCGATCCGGACGCGATCGATTCCATCGTGCCGATGGCGTACGGCAACCTGGCGCTGGATCTTTTGCTCAACGGAATCCACGGGCGGCTGGTGGTTCTGAAAAACGGGCGCTACGACAACATGCCGATCGAAACGGTAACCGCGACGAAGAAAATCATCAGCCTCAAGGAGCACTACAGCGCCGAGCGGTTGCGCCCGGTGTTCAAGAGCTTTGAGATGAAGCCGCTGTTTCTAATGACCAGCGAGTTGGCCTGATCATTCGACTGGGCGCTCAGGGGCGCTTGCGCGCCCCGCTTTCTTCCTGCATCCTGGCTGTGCTCATCCATCCGCGCTGGTCCAAGTTTACTCTTGCCGAGAGTGCTCATGCCCGACACCATTCCTGCCGCATCCACCGCCAGTAAAAATCACCAGGCGCTGATCGTGCACTCCAGCCCGGAAGTCGATCAATTGCTTGCTCGCCTGTTCGAACAGGAAAAATGGGAAATCCAGTTTGCGGCAAACAATGCCGAGGCTTTGCAGCGTGCCAAAGATGCGCCGTTTGATCTGATTATCACGGGCGAGCGTACGCCCGGAAAAGCAGACATCGAACTGCTTCGGCGGCTGCGGATGGTCCGCCCCCACACGAGGTCGATTATCCTGACCGACGAGTTTGTTCCCGGCGACGTGCTGGAGGCCATTCGCGAGCGCGCGTTCAGCTATTTTTCGCGGCCGTTCTCGACAGAAAAGCTTGCCGAGATGATTCGAATTGCGATGTGCGAGCCGTTCTGGGATGACGGCATTGAAGTCCTCCGTGCGACACGCAATTGGGTTCACCTCTGCGTTCGCTGCGACCTGGCCACTGCCAACCGGCTGCTGCAGTTCTACCGCGAGGCTTCCGGTTTGCCCGACGCGGAAACGGAAGAGGTGGCCACGGCGTTCCGCGAGATACTGATCAATGCGATGGAGCATGGCGGGAAGTTCGATCCATCGCAGCATCTGGAGGTGAGTTACGTGCGGACACGGCGGATGGTTCTCTGCCGGGTGAAAGATCCGGGCCAGGGGTTTTCGCTCGAGGAACTGCAGCACAGCGCGATCGCCAATCCCGAGGAAGACCCCTTCAAGCATATGGAAACGCGCGAGGCTCAGGGCAAGCGTCCGGGGGGATTCGGCATCCTGATGGCCACGAAACTTTTGGACGATCTGATCTACAACGAGAAGGGCAACGAAGTGCTGCTGGTGAAATACCTGGATCGTTCTGCCCGGGCTATCAGCCTATGACACTGTTTTATGTAACTGCGGTTCCCGGGAATACATCAAAAGTGTGAGTCCAAAACTGAGGTGACGAATGGAATTTCGCGCGCTTGGAATAGCTGGTCCGCAAGTTTCTGCGCTTGGCCTTGGCTGCATGGGAATGTCGGAATTTTACGGCTCGCGGGATGATGCCGAGTCGATTGCGACAATTCACCGCTCGATCGAGCTGGGGATGAACTTTCTGGATACCGCTGATGTTTACGGGTTTGGCGACAATGAGGTGCTGGTCGGGAAGGCCACTCGTGGCCGGCGCGACAAAGTTTTTCTGGCTACTAAGTTTGCCATCGTTCGGGACCGATCAAACCCGGCGGCGCGTGGCGTCAGCGGGAAACCGGAGTATGTGCGCGCGGCTTGCGATGCCAGCTTGAAGCGGCTGGGTGTGGAGACGATCGATCTTTACTACCAGCATCGCGTCGATCCGAACACTCCTATTGAGGAGACTGTTGGGGCGATGGCGGAACTGGTGCGGCTGGGGAAAGTGCGCTACCTGGGACTTTCGGAAGCGTCGGCAGCGACCATTCGACGCGCGAACGCGGTGCATCCGATTGCGGCGCTGCAGTCGGAATATTCGTTGTGGACGCGGGATCCGGAAGATGAAGTTTTGCGGACCACGCGGGAGTTGGGGATTGCATTCGTTGCTTACAGCCCGCTCGGGCGCGGATTTCTTACCGGCCAGCTCAGGAAGTTTGAGGATCTGGGGGTGGATGACTACCGGCGCAACTCGCCGCGATTTCAGGGCGAGAACTTTCAGAAGAACATTGACCTGGTGGCGCGCGTGGAGGCGATTGCGCGAGAGAAGAATTGCACGCCGGGACAATTGGCGCTGGCTTGGCTGCTGGCGCAGGGGAAGGACATCATTCCTATTCCCGGGACGAAGCGGCGTAAATATCTGGAAGAGAATGCCGGCGCATTGAACGTGAAACTTGCCGCAGATGATCTGCGGCGGATCAATGAAGTGGCGCCGAAAGGCGCGGCCTCCGGCCCCAGGTACCCGGAGACCATGATGACGTTGGTGAATGGATGACCGGCAATCGACATCAAACAAATGGCATAGAGTGGCCCTTCTTCGGAGGGCTGTAGCTCAGACCTTCGAGCTTGCCTACGGGAGGAAGGGCTTGAGGATTTTCACGGCCATGCCACGACAGTGCCCCCACAGCGGAAAGCCCCACCCCTAAAGCGGTGAGCTACAGAATCGGCGCTTGAGCTTCTATTTTCCACCGGCTTGCAGACCGGGGAAAAGATACATGGGTTTCACTTCTTTGCGTTTCGACCAATCGTGATAGGTGTGGCATTCGAAGCAGCGCGATTCGGCGTGATCAGGGCCTGGGGCGTGGCAGGTTTTGCAATTTGCCAGAGGCGGAACGAGCACGTCGCTGGTGTCCTTGCTGGCGAGCGCGCCGGGGTGGCAGCCGACGCAGGAGAAGCCGCGGTGAGCATCGTGATCGAAGCGCGCGTGCGGCATCCAGCGTTCGGTGAGGTTGGCTTCTAGAACATGGGGCAGCGAAGCTCCCTTCATCGTGTTTAGCGCATGACATTGTTTGCAAGTTTTGCGCCAAAGAAGTTCTTCGGCGTCGGCGGTGCGTTCGGCAACCCACTGCGCCGCAGTCAAGACGCGCACTTCGGGCTGCAACGGCTTTCCTGTCAAGTCGCGCGGGGGATCACGCACCACTCGCACATCCGCTGGATGCCCGGCGATGTATTCCTGGAATTTTTTCAGAACAAATGCGTGAACGACTTCCGGTTTGTCGTGCGGGACGCCGATGTCGAAGCGCTTGTCGAACGTGAGCAGGTGGCAGGCGGCGCAGGAGGTGGAGAATTTTACAGGCGCCATGTACGCGCGGCCCATGGCGTGCCGAGGCTGCAGGGTTCCGGTTTTCACGGGTAGCAAAACTTCCTTCGTATCATAGCTGACCTTGGCGTCAACGTAATTTGCATCGGCGTAAGGCCAGGACGCCTTGACGGCTTCCGGGCGGTGGCAATCAGCACATTCCATCTGGACGACAGGCCCGTTGGGGCTGTGCCGGATGGGCTTCATGTGGATGGAATGGTTGAGCAGGATGGTGCCGGGGTCTTTGAAGTCTTTGCGGAGGGCGGCGATTTCCGGGTGGCCATCTTCAAGTGTGCGGATGTTTGTTGCGTAAAGCGTGTTGCCTGCAGAAACTTTCAAGTGCGAATGGCACTCCGAGCAGCTGATATTGCTGGAGGCGATGATGTTGACGTGGCCGCGGTGTTCGACGTGACAGGTGGCGCACGCGGGGACATCGGCGCGGACCTGGCTTTCGTGGTGCATGGGTCCGTCGTGGCAGGAGAGGCAGGCGTTGTCGGCCGCTTTGGCGGAGAACTCGCCGGTTTTGTTCACGTGGCACTCGGAGCACTGCTTTTCAAGGACGGCGTGCGCGCCGCTCATGCGGCCGCTCGAGTAGACGTGGGGGTCGTGAACAAATGCCTGCCAGGCAAGCCAGCCGATCGCGAGTAATGGAGCGAGGATGACGAGGAACAGGCGCACACGCTTGAACGTGGTGGGGCGCTTGAAATAGTTCAGGTCAATGCGCTGCGCCACCGTTTTGGTTGTGCGTGTTCTGGCCAATGGTTTGCTCGCTATTTTGAAGACCTTCTAGTACCGCAACGCCATCACGGCGTGAATGGCGCCCAGCAGAATCAGGGCGAGCGATACCGGGATATGCACCAGCAACCAGCCGTGCAGCCAGCGGTGCAGCCGCTCCTGGCGCATTAATTGCCGGGCTTCGTCGCAGATGTCCAGGAGATCGTCGAGCGCGGGGTGTGCCACCGGCGGCATAAGCTGGCGCACGGCCGCGAATGCTTTCCTGGCCCTTTCGGGATGACCCAGACACTGCCACTGCCACGCGGGCGCTTCGAGAAAGGCGCGGACTTCGGAAAAGTAAAAGATGCGCAGTGGCCGGCTCTCTTCTTCCGTGAGAAGCACGATTTCGGGGGCCATCGCTACCGCGCTTGCGCCCGCGCTGACCCCGGCGGAGGTGCGCAATGGGACAGCCGAGGCCGCGATTGGGCGCAGGGCCGTGAACCCCCCCGCGCGCTGGCCTTCATCGATTTCTCTGACGAGACCCAGGCGCCCGCAGACGCTTTCAACCGCCTGGTCGGCTTCCATGCGCAAGGCTTTGCGGACATTGCCGATTTCGTCGTAGATCGTTTCAAGGGGGACGTCGTTGGTCATCATTCGCGGCACATAATTCTGCAGCACCGCGCCGTATACGCCGCTCGCCACGGTAATGATCGTCAGCCACATCAGAACGCGAGTGAGGGCGCCACCGAAGTGGAATCCCCCGTGAAACAGAATCATTGGCAGGCTCAGCAATCCGAGCCACAAATGCCCCCGCATCCATGCCTTCGCGCGGCCCACCCGCCAGGTAGGCACGCGCTTTCTTGCGCCCAGAAGGGCGGCGAAAATCATGAACGCGAAGCCCACAATGCCAAACACCAGGCCCATAAAGCTGCCGCCGTGGGGACCCGTTGCGGATGCAGAGGCGTAGATGGCGTAGGCGACGGCACTTATCGCTAAGAGTGCGGCTGACCCCATCGCCCAGGCGCGTTGTGACCGGTCGATCCTCATCGCTTCGCGCTCATCTGGAAGTGTCCTGGCCGAGCATCTGTCCAAAAAATTTCCGGGGATCCACGCGATGAGCGGCATCGTGCGGACATGCATAAACGCAACTCGGTTCTTTCAAGTGCGTGCACAAGTCGCAGGACGTCGCCTTTTGCTTCACGACGGCCTTTTTGCGGCCGGGATTTTCGAGGTCCTCGGCCAGCACTTCGAACGGATGCAGGTTGATGTTGCCGTAGGGGCAATTCCTGGCGCACAAGCCGCAGCCGATGCACCAGTCTTCGATAATCACCTCGAGCGAATTGCGGCGGCGGATGGCGCCGACCGGGCAACCGACCATGCACAGCGGGTCGCGGCACTGGCGGCAGGAGGTGGCGACGAGATAGTTTTCGAAGCGCAAGCCGTCGCGAACGAGCCGCGTGACGCCGTCGTGCGCATCGGCGCAGGCGTTCACGCAGGCGTCGCAGCGCGTGCAGTTTTCCAGGTCGAGAATCAGCAAGCTCTGCGCTTCCATCAGCCCCTGGGAAAGGAATTGATCGAGCGGAACGTGCTCCATCATTTTCAGGCGTTGCTCGTTGGCGCCGCGGCGCTCCGCGGCCATCTTTTCCAGGCCTGCGCGGACGTTGGGGAAGTCCTTCACCATTTGCCGAAAATCGTCGCCGGGGATTTTGACCAATTCCACATGGTCCAGGGCGGTGCAGGTGGCCGTGCGGAAGCCCCCGCCCAGGGGGCCGATTTCGCCGAAGTAATCGCCGCGCGAGAGGTATGCAAGGACAAGTTCTCCGCCGGGATACTCTTCCGTGATTTTCACGAACCCGATGCGCACCAGAAAAAAACTGTCGGCCGCATCGCCCTGGCGCGCGATGACCTGCCCAGGAGCGTAGCGAATCAATTCGACGCTTTCCTTCAGGTGGGCAATGAACTCCGGGGAAAGCTCCGCGAACATCGGCACGCCGCGGAGATGGTCTTCCAGGGCCTGACGGCGATAATTCTGGTCGATCTGCGCGCGAAACGTCTTGTTCTTCAGCATGATGTCAATGACGTTGCGGAGCATCTCGAAAGCGACGACATCGGTCTCTGCGCGTACGGTGGCGGAGCGGGGGTAGAAATTCAGGCAGGTCATTTCTCCGAACAGAGAGCCGGGGCCGAGTTCAGCGACGGGATTTCCGTACGAGAGGTCCACGGAGGCATCGATGGGGATGATCCGGTCGCGAGTTTCTTCCGCGCGTCTGTCCTGTTCGCGGCCGACGAGTGAACTTTTCAGTTTTTTGAATAGGCCAAGGGCGCCGCCTTCGGTCTTCACGTGGGCAATCGGGGTGGAAATCGAAACTTTCGCCTTGCCCTCCAGAATGTAGAAAGCCGTGGAGCCGAAGTCGCCTTCCAGGCAAATGACGTCGCCCTTGCGGAAGCGGCGCTTCACGATCGCACCGCGATTCAATTCAAGAAATGTTCCGGAAACTCCGGCGAAGACCGGCAGCCTGTGCAGTTCTTCGGCAGTCAAGGCGGCGTCAGTACCCAGGGCGATGGCTGTGCCGGCGACCCCTTTGTTGGTGAGTGCTCCGGTGGGGCAGGAGACCATGCATTCGCCGCAGGAGATGCAGGTGGAATCACCCATGGGAGCATTTAGATCGAAAGCAATCCCCGCGAAATAGCCTTTGCCCATGCGGCCAAGGACGAAGTTGTTTTTGATTTCGTCGCAGCCCCGGATGCAGCGATCGCACAAGATGCAGGCGTCGTGGTCCACCGCAATGGCCAGCGAGGATTCGTCCTGGCCGCGGGACACATTTCTCCGGGGGAAGCGCGGCGTGCCGACGCCGGCTTCTTTCGCGAGGACCTCGAGTTCGCAATCCCCGGAGTTCGCCTGCCGGGCGCAGGGAGAAGGGTGATCGGACATCAATAGCTCGAGCAGCGTTTTGCGGGCGGCCTGAACTTTGTCCGAATTCGTTTGCACCTTCATGTTCGGCTCGACGGGCCGGACGCAAGCGGCGCCGAGGACGCGCGCACCGGTATCCACAACGCACAGGCGGCAAACGCCGACAGGTGTCTGACTCTGCAGGTGGCATAGGGTGGGGATGGCGATGCCGTTCATGCGCGCGGCATCGAAGACGGTGGTGCCTGGGGGCACCTGGACGGTTTTGCCGTCGATTGTCAGCTCGATCATGCCTGCCGGCGTCATGGTTTAATCCCCACGCGGGGCAACTCGGCCGAACGATTGGAGGGAGAGAAGCAGATTCCGCTTGGGCAGTGCCCTTTTAGAACGTGATCCTCCACTTCGGCCCGGAAATGTTTCAACACCGATTGGATGGGTGCGGGTACGATTTGCCCGAGGCCGCAAATGGAGGTCTGACTCATGGCAGCGGAGAGATCGTCAACGAGCTTCAGGTCGGCTGAAAATTGCGATTCGCCGATGTTGCTTTGCGCCCAGCGGGTGAGGATCTCGACCATTTTTTGCGAGCCCATGCGGCAGGGGACGCACTTGCCGCAGGATTCGTTGCGATAAAATTTCACAGCGTTTAGCGCCATGTCCAGCATGCAGGTGGTGTCGTCGCAAACCACGATGGCACCGGAACCGAGCATCGAGCCGGCATCGGCCAGGGCCTTGAAGTCCAATTTCACTTCGACCATGGAAGCGGGAAGATATCCTGAGGACGGACCAGACGGAGCGAAGGCTTTCAATTTTTTCCCGCCGCGAATGCCGCCGGCGTGGCCGAAGATCACTTCGCTCATGGTCGTACCCATTGGGATTTCGAAGACGCCGGGGTGCGCCACGTGGCCGCTGACGCCGACGAATTTCAATCCACGGGAGCCACTCACTCCCACGGTCTTGAACCACTCGACGCCGCGCGCCAGTATCTGTGGCACGTTGGCGAATGTTTCGACATTATTGATCACAGTTGGCTTTTGCCAAAGCCCCATTTGTCCGGGGAAGGGGGGCTTGTTGCGGGGCTCGGCTCGGTGGCCCTCGATGGCTTCGATCAGGGCGCTTTCCTCGCCGCAGATATAGCCGCCGGGGCTTACGAAAATTTCCAGATCGAAATCCAGATCGCTGCCGAGAATTCTCTTGCCGAGCAATCCGGCTTTCGCGCAGCGGCGCAGCTCCTCGCCGAAAATTTCCTCCTGCAGCGGGTATTCGTGGCGGATGTAGAGGATGCCTCGCCTGGAACCGGTGACGAGACCGGCAAGCGCCATACCTTCGATCACCAGGTGAGGAAGGTGGCTCAGAATGAAGCGATCCTTGATGGTGCCGGGCTCGCTCTCATCGGCGTTGCAGACGATGTAGCGGACGGGGTCGGCTTGTTTGCGGACCAGATCCCACTTCATCGAAGTGGGAAACCCCGCGCCGCCCATGCCCTTCAATTCCGCTTCTTTCAGGGTCGCCAGCAAACCATCCCAATCTTTGCTGGCGACGAAGCGGCGCAGAACACCGTACTTTTCGCCGTCGCCATAGGGATCGGAAGCGCAAGCAAGGCGAGTTTCTTGCGGATGTTCGGGGAGATGATGATCGCCGCGCATCGCCTGTCTGGCCAGGTCTTCGACCTTATCGGCATTCACATGCACATGGATTTCGTCGTTCACCGCAACGGCGGGGGCCTGATCGCAGCGTCCGAGGCAGCTTACGTCTTTGAGTTGCACATCTTCCGGGGGCTGGCCGGAAAAACGGCGCAGGAGTTCCGCGCGAAGTTCACAGGAACCATTCAAATGGCAGCTCATGTCGTCGCAGAGGCGAATTTCGGCTTTGGCAGGAGGCGATAAATGAAAATGCGGATAAAAGCTGGCGACACTGTGGAGTTGATAGAGCGGCGTTTGGGTGCGTTCAGAGAGGGCTTCGAGCTCCGCCTTTGGCAGATACCCGAGACGCAGCTGTATGGCTCGCAGTTCGTCAAAGATCACGTTGATAGGTCTCGCGAAACTCCGCCGTGGTGCGCAAATGGCCGGCGCATTTCCAGGAACTGTTACCACGCATACTAGGGGGGATGCCGCCGGTTGTAAATAGCGAGGTTCGGCGGAGTAGCACCTCGGGAACAGGGAAATTTACTTGGCAGAGAACCCGATAACCGTGTGGATCAACTCCGATTCGTATCTGGTGAACAATTAGTTCCTGGAAAGGCATGCGGTCAGAATGCGGCGGCCGAAGCTTGTCACTTACCCCGCAAGGGGAGCGTTTCGGATCGTCATACTCCTAGTGTCTTCCAGCGGCCTTGCGCCCCAGGACCCACGGCTCGGCCAGCGAGCCATCGACTCGGGTCCCCGCCATTACCTTCTGTTTCTGGCGTGCGAACTTTCCGTACTCGCCCTCACACTGATTTCCATGCGATATTTCAAATTGGTTTTCTGTATGTGGTGGACGATCAATGATCGTGATATGGCTCGAATTCTTTTGGCACCGGCAATCCAGGCTCAAGAGAATTACCGGTTTGTGCAGAGCGCAATGACCGAGTAGCGCCTTACCAGACGTCTGACGACAAATCACAGCGACTGATTAAGGCTTTTCCCCTGGCGGAGGCGGCTCCTTCTTTTGAGGCTTGGGCGGGTTCTGGCGTTCCTGCTGCTGTTTCTCCTGCAGTTGTTTCTGTTCTTGCATATGCTTTTCCTGTAATTGTTGCGTCTGCACCTGATGCTGCTGCTCGACTTGCTGTTTTTTTGCGGCATCCGCCTGTTGCTGGGCAAGCTTCGCGTGTTCCTGCTCCTGCTGTTGCTGAACTCCCTGACGTTCCTGTTGTTGATTCGCGTGAAGTTGATCCTGCTCCTGCTGGTGCTTCCGGTCCAACTCGGCGTTCGCAGAGGGTTGCACGACCGGCCGAGGCGGAGGGGGAATCTCATTTGGATGAACGACTGGAGGCGGAGCCGTCCGATTGGGTTGTGGAGGTTGCAAAGCAGGGTTCGGATTACTGGATCGTTCCGCCGGGCGGTCATTCGGAGGGTTTGTGGCCGGCTGCCTATTCGGCATTATTTGCTTGTTCACATTCGGATTCGATTCATTCGGCGTGGGAGGCCGGTCGGCGTGATGATCCGGCGGCGGCGTAGGGTTATTCGCTCCGGGCGGCCGATTGGATTGCACTGGTTCCGGAGTATCGTGAGGGTTCACCGGACGATCCGTTGGGTGGTTAGCAGGAGGATTGCCGGGCTGCACAGTTTGCGGTGCAGTTTGAGGAGGTTTATTCGCTGCCGGAGGCCGATTGGTTTGGACCGGTTCTGAAGCTTCGCGGACATTCATGGGACGTTCCGCCGGTCGGTCGGCGGGGTGGTTGGGAAGCGGTACCGCTTTGTTGCCGGCATTCGGTGCTACCTGCGTGGGTTGCCCGGGTTGAGGCTGCGCCGTCTGAGGCTGGGCTGGCTTGTTCGCTACGGGCACTGAGGCAGCGACGGCTTTCGCGACCGGTGCGATTTTCACTGGGGCTTCCCGGCGGGCGGCTGGAGGCTCAATCTGGTGAACCTGAGCAACGGAAAGCGGTTTGCCGCCATTGCTCTTGATCGCTTCCTGCTGCTTTTCAAATGTGGGCGGAGGCGGGGGCGGCGCCACTTTAGCGACGACCGACCGTGTCTGGATTGCGGCGGGTGGTTTGACGGCAGCGGTTCCTGTTCCGAGAACCGCTTGTTTGGCAGGGATGGCCGCAGGCGTAAAAGCCCTCACGGGGGCGCTGGCCACTTCCCGCTGATCCACCTTCACGGCATTCTGGTGGACTGGCTGAGCGCCAGTGAACGCATGCGGAGTGGTCGCCGCTACCGCACCCGGCACACTTTGATTCACATATTTTACGTTTGTCACGCTCACATTGTTGTTGACGACGGTGGTGTTGTAGTAGTTGTTCACGACCGTCGAATTCACCGTAGTGTTCGAAACGTTGACGTTGTTTACGTAATTGCGGCTCACGCGATAAGACGGCACGTACACTTCGCGCGGGCCCAGGGGAAACCAGCCCACGCTTTCGCCGGACGCGTACTCTCCACTGCCGGCTCCGACGCCGATTGCGAAATGAGGGCCTCCGACCCAAGCCACCAGGGCCGGCGCGTACACAGGGCGCACGTAGGCTTCGCCTTCTGTCTGTGGCCGTGCGGGGACCCAGCCCCATGAACCTTCATAGGAAACCCACCGGCCGTAATGGAATGGCGCAAATCCCCAGGGTTCGTCATCTACCCAAGTGTATCCCCAGGGCTCGATATAGTCCCAATGGCCGTAGTGATAGGGAGCCCAGCCCGGAACGGATGTGCGGGGGAACCATACGTTGCCGTTGTCGGGAGTTTGACGCCATGAGCCGTGATCATCCAGGTCCTCGTAGCCAACTACATCAGCCGAAACATAGCGGGCAGAATTGGAGTGCTCCGAGCGACGGTCGCGAGTCGCGGCCCAATTATCAAATTGGTCCTCTTCGTTCCCGTAATTCTCGGAATTGGCATTCAAGCGATCGGATCCGCTGAAGGTTGCGGAATCGTTGGCGTGCACCGTGTATGCGGCGCCTCCGCCGGTCACTTCGCCTTGGCCGCTGCGAATTCTGATGGCCGTTGAATCACCCGCATCGTTCACACTAATCTTGTAAAGACCGGGCCGTAGGACGGAAAACGCCAGGTTCGGGGTGTCAATTTCGTAGGTCTCGTTGTCGTCGAGACGGCGAACGCGAACCAGAAGAGTTCCCGCGGATAATTGAATCTGTGTGACGTTGTCGCTTAGATTCAGAATTGTGAAACCCGTGTTATTCGACAAACGAATCATGGAGCCATCGAGTTGCAGTTCCACGCGCCCGTCATGATCCGACCACAATTTGTCACCCGTGGTCGCCGGGCGGTTCACCCCCGCGGTCACCCAATCGTCAGTTCCAGCCGGTTGGAAGGAAACCGAGCCTTGGGCATAAGCGAGTCTTGCAACACGCGAAGGTGGATCGTCATCATCGGCCACTGCCGGCAATGCATAGAAAGCAATGAAAATCGCCAGGCAGAATAGAGTCGCTCGTTTTACAGTGCGTTTTATAAACATTTGGATTGCCTCTTCTCTGGAGTCTCGGGTTACACGAAATCACCCGAGGAGAGCTTTGGTCAAAGATTCCATCGAACTGAGGATTAATCTGTCCAATTTAGTACACGGGGAATCTTGCGTTCTTGATGGCTGCTGAATGGGCCGCGGCGATTCTTTGCCAACCAATCATCAATCGCTGGTGGCGTTGTCAACGCGAGATTTGGCGTAAAAGGGGGCCGCGCCACTGGCGAAATTTCCTGGTCGTTGACTTAGCTGCCAGTAGAACGATATAAAGCATCAGAACTCGTCGCGTATCCCTGAATGGGAACTCAACTCAAACCTGGCATCGCGCAACCCGCCCTGATTCTTGCGGCGCTGTGTCTCTGTTTGCTGCCTGCTCGCTCCGCTTCAACCGACACGCCAGAGCCATCCAAGTACATTGGACCCGGTTCGTGCGCGGCCACCAGTTGCCACGGCAGCGTGAAGCCGGTGGCGGGTAGCCGGATTTACCAGAATGAGTATTCGACATGGATTTTAGAGGACAAGCACAGCCGCGCGTACGGCGTTTTGACTGGGGAAGTGGGCGAACGCATGGCACGCATTTTGAAACTGGAGAGTAAGGCGGGAGATGCGCCGAAATGCCTGGCGTGTCATGCTCTTTACTCCGCGCCGGAGCAGCGCGGCCGGCAGTTTGAAATGGGCGACGGAGTTTCCTGCGAGAATTGCCACGGCCCCGCTTCGGCGTGGCTTGGGCCGCACACCACGCGGGATTGGCCGCATGAAAAATCCGTGGCGCTGGGGATGCATGATACGCGCAACGTGATCCATCGCACGGAAAAGTGCCTAGAGTGCCATCTGGGGACGAAGAACAAGTTTGTTGACCATGAGATGATCGCGGCCGGGCACCCGGATCTTTTTTTTGAGCTGGATTCTTTTTCCGCGGTGATGCCGCGGCACTGGAAAGTGCCGCGCGAATCGGCGCCGGGAAAGCCGGCGGAAGACGCGGCCTGGGCCGGAGTGCGGGACTGGGGCACCGGGCAAGCCGTGCAGCTTCGCGGGGAGATGGAACGCCTGGTGTGGCGGGCGCGCAACGAGCGATTTGATAAGAAGGATGTCTGGCCGGAATATTCGGAGCTTTCCTGCTTCGCGTGCCATCATTCGCTGGGGCCGGCGAAAGACAGCTGGCGCCAAGCGCATGGTTACGAAGGCCGCCGCCCGGGGGATCCGGCCTGGAATTCATCGCGGTATGCGGTTTTCCGTTTGCTGGCGAAACAGATTGATTCGGGGAACGGGCAGGAGCTGGACAAGCGCATGCTCACCGTGTCGAACGAGATGAGCAAGCTCAATCCGGACCGCGCGGCGGTGGCGAACGCGGCTTCCGCGGCCGTGCCACTGGCCCAACAAATTGCCGAGCGCCTGGCAGCGATGCAGTACGACCAGGCGGTTACCCTGCGCATGATGCAGCGCATTACGGACGACGCGGAGAATATCGCGATCGCGGATGAACGCGCGGCCGAGCAGGCGGCTATGGCGATCGATTCGTTGTACATCGCGTATGCCAGGGACACGAAACCCGCGAACGATGCGGAGGTCCGCGGCGCGATCAATGTGCTGTTCCAGCAGCTCGAGAATCCCTCTTCGTATAATGCTGACCAGTTTGCCGTGGCTCTGCGGCGCATCCGGCCGATGCTGCACTAACTCTCTGAGTTCTCCAACAAATATAACTAGGCGCTGGTCGCTACGAAGAAACTGCCTTCCTGTCGCTATCCGACAACGATAGACGAAGGATCTCAGTGCGCCGTGAAAAAAAAGAAAGGCGCTGATCCACAGCTGGCGGTTCGATGAGCGGGGTGTAGAAACGGAGCACGGTGAGGCTATTGAGGCACCGGCCGACGAAAGGGTCGGAAACAGATCGGCCGCACCTAAACCACCGCGCCACATCTCGACTCCAATTTTGGCCCGTTCAACGACTGTCGAGTGAGATCCTTCAGTACGCCTGTCCGCGGTAGGCAGGCGGACGGCGCGCCCTTCAGGATGACAGTTTCTGTTTGGCGGTGAGCGAGAGGAAAATGTCGGTTAACATGGGAGGCGACATCGCGTTTTGAATTCTGAAAGCTATTTCAGGCTGGATTTAGGTTGTGTTTAACGGAATGCCTGTATTCTATGGACTGAAGGTCGACTGCGACACGCAGTCCCGGGATGGGAGAATATGTTTTCCCCAGGGAGTTCATATCGAGTCGTGGCGCTTAGCCTCGCGCCGCTGGTCTTCACTTTGCTTCCTCAGGGTTCAGTCGGACCTAGTGACCTCAAGCAAGAAGCTATTTTGATCGGCGCGGGGGATATCGCCGACTGCAGCGATCTTAGCGGCGCGGAGGCCACGGCCAGGTTGCTGGAGGCCAATCCCGGAACGGTGATGGCGTTGGGAGATCTGGCCTATCCAGACGGCACACCGGAAAATTTCAAGTGCTACAACAAGACGTGGGGGAGGGTGAAGGATCGCACGCGGCCCGCAGTGGGCAACCACGAATTTCATTCTTCCGGCGCGACATACTACTTCCAATATTTTGGCGCTGCCGCCGGGGACCCGAAGACCGGCTATTACAGCTATGATCTCAGTTCGTGGCACATTGTGGTTCTAAATTCCGAGTGCAACGAAGTCGGCGGCTGCGGCGCCGGGTCACCCGAAGAGAAATGGTTGCGGGCGGATCTGGGTGCGCATCCCGTGGGATGCACGCTGGCCTATTTTCACAAGCCGCGGTTCAGTTCCGGGATCGCTCATGGGAATGATCCGGAAGTCGGCGCATTCTGGCAGGCGCTGTACGACTTCAACGCGGAGCTTGTCCTGAACGGCCACGACCACGATTACGAGCGCTTTGCGCCACAGGATCCCAACGGCAAAGCGGACCCCAAGCGTGGGATTCGTGAGTTCGTGGTTGGCACCGGCGGAAAGAATCATCGAGAGTTTGGAATTCACAAAGCGAACAGCGAAGTCCGGAACAACGACGCTTTTGGCGTTTTGAAACTGACGCTGAAAGCGACGGGGTATGAGTGGAAGTTTATTCCCGAGGCGGGAAAGAGGTTTACGGATTCAGGCTCGGGAAGCTGCCACTAGTTCTGGTTACTCGGACGGGAACCGCCGCGGATTTCGTTGGTTCGATTCGTAGGCTTCAAGGGGTAAAGCCCATTCGTTATGGGAAGTGAACGCCGGCCCTGAAGTCCCGGCCTCCTTAAGATAAGAAATCATGTGCACGCCAACAAGCGATTTGTTCCTGATGGGCGCGCACGGACAAAATTCGGACCCCGCGAGGCCATGGGACCTGAGGGCCTCAACTAAATCATGGGCGACGAGGGATTGGTGCGTTACAATTTAGATTCCACGGCGCACAACCATGAACAGAATGGAACATTTCTTCTGCTCCACTTCGCTGTGGCAGCAGATGACGCACCGGTTTCTGCTCCCCTGGGTGTTGTCTGGAGCGCGGATGGGGGATCACGTTCTCGAAATCGGAGCGGGTTATGGCGCCGCAACAGGGCACCTGCTGAAACTTGCGCCTCGCGTCACCTCGCTGGAATTCGATCCGCGCTTGTTGCGAAAGCTGAAGGCGAATCACCAGTGCGCCGAACTGACAACGCTTTGCGGTGATGCGGCGACGCTTCCCTTCGCCGATCAATCCTTCTCCTCAGCGGTCGCTATCCTTGTGCTGCATCATTTGAAGAGCAGGGAACAGCAGGATCGCGCCCTCTCCGAAGTGCACCGGGTGCTGCGCCCGGGCGGCTCTTTCTTCGCGTTTGAGATCAATGACAGCTGGATTCACCGGGCGGCGCATTACAAGAGTACATTTACGCCGGTGGCGGCGGGTTCCGCGTTCGCGCGCCTGGCGAAGGTGGGGTTCTCGAAAATTTCCGTGGATTTCCTTAGAGGAGGGTATCGCGTCAGCGCGCGCAGGGCTGCGGAAGAAATGGCGAATGAACCACCGGCTGTCGCCGCGTCAGCGACTGCCTAAAGTTGTGCCGAGCTCACTGCGCGTCTGGATGACGCGCAAAATCGAATCCCGGGTGACGATGCCGACAATGTGCGCGGAGCCGTCCTCGCCATGGCTGACGACGGGCATCTGGTTCACATCCGCGGCCAGCAACCTTTCCAGCAAGCGCTGCAATGGCTCTTCCGGCGAAGCCCAGATGATTTTGTCACGAGGCACCATCACGGCTTGAACCGAGTTCATGTTCCATTCGTCGCGCGACACTTTGTTCAGCCCCGCGACATTCATCAAGCCGACAAGACGGTCGTCCATGGTGACAATATGCATCCGGCGCCCGGTACGCAAAACTTCGTTGCTGTATTCCTCGAGGCTCATATTTGCGGGGATGGTGGGCACTTCCTGGCTCATGACGTCTGTGGCAGACAAACCGGCAAGAGCGCCGCGGATGGTGACCTGCGCCACACTGGCTTGAGCCGCATTCAGCAGATACCAGCCGATCAAAGCAAACCATGCGCCATCCCAACGGCCAAGCCCTAAAACACCCAGGGAGGCTGCCAAGCGTTCGGATGCGAACGAGCCGATGCCGACGACGATCATCGCCGAGGCAATCATTTTTCCGCTTGCGCCCGCCACCTGTGTGGCGCGCGTGAAATCCTTGGTGGTTCCCCAGACGATGGCGCGGAAGATGCGGCCGCCGTCCAGCGGAAAGCCGGGAAGAAGATTAAAACCTGCCAACCATAAATTCGATCGTCCAAGAAAAGACCCGAGAGCGTCGATCATTTGATTGCCTGGAAATATGAGTGTCAGCGAGTAGAAAAACAAGGCGAGAAGTCCGCTGGAGAGCGGCCCGGCCACCGCGATGTTGAACTCCTGAATCGCTTTCGAAGGCTCGCGGCTGATGCGCGCCAATCCGCCAAAGATGAACAGGGTGATGGAGAGGACTTTGATTTTATAGCCCTGGGCCACCACGCTGTGGGCCAGTTCATGGAACACCACTGAGGCGAACAAGAGCAGGGTGGTGAGGAGGCCCACGGTCCAGGTCTGCGTGCCCGTCCAGGTGGGGTGCTGGGTGGCGAAATTGCCGGAGATGGTGAAGGTGATCAATCCGAATACAAGAATCCAACTGAAATCAATGTAAATGGGTATGCCGAGTATGCGGGCGACGCGAATCCCTTGTGCTTGAGACATCTGTTCCATCGTACCGCAAATTTAATCCATTCGTGGTGCTTCGCAATCCCCCGCACAAGTGGGATTTCCAATTCGCAAACGCCATCGGGGGTACAGGTTGGAATTCCAGCCGTGCAGATGCTTCGCTGCGCAATGTTCTGGACAATGCTGAGCGGGTTGGGCATCCTTTGGCTATCGTTGGCCCATCCCCGTTCGAGGGCGCGACAGCCTGCTTGAGAAGGCGAAAACCATGAAAACAATCTCTTGGGTGGGAATACTTCTGATTGCTCTTGGAGGCCTGGCGTTGGCTTACCAAGGGTTTGATTACACCCGTCAGGAAAAAGTTCTGGACGTGGGCCCGATTCACGCGACGGCGGAAGAGCAGAAGCACGTCGCGATCCCTCCCGTGCTCGGCGGGTTGGTGCTGGTTGGGGGAATCGTGCTGGTGATTGTGGGAGCGCGGAAGAAATCCTGAACCTGACTTCGGGCGTTGCCATGTCTTCCGAGAAAGGCAGTTCAGCGATATCATCGCCGAAATAAATTTGGGATATACCAGCGCGCGTAGGTCGCCACTCCCAACAGAATGACAACCCACCATGCCGCCAGGACGGTCCGCATCCACAATCTGTAACGAACTAGCCGGACCTTTTCCGGCATGAGTGTCGTTCCCGCTGCGAGCAGGATATACAAGGCTGCGCATTCAACGACAGTCCCCAGGGCTGCGTGTGCGGCGGCCAAAGCATAAAAGGACTTGCCGAGCTTCAGGGGAATCCTTGGGCTTACGTGGCTGCGAAACGAAGGCAGCATGAACAGGACGATGCTGGCTGCATTCATCAGCACGATCACCGACTGGCACCACGCGTGCGCGCGAAATTTTCTGATGCCGGCGAGGAATGCGCCAAAGAGCAGCCCCAGACCCATCGTGAGCTCGAGGAGCAGAATCAGATCTGCGTAGCGGGGTGCTGCCGTTCCAAGAAAGCCTTCGTGCACTGTACTGTCCTCGTCTTCCCGCAATTGTGGCGATGGGATTTTCGCCGTTGAATTTTTGCGGGAACCAAACGACGAAGCGGTCCACTGTCCAGCACTTCGGGAATTGGGCGCGTTCTATCCCGGTCCATTAACGCCGCTGAGGAAACCGCCCAGGTGGCCGGCCAGCGCGATGATGGCGACGGCGGCAAGTTCGATCCACAAGCGATAGGTGGGCGGCATTTGCGGACGCCTGCGGGCGCGGAAATGGATGGCCCAAATCAGCCAGATGAGCAAGCTGGACGTCCAGGCGAGGACTATGTGCTCCAGGAGGATGCCCTTCACTTTCTGCCCTTCAAGCGCGAACCTCCAGGCCAGGAAGCCCGTTGCCAGGGTTGGGAGGGTCGAAATGGCCGCGGCCAGGAAGTTGAAGTAAGCCGCTTCCGCCAGGCCGTGGCGTTTCGTCCATTGGCTGATGAAATCGAACGCCGCGGCGGTAATCAGGAGGGCGATCGGGAAGTGAATCAGCACCACATGTTGCGCGTGCTTTGCGAGCAATGTGTTGTTGATGTCGAAGGGATTCAGGCTCATCGAGCGCTCACCTGACCACGACGGTCGCGGTCATTTTCGGGTGGATGGAGCAAAAGTAGGGATAAGTTCCGGCCCTGGTGAAGGTGAAAGAAAACTTTTCGTCGGTATCGAGAACCTTGGACTTGAAGACGCTGTCGGTGCTGACGACGGTGTGCGGAATGTCGTCGCGATTGATCCAGGTGACCGTGGTACCGGGGGCTATGGTGAGCGTCGCGGGGCCAAAGCTGAAATTGTCGATTTTTACTTCTGTGGTGGCGGCTTGTGGCGGATTGGCCGCGACTCCCCTGGCGGTTGCCAGCACCACGGTCATCATCAATGCAGCGGCCGTATATCCTAATATCCAAATCGTTCTGCTGCTCATTCGTTGTGTCCCTTTCAGATTCATTCCAGAAAGATCTCGTGTCTCGGCGGACTTTCAGATTAGGCGCAGGTGGATTGGGCGCTTGAAGCGACCTCTAAGCCCTGCAATAGGTAGACAGTTTTGGAGAGAGGAATATTCCCGCGGAACCGGATCAGTCGCAGAGCGTAATGCTGGTCGCCTGTAAACGCGATCCAAACCCGCGTGGGTTTTCCGGGGCCGTGTGCCGAGCGATGCGGCCCGGGGAACACGGCCGTGTCTGGCCAGCCACGAGACTCCCGCCGTGTCATCTAAATAAGTCCTTCATTATCAATTCCATAGGTGTGGTGGCCCACCTGCCATTGTCCATTGCGAAGAGTTGCATAGCCCAGCGCAGCTTGGGAGCACACATATGGAAACAATGCTTGGATTTGCTGGAGTGGTCGTTATCACGATGCTGGCGCTGTTTGTGGCCCTGGCCCTGCAGACCGCGTTTCTTCACCTTACGATCCGGCTGATGCAGCCGGCTACGGCGGACCGCCGCCCGATGCGCGTGGCCGTTGCGCACGGCACGCGGTTGGTTGCGCGCGCGTTTCAGGGGCAGAGGTAGTTTCAAGGAGAGTTTCCGGCACAACACCTGAACGATGACGCAGGGGGTTACCGGAAGAAGGGAAAGGGGAAAAGGTCATGCTGGCGCTGAAATATCTTTTGATGATCGTCGGAGTCGGTCTGTTCGGCAGTTCGGGGATTCTGGTCGCGTACGACATTTACATCGCCGCAAGGCTCAGGTGGTTGCTTGAGCAAACCAGCGGGGAACCGGGGGCGGAGGCGGTGCAGCCGAAGGCGACGCGCCCTTTCGGTCCGGTGCGGTGGAGACTGGCGCTGCAATTGGCGACGGCGGATATCGTGCCGGTGCTCGATGGTACCGCGGGTATTCGCGTCGGACGCCGAGACCAACAGGATTCGCATTACCGTCGTGGCTGATTCCGAGCGAATGAAATTTGAAGCAGCGGTGCGGAAGCAGAATCCGATGCTCATCCAGAAAATTATTGCCGAGCGATTGTCGGACAAGGCGCAAATCATGATGGTGTCAATTGACGGCAAGAACTTCTTCACTTCGGACGTGATGCGCTCAGCGTTCCGGGGCGGCGTAGGTGCGGGTTGCCGTGGAGATGATTCGGGAGACCCGCGCCGGTGGCAACCGCCCGCTACGCAGCGCAAGGAGAAGAAGCGCCCGTAGTTGAGAATTTCGGAGAGGTGGTACGAGCAAGGCCACCTCTCAGGAACGCCGGCCAATACCCCTGCGGGTGGCCCGGAACGCGTCGCTGGGGGAGCAGCCATGAGCAAAAAGACAAGCACCGCCGCGCTTGATTCCTTTCGCAAAGGGCAGCTCCGAAACCAGCGCCGCGCTCCGCGCCACCCGGCCGGTGGAAGAACAGAGAGACGTAGCGAGACAAGGAAGCAGGAAAGCAACGAACGAGCAAGGGAGTTTGGGCAGCAGGCACAGATTGCGGTTCGACGGGAGGACGTCATGAATGGGAATGGTGCTAACGGAGTGGTGAGCAAGCTCCGGGTGATTCTGCCGGTGATTTTGCGGATTACCTTCTGCCTGGCGATGTGGACGATGGGCGCGATGACGATGACGATCGCCCAAGCGCAGACCCGGGAGCATCGGGTGGTGCAGCAGATTCCCGTGGATCGCGCGCGCGTTGAAAATCTGCAGCGGTGGGTGGACGCGGGTCATGATACCTGGTGCCGCAATCCGCAGTTTGTTGCGGCAATGACGATACTTCAGATCGCGCCGGAATTCTCGAATTATGATTCTGAATTGGCCTCGCTTACCTCCGGCAACAAGAAAGTCTCTTCGAACCAGGCGATTTACACGTTCCACCCCATCGACGGACAAACTTCTTATCGCATAACACTAAGGCGCTTCCGTTGGCAGGGCAAAGCAGCCGCTTCGCGCGACGAGCGGATTTGGGTTCCCGTGCGCAGCGAAAAGATTACTCACGACTTGATCGACTAAGGAAGGCGCACATCGCTTCCACAAAACAGACAAAACCTACACCGATCTACTGACCCGCCGGGCGGCCCTGACCACGCCGCCCGGCGCCCTGTTACGTAAGCAAGGATTCCGCAAGCGAGGGCCGGTCATGCAGGCAATTTCGGGAAGGGTGGTAGCATCTATCTGAAGGAACTCGAGAGGGGAGGATTGCGGCGAATGGCGGCGGCGGTTGTTGTGTGGGCGATGGCGATTGGGGCGGGCATTGTGCAGGCTCAGGCTCCTTCCTGCGCGGATTTGCGTGCGCAGAAGGAAAAAGTTTACGGATTTCACCTGACGCAGTTGAATGAAACGCAGATTGATGCGAAGAGCAAGGAGATCGACGCCTACTGGAAGCAACTTCAAGCGGCGGGGCCCGAGGGCGTCAGCTGCTTGAAGGAGATGCTTGCGGCGGAGAAGACCGACCACATCTTTCAGTTCGATGCCGCGTCGTTTCTTTTTCAGCTGGACAAATCGCCGGAGTCGCTGAATGTGGTCAAGGACGCGATCGTGCAGACCGACTTTCAGGAGACCGATCCGGCGAATTATCTCTCGCTTGCGCTGGAACTCGGGCAGCGGGGCGTGAACATCCAGCCCCTTGCGGCCAGGCTGCTGCTCTTTCCGAACGCGACCATCCACATTTCCGAGCACTCTCTGGATCTCGATTCGGATACCGCGGCGCTGTTTTTGTACGGAAGCATGGATTCCACGAAAGCCAGCAAGGCGCTGATTGCGCAGCTCCAGGCGTCGGAACCTTTCGTCCGAGCAGCTGCGGCGCATCTGCTTGCGGAGGAAATGACCGAGGAAGCGTTTCGCACCCTCAGCTCGTGGGTCGGCCTCGCCGATATCAAAGAGGACTATCGGCGCAACGACATTCAAGCGGTGATGAAATATCAGGCACCGGACCCGGCGGAGTTCGCGAATCCGAAATGGACGCGTGAGCAGGTGTTGCAAATTATCGCCGCGCTGCCGCATACGAGGAAGGAATTCGACGACGTGATGAGCACGCGGGGCGCGGAGTTTGACAAGCAGATGCGCGAGAAAAAGCCGACCCAGGAAGAACTTGCCAAAGCCGTTGCCGAGAGTGAGCCAATTTACGGAATCTCTGACCGGATAGCGTTTCAGAACAGCGCGGTTGCGACGCTGAAGGCCGAGGACTTCGACACTCTGCGGGAGGCGCGGCGGAGGGCCCTGTACAACATTTCCGACGAGAGCCTTTCGGAATACCTGGCGTACACGCAGGTGATGATCCGGCTGCTGAACCGGTTGGATCTTTTTAAGGATTATCGCGCTCACTGAGGCGGAACAGGCAGAGCGTGGCGCGGCGGAGCGAGCGTGCAATCTTTCGGGAAAACTTGCAGCAAAATATTTGCGGCGCACATTGTTTTTCCACGGGTTCTATTTCCGATTGCCGTGTTGGCGGCAGGCTGCTGCCTCGCCATGCCTGTCGTAGCCGACAACAACGTCGCGTTGCGGGAAACTGCGCAGAGGCTGGCGGAACGCGTCGCCGGGATTCCCGGGATGCGCGGCGCTTTGCGTCTCGAATGGCATCCGGATGCAAAGTGGTCCGAGGGAGAAAGTAACCGCTGGCAAGAGATACTTCGGGGTGAATTCGAAAAACGCTCCTTGAGCCTGACGGAAGATGCGGGAGCGCCGGCGCTCGACGTGTTTGCGGCAGAAACTCCAACGCAGGTCGTGCTGACCGCGAAGGCACGCGTATCGGAGCGTGACGAAATCCGAATCGTCGCCGCCGCCCGTGCGTTGCTCCCGCCCGCCTCGTTGCCGGCGGCGCCGATCCGCTTGGAGCGCCAGCTGATCTATGAAAGCCCCGATCGCATTCTCGATGTTTCTTCACTAGGTAATGGCACTGAGGCAGGACTGGCACTCGTGCTTTACAGAAATTTCGAAATCCTGGCCCTGCGAGTGGATTTGCGAGGCGTAGTCAAGCAGAGCGTTTCGCTGAATCCGGCGAACTTGAAACCGTCTCGCGACCCGAGGGCGGAAATGAGTGTGCGTGGAAGCGCCCTTTCCGTGGAACTGTTGGGCAAGTCCTGTGAATTTTCCTGGGAGTTGCCCGCCGAGGTGAGGTGCCGTGTCGAGAAGCCAGCTGCCGGGGAGAAGTCCGCCTGGCGTGAGGAGACTCTGCTGACTTCACCGTGCGATGGAAGCAACTGGAAATTGTTCAGCTCCGGAGGCGAAGCGAACGCAAGGGGTGTGTTGCAAGTCGTTCCGGACGGAGCGCTCCGGGAAAGCAGCGCGGCGGTGCTCAGTGAGTTTCCGGGCCCGATCCTCGGCACCAACGGGGAGCAAAGTGCCAGCAGCGCGCTGGTGATCGCCCAGAATTTGAGAACTGGAAATTATGAGATTTACAAAATTACGCTGGCTTGCGGCAATTAGCGCCGCAATTGTCGCGCTGATCTGTTTCGACGCGCTGGCTGCAACGCCGCGCTATGGCGGCACGCTGCACGTAAAGCTGCGCGCATCAAGCGCTTCGCTGGATCCGCGTGAGTGGACGCCCGGGTCTTTGTCATCGGGAGCAAGTGAAAAGCTGGCGAGCCTCGTCTACGACCGCCTGGTCACGCTGGATAACTACGCTAAATTCCAACCTGCGCTGGCCACGGAATGGTCGCACGACGCGACCAGCAGGATCTGGCAGTTCAAGCTGCGCTCCGGTGTGCGTTTTTCCGATGGCTCATTGCTCACTCCGACGGACGCTGTCGCGTCGCTGCAAGCCACGTTGGGCAAGGGTTTCGAAGTAACCGTGACGGAAATCGGACTTGCCGTCCGCGCTGCGCATCCCGCTCCCGATATGCTCGAACAGCTGGCTTCCGGCCGGAATTTTGTGTTTCGCCGCCGGTCCGACGGCACGCTTCTGGGTACCGGCCCTTTTTACGTGGCGGAATCGGTGGCCGCGGCGCCATCGGAAGCAAATCCCACGGCGATCAAGCCCGCGAAACTAAAATTTCAGGCGAATGAGGGAACGTGGTCGGGACGCCCCTTCGTTGATTCTGTGGAAGTCATTTTGGGCGAGCCGCCCCTGCGGCAACTCCTCGACCTGCAGGTAGGTAAAGCGGAGATCGCGGAAATCGCGCCGGACCTGGTTCGCAAAGGCCGCCAGGAGGGGTTGCGCATCTGGAGTTCCGCGCCGCGGACGCTGGTGGGGTTGCGGTTTGATGACGCGTTCGCCGCGCCGGCATCCGACCAACTTCGGGAAGCGTTATGGCTAGCGCTCGATCGCGAGACAATGGCCAACGTGTTGCTGCAAAGGGAAGCACAGCCTGCCGATTCCCTTTTGCCACAGTGGCTATCGGGATATGCTTTCCTTTTCGAGAGTCCGATGAACTTGCAACGCGCCAGGGAACTGCGGGCCGGTTTTCCCGCGGGAGGGCCGGGGGCGACTCAGCCTTTGCGATTGCGCGTGGATGCTCCGGGCGATCTTTTCAAGTTGATGGGAGAACGTGTGGCAGTGAATGCGCGGCAAGCCAATTTGCTGGTGCAGGCGGCGTTACCGGTCAGCGGGAGCAACTCACCCGCTCCGGCCGTTGGATTGCATCTGTTTGCCTGGCATTACGATTCGCTTTCGCCGCACGCGGAGCTGGGGGCATTTGTGAAGCAATTGCTGGACGCGGGAGATTTGCCCGCGAACACTACGGATCCCGACCAACTGTTTGGGCAAGAACGGCGTCTGCTGGAAGAGCGCCGTATCCTGCCACTGGTGCTTCTGCCGGAGTATGCGGGCGTCCGCACAAACGTGCACAATTGGAATGCGTCGCCGTGGGGCGATTGGCGGCTGGCGGACGTGTGGCTGGATTCAGAGGATGCGATGCCACCGAAAGCACCGGCGGGCCCGCAGAAAAATGGTTCGGCGGCTCCTAATCCGGGGGCAAGACCATGACTTTCCGCACCAAGGTATTCCTGATTTTCCTGATCACCGTGCTGGCCTCCGTATCGCTGGTGGTCTACGGCGTGACCTTCTACACGCAGCGCGCGTTCGAGCAGATGGACGCGCAGCGCACGCACGCGCTGGAAGTGCAATTCGCAAAGGAGTTTGCGCAGAGGGGGGAAACCATTGTCCAGCAGGTGGAAAACATCACCAACGCGGACGTCACGGTTCATATGGTGCTGGACCTGGCGCGCCCCAATGCTGACACTTCACTTTACCTGCATGACGCCAACGGCGCGGCGCAGAGTCAGGCCCTCGATTTTGTGGAGTTTGTGAATTCGGATGGAACGCTGATTTCCTCGGCGCAATATCCGGCGCGCGTCGGCTACAAGAATGACTGGGTTACCTCCTCGAAGAACTGGGATGGCACGCGCGCTTTCCTGAAGCGCGAAGAGCTGCCGGACACTGCGGCGCTTTCGCTGACCGCAGTTCGAACTCAGACCGTTGGCAACAAGACGATTTACATTATCGGTGGGCGGCGGCTGGACCAGAATTTCCTCGCCACTCTGGAGCTTCCCGAAGGCATGCGGGCGCTGCTTTACAGGAATCTGGAGGCTACGTTTGTCGCATCTGCACTTACCGACGCCAACGGCGGCGTCCAGCAAGCGGAAACGTTTCAATCCTTGATCGAACAGATTCAGAAGCAGCCGCAGGATTTGATCAAAACCATCTCGTGGAACCACGATCCAGCAAGCGCGGAGACATTTCACGCCATGCCACTCAAGGGCCGCAATGGCGAGTTGCTTGGCGTGCTGCTGCTTGGCAGTTCGGCGAAAGAACTGGTGCTGCTGAAACGCGAGATTTTGAAGATCGCGGTGGTGGTTTCGCTGGCCGCGCTCGTGATTGGATTGCTCCTAAGTTGGTGGGTCTCGCGCCGCATCACGCGGCCTGTTGAAGAGCTTGCCAACGGCGCGCGGGACGTGGCTTCCGGGCGATGGGACACGAAGATTGACGTGAAGGGCAGCGACGAAATCGGACAGCTTGCGAACGCGTTCAACGAAATGACCGGCACGCTGTCGGCCCAGAAAGAAAAGCTGGTGCAGACAGAACGCGTCGCTGCGTGGAGAGAACTGGCGCGGCGGCTCGCTCACGAATTGCGCAATCCGCTATTCCCCCTGCAGATTACGGTGGAAAACCTGCAACGCGCGCGGCAGCTGGGCCCGCAGCAGTTTCAAGAAGTGTTCACAGAGGCGACCGCGACGTTGAAGGCTGAATTCGCCAATCTGAACAGTATCGTCACCCGCTTCAGCGATTTTTCCAAAATGCCCGCTCCGGAATTTTCCAAGGTGAACGTGAATGAAGCGCTGCGCGACGCCATCCGATTGTTCGAGCCGCAATTCACCGCTGTGGGCAAGCCGCACATTGGCACGGAATATTTTCTGAGCGATTCGCTGCCGGAAATTGACGCGGACTCCGATTTGCTCCACAAGGCATTTCAGAACCTGGTGTTGAACGCCATGGATGCCATGCCCGCTGGTGGCACGTTATCGCTGCGTTCCAGCGACGGTGGAGACACGGTGCGCATCGAAGTTTCTGACACCGGAAGGGGCTTGACGCCGGAAGAGTGTTCTCGGCTGTTCACTCCGTACTACACCACGAAGCAGTTGGGCACTGGTCTGGGGTTGGCGATCGTGCAGTCCGTCGTCAGCGATCACCACGGCACGATTTCCGTTTCGAGCGAAGAGGGCCACGGAACTACCTTCCGCATTGAACTGCCGAAACGACAAGGCGGCGCCGCGCTCAAGCCGAAAGCGGACGTGGCGTCCGTAGAGAAGGAGTCAGAGCGCGCCGCAACTGCGAAGGATTGACCCCGCGCCCGAGGACCAACGTGCCACGCAAAGCGCATCTACTGCTGATTGACGACGACCCGAATACGCTCGCAACGCTGGCCCGAGCTTTTCGCCTGGCTGGGCATGAAGCCACAGTTTGCGACAATGCATCGCGCGCAGTCGAATTGGTGCGTGGCGAACGCTTCGACCTGATCCTTTCCGATGTAGTCATGCCAGGGAAGAGCGGCATGGAGCTGCTCGAGGATTTGAACAAAGCCGGGGTGCAAACACCCATCGTGCTGATTTCCGGGCAGGCGAATATCGAGATGGCTGTGAAGGCTACGCGGCTGGGCGCGCTGGATTTTCTGGAAAAGCCGCTGAGCACGGACAAGCTGCTGCTTACCGTTGAAAATGCACTGAAGCTTTCGCGCCTCGAAGATGAAAACCGAGAATTGCGCCACCGGTTGGGCAAGCACGAACTAGTCGGCTCCGGCCCGGCGATGGAAAAGCTGATGGCGCAGATTGAACGCGTCGGGGCCAGTGAAACTCGCGTGTGTATCCTCGGCGAAACCGGGACAGGGAAAGAACTGGTTGCGCGCGCGATTCATGGAAAATCGCCGCGGAGTGAGAACGCGTTCATCACTTTGAATTGCGCGGCCGTTCCCGCCGAGCTGATCGAATCCGAACTCTTCGGTCACGAAAAAGGTTCTTTCACGGGGGCCGCGGGGCGCCACTTGGGAAAATTCGAGCAAGCTGCGGGCGGTACGCTTTTTCTGGATGAAATCGGAGACATGCCACTTTCCATGCAAGCCAAGCTCCTGCGCGTGCTGGAAGAGGGCGAAGTGGAACGCGTCGGGGGCGACAAACCGATCAAGGTCAACGTGCGCGTGATCGTAGCCACGCACCGCAACCTGGAAGATCTCTCCAAAAAGAACGAATTTCGCCCTGACCTTTTTCACCGCATCTATGTGTTCCCATTGTTCCTGCCGCCATTGCGCGAACGATCGGAGGATTTTCCGGATCTGGTGACCCATTTTGCGCGCCAGGTAGCCGCGCAAAACGGCTGGAAGGAAAAACCTTTCTCGGCGGAGGCGATTGCCGCGCTGCGAAAATATTCCTGGCCGGGAAACGTGCGCGAATTGCGAAATATCGTTGAACGACTAGTGCTGCTCGCTGCGGAAGACACGGTCAGCGCCGAAGAAGTGCGCACGGCGCTGCCCGGCGGCGAAGCCCCGAGTGCCCGGGGCAACACAGAAACGGGGCAGGGATCTCTTGTGGAGCGCACCGAAGCCTTCGAACGTGAAGTCCTGCTTGGCGAGATTCGCCGGCATAATTTTCACATGACCAACGTCGCCCGCACCCTCGGCCTCGAGCGCAGTCACCTGTACAAGAAGTGCCAGCAACTCGGCATCGACCTGCAATCCCTCCGCAAGCCTGAGTGACATAAATCACCTCTCCTGGCAGCGAAAGGGAAGTGGTGGCTATTCAATCGATTTAATCTATGGTCGCCGAACGGCCGGTGACGCGTTGCGGCCAAAAAAGTCTCGCCAGAATTTGCAGAAGTGACTATATTCCCCGGATGCCAGCGCCCATTGCACTCGTCCCGGATGGTCAAATCTCCGTCGAGACCACCAACGCGCCGAGATCGGAGCGGTTGCTGAGTCTCGACATTTTCCGCGGATTGGCGGTGGCCGGAATGATCATCGTCGACAATCCGGGAAGCGACGACCATGCCTTCTGGGCGATTAAGCACGCCGAGTGGAATGGATGGACGCCCGCCGACCTGATCTTTCCATCGTTTCTATTTCTCGTCGGGATTTCGATCGTTTTTTCTGTTGAGTCGCGGTTAGAGCGAGGAGAGACGCGCGGCAAGCTCCTGTCGCACGTGCTGAAAAGAAGTTTGCTTTTGATTGCAATCGGACTTTTGGTGAACGCCTCTCCCATCTACGGCTTCGATTTACACACGTTTCGGTTTGAGGGCGTGACTCAGCGCATCGCGCTCTGTTATTTGGTGACCACACTTTTGGAATTGAATGCCGGCCTCCGCTGGCAGATCGTTGCCCTGGCCGTTTGTCTTGCCGGCTATTGGGTTTTGCTTCGGTTTGCGCCCGTGCCCGGCGTTGGGACACCGGGGCACGAGATCCCGTTCATGGATCCGGATCAGAACATCACGGCCTGGCTGGACCGAAGTCTCTTTATGGGGCACCTCTACAATGGGACGCGCGATCCGGAAGGGATTCTGAGCACGATCCCGGCTATCGGCACGACGCTGATCGGACTTCTGACGGGGCACTGGCTGCGCACGCGGAGGAGCGCGGAAACAATCCTCGCCGGACTGGTGGGCTTTGGCGTCGCCGGGCTGCTCGCCGGCAAGGTGTGGAACCTGAGTTTTCCCATCAACAAGAACTTGTGGACGAGCTCGTTTGCTCTCTTCACCGGCGGATTTGCGCTTCTGTTTCTGGCATTGCTCTACTGGGTCGTGGAAGTGAAGAAGTGGCGAGGTTTGTGGACGATGCCGATTCTGGTGTTGGGTGTGAATGCGATCGCGGGGTTTGTTGCGGATTCGCTGGTCTACGGGCCCGGCTACACGTTCATGGCGACGGGACCGGACGGGCAGAAATTGAGCTGGCACGAGGCAACGCAGGCGTTTCTGGAGAGAACCGGTCTGAGTGCGGCTAACGCCTCGTTGGTGTATTCCCTTTGTGCGCTGGTCTTCTGCTGGCTTTTGTTGTGGGGTTTGTGGCGAAAGAAAATCCTCCTGAAGGTTTAGGGCTTTTCACGAAAGGTAGGAACTTCCCTCCACTTTGTCCGTTTCCCGCCATAAGCTTGCTTTAACTAATTGAAAATAAGATATTTAAATTGAGGTCGATTTCGCTTGACAAATTACATATTGCTATATAGAAATAGCATATCGCAATACAAAGAAAGGCGGCCCTCCATGACTCTCGGCGACAAACTCCGCTCCCTTCGGGCCATTGAGGGCTCTTTGCGCGGCTTTGGGCGGCCCATGACGCAGGCCGAGCTTGTGGAGGCCATGAAAGAAGAGTTGGGGCGCGGGTTGAGCCAAGCCTACGTTTCGCAACTGGAAAGCGGTGCGCGGCCACATATGACCAACACCTCTCGGGAGCTCCTGGCACGTTTTTTCCGCGTCTATCCGGGCTTCCTGGTGGACGACCCCGAAGGGTATTCACGCGAACTGCAATCCGCGCTTCGCATGACCGACTCCACGGTCGACGCCTGGCTGTATGCCGGTGCCGATCAATTCAGCTCGGATCCGGAGCTCGAGAGAGCGCTGCTGGCCATCGCGGAGCATCCGGATTCCCGGAATGCACTTTTGCTCCTTGGCGAGATACTTCGCACGCCCGGCTTGGCCGAGCGACTCGGCGAAGTCCTGCAACCTTCCGTGGGAACTGGCTCCGGCCATCCGCCCCCAATTCCTTCACAGAACTAACCCCTTGCGGGCCAACGCGCGGTTCGTCTGAGTGGCGGGGTGCCGCTCCACGAGGTGTCGTATGACTTGGTCTGACTTCTATTTCTTCTGTTTCCTGGTGGGCTTCTCGCTGAGCGTGCTGTCGTTTTTCGCCGGCGCTGTGCATCTGCATCTCCCGCTTAAATGGCATCTGCCATTTCATGGTGGGCATCATGGAGCGGGCAGCGGTATCGCCAAAGGCGGCGCGCATCTTTCCTGGTTCAACGCCTCCAGCGTGCTGGCGTTCCTCGCTTGGTTCGGCGGGACAGGTTATCTGCTGACGAAGCACGCGAGCCTGATTGCAATCTTCTGCCTGGCAATAGCGATCGCAGCAGGGTTGACGGGAGGCTGGATCGTGTTCCGGTTTATGTCCCGGTTGCTGCGCGACACGGAAGTGCAGATGAATGAGTGGGATTACCGCCATGAAGGTTCGGTCGGCAGGGTGAGCATCTCGATCCCCGCCGGCGGCGCCGGGGAGGTCATTTTCGAGCAGCACGGCGTGCGGCGCAGCGCTGGCGCTCGAAGTGACGACGGTTCCCCGCTCGAAAAGGGTGCCGAGGTGGTCATCAGCCGCTACGAAAAGGGCATGGCCTACGTCCGCAAGTGGGACGAGTTCACAAAGTTGTAGGCGCCGGGTTTTGATCCGGCACCCTTTCTTCTCGGTTTTGTAGGGCCCGCCGGAGCGGCAGGCGGGCCGCGGATGGCAAGAGTTAAGGGACTGAAGAACGCTGCAAACAGTTCCGGTCGGGTGAAAAGGGAGGTGGTTATGTTCGAGTTCTCAAGTGTTTGGGTCATCGCCGGTCTGGCGGTGCTCGCAGTCTTGTTCCTCATGGTTCTCGCTGCGCGGATGTATCGCAAAGCGGGCCCGCACGAAGCCTTGATTGTTTACGGCTTCCGCGGCACGCGCATCATCAAGGGCGGTGGCACGATCATCTTTCCGATGGTGGAGCAGTGCAAGGAGCTCTCCCTCGAATTGATGTCGTTTGACGTGGCGCCGCAGCAGAGCCTCTATACCAACCAAGGCGTCGCGGTCACCGTGGAAGCCGTGGCGCAGCTCAAAGTGAAGTCTGATCCGGTGTCTATCCGTACCGCGGCCGAGCAATTTCTGACCAAGCGCCCGGACCAGCGCGAAGGTCTTATCCGCCTGGTGATGGAAGGGCATCTGCGCGGCATCATCGGTCAACTCACGGTCGAGCAGATCGTGAAGGAGCCGGAAATGGTTGGCGGGCACATGCGCTCCACGTGCGCCGACGACATGAGCAAGATGGGGCTCGAAGTCGTGAGTTTCACCATCAAGGAAGTGCGCGACAAAAATGAGTACATCACCAACATGGGCCGCCCGGACATCGCGCGCATCAAGCGCGACGCCGAAGTAGCCGCCGCCGAAGCCGATCGCGATATCGCCATCAAGCGCGCGGAAGCGTCACGCGCTTCGGCGATTGCCAAGGCACAAGCAGACCAGGAACGCGTTGCGGCGGAAACCGCTTCGATGGCCAAGCAGGCGGAAGCCGAGCGCGACTTGGACATTAAAAAAGCCAACTACCTGGAAATCAGCAAAAAGGCCCAGGCGCAAGCCGATAAGGCCTATGAAATCGAAACCAACCGCCAGCAACAGACCGTTATGCTCGAGCAGGTGCGTATCCAGCAGGTTGAACGCGAAGCGCAGGTGAAGGTGCAGGACGCCGAAATCACGCGCCGCGAACGAGAGCTGATCGCCACCGTGCTGAAGCAAGCGGAAATCGAACGGCAGCGCATCGAAACGATCGCCAACGCCGAACGCCAGCGCCTGATCAGCGAAGCCGAAGGCCGCGCGTCTTCCATTCGCGCGCAAGGAGAAGCCGAAGCCGAGATCATCTTCAAGAAGGGTGAAGCGGAAGCCCGCGCGATGAACGTTAAGGCGGAGGCCTTTCAGGAATACAACCAGGCCGCCGTGTTGGACAAGCTGATCACCGGTTTGCCGGAAGTGGTTCGCGCACTGAGCGAACCGCTGAGCAAGGTGGACAAGGTGACCATCGTTTCGACAGGCAATGGCGATGCCGCGGGAGCGTACAAGCTCACCGGCGACATTACTAAGATTGCGGCGCAGGTGCCCGCGCTCTTCGAGGCCCTCTCTGGCATGCAGATGTCGGAGTTGCTGAGCAAGGTGCGCATGATCGGCGACAAGGCGCCCAAGCCCGAGCCGCCCTCGGTGAAGGCCTAACCACATTCCGCCGGAGCGCGTCAGAAGGCGCGCTCTGGCGCTTCTCTCACGACGGGGGATTTCAATGGAGGAAAGGGTCATGAGTCTGACGTTGCAGCAGAAGCGGGGACTGTTCTGGGCGCTGGGGATACTCATCATGCTGACTCTGAGCAGTGTCGCCTGGGCCCAGATCAACACTGCACTGACACATTGCTTCTCGTTGTTTTGAGTTCATTGGCCTGGCCGGTCCTCAGACCGGCCAGGCCCGTAGCTCACCCCTTCAGGGGTGAGGGTTCCCCGTTCGGCGAGGTGATTGCCGGCGTTGTGGAAACCCTCAGGTCTGAAGGCCTGGGCTACAAATCTTCGGTAATTTGGAAAGGAGCAGCACCATGGGACTCTTAGAACGCGTCAGCACTTTAATTCGGGCCAATCTCAACGATATGGTCGATCGCGCGGAAGATCCGGAAAAAATGATCAAGCAGGTGATTCTGGATATGGAGAATCAATACCTGCAGGTCAAGACGCAGGTGGCCGTGTCGATCGCCGATCAGCACATTCTTGAAAAGAAACTTCACGAGCAGGAAGACACCGCCAAGGACTGGATGCGCAAAGCGGAAGTCGCCGTGGACAAGACGCAGGACGACCTGGCGCGGGCCGCACTCGACCGCTATCAGACTGCGCTGCGGCTCACCCAAAGCTTCCAGGAACAGGTCAACGACCAGAAAGCCCAGGTGGATACCTTGAAGAACGCGTTGGTAAAGCTGGAACAGAAGCTGGACGAAGCCAAGTCCAAGCGCGAAATGTTGATGGCCCGCCACCGCCGCAGCATCGCGCTCGATAAAGCCGCCAAAGCCCAGGTCGCGGTTGGCGAAGGCTCAAAGAGCGCCACGTTTGACCGCTTGAAGGAACGCGTGCAGCACACGGAAGCGACAGCCTCGGCGGAAATCGACCTGCTTCACGACGACATGGCCGAGAAGCTGAACCGCCTCGACCGCGACACCGAGGTCGAGCGCCTGCTCAACGACCTGAAGACACGAAAGGGCATACCGGCGTAGCCGGGCGATCGGTCGCTGGCTGACGCGGGAGGCGAGTGACGGACGTTTGTGAGGTCAGGTGTGGAATTTCCTGTTCGTGCTCGCCATGAGAATCCTCGGCTGGTTGGGTCTCAACGTGAAGAACCGAGTCCGGCCGAGATTGTTCCGTTCGGCCGTTACGGTGGCGGCGATTGGACCGGCCATCCCATCGGCTTTCTCATCGTCGTGGGGCTGCTCTTGATGGGACTGGTCGGCCTTCCCGGGTTTCGCTGGTTTTTCGCGGCATCGCTGGCACTCGGTGGAGCACTTGGTCTCATCCTTACGCGACTCCATCGGTAAGATCCCGAGCGGGCGGGAGTCCTCAATCAATGCGGGATAGCAGGATGGTTGCCCCCAGTGACCCACCAAATGGAGGCGACCCAGAAGGCTACCCCGATGGTGGCCGCTAGTCCGAAGGCTTTCATGCGTTCAATCCCATCGACTTCTTCGAAAACGATCATCAGGACGGCGATCCCGCCGAGTCCCGCGAGCGCGTCGCCCCAGACGGGCACGATCAGTAGGCACCGGAATAACTGTCCAAGCATGTATGCGCGCATGACGCCGAGGTAGCTGCCTCTGGCGTCAAAGAAAAGCTTCGCCAATTGGTGCGAGAGCCCCACCTGCAGAATGATCCACGCCAGTGTGTATGCCAGGGTCTGCGGGTAACGGGTTGCCATCAAACCCCATGGAATGGGATAGCCCAGCTGCACGCTCCTCTGTGCCAGCAATCCGAATGGAATGGCGGTTCCAACGGCCAGAATTAGCAAGCCGTAGAGCAGTGAGTTGTTGTCCCGGGAAGCGCGGCGCACCGCAGCGTCGTCCCAGATCATAATCTTGAATGCTTCATCGAGATAGTAGAGGGGCGCGAACCGGACTTTTGGCGGCGGAGCCGTTTCCTCCGCTGCGACTAAAGGCGCGATCCCCGCACAATTGTGGGTCAAACCATATTCCTGTTCACAAACGCTACATTGGCTCATGAGTACCTACCAGAACAGCAGGCGAGACTCTAACATAACTTTCCCCCGTTAAATCAAATTGCTTTGAAATGCTGCACGGAGGCAGTGGCCGTGACAAAATAGCAGCGATGAATCCATGGATGATTGGCATGCCGTCGTCGATTGCGGCGGGGCTTGCAGGATTGACCGCCTACGGAGCTGCGTATCCGCGGGCACAGCTTTTTGGGCCCACACTTTGCCGTACCGGAGCGCCGAACAAACTGGCGATTACGTTTGATGATGGGCCGAATCCTGCGATTACGCCGAAGTTGCTGGACCTGCTGGCGAAGCACAACGCCCGGGCGACGTTTTTTCTGGTGGGGAAGTTTGTTCGCGAGTGCCCCGAAATGACCAGGGAAATTCTGGCGCGGGGGCACGCTCTCGGCAATCACACCGATACGCATCCCAATCTGTTTTTGTGTGGCCCACAGAAAAGCGAGGAGGAGTTGAAGCGTTGCGCCGATGCGATTCGCCTGGCCGCCGGAGTTGAGCCGCGCTGGTTCCGGCCACCGTTTGGCTTTCGCAGTCCATGGCTAAGCCAGATCGTGAACCGCCAGGGAATGCGGACCGTGATGTGGACTCGCATCCCCGGCGATTGGCGTGGGAAGCCGGCGGAATGGCTGATCAAGCGGATGAATCCGATCGCCGAGAATGCTCGCCGGAAATTGCCGCCACGGACAGGTTACGGCGGCCTCACCGGCGACATTCTCTGCCTGCACGACGGGAATCACCGCCACCTGAACGGCGACCGCGCCCACACCCTGTCGGCGCTCGAGTATTGGCTGCCGCGCTGGAGCGATTTGGGGCTCGAATTTGTTACAATGGACGAAACTTTTAGCAAGACAGTCGAGGCCTAATGGACGAACGAAGCTTTTACACGGAAAAGGAAGAGATACGCAAGGTCAAGCTGGTATGCCCCAGTTGCCGCGGCGAATTTGAAGCACCGGTGCGCTGGAAGGTCTGCCGCAAGAGGAAAGAACTTCCCCGCGGCGCGGGCGAAGAAGACCGCCGCAAGTTCGCGAAGGCAACGTCCTACATGGTGCGGCTGGAAGATCTGGTAGCCTGCTACAAGTGCCGAAAGCGCTTCGAACTTACGGGGCAGTCCACCGTGCTCATCAATGACAATCTCGGCGACCCGAATGAGGATCCCGAGAATTTTGGGAATCGGTAACGCAGGAGCGAACAGCGGTCAGGTAGCAGTGATCCCGAACCTGGTTCTCGCTGAATTGGGGCGCGTGCGACTCCTTTAGATTTCCGGATACATCTCAAAAAACGCGTCAATCGACTGGCGAAAGGTGTCTTCAATTTCTTCCTTGCTGCCCTCGATCAGGTGCATCGCAACGCGCGCGGTCCTCCCGCTCTTCAAGACCACCATGGCTTCCTTCACTTCTCCCAAGTCGTCCACCGGCAATAACCTCATGCCATAAATCAGAGCCAATTTCGCCATCCTGTTCCTCCTCGCAACTTCCCCAGACTAGGCGGCTCTGGCGTTCCGGTCAAACCGCCTGTTTTGCCCTCTCACTGTCATTTATTTCCTGCGCTTCGATGTAGGATTTCCTCATCGCCCGCCTTTCTGGCCGTTCCGCGTCTTGCCTATCTGCAATTCCTGCTATCCATTCGGCAAAGCTTCTTCCAAGCGGCCTGCCGTGATATTGGAAAGAAAGTTGCTTTCTGAAGATTGCGAGACATCGGCATATCGGGGGGAATAGAACATGAGACGCCTCCATTTGATCTTGGCAATGCTCGTTTGCGTGTTATTTCCGGGAATTCTTCCCGCTCAGGCGGAACTTCCCCCAGAATCTGCCTCGGGTGCTTCGGTGGAACTTCCCCAAACTCCGGACTCCGCACCCACCAGTGTCGCTCAAGCAGAAAAGCCCCGAGTGCGAATCTGCCGGCATGCCTTCTACAGCTCCGCTCGCCGGCATCCGGTCACGCCGCGCGAAGTATCCCTGCGCGAAGCCGTGCAGTCGCTTGGCACCGACGGGCACCGCTTCGTCCGCTGCGAACTGAAAGATGGCTCGCGCTTCACGGGGGGTATCAAGAGCATCCAGTTCGCGGCTTTCACAATTTCACAGGGCATAACCGGCGTCCGCCAAATCAATTATTCGGATCTGAAAGAACCGCCTCGGCCCGGCGCCGCCGTCGTTGCGCACTTCGCCAACGGTTTGAAATGGACGGCAGTGGTCGCGGCCTCTATCGCGGTCTCGCCGCTGGTCATCCCTTTGCTCGCCTTGATTTTCACGGGGGTTATCAACGATTAATTGCGTGCGCTTCTCTCGATTGGCGGCTAGTTAGTTTGCCTTCATGTCCCCGAAAATTCACTAATCCCTGCAAGCATCTCTGTGTCAGAATCTGGCATCGCAGGAAGTACACGGAGGAAGCCGATGAAATACCGCCTGCTCGCAGCAAGTTTGCTGGTCGCCCTCTCAGGCAGCGCGCCGGCCTTTGCGCAGGCCCCGGAGGGGCCGCAGCCCGATCCGCCGACTCCTGCCGCGCGGCCTGCTCCCGCGCCCTCTCCACGCGCGGCCGGCAACGGGCAAACGATCACCGTGCCCTCCGGCACCCGGCTCGGCGTGACTCTTGAGAATGGCATTTCGACCAATTCCGCGAAGCCGGGCGACTCGGTTTATTTCCGAACCTCGTTTCCCGTAACCATGAACAACAAAGTGGTGATCCCGGTCGGCTCGTATTTGCGGGGAGAGGTCACCGACTCCAAGCGGCCCGGGCGAGTGAAGGGTAAGGGAGAACTCCGCATCCGGCTGAACACGCTGATTTTTCCGAATGGCTACACCGTTGATCTGAACGCCGAGCCGCACAGCACTGACGGCGGGGGAACGAAAACGGATTCCGAAGGCAAAATTACCGGTCCTGGCGGCAAGGGCAAAGATGCGGAAACAATCGCGACCACAACAGTCGCAGGTGCAGGCATCGGCGCTATCGCCGCAGGAGGCAAGGGCGCGGGTATTGGCGCGGGCATCGGCGGAGTTGCTGGGCTGGCGGCCGTGCTGCTCTCGCGCGGACCCGAGGCACAATTGCCCCGCGGTTCTTCGATGGATCTGGTGCTGGAGCGCGACCTGCAATTGGAAGCGGAGCAGGTACATTACACCAACGTCGGGCAGCCGAACACCGTAATCGTCCAGCCAATCCAGCAGTAATAGAAAAGGCTGGTTATGCGCCGCGGCTCTGGCGCACACGCTGAAAACGCATCGGGCTGAATGGCGCCCAGTCCTCGCTTACTTTTTGCGTGGTCACCCATTCGCGAATCAGCCGGGCCGTAACCGGTGTGAGCAAAATCCCGCTTCGAAAATGCCCGGTGGCGATCAGCAAACCGTCCAGATCCGTTGGCCCGAGGATCGGAAGATGGTCGGGGGAATCCGGCCGCAAGCCTGCCCAGGTCTCTTCAATACGCGCGGATTCGAGCGCTGGCACCAGCTTCGTCGCACCGCTCAGGATTCGCTTCATACCCGCCACGGTCACGCTGCGGTCGAAGCCTTCATATTCCACGGTTGAGCCGGCGATGATTCTGCCGTCATTCCGCGGCACCAGATACATATGCCCCAACCACAAATCTTTTTTAAGATTCACCGAGTCGCAGCGCAGCGCCATCATCTGGCCTTTGGCTGGAGTTACCGGTGCGTACGCCGCCACGCCTTTGATGCGCGCGCTGAAGCATCCGGCTGCGATCACTGTCCAGCGCGCCTCCACGCGGCCGCTTTGAAGTTCGAGACCCTTGCAAACATCACCGTCGGTCCACAAAGCCTCTGAGCCATTACCGGCAAAAATCTCCACGCCTTTGCGGCGCGCCGCTTCCAGCGTGGCTTCGGTGAACAGCCGGTTATCCAGCGAGGCTTCATCGGGCCGGTGAACGGCGGCGCGCAGCTCGCTTGTTAGTGCAGGCTCGATTCGACGCGCTTCTGGGCCGCTCAGCGCTTCCGCGCGTAGACCTGCGCCACGGTGCAGCGCCAGGATTTCGTCGATCTCGGCCTGCCCCGTTTCATCGAGCAACAGGTCCAGTGCCCCATCCTTGCGATAACCAACCGACCGGCCGGTTAAGTCTTCAACGCGCCGGATGAATTCCGGATACAAGCGCACGCTGGCCAGGCTGATGGGCAGCAGGGAAGCCATCTCTGAACTTTCCGGTGCGGGAGAAATCATGCCCGCGCTGGCCCAGGAAGCTTCACGGCCGGGATTCTGTGCGTCGAATACCGCGACGCGCAACCCTTCAGCAGCCAATTCGAACGCAATCGAAGCGCCGATAAGGCCACCGCCGGCCACCACTGCATCGTAGGGTTTCATGGACTTATTCTAGCGCAACGCTTGCCCGGAAACGGTGACTGGTAAACACGCTCAAGGGTTCGGGGCAAATTCTTTTGAAAGGACTTCTGCCTTCTTGGCCTGCGAGCGAGCGCGTTGCCAGTCATTATTTTTCATCGCCTCCCGTGCGCTGTCCAGGAAGCCGCGTATCTTGGAGACCAGATCCTGCTGCCCGGTGTCCAGCGTCTTGCCCTGCGTGAGACCCAGATTCCTCTCGGCCACGATAAGGCTTTGCTGTGTTTCCGATTTCGCCGCCGACAACTGCTCGTCGCTCAGTTCTGGGGCAATAATGGGTTCGCGGGGCTTTTCGACCGCCGCGGGGCCCGGGGCCGGCGCAGCGGCAACACGCGGCCTGGCCGGCGTCCCTCGTGGAGCAACGAGACGCGGCACGAGCTCCACTTCAAAGGGAATATCCGGTGGTTCGGTCAGGCTGATTTCGAGCGGCTGCGGCACGATGGGATGGTTCATGGCCAGACGATTGACTGGGAAGGAAGGGCGTTTCCTCTCGAGGCATCCGCCGCAGACCAGCGCACAGACGCACGCGAGCAGTAGGAATTTTTTCGGCGAAAGCTCGTTGGTGTGAATCAGGGCGGGGATGATCTGCATGCTTAAGCGGCGAGCGGCAACTCGATCCGAAATGTGGTTCCGCGGCCAACCTCCGAAGTAAAGTCTATCGAACCGTTATGAAGCTGCACAATTCGGAAGGTGCTGGCAAGTCCGATGCCGCTACCTCCCGGCCGCGTTGTAAAGAAAAGTTGAAACACCTTCTGTTTGTCCTCCGTTGGAATTCCTTTTCCGGTGTCCCCCACGGTGATTTCCGCCATTTCTCCGCGCCGGCTCAGCGTTAATTGCAATTGCCCACCGGTCGGCATGGCTTCGACCGCATTCAGCACCAGGTTCAGCACCGCCTGCTTCAACAAATCGCGGTCCACAAAAACCTCGGGGATTCCGATTGGCAGGAGCCGCGCCACCTGCACGTTCGCTTTCTGGAGTTGCGGCTGCGCTACTTCGAGCACTTCCCGCAGCAAGTCGGCAAGCTGTGTCGGTTCGAGCCGCACGTCCATCGGGCGCGAAAAATCCAGGAAGCGTTTCACGACTGCGTCAAGACGGTCAATCTCCACATCGAGCACGTGCACCGCCTGCAGCGCAGCGCCATCCGCATCGGCGGGCAGCGATTCTTTCAGGTTTTCCAGCCAAAGCCGCATCGAGTTCAGCGGATTCTTCACCTCGTGCGCTACGCCCGCCGTAATGCGCCCCACTGCGGCCAGGCGCTCACTCACCTGCAATTGCGTGTTGATGCTTTCAATCGAATCCAGGTCTCGCAATGTTATCAGGGCGCCCATCCGGTCGCCGGCGCCCTGGATTTCCTGAACGTTCACGCCGACGCGCCTGCGGCCCGCCGCCGTGTCCACTTCGGTCTCGGATGCCACTTCGGTCAATTGGTCGCCATCGAGATGCAACGCCGCAAACAGAGGATGTCCAGGCGGGAAAATATCTGTCACCAGCCGGCCAAGGAAATCCGCAGCGGGCGCGCCGAGAAACTTTTCGGCTGCGGGGCTCACCATCACCGCGCGCGCATCTTTCGTGAAAAGCAGCAACCCGTCTTCCAGTCCGGCCATCACGGAGTTCATGTTTTCGCGAAGGGAACTAAAGATTTCGTGCACGCCGCGCAATTGCTGCCCCACCTGCAGGATTTTCTGGCGCACCTGGCCAAGTTCATCCGTGCTGCCGCCCGGCTCCTTCGCCGAATTTGCGGGAGCGTCGTATACGCCGACGGAAATGCGTTCCAGCTGCGCCAGGATGTCACGGATGGGGGCAAGCGCCGCGCCACTCACCACCGCGGCCAGAAAAGTCGAAAGTACCAGCGCCAGCAACGCGATTGAGCCCCAACGCTGTAAGCGCGGCTTTATATCGTTGAACAAGAGAACCGTTGAGACGGCAACGCGCACTTCCCCAAACGGATTTCCGCGCAGCTTAAAAGGGTAATCCACTTCGTAGATGCGTGCCTGCTCGGCGAGGGCTCGCACCTGGCGGACAAAGGAGCTTTGAACCAGCTGGGAGAACGGAGGCTTGCGCAGCGCGGTTTTCCCCAACAGTGTCGGATCGCTCGAAACAAGGACTACATCATCCTTGTCTACGATAGTCACTTCATAGATGGATGGCGAATCGGTCGCCGATTGCAGGCGCGAAGTGAGCCCTTCACTGATTTCGAAAGCGTGGGCCACATAATCGTGGATTTCCTGGGGATCTTCCGATGCCGGGCGCAACCCCTGGGCCTTCGCGTCTTCCAGCGCGTGGCGCGCGGAATCGAATGCTTCGCGCGCCAGTTCATTCGCGCGTTTGTCGGTGTCGTGGAGAACCTGTTGCAGGAGCAGTTCTGAAAAAACCAGCGACAACACCGCGGTGGACAGGAGCACCAGCCCCGTCATGATCATCGTCAGTTTTGCTCGCAGCCCAAGCTGCATACCTGGCTAGGACTCCGTTTCTGTTTTCTCGCTGCCGTATTCCTTTAGTTTGTTGTGCAGTGTCTTCAGACTGACGCCCAGCAGTTCGGCCGCGCGTGTCTTGTTGTTCCCTGTTGCCTGCAGCGTTTGCAGGATCAGTTCGCGCTCCATCGCGTCTACCGTGGTGCCCACGGGGAATTTGATGGAAGACAAATCGCTCGGGCCCTTGCTCGCAACCTTGCCGAATTCGCCGGGCAGGGAACTTCGTGAAATCAGATCCTTTTCGGACATGATCGCGGCGCGCTCCAGCACGTTGCGCAATTCACGGATATTTCCCGGCCAAGTATGGCTCATGAAAATGTCCAGCACTTCGGCGCCGATGCCGCGCACGCTTTTCCCATGCTTTGCGTTGATGTCGCGCAAGATGTGCTCGGAAAGCAGCGGGATGTCGTCCTTGTGGTCGCGCAGCGGCGGCAGGTGGATGTGAAATACATTCAGGCGGAAATAGAGGTCCTGGCGCATTCCTCCGTTGGCGACGGACTGTTCCGGATCTTTGTTGGTCGCGGCGAGCACACGCACGTCTACCGGCGTTTCCGTTTTGCTGCCCAGCCTCCGCACCTTGCGGTCTTCCAGCACGCGCAGCAGCTTCGCCTGCGTCGGCGCGGGCATTTCGCCGATTTCGTCGAGCAGCAAAGTGCCACCGTCGGCCAGTTCGAAGCAGCCGATGCGGCGTTCCGCGGCGCCGGTGAACGCGCCGCGCTCGTGACCGAAAATCTCGCTCTCCATCAGCGTTTCGGGAATCGCGGAGCAATTGATGGCCACAAACGGCCCGGTCGCTCGCGGTGAAAGCTTATGGATCGTGCGCGCCACGATCTCCTTGCCGGAGCCTGTCTCTCCCGTGATGAGCACCGAGGCGGAACTTGGCGCGGCCATTTCGATGATGCGCATCACTTCCTGCATGGGCTTCGAGCTGCCAACGATGTCGCCCAGCCGCCCGGCTTCGCGCAACTGGCGCTGCAAAACCACGAGGTTTCGCGCGTCGTGTGCCTTGCTTAAGGCGCGATCCAGCAAAGCGCGGAGTACCGGCCCCTTCAACGGCTTCTCGATGTACCAGAACGCTCCGGACTCGATCGCGGCTACCGCGCGTTCTTCGCTCCCCTTGCCCGTGATGATGATCGCCGGAACCTCGTGGATTTCCTCACCCAGTTGTTTTAGCAGGTCCAGGCCGTTCATGCCCGGAAGCTCCACATCCGCGATCAACGTGTCCGGTTGGAAGTTGGAAAATCTCGCAAGAGCGTCTTCGGCCGTGCTCACGCCCAGTACTTCGTATCCCCACCGCTGCAACAGCTGTTCATAGCCCTTGCGCGCGTTGTCCTCATCCTCGACGATCAGGATGCGGTCCTTGTGCTCGCCGGTTTCCACCGTCCGTACCGCTTTACTTTCGTCGCCCATGCGCCTGTGCCTCGTCTCCTCACACCAGGAATCTATTGTCGCACTTTGGGTGGGTGAAACGACTCTAACAAGCACACTCCCGCTTGCCAAGCAGGGCCTGCCCCAGCGAGGTTGGGGCGGCGTCCCTCCTCCTCCGGTACCAGAATGAAATGTCCGGGTGCTATTGACCTCTGGGAGTGTTCGCGATGGGTTGGATTCGAACAACTTGAAGCTTAGAGCCAGAGACAAAAGCGAGGGTGGGAGGGTCGTCCGGTGCAAAGGAAAGCGCGAGTATTTGAGTGCCCAGGGGAACTCTTGCCACCGGTTCTGGGCGGGAAGCTTCCCAGACGAGAAAAAGGATTTCATCATCCCAAAATGTAATATCCAACGTCATTACGTCCACCAATAGGTGCGAAATCCATGGCTGATGCTTGAATCCCACCGCAAAGTAACGCCCTGCAGCCGATACGGCAACCGGACGGGTAAGGTTCGTGCGATCCCGCGGCTGGATACGCTCCGAGCGCGCCACCCTCTCAGGAGACGTGCAGGGCCGCGCCGTCATTCCTCCCGCGGTGCGGCTTGACAACAATCTCCACATCCTGATTAAGAGCCACCAGGAAACGCAAAAGCCGTTCGACAGAAAACTGTCTGAAATCACCCCGCAGCATCTTGGAAACGTCGGGCTGTTTAACACGCAGCAGATCGGCCGCTTCGGCTTGCTTAAGACCACGATCCTTCATAATACTGTCGATTTTGAAGACCAGTTGTGCCTTCACCAAATGCTCCCCGGCATTCGGAATCCCGAGGTCCTTGAATACGTTCCCGCTTCCAATCTCGTGAGATTTCTTGCTCATAGCTTTTTCCCTTTGGCTATTCGTTCCGCTTCGCGCAGGCGCTGCTCGATAAGTTCCATGTCTCGGCGCGGCGTTTCACGCCCGCTTTTCGACTGTCCACTGACCAGCTTCGCTGGCCGGCTGTCGCGCTGGACGGAATTCCTGTCAACGAAATGACCAGCGGCCACATTGCCAGCAAAACGATTCTCGGTGATTGCTGTTCGCTCATCGTGCGGCGACTTGGCTACGTTCCTTTGCCCTTCTTCATTCCTTCACCAGATACAGGGCGCGTCCCAATTCTAGTTCGAGCTTCGCGCCTTTGGGCAGCTCGATCTCCTGGCCGCGCCCGGCTTCTGTTAGGTAGGCTTCGAGGGCTCCAAGGGCCGCGCCCTCTGCGGCTTCTCGCTTGTTCTTGTCTTTCACGCCATGCATCGCTCCCATAGCGGCGCCCGCCGCTGCGGCTTGTGCGGCGTCCTTCTGGGTGCTGCTGCGTCCCTCGATCACGCCTTCCTGCAGCGGGCTAGACTTGATGCTGTGGTCGCCCGGCACCGAAGCCACCTCGGCGACGATGGGCAGCTTCCCGAAGCGGGTCTGGATTTCGTCGAAGGTCAGCCAGATTTTCGCGCGGCCTGTTGTTCCGGCGGGATCGACACGGCTGACGTGCCCGACGATTACCGCGCCGGGCGGCAAATAATTACCTTGACCGGCTTCGAGGGGTTCCAGCGTGCGCACGTGGAACGCCTGATTCTTATGAACTTCCTTCGTGTTCAGGTCGTTTTCGAGCCGCACAAGGAAATGCGTGCCGGGGACGACCGCAAAGGTTTCCGCAGGCAAGCCGTGCCGCTCGCCGTCGGCGGCATGTGCGTCCGCGCGCGAACTGGGCGTCTCGGCCTGCAATTCGTCCCGGCTAATTACCGGAGCCTCTTGTGCAGCTGCGATTGACGAGAATGCTAAGGCTATAGCAGCTCCAAATGCCCCAACCGCTAGAATTCGCTTGGATTGAAATTTCATGAACTAACCTCCCGAATTGGGTTCGAGCTAGAAGGAGCACTCCTAAGTCCACGCCTCCACTTCCTGTCCACACGCATCATATTGATAGAAAAGGAGATAAATTGCGGGTAGTCAGGGGCAGCCGGAGGCCTGTGTCTGTTGTTGCCTGCAGGGGTGTCGGAGCAATCTTGCAGGCCCTTCTCGCTGCCCTTATGTTGCTCTAGCGGTTCGGACGTCGAACGGCGTGTAACTAAGCGCCGGATTGCTACTCTCAGGTTGTAGGAGACGCTCAGGAAATGCCGATGCACGAGAAATCGAGACTGACGAACGCGGATGTGACACCCAGAGCGGCCTACCAGAACAGGCGAAAGTTTCTTCGAAACGCCGGGCTGGCGGCTGCGGCCTCGCTCGCGGGCCGCGAGTTTTGGGAGCTTGCTTCACCGTCCTCCCATGCCATTGCTGGAACAAAACTCAACGGGGTCTCAAAAAGCCCGTTCAGCACCACGGAGAAGCAGAACAGCTACGACGACGTCACGCACTACAACAATTATTATGAGTTCGGGATAGACAAGACCGAGCCGGCAAAAAATGCGCAAAGCCTGAAAACCTATCCCTGGACTGTTTCCATTGAGGGCGAGGTGAAGCGGCCCCGCCAGATCACCATTGACGAAATTCTAAAGCTGGCTCCCCTCGAAGAACGCATCTATCGCCACCGCTGCGTGGAGGCATGGTCGATTGTGGTGCCGTGGATTGGTTATTCCTTCAGCGTCCTCGCGAAACTAGTCGAACCTACAGAGCAGGCGAAGTACGTGGCATTTGAATCTTTCTATGACCGCAGGCAAATGCCCCAGGCGACGCATGCCGGGATCGATTTTCCTTACGTGGAGGGTTTGCGTCTGGATGAAGCGATGAATCCGCTCACGCTGCTTTGTGTCGGCATGTATGGAGAAACGCTGCCCAATCAGGATGGCGCGCCGGTTCGCATGGTGATTCCATGGAAATACGGATTCAAGAGCGCCAAGTCCCTGGTGAGGATTCGGTTTCAGAATGAACAGCCGCCCACGACCTGGAATCGCCTGGCGTCGGACGAATACGGTTTCTACGCCAACGTGAACCCCACCGTCGATCACCCGCGCTGGAGCCAGGCCAAGGAGCGGCGTCTGGGTGAATTTTTCAAGCGCGAAACTTTGCTATTTAACGGCTACTCGGATCAGGTGGCCAGTCTTTACACCGGTATGGACCTGAAGAAATACTACTAACCTCTCGGGCATTCATGCGCAAACTTCTGATCGGCAGGTGGACCAAAGCCGGCATTTTTCTTGCCTGCCTTTTGCCGCTGGCGTCGCTTCTCTGGCGCGGTCTCGATAACGGGCTGACCGCCAATCCAATTGAATTCGTCACCCACGCCACGGGCGATTGGACTCTGCGGTTTATTTTGTTCACGCTCTGTGTCACGCCGTTTCGGAGACTCCTGGATTTACCGGAATTGATCCGCTTCCGCCGCATGTTCGGACTCTTCGCTTTTTTCTACGGCTGCTTGCACTTCTCCACTTATATCTGGCTCGATAAATTCTTCGACCTGAAGGAAGTATGGAAGGACATTGCCAAGCGGCCGTACATCACCGTGGGATTTCTTGCGTTCGTCCTGCTGATTCCGCTGGCGATCACGTCCACGGCCGCGTGGATTCGGCGGCTCGGCGGCCGCAGCTGGCAGTTGCTCCACCGCGCGATCTACATCAGCGCGGTTGCCGGAGTGATTCACTATTACTGGCTGGTGAAATCGGCGGTCCTGCGGCCGCTGGCGTATGGCGCGACTGTTGTGGCGCTTCTGCTCTGGAGATTGGCCGCGAAATTCCGGTCACAGCCGGATGCGGAGCGGGGGAACCCGGCAAAGCCACAGCCACAAAACTCTCAAGCTTGAGATAGAAATCCGCGAATCCGCTTTAGCACACGGGAGTACATGGCTTGCGTGACCCGCCCGGTCTGCGTGTTTTGCTGGCTCGGATGATAAACACCGAAGAGCCGCGGCAAATCACGCGCAAAGGTGCATTCTGCGCCGTGGGAAAAACGATAGGCAGCTCGCGACGCGATTTGCCCGTGTTGTTTCAAAATTTCCAGGTAAGCGTCCCAGGCGATCTTCCCCAACGCCAGCACGGCGCGCGGCTGCAGGATTTCCAATTCCCTCTCCAGATACCCGCGGCAATGCAGAATTTCGCCTGGCAAAGGCTTGTTCGCGGGAGGGGCGCACCGCACCGCCGCCGCGATGTAGGTATCTTGCAGACGCAAACCGTCGTCACGGTCGAGGGAATTGGGCTGGTTCGCGAATCCTGCTTTGTGCAGCGCCTGGTACAGAAAATCGCCGGAGCGATCACCGGTAAAAACGCGGCCCGTGCGATTCCCTCCATGCGCAGCGGGAGCAAGTCCCAGGATGAAGAGATGTGCGTGCGGGTCGCCGAACCCGGGCACGCCGCGTCCCCAATAAGTCCATTCGCGAAACGCGCGCCGCTTCTCCTTCGCCACTTTTTCCCGGTATTTCACCAGGCGTGGACACTTCCGGCAGGCGCAAACCTCCTCTTGGACCGCTTTGAGGGCGGATTCCGCGTTCAACGTTTCCTCTTTAACACATCGGCCAGCACGACGGCCTGGTTCTGTTTTTCGTCGTTTCTTCCATAAAGCAGGGTGACTGTGGGGTGCTCGGATTCCAGTGCGCGAATTTCGTTCAACAAATCCTTCTTCTCCGCCAGTTCTTTCCGGTACCGCGTTTCAAAGTCGGGCCATTTCTTTGGGTCGTGGCCAAACCATTTTCGTAGCGCGTCGCTGGGCGCGATTTCTTTCATCCACAAATCCACCGCCGCGCGTTCTTTCGTCAGGCCGCGCGGCCACAGGCGATCCACAAGCAAGCGGAATCCATCTTCCCTGGCTGGCTTGTCGTAAACGCGCTTCACCCGAATCATGGCTGCCTCAGCGCAGAAAATTCAGCACTGTATCGTGCAGCACGCCGTTGGTACTCACGAAGCGGCCTTTGTAAATCGTTCGCTCGCCGTCAGCCGTGGTGGATTTGCCGCCCGCCTCTTCAACGATGATGCCGAGCGGCGAAAGATCCCACGGCTTCGAAATCCAATCCACGGCGCACTCGATCGCGCCTTCTGCCACCAGCATGTGTTGCCAGAAGCCGCCCATCGAGCGGCTGTTGCGCGCCGCGTCGGCCAGACGCCGCATGCGTTCCCGCGCTTGGGCGTCCTTGCTGGGTCCCGTGCCGGTGGTGAAAATCATGGACTCCGAAAGACTCCGCACCTGCGAGACATGGAGCCGTTGAGCCCGGCGCCAAGCGCCTTCGCCGCGGTACGCCCACCAGCGCGCTCCTTTTTCCAGTGCCGGCGCGCTGACCATGCCGGCCACGATTTCCGCGTCTTCCTCGATGCCAATAAGCGTTCCGAAAGTGGGGATGCCCCGTGTGAATTCCTCTGTGCCGTCAATCGGATCGATGATCATGCGCGCGCGTCCATTGGTTGCGGGGCCTTTCGGCGGTTCGGCGCTGGTCTCTTCGCCGACCACGTCAATCGGCAATCCGCTCGCCTCGACTTTCGCGATGGCCATCTGTTCAATGCGCTTGTCCGCTTGCGTGACGACCGTTCCATCCCGTTTGCGCTCCGCTCCCATCGCCCCGCCGCGGAAATAACTCATCGCGATCGCATCCGCCTCATTCGCGATAGCGTCCAACAACACCCCATATTTGGCCTTGCAACTCATCCGTTCTCCCACTCCCTCCCTTAGCGGCCCCGACTCGGTCAGGGCTAAGCTCAACCCTGCAGGCCACGCCCCGCAGAAACCAGCGGCAGAGCCTGATTTGACACGCTTGCCCTCACTCCCTAGCATACAAGTTCACCCCCATGAACGCCCATACCAACACGGGAACCGTCCTCGACCGCATCCTGGAAGCGCGCCGCGCCGAAGTGGATCACCGGAAGCGCGTGTTGCCGGAGACCGCGCTGAAATACGGCGTAAAAGCCGCTCCGCCGGTCCGTGATTTCGCCGCGGCCCTTTCGCGCGACGCCATTAACGTCATTGCCGAGCTGAAACCTGCGTCGCCCTCTCGGGGGATCATCCGCGATCCGTTTGACGCCCCCGCGCTTGGCAAATCGCTGGAAGCCTCCGGCGCCGCCGCGCTTTCCGTACTGACGGAGGGCGAATTTTTCCGCGGCTCTCTCAAAAACCTGCGCGACGCGCGAAAAGAAATTGCACTGCCTGTCCTGCGCAAGGATTTTATTTTCGATCCCTGGCAGGTCTGGGAATCGCGCGCGAATGACGCCGACAGTTTTCTGCTGATCGTCGCCGCACTTTCCGGTGAACAACTCCGCGATCTCCTCGGGCTCGGCCGGGAACTCGGGATGGAGCCGCTCGTCGAAGTGCATACGCACGAAGAACTCGACCGCGCTATGGCCGCGGGCGCCCGCATCGTTGGCGTCAACAATCGCGACCTCAAGACACTTAGCGTTCGACTGGAAACTTCCTACGAACTCATCGAGCAGATTCCCGAGGACTGCCTTGCGGTTGCCGAATCGGGGCTGCGCTCACACGACGATTTGAAAAAACTTCGCGCCGCCGGCTTCGACGCGTTTCTCATCGGCGAGCACCTCATGCTGGCGCCCGACCCTGCGGCGGCATTGCGCACCCTTCTTGTTCCGCCCACTCCCGGGAGATAGTTCTTCATGGTTCGGGTAAAAATCTGCGGTATCACGAATGTCGAAGACGCACTGCTCGCGTGCGAATTGGGAGCCGACGCCATCGGCTTGAATTTTTACAGCAAGAGCCCACGCTGCATTTCGCCGTACACGGCGAGCAAAATCATCCGAAAGTTGCCCCCGTTCGTCGCTGCCGTCGGCGTCTTTGTAAACTGGCAGGCTGCGCCCGTTACGACGCTGGCGAAAGCGCTTGGTCTGGCCGCCGCTCAGCTGCATGGCGATGAGCCGCCGCAGCTCATTGCTGAGATCGCGAAAAGGGTCTCCGTGATCAAGGCCTTCCATGTAGGGAAGGGAAGCGCGTTGCCCCATTTTGGGAAGTACCGTGGAGCCGCAGCCTTCCTGCTTGACGCCCCGCATTCCGGCCGATATGGCGGCACTGGCCATACAGCAGATTGGAGCGTGGCATGCACAGCAGCGAAATCTCATCGTGTTCTTCTTGCGGGTGGGCTGTCGCCCGAGAATGTCTTCGAAGCGATCCTCGCCGTTCGTCCGCATGCCGTGGATGTTACCAGCGGCGTCGAATCAAAGCCCGGCAAGAAAGATCCCATCAAGCTCCGGGCCTTCTTTGACGAAGTCATTCGCGCCAATCGAGCTCTTACGAATGCAGAACTCCCGGCTGCATTCGACGCAGCCGACAACGACCCATTCCCTGGTGTCTGGGAACTCGACCCGGATACTTTGGACTATCAGGCTGGGAGTCCCGGCCAGCGGGCTCTTTACATCATTGAGCGCTCGCCGGAGGGATTGCGATTCCATCTCGACGGCGACGATGCGCATGGAAAGCGGATGACGTTCAGCTATGGCGGAGCGTTGGACGGCCGGGAACAACCGATTCCTTCGAGTGACGCTGTGCTGATCCTCACCCGCCACAGCAAAAACCTGATTGAAAGTGCTCTCAAGCGTGACGGCAAAATAGTGGATCGTTGGACACGCGAAATCCTGCCAGGCCGCGATACCATGCGCATCACGCAGCATGTCGTTCGACCGGACGGCAGCGAAGCGCGCAACGTCAGCATCTACACACGCAGGAAGTAAACCCACTCCTGAGGGCCACCCGGGTCATGTCGCCTTTTTGCCTCGATATGCGACAATAATAGTTTCCATGAGTACCCGACTAACCATTCCTGCATCTGTTCCAGGCCGCTTCGGGCCTTATGGCGGCCGCTACGTTCCCGAAACGCTGATGGTGCCGCTCTACGAACTCGAGCGTGCTTACGAGCTTACAAAAACTGACCCTGTCTTTCAGGCTGAGTTCCAATCGCTGCTCAAGAATTTCGCCGGGCGCCCCACGCCTCTGCAGTTTGCTGCGCGCCTCACAGCCAAGCTCGGTGGCCCGCGCATTTACCTGAAACGGGAAGATTTGCTGCACACTGGCGCGCACAAAATCAATAACGCCATTGGCCAGGGATTGCTCGCGGTGAAAATGGGCAAGCCGCGGATCATCGCGGAAACCGGCGCGGGCCAGCACGGCGTCGCCTCGGCCACAGTCGGCGCGCATCTCGGATTGCAGTGCACCGTTTACATGGGCACGGAAGACATGGCCCGCCAGGCGCTCAACGTCGCGCGCATGCGGATGGTCGGCGCGGAAGTCATCGGCGTGGAATCCGGCAGCAAGACGTTGAAAGACGCCATCAACGAAGCCATGCGCGACTGGGTGACCAACGTGCGCGGCTCGCATTATCTGCTCGGCTCCGTCCTTGGCGCACATCCTTATCCGACGATGGTGCGCGATTTTCAAGCGGTCATCGGCCGCGAAGCCCGCCAACAGATCCTCGCTGCGGAAAAGCGACTGCCCACGCATTTATACGCTTGTGTCGGCGGCGGCTCCAATTCGATTGGCTTGTTTTTCGAATTTCTGGAAGATGTTGACGTGAAAATGGTAGGCATCGAAGCCGGCGGCCGCGGTAGCGGCCTGGGCGAACACGCCGCACGCCTGGCTGCGCATCAGGGCTTCACGGGGGCGCGTCCCGGCGTTCTGCAGGGTACCTATACATACGTTTTGCAGAACGAAGACGGCCAGATCGCGACGACGCATTCCATTTCCGCCGGTCTCGACTATCCGGCCATCGGCCCGGAACACGCATGGCTCGCCGATCAGCACCGCGCCGAATACGCCGCCGTTGACGATCAGGCGGCGCTCGATGCGGCCAAGCTTCTTTCGCGCACCGAAGGCATTATTCCTGCGCTCGAATCCGCGCATGCCATCGCTGGCCTCATCGAACGCCTACCGCAGTTCAAGCCCAGCGACTTGGTCATCCTCAATCTCTCCGGCCGCGGCGACAAGGACATGGACACCTATAAGCGGCTGCTTTAATCTGCCAACACCAATGACCAGCTCGTTCCAAAACTCGACCCGTATCTCGAAGCGCTTCGCCGAACTGCGCGCCGCCGGCGGGCTTGGCATTGTCGCGTACGTCACTGCCGGCGATCCGTCACTCGATGCAACGCACAAATTTGTTCTCGCTCTGGCGGATGCTGGCGCCGACGTGATCGAACTTGGGGTTCCCTTCAGCGATCCGCTGGCCGACGGTCCAACGATTCAACGGGCTTCAGAACGCGCCCTGAAAGCGGGCGCATCGCTTGCCGGTGTTCTCGAATTGGTGCGGCGTGTTCGCGACACCAGCCAGGTGCCGCTGGTTCTGTTCACTTACTTCAATCCGATCCTGCAGATGGGTCTCGAGAAATTTGCTGCAGACGCCGCTCAAGCCGGAGCCGACGGCGTGCTCGTCACCGATCTGACGCCCGAAGAGTCGGAAGATTATCGCCGCATCATACATGCCCAAAATCTCGATACCATTTTCCTGGCGGCCCCGACATCGGATGATGGGCGTCTCCTGAGAATCTCGGCTTGCTCCTCCGGCTTTCTCTATCTCATCTCCCGCACCGGAGTAACGGGTGCGAAAGACTCGCTCCCCGACGATCTTCCCGGCTTGCTGCGCCGCGTCCGCCACTTCACGGAATTGCCCATTGCCGTGGGCTTCGGCATTTCGCTCCCCGGCCACGTTTCAGTCCTCGGTGGCCTTGCGGATGCGGCAGTGGTGGGCTCGGCACTGGTCTCTGAAATTGAAAAGGCTTCCTCGGTCGAGGCCGCCTGTGCCGCGCTCCGCGACCGGGTCAAAGTACTGAAGGAAGCCGGCTGCCGCGGACTGTCCCGGCGTGAGGCCACGATATGAACATCTCCGACTGGCGGCAGCGAATGGATGAGATTGACAAGAAACTCGTCGAGTTATTGAATGAGCGCTCCCGATGCGCGCTGGAGGTTGGGCGCCTGAAGCAGGCTGCGGGCATGCCGATTTATCAGCCGGCGCGTGAGAACGAAGTGCTATCCAACGCCGCGCGCAACAACCGCGGTCCGCTGACGAATGCCGCGATTCGCCGTTTGTTCGAACGCATCATTGACGAAGCGCGCTCCGCCGAACGCGTCGCCATGCGTGGCGAGCCGCCCGATGGCAAAGATGCAAAGTGAATTTGTAGCTGCCACTTTCTGAAGTGGGCGCTTTTTCGACCGAAAGAATTTCAGGAGTTGAGGACGAAACATGGTCATCGTAATGCAAGAAGGCGCAACCGAAGAGCAGATCCAGCACGTCATTGACCGCGTCGTCGCCAGCGGCTTTGACGTCCACCGGTCCACCGGCGCATCGCACACGGTTCTGGGCGCCGTCGGTGTACACCGTGATTTCGACCACCGCGATTTTGAGCTGCTGCAAGGCGTCCGGGAAGTAGTACGCATCACGCAGCCCTTTAAGCTTGCCAGCCGCCAGTTCAAGCCGCAGGGCACGGTGATTGATCTGGGCCGCGGCGTAAAAATAGGCGGCCCTGAAGTGGTCGTCGCCGCCGGCCCGTGTTCCGTCGAGTCGCGCGAGCAAATCCTCGCTGTCGCCGAGGCCGTTTCCAAAGCCGGCGCCAAAATCATGCGCGCCGGTGCGTTCAAGCCACGCACTTCACCCTACGCATTCCAAGGCATGGGAGAAAAAGGCCTGCAGCTGATGCGCGAAGCTGCTGACAAGTACGGCCTCTTTGTGGTCAGCGAAGTGATGGACGCTTCGCAAATCCAGATGATGAGCACTTACGTGGATATTTTTCAGGTTGGCGCGCGCAATATGCAGAACTATTTTCTCCTGCGCGCTCTCGGCGAAGTTCAGAAGCCGGTGCTCTTGAAGCGCGGCATGTCCGCCACCATCGAAGAGCTGCTGCTTAGCTCGGAATACATCCTCGCCGGCGGGAACTACAACGTCATCCTCTGCGAGCGCGGCATCCGCACGTTTGAAACCTATCTACGCAATACGCTAGACATCGCCGCAATCCCTGTTATCCAGAAACTTTCGCATCTCCCAATTTTTGCAGATCCATCGCATGGCACAGGGCGCCGCGACAAAGTCAGCGCCATGGCCCGCGCCGCGGTGGCCGCCGGCGCCGACGGCCTGCTCATCGAAGTCCACAACGACCCGGACCATGCCCTCTCCGATGGAGCGCAATCCCTGGAGCCCACGCAGTTCGCGCAGCTCATGAGCGAAATCCGCATCATCGCGCCCGCCGTGGGACGCCGCGTCGCGTAACGATGCCCCATCTGATTCAACGCGTCGCCATTCTCGGCACCGGCCTCATCGGCGGCTCGTTCGCCAAGGCCCTCCGAAAATACACGCCGGACATGTACATTGCCGGCTGGGACCGGGAAGATATCGCGCACCAGCTGGAAAGCTCCGGCGTGGCGAACCAGACATTTTCGGGCCCCATCGAGCCGGTCATTCGCGGTGCCGACCTGGTTTACATGGCCTTGCCCATCGGCGTGACCCTGGACATTCTTCCCGAGGTCGCCGAAAACGCCGCGCCGCATGCCTTGGTCACCGACGCCTGCAGCACCAAGCTGCGCATCTGCACCGCCGCCGTTGAGCTGTTCGAGGAGGAAGAGTCCACTCCGATTTTTCTTGGAGGACATCCGATGGCTGGGCGCGAACTTTCCGGCTTCGCGCAATCGGGCGCGGACTTGTTCGAAAAAGCTACCTACGCGCTGGTTGGGCCGGCGCAGGAAGATCGCGACCCGCGCATCATTGCCTTCACCAAGATCCTGGAAAAATTGGGCACGCGTCCTTTGTGGTTGGGGGCGCAGCAGCATGACTACGCCGTGGGTCTCGCGTCGCACTTACCGCAACTCACCGCCGTCGCGCTCGGCTCGTTTCTCTACGACCGCCTCGACGAGAACGGCTTGCCCATCACCCTCGCCGGCCCCGGCTTGCGTGACACGCTGCGCCTTGCCGGCAGTTCCTATGCCACCTGGCGCGACATCGTTCTCACCAACAGGGAAGTGCTCTCGGCCGCGCTCGATCTCTTCGCCCGCCGCCTCGACGATCTTCGCGAACGCCTCGGCTCCCGCGAGCTCGAAGCCGACTTCGACGCCGCCAATGAACTCTACAAACTCCTCCGCTCCCTGTAGCTTAAAACACGCCCCGTGGTTGCCGTCTTCCCCGGAGGGCAGTTTGGGCACTCTCTTTAGCAGGCCGGGGCTTTAGTTAGCCCCGGCGCGAGACTTCTTCAAAGAATGGGCTTTAGCCCCTGAAGAAAGAATTGTCCCATTCGTCTATTTCGCCGACGGCTCTTCCTTTAAATACGCGGCGCTCAACGTCCCCTTCTTCTTGGCAATTTCAATCAACGTCGGGTAGAACTGCACGAACGTCGTATCCACTGCGGTGTGCTGCGCATGGCAGGAATAGCAGTCCATCTCCGTCGGGAACATCTTGGCCGTGGGGGCATTGTCAAAGCCAAAGAACGCCCACTTCCCGGGGAAGCGGCTTTCATCCTTCACGTGCACTTCGCGTCCCATAACCACGGTCGACTGATAATGGCCCGCTTTGTTGATCGCGGACTTGCTTTCCGCGCCGCGCACTTCCAGCACCAGCATGGTCTTATCCGGCCAGGTGCCGTTGGCCAAAAAATACTTGTACGCCTCCGGGTTCACAAACACGTTATCGAACATGGAGTGGTCCATCCCCGCACCCGGGCCGTAGCTCATATCGATCCCGCTGCTCAGGTACACCCATTCGCGGTAATTTGCGGGGAACTTCAACTGCCCGTCCGCCGTATACTGAGGTACATTCGCGGGAACGGGATTCACCTGGTTTGTGGGTGGAAAGACACTTCCCAGAATTAACAACGCCAACGAGATGCTCAACAACACGCCAATTCGCAACATTGCTTTTCCTCCATCGGATTCTTAGCCACTCGTGCACGAAACTAACCAATTCCTCCGCACCGCGTCTAGAACAAAAGCAACATCTTTCCGCGCCGGGAATCCCCATGACTAAAACACAACATATTCCTGCTGGCGAATCCCGCCTTCAAAGCGGCCAATTTTTCGGAGCCATCCGCCATCGTCTGGAGCATTCCGGCGCGGTCTTCTCCGATCTGCGCCACCCGGTGCCACGCAAGCTGCCGATGCACTCACACGAATTGCCCTTTTTCGGCTTGCTGCTCAGCGGCTTTTACGGCGAACGCTACGGCCGCCAGCAGAAGCAGTTCCCTCCGATGTCCCTGATGTTCCGCCCTGCCGGAATTCCGCATCAAGACGAAATCGCCCCCGGCGGCTTGCGCTTCTTCCATGTCGAACTGCGGCCCGGTTGGAAAGCGCGCCTTGCCGAATGTTCCGGAAAGCTCGACCAGGGTTGTGAAGACACTCGTGGAGGCCCGCTGTTTTGGCTGACGATGCAGCTGTTTCGAGAAACCTTCGCCGTCGAGCAGGCAGACCCGCTTTGCGTAGAAGGCCTGCTTGCCGAGGTGACCGCCCTAGCGGCGCGGCTTCCGCTTGAGGAGAAGCGGGACGCTCCAGTGTGGCTCGCCCGCGTGCTGGATAAATTGCATGCCGAACGTTGCGCGCGCGCGACGCTTGATGACCTGAGCGCCGCGGCGGGCGTCCATCCTGTGCACCTCTCGCGCGTCTTCCGCCGTTTTCAGCGCGAAGGCATAGGCGAATACGCCCGCCGCCTGCGCATCCGCACCGCTTGCCGCTACCTGTTCGAACGGGAATTGCCGCTCACCGAAATCAGCCTGCTCACCGGCTTTGCCGACCAGAGCCATTTTACCCGCGAGTTTCGCCGCGTCGCCGGCCTCACGCCGCACGCGTTCCGCTCGCAACTGCTCCCAGCTTGCTGACTTGTCGTCCCGCTATTTTTCTCGCGCCGGCACCCTCCCCCGCACGTAACACTTGGGGTACACTTCTTCTCGAGCAAACGATCGGACCGATTCCATGGACAAACGCATCGCTTCCGCCGAAGCTGCCATCGCCAATCTGCTCGATGGCATGACGATTTTGATGGGCGGCTTTGGCCTTTGTGGCATTCCGGAAAATCTGATTGGCGCAGTGCGTAGCAAAGGCACCAAGGACCTCACGGTGGTCAGCAACAATGCCGGCGTGGATGACTTTGGCATTGGCCTGTTGTTACAAAATCGCCAGGTCAAGAAAATGATTTCCACCTACGTTGGCGAAAACAAGCTGTTCGAACAGTTGGTCTTGACCGGTGAACTGCAAGTGGAGTTGAATCCGCAAGGCACCCTCGCCGAGCGCCTGCGTGCAGGCGGTGCGGGCATCCCGGCCTTTTACACACCCACCGGCTACGGCACCATGGTCGCCGACGGCAAGGAAACTCGCGAGTTCGACGGCCGCCACTTCGTCCTGGAGCGCGCCCTTCGTGGTGATTTCGCGTTTATCAAAGCCTGGAAAGGCGATCGCTGGGGCAATCTCGTTTTCCGCAAAACCGCCCGCAATTTCAATCCGGTAATGGCCACCGCCGCGGACTACGTTATCGCCGAAGTCGAGCACCTCGTCGAACCGGGCCAGCTTCCGCCCGACCAAATTCACACGCCCGGTATTTATGTCAACGCCATCTTTGAAGGTGCAGGCTATCTCAAGCGCATCGAGAAGCGCACGGTGAGCAGTGTGTAGTGGCCGGTCTTTGGACCAGCGGGGCTTCCTCTACTATGAACTGAAAACTATCAACTACGGACTGACCCCATGCCGCTAACCGAAGAGCAAAAACGCGAACGCATCGCACGCCGCATCGCCAAGGAACTGCGCGACGGCTACTACGTCAATCTCGGCATCGGCATGCCCACTCTCGTTGCCAACTATGTCCCCAGCGGCATGGACGTCATCCTGCAATCTGAAAACGGCATGCTTGGCGTTGGCCCTTATCCGCTCGAAGCGGAAGTCGATCCCGACCTCATCAATGCCGGCAAAGAAACCGTCACCGAACTTCCCGGCACCTGTTATTTCTCCTCCGCCGATTCTTTCGCCATGATTCGCGGCGCTCACGTGGATCTGACTGTACTTGGCGCGCTACAGGTGGATGAAAGGGGAACGCTCGCCAACTGGGCTATCCCCGGCAAGATGCTGAAAGGCATGGGTGGCGCGATGGACCTGGTTGCGGGGGCGAAGCGCGTATTTATCGCGATGGAACACGCCACGCGCGACAATAAGCCCAAAATCTTGAAAAAATGCACACTGCCGCTTACGGGCGTCGAGGTGGTCGATCACATCGTTACCGAACTCGCCTTCATCGACATCACCCCGCAAGGCCTCGTCCTGCGCGAACTCGCGCCCGACGCCACGCTCGAGCAGGTGCGATCGCTTACGGAACCGAAACTCCATCTTCCCGCGAATGGGCCCGCAGTCATGCAGGTGTAGAAAAGCTCGCATCCCATATTCGACAGGAGGCCTCAGCCTATGCGTCCCGCCGTTCGCCCCGCAATGTTTTTCTTGGTTCTGTCGATCGCGATCTCCGCTGCAGCCGCAAGCTTCGGTCAGGACCTCGATGGCCCCAAACACACATTTAGCGATGCCCTCCTCGATCACATGGTAGGGGATTGGAAACTCACCGGAAATGTGATGGGCCGCGCCGCGGAGCACACAGTGTCCGTCGAGTGGGTGCTCAACCACCAATTCCTGCGTATCCATGAAAAAGACAATGCGCCTGCCACCGCTGATCGGGTCCCGTACGAAGTCATGGTCATGGTGGGGTACGACAACACCAGCGAGCGTTACGTCGCACATTGGAACGACGTCTTTGGCGGCCGAGTTTCGGAGACTCTTGGGTATGGCACCCGAACCGGCGATGAAATCCGTTTCGTTTTTGAGTACCCGGATGGGCCGTTCCACACCACGTTCCGCTGGAACCCCGAGACGCAACAGTGGAAATGGCTGATGCAGCAAAAAAACAAGTCCGGCGGGTGGACCGAGTTCGCTGACTTGACTCTGACCCGCCCTAGAGCCAAGTAAGAGCAGCCGAGAAGTTCGGAGTTGCGCCTCAATGAAAGACTCTAAGCCAAAGGCAATTCGCAAGAAGCCTGCTCGCCCGCGGCTGAAACTCCTCCCCATTGCGGAAGAGACGCGCCGCTGGTCCGCCCTGCTCGAATCCGAATTGCTCTCCTGGCCCGGCGTGATCGCCAAGCGGATGTTCGGATTCCGCGCCATTTATCGCGGGAAGAGAATCTTCGCCGCCCTCCCCCACACCCGAGGATTCGGTCCCGACACCACCATTCTTCTGAAGTTTGATCCCGTGCCGCCGGCCCTTTTGCAACGAGCCCAGAGCGACACCCGCCTCCACACCAACACGCCGGGCAAAAGATGGTTCTCATTCACAATGAGTTCCGATATTGACTTGCACGACGCTCTCGGGTGGCTCAATCATTCCTACGAATCGGCGAAGAGAGGACACTCAAGGTGAAACCCAAAACGATCTATCTGCTTCTGTCTGTTATCGGCTTTGCCGCGCCATACGCCGCGTTCATTCCGTGGCTCGCCGAACATGGCCCCAACGGACGCCTTTTCGTGCAACACCTGTTCGCCAATCGAGTCAGCGCCTTTTTCGCGATTGATGTGGTCGTTTCCGCCGTGGTCCTCCTCCGATTTGCTGCCCTGGAGTCCCACCGCCACCGCCTTCGCGGGCGGTGGATCGTTCTTCTCGCCACGTTGTTGGTGGGCGTCTCGCTGGGCTTTCCCCTCTTCCTTTACCTGCGCGAGCGGCAACTCGAACAGGGCCCATCAACGGCTTGACGCGTCGGAAACTCCGGTCGCATCTCTTCGATCAATTCTGATTCGCCTGCGGTAAGCTGGTGGGGACACAGGACAAGTTTATGGATCCCAATTCGATCGTCATCGTCAGCCTGCATTCGCCCCGCGAGAAAATCTGGGGCATTTTGCTGGAAATCAATCCCAGCGGCGTCACGTTGCGCGGTGTTGATTTGAATTCCTTCGACCACTTCGTCAGTCAGATCAACCAGCTGGATGCCGAGCGCATTGGTCTGCCAACCATCTTTTTCCCCATGACCCGCGTCGAGCGCATCTCGCTCGACGAGCCCTCCGGCGCCATCCCTTCCATGGCCGAGATTTTCCAGCGCAAAATCGGCCGCTCGATCATGGATTACCTCGCGCAGTTCGCCTGAACTGCGCTATTCTTTTCAGAAATGAAAGCGCGGATCTGGACCGTACCTAATCAAATTACGTTTTTGCGGCTCGGCTTCCTGCCGTTCTTCCTGATCCTCATTCTGTACGAAAAATATCAATGGGCGTTGCTGGTGTTGTTCGTCAGCGCCGCCACCGACGGCCTGGACGGCCTGTTGGCTCGCAGCCTGGACCAGAAATCGGCGCTCGGCGCGTATCTCGACCCCATTGCCGACAAGTTGCTGCTCAGTTCTTCCTTCATTGTGCTGGCGATGGAAAAGAAAATCGGGTGGTGGCTCACGATACTGGTCATCAGCCGCGACGTGCTGATGCTGGTGGTTGCCGCTGTCATCCTGGTTATTCAGGGCTACCGGCCATTTCCGCCAACGCTCCTCGGGAAAGCCACCACATTTTTTGAAATCGCGCTGGTTTTCTTCACTGTCTTCGGCGCCGCGTATCCCAACGAAAGCGTCAGCATCCTCCTCCATTACGTCACCTACGCGGTCTGCGCCTTCGTCGTCCTCTCCGGCTTCCACTATTGCTTCGTCGTCGCTCGCCGCCTCCACCACTCTGCCTGAAACTCATCGGCGCTTGAAAAGGAAAGGGGCGGGCCCGGCCAGCCACACTGTCTGGAATCCTGCTAATTTCGCCACCTCCACTGCAGCCGGTTAATCGGACCAGGGCAGCTTGTCGCGGTAATGCAGGAACATCAGCACAAAACTCGCCAGCGCAACGATGCCCGCCAGCCACCCAAGCAGATAAGCTCTGTTACGTTCGCTCGCATTCAGAGGCGCCCGGTCAGCCATCAGTCTTCCCAGGATAAAACCGGTGGCCAGCCCGCCGAAGTGTCCGTAATTGTCCGCATTCAAGAAATAACCGATCACAAAAATGGACACGACCCAGGAAATCAACCGGGACCTCAATGCCTGCATTGCCGCACCGGTCCGCCTGGTGGTCACGGCAATCATCACTCCAATCAGGCCCATCAACGCGCCGCTGGCTCCCGCCGCCGGATGAAAAAACATGCTGAGCGCGAACCCCACTATTCCCGTAAAGATGTACACAAACAAATAGCGTGCCGAGCCGTAAAGTTCCTCGACAATCGGCCCGATGTCCAGCAGCACCATCATGTTGAAACCGATGTGCAGCAATCCAATATGCAAAAACATCGCTGTTACCAGGCGATACCACTCGTGCAAAATCCGAATCGAATACGGATTGCTGGAGCCCAGCCGGTAGAGCGTCTCCGGGTTCATGCTCCAGATGATGCTGACCCCACCGAACTGCCCCGCCTGGATCGTGCCCATTAGCTCAGCTGCGAACATCACGATGTTGACGATCAGAATCGCTACTGTCACCGGGGCATGCCCGCCGAAAAATTCAGCCAACCCTTTGCTCCATGCCGCCAGCCCAAATCGAAGGTTGGCGCCGCACTCGTGGCAACGCGTCGCGTGAATGCCCACCAGTGCGCCGCATGCGGGACACAACTGCGGCCGCTTCTCGCCCCCGCCAAACATTCCGCCGAAGATCTGCTTCCAGCGGTCCACCCGGTATTGCCAACGATACGGAAGGGCCAACACTCCTCCTTGCATGCACTTTTGCGCGTTCCTATAATACCGGAATCTCGCCCCGCGTTCCGGGGTGCGGACAGAAGGGGCTGCCATGGACAAATTTGAAGAGATTGGCAAGCGGCTGGAGGAAGAATTGGCTCGGCTGCGCAAGTTTGTAGATGAAGAAGTCGCGCCCACCGCCGAGAAGCGCACAGCCCAGGTTCTCCGCGAAGCTTCCGAAAAACTTTCCGAGGCCGCCCGAAAACTGGAGGCGCGGGTTGCGGCCCGGGGTTCGCAAGCCTCGACCGACGCCAAATCGTGAATCCGGCCCACCTCCGCTCCCTAGCCCTGCTCTATATTTCGACCCAGCTGCTGCTGGGCTGCGCCGCCAAGCGCCCGATTGCCGATCGCCAGCCTGCGCCCGGTCCGCCTGCCACTGCGCCCGCGGAAACCGTTGATAACGCCAAGCGGGACACCTCGGTTCCGCCCGCTCCTTCGCCATCACCCGCGCATCCGAAACACGGCAAAACTCTTCAAACTCCCGCCGCTGTCGGCTATACCGAAGAGGGCAACGCCTCCTGGTACGGAAATCCTTTCCACGGCCGCCGTGCCTCGAATGGCGAAGTCTACGATATGTACAAACTCACCGCCGCGCACCGCACGCTGCCCTTTGAAACCATGGTGCGGGTCACAAATCTCAACAACGGCAAGACCACTACCGTGCGCATCACCGATCGTGGCCCCTTCGTGGACAACCGAATCATTGACTTATCCCAAGCCGCCGCCCGCGAAATCGAATCCATCGGCCCGGGCATCGTTCCCGTGCGCATCGAAGTCCTCGGCAACGTGGATGTCACGGCCGGTTTTTTCACTGTGCAGGTCGGGGCATTTCGCGATCGTGGCAACGCCGAACGCTTGCGCGACCGCTTGGGCGCCAGCTATTCCCCGATCTTCATTCAGCAGTATGATTCTCCCGACGGCGCGTTCTATCGCGTGCGCGTCGGCAGGATTTCCGGCGAGCAGGCGGCCCAGGATTTCGGCGAAAAACTCCGCAACACAGAGGGGTTTGCGCCGATGGTGATCCGCCTCGACGAAAAACCCGCACCAGGAGTGAAGTAGATGGATCCGAACTGTCTGTTCTGCAAAATCGGCGCGAAACAGATTCCCGCGAAGCTCGTCTATGAGGATGAGGCCGCGTTCGCCTTTGAAGACATCAATCCTCAGGCGCCCACGCACATTCTTATCTGCCCGCGGAAACATTTTGTTGCCTTGCACGACGCCGGGCCCGATGACCAGGCGTTGCTGGGCGAGTTGCAACTCGTTGCCGCCAAGTTAGCGACCGAGCGGAATCTGCTTCCCGGTTATCGCACCGTGATCAACAACGGCAGCGGCGCCGGCCAGTCTGTTTCCCATCTTCACCTGCATCTCCTCGGCGGCCGCAATTTCCGCTGGCCTCCCGGCTAGCCGGTAGTGGCCGATCTTCAGATCGGCCAGGGAAGTTCCGCCTGTGGCGGCCGCGTTTGGTTTTTCCTGCTTCCTTACAGCAGAATAAATTTGGAAACTCTCAAGGAGCCAGCATGATCCGCCAGCAGACTGTTCGCCGCTTAATCTTCTCCGGCCTCGTAGTATTCGCCTTGCTTTCCGTGGGCCCCGCCAATTATGCACAACCATCTCAAACCACAGCGTCGGGTCCCGGCGAACTCACCGTCGACCGTATTTTCCGCGCGCCTTCTCTCTCCGGCCACTTGAATTCCGGCCTCACCTGGATGCCCGACGGGAAACGCCTCAGCTACCTCGAAACCATTGGCGCTGGAAAAGACACGCGTCGCGAACTCTGGGTCGCGGACCCCGTCACAGGTCAGCGCTCGGTTCTCGTTCCCGCCGACAAGTGGGACGCTGCGCTCGTCAATCCCGCTGCCGCCAACACCCAAGCCACCGGCCTCGGACGCCACGCCCCGCCGCTCTACCAGTGGGCGCCCTCGGGCGAAGCGATTCTTTTTCAAGGCGCGAATTCGCTCGCCTGGTACGATTTGAAAACTCAATCCAGCCGCGTCCTCGTCTCTGGCACGCAGGATCTTGCTGACCCCAAGATCTCCCCCGACGGCAAATGCGTCAGCTTCATTCGCGATCATAATCTCTGGGCCGTGAGCACCGCCGATGGGCAAGAACATGCCTTGACGAAGGGCGGCACGGAGGACATTCGCAAAGGTGAACTCGACTGGGTGTACCCCGAGGAACTGGATATCACCACCGCCTACTGGTGGTCACCCGATTCGGCCTCCGTCGCCTATCTGGAAATGGATGAGCGAAAAGTTTCGCAATTCTCGTTGCTGAATTTCGAGTCCTACACCGGCGAAGCGGAGCTTCAGCGTTATCCCGTTCCCAGCGGCACGAATCCCGGCGTCCACGTCTATGTCGTTTCCGCAGCCGGGGGAACGCCCCGTCTGATAGATAGCGGCTCTGAGACCGACATCTACCTTGCCCGCGTAGATTGGGTTCCGGATTCCAAACACCTGGTCATCCAGCGGCTCAACCGGGAGCAAAATAATCTCGACTTGCTGCTGGCGGAGGCATCGAGCGGAAAAACCACCAACATCCTTACCGAGAAAGATCCTTATTGGATCAATGTCAGCGACGACCTGCGCTTCCTGAAAGACTCGAAACGTTTTCTGTGGTCCAGCGAGCGCACCGGCTACCGTCACCTTTTCCTGTACGATCTCAGCGGCAAACAGATCGCGCAACTGACCAAGGGCGATTGGGAAGTGACCCGGGTGGATGCGCTCGACGAGGCCATGGGTATTGTCTACTTCACCGCCACGGAAAAATCTCCCATCGAACGCCAACTGTACCGGGTTTCCCTTGACGGCTCGGGTTTTGCACGGATCACCAAAGAAGCCGGGACCCACGGCATTCGGTTCTCTCCATCTGCCACATCCTATGTGGACACGTATTCCAATTCCGCGACTCCTCCGCGCCGCGACACCTTCGCCGCCGACGGCGCAAAGCTGGGGACTCTCGAAGAAGACAAGGTGCCGGAACTCGCCGAGTATCATCTTTCCCCCGTCGAATTTTTCACCATCAAATCGCACGATGGTGCAACGCTCCATTGCTCGATCATCAAGCCGCCCCATTTCGATCCCTCGAAAAAATATCCGGTGATCACCTTCACTTACGGCGGGCCGCACGCCCAGGTGGTTTTGGATGCATGGTCGCGCTCCGCCATCTTCCTGTGGCACCAAATGATGGCGCAAAAGGGCTACATCATTTTCTCCCTCGATAATCGCGGCTCGGCCGGACGCGGCCACGCGTTCGAAGAGCCTGTGCACCTGCATCTGGGCTCGCAGGAGCTGGCCGACCAACGCGAGGGCGCGGCCTGGCTGCGCGAGCAATCCTATGTGGACCCGAACCGCATCGGAATCTGGGGTTGGAGCTACGGCGGCCACATGACGCTGCACGCGATGTTTGAAGCGGGGGATATCTACAAGGTTGGTTTTGCCGGAGGGCCGGTCACAGACTGGCATTTCTACGACACAATTTACACCGAACGATATATGGGCCTGCTGCCGAAGAACGAACAAAACTTTAAGGATTCTTCGCCGATAAAGAACGCGGGCAATCTTAGGGGAAAGTTGTTGATCGCCCACGGCACGGGCGACGACAACGTGCACTATTCCAACACATTGTCACTCATCGACGAACTGGTTCGGCACGGGAAGTATGCTGAAGTAATGGCCTTTCCCGGCCGCGGCCACGGAGTCAGCGACCCGCCGGCTCAGCGCATCCTCTGGGAGCGCGTAGCCAAATTCTTCACCGACAACCTGTAGCCGCCCACTCACGCAGTTCTAGGGCCCGTCCGCTGCGGCAGACGGGCCCCGCTTCTCTGCGAAATTCTACTTCGCATCCAGGTCCACGTCCTTAACCGGCAAATCCCAGTGCGCATCCAGAATCTCGAAACGCCGCTGCTCTTCTTTCTTATACGTTCCCTGGTCCGGATAGAGCTGCTTCAGCAGCGCCGTGGAATCGAAATTGTCGTGCGCCACGGTAGCATTCTTGTAAACAATCGTCACCCGGTAATCCCATCGTCCGTCTTCCGTGGTGTGATACACGGGCATCACCGCGGACACTCGTAGCATGCGGCCAAGCTCCACATTTTTCTTCAAGACCGGATAATGATTCTTGCGGAACAGCGTGATGAACTCGTCCGCGTGGCCCCATTTCGCCTTGTAGTAGTACTCCACCACGAACGGCTTCTCCGTCGCCGGTATGCTCTGTGCCTGGATTCGGCCGCGCAATCCGACCGCGGCAAGGGCGCCTGCAACAATCAGCCCGAACAGCAAAACGGCGCGAAAACCAAATCGAAAACGTCCACCCATAAGTCCTCCAGTCTCAATCCGCGAATTGTAGCGTGTTTCGCCGAAAAAGGAAGTCCGTCTGGAATATCGGAAAAAGCTCAGTAGGCAGCGCGCACCAGGCGGTCCCGAATTGCCGCCCACTCCGGCATATCGGGCGGCAGCTCCACGGCGATCCAGTCGAAACCCTCACGGTCGAATTTGTGCAGCGCGCCATAAAGCTCGGCCGCGTATTCCTCCGGTTTTTCCGGCATGCGCTGCTTACTGGTAGCCACCGAGTTGTAGTCCAGCCAAAGATACGCCCCCTTGCCTTCGAGCGGGAGATGCCCTCGGCTGACTAGCACAATGCGCGTCTTCGGACTGTAGTGTTTCTGATGCTGCCCAGGAGAGCGATGTGCCTTGCCCTCTTCGGCGCCAGCAGAAACCGCGTCGCTCACCTCGGCCATCCCAGGCCGCAGAACCTCCAAGCCTTCCCGGGTAACCGCAATCACCGTGGACTCCAGCCCTACCTCGCATTGGCCGCCGTCCAGCAAAAATGGCGTCTCCGTGCCGAACGCCTCTCGCACATGCTCGGCTGTCGTCGGAGAAAGCTGCATAAATCGGTTCGCGCTCGGCGCGGCAATCGGGACACCCGCCACGCGGAGCAGTTCTAACGCAACCGGATGACGCGGCATGCGCAATCCCACGGTCGGCAGTCCCGCAGTTACCTCGTCGGGAACCTCGCTTTTCTTTGGTACCACGATCGTCAGTGGGCCCGGCCAATATTGCCGCGCCAAACGCTCCGCCTCCGGCAGCCACTCCGCCGCCAGTTCTTTCGCTTGTTCAATGCCGGCCACGTGCACGATCAGCGGGCTTGTCGCCGGGCGCCCTTTCAGGGCGTAAATCTTGCGAACAGCGCTCGCGTCCAGCGCGTTGGCCCCCAGCCCATAGACCGTCTCGGTCGGGAACACCACCAGCCCGCCCTCGCGAACGATGCGGGCCGCCTGCTGGATTTCGTTTTTGTTCACCATACGCCTGCTCTAAATTGTCGCAGATTCCGCCCTCAAACATGGGCTATTGCGCCTTGTTTTCGCCGCGACTCTCGTCTTAACTGAGTGGACAAGCTCCCGTCTCCCGAATCTCCTGATTATCGGCCAAACGCGCAAGCTAATAGGTGGAACCGCTGAGGGAACCGGCTGGAGGCACCGCCAGGTTTCCCCGTCGCGGCGAAGGGGGACGGCATGGCAAATCCAAGCGTCATATGGCTGTTCGCGGCGGTGCTGTTTTTCCCGGCACTGGTCTCGGCACAGAATTCGCCTTCGCTCACCGTGGCACAAAGAAAAGACCGGGCGATCACGGTAGAGATGGAAGTGGAAGGGGTGGAACTCGTGGCCCTGGAGAAAGAGACCGCCCACGCTATGGCCCTGAACAATTCCAGTTTTTTTCAGCGTGTCTACAATGACGATTTTGTCGGGACCACGCCAACGGGAGAAATCCTGGACCGGAGCGCGCTGGTTGCCAGCATCCAGAATTCCACCACCAAATATTCCAGCTTTATCGCGACGGACATTCACGTTCGAGTCTATGGCCCCACCGCCGTGGTCACCTGCACCTGGAGCACCCGTGGCGTGCAAAACGGCCGCAATTTCTCGCGCCAGTATCGCGTGATTCACGTCTACCTGAACAATCGCGTGGGTGGCTGGAAAGTGGTCGCCGGCCAGGAGACGATCCTGCCGGGCTAGTTCGCGTTCGATCGGGGCCGGCTACGAGGCAGTTTTCAACGGCCTACTCTCGTAGCAAAGTTCAAGCCGAAGCCGGTACTGCGGCAGGAACGTCCGGAGTCGGTCTTTCGCCAGCTAGAGGTTTCAAGAACCGGAATATTGTCGCATTCGCCAGAATTGTAATCAGTGAAGCCGCCAGCGTCGCGTGGTACAAGTTCGGCGAAATCAAACCCGCCTTCATGGAAACTTGCGCAAGGATGAAGGAAAACTCCCCAATTTGCGTCAGCCCCAGGCCAACGCGGAATGCCGTCCGGAAGCGGTAGCGGAACAGCCGGACCACGCCCGTCCACACCACAAATTTGCCGAAGAGCACCAAGCCCACCAGCAACAGGATCAGCGGCCAGCTCACTTTCCACGTGCTTGGGTCCATCAGCATTCCCACAGACACGAAGAAGAACGCCACGAACACATCGCGCAACGATTGCGTCTGGTGCGCCAGTTTGTGCGTGAACGCCGAATTTCCCAAAAACAGCCCTGCCAGGAACGCACCCAACGCCAGCGAAAGTCCCACTGCTTCGATCAGTGCTGCGATCCCGAGGCAAATGGTCAGAGCCAGCAACAAAGAGATTTCGTCGTTGCACGTTTTCTCCACGCGCGCCAGCAAAGGAGGGAAAAGTTTCCACGCCGCCGCTGCGATCGGCACCAGCAGGAGAATTGCCTTGCTAACCTTCCACGCCGCCTCTCCCAACGTCGCTTCGCCGCTGGGCGAGAAACTGGGCAGCACCACAGTAAGCACCACCACCGCCAGATCCTCCACGAGCGACAGCGTCACCATCAGCCGCCCGTGTTCCGCCGCCATCTCTCCGCGGTCCATCAGCAGGCGCAGCAGCACCATCGTGCTGGCCACGGAAATAATGCAGCCGACCGCGACCCCCTGGATCAGGGGCCAGCCCAGCAGAGCGCCAACTGCCATCCCCTGTCCCACGCACAGCAAAATTCCCAGCGGCGCCCCGACAAGCGCGACCCACTTCACCTTCAAAAGTTCTGGCACGGAAAATTCGATGCCAACGGAAAACATCAGAAGCACCACGCCGATTTCCGCCATCACTTCAAAATTGCTCACGTCGTGCACGCGTAACCCCGGCGTCAGAGGGCTCAGCAGCAACCCGGCCAGTACATACCCAAGCAGAATCGGCTGCTTCAGCCGCCAAGCAAGGAATCCGCAAACCAGCGCGGCTGTAAAAACCATCGCAATGTCTCGAAAAATATAGGAGTGTTCGACCAAGAGGTGATCTCCTTGGCTGCCAGGTGTGGGAATAAAGTGTAACATCGGCCGCTGGACGGCAAGAGCAATCCCCCAAATTGAACGTGTGGCAGTTCCGATTATGTGATCGAAGTTACAGCGTTGGCGCGCACCAGATCTGAATACAACCGAAAAGGATTTATAGAACTGGCTGAATTCTCTCACCCAGACCAATTGAAGCGCTATATTCTCGTAATGACCCCAGGCTCATTCTGATCATTTATGTCGGAGCAATTCTGACGCCTGCGGCTGAGAAGCCGGTTATTCTCCGTTACACATTTACACCGGATTTTGCGACTTCTGGTTCTTCGTTACATGTGGTACTGACATTTCAGGGGTCAGAGGCAGGTAATTCGAAACTTATTCTTCCTACCACTTGGGCCGGCCAAAGCGACCTGTTCAAGGCAGTTCGTAATCTCAAGTCTGAGGATTCCATTACCGTAATTAGGAATACCGACGCTGATGGCGTGCGCAACCCGCTGCCCGCTGGTTTGAAGGGGCAAAGCGAAAATTGAAGTCGAACGGCACTGAGCTTTCGATTTTTCCGTGCAAGGGAAACCCGCCAGAAGCAGCGTGTTAGCCGGTTTACTTCTCACGGCGCGACGATGTCTTTCAAGTGAGGCTTTTCATGCACGGCGGCGAGGCTCGCGGCGTCCCAGCCGCCTCCCAGCGCTTTTACGAGGAGCACGGCCGTCACCAGCCGCTGGCCATGGATGATGGCGGCTTCCTGCTCGTTGCTCAGCAAATTTTGCTGCGCGCTTACCACGTCCAGGTAATTCACCAGCCCGCCCACATACCGGGAGGTTGCGATATCCAGTTGCCGCCGCGAAGCGTCTACCGCCTGGGCCTGCGATTCTTGGGCGTTGTGCAGCACTTCCAGCCCGGCAATATTGTCCTGCACTTCCTGGAATGCACCCAGCACCGTTCCGCGATAGCTCGCCACCGTTGCGTCATAGCCAGCCTGTGAAAATTGCACCTGGGCCCGCCGCGCCCCGCCGGTGAAAATATTCTGCGCCAGGTTTGCGCCAATGGCCCACACGCCGCTTTCGGCATTCAGCAGTTGCGAAATTTTTGCGGAGTTCCAACCGCCCTGCCCGTAGAGTTGCAATGAAGGATAATAAGCCGCCTTGGCAATTCCTATTTGCGCGTTGGCCACCGCCATCGCCCGCTCCGCCTCGGCGATATCCGGGCGCCGCTCCAGGAGATCCGAGGGCAGTGAAGTATCCAGATTCGGCGGCTCCGCGGAAAGCTCGCGCGCTGCCAGTTGGAAATCCGGCGCGGGCCGCCCCGTCAAGACCGCAATCGCATCCTCAAACTGTTTGCGCTGTTGCTCGAGCAGTGTGGCTTGCGTGCGCGTGGCATTCAGCAAGGTCTCTTCCTGAGCCACGTCCAGCCCGGACGCCACTCCGCCGCGGTGCCGCGAGTTCACCAGATCCAGCCCCTTCTGCAGCGCATCGACCGTGCGGAGGAGTATCCCAATTTCCGTGTCCAGTTGCCGCACGCTGAAATAATCCGCCGCAAGCTCAGCGGTCAGAATCAGGCGGACATTTTCGAGGTCGGCCGCATTTGCCTGCAGCGAAGCTTGCGCCGCCTCGATCGTTCTCCGCCGCTGACCCACCAGGTCCACTTCATAGCTGACAGTGAAGGGAATCGTCCAACTGTTTTGCGTAATCGGGCCGGGGAGCGGGAAAGACGATCCCGTCGCCCGATCGCCCGAATACCGCTGGCGGCCCGTCGTCGGTGCCACGCCGAGCGTCGGGAAAAGTGTGGCGTTTTGCACCGCGGCCGAAGCCCGCGCTTGCCGATAGTGCGCCACGGAAACTTTCAGCGTCTGGTTGGCCGCAAGCAGGTCGGTTTCAAGGCCGTTCAGTTCGTCGTCGCGAAATACATTCCACCAAGTTGTTTTGGGAACCGCGTCTTTCGGCGCGGCTTCCCGGAAGGGTTCTTCAACAGCCCATTTCGCGGGAACCGGCGCGGCCGGCTTTTTGTAGTTTGGTCCGACCGTGCAACCCGCAATCCAGCCAATGAGGGCCAGTGATCCCAGATTAGACAGCCTTATTTTCACGGCTCGTCTGTCGAACGGCATCAGGGCTTTTTCCCCGTGGCCGCCGGAGCGCTTGGGGGCTTTGGCGTTTCCTTCGGCGTCGGCGACGCCGCGGCGGGAGCGATCGGATTGGGCACTTCCTTCACGTGCACCTCTTGCCCGTCATTCAAGGAGTCCGGCGGATTCAGAACGATCCAATCGCCGGCTTTCAAACCATTCAAAACTTCCAGTGTGACTCCGTAGTCGCGGCCGATGGTCAGCGTCTGCAGCCGGGCTTTGTGATTCGAATCCACCACCACCGCCCGCAACCCTTCCGAACGGAACAGCAGGGAATTCACGGGCACCTGCAAGCGATCACCCTTCACCACTACTTCCAGGTGCACCTGCGCGTACCCGCCCGGAAGCAATAGCCCCGACGCGTTCGGCACATCCACTTCCGTCAGCAGTGTCCGGGTGGAAAGATCGATGGCATTCGAGGTGCGCACCACTTTCCCCCGAAATTTCTCGCCGGGATATTGCGTCAATTCCAGGTAAGCACCGATTCCCGGATGAATGGACGGCGCGAAAGGCTCCGGCACATTCACGTAAACGCGAATCGGATCCGTCTGCGCCAGATAAAAAAGTTGTTGCGACGTCCCGCCGTTTCCCGCGTTGATGAGCGTCCCAATGTCTATGCTGCGCTGCGTCAGCACGCCGCTGAACGGCGCGTAAATATGCTTGAACGACTCCAGCTCTTCCAGCCGGCGCACGTTGGCCTCCGACGACTGCACGGTTGCGCGCTTAGCCGCCTGGTCCCCCAAGGCGTTGTCAACTTCCTGTTTCGAAACCCCGTCCGTCTTCAACAGATCGGTATAACGCGTCGCAGTGATATCGGAAAGATGCGCATTCGCTTGCGCCGTGTTCAAATCCGCCCGGGCCTGCCCCAACTGCTGGTCCACTTCCGGCGTGTCGATGTCGGCCAGCAATTCGCCCTTGTTCACCCGGCTGCCGATGTCGCGATACCACTTTCTCAGATAACCATTGGTGCGCGCATAAATCGGCGACTCCACATACGCTTGCAGAGTTCCCGGCAGCACCAGGTTCTCATCGCCGGCTTCGATACTCGGGTGAATGATCGCAACCGTCGGAATCGCCGAGGCTTCCGTTTCATTCGCCAGAGCCTGGTACTGCGTCCGCCGCTGGAACAGCAATACGCCGCCCACCACGATCAGTACCGCCACCAGCACAAAAAATACCGTGAACAGCGGGCTCCGTTTGCGCGCCGGCCCGGCGCTGCCGCTTCTTGCCATGCCTTCAGTTGTCATCCCATCGCTCCAAACTCAATTCTGTATTCTCTCAAGATACCGCGGGTTCCGCCTCGGTGGTCCGGTGCCTTCTGCGCTCCAGCCATCCATGGATAATCGAAAACACGCACGGCACGAAAAACAATGTCGCCACAGTCGCAAACAACAAGCCGCCGATCACCGCGCGGCCCAGCGGCGCGTTTTGTTCGCCGCCTTCGCCCAACCCAATTGCCATCGGCACCATGCCGATTATCATCGCCAGCGCCGTCATGATCACGGGCCGTATCCGCACATAGCCTGCTTCGAGCGCGGCCTCCCGCGGCGCTTTACCCTCAATCATCTGCTCCCGCGCGAAAGAAATCATCAAAATGCTGTTGGCCGTCGCCACGCCCATACACATGATGGCTCCGGTCAGCGATGGCACGTTCAGCGTGGTGTGCGTGATCAAAAGCATCCAGCAGATGCCCGCCAGCGCTCCCGGCAATGCGGTGATGATGATGAAGGGATCCAGCCACGACTGAAAATTCACCACGATCAGCAGGTACGCCAGCACAATCGCGCCGATCAGCCCGACGCCCAGTCCCAAAAAGGAGGAGTCCATCGTTTCCACCTGGCCGCGAATCACGATGTGGCTTCCCCGCGGCAAATCCTTTTCAGCCTCATGCACCAGCCTCCGGACTTCCTGTGCCACGCTCCCGAGATCCCGCCGGTACACCGAAGCGTAAACGTTAATCATCGGCTGCACGTTGTAATGCGAGATGGACGCCGGCCGCGCCACGGTTTTCGTGTGCACCAGATTCCCCAGAATTTGCGGTGTGACTCCGGCCACCGCTCCAGTAATGGGCGTGTTTTGCAGCGCCTGAAACGTGTCTACGCGATACTGCGGCGTCTGCACGGCAACGTTGTAGCTGACGCCGTTTCGCGGATCCAGCCAGAAGTTAGGCGCGGTCTGGAAGCTTGAGGAAAGCGATACAAGCAGGTTCTGCGCCACGTCCCGGGCCTGCATGCCCACATACTGCGACCTCGTCCGGTCCAGATCCAGGTACAGCGTCGGGGCATCAAAAGCCTGCTGCACGTGCACGTCCACCGCGCCCGGAATGTGAGTCATCTTGTTTGCCAGGTGCTGCGCAATTTCATAATTGGCGGGCTGGTTTGCGCCGATGATTTCGATGTCCACCGGAGCCGGCGTGCCGAAATTCAGAATTTGCGTCACAATGTCCGCGGGCTGGAAGAAAAACTGCACGCCGGGGAACTCCGTGGCCAGGCGCCGCCGCAACTCATTGATATAGTCGCCTGTCGATTTGCCGCGATCTTGCTTCAACTGCACCAGAATTTCCGCATCGGAAGTCCCGATCGTGCCGGAGTTGCTGTATGTCAGGTTGATGCCGGAATACGGCAAGCCCACGTTGTCAATCACAGTCTGCAGATCCCGGCTCGGGATCACCTTGTGGATCGACTGGTTGACCTGGTCGGCGATCTTGGTGGTTTCTTCAACACGCAGGCCCGTCCGCGCCCGCATGTGCAAACGGATCTGGCCGGCGTCCACGCTGGGGAAAAAGTCGCGGCCTAGGAAAAACACCAGGCCGCCCGACAACAGGCAGAAGGTCAGGAACAATGCCGAGAAAGACCAAGCGTGGTCGAGCGCCGAGGTCAACGTCCGGCGATAGCCGTTGCGCAGCCGTTCAAACGAGTGCTCAAACGACTGTTGGTAGCGGCGGAACAAGCCCATCTTCTCTCCCACGTGCAGATCGGCCTGATATTCATCCTCCGCGCTCAAGAGATACATCGCCATCGTCGGCACAATCGTGCGCGACCACATATACGAAGCCAGCATCGCGAACATGACGGCTTCGGCCAGAGGCACGAACAGATACTTTGCCACGCCGGAAAGAAAGAACATCGGCAGGAACACGATGCAGATGCACAGCGTCGAAACGAACGCCGGGACCGCTATCTGCTGCGCGCCGTCGAGAATCGCCTGCACCGTCTCCTTGCCCATCGCCAGGTTGCGGTTGATGTTTTCGATCTCCACCGTCGCGTCGTCCACCAGGATGCCCACCGCCAGCGCCAGCCCGCCGAGGGTCATGATGTTGATGGTTTCGCCCAGCGCGCTCAGGCACAGCAGGCTGACCAGGATCGAGAGCGGAATCGAAACCGCGATGATCAGCGTGCTTTTCCAGTTTCCCAGGAACAGCAGAATCATGATGGCCGTCAAGCACGCCGCAATCAGCGCTTCGCGCAAGACGCCCTGAATCGCCGCCCGCACATAAATTGATTGGTCGAAAAAGTTGCTCACCTGGAGGGCGCTGGGCAGCGAAGGCGCGTAATCCTTCAGCACTTGCTTCACCCGGTCTACAATTGATAGCGTGGAATTGTTGCCGGTCTTGTAGATGCTCATCAGCACGCCGCGCTGCCCGTTGGTCAGTACTACGTTAGTCTGGGGAGTAAACCCGTCGCGAACGTGGGCGACGTCCCGCAAGTAGACGGTCGAGCCGTTCACGGTCTTGACCGGCAGGTCGTTCAATTCCGCGATCGTTTTCGGGCTGCCGTTCATTTCCACGTTGTACTCAAGCGTCCCCATCTTTGCCGTGCCGGTAGGCAAAATCAGGTTCTGCGCGTTCACCGCGTTGACGATGTCCACGGGCGAAAGCCCTTTGGCCTGCATTGCGCTCGGATCAATATCCACGGAGACCACGCGCGATTTGCCGCCATATGGAAATGGCATGGAGGCGCCCGGCACCGTCGAAATCTGCGTGCGGATGAAATTATTCCCGTAATCGAACATCTGCTGCTCGCTCAGGCTGTCGCTGTTCAACCCCACCTGCAGCACGGGCACGGTGGACGCGGAATAAATAATCACCAGCGGCGGCGTTGTGCCGGGTGGCAACGATCTCAAAAATGTCTGCGAAATGGCCGTGGTTTGGGCCAGGGCCGTTTGGATATTGGCCCCAGGGTGAAAATAAATCTTAATGATGGCAATCCCGTTTAGCGATTGCGAATCCACGTGTTCGATGTCGTTGACGAGTACCATCAGGCCGCGCTCGACGTTCGAAGTGATCCGCTGCTCCATCTCCTGCGGCTGCAAGCCGGTGTAGGTCCATACGAGCGCAACCACCGGAATATTGATTTCGGGGAAAATGTCCGTCGGGGTGCGCGGAATTACGAACCCACCCAGCAGAACGAGCACAATCGCCATCACGATAAAGGTGTATGGCCGGGAAAGCGCTAAGCGGACAATCCACATAAATTAGTGTTAGTTACCCTGACCTATTGAGCGGAGACACCCTTCATATGCGCCCCTGCGCCCAAGTTTCTTCGAGCTTGACACGACTATTAGACTATCAAATCCCCGCTTTTGGGTACGCAAGTGGCGTCAGAAGCCCCAAGTCCGTCGCGCTTTTTCCGCGCGCCACTCCCCAACCGCGTTTCCATTACGCTTTTCGGGCCAACATGGGTTTTCTGTGCGTTTCCTTACAGGCCATTTTGGACGGCCTGTCTCTGGAGTCTGCTCGAACTATCCTACCAACCATGGCAGTTGCCATGGGACCCGCCCGGAAGTCACCCACTCGCAACTCTCCCGGGGCCGGCCTCACCCGTCTGCCTTACGCTACCACTCGCACAAATTCACGCTCAGCTCGTCGGCTTTGCGTTACAGTGGGGATGCTCGTTTTCAGGTTTCCGTCGGATCCGATTAACTTTCTAACCGAAGAGGACACTCATGAAAATTCTCGCCTGCGCCGCAGCGCTGTTTGCAATTTCCGGGGCCGTGAGGGCCCAGCAGTCCCCCGCGAACGCACCCGCAAAACCCCTGGTTGTGAACATCATGAACGCCGAAGGTAAGGCCGTCGGCACGGCTACGCTTTCTCCCGCCGCGTCAGGAGTCAAGATTGTGCTCGACATCAAAAAGCTCCCTCCGGGCGAGCACTCCATCCACATCCACCAGATGGCCAAGTGTGAACCCCCGGATTTCAAATCCGCGGGCCCGCATTTCAGCCCGGCAGGCCACTCGCATGAGTCCGCGCCGGCGGGTGATATTCCTGATTTCTCCTTGATCGTGGGCAAAGATGGCACGGCTCACGTCTCAACCGTCGCCCCGAACGTGACTCTCGGCGATGACGATCACTCCGTTTTCAGCAATGGGGGCACGGCGATTGTGATTCACGCCGTTGCCGGCGGCACCGGCACCGCCGCCCCGCCGCGCATCGCCTGCGGCGTCATCACGCGGTCGTAGCCTTTTAAAGATTCTGCCGAAACCCCGCGAAGCGCGCTCTGGCGCTACTTGTGTGTCATCGTGAAGACGCCGTCCCATCCTACGGGCGGCTCGTCGAACAGATACTCCTGGCAGCGTTTCCAATACATGCGGGAAGGGCCATCGTCGGGCGTGCGGTCCAGAATCTCCTGAAACGCGTGCTGGGCCGGTTCCCATTGTCGCTTGCGATAAAGCTCGCGCGCCGCGGCGAAATCATGCAGCCGTTGCTGTAATTCCTTGTATTTTGCATCCTGCCCCAGTTCCGAAAGTTTCCCCACCAGCTCGTGGATCGTCACCGGCTGCACTTTCCCTTTTACGCGAATGATGTCCAGTTCGCGGAAAAGGAATCCGTCATTTTTGACCGTCGCATACGTGGATTCGTTCACGAGGATGTGGGTGCCGTATTCTTTGTTCAATCCTTCCAAGCGCGAGGACAGATTCACCGTATCCCCCAGCGCCGTGTATCCATGCTGCAGTGCGGACCCCATGTTGCCCACGCTCGCAGGTCCCGAATTCAAGCCAATCCCGATGTCCAGCTTTGGCTTCCCTTCCGCTTCCCACAATAGCTGCAATTCCCGGACGCGCTTCATCATCGCAATGGCGGCGTTGCATGCGTTCACTGCATGATTTGGTTCCTCGACGGGTGCTCCCCAGAACGCCATCACGGCGTCGCCGATATATTTATCCAGCGTCCCTTGCGTTTCGAACACGATATTCGTCATGTCCGACAAATATCCGTTCAGAAAAATCGCCAACTCCTGCGCGTCCAGCTTTTCTGAAATTGTCGTGAATCCCCGGATGTCGCTGAACATCACAGTGATTTCCGTCTTGCGTGGCTCTACCAGTTTCGGATTCACCAGCAGCCGCCGGATCACCTCAGGGTTCAGGTATCGAGCAAACTCCCTCCTCACCTTGCGTTTTTCCTTTTCCTCCACCAGGGCGCGGTAGAGCGATACCATCATCACGTTCGCCGTCAGCGTCCCGGCGGGCAGTGCGAAGTTCAGCCAATAGCCGCGCACAAAGGCGACATAAATCAGCAATCCGAACGGCAACAGCAGCGCCAGGCCAAACCACATCCACCGCGGCGAAACCAGTGCCATCGCGGTTCCCACCGGTATTCCGAAAATCAGAATCAGCAGCAGGTCCAGAATTTCCTGGTGCGCTCCGCGAATCAGGAATCCGTTGTTCAGCATGTTGTCAATCACATTGGCGTGTACTTCCAGCCCGGGATAGTCAATGCCACCGTAAGGCGGAGTGCGCAGGTCGCCGATTCCCGTCGCCGAAGCGCCCACCAGCACAATCTTGTCGCGAAAGGTTCCCGGTTTGCATTTGTGATTCACCACGTCGGCGATGGGGTAATACGGATACGTTTCACGCGGCCCGCGATAATTGATCAGCACGCGGCCCAACCAATCCGGTTTCACAGTCAGCTTTTCGCCGAATTGCAGCGACGCCACGCCAGTCGGCCCGTAGTTCACCGTGACCTGCTCGGTCTTTAGTCCCAGGTAGAGCCGCAGGGTCTGCACTTCCAGCGAGCCATAGAGGTCAATGTCGTCCGGATTGCTGGAGCGCCCGAAGGGCAGCACCAGCAGCGCGCGCCGCAACACTCCATCGGCATCGGACGAAATATTGAAAAATCCGATGGACGTTTTTTCGTCGTTCTCTGGCGGCGCAAGTTGTGGAATGTTCGCAATCGTCGCGGTGAAAAGCGTGCCTTCAAACTGGTAGCTGTTCAGCAGGGAAGCGAAGTCGGCCTTGCCCGTGGCCGGATTGAGCGCGTTGCGGTTCAGTGAATACCACTGCACCATCTCTGCATATTTATTGAGCGGCGCGTCATCGATCCCCTGGATTTCATTCGCTTGCAGGTAGAAATTTCCCAGTACCACCGGCCCGAAGCGCCGCAGCGCCGCCGCGAACTGCGAATCGGCGTCGAACTCCTTTGCCAACTCCAGAACGTGGGCTTCGAGTTTCGGGTCAGGCGGCTTGCCGTTCTTCTTGTCGCGCTCGATCTGCCCCCACAGCGCGCGAATGGGAGCAACGGTCTGGTCCGGCTTATCAAACGTCACGTCAAAGGAAACGACGCGCGCCCCATCTTCCCGCAACGCATCCAGCATCTCTCCGAAATATTTTCGCGAAAACGGCCACTTGCCGAGCACCTCCTGCGAGCGCTGATCGATCGCCACCACAACGATGCGGGGATCGGGGGGTGTGTACTTCGCCGGCCGGTAACGAAAGCGCGTGTCCAGCGTGCTGTATTCGAATCGCTTCAGGAAATCGAACAACGGCGTATTGCGATCGCCCATGAACGTGAAAATGTACACACCCACCGACAGAATGGTAATGGCTACGCTGATCAGGAAAACCGCGCGATGGTGCCACCAAGTGGCGATGAGGTCGCGGAAGCGGTACATGCTTCCGTGCTGGCGGCCTCCTTCGGGCGCGGTTGGCATTGGTGTGGGTGAGTGACTATTCGCGGAAAATAAAATTCATTCGCACGCCGCAGATTTCGATCAAATCGCCGTCGTTCAACCTTACGGTTCCCGTAATCGGAGTGCCATTCACCGTCGGCACTTTGTCGCCCGTGCCGAGATAGTAGCCGTCGTCGCGCTGGTTGATCTGCGCGGCCATCTTGGGCTTGAACCACCCCTTCAATCGCACGGTCGCCATAGGCGATTTCCCGATCACCGTCAGCTTATTGGTGAGGGTGAATTCTTTTATGTCAATCTTGCCGCTCAGAATCACCAGCGTGGCCACCTTCATCCGTCCCGCCGAGAATTGCGCCCGCTCACCCATGGCGGCCGCCTGCTGCAGCATCTCGCGCCGTACCTTGGTGTCCAGCACCATGGTTTCATTGATTTTCGGTGCGGCCGTCTTGCGCCCGGTGTCCCAGGGAATCGCGGCGTCGGCGGTTGCGTCCACCTTGATGTGGTGCTTTCCGACCCAGATCGAATCGCCGTCGTGCAGCGTGGCGCGTTCCACCCGCAGGTCGTTCACAAACGTTCCATTCAAGCTGTCCAGGTCTTCCACCACCAGGCGCCCGGCTTCGAAATACACGCGCGCGTGATAATTGGAGACCGCGAGATTATCGACGGGAAGATCATTGTCCGGCGAGCGGCCAATCGTCACCGGGCGGCTGCCGATCGGCACTTCTTTCACCAGCTTGTTTTCAAACATCAGGCTGAGTTTCGCCATCAAATCCCCTCCGAGGAGGTGCTAGTCTTTCTTGGCCCCGCCGCGCCGCATCCAGGAGAACCAACCCTTGTTGGCGTCGTCCTCGAAACGCACGACGATTACCGTTACGTTGTCAATTCCACCGTTTTCGTTCGCCAGCGCGATCAATCTTTCCGCAGCCGTCGAAGGAATAGTCTCCGCTTGCAGCGCTCCGGCAATTTCGGGCTCCGTCACCATTCGCGTCAGCCCATCCGAGCACAGCAGCAACACATCGCGCGGAATGATTTCCACCTCATCCACGTCAATCTCCACTTCCGGATGGGCACCCAGCGCGCGCAGCAGCACGCTCTGCATTTCGCTCTCTTCCGCCTGCTGCGGAGTGATCAGTCCCCGCCGCACCTGTTCGGCTACCAGCGAGTGATCATTCGTCAACTGCTGCAGGTTCCCGTTGCGCAGCAGGTAGGCCCGGCTGTCGCCCACGTGCGCGATGCTCATCAGGGTGTCCTTCAGCCACAAAACGGTAATTGTCGCGCCCATGCCCCGCTGCTCGGGATTCTTTTGCGCCGACTGGAAAATCTGGAAATTCGCTTGTGCCACCGCATTTTTCAGCCGCCGGGTCCGGGAACTCACGTTCGCCGGGACCTCGTCCAGCATCGTCGCGCCGGAATCTTCCTTTTCCGCTTCGCAATATTTGTTGATCACATCGACCGCCATCGCGCTGGCCACTTCACCGTGTGCTTCTCCGCCCATTCCATCCGACAGGATGAATAGATTCAGAGCTTCCACGATGCGGAAGGAGTCCTCGTTATTGGTACGCACACGTCCGACGTCTGACAAGCCGCTACTGACGATCTGCACAGCCTCTCCTTCAAGCCTTGCCGTGAACACAACAGGTACCCCCGGCGCAGACACCCCGGTCTTTCTGTATTATCCACGCTAGCAGACACCTTGCTGCTCGGAAAGGCTTTGCATCCAACTGATTACCTTTCAATACCTAACACTTACCCCGCTTTCAATTCGCAAGAATACTCGATGTCCATGGGGGCATGGCAAGCCTCGGCACCGGCGTTTCCGGGGTTTCACACTCTTCTGTGCCGGCGAAATCTCCTCTACAATCTCGGTGTGCCCAACTCGTCGAACCCCCTGAAAAAGTGCTGGCTCGCCTTGACTCTGCTTTCCTTGATCGCTCAAGACCTTCCCGCGCAAGAGCCACCCCCCGCTTCGGGCGCGCGCATTCTGATCATGCCTCGCAAGATTGTCAGCGGCGAACACGCGACACTCGCCGTCCTTGATGTCAGCGGACGCCTGACTCCAGGTGTCACCGTGGAATTTTCGAACGGTGACATGCTGAAGACTGACGCAACCGGCCGCGCAATGTTCGTCGCTCCGTTGAATGCCGAGAAGATTTATGCCGCGATTCAGGGGCGCGCTGGCCGTATAACAAGCACGATCGTCGCCGCGGTCGATTCGCCTTCCGGCACTCAGGAAGCCGCCCTGGCTCCGCGCGTGGCTTCCTTGAGCGACCGCTTTGAATTTATGGGCCACGGCTTCTGCGGCGATGCCGATAGAAACCACGTCCTGATTCAAGGCCTGCCCGGACTTGTGCTCGCTTCCTCCCCCGCTTATCTTGCGGTTCTTCCGCCTGCCGATTTGGCACCCGGACCTGCACAAGTGCAGGTGGCTTGCGGGCAGAAGAGTTCGACTCCGTTTACGGTGGTATTTGTCTCGCTGGAACTCGAAGCAGGCAACCGGGCACTCACTCCCGGCGAACGTCGCAAGTTGACTGTGCGGGTGAAGGGAACCACTACGAAGGTGAGTCTGGAGGCGCGGAATCTGGCCCCGGAAGTCGCGGAGTTGCAGGGCGGCACACTTCTGCGCGCCGTGTCCAGCGGCGGCTCGGACAATGTGGCCAGTTTCGAGCTGGTGGGAAAGCAGCGCGGGAATTTTGTGATCTCGATCCGGCTGGTGGCGCCGCTCAGCGCGCCGCGTAGCTGAGTTCGAGGGAGCGAAGCAGGAAGCTGCTTGAGGGAATCCGAACATGCCCGAGCTTCCCGACATTGTTGTCTATATCGAAGCGATGGAGCAGCGCGTGCTCGGACACGTGTTGCGGCGCGTGCGCGTCGCCGGGCCGTTTCTCCTGCGGACGGCTGAGCCTCCGGTTGATTCGGTCGAGGGGCATAAGGTTAGCGAGTTGCGACGCATTGGGAAACGGATTGCGCTCGGATTTGACAACGGGATGTGGCTGGTGTTTCACCTGATGATTTCGGGGCGATTGCATTGGAAGAGCAAGGCGGTTGTTCCGGACGGAAGGCGGACGCTGGGCGCGTTTGAGTTTGATTCGGGAACGCTGACGCTTACAGAAGCGGGGGCGAAGAAGCGGGCTTCGCTGCATCTTTTTGCGGATGAGGCCGCGATGACAGCGATTGATCCTGGCGGGCTCGAGGCGCTACCGGCTACCCGCGACGCCTTTGCCGCCGTGCTCACTTCGGAAAACCACACCTTGAAGCGGGCGCTGACTGATCCGCATTTGTTTAGCGGAATTGGCAATGCGTATTCCGACGAGATTCTGTTTCACGGGCAGCTTTCGCCGGTTTTGCTGACGCGGCGCATGGATGGGGAAGCGATCGATCGGTTGTATCAGGCGACTCGGGAGACATTGAACTTGTGGACGAAAATGCTGCGTGAAGCGGCACGCGGAAAATTTCCTGAGAAAGTGACCGCGTTTCGGGAAGAGATGTTTGTTCACGGGCGATACGGGCTGCCTTGCCGGCGGTGCGGAACGAAGATCCAGCGGATCCGGTATGCGTCAAATGAGACGAATTATTGTCCGACCTGCCAAACGGGCGGAAAGTTGCTGGCGGACCGGGCGTTGAGCCGGTTGCTCCGCGAGGATTGGCCGAGATCGCCGGATGAGATGGACGAGCGGATTCAAACGAAGAAAAGCGCGACACAGATCCAGGAATGAAGAAAGACTCGACGCAGAGACGCACTCGCCTGATTCACTCAGGACAAGCTGAGAGTGCAGAGTTCGGGGCACACAGGAGAGTACTGGCGTCATGCGGAATTCTTTGTGGCGCTGGCGGGGAGCGCTAACGTGCCTTGCGCGTTTTCCAGGGCGGGAGTGGCGGCTCCACTGGCGCCTACCAACGAATCGAGGGTGTTGTTGGCTTTGTCGAAGCGTTTGTCGGCTTCCGCGTAACTTTTTTGAGCATTCTTTAGATGCGTACCTACAGTCGCGAAATGTTCCATAAACGTGTCGAGCTGTTTGCGCAAACCGCTCAGGTTGGCGGAGAGGTGCTTAGCGTTTTCCTCGATCTGCATGCCGCGCAGGCCCATGGCGATGACGCGCAAGTTGGCGTGGAGGGTGTTTGGCGAAACGGGAAAGATGCTCCGGCTGCGGCAGTATTCATCGAGGGGTTGGCCTTTGCCGTCCACGCTCATCAGCAGTTCGTAGAACACGGTTTCACTGGGGACGAACATCAGCGCCAGTTCGAGCGTATCTTCATCGGGCACGATGTATTTCTTGGAGATGGAATCGGCGTGGTTTTTTACGGCGGTCACGAATGCGCGGCGTGCTTCCTCGCCTTCGGCGCTCAGGCGGCGATAGGCGTCCAGGGGAAACTTGGAATCGATAGCCATCTTCTTTTTGTCCAGCAGGAAGATCACTGCGTCGGCCGCTTCGCCGCTGCGGAAACGGTATTGCCGGGCGTATTGCGAGGGCGCCAGGGAATCTTCAAGCAAGCGCTCCAGCGTGATTTCACCGAGCGAGCCGCGGGACTTCGCTCCACCCAGAATGTTTTCGAGTGTTCGGCTGGTCTCAAACATCTGTTTGCCGGCTTGCTGGACTTCGCCGAGCTGGTTCTGAATCTGATTGATCTGCTCACGGGTGTTTTTCAGCTCCAGGGACATGGCAGCCTGGGATTCGGAAGTAAGCTTGGAGGTAATTTGCGCGGAATCCTTCACCCCGTCTTTGAGGGCAGTGGTGACGGCTTCGAGACGGATGGCGACGGTGCCGGCGATGGATTCGAGCTTGGTGGTGCTTTGCGCCTGGGTGGTGGAGAGGTTCAGCAGGTCGCGGCGCATCTCGTTCATCTGGGATTCCATCTGCTGGTTCTTTTTCTGGTCCTGGGTATTTTGGATAAGCACCCACAAGACCAGGCCTATCAGGAGCAGGCCGAACACCGCGACTGTGGTGACGAGGGTCATGGTTTTTCTCCCGTGGTGACGGGAAACGGTGTTCCCACTGTAGCGGGAAGTGGGTGGACGGACAAGGCGTGGCGAAGGAGTGGAAAGCCAATTGCCGGCAGCCTACGGGTAACAGCGAAGTGAATTGGTATGGCCAATACCCCCTGCCCCCTGGTTTTGCCTGGGAGACGGAGAGAAAGGATTTAGCGGACACGGATGCGTGACTCGTTTCCCGTGATCTGTCCCGAAATGGGAACCGATGGCAGCTAAAACGCAGGACAGCTTGGGGTTTTGTAGAGAGATGAGAGTTCTCGAGCGAAGCTTGAAAGAGAGAAGAGCAAGCTGGACGCGCAGGCGACGTACGGGGAGAGCTCGGGACACAGTACTACGCGACTGTCAGGTGAAAGCACGGCCTGAATAGATAACGTTATCAATAGACGATTACATAGTACTCCGCTTGAATGATTGTTGTATCACCCGAAGCGAAAGGCTACTCCGGCGCCGAAGCGGAAATTGTTCTGGCGGTTGCTGAGGCCGTCGGGAATTTTGGTGAGGAAATACTCGGCTTGCATCTAGGAAGCTGAGTGATCGCAAATCGTTGCCTGGTTGTAGGGACGAAGTTGTGAGGAGATCGCCGGAGGAGGCGTGCTAACGGCTGCGCGCCGAGCCGCCTCGGGCGAATGAGGCGCCACCCAAGCAACACGGGAGCGTTGCTAATTGCCGGCGAAGTGATGGAGGTGGTGCATGACGGCGCAGCTCAGGTGGCCCAGCACGAACCAGAACACGGCTTGGAGAACTTTCTTGGTTGTAGGCGACATGCGGGAAGAGTATCCCAGCTGGGGATGGGTCAAGAATAATTGAGTGGGGGCGAGCGCCAGGGCTTGTCGATCGGGACCAGAAGAAAAGTCCACCCCAAGACCCAGACAGAAAAACCGAGCCTTCGCGTTTCTGTGTTTTGGGCGTGGGTCAAAGTGTCGTCCTTGAATCGATGGTAGCTCGAGGGCAGCGAGGACGTAGTCTGTCCGGGCCACCCCAGTAGGGCGTTAGTAAGATTTGCTGAAGTAACCTGCTGCTAGCCAGTAGACGGGAGGACTGTTGGCGGGGATTTTCATGGTATTGCCACAGTCTTTCTGGGGGCAGCGGAAGATTTGTTCGCTGGATTTGGGGTCGATCCTTTCGAGAAACATTACGTTTCCGGCTTCATCGGAGCAGAGGACCTGGGATTCGTTCCTGTGGAGCTTGAGGCTGGAAGAGCCGGTTACAAACCAGTGGTCCTGGACTCTTTCCACGGCAAAGTAGCCCATTTCGGGGGAATAGTTTTGCGTGCAGTGTTCGACCGGGCAATTGCAGAGGAAAAGATTCGCTGGCTCCGGGCGGTTTGATACTGCTTTTCCTGACTCGTCGGCGTTGGTGACCATGGCAACGAAATGCCTGGGGCAAAGAGGCCTGGGTTCGCCAGTTGGTTGGAGAGTCACGACAGAGCGATTCTAGTCCTGGGCACGGGGGAGTGTAAACGGGAGTATCCCTGGTCAGTAATAGCGGAGGGCGGGCGTGAAGCCGCCCTAGAGAGGACGCTGGCTGTTAAATGCGGATGCTGTCTGGCGGGCTCCGGGCGGTCCCAAACGACGTCGACCCTTCTCTGGACGAGGGCGCAGGGCATGGCTCCGGTTCAGGCTTGCGGCTTTGCGCCGCGGCGTTCCGTGCGGATCTGGGCGCTTTGGGCGCGCAGGATGAAGGGCTTTGATTTGTTTTCTTTCTCGTGCCGGGCAAAAAGTCGGATGCCAGCCGGCTTTTCGGGAGCCAGCAGGTCCTCGGCGGCTCTGGTGATATCGAGGACCAGGGTGATGGGTTTGTGGCGCTTGTCGGCCATGGTATCGGCCAGGACGGAGAGAGAGCCGATCTGCAAGCGGCGATCGCCGCGTACGGCAGCGACATCGAAAACGCCAGTGACGTCCTCTGGAATTTCCACGCCATGCAGGACAAGAACCATGGGAGTGCTTTCGCGGAACTGGGTCAGAAGAGTCTCGCGCACCTCCTGGCTGACTTTCAGGAACGAGAGAGGATCCGGGCCCGGGAGGCAGCAGATCAGTTCGCAGATGTAAATCTCGTAATAGATGGGGATACGGATGCGAGGCAGGGTGTAAACGTAGCGCAGATTGTTGCGGTGGTCGAGAACATCGGCAGCGCTGATGGAAACTACTTTCTGGTTCTCGTCGTAAAACGACCAGCGGGCGGTGAGAAAACCGGAGTCGGTGGGATTCTTGAAGTCGGTGCCGGTGCCGCCGGGTTGGCCGTTCCAACCGCTCCAGAGTTTGTCGATGTTGCAGTGATGAGCGAAGAAAATCGGGTCGCGAGCGGCGTAGCCGAGATTGCCCATGTCTTCAAAGGGCGACGCGGCCGGGCCGACATCGCTGTGAATAATGTTGTGGGGGTCGTTTTCACAGGCCCCGGCGAAAGCGGCGGTGCCGCCAAAGCTGGCGAAGTCCGTGATGCCGTAAAGAGTGTGGATGCGCGAGGTGGTGCCATCGGAGGCCGGCAAATTGCCGCCACCGGCGATGCCTGAATCGCGACTGGAATCCCAGAGCGGGTTGCCCGTGTTGCCGGGATTGCGATACGGGGACGGCATGCTGCGGCTGTTCTCCCAATCCCAATAAGGGAGGCGGAAATTGTCGAGATCGCCTACCAGGGAGCCGAGGATGCGCTCGTAGTAATAGAGATAGGCGCGGTGCCAGGGGAAGAAGTTCCAGGAACCGTGGATCTGCATGTTGACGCCACTGCACTGATCGCAGAAGAGGGCGTGGACGTCGGCCTCGAGGAGCCAGCGGCGATTGTCGCCGGAGGGAAGCGCGCGCAAATTGGCGAAGGCGGTCTGCAGTTCGCTAAGTTCGGACGGAGCGAGTGCACTGATCGATTTTCGCAGGACAATCGGGCGGGTATCGCTTCCGGCGGCGAACGGGTTACCTCCCGAGGGAGCGGTGGGGCAAGCGGGGGGATCCTGAGCCCGCGCGATGTTTGAAGGGAAGCTGCGCATGCCGGAGAGGAATGTTCCCGCTGTGGCTGCTGCCGCGGTTTTCAGAAAACGACGACGAGTGGAGTTGCTGTCGGGGACGTTCAGAATCATAGGACCTCCAAGGGAGAGGTGGTGTTCGGGGTGAAAACTGGACTGGGCCTGGATCTTGGGACCGCGCCGGGTAAGATGCGTAAACTATACTCCACTTGCCGATAGAAGTAACAGATTCCTATTTCGAGTTTAGGGAGAGCCGGAAAATCGGGACTTCCCGCCAGGCCAGCGCTCCGGGGAAGAATGCGGAGAGAACGGAGCGCCCCACCCCGTAAGGCCATTCGCGGCAGAAAATGCCCGCCCCCGAACGCGTGCGCTACAACCGCCGGGGGGCTGGCATAAAAGCCAGCGCTCGATTGGAGAATGTGGTTAAGCAACAGCTGGCTTGCCGATTTATTGCATTTCTTCGAGGCGGCGGAGTTTGGGTTCGATGCCGAAGAAGTGGACGGCGAGGATTTGGATTACGAGGAGGGCGATCATCAGGGCGACTACGCCGGCTACGCCCCGGGAGCGGAAGAGGAAGACTACGAGGAACGGAGTGAAGATAGTTGCGGAACGCCCTATGGTGTTGCACAGGCCGAGGGCGCGCATGCGGACATCGGTGGGGAAGAGCTCCGGGATGTAGATGGCGAAGAGCAGGGCGACAAGGATGTAGATGCAGACGACGAGGAGAAAACCGGCGAGGGGAAGCAAGCGGGGATCGCGAATGTAGGGATAGATGCCGCCAAAGAGAATGGCCAGCATGGAGGCGCTGATGATGGCGGGCTTGCGGCCGATGGCGTCGGCCGAGAGCGCGCCGATGGCCGCGCCGACCGGGGCGCCGATACTCATAAGGAAGGAATATTTGAAGGAGCTGGCGATGCTCAGGCCTTGCTGCACGAAGAAGGTGGGGAGCCAGGTGACGAAGCCGTAGATCAACGTGTTGGCGACGATCAGGACGGTGGCCCCGACGAAGAGGCGCGGGAAGAGTTGCGGACCGAAAAGCGAGGAAAAATTTCGGGCGGAAGCAGCGGGCGGCGCGGAGGCGGGAGCGGGAAGCGGCGGATCTTGATTGACGAATTCGCGCTCGATTTGTGCGAGCATTTTTTCCGCTTCTTCGGTGCGGCCGACGGATTCGAGCCAGCGCGGCGATTCGGGCATGGATTTGCGCAGGTACCAGACGATGAGGGCGCCGACGCCGCCGATGATGAACATGATGCGCCAGCCGAAGCGGGGGATGAGCACGGCGCTAGCCAGCGCGCTGATGGGCAGGCTGGTGACGACGACGGCGTTGAGGATGCCGCACCAGCGGCCGCGGGCCTGCGGCGGAAGAAATTCAGTCATTGCAGCGTATCCGGCTACAAGTTCGGCACCCAATCCGATGCCCATCACGCCACGCAGGAGAATCAGCGTGGGCATGTTGGGAGCGAACGCGGAGGCGATGGAGGCCAGGCCGAAGATGATGAGATTGGCCTGATAGGTGGAGCGGCGGCCGAAGCGATCGCCGAGGAAGCCGGTGAGGAAAGAGCCGAGCATCATGCCCATGAAGGTGACGGAAACGAACTGGGCGTTTTGCGCGAGGGTGGAAAAGCGGCTGTTGAGCGTGGCGCCGAGGACGCTGGCGGCAACGTAGACGTCGTAGCCGTCAAAGAACATACCGATGCTGATGAGGGTGAGGATGCGGCGGTGAAAACGCGAGATGGGGAGGCGGTCGAGACGAGCGCCGGCGCTGACGCTCAAGGGTGGCTCACTTTTTCCCCGCGAGCACGGCCATGGTGCCGGCGGTGAGGGCTTCGACGGCGAGGCTGCAATTTGTTTTGAAGGTGTTGGATTGCGCGGTGAGGAAAAAGTCTTTGCAGCGACGGGCGGCGCCGGGATCGAGTTTCAGGATTCGGGCGATGAGCTTGTCGGCTGCGGCGGATAGATCTGACGCAGGGCAGACCATTGAGATCAAGCCGATTTCCTGGGCTTGCTGAGGAGTAAATGGCTCACCGAAAAGTACCAGGGGAAAGGCGAAGCGCGGGAGCGCGTATTCACCGAGGTAGGACATGATCGCGGCCGGAGCTAGACCGTGGCTCATTTCCGGAAAACGGAGAGAGGCGGTGTCGGCAACCAGAGGGAAGTCGGTGACGATGGCCAGGCCCATGCCGAAGCCGAAGGCGTCGCCCTGGACTTCGGCTACGGAGATAAGGCAGGAGGTGCGGACTAGGCGTTTGAGTTCGATGAGGCGGGAGACTTCGGCGCGGACGGATTCAAGGTCACTGGCGGCGCGTTCTCGGCCGGTGCAGAAATCTTTGCCGCGGGCGCGGATGCGGAGGACCCGGGCACGGGGTTGCGGGGATTCGGAGCGGAGTTCGGCGAGCATGGCGTCGAACATGGGGCCGGTAATTTCGTTGCCGTGGTTGGGGTTGTTGAGAGTGAAGGTTAGGACGTCGGCGGTGCGCAGGATTTCAACCAAGCGGGTAGAGGGTTCACTGGAGTGGCCGGAGGCCGGAGTGTAGGACATGGCCGGAAGATTATACAGGAAACTTTTCATTTGATTGGCAGGCAAGGTTGGCACCGTAGATTGTGACTGACAAACGCGGTGAGCGAGTGTGAGAAAATGGCGGCGAATTTGGAGGCCTTATGTACATGCACATGTTTGCGTTTCGATGGAAGGCGGGAGTGACGGAGGAGCAGAAGCGGCGGGTGGTGGCCGAGATTCGCGCGCTGCAGGGGCAGATCCCGGGCTTGCTGGAGACCGCAGTGGGGTTGAATATCTCTCCTCGAGGCGGCGGGTATGGGCTGGGGGGCGCGATGAAGTTTGCTGACAAGGCCGCGCTGGAAGGTTATGGAGGGCATCCGGTGCACCAGAAACTGGTGAGTTGGCTGATGCCGTTGATTGAGCCTGTTGAAGTGGATTTTGAGATCAGATGAAGCCCCCGGACGGTGAAGAGAAAAGATTCGGACACAGAGGACGCAGAGGAGCCTCAGACTTCACAGAGAAGAGAAGCCCCCCTTCAGAAACTTCGCGAAGGGTAGGCCACCGGTGATCAGGAGCGGACGGAGCGGTCGAGATGATCGTGCATGTGGTGCTGCATGTTGCGGAGGGGGGCGGTGGAATCCTGCAGGCGGCTCAGGAGGAGAGCGCCTTCAAGAGAGCTGATGATGAGTTGGGCTAGTTCGAGGGGCTTGGTGCGGGGATTGATTTCGTGGCGGGCGATCCCTTCGGCGGTGATTTTGGAGAGACGCGCGGTCCAGCTTTGCAGGGCTTTTCTTGCGCGGGCGCGGAGGAGGGGGTTGCCGTCGTCGGATTCGACGGCGGTGTTCATGAGGGGACAGCCGCCGGGGACGAGGCCTTCGCGCTTTTCGACGAAGTTGTCGATCATTTTCTTGAGGCGGAGGACGGAGTTGGGTACTTCACTGACGCCTTCGAGGCGGCCGGAGACGGCTTTTTCCCAGGAGTAGTCGAAGGCTTCGCCGGCCAGCTGTTGCTTGCTCGGGAAATGGCGGTAGATGCCGCCTTTCTGCAGGCCGGTGGCTTGCATGAGGTCGGATAGGGAAGTGCCCTCATAGCCCTTGCGGTTGAAGAGCGGGGCGGCTTTTTTGACGATTTCGCGGCGGGTGAGTTCTCCCTTAGACATTTCATTGGACATCGGTCGAGTGCCTCCCCGAGTAGTACTGGGACCGAATGGTCTCATTTCCAAATTGTAGCACAATCCAAGTGAGACCAAACGGTCTCTTTTGCATCCAATCGTTTCGAGGACGCATGAGCGAAACGATGGCCACGGCGATGCCGTTCAACCCGCCCCGGGAGCGGACGGGGACGAATCCGTGGTTCATCGCGATCACGGTGACGCTGGCGACGTTTATGGAATTGCTGGACACGGCGATCGCCAACGTGTCGCTGCCACACATCGCGGGCGGGCTGGCGGTGAGCGCGGACGAGAGCACGTGGGTGCTGACGAGTTACCTGGTGTCGAACGCAGTGGTGCTGCCGCTTTCGGCGTGGCTGAGCCGGATTTTCGGGCGGAAGCGCTATTACATGATCTGTGTGGCGCTGTTCACGATCAGTTCGCTGCTGTGCGGATTTGCGCCGAGTCTGGGGATGCTGATCTTTTTCCGGGTCTTGCAGGGAGTGGGCGGCGGAGGATTGGCGCCGGTGGAGCAGGCGATCCTGGTGGACACGTTTCCGGCGTCGAAGAGGGCGGCGGCGTTTGCGCTGTACAGCATGGCGATTGTGACGGCGCCCGCGATTGGGCCGCCGCTTGGCGGATGGATTACGGACCACTGGAGCTGGCGGTGGATCTTCTTCATCAACATTCCGATTGGGATTGTTTCCCTGATTTTGACGAACCGGCTGTTGAAGGATCCGCCGGAGTTTACGCGGGAGGTGGAAGCGGCGCGGAGGGACGGGCGGCTGAAGATTGACGTGTGGGGGATCGTGTCGGTGGCGATTGCGTTTGCATGCCTGGAGGTGGTGCTCGACCGGGGGCAGACGGAGGATTGGTTCGAAAGCAATTTTATCGTGGCGTTTTTCGCGGTGGCGATGGTCGCTTTGATTTTTGCAATTGTGTGGGAGTGGCGGCATCCGGACCCGGTGGTGGAGATTCGATTGTTGGGGGACCGGAATTTCGCGCTGGCAAATATTTTTTACTTTCTGTTTGGGTTCACGCTGTATGGGTCGACAGTGCTGATCCCGCAGATGCTGCAGCGGCTCTACGGGTACACGGCAACGGACGCGGGTCTGGTGCTGGGGCCGGGGGCGTTTGTGATTGTGATGCTGGCGCCGGTGGTGGTGAGGATATTGCCGAAGCTGGGAGTGAAGAAGCTGCTGGCGTTTGGATATTTCGTGTTTGCGATGGCGATGTGGCACTACGCGGGCTTCACGCTGGCGACGGATTACCGGCACGAAGCGTGGGCGCGGGCTTTGCAGGGATTGGGGATTGCGACGCTGTTTGTGCCGGTGAGCCAGCTGGCGTATTCGAATTTGCCGAAGAACAAGAATAACAAGGCGTCGAGCCTGACGAATCTTTTCCGGAACCAGGGCGGGAGTTTCGGGATTGCGTTTGTGACCACGCTGCTGGCGCGGCGGACGCAATATCACCAGAGCATATTGGTGGCGCATTCAACACCGCTCGATGAACGGTACCGGCAATTGCTGGCGAATTTGTGCGGGTATTTTTCGGCGCATGGATTTACGGCGGCGGACGCCGCGGTGCACGCGCAGGCTCAGGCGTTTGCCCTGCTCGAGAGGCAGGCGGCGTTTCAGGGATTTCTGGATTGTTTTACGGCGCTCGGGTGGATTGTGTTGATGGGAGTGCCGCTGGTGTTTCTGATTAAGAAGTTTCGGCCGGCTACTGGGGCGACGGAGAGTCACTAGTAGAAAAGGCATGACTGGTTAGAGGCGGAAAAGGTCGGCGTTCTCGACCCGGCTAAATGCGTGACTGAAAGTGGACCGCGCAGTGATATCCTCGCCATGGAATTTGGGTGGGGAGGGTTGGATGGCGAGCCAAGCTGGGGTGACGGGGCTCGAAGCGCCTACGGAAGATGAGCGGACGATGGCGATGCTGGCTCACCTGTTGATGGCGTTCACGGGATTTATCGGGCCGCTGGTGATTTTTTGTGTGAAGCAGAATTCGCGGTTTGTGAAGTTTCATTCGCTGCAGGCGCTGGTCTGGCATGCGATCTATTTGGGGTTGAGTTTTCTATTCATTGCGGTGTTTTTCGCTGTGATGATGACGTGTCTGATCCACCACCCGCCAGAACCGCACAGCCAGGCGCCGCCCGCGTTTTTCTACTTTTTTCCATTCATCTGGCTTGGATTTATGGGCGGGTGGGTGGTAAGTGTGATTCTGGGAGTGGTGTACGCGATCAGGGCGAACCGGGGAGAGTGGGCGACTTATCCGGTGTATGGGAAGTGGTTGTTGCCGGAGAGGCAATGAAGGAAAGAAGTAATGAGGTGACGAAGCAAGGAATCGGATGGGTGGGAGTCTCAGGCGAGTGAGCAGAAAGTTTGGGTGGTGAGGATTCGTTGGTAAAAGCGGAAGCTGCGCTTCCGCACTCCAAAGTAGGAGCGGCCCGCCCCACAAGGCGGGCCCTACATAAGAAAAGAGGCCCCGCGACCGGGGTCTCTTTTTGTTGGAGGCCAGATTTGAACTGTACCTTTACCAGTTTAGTTTTAGGGCGAACTGGAATTGGCGCGCGTCAAAGGCGGCGGTTGGCTGCCCGGCGGCGCAAACAGGACCCGCGGTGGGATCGCAGAGCTGGTTCACCGCGGCAACGTTGGTACGGTTAAACAGGTTGAAGGCGTCGGCGATGAGATCGAGGCGGAAGCGTTCGCCGAAGCTGATGCCCTTGGAGACGCGGAGATCGAACTGGAAGAATCCCGGCGAGGTGAATTTGTCACGTCCCAGGGTGCCGAAGCAACCGAAGGGCGGCGCGACACCGGTGACCGTGAAAGGCTGTTTTGCATTGGTGAGGCAAACCGAGGGAAGGCCGAAGCTGACGCCGTGGATGAAGGGCGAAGTTGTGGCACCGCCAAGATCGGGACGGACACCCTGGGAACTGAACAACAAGCGAAGATCCTCGCCCGTGATGACATTGAATGGCCTGCCCGAAGAAACTTCGACAAGCGGAGCGAGGGTGAAATCGCTAAAAAAGGATTGCGCGAAGGAGTCCCCGCCCTTGTGAGGCGAAGACTGGAAGACGCCGCTCGTGACCCAGCGATGGCGCTGGTCGTTGACGGAGTTAGCGCGCTCGAGGTAGCCAAAGCGGCTGTCCTGGGGCTCAAGGGTGGATTGTAGGTCGGTGCCGTTATCGATGGAGTGGGACCAGGTGTAGCTGGAGAGCAACGTGAAATGGCGCGAAAAGCTCTTTTCGAGGTTGATCGTGAGGGCGTTATACCAGGAAGAGGCGTCCGAGAGTTGGGCATCGATGCTATTAAATGGCACTGGCGCGCCCCCGACGGGATAGTTTGCCGCATGCGCGAGCGCCTGTTGCACGGCGAAGCCACAGCTGAAGAGCAGGTTTGCCGGGACACCCGCGCACTGGGGCGCCACCGAAGCGACGCCAGCAGCGAAAGAGGGGTTCGGACCGGACTTCCGGAAATAGTTGAAGAAAGCAGGGGTGCCGATGAAGCCGACGGGCGAACCGCCGCAGCTCGGACCGGTGTAACCGAGGCCGAGTGCGCCTGGAGCCAGAGGTTGCCCGGTTGGAGTAGCGAAGGCAATGCTGCCGCCACCCGGGACGTTAAAAACGGGAATTCCGCCTGCGCAGACACCGTTCGGGGTAGAAGGAACGACAATGCCCAGCGGGTTGCTGCCCGGAGTGCTAAGTCCCACCGCGATTGCACTGGCTTCATTGGAAGTGAGTAACACCGGATCGGTTGGGTTGATATCGACCGGTCGATTGAGATGAATCCCCCGCGTCCACTGATAGCCGGCGCTCATTTTCCAGGTGCCGGCAATCACATGCTCAATGGTGAGATTGCCTTGTTGCGCGTAGCCGTATTTAAAATTCGAGGCAACCGGAAGGACGAAGGGAAGAATGGGCAGCGGCAGGCCAGCAGTCAAGTAATTCTGGTTGGCGAACAACGAGTTCGGGTTGAGAGGGTCAAATCGCTGCTGGTTGGGGAGGTAAAACATGGAAGGAAGGGCATTCAGCGCTCCCTGGAAGATCGAGGAGCCGTTGAGGTTTCCAGGAGAATCCAGATTGCCACCGCAGGTGGCGTAGCCCGCAGGCGCCTGGGCCGCCGAAATAATGCCGCATGCGGAAGGAGTGCCGCCGATAGAAAGCAGCTGGACGGAGCGGCCACCGTCGGCAGTGGTGGCATCGAACGCGATGGCCAGAAGGGGATGGTCATAGAACAGGCCATAACCGGCCCGAACGACAGTTTTGCCGTCACCCTTGGGATCCCAGGCGATGCCGATGCGGGGTGCCACGTTTGTGTAGTCGCGGGGGATGCCCTCGACGACACCGAACTGCTTTTCGGCCGCGGCATTAATGGCGGTGGCAGGCGCGAAGAGCGGGCTGATCTCGACGTCGTACCGCACACCGTAGTTTACAGTGAGCTTGCGGGTTGCTCGCCAGGTGTCCTGGGCGAAGAAACCGAATGGAAGGTTGTCGAAGGGCTGATTGGACTGGCCGATGCCCTGAACATAGGTTTGAGGGAGGCCGAGCCCGTAGGCTTGCGCGCCAGTAACGGCGGGCAGACTGCTGCCGAAGAGCGAGATGCCGCCAAAGTTGACATCACCGCCGAAATCGAGCTGAAAGATCTGCTGCTTTTTGGAGCGGAGCTGGATCAGGTTGGCATCCGCGCCGAATTTGAAAGTGTGACGGCCCCGGGTGATGGTGGCGTTGTCGGTGAACTGGAAGCGGCGCTCGATGCGGTCGACGGGAGAGTAGGGCTCGCGGCCAAAATAGCCGTAGCCCGGGATGTTCACGGCGATGTTGGAACCACCCGGAAGGTCAGAAAAGCCGAAATGAATTCCGCGGCGAGAATACTGGAACCGGAATTCATTGAAAGCGGTGTCGCTGAGGATGGTGTCGTGTTGAAAAGTGGCATTGAAGTCCCGGGTCTGGTTCAGGCCGACGCGAGAACCGGAATTCTGGCCGAGAACCTGGTTTTGGGAGGTGGACTGGATGCCGGTGACGAGCGATGGAGAAACCCCGACGCGCAGGAACGAGGAGTTGCGGTTGTTCCAGCGCTGATCGAGCCGTGCGGACCAGAGGCTGGTCTTTTCCATGACGGGGAAATTGCCGCGCAGGGAATCCAAGCCGATGTAAGAAGCGGGCAAAGGCACGAGGCCGACGCCAGAAGCGGGACACGCTACGTTCGCTGTAATTGTGTTTGGCGGGCAGTTCACGGTGCCCGGAAAGAATTTCGAGTTGGGGAGAGACGCCGCGACCGCTGGACCGTAGAGGAGAGTGGTCATGGGGATCTGGGTGCCGTCTACGTTGACATTGAGGTCGCCTTTTACGGCGACGTTGGAGGAGGCGCCGGTAGCCACGGCTGCTTGAAGCAGGGGTTGCAAGGCAGGGCTCAAGCAATTCGCGGGATTGCCACCAATGGCTTGACCGATGGCGGCATTGTAAGTGGCCAATTGAGAGGGGGTCATGCTGAGAGGAATCGGGGCAAAGGTAACTGGATTGGCGATGCAGGCGACGTCGCCGGTGGTAAGACCGAAATTGTTTTGACCAATGCTGGAGAAGCCGGTTTCTTCGCGTTGCGTGTATTCGTAGGAGAAGAAGTAGAAAGTTTTGTCTTTCCTGAGAGCGCCGCCAAAGGCCGTGCCTGTCTGCACGCGGGTGTAGGCCTGCTTGGTGGGCACGAGATCCCCGGCGGCATCGACTTGACCGGAGAACGGATTGCGGGCCTGGAAAGATTTGTTGCGAAGGTAGCCGAAGACGTCCCCGTGGAAATCGTTGGTGCCGCTCTTTGTGACGATGTTGACAACGCCTCCGGTGGCGCGGCCGTATTCCGCGTTGTAATTGCTGAGGATCATCTGGAATTCCTGGACGTCCTCCTGGGAAACGGTGGAGCGGATGCCGTTAACGGAGTTGTCGACGGCGTCGGCGCCATCCACACTGACCTCGTTCGAGCGGGCACGGGAGCCGCTGATGCTCAGGCCGCTATTCGGGGCCGGCCCGATCGCGTTGGAGTTGTCGCGGGTGGTCTGGGAATTGATCAAAGTGAAATTGATGTAGTTGCGGCCGTTGATCGGGAGGTTGTCGATCTGGCGCTGGTCAACGGTTTGGGAGCTTTCCGAGCGGGTGACTTCGACGGGAGCGGATTCCGTGGTGACGGTGACGGTTTGGGTTTGCGTACCTAACCGGAGCGTGACGTTGGCAGTCGCTTGTTCGCCGACCGTGAGTTGCAGAGAGGGCATTTCGTAGGGAGCGAAATTCGTGCCGCTTTCGACGCGGAGTTTGTAGACGCCGGGAACCAAGCCGACAAGGGTGTAGTGGCCTGAGTCATCCACGTTGACGGAGCGCTCGGAACCGGTGGCGAGAAGCGTGACGGTAACTTTTGCGCCGCGGACGGCGAGACCCTGGGGGTCGATTACGTTTCCGGATAGAGTAGCGGTGTTGACCTGGGCCACCGCGGAACCGACGCCCAAAAGAATTGCCACACAGAGAATCACAAACGCAAACAACGGCTGCCTGCGTTGCATACCGGGCCTCCTTGGATTTACCGCCAGTATCTCCGCTACCCCTAGCGGTGGCGAGCGGTGCCCGCCGCGAGATGACTGAAAAGCAAAAGATTAAGATGAGATAGCTTGTACGGCAATGTACGAAGCATTGCAACTGTAAACTGCCAGACGTTTGTTTGGTTAGGACTGAGAGGCAGGAGTGCCCAACGTGTAATGGGTGGGGAGCGGAAAGATAGGTGCACGATGGATGGCGATCTGGGTTGGTTGCGAGTTGAAGCAGGAAGGATGAGATTCGGTCTGACGGCGTGTGTGAAGCAGGGAATCTGTCGCACCTCCGGTGCTTGAGAAACTTTCTCGCGCTGGGCTAATCTCTGTCGCGCCTCCGGCGCTGGTTGGTGGCTTGGTGAATCAATTCACCGGCTTGCGAATTCTAGGCATGAAAACAATGAGAGAAGGAATCAGGTCTGTTCGGGCAGCTGTTCGACGACGAGATTGGTTGAGGGCGGGCGGCGTTCTTTCCAGGATTTGAGAAGGATGGCGAGGAGAATCAGGACAGAAGTGGCGGAGTTGGCGAGGATCACGGAGGGGGAATGGAGGAAGAGGCCGTAAGCTAGCCACAGGAGCACACCGGTGAGATAGAAGATCAACATGCCGTAGGAGAGGTCGCGGCCTCCTTGCTTTTGGATTTTGATGAGTTGCGGGACGAAGGCGAAGGTGGTGCAGAAACCGGCGACGGCGCCGAGGATTTCGATGGATTGCGGCGATGGCATTTGGCGGAAATCTCCTCGGTTTATTTTAGCAGGGGATCTGCGGTGGAGAGAGCAGGAGTAGTTTACTTGAAAGTAGGCTGATTCGTTAGCCGAACGATGGGAACGTGTTAGAGGTGTTTTTGGACAAGTTTGCGGAGGCGCTCGTGGTCTTCTTCTTTCATGTGGACGAATTCGACGCCGCTGCCGTCGGGGCCGATATTGCGGACGACCGCGGTGAAGTGGATTTTGCGGAGGCCGGAGCGGACTTCGAGCTGGATGGAATCGCCGACGCTCAGGCGATTGGGGGATTCGACGTAGGCGCCGCCGAGGCTGATGGTTTTGACGCGCACGGAGCTCATCATCTGGGGCTGGCTGCCGATTTGCGCGCGCAACGGCGATTCCAGAGGGATGCGTGTGTAGCGGCGAGGAACGACGAAATTGCCGAGCGGCGCGGACGGAGATTCGAAGGTGGCGCGGACGCGGGCGGAGGATGGGGTTTCCTCCATCATCGCGAGAGCGTCTTCGGCGGCGAAACGGAGGCCGGCGGGTTCGACGAAGGTGAGACCTTCGCGCTTGGTAGCGAGCTGGCGCAGCATTTCGATGGATTCGGTGGCGCGGAGGCGGCCGAGGGCTTCGATGGACTTGATGCGCACAAAAATGTCGCGCAGGATTTCATGTTCGCCGGCGGCGATTTCCATGAGCAGGGACACGGCAGTGGCTTCCTGGCCGACGCCGATTTGATCGATCATCATCGGAACGACGAGAGGGTGGGCTTCGGCGAGGATCGCAGAGAAGACGAAAGCGGTGCTTTGCGCCGACGGGGAATTTGAGGGACGCGCAAGTTCGCTGACGGCGAGATCCTGAAGATTCCACTCCCAACTGGCCATCGCGCGGGTGAGGCCGCGGAGGAGGCGATCGGGATCGGCGGCGGCGAGCAATTTGATGGCGGCGCTGACGCGTTGGCGGCGGGCTTCGAACAGCCGGGTTTCGAGAAGCGTGAGAACCGGAACGCCGATGGCGCGGAGCAGCCGTGCCATGGCGGGAATCATTTCGGGGCCGCGCGGGTCAGTGAGCAAAAGGGTCAGGCGATCGAGAAGGCGCTCTGGATCACGAACCAAGAGGCGAGGGAGCGTAGGGTCAAGGGCGCGATTGGCGAGGGCGGCGTCCACGAGCAGCATCCAGCGATCGTTGGCGACGAGACGATGGCCAAGAGCGGTGAGGTGCTCGTGCTCGGCGTCGCGAGGAACCCGTTCGAGGCCGATGAGAATATTTTCGAAGCCGGAGAAGTCGCCACGGGAGACCGCGACGCGGCCAAGGGTTTCAAGGAAGGCGGCAAGCAGCGCGCTGGTTTCGGGGCCTTGCTCTTTGGCAAGGGCGGTGAGTGTGCCGATGCTGAACTCTTCGGGAACCTGATTGGGCCAGAGCGATTCGAGAAGCGGAGTGAGTTCGCCGAGGCCGGCGGAGACGATGCGGCGGGTGCTGGAATCCGCGTGCTCGAGGCGGCGCGCGTAATTAAGAAGAATGGAGCGGGCTTCGCGGCGAGGGGCGTCCGCGCCGGTTTCGACGAGAAGGTTCATGGTCTGGCGAATGGCGGTGATGGGGACGCACCAGATGTCCGGGCCGCGAAGGACCGTGGATTTTTCTCGGGGCGGAAGCTCCAGCCAGAAGCGCTCGATAATTTGCTCGCGATAGGATTCGTTGGCCCAGGTGGTGGCGAGCGAAGAAAGATGCTGCGAGGAATGAGGGCCGTGATAGCCGCCCGCGTCCACGATGACACCGGCCAGCTGATTCAATATTGGGCGGACGGAGTGAGGCGCGAGCAGGGCGGCGGCGAATTCCGTGGTCAGGAATTCGAGCACAAGGCTTTGTGAGAGGCGGCGCAGATACGCTTGCGGGATTTCGCCTTCCTGCGGAGTGTAATGGGTCATGGAGGCGAGCAGCATGCGAACGGTGCTGCGGCTGGCCTGTTCCATGGAAGAATGAATGGCCCGCGCCGCTTCTTCGGGAGAAAGGCCTCGGGCGCCCTCCATCGGCGGAGTGAGGTGGCCGATGAGGCGGAGAGTGTCGTTCAGTTCGTTAATTTGCGGGGCGTGGATCGGAGTGTCGCCGCTTTCCTCGGACGAAGTTCCTCCGTAGGCGACCAGAGCCGCGATGAGGCTGGCCAATACCGTGTCCACCTTGCGCTCGGTCAAGGTGTTTATCTGAATGCCTTCCACGCGATGCTCCCGGAGTAGCGCTGCCCAAGCCGTGGTTCGATCGTGCTTGGCAGGCTCATCCGATTTTAGCAAGGTCACCTTCATGAGTTGGGCAAGCGTGTCCAATTCGCCCACATTAAATTTGGGAGCGAACCAGAGGGTCTGGATCCCGGCGCGTTGCAGTTCGGTGGCAAGGGCGTGGAATTCGCCGCGAGCGTCGGGGAGGTGAGCTTCGCTGACCTTGGTGACGACGATGCCGCCGCGTTCGGGCCGAATTTCGAGGCCGCCGAGGTCGGCGGCGGTGCGGCGAAGGGACTCGTAGGCGACGTCGAGGCTGTCCTGGACGCGCGGGTGTGCGGTGCTGTAAAGGCGATGGGCTCGGAGGAGCAGGTGGAATTCACGCAGGGCCTGGACGGTATCGGCGAGGAGAGGTTCGATGGAACGAGCAGGCTCGCGGCGCAAGGAACCGGAATCGTTCGGCGAAGGGCGCTTGGAGCCCGGATGAGCGCCGGAACGATCGTCGAGAAGAGCTGTGCCGCGCTGTACCAAAAGACCGCCCTGTTTCCGCGAGGCCAAAGGGCCTGCGCTTGGAGAAAAAGATTCCGGGCACCGGGCTGGAAGTGGGTAAAAAGTCCACGGCCAGCGACGGGAGCCCTACAGGTATAAGGGTAGGGAGAGAAGGCTAGTACGCCTATAGTACTACTAGTCCATCGTATGTACTGAAAGGCCACAAAATAAGGGTCAGCGGGGCAACAATCTAGGTCTATTTTCGTGTATTGTTCGCTGTAAGTCGGATGAGACTTTACTTGCCGTGGAGGGTGGCGCTGATGTTTACGGTGCCGCCTTCGCTGGCTTCAATGCCCCGGCGGGCGAACTCGTAACCTTTCAATCGAAGACCGATGGTGTGGGTGCCGCTGGGGATCTGGACACGAGCGGGGGAGAATTCGCCCGTGGAGATGCCGTCAACGAGGATTTCCGCCCCAGCAGGGATGGTGTTCACCTGGGCCCATGCGACATGGCCGGCTCTGGGCTTGAGTTCCAGATCGAGGGCGGTTTGCACACTGTCCTTTACTTGGATCTGGCCGACGTAGGGTTCGTAACCGCCGAGACGAAGGACGAGATTGTACGAACCTGCGGCAAGGGGAAGAGTGGCGGGAGTTTGCCCGGCTTGTTTATCGCCGTTGATGAAAATGTCGGCGCCGGGTGGACGGGTGCTGACGTAAAGGCCTTTGGCGAGGGCTTCGAGCAGGAGCTTCTGGTCCTGGGAATCGCCGGTCTTGAGCTCGAGGGCGGTCTGGACTTGCAGGTAGCCTTCCTTCTGGACTTGCAGGCTGTAGCGAGCCGGGGCGAGATCGTTGAAGCTGCACGGAGTTTGGCAGCTGCCAAGGGCGCGGCCGGCCGGGCCAAAAATGGTGGCTTTGGCGCCGATGACGTTGGTAAGGATGTGAACGGCGGCGTTGCCGCTGGATGGGATGGGATGGCCGCTGTTGTCGGCGTTTTGGGAAGCGGGGAGCGGGGTGTCGTCGTAAGAGATTTCGTCAACCACGTGGACGGTTGCGGGGGCGTTGCGCATGAAGTGCAGGAGCGAAGAATGCTCCGCGGGACGAAGCTTGCCGGTGAGGGTGATGGTGTTGCTGGTGGCTGAGACCTTGACGCGGCCGGACATGGAGCGGTCGGCGAGAGCGGCCTCGATCTGATTCTTGTATTCCGATGCAGCAACTGTGGTGGTCGGCTCGGTCTTTCTGGTTTCGAGCGGCGCCGCCGGAGTGCTGGATTTTTTCTCGACAACATTGACGGGCGCAGGAACTGGATCGGACTTCGACGGAACAGGCGAGGGGGTGGAAGCCGGAAAGACAGCGGCGCTGTTGGATTGATCGGCGGCTGAAGGCACAGGAGTCCCCGAGGGTGCCGGGTCTGAAGGCGAAGAGTTCGGCAGAGGAGAAGCGGGGGCTGGAACTTCCTGGCGAGGACGGCTGTTTAATTCACGGGTGGCCCGGAATTCGGGGCGGAGCTTGTTGAAGCCGTAGACGATGACGCCCACGAGAATCAGCGCGAGGATGATGGTGAGAGCGGGGCTACTCTTTTTCTGTTCCTCGATAGGGGCGATGGGCCCGGTGCGGCGCAGGACGGGAGTCTGCATGGGACTGGTACCGCGATTTTGAAGCGCGCGAATCGTGGGCGTGATCTGCGGATTCGTCGAGGGAGTATTTTGGGGACTGCCACCCGCAATGCCGAGGGGGAACGGGGAGCCTGATCGCGGAGAGATGAGCGTGGCGTCAGGACTGCGATCGGCTGGAATAAGGGCCCGATAGTTGCGGAGGTCTTCGAGCAGTTCGCGGCAGCTTTGGTAGCGGACTTCGGGTTCTTTAGCGAGCGCGCGCATGACAATGTCGCTGAGGCCCTGGTGGATGGAGGGATTCAGGGTGCGCGGAGCAATGGGTTCTTCGTTGACGATTTTGTAGATGACGGTGGTGATGCTCTGGCCGGGGAAAGGTTTCTCGCCGGTGAGGATTTCATAGAGCAGGACGCCCAGGGAGAAGATGTCGCTGCGGCCGTCGACAGGGCGCCCCTTGACCTGCTCGGGCGACATGTAACTTGGCGTGCCCATGACGTGGGTGGTCTGCTGAACGGTGCCGAACTGCAGGATTTTGGCGGTGCCGAAGTCGGTGACCTTGACGGTGTCATCGGCGGTGAGCATCAGGTTGGCGGGCTTGATGTCCCGATGGATGATGTTGCGTTCGTGGGCGAACTGGAGGGCGCTGCAGGTCTGCTCCATGATGCGGAGGACACGGGGGACAGGGAAGGAGTGGCCGGAGTCGATGAGAGCCTGGAGGCTTTTGCCCTCGATGAGTTCCATCGTTATGTAATAGAGCCCGTTTTCTTCGCCGGCATCGTAGACGACCACTATGTTGGGATGGGTAAGGAGGCCTGCGGCGCGGGCTTCGGTCTGGAAGCGGGAGAGAAGCTCGGGGCGGCTGAGGCCGGTGCCTTCTTCACTGAGCCGGATGGTCTTGACGGCGACGGTGCGGCCGATGACGGGGTCGGTGGCGCGATAGACGACACCCATGGCACCGCGGCCGAGTTCACCGAGGATTTCGTAACGACCTGCTTTAACCATTGTTGCCATGCTGCCCCGCTGCCCGAAGACGGACTAGATCCCTAAAAATTCACACCCAAAGGCGGAGTTGCGCGAAAAAAGCCTCGCAGGAGACATATCGGAGAATCGCCGTAAAGCTGTAAGAGCCGACACGTATATTGCATACCTTGGAGATGTCCCGACACACATCCCCCGCCATTAGGAGAGTAGTGGGCGGGAATTCAGGGGGTCAACGCTACGGGAGTACTAGTGTGCTTGGCAGGACATGTCCATTGGGACAGGTGAGGGGATCCTGTAACGAAGCGGAGTGGTCGGTTGCCACGGACGGCTGCAGGGGCAGCTTGCGTTCAGCGTTTACCGGACCTTCTGTTGGAAGCAAGACAATTTCGGAAAGTCATAGCTTGCGGGCGTAATGAAGGCGTAACGCGCCTACCAGACCGGCAATTCCAAATAACGCAGATTGGAGCAAACCAATCCTTCGAGGGCTCATGGGAGATTCCATCGCAAAACAGGTGGCGGGCCCTACAAAACGATGCCTGGGCTTTTTCACCTAAATATGCCTTGACACGTATATGCGCTGTAGAGTATATAAAAACAATGGAATCGGTGTTCGAAATCATTGCGGAGCCGAATCGCCGCGCGATCCTTAGCCTCCTGGTCTCGTCACAACAGTCGGTCGGAGAGATCGAGCGTCAACTTCGTATGTCGCAGCCAACCGTGTCAAAGCACCTGCGAGTGCTGCGCGAGGCCGGTTTCGTGGAATCCATGGTGGATCGACAGCGCCGTCTCTACCGGCTGAAACCTCGACCATTTCAGGAGGTGGATGCGTGGCTCGAGCAGTTCCGGCGGTTCTGGTCCGATCACGTAGATGCTCTGGAGCGGCACCTCGACCGCATGGAACAATTAACGCCGGCGAAAGGGAAGACAAGGAGAAGGCGACGCGGCAGAAACCGCCAACGTGACCAAGGAGGGGCGAAATGAAAATCAAGGTGACCAGTATATATGTGGACGACCAGGACAAGGCATTGCGCTTCTATACGGAGGTGCTGGGCTTTGCCAAGAAGACTGATTTCAGCCAGGGCCCGTATCGCTGGCTGACCGTGGCCTCGCCCGAGGAGCCGGAAGGCACCGAGCTGCAGCTGGCGCTGAACAACAACCCCGCGGCCAAAGCGTATCAGCAGGCGCTATTTCAACAGAGCCAGCCCGCGGCCATGTTTTTCACCGACGACATCAAGGGCGATTTCGAGCGGATCAAGGGCCGCGGCGCCCACTTCACGATGCCGCCCACTGACGTGACCGGCTCGACCATTGCGATGCTGAGGGACACCTGCGGCAACCTGATTCAGCTGACCCAACTGACACGCTATTCACGCTAAGGAGAAGAAGATGACCGAGCGCGAGCAGTACACACCGGGTCCGGCCAGCGGGGCTCAGATACGGAAGGATGGAGAGAAGTGGACGCTCATTCTGGTGAGAGAGCTGCGCCACTCGCCTGAGCGAGTCTGGCAGGCGCTAACCGACCCGGCGCACCTGCACGAGTGGGCTCCTTTCGACGCCGATCGGAGCTTGGGTACTGTGGGAAACACGGTGAAACTCACCACAGTGGGAGCACCCGCGCCACGCGTGACCGAAACAAAAGTGACGCGAGCCGATCCCCCCAAGGCGCTTGAGTACAATTGGGGCGACTTCCAGATGCGGTGGGAACTCGAACCCATTGTTGGCGGCACGCGCCTCACGCTGTGGACCAACATCGGCGACCGCTTCATCGCAATGGGTGCTGCTGGGTGGCACATCTGTTTCGACGTCCTCGAGCGGCTCCTCGCGGGTGGGCCGATTGGACGCATCGTCGGCCCCGAGGCCATGAAGTTCGGCTGGCAGCGGCTGCACGCGGAGTACGCCAAGCAGTTCAGTATCGAGACGCTCGACGGGCCGTCACAGAAAGGGAGGACAAATCAATCATGAAAGAGGCCACCAAACGTTCGATTTTTCGTTGGATTCACGTTATCTTTGGCATTCCGATAATCGGATATATTTATAGTCCCTTCGAACAAATCCCAAACTATGCCCCCGCTACCCGGTTTGTCTTCGTGCCTGTTATTGTCCTTTCGGGATTATGGATGTGGAAAGGCCATGTAGTTCGACGACTTCTTTCGAAGAGAACGAAAACGGCACAAGAGCTGGAGGCATAAGATCCAATGAATCCATCGGAACGCATTGACCGGCTGATCGCAGGACTTACAGACTGGCGCGGGAACACACTCGCCAGCGTCCGCAAGACCATCCTTGAGGCCGACCGGGAGATCATCGAGGAATGGAAGTGGATGGGAAGCCCAGTGTGGTCTCACGACGGAATGATCGCGGTCGGCAACGCGCACAAGGATAAGGTGAAGCTTACCTTTTCCCATGGGGCGAGCCTCCCAGATCCTGACAAGCTCTTCAATGCGGGCCTCGGAGGCAACGCGTGGCGAGCGATCGATTTGTTCGAGGGCGATAGGATTGATGAACGTGCTCTGAAAAATCTCGTTCGTGCCGCCGTTGATTACAATCAGGTCAAATTGAAGAGGAAAACGCCCGCGGGTTCTCGAGCGAGAGTACGCAAAAATAAAAAGTGATGAAACTGCAGCTTTTTCTCGCTCATCCTCCTTGCGGGACGGACTGCCAATCGTGCTTGACGCTGCTGGATTGTCTCAACAGCCACGGACAGGAGTTCGGGCCTCCGAGGACCGCACCCCGTGAAGCCTGGCAACTATGGCGCGGTTGGCGCGTAGAGTCTCGTTCTGAGCTTCGATCACTGCCCGTGCTACTAGGGTAGCGTTCAGGCCAGTTTTCCCTGGAAATTCCCAACCCACAGTCTGGTATGTCTTATATGACTAGGCCCGCGTGTGGCACTCCCCATGTATCTTGTAAAACCTGTTCACGCAGGGCCGTTACGGCAGCGATCCAAGGGGCCGTGCGAATCAGGACCGGGCATCTCGGCAGCTCTTGATTTCCTGACGAGATGCCGCCGATTCGCCAACCAGGTGGTTTGCAGATACCGGGCGTTTAGTTTGCGAACTGGCGTGCCTTGTCTGTGGAGTGCTGGTCACTTGCCAGGAAATATGAGGACGCTGAAAATTTGCCTGCATCCGCCAGAACAAAAACAGAGGGGCAAGTCAACGTGCTCGTCCCGGGCGGAGTCTAGTTCTTCAAACCGATGCGGCCAAGAAGATTTTGGAAACGAGGATCAGGACGCAAGCTCTCAAGCAGCAAGTCTGAGCTTAACGACGAGGGGAGGCCTAAGGACTTCTGCGAATACGCCTTTTCCAGGAACTCAAATGCTTTGTCATTTTCCCCGAGGCCGGCGTAGATTGTGGCCATCGTGTACGGGGACGTCGAGGTTTCTTTTGATTTGCGCTCCAGATCACGAAGAATCTTTTCCGCTTTGGTTTTTGTGCCCACGGCTGAATAAGCGTGGGCCAGTGCCACAACGCCCTCAGAGCCACCTGACATCTCGATGGCTTTCTGGTATTCAGAGATCGCTTCCTGCAGCTTACCCGTACCTTCGTAACCGACGCCAAGAAAGTAATGCTGCATCCAATCCTGCGGGTCAGGCAGCAGCCCTCGTTTGCTGGCCTCGATCAGGGAGGGGTAATCCCGCAGCCCATAATAGGTTCCGGACACGGCCCTCGCGGCGCTGAAGCCGTAGTCCAATTGCTCGATCTTTGTGATCTCCGCCAACGCTTCGGCGCGTCGGCCAGTAAGGGCGAGAAAAATCGCGCGATCCTCATGCGCACAACTGTAGCTCGGTGCCAAGGCGATGGCGCGGCTGAACTCGCGATCGGCAGTGTCCCAATCCCAGTCAAACTCCGAACTCAGCAAGCCGAGGGTGTCGTGGGCTTCGCCGATGCTGTCGTCGAGCGCCAGGGCCTTGGCTAACGACCCCTTGGCAGACCGGTAGGCCTGATCCCTCGGCAACGCTCCCTGAAAGGCCAAATAGACGTAGGTGTCTGCGAGCCCGGCGTAAGCAAGAGCGAAGTTTGGGTCTTTTTGGATTGATTCTTCGAAATACCGCTGCGCCTTCCGGAGTGATTCGGGTTTGGTGTATTCGGTAGTGAAATAAAGACGGCCTCTCAGATAAGCGTCGTATGCTGCCGGATTCACCGAATTGGCCAGACGAAGCTCGGCGTGTTGCTGTGGAGCGAGTTGCGCGCGCACTTGCTGGGCAATGGCGTAGGCCACCTCACCTTGTAGTTTGAGGACATCGCCAAGATCGCGGTCGTATGTCTCTGCCCAGAGGTGCTGGTCCGTGGGCGCTTGTATTAGCTGGGCGGTGACCCGCACGCGTTGCCCCGAACGAACCACCGATCCTTCAACGATGGCCGTCACGTTCAACTCGCGCGCAATTTCCGGCAGGCTCTTTTTCGTGCCTTTGTAAGGCATGACCGAAGTTCGGGAAATCACGCGTAGCGAGCCGATCCCGGCGAGGTCAGTAATCAACTGGTCAGTCATTCCATCCGCGAAGAATTCCTCGGATGGATCGCCGGACAAATTGTCGAGTGGCAGAACCGCGATCGAATCCAAGCGTGGGGCCGCACTTGTATGCCGGGGCATGGTGCGGGCCAGCCAGAAGGCGGTGCCTATGACGAATGCCGCAAGGATCCCCCCAGCCCACATTGCCTGAGATGGCGGGCGCTTCGATTCGGCAGACGCTCGGCGGGGCTCCTCGGGATGCGCCGCAGGAGAAGGAGACACGGCCTCCACGGTCTCAACCGGCGCGATGAACCGGTACCCCCGGCGCGGAAGCGTTTCAATGTATCGCGGCATCTCGGCAGAGTCGCCGAGCACCTCGCGAAGGCGCGCAATCGCATTGTGAAGACTGTGGTCGAAATCGACGAAGGTATCGGCCGCCCAAATCTGTCTCCGCAGCTCCTCACGCGTGACCACGTCGCCCGCGCCATTTAGCAGCGCGGCCAGGAGCTGCAGCGGTTGACCCTGCAGGCGCAGCCTTACGCCGTGCTTGCGCAGTTCGCCCGCACGGGTATCCAGTTGAAAATCGCCGAAACGGAATCGCGGGGCGCCTGGTGGAGAGGTAGGCATAGCAGGGCCAAAAGAGTCCGCGAAGCTTACCACATTCCCTTGTTGACCAGCGCAGGGTTTTGGTTATGGCGAGAAGGCCTTTTCCTTCAATAGGTTGAGGATGGAGATAACTTTGGGAAGGGATGGGGGTAACAGGGATTGACTCTGTTCCTAGTCGGCAGCGAGAGTGGCCGTGACATTGTGCTCGCCAAGCAGCGTAGCCAAAACCCAGCGCTGAATTCGCGGGCGGATTGATTAAGGAGAGGAAAACCATGACGAGCCCATTCGTGAAACTCGGTTTCGCTGTTGCGTGTTTTCTTTTTGTGGGAATGATGGACCATGACAAACCTTCAGTTCCCGCACAGGTGGTGGCTTTAGACGAATGCGATCCCGCAACCTTTAATGCTGCAAACGCTGCTGGGCCGGGTTTCTGCAAAAACGTGGCGCTTGGAGCGTCCACACAGTTTTCGACGTTATTTACAGAAGCGCAGGGAGGAAATCCCGATCGGAAATGGGATTTCGAACCCGACACGCTCACAGTCGACGAAGGAACCCCGATTATCGCGGTGGACCAGGGCGGCGAGCCGCATACCTTCACGGAGGTGGCACAGTTCGGTGGCGGTTTTATCGGAGGGCTCAATGGGCCAAACGAGACGACCGTTCCTGAATGCGCTGGTGGCTTTTCAAGAGTCGAAGTAGCCAGAACGCGCATCCTGCAGGGCAGCCAACGCCAGGTGACGGGCCTTTCGAAAGGTGAACATCTTTTTCAGTGCTGCATCCATCCCTGGATGCGCATGAAAGTCGAAGTCAAATAACCTCTTGTCGAACGTGCGCGTTCAGATTGTGGCCCCAGCCGTTGTGGCAGCACTTGCGGGTGGCAGATGTCGTGCTTAGTGCGACGGTTGGGGCCATAGGATCAGGTCAAGGGTCCAGAGCACGAGCAAACTGGAAGTTACCGGTTCCTCCGCCGGATTCGTGCGGGGAGGCACGCTTTTGTTGAACTGGTCCGGCCTCCTTTCCGGTGGTCGGCTACGGGAGGGAACGTCAGGGGAGTCTGGTGTGCTTGGCAAAACATGTCCGTTCGGACGGGGGACCCCCCGTCGGGGATGTATTGCGCCGCAGCTTTGTCGTGAATATCATTGGTACCAAATGTCCGCATCGTCTGCCAGTTTTCCAAAAACAATTTGGGCACTTCTGTTTGGGCTTGTAGCGGGTTTCGCAGCGATCGTGGTTATCGTTCTCGGATGTATCTTTCTGGGATTAGTCGCCGGATGGGTGTTTGGTTTTTTGGGTTGGAAGCAATTGGGCGATCAGGCTAGCATAGCCGGACTATCTTCCATCTACTTCACCGTTCCCATCGGTCTTATAGTCGGGTTAATTGTCTGCTTCAAGGTGTCCACCAACCGTCGGCCGCAACAATCGGCGCCGCCAAATTCTAACTCTTGAAGTCGATTCTTGCGCGTAGCCTGTCCGCTGGATAGCGGTTGGATCGGAGAGATTCTCGAATGTTCCTACCCGTGGCGATTTGCGGGAGCAATCCTCAAGGAGGTTGCGGCTCCAGCCGGATTCCTGTCAGACTGTTGTAGGAGCATTTATGAACGAAGTAACCAGAAGGATAACGGAAGAGATCCTGGTTCGAGCGAACGAGGCAATTGGGCGCGGTGAAGCCAGAGGTCCAAAGCTTGACCAGTGCTGGAAAAGGATCGACAAATTGAACGGCGGAATCGTCGGTCCAAAGTCATGGGAACAGATAAAGAGAATCGCGGAGCGCTCTCTGGCGGATGGGAAAGAACCGGAAGCTTAGGATACACCCAGTGACTACGGCCAGTAGCGCCAAAATCCGTTTGACCGGTTGAGCTCGCAGCGTTACTCAGGCCTTGCCCCTCGACTCGGTCGCGGCCTGCGCCTGGTACTCCCGCGCGGTCGCTGCCGGCGACGACCCCAACCTAGATCGCCTCAAAGCTCTTTCTCAGGTCATGACACGCGAACAACTCGACCAAGCCAATTCTCCAATCTCTGCGCAATCTTTTGCGCTTCGGTCTGACTCCGCTCCTTCCATCCCCGCCGCACGCTACCTTTTCTCCGATCACTAACGCAGCGAGTCTGTCGCGAGGCCCACACTTGTACCAGCACGGCGGCAAGGCAAAGTCCGCGGAATTGCAGTCGTTGCCGCGAACCCGTCCGGAATAAACAGAATCGGTGGACGAATTGTCGCAGGCGTGGACATTTGGCTACAGGTCGAGGAGCCCCCAGAGCACAGCCAGGAATCATCCCGCAAACTGCGCGGCGTGGGGCGGCTGTGGCTGTGCCGCAGGACAGATTCGGAGGGCCGGGCAAACCCGGCCCAAGTACGGGCTAAGAGATTAGGGGCGCGGCATGGAGTCGGAGGGCGACATCATGCGGTCGGGGAGAGGAAGGTTGGTTTCGCGGACGGGGCGATCGACTTCACCGGGGCGGGCGGGGGATTCCAAGCCGTCGGTGAGGAGGAACCCCTCAAGGGCGATGCCGGCGGTCCAAACATTTTCGAGGGCGACGATGTATTCGGCTTGAAGGTCGAAAAGTTTGCGCTGCGATTCTAGGACACGGGGGTTGGCGGCGAGCATGAGTCCATATTTTTCGACCATCAGGGTGTAGGCCTTTTTTGCGCGTGGGAGCATTTCTTCGCGGTATTCGAGAGCCACGAGTTTGGCGTTGGCATACTGATCGGCGGCGGTAGCGGCGCGGTCGCGGAGAGTGAGGGAGACGCGCTGCTTTTCGAGATTGGCGCGATCGAGCGAAGCGTTCGCGGCGGCGATGTTTCCCTGATTGCGATTGAAGATTGGAATTTGCAGGCCGACTTCGGCGATGCCTTCCCAGCCTTTGGCGTGGTTAGCGGTGTCGAGGACTTCGTTGTTGTATTCCATGCCGCCGCGGAGTTGGAGATCGGGGATGGATTCGCGTTGGGCGCGGACGAGTTCGGCGGAGGCCCGGGCGGCACTGGCGTCGGCGATGCGGTTGGCGGGAGACCGCGTGGCGATTGTATCGACGGCCTGGTCCTCGTTGAGGTCGGGCCAGTTGTGTTCGAGATCGCCGGAAACGGTGGAGAGGGGAAGATCGGGGCGGCCGAGAAGCGCCGTGAGGGAGCGCCACTCTTCGCGAAGCGTGTTTTCCTGCATGCGGGCGGAGATGCGAAGGCGTTGGGCGTCCACTTCGGAGTCGAGGACTTCAGATTCGTCGGCCTGGCCGGTGTTCGAAAGCTGGCGCTGGGTGTCGGAGAAGCCTTGCTGAATTCTGGCCAGGTCGCGGCGGACGTCGAGAAGTTCCTGGGCGGCGAGAACGCGGAGGAAAGCGGTCTTCACGGAAGTTTCGACGCGGATTTTCTGTTCCTGGGCTTCGATTTCGGCGAGTTGCGTTTCTTTGGAGAAGACGTCACGGCTGCGGGCAATTTTTCCGGCAGTGACGATGGTTTGCTGGACGAAGAAGCCTTGCTTGCCGCCGCCTACGGAGCCGCCGCGAATTTCATCGCCCGTGTAGGCGACGGTGGGATTCGGGTAGAGGCCGGCTTGCTGCTGGCGGGCTTTGGAGGCGCGGATTTCGGCTTCGGCCTGGTGCAGAGTGGGATTGGATTCGGCGGCGATGCGCTGGGCTGCTTCCAGGGTGAGGAGGGGGGAGCTGGAATTCTCCTGGGCGCGGCCGAGGTGGGGGTAGACGGGTTGGACGATTGGGATGTTCATGTGGTGGTGGTCCATTTGGTCTTGCGGCATGTTCATGGGTTGTTGCGCTAACGAGGGGAAGAGGGCGGTCGTGAGCAGGAGTGCTAGAGTGGCGAACTTTTCTGAGACGCGTTGCATTTTTGGACTCCGATAGAAAGAAGAAAGATTTAACGCAGAGTTCGCTCGGAACGCAGAGTGTGCAGAGAAGCAGGAGGATTTAGGAGCCATGGTGGTGCTCCTCGGGTTTGGGGGATTGGGAGTTGCGGATTAGGGATTGGATTTCCTCGTATTTTTGGTCGGGGAGGACGCGGACCATGGTCATCATGCCCATCATCCCGGCGCTCCAGTTGGCGGGGAGGCCGTGGGTTTCAGGTTTCGTGACTCCTTCGGCATTGTCCATGGCCATTTCCATGAAGGCGTCTTGCGGGAAGCCGGGGACGGAGTTGGCGTTTCTGGCGATGGGGGAGTGGTGGACATGCTCGACACCGATGGCGTTGGCAAGAGTCTGCATTTGGCTGAGGGCTTTGGCGTCGCTGGTGCTGGCGGTCTGGATCTGACGGTTGCCGAGCAGGTCCATCATGCTGTTCATCATGTGATGGGGAAGGTGGCAGTGGATCATCCAGTCGCCGGGATATCTGGCTTCGAACTCGACGACTTTGGCTTGCGCGACGCCAACAAGGACGGTGTTGGTGGGATACCAGGTAGATTCAGGAGCGCGGCCGCCTTCGGTGCCGGTGATGACGAACTGGTTGCCGTGGAGGTGGATTGGATGGTGGTCCATGCCGAGATTAACGAAGCGGAGACGAACGCGGCTGCCGAGTCGCGCGATGAGCGGCGTGGTGGACGGGGCGGAGAGGCCGTTGAAGGTGAGCCAGTTGAATTCCATGGATGCGGTGTTGGGAACGGTGTTGGACGGGAGGATGGCCCATTCCTGGAGGACGATGGCGTAGTCGTGATCGGTGTGTGGGGCGTAGGCAGATTGCGGATGGGCGATGAAAAGGCCGAGGAGGCCGATCATTTCCTGCATGGCGCTGTGGGCGTGATAGAAAAAAGTGCCTTCCTGGTGGACGGTGAATTCGTAGGTGTAGGTTTCGCCTGGAGCGATGGGTTTCTGGCTGATGAAGGGGACGCCATCCTGTTCGATGGGGACTTCGAGACCGTGCCAGTGCATGGAAGTGCTTTCGGGTAAGGCATTTTCGACGACGATGCGGACGCGGTCGCCCTGCGTGACCTGGATGGTGGGGCCGGGGCAGGAGCCGTTGTATCCCCAGGCGTCGATGGTTTTGAAGGGAGCGATTTTGCGCTTCACGGGTTCGGCGCGGAGGCGGAAGACTTTTATGGGGCCGTCGAGAGTGAAAGGGAGATCGGGGACGTCGGGAGTAATGACGGGGACGTGGGGACGAGCGTGGGAAGGCGCGGACTTGGTTTTTGTCGCGGCGTAATGGTGGGGAGGATTTTGATCATTGGGTGGGGTGCTTGCTGTTTGGGTGGCGTCGAGGCGACCGCTTAGACCGAAGAGGCCGGCGGCGAAGACGGCGGCCTCTTGAAAAAAATTCCTGCGAGAGCTGCTCATGGAATCCTCCGGGTAAATGGCCAGAACTGTTTGGATGTTTGTGAGACAAGGCCTGGCCATTGTTGGCCTTGTGCAAATTCCAATCGGGAGAAAGGGGAACGCTTAGGAAGAGCGAATCAGAGACGGAGAGGTGCGTTTAAAAGGACCGAGCCGGAATCGCCGGGAGAGGAATCTCGGATGGGGATTCGAACCGCATTTAGATCGTCGACTGGCGGGAAGGAAGGAACATTCTGAGTTGCGGAGAGCCGGGAAGAACCGTAACTGGAAGCCGCGGGGAGCAAACGTTGTTGCTGCGAGCGGAGAAGGGTCAGGAACGAATCGGTTGGTACGCAGGAGAGCGCAGGAGTGGGTGCGAGTGTGCGGAAACCATGGGACTCGGCGGAATGATGGTGACAGCCTGGGGCCGAGTTTTGATGCGAGTTCACTTGGAAGCAGGAAAACAGGGTGCAGCGTGTAGTGCACAGAGGGACGGCCAGAAGGCAGAGCACAAGGACCAGGGAACCGAACCGAGCGAATTCGCGATGTGCACGACCGAACACCGTTCTATTGTACGCGTACCCAGGTTGAAGTTGAGGTCAAAATTTGTTGCGAAAGAGAGCGTGATTGATATCGGGCCAAAATTCCTTGGCGATGTTGCTGGCGGCGTCCTGAACCATTTGGCTGAGCCAGCGCTGGTAGGTCTTCACCCACACGTTGGTATCCGCGGAATAGTAGGAATTGCTAATGCCCGAGGCTGCTCCGGCGCCGACGAACTCGGAAAGATTGAACGTGCTGTCACCCGAATCCTTTCTGGTGATAAGCAGACGGCTTACGGCATAGCCGGTGCGTTTGAAGAATCCCCCCTTGCCGAGTGTGTAGTAGCGCGGGTCTTCCTTCGTCAAGGTGGGGACGACCGCTTCCACCATGTAATTCTCGATAGTCCCGTCGGCGAAGGTGTGCGCAAAGTAGTTTCCGTAGCCGGAAGCGCCTTGACCAAAGGACGGCTCAGACTTTCCGGCCATAGAGACACCGGCGAGCATACCCTCGTAAATGAAGCTGGAGTAATCGAAGCTATCCTGAGTAGCCAACCAGAATTTTTCCTTGAAACTCTGAGGCGGCAAATAAGTGTTAGCGCTGACGGAACGGTAATTGGGGATGATCCACAGGATGCGCTTGGTCTGCTGGACGGAGTCATCGGGATCAACTTTGGGATGAGGGGAATCCACCTTCGCTGCATTGCGGTCCGTGGTGGCGGAAGAGCCGGACGAAGTCTTGGATTGGGAGGGATCCTGGGGGCCGGCCGATGCCTCCGGGCCGGGGGAGGATGGGGCCTGACCGTATTCGGAGTCGTCCATTCCGGCGTTTTCCTGGACGGCTGGATTGGACTGCAGTTCCTGGGCGAAGAGATGTGGGCCGAAGCCCACCCTGGCTGTCAGAAAAACAGCGATAAGAAATCTCATAAAAGATCGGCGTGACACTATCCCCCCAATTGGCTCAAAATTGACGATGGCGCGGCGGCCTAGAACGGCAAGCTTTTTTGCTGCGAACCGGCCCGCAACTGGAAAGTATTGGATTCATGAACAAGGCTTCGGGATGCATCGCTTCAGAGATTGGAAGATAGGGGACCCCAGGCCCTCCGCGAGGGGTTAGCCGTTGACTCCGGAGGGGGACGGAAATAGTATCGGCCATCGAGGAGTGTCCCATGATTCTCGATGTGCAGAAGAAACAGGCGACGCCAGAGATCGTAGTTTTGGAATTACACGGGCGATTGTTGATGGGAAACGACAGCCGCCAGGTGGAGTGGTCGATTGCCGAGCTGCTGAAGGAAGGGGCGAAGAAAGTCGTGGTGGATTTGCGGGAGTTGGATGCGATTGACAGCACGGGAGTGGGGATTCTGGTGATGTGCAACGCGAAGCTGCAGAAAGCTGGCGGAGTGATGAGGATTGTATCGAGCGACGGGATTGTGGAGAGCACGCTGCAGATGACGCATGTGGACCGGATTGTGAAGTTTTTCGAGACGGTGGAAGCGGCGAGCGAGAAGTTTGAGGCGGCGGCGGGGGGATAATGAGCGGTGAACGATCCGTTGGGAGATGGAATTGCGGACAGTTTCTACTGAAATGACGCGACGGCGGCGGCCTCGTCGTCATAGGTGGTGAAGAGATTGAGCAGGCCGACCATCTTCAGCGTCTGCATCGTGAATTTGGAGGGTTTCAGCAGGCGGATGGCGCCGCCGGCTTGCTTGGCGGTGGTGAGATGGCGGACCAACATGCCGATGCCGCTGGAATCAATTGTCGGGACGCCTTCGAGGTCGAGAATAATTTTGGAGTGACCCTGGCCCAGAAGTTCAGTGATGGTGGCGTTGAAGCGGTCGAGTGCCTGCCCCATGCTGAGGCGGCCAGCGAGCTTGACGACTTTGATTCCGTCCAAAGTTTTGGTATCAATATCCAACGTTGCCACCCCCTCGCGGCCGGGGATCGAGCTGTGTCCGCCGCATTGACACCCCAGTATGGCTTTGTTACAGTGCGCGGACAACTTAGATAATCTTGGGACAAAAAGCAAGAAAGGCAGCGGGCTGGTGACTTTCCCCCGCGATCCTGTCACCAGACGGAAGGTCGGACGTTGGCCAGCCAGGAACAAGAATCCGTCCTTGATCTCTTACCTCTCTCACTGAATTTGCTCGCGGAGCAGGAAGTTGTGCCTCGCGCGAAAGTGTTTGCGCGATTTGTGTCGGAGTTGATTGCCGATGCGGCGGTGAGCGTATATACGCTTGCGAGCGTTGACGAGAAAACGGTTTGGATTCCGCGGGCGACGGTGGGCGAGGCGAAGCTGCACGACGAGGAGATTCCGGCGGAGTCCGGGCTGCTCGGAATGGTGTTTGCTGGGAGCGACGCAATCAACCGGACGGCGGCGGAGATCAAGCGGGAAGACTATCCCCATATAGACATTCGAAAGTCACTGCTATCGCTGACTTACCTTCCGCTGGTTCACAACGAAAACCTGGTCGGGGCGCTGGAGATACTGGCGTTTGAGGAGGAGATTTCCGGGGAGTCTGTGGACGCTTTGTTGCCGGCGACAGAGGTGGCAGCGGCGGCGATCGCGACGGCGGGAGCGTACGAGGAGGAGCGGCACGGGACGATGACGTCGATCACACGATTGACGCAGCTCTATGACCTGGAGAAGGTTTTTTCATCGACGCTGGAGATGGATGAGCTGTTACCGCTTATTGGAACAAAGATCGCGGAAATTCTGGATTGCCAGGCGGTAAACATCTGGCTGATGCTTCCGGACGAGTCCGTGGAATTGATGCACCAGGCCGGGGAAGACGCAACGACATTTAAAGGGCAAAAGCTGAAGGCGAACGAGGGCGTGGCCGGAACGGTGTCGGATAACGGGGAGCCGATTTGCATCAGCGATGCGAGCGAAGAAAGGCTGGTGGAGCGGAATAAGGATGCTGGGGAGGCGAGAGTATTTTCACTGGCGGCGGCGCCCATACTGGAAAAATCGGCATTGGTGGGAGTGGTTGAGGCAGTCAACAAGCTGGATGGAAACCCTTTCGACGAAGACGACCTGTTTACGCTGAGCAATCTTGCGGAGACGGCGTCCACGGCGTTGCACAACGCGAGTTTGTTGCTGGCTGAGCGCAAGGTAGAAGTGCTGGAAACGCTGAACACGGTCAGCCATGAGATTACTTCGACACTGAATCTGGAGCGGATGCTGCAGACGATCGTGAACGCGCCCCAAGCGGTGATTCCGTATGAGCGGGCGGCGATTGTTCTTGAGCACGGCGGAAGGTTCAAGCTGAGCGCGGTGACCGGATTGACGCAGGTGCAGGTAGACCATCCGGATATCGCACCGCTCAATGGGATCCTGCAATGGGCTTCACTTTCGGAAGAAGTTATTCACGTGCGGCAGCACGGCGTGGAGATTGACGCCGAGCGGGAAGAGGCCAAGGCCAAATTCAGAAAATATTTCGAAGAGTCCGGGATGCGTGGATTTTACGCACGTCCCCTGAACGACGATACGGGACGCGTGGGAATGCTGTCGATGGAAAGCCAGGATCCGGATTTTCTGGGTCCCGCGCACCTGGAGATTGTGGAAGTGCTGGCGGGGCAGGCGACGGTGGCGCTGCGGAATGCGCAGATGTACAAGGAGGTGCCGTTTATTTCGGTGCTGGAGCCGGTGCTGGTCAGGAAACGCAAGTTCATGGCCATGCGGAAAAGGAAGCGGGCGGCGATCCTCGTGCTGGCGGGGATCGGATTACTGTTTCTGGTGGCGTGCCCGCTGCCGATGCGGGTGGATGGCGACGCGGTGGTGGCGCCGGGGAAGCGGGCGCTGGTTCAGCCGGAAGTTGAAGGAGTGATCGGGAAAGTGCTTGTGCGGGAAGGGGAACACGTGCAGCGCGGGCAGGTGTTGGCGGAGATGGAGGGATGGAGTTTTCGCTCGGCGCTGGCTTCGGCAGAATCGAGATTTGAAACGGCGATGCTGGAGATGAACAAGGCGCTGGCTTCGAACGACGGAACGGAAGCCGGGGTCCGGCGGGTGCAAGCGGATTATTGGGAGGCGGAAGTGGAGCGGGCGAAGCAAATGGTCGATCGCACGGAGTTGCGCTCACCGATTGACGGCGTCGTAGCTACACCGCACGTGGAAGATTTTGCGGGGCGGAAACTGGAGCCGGGAGATTCGTTTGCCGAGGTAGTGGATACGTCGCAAGCGATCGTGGATGTGGCCGTTGAGGATGTTGACGCGGGATTGCTGAAAGCGGGGCAGGGGGCGGTGGTCAAACTGAACAGTTACCCGACGCGGACGTTTCACGGGGAAGTATCGGTGGTGAGTCCGAAGGGAACTATCGTGCGGGATGGGGCAGTGTTTTACGCGCGTGTATCGGTGCCCAATGAGCAAGGAGCGATTCGGGCTGGGATGGAAGGACGCGGGAAGGTGCGGGTAGGCTGGTCGCCGTCCGGGTATGTAATTTTCCGGCGGCCGTTTATGTGGATCTATTCGAAAATCTGGTATTGGCTGGGCTGGTAGGAGCACGGAGAAGTCATGCGAAAAGAGTGGATATTGGTCGGGCTGGGGGCAGCTTTCCTGGCGATCGGATGTGGAGACGAAAAAGGGCCGGTGAGTGGCGTTGCCAATGCAGCGGCGCCGGCGGCGCCGGTTCAGCCGCAGCCGGCGACTCCGAAAGCCACTGAACCCGGAAATGCGTCGCTATCCGTATCGGGGCCGATCATTGTGGAGCATCAAGTGGACCTGACGGCTCAGCGGGACGGGATCCTTGAGAAGATTTATTTTGACGCGCCGGCGAGAGTGAGAGCGGGAACGTTGCTGGCACAACTCGATGACCGGCAGATCAAATCGAATCTGGAGGCAGCGCGGGCGAAGACGCGCAGTATCGCGGCGGACTTGAAGAACTGGCAGGCCGAGGCGGAAGTGTTGAAGTCCGATTATGTCCGGCAGCAGCATTTGATGGAGCTGGGGCTCACATCACAAGAGCAGTTGGAGCATGCCAAATACAAGGCGGAGTCCGACCAATGGGACATCCTGAGGGTGACGGAGACGCTCAATACCGCGAAGGAAGAGGAACACTCGCTGGAACTGGAGCTGGAGAAAACTAAAGTGACCGCGCCGTTCAACGGACTGATTGCGCGGCGTTATGTGCGCGAGGGGCAGAATGTGCCGAAGGGCGAACGGCTGTTCTGGGTGACCGCGGAAGCGCCGCTGCTGGTACGCTTCACGTTGCCAGAAAAGTTTTTCGGGAAAATGCGCAATGGGCAGACGGTGGAAGTTAACTGTGCCGACGCGCCGGCGGAAAAGCATCTGGCGAAGGTAAAGCAGGTAAGCCCGGTGGTGGATCCATCGAGCGGAACGTTTGAAGTGCTGGTGGAACTGATGGGTGACCGCGGTTCGCTGCGCCCAGGCATGACGGCCCTGGCGCATCTGGAAAACTCCCACTGAAGAAGCCATGAACCTGACGCGCGCACTGGAAGTGGCCCTGCCGGACATACCGGCGCGGAAGCTTGCGGAGAGCTATCCGCGGCTGGATCCGGGGACGACGTTCCGTGTGCACGTCGAGGGCGGAAAACCAATCGTGCGGGTGTATGTTCCGAGTATCGCGGGCATGTTTACGTTTGAGCAAGCGCAGTGGGCGCTGACGCAGTTATTTGACGGAAAGCGAAGTTACGAGGAGATCGCGGAGCTGTACTCGCAGCAAAACGGGATTCAATATGACGCGGAGACTGTCAGGGAATTTGGGGCGAGTCTCGAATCGAGTGAATTCTGGTACAAGACGCCGCAAGAAAAAAATGTCCAACTAATGCAATTGAGCCGTGAGGAAAGGAAGAAGAGGTTAAAGGGCAAGAGCATCTGGGCCGACCTCTCGGACGTGGATTTCCCGGCATTCAATCCAGATCCGGTGGTTACCTGGGTGCACGACAAAACGCGATTCATCTACACGCCATGGTTCACGGTTTTGTGCGCGATGGTGGTGCTTTTCAGCGCGGGGATAACGATAGCGTACTGGCCGGAGCTCTGGCAGGACACGGTTGATTTTTACACGTTCTCGAAACGGTCCTGGCTGGACGTATTCAATTACTACGTGTTGGGGATGTTTGTGGTTGGCGTGCACGAATTTGCTCACGCCCATGCCTGCAAGCATTACGGGGGGCGGGTGCCAGCGATGGGGTTCGCACTGGTATACCTCATGCCCGCGTTCTACACGGATACGACGGAGGGATTCGTCCATGGCTCACGCTATCAACGGCTGATCATCTCGTTCGCCGGGGTTTGGTCGGAGATGGTTCTTTATGCCATCGTGACGCCGATCTGGTGGGCCACGCCGCCGGACACTCTGCTGCACAACAGCGCGCACTTCACGATGATGCTGACGGGTTTGATGTCGTTGATCATGAATTGGAATCCGTTGATCAAGCTTGACGGCTATTACATGCTCTGCGATCTGGTGGGCATGGATAGTTTGAAGGAAGATTCAACGGCTTATGCCTCGGCGTGGGTCAGAAAGCACATCTGGAGACTTCCGGTAGAGGTGCCGTACATACCAAAGTCACGCCGGTTTGCATTTGTGTTTTACGCGCTGGCTTCGGGCATTTACAGCTACACCGTGCTGTACATTGTGGCGCGTTTTACCGGCAATTTTGTTCGGAATTTCAGCCCGGAATGGGGATTCATTCCAGAAATTGGCGTTGCCTTGATCATTTTCAGATCGCGTATTCGTTTACTGGTGAACTTTATGAAATTTCTCTATTTGGACAAGAGAGACCGTGTCGTGGCGTGGTTTACGCCAAAACATACGGCCCTGACCGCCGGCATCGTCGGGCTCCTGCTCGCTGTTCCCGTTTGGAGAGAGTCGGTGGCCGGCAGTTTTGTGCTGCAGCCGGTGAACCAGGCAGTGGTGCGAGCCCACGTAGCCGGAGCGATTACGAAGGTTTTCGTTCGTGAGGGAGAGGAACTGCAACAGGGCAGCCCGCTGGCGACATTGAGCAACTTGCCGCTGCAATCCAATCTTTCCGAGGCCCGGACGAAACTGCTTTTGGCCTCGGCAGAGGCCAAAAAGGCGGGGTTGAGCTATCAAGGGTACGGAAGCGCCCTTGTGGAAAGGGAGCGGTCGAAGAAGCAACTTGGACAGATATCCGACATGAATACCGCCCTGGACATGACCGCCCCCATCGAGGGAACCGTGATGACGCCGAAGGTTCAGTCTCTATTGGGCACCTATCTGAAACCAGGTGGTGAACTACTGGAAATAGCGGACCTGTCACGCTTGAGGGCCAGGATTTACATCTCGGAATTTGACCTCTACAAGATTCGAACTGGCCAGCCGGCAAAGCTGCAGTTTGAGGCGATGCTGCATCGAAGGGATGGAGAGGTGAGCATGGTCTCCGCCCGCCCAGCGGAAACACCGCGAATGCCAGCTGATGAAGTGGCCTCCGATACCGGCCCGGGACGCGTGCACCAATTCTATTGCGTGGATATCGTGATAATGAATGCCCAGCGCGATTTGAAGCCGGGGATGAGCGGAGTTGCCAGGGTTTATAGCGGTCGCCGGAGTATTGCGGGAATGGCTCTGGAGGAGATCAGGAATATTTGGGGCCGGAAGCTCTGGTAAAGGAAAATCTGGACGAAAAAAAAGAAGGCTGCCGGAGGCAGCCTTCTTCCAAAACGTATTAAAAGCAAGAAACTAGGCACGGGCAACCTTGGCGCGCTTGGTCATTTTGCTGCGCTTGGTCATCTTGGTCATTTTGGATCTCTTGCTGATGACGTGGGAGGCTTCAGGGGCTGGAGCCGAACTGGCTGCGTTGGCCTTCTTGGTGGTTTTCAGAGTGCTGATCAGGCTCTTCTTTTCGATAGACATGGCTGGGTAGCTCCTTATTTTTTTGATTTTGTCCCGCAGACACTGGCCAATAGTGCAGGTGACTGGCCAAAGTTGCGGGTGGGCGGATGAGGCAGGATCTTCGCAGAAAAGAAAGAACTTAGCAGGAAAGCACGATTGAAAGCGGGTGGCAGAGGGGGTGAGAATTTTGCCGGATGGTCAAAAATTAACCGCTGACGGGTAAAAAATTGACCACCTTCTTGGGCTCGAGCCGCGAAAGATTGGATCTCGTTCCCGGGCATGTCAATCGAGGTGGTGCTTGCGGCAGAGGTACTTCATTCGCTGGGGATCCACCTGGAGGAGTTGGGCGGCAGCGGTTTTCTTGCCGCCGGTGCGGCGCAGGGCCGCGTTCAGATAAGCGACTTCAATTTTTTCCATTTCGGCATCGAAATCCACGCCCAACTCGGGAATAAGGATAGCTTCCTGACCGCTGGCGCTGTGATGGAGCAGGTGCTGCGGCAAGTGTTCCGGAGTGATGACGTGGCCAGGGACCATGACGACTAGGCGCTGGACGACGTTTTCGAGTTCCCGAACATTGCCAGGCCAGGTGTAGTCCTCCAGGATTTCGAGGACTTCCGGCTGCAGGGTTTTGAGGGGCTTTTTGGCGGCGGCGCAATAGACGCGCAGGAAGTGGTCGACGAGAAGCGGGAGGTCGCCGTTGCGTTCGCGTAGCGGGGGAATAATGATGGGCACGACGTTGATGCGGAAGTAGAGATCTTCGCGGAAGCGGCCTTTGCGGACGGAGTCTTCGAGGTCTTCGTTGGTGGCGGTGATCAAACGAAAATCGATTTTGCGGGTGGCGCGGCTGCCAAGGCGCTGCACGGAGCGTTCCTGGAGAACGCGCAAGAGTTTGCTTTGCAGGTTGGGATTAAGAGTGGTGATTTCGTCGAGGAAGAGAGTGCCGTTGTGGGCCGATTCGACCATGCCGGGCTTGGCGGAATCGGCGCCTGTGAAGGCGCCCTTTTCGTAGCCGAACAGTTCGGACTCCATTAGGGTTTCAGGCAGTGCCGAGCAGTTGAGGCAGACAAAAGGGTGATCCGCGCGGTCGCCGCATTGGACAATGGCCTGGGCGACGAGTTCCTTGCCGACACCGCTTTCGCCGCGAAGGACCACCGAGGCGCCGGTGCCGGCAACGGCTTCGACGGCTTGATAGACCTTCTGCATCGCGGCGCTGCCACCAACCAGCCTGTGGAAAGCAGCTTTGCTTTCAAACTGCTGGAGAAGGCGGCGGCCCTCGAGTTCGAGGGCGCGCTTTTCGATGGCGCGGCAAAGGACGATTTGCAGTTCTGCGTAATTCAAAGGTTGCAGGAAGAATTCGTCGGCGCCGGCCTGGCTGGCTTTGAGAGGGATGGTGCGGTTGTTGGTCTGGGTGAAGGCGACGATGACGACGTCGTCGCGAATCTTGCGCATCTCAGAAAGGACATCAAGGCCGTCGCCGGGGCCGTCGCCGATGCAATCGAGGTTGAAGAGGATGGCGTGGAGATCGGGGAGCTCCAGGGCGGATTTGATTTCGTCTTCGGTGGAGGCGAGGGTGGTGCGAAATTGCGCGCCGAGGTGCTTGCGCAGTTCGGGGAAGAGCTGGTCGTCGTCGGTGATGACGGCGAGGGCATAACGTTCCGGACTGGCGGCTGGTTCGGGCAAGTGAATGGCTTCCGTGATTGACTGGGGATTATAGGCGAGCGCGGGGAAACGAAGAAGATCAAAGTTGCGAGGGCGGCCTCGCGCTGGGCGAGATCTCAGATGAGGGCGCAGGCGGAGTAGTCCGTGCTGGTTATGTAGCGGGCGCTGTCGGCAGCGGGCGACGAGGACACGTTTCCGTGGGTGGAGAAAAAGTGTCCTGACTGGTTGGGAGATCAGTGCGCGACAATTTTGCCGCGTATCACAGTAACGGAAGCCTTTGGCAACTGGAAGGCGCTGTCCGCGTCAGCAGTAATCGCGGAGCGTGCAGGCGGGCCATCGGGATCGGCCACTCCGCCAATGGGGTTCCCTGAATCGGAGTGCCACCTGTATTGCTCGGTGCCGAACGTAACGAAGCTGACGGGACCAGAGAAGTGTTTCTTCTCGTTGGGGGCGGCGCCCTGAAAGGAAATGTGCATGGTATGCGCATTTTCCTGATCTTTGTTTACAAGCATTACAGACCAATCGCCGTCGGGGCGCTGCAGGGTATAGGCAGTGACGAGCACGTGACCCGCGTCGTCAACGATGTCGCTGGCACTGGAATAGACATGGTGCTCGTCGTTGCCCGGCTGGGCCCACTCCTGGGTGATCAACTGACCTGCGAAATACTGGGAGGTGGGCTGCTGAATCTGATAATTCTTGTCCATGGTAAACATGCTGAATGTGCCAGGGGATGTATTGTGGCAACCCAGGGACTGCCCGAGCGGGATGTAGTGGAAATAGTAGACTGCGTTCCCCCCCGCTTCGAAGAAAGCGCCAACAAAGTCTGTCCACCAGAGAGCGGCAAAAATATCCAGGAATGACTCGTCATCGCCGGCGGCGATGTTGGTTTCCGTGATGAACATGGGAGTGCCGGGGGGCAGCCCATCGTCGCGCCAGACCTGCAAAATGTGACGCGTAAGATTCGCCTCGTCGTACAGTTCGCTCCACTGCAGCTTGCATGGCTCGAAAGGGTAATGCTCGAACGAAACAAAAGAGAGATCGCTCAAACGGTTGTGGGAGCGCAGGTAGTCAAAAAAGCGTCCCATCCAAGAGGTCTTGCCCTCGGCATTGGCCCAGACTTCGATGTCTTTGTTAACGCCTTCGAAAATCGGGCCCCCGAGCTTGAGTTTGGGGTCGACCTTGTGCAAGGCAGTGGCCCACTGCAAGTATAGAGCAGCATAATCCTCAGGCAAGGTGTGCTTGCCATCGGGCTCTTCGCCCATTTCGATGTATGAGATGGGATAGCCGCGTTTCTCTATATATTGGATTTCCGCAACTGCGTTCTCCGGTGTGTCGTAAAGCATGGCGACCGGGATCATTGCAGGAAGCCCGCGGGTGATGCCGCTTGTGTAGAAGAGGTCGAAACCAACCTGGTCTCCCTGCTGGTTGACCACGGTGCCGTCATGCCAGGGGTCGACTGAGGAACAATAGGTGTTTGTTTGCGCACGGTCGGATGTGTGGCGAACGACGTCGTGAAGGCGGCCATCGGCGGATGTCGTACCCAGGTAAAGCTCTTTGATCGCATATCCAAGGCAATTGCGACGATCGTCTGATCCGTGCGTGTCGCAAGTGCCAGACGATTCCGTCATCCAGATGCGCACCCAGCGCACTGGCAACGGAGTGCGGGAAAGCTGCAGGGTGGCATCGCCGCCCTTTCCATCGGTCACTTTGCCGCCGGGAAACGTGACCCATGAGCCTTTCGCGGCCTCTTCAATCGGATTCAAGCCAGTCCAGTATTGGACAAGATACTTTTTGGCGTAAGGGTCGGCCCACGCAATCCGGATGGCGCTGATTTCCTGGGGAGTGGCCAGATCCACGATGACCCACTGCGGATGAAGACTGTCATCCTCCCCGGTATAAGCTTTGGTCAGATAGGGATTGCTCTTCCAATAGGTGTTGGTGTCGCCGTCGGTTAGCCGCGAGTAGCCGCGGCCGTCGGGCTGGGAGAATCCGGCGTGGGGCAACGGATAACCAAAGGAATGTCGAATGAGCTCCGTTGGATTCGCGTCACCGACAAAGTAGCCTTTCTCGCCGGCGGCACTCCAAGTCCCTTTTGGATTCCAGTGCCAGGCTTCGACATACAGTTCTGTGTTCTGGCGATAGGTGACGGTCTGCCAGCCGGTGGAAAGGATTTGCTTGAGAACGGGCTCGGTGAAGACTTTGTCGGTGGCGGCTAGAGGGATGCGGTCGACGCCCGCGCCGAGGGCTTCGGTTGGACGGAAGGAATTCACCGGGTGGCTGATGTCCACGTGAACGGTTTGTGCTTGGAGCGAGGGAAGAACGCACGCCGCCAGTAGTAGCAACGTCGCCAATCTACAAAAGCGGCCGAACGGCGCGGCATTTACGAGTAGTCGCAGAACTCCGGAGGCACAAAAGCTCATGGGCAGGTCTCCTGGAACAAACGGATGAAATCTTCTAGGAAAGTCGACTGCACGGCGGGCTGCAGGCGGGGTTAGTTAAGTCTGCGGCGGCACATATTCTGCGCCGCCGCAGACCAAGTTCTGAGAGTTGCTAGAAATTCAGCTTGAGAGCCAACTGCAGCTCTCGCGGGTCGTTTACGGTGTACGTGATTTGGCCGTATGTGGGAGATCCAACAAGGCTATCAGGTCCGCCAAAGTGCGGATGGTTGAAGGTATTGAAGGATTCCGCGCGGAATTGCAGGCGCATCCCCTCGCGAAGGCTGTTCAGAGGGAAGTCCTTGAAGAGGGACATGGAGACGTCGCGTGCTCCCGGCTGACGAACGGTGGAAAGCGTTCGGGGGGCGCTGCCATCGGTAAAGTTGGCCGGGATGGCCAGGTTGCCTGGATTGGCAAAGTAGTTCCCACCGGAGGTGACAGTAGCCTGTTCGGGCGATTGCGAAGATCGGCCCAACGGACCAAGCAGGTCGGGCCGCTGACCATACGTAGGAATATTGCCACTATTGCAGAAGTTGATCTGGCAGAAAAGCAGGGGAAGAATTGGCCGCCCGTCATCGATGCGGACGATACCGTTTAGCTGCCACCCACCGACGATGACATTGAGGATGGGGTTCATGTTCCTGCCGAATTGCCTGCCATGGCCGACCGGCAACTCGTAGACGCCGCTGAATTGGAAGACTTGCGGAATGTCAAACACCGACTCCGCGCGCTCTCCACCCAGGTTATACGGATTCTGGACGCTAAGAATTGTGCCCGTGTTCAGGAATCCGCCGCCCAGGAATACGACGCTGTCATCCGTGGAGGAAGCATTATCAATGGACTTCGCGAAGGTGTAGGTGGCCAGGAACTGCAGGCCGTTGGAGAACTGCTTCTCCGCGCGAAGTTGCAGAGCGTGATAAATGGAGTTGGCGTATGGCGGAGAGTCGCCCTGGAAGTTGGTGTATTGCGGGTGCGGCAGAAGGAGTTGGAACTCCGCAACTTGGGGACCGCCTAGACCACTGGCTTGATTGCAGATGTAATGGGTTGGATCACACGCTGTCCCTGGAGGAAACAGGGCTGGATTGAAATAGAAGGGATTCGCAACCTGATTGTACAGAGCTCCGATCTGGGTCGGAGTCATGCCCGCGGTAGCGGATTTCGGAATGATGTTTTGATCGCGGAAACCACCGAGGTAGAGGTGCGTACCCTTCTTTCCCACATACTCCGCTTCCACCAGAATCTTACCCGGCAGTTCATGCTCAAGTCCGAGGCTCCAGCCCTGTTCGTAGGGAGTGTTTTGGCTGATCTGGCGGATGGGACCGACGGCGGCCGAGCCGATGTCATTGAAGGCTCCCAACGAATTGCCAGGAGCCGGAGCGACGCCACAAGTATACGGGGCAGTGAATGGGCACGAGGTGTTGCTGATCAGGTTCCAGGGAAGGGCGCGATCGAGGTTTGGGTTTGAGGACCTTAGGGTTGTGAGCCACGGAGGCTGGATGTTGTAGCCCTGGTAGCCCCAAGGTCCGGTGCCTGCTGCGCCGCTGCGGGGAGTGGAGTAGAAGATACCGTACCCGCCGCGGATCACAGACTGGTGGGGCAGCTGGTAAGCAAAACCCAGCCGTGGCTGGACATCCTTGTAGTCGTAGTAATAGTTATGACGGTCGCTGTTGCTTACAAACACTTCCGCCCCTTGCAAGCTGCCAAGGGCCGTCAGAGCTGAGCCGGAGATTCCGTCGCCCGACGCAACTGCGAGCTGAGCCGGGGTGAGTTGGATCGGTGCCGTAGCGGTCGGATTGAGCCAGTCCATGCGGTTAAAACGCTCGGTTCGAGGAGTGTTAATCTCATAGCGCAGCCCAAGGTTGAGGGTGAGTTTCGGGGTAACCTTGTAGTTGTCTTGAATGAACTCTCCGAATTGGAAGCTCTGTGTGCTGACAAAGTTGTTGAAGCCTTGCTGGCAGGGGGTGCAACCGCCAGTGCCCCCATTGAAAGAACCGACACCCAACAGAAAACTGGCAAGCCCGTCGCCGCCGGTTTCAACTCCGGTGGATTGGCCTGTCTGCGAACTGATTTGGGAAGTGCCGCTCTCATCGAAACCGAAGAAGCCGGAAGGCCAGCCTGGGTTCCCGTGGTTGATGCGGCGCGCCCGCCATTCGCTCCCAGCCTTGAACTCATGCTTCCCGCGTGTCCAATTAACAGAGCCCCCCAAATGGTAGGCGTCCTGTCCTTCTCTCGTAATGCTGAAATCCGCTGTACCGAGGTTGTGACCGGCATTCCCAGAGCTATAGCCGGCGATGGAAATCGAAGGAGTGGTGTCAAAACCGTTGTTCAGATAGGAGGGCAATCCCGTTTGGGCATAGAGCGAATTGAAGTTCGGAACAGTAGAGCCAACGCCGGGGAAGTGGTCGGATTCGCGAATATAACCGAAGGTCACGGTCATGATCACGCTGGGACTAAACGTGTGTGTTTCATTCAGTGCCAGTTGATATTGCTTCGTTGATCCTGGACCCCCGCTGCAGGGGTCCACAAATTCGGCGTCGGGGGTGTTTCCAAAACAGCTAAAACTGGTGCTGTCGTCCCTCTTTTGAGAATACCTTGCGCTGAGGAGGTCCTTGTCGCTGAAACGGTGGTCAATCTTTATATCGAATTGGTCTCTCGATTCGGTATTGAGCCCAGAGTTGATATAGTTGCCGCTGAAGAGGTTCGCCGTCGCCCCAGTGACGTTTGGTTCGGGAAACAACTTGAAAAGATTCGCCGCCACCGGATTGATCAGGTTTCCCGGACCTGCTGGAAGCTGGAACGGAGTGCCGTTCAAAGCAGGATTACCCGGGCTAGTGTAGGTAGCCAAGTTGTCAAAAGGGATAAAGTTCGTGCGAACTGCCCCTGGAGGTGCGCCGCCGGGGGGAGTGTTGCTAAAGTTGGCGACATAGGGGTCCCAAAGCTGGCCGGCTCCGGGGTTGCCAGGATTCTGACACATCCCGGTAGTGTCAAACGTTCCGCCCGCAAGCCCGCAAAGTTCGCTGAAGTTACCCAACGCCGGAACTCCATTAGGGCAGGTAACGCCGGGGGTGCTGGTATCACCCCGCATACAAGCCGTGGGAACACTAATTAGCCCTGAAGTGGCGGATGTATGTGCCCTAAGGCCTTCATAGGCGACAAAGAAAAAGGTTTTGTCTTTGCGAATGGGTCCGCCAACTGTTCCACCGAAATTGTTCCGCTTGAGCGCGGGAAGTGGCACGCTACTCGCGTTGTTGAACCAGGAGTTTGCGTCCATGACCGAGTTGCGAAAGAACTCATAAGCACTGCCGTGGAACTGGTTGGTGCCAGAGCGGGTGACGACGTTGATGATAGCGCCCACCGCGAAGCCGTATTCGGCGGAGAAGTTGGATTGTTCGACCTTAAACTCCTCGACGGAATCGACGGAAGGCGTGTAGAGCACGTTCTGGATGCCGCTGTTCTGGTCGAAGTTGGTGGCGCTGGCGCCGTCGATGAGGACGTCGGCGGTGGCGTTACGGCTGCCGTTGGAGTTGAAGTTGATGCCGCCTTGGGCATTCTTTGTACCCGGCGCGTCCGTTTCCGTGACCCCTGGCGCCAAGTAAGTGAGGTTGGTGAAGTTCCGGTCGACCAAAGGAAGGTCGTTGACGAACCTGCGATTGACGACTTGGCCAGTGGTGGCGTCTTCGGTTTGCAGGTGAACGGATTCCGCATTGACTTCGATTGTTTGCGAGGCACCGCCGACTTTCAGGGCGAAGTCGATAGAAATGTTTTGGCTGACATCCATGGTGACACCCATCTGCTCTTCAGTCTGAAAGCCTTTGGCTTCGACCCGAATTTTGTAGGAGCCGGGAGGGACGGAGCGAATGAGGTATCGGCCGGCCGAATCGGTGGTGGCGGGGAAGGGGTAGCCCTTGTTCTGGTCGACGAGGGTTACCTTTGCTCCGGGCACTGTAGCGCCGGAGGGGTCGGTGACGACGCCGGTTACGCTGCCGCTATAGAGTTGCGCTCGCGAGGAAAGCGGAAGCAGCAATGTGAATAAGAGGAGAGCTACACCAAAGGCTAAAGATGTTCTAACACGATGAATAGAGTCGAGGAAACCCATAATCCCCCCTGATATCGACAGCTGATTCGAGGACCGGCTGTCTTTAGAAAAGCTAAATACTGCTGCAGCACCTGACTGAACTACTGCTTAGGGGTGTCATTTAAATCGATTGAATAAGCGAAATCAGTGCAGGTGTCAAGTGCAAAAATATGCTGAAGGGAATTGGGTGACCGCCGGGGCTAGAGCGGCGGAGATTTCCATGGGCCGCGGGCTTGTTCGAGTTGCTCGGCTACGGCTAGGAGGAGTTCTTCTTCATAGGGTCGGGCGATCAGTTGGATGTTGATGGGGAGGCCTTCGGGGGATTGGCCCATGGGAAGGGAAAGACCTGGGAATCCTGCGAGATTTAGCCATTGGCAGAAGCGCATGGTGTCGCGGTAATTGTGGGGATCGTTGGGACGGTAGTTACCGGCGCCGTGCTTGAAGGCCGGTGCGGTGGAAACCGCTGAGAGAAAAATGGGGACGTCGCGGAGTTGGTGGAGGAGAGAGGCGCGGACCAGATCGCGGTCAACGCAGGCTTTCTGGAAGGATTCGAGAGTGACCTTTGATTCGACTTGCGTTGCTTCGAGATATGCCAGGAACATCGGGCTGAGTTCTGATTCCTTGCCGCTAGTGGATTGGCGAAAGAGATCGGCGATCGCCTGGCCGAAGAAAAACCACCATAGTTCGAGAGCCTGATCCAATTTTTCCAATTTGAAGGGTTCGACCCGGTGATTGAGATCGCAGAGAAGCTGTGCGGTGCAGCGCAATGTAGAGAGAGTTTCCGGTGTGGCGCGGCCGAGTTCGGGGTTCTCAGGAATGCCGATGCGGAGGCTGCGTAGAGCGGCTGCGGTAATTTCGCGCATAGGCACGGGTGCGGAGAGGGCGTCGCCGGGATCAGGACCAGACATGATGGCGAAGAGTGTGCGCAGGTCGGCGACCGTACGCGCCATGGGGCCGACGACGCCGATCCAGGCGAAGGCACCGCCGCCAGGAGGGAAGTGGCCGGTGGCGGGAATGCGGCCGGGGGTGGGTTTCAGTCCGCAGATGCCGCAAAAATGCGCGGGCGTGCGGATGGAGCCGCCGCCGTCGCTGCCGACTCCACCCATCGAGCAACCGGAGGCGATTGCGGCAGCTTCACCACCGCTCGAGCCGCCGGCGGAATACGCGGGATTCCACGGGTTGGAAGTTTTGCCGCTCAAACGGTTGTCGGTTTCATAGGCCATGAGGAATTCAGGTGTGTTGGTGTTGCCCAAGAGAATGGCGCCCGCGTCTTCGAGTCGGGAGACGAGGGGCGCGTTGGCCGCGGGGATGTAATCCTTGCGGAGAAGAGAGCCTGCAGGGCACGGCCAGCCGGCTACATCGAGACAGGATTTTACAGTGAGCGGAATTCCTTCGAGCGGGCGAGGCGTTTCTCCGCACGCAAACGTGGATTCGGAGTCGCGGGCCCGGGCGCGCGCGGATTCGGCGTCAATGTGCACGAAGGGATTCAGTTGGGGCTGAATCTGCTGGATGCGATCAAGATGCGTGGCGATGAGTTCGACGGGGGAGACTTCCTTGCGACGGAATTTTTCGCGAGTTTCGGCGATGGTGGAATAAATTGGCTGAGACATGGGTGAGGAAAGAAATGTAGCGGCCTGATTCGGATTGGTCAAGGCGAGTTGGAGAAGCCGACGGAAAGCCGCTATAAAATCGGTTGACGATCAGGGTGGCAGCCAAGACAATCGAACGGAACATTAAGGAAGTTTGTCGGCAGATCAGTCTTATTTGCGAGTGGCGGATCTGGAAGGATTTTTCCCGAATGAAAGCCAGGCACTGGGGTTTGCGGTGCGTCTATTGGATTCTCGGACTGTCGGCGTTGCTGCTGCCTGGATTGGTTGTGTTCGCGTCACGCCGGACCGAGGAGCCGTTCAGACAGAATGCGACGACTGGGAGCCAGAAGAAGACTCTGGCAACGGCTGCGCTTCGGTTGAATAGTTTGGGAGTGGCGTACCTGAATCAGGGGAAGGCAGCGGAGGGGCAGAAGTATTTTGAGCAGGCGCTGGCGACGGATCCGGGGTTTGCGGTTGCGAGGATGAATCTGGGGATCGCGTTGCGGGCGCAACAGAAGCTGGAACAGGCGCGCGCGGCCCTGGAGGAGGCGGCTTCGAAACTACCCGATGATCCAAACGCCTGGTACAACCTGGGGCTTGTGTATAAGGACGCAGGCGATCCGGCGAAGGCGATTGCGGCGTTCCAGCATGTGGAGAAAATTGTGCCGGGGGAGCCGGACGCATTTTACTTCGAAGGCTATCTGAATTCGCAACTCCAACAATATGACCAGGCGATTCCGGCGTTCCAGAAAGCGCTGAAACTTGCGCCGTATCACGCTTCGGCGCAGTTCGGACTGGCGCGGGCATTTCAGAGGAAGGGCGATACGGAAGCAGCGCGCGAGGGAATGAAAAGATTTCAGCGTATTACGTCGGAGCATCTGGGGATTCCGTTTGGGGCGGGGTATGGAGACCAGGGGAAATTTTCGCTGGCGGAATTTTTACCTGGAGGGGAGACCGGCGTTCCGGCGGAAATTGCGGTCGATTACGAAGCGCAACCGTTAGAAAAGCTGATGAACCTGGAAAAGAAAAGTTCGGAGGCAAGCGCGGGCAAAAACGGGGCATGTTTTCTGGACTTTGACGGGGACGGGAAAGCGGATCTGTTTCTGGTAGGAGCTGGGAACGGAAAGAGTGAATTGTTACACAACGTGGGTCGAGGGCGATTTGAGGATGTTACGGAGAAGGCGGGGCTTGGCGGAGTTGGTGGAGGCCTTGGATGTGCCACGGGAGATTTTGACAACGATGGGAAGACGGACCTTGCGGTTTGCGCGAGCGAGGGAGTGCGGCTATTCCACAACGAAGGCGGAGGGAAATTTGTGGATGTGACAGAGAAGGTGGGCATTCGCCGCCAAGCGGGATGTGTTTCGCCGACGTTTGTCGATTACGACCATGACGGGGATCTGGATCTGTATTTGACGTTTGCTGCTCAAGGCGTGGAAGGAAAGAAATCGCGCAATGTTTTGTGGCGAAACAATGGGAATTCAACGTTCACGGACGTTTCGGAGGAGACGGGGCTGGGCGTGGAGGCAACGGGCGGCGGTGCGGCCAGCACGGATTTCAACAATGACCGGGCAATTGACTTGGTGCTGGCCGGAGGCGCGAGCGGCGCGGACGTGTATCTGAATCCGCGGGAAGGAAAGTTTGTGGAGTTGCCCGCGATTGATTTCGCGAAGGAGAAGTTGCCGCCGGCCGTCGGAGTGGTGGCGTTTGATTTCAACAAAGATGGCTGGATGGATTTGGCGTTTACGCATGCTGGCGCACCGGGGATCTCACTGTGGCGAAATGTCCAGGGCAAGCGGCTGGAGCGAGTGATGCTACCCGAATTTGGCTGGACGCAGGGATCGGGAATTACCTGGGTGGACTACGACAACGATGGATGGCTGGATCTGGCGGCGGTGGGAGGGAGCGCGAACGGCGGAGAAATTCGTGTGCTGCGGAATCTTGGCGATGCGGGATGGTCGGATGTGACGAAGAAAGTGCATCTGGATGGAGTGAAGCTGAAAGATCCGCGCACGATTGCCGTGGCCGATCTGAAGAATGACGGGAGTCCGGATTTTGTGGTGACGCAGACGGGTGGTGAGACGCTGGTGCTGGAAAATGTCGGGGCGAATCAGAACCACTGGATCGAGATTGACCTGAAGGCGCTGAACGACAACAAAAGCAGCATCGGGACGAAGCTCGAGATTTTTGCCGGCGGGCTTTACCAGAAGTGGGAAATCGCTGGAGCTTCAGGATACCTGGGGCAGAACGGACCAGGGTTGCTCGCGGGGCTTGGCAAGGAAAAGGCCACGGATGTGGTGCGGCTGCTCTGGCCGACCGGCGTGCCGCAAGACGAGGTGAACCTGGCAGCCGGCAAGATTCAGGCGATTGCGGAGCTCGACCGGCGGGGAAGCTCGTGCCCGATACTGTTTTCCTGGAACGGGCGGGAATACGAATTTATTGCGGACATGATTGGACCGGGAGTCGTGGGGCACTGGGTGGCGCCGGGAGAGCGGGATGTGCCGGACCCGGATGAGTATTTGAAAGTTGCGGCGAAGAGCGTGCGAGAAAAGAATGGGCGATTGAGCTTCCGGTTTATGGAGCCAATGGAAGAAACGGTTTACCTCGATCAAGTGCGTTTGCTGGCGGTGGATCATCCGGCGAATGTGGAAGTGAATCCGAACGAGCGATTTGCCAGCGCGCCACCGTTTCCGGAGTTTCGCGTGATCGCTACGCAAAATGCGCGGGTGCCGGCAGGCGCATGGGACGACCACGGGAAGGATGTTTTGCAGTTGCTGGCGAAACGCGACCGGAAGTATGTGACGGAATTTGAAGGGCTGCCGTTTGCGGGATTTGCGAAATTGCACTGGATTGAGCTGGACTTGGGCGGGTGGGACGCGCAGAAACCGCTGCGGCTGCTGCTGGATGGATACACCGATTATTTCACGGCGACTTCGATGTATGCGGCGGACCAGGCGGGGATCAAGGTGATTGCGCCGTATGTGGAGGCGCAGGACGCGAAGGGAGACTGGAACCGGGTCGTGGAGGATATGGGATTTCCGGCGGGACTGGCGCGGACAATGGTGGCGGACCTTACGGGGAAAATTCCAGCGGGAACGCGACGCATTCGCCTCGTATCGAATCTGAAGATTTATTGGGATGCGGTGCGAATTGACCAGACGCCCCCGGTAGGAGGCATCAAGGTCGAGGAGGTGCCGCTCGAGACGGCATCGCTCGCTTACCTGGGCTATCCGAAGGAGATACGACTGCAGCCGGCAAGCGACACGGTGTACACGTATTCGCACCGCAGCCCCACAGGACCGTATGCGCGGGCTGCAGGAAATTACACTCGCTATGGTGACGTGAAGAATCTGCTTGGGGCGGCGGACGATAAATTTGCCGTATTCGGATCGGGCGAGGGCGTGGAGCTGGAGTTTGATCCGAAAGGATTGCCGGCACTTCCCGCCGGATGGACGCGCGACTATTTTTTCTATGCGAACGGGTTCGAAAAAGATTTCGATTTTTATGCCGCGTACGCGTTTACCGTGGAGCCATTGCCGAGGCATGGGCTGGCCTCTTATCCCTACCAAGCCGGGAAAGAGTATCCGCTGGACGACGAACATCTGAGGTATCAATTCGAATACAATACGCGCTCGCGATCAGATCGCCTTCCGGGAAACTTGCGTTACACCTATACCGCGCCGAAGTGAGGAGCAGCCGATGGGGAGAACGGGGATCGTCACGATTCGGGACGTGGCGCGGGAGTGCGGGTACTCAGCCTCCACCGTTTCGATTGTGCTGAACGGCGCGCCGTTGTCGCGGTACATTCCCGCGGATACGAAAGGAAGAATCGAGACCGCGGCGAAGCGCATGGGGTACCGGCCGAATCCGCTGGCTCGATCGCTGCGGAGCCAACGGTCGAACATTGTTGGGGTGATGGTTATCGACATCACGGATCCGTTCTGCACGCCGATCTTGCGCGGGCTGGAGAACGCCCTTTATCAGGCGAGTTATTTGTCGCTACTGGCGGATGCGCACAACGAACCGAACCGGTTTGAGCGATATCTGGAAATGTTACTGGACCGGAGAGTGGAAGGGCTGGTGGTGATCGCAAACTGGCTGGTGACCGACATCAAGCTGCTGGCGGACCTGACGGAATGCCAGGTGCCGACGGTGATCGCCGGGCGAAGTTTTGAGAATCATTCGGTGAGCACGGTTTCCGTGGACAACGAAAGCGGCGCGAGCATGGCGCTTGAGCATCTTTACCGGCTGGGGCACCGGGAAATTGCCTTTTTGCGCGGGCCGAAGGCGCTTTCAAGCAGCGGTCAGCGATGGAAGGGAATTCGCGCGTTCGCACAGTTAGTGGGGTTGCAACTGGATTTGAAAAAGATTCTGGAGCTGCCAGAGTCCCTGGATCCAAATTCGAGTTTTGAGGCTGGGGCGCAGTTGACCGGGGAATTGCTCAGGCAGGGCAGGCCGTTCACGGCATTGATGGCTTATGACGATGTGACGGCCTTGGGGGCGTTGCGCGCGCTGAAGAAAAAGGGATTGCGCGTGCCGGAAGATTGCTCGGTGGTTGGATTTGATGACGTGGCACAGGCGAGTTTATCGGTGCCATCCCTGACGACCGTGCGGCAGCCAATGGAAGCGATGGGCAGCTTGAGCGCGGGAATGGTGCTGGACGCAATCAAAGCGATGGATGAGAAGCAGGACGTACCGGTGGTGCGCCGAAAGATTCCGGCGGAACTGGTGGTGAGAGAATCTACGAAGGCTTTGAAATAATAACTGAAAATAAAGAATGGAAAAGAGAAAAGCGTTAACACCCCGATCAGGTCGGGGTAAACGCCGGCCGCAGGGGAAGAGCACAGAGAGCACAGAGTGGAGCGGCAGCTATTTGGGAGTGGGTGCGAAGGCGTCGGGGGGATCCAGATAGCCTTGTTGCCAGAATGCCTCACCTTGCAATGAGCCTGCGCTGAAGTTCTCTATATTCGCGGAAGTTGCGGCGGCGATGCCACCATCGGCGGCGTCAAAGATTACCACCACACCTTCAGGCGTGGGGTTTCCGGCGGATGCTTCACGGAGGCCTTTTTCAAAAAGCGCGAGACAATAATTGAGGCGGGCGTTTGGACCCGTCTCTTTCGGATTCTGGGAGAGCGGTTGCACAGTAAAAATTCTCACCTTTTTGCCCTTGAGCGGCGCCCAGTCGCCGGGAAAATCTCCAGTCTCTTCGCGTTCGATACGGAAACCGGTGAATTCTTCTTCCGGGCCGGCCGCGGCGGACGGCAATCTGGCAGCGAGGCCTTCGGGCAACTCGACCGAGTTTCTGCGGACAAAACCGCGCGAATCGCCGGAAATGGTGATGTGAATCCACTCCGCTTCCTCGTCCAGGAATTCAAATTCATCGTTGGCTGCAGCTTCAAAGAGCACGCGCGAGTTCTCCGTATTTTTTGCATAGACAGGGGTGCGGGGTTTCTTGACGACGATCAGATTTCTCGGATGAGCCTGGGTGTGCTGGAGTTCCTGGAGATTCTGGAGTTCGGCGGTGAGTTGTTGAACGCGCTTTTCTCCGGCGACGCGTTGGTTGCGAAGTAAGGCGATTTCGTCGGGCTGCTGAGCGGCCTGGGGAAGCGGTGCGGCCATTGTCGCGGCGGCTCGGGCGCCGGAGAGATCAAGCTTGGGTTGCGGCGCTTGGGGAGAATTAAGAGCCGGGGAGACCGCCGAAAGCGGTTTGCCGGCAAGTTTTTCTTCGAGACGATCAAGAAAATCGAGTTCGAGGCGGCCATTGGAAGGCAGCACCTGGTAGCCGGATTTAGAGATGTCGCGATCGGCGTACCAGGCGGTGATTTTCGCAGAGAGGCGAACGATGGTGCCTCCGGCATCGCCGGGGAGCAGTTCAACCGAGAATTGATAGAAGCCGCGTTCGTAACGGTCGAGCGGCTTGTCGGGCGTCGCGACAAAGCCATCGAGCACAGGAAGTTTCTGTCCGGAATAAGCTTGCAGATCTTTGAGCGCCTGCTCCACCCGGGCGCGAGGCATGTTGAAATCTCTGGCGTAGGGGATCGCTTGAGCGGAAGTCTCGCGGGCGAAACAAGTCAGGCAAACAAAGCAGAGCAGGATTTTTGTAAAGCGAAGCGTGGAAACGTTCAAGGCAACTGCTCCAGAAATTCCTGGGGGAGCCATCCGCGCTGACCATCGGGTGTCTCCACTCCCAACCAGTGAGGAGTGACGATCAAGATCACGACGTCGGTGAAGGCGGAGAGGGTCTTGAGAGTGGCGGCGGACTGGAACGGAGCGGCTTTTAAGTCGGCGCCGGGAGATTTGACGCGGCGCTCGAGCTCATGGTGCAAGGCGCTGACCTGCTGTTCGAGATCTTTTTGGACGGACTGCGCATTGCTGATACGGGAGGTTTCGTCCTCGCGCTGGTGAATCACGGATTGGCGAACGAGTTCGGCGCTGGTCTGGCGGCGCCTGGCGTCGGCGGCCTGTGCGGCGGCTTCCTGGAGAGTCTCAAGCTGATCCTTGATCTCTTTCATTTCGCTTTTTTCGACGGTGCCATCGGAGGGGTGAAAGACACGGTGTGCCGTCTCCTGATAGATGGCGTCAATTTTGACGCGGGTACGATTCGCGTCCACGGGAATGAGGACAAAACGAACGGCGATGGTGCCCTGGTCCCCCGACTCCAGAAAATGACGCGGCGCGATGGCGTTTTTGCGAATCTTGAAATAGACATCGCCCGGGCCTTGCCAGAGATCGAAAAGAGGAGTGGAGGCAACGGCTTCCGCACCGTTCAAAATTGGCTCCTTATCGAAAATCAGCGTGCCATGGATGACTTGATCGTGAACGACGAACTGCACAGCCTGGCGAACCTCTTCGAGCGAGCCGAAAAATTCGCGGACGAGTCCGGGAGTGGTGAATGTTTCCTTTGCTATGCCAGCTCCGGGGAGGAGCAGCATCAGGGCCGAAATTGCGGCGACGCGAACGGAGTCAGAGGGCCGAAAAACCGGGTTGCGCAGGACTTTATTTCCAATCCACATTTTTGATCTGCCTATTGTGTTACTCCCAACGCATGGGTCGTGTCAAATCCACTGTGAAGCGGGCGAGAGTAGATGGAGGTGTAACAGTGCGGTACCAGAACTTCATTTGTAAAATATTTTTCAAATGATTGTAAGAAAACTCTTGCATTCTTAGCGCGAGAGGGAGTAGCATCCGCAACGGTTCAGGGACTGAAGGTCGCGCATCGCTCTCTTGACGGAGAGGCAAAGCGCGGTTTTCGGAAGTTGGTTTGGAGCGATTTGGCCAAATGTGGGAGTTGGCGCTGTGGGAGCGCCAGCGATCTGTTTTGCCTGAAGCACTCTTTCCAAATACCCTTCACCCAAACTGAACGCGATCTGGTCGCGTTGTCTACTCAGCGTTTCACCGAACGTAATTGAGGAGGCAGTATGGACGTCAGGGGTGGTAGTGGGGTGAATCGGATTGCGAAACGTCCGGTAAAAACTCTTTTTTATGTTGCGGCAGTCCTCGGAATTTTTCTTTCGACCTGCAGTCCAGCCAACGCCCTTCCCGCATTTGCAAGAAAATATGGCATGCCATGTTCCTCGTGCCATGAGGCGTGGCCGAAGTTGAGCCCGTTCGGGCAGCAGTTTAAAGACAATGGGTATCAGATGGGGAACGACCGCGATGCCCCCATATTCCAGCAGCCTGCATACTGGCCGGTAACATTCCGCATCACGCCGATCTGGCACCGCGAAAGCAACGACAAGACACAGGTCGATGGATCGAACGGAGTGGGTGGAAACGAAGCGACGGTGACTACCCATGGCTTCGACTGGAGCGGCCTGGACTTCCACACGGCGGGGACCCTCGCCAATAATTATTCGTTCTACGTTCTTCCGTCGTCCGACAACACGGCTGCGTTCCACTTTGAGTCTGTCTGGGCACGCATTGACAACATTGGGGGAAGCTCGTGGATCAACGTCAAATTGGGCAAGTTTGAGCTCGACAACCTGCTCTCCGAGAAGCGCATCCTGACGCTCACCAATGTTTCCGGCGTTTACACGAACTATCACTTCCAGCCCGTGGGAGAAGCTTACAAGTTTGGAATTGGCGACAACCAAGTGGGCGTCGAATGGATGGGGCATTCGAAGAATGACCGGACGCGTATTTCTGCCTCGCTGCTCTCTTCCAGTGACGGCCAGCCCAGTGTCCCGAACAGCCGTGCGTACAACGGGTATTTCGCGGCCAGCCAGGCGTTTGAAGTCGGGAGCCTCGGTTTGCAGCGCGTGGGCGGGTTTGCCTATATCGGACAGGCACCTACGTACTTCCAATTCACCAACGGCGGGCCAACGGCCGGACTTCCCGGCACGGGTATCGGGAATAAAGGATTCCAGCGATACGGGTTGATCGGCATGTGGTATGTCAAGAAGTTTGACATTACCACGATCTTCTTCCACAGCCACGACAGCGCCTATTTGGGAACGAACACGCCGTCTGGCGGACCACTGAATCCAACCGGCGCGCTGCCAACTGGAGCGCAGGCACCGACATGGAACGGCGGACTTTTCGAGAGTCACTACAATTTCAACCCGCAACTTATCCTGATTAATCGCTACGAGTTGGTGCGCATGTCCCAACAAGCTCTCAGCACAAACCCCGGAAACCTGGGGAACGCTGATGTGCTGACGTTTGGCGCGCGCTACTATCCGTTTATCTCGAGTCGCGCAGGTTTTGCCTATCACGGGGAGTACGCCATTATCTGGCAGAAGGGCGTGTCTCCGGTTACTGCCACGAACCAAACGACCAGCAGCTTGCTGTTCGGATTTGACTTCGCATTCTAAGGGGAAAAAATCATGCGGAGACTGCAAATTACGAAAATTGTCTTGATTCTCGCAATTGGCATCGCGGTCCCGTTTGCTGGCTTCGGGCAGCAGATGGAATCCCACATCGGAAACCTTACGGGGCATTCCGAGGCCGGGCGGCAACTGTATTATCGCTACTGCTGGGGGTGTCATGGAGCCCGCGGCAACGGCGACGGCGAAAACGCGCCCTACTTGAACATCCTGCCACGCAATTTTGTAATCGGGGCGTTCAAGTGCCGGTCCACGCCGACGGGAACGCTGCCGTTGGATTCGGATCTGTTCAGTACCCTGAAGCGCGGAATTAACTTCACCAACATGCCGAACTGGTCCGCCTTGACGGACCAGCAGCGCGCCGACCTGGTTGCTTTCATCAAAACGTTCTCGCCTCGTTGGAAAACCGAAAAGCCCGGCGATGCAATCCAGGTTCCGGCGGAGCCCGCGTTGTCGGTGGCTAGCATCAAGCACGGCAGCGAATTGTTCCAGAAGCTGGAGTGCTGGAAGTGCCACGGCCAGGAAGGCCGCGGCGATGGGCCTTCCGCCTCCACGCTGACTGACAGCAACGACCAGCCCATTCGACCCTACAACTTTACTTCCGACAACCGTTCAAAGTGCGGGAAGACGAACCAGGATCTCTACAAGATTTTCATGACCGGTCTGGACGGCACGCCGATGCCTTCGTTCGCCGACGTGATCAAGCCGGAAGACGCGTGGGATCTAGTGCACTTCCTGCGCACATTGCAATACAACAACAAGAGCCCCGAGCTGGCCTTGTGGCTGAGCACCAAGGAAGGCGCGGAAATTGTAAACGCCAAGAAAGTACAAAACACCTACACCGGCTCTGGAGTGAAACCGTAATTTGAAGATTCAAGTTTGGGAGGAGGATTCGAATGAGTAAGAAGCACGTAGTACTGGCAGGAGCCGTGATGCTGGCAGCTTCGGCTGTTGCGTTGGCCGGACCTGCAGGTGGCACCGTCAGCGGCAAGGTGACCTATGAGGGTACGCCAGCCAAGATGAAGCCGATTGATATGTCGAAAGAACCGTCTTGCCAAAAAATGTACACAACCCCGCCAACGGTGGAAACAGTCGTGACTGGATCGGGCAACAGCCTTCAGGATGTGGTTGTCTACATTTCCGCCGGGGCCCCGGACGATGCAGCGCCGTCAACCGCGGCGGTTTTCACCCAGAAGGGTTGCCGGTATATTCCGCACATCCTTGCATTTCAAGTCAATCAGGAAATCAAGATCGTGAATGAGGATCAAACCTCGCACAACATCCACCCGCTGCCGAAGGTGAACCGCGAGTGGAACAAGTCCCAGCCACCGGGAACGCCGCCGATCAGCGAGAAGTATGACAAGGCCGAGTTTATTCCCGTGAAGTGCAACGTGCATCCGTGGATGCATGGAAATTTCGCGGTGCTGAAGAACTCCCACTACGCCATAACGGGTGACGGCGGGGCGTTCAGCCTGGGGAATCTGCCTCCCGGCAAGTACACGGTGACCGCTTGGCAGGAATCCTACGGCGATCAATCGCAGGAAGTGACCATCAGCGGCAGCGAAACCAAAACCGTCAATTTCGTTTTCAAAGCCAAGCCCTATTGAAATGGGGCTTGGTAGTTTCTTCTGCAATGGTCAGCGGTTTCGGGCAAGCGCACCTAATGCAATAGATTGCCCTTGAAGCGGGCAAAGGTGGAGAACTATGGGCAAATTTCTTGCAGTAACTATCATTGTGATCGCAATTGCTTCGGCAATTCCGGTGGTGATGCATACCTGGGAGCCGCCCGCGGATATCTCGACCCATGGGCACCTGATCGACAGCCAGAGGGATGACACCATGATCGAAGCGGGTGTGTCGTTCCTTGCCGCGCAGATTCTGCTGGCCATATTCATTTGGCAGTTTGCTGGATCGAAGAGAGAAGGAAAGAGGAAGACTTTCCCGGGCGGAGCCAAGGGGCTGGTGGGCGCTGCGCTTGTTCTGGTCGGAGCGGAAGTACTGGCGCTTGGAGCGTTCGGCACGAAGGCCTGGGCGACCGTATATTTCACGCCGCCCAAAGCAGATGCGATGCCGATTCAGGTACAAGCCGGACAATTTGCTTTCTACTTCCGCTATCCCGGACCGGATGGCAAGTTCGGTCCGATCCATCCCGAAATGATCAATGAAGGGACCCAGAACCTGTTCGGTCTGGATCCCGAGCACGACGTCGAGTCGCGGGACGATATCGTGACGGCGGAGATGGCCATTCCCGTGAACAAGGAAATCCATCTGCTGATGCACGCGAAGGACGTGAGCCATTCTTTCTACGTGCCAGCGCTGCGTGTCCACCAGGATTTCGTGCCGGGACTGGATTTATCGCTGCATTTCACGGCCACCCAGGTCGGAAAGTACGAAATTGTCTGCTCGCAGTTGTGCGGGCTGGGCCATTACAACATGAGGGCGTACCTGGAAGTAATGTCGCAAGCGGACTTTGATGACTGGCAAAAAAAGCAAGCAGCCGCGCAGTAGAAAGGCACGTGAGGTCAGATGGGAGCAGTCTCCGGCGGTGACTTCTATTTTCGGGTGAGGTGAGCAAATGCACGAAGTATCAGCAGCCCCAGCAGCGCATCATGGCCCTCCGACGACATTTATTCGGAAGCATGTTTTCAGTACGGACCACAAAGTCATCGGCATCCAGTATTACCACTTGGCGTTGGTGGCGGTGGTGGTGGGCATGGTGCTGTCCTGGCTGATGCGCATTCATCTTGGATGGACCAATGCGGCGATTCCGGGACTGCAGGCGCTCTCTGCAAACGGCGCGCCCGGTGGAGTGATGACGCCGGAGTATTACCTGCAGTTAATGACCATGCACGCGACGATCATGGTCTTCTTCGTGCTGACCACGGCGCCGTTTGCGGCGTTTGGAAATTATTTTCTGCCCATCCAGACGGGCGCGGAAGATATGCCGTTTCCGCATTTCAACATGATGTCTTTTTGGGTGACACTGACCGGGTTCCTCGTCCTGGTAAGCGCCTTCTTTGTGAGTGACGGTCCGCCGCTGGCCGGCTGGACTTCGTACGCGCCGTTGAGCGCGATCGGAAAAGCGGCAGGGCCCGGACAGGGCGCAGGGCAGGTAATCTGGGCGACAGCACTGGGCATTTTCTGCGTCGGACAGTTGCTGGGCGCGTTGAATTTCATCTCCACGGTGCTCGATATGCGGTGCAAGGGAATGACCTTGAGCCGCTTGCCGGTCAGCGCATGGGCTTGGTTCATCACCTCCTGCATGGGGTTGACTGCCTTTGCCGTACTGATGCCGGCGTGCATCCTGCTGATTCTGGATCATGTGGCGGGGACGAGCTTCTTTATTCCGTCCGGTCTGGTGATCAACGATCAGCTGATACCGCATTCCGGCGGGTCCACACTTCTGTGGCAGCACCTGTTCTGGTTCTTCGGGCACCCGGAGGTGTACATCGCCATCGTGCCGGGGATGGGGATCGTTACCCATGTCCTGGTCACGAATATGCGGCGTCCGATGTTGAGCATGAAGGCGATTCTCTATTCGATGTGGGCGCTGGCGTTTTTGAGCTACATGGTTTACGGGCACCACATGTTTGTCAGCGGAATGAATCCGTTTTCCTCGCTGGTGTTTTCGTTTCCAACACTGATGATCACGATTCCCTCCACGATTGTGGTGCTGATCTGGATCGGGAGTCTGTACGGTTCGCAACTGCGGATCAATACGGCGTCGCTTTTTGCGCTGGGGTTCATTTCGATGTTCGTCAGCGGCGGGGTCAGTGGGTTTTTCCTGGCGCAACCCTCGATCGATATCATGCTGCACGCCACATACTTTGTGGTGGGTCACTTCCACATGGTTATGGGCGTAGCGGCCATGTTCGGGATCTTCTCCGGAACGTATTTCTGGTTCCCGAAAATGTACGGACGAATGATGGATGAGACGTTGGGGAAGATTCACTTCTGGCTGACGTTTGTGGGGACGTATTGCATCTTCATGCCGTTCCATTATCTCGGATGGGCCGGCAACGTGCGGCGCTATGCGGCGTTCACGGACGATTACCTGAAGCCGCTGATCCCGCTGCACCAGTTTATCTCCGTCGCCGCGCTGTTCACCGGCGCGGTGCAGCTGATCTTCATCTACAACTTCATCAACAGCAGGTTCCGCGGAGCGCCGGCCCCGCCCAATCCATGGGAGGGAACGTCGCTCGAGTGGATTATGCCTTCGCCCCCGCCCTGGAACAATTTCGGCGGCAAGGACCCGGTGGTTTATCACGACGCGGAACAGTACGGCGTGAAGACGGCGTCGGGCGCGGACTACATCATGCAGAATTCACCGGAGCAGGCTTTGCCCGGCGGGGATGGCGATTGATCTCGGACACAACGGACGCACGAGAGGAACGGTGTAGAAAAGATGGCGACCACATTACCACCTCCGAAAGCTGGAGAACTGGAGCAGCCGGAAAGGCCTGGAAACGGAAGCACCGGCAATGGCGGCTGGCAGAATCTGGTGCCGGCTGACGGGAATCTCCGGACGATCGAAGAATACTCTCCGCCGCCCTCGAGCAGCGCCATCTGGGTGGGCATCGCGGCGATTTGCATGTCCTTCGCGGCGTTTACCAGCGCGCTGATTGTCCGACAAGGGGCTTCGAACGATTGGCGGCACATTACGTTGCCGTCGATACTTTTCCTGAGCACGATGCTGCTGGTGGCGAGCAGCGTCACCCTGGAGGTAGCGCGGCGTCGTGTCGCGGCCCATATGGGAGGTCTGACTAGCCAGGCCGTGAGCTCGAAACTGTGGCTGTACATGACCCTGGGGCTCGGTCTCCTATTTGTGGCCGGGCAGTACATGGCGTGGCTGCAATTGAGGTCCGAGGGGCTGTACCTGGCGACCAACCCGAACAGCTCGTTTTTTTATGTATTCACCGCCTTGCATGCCCTGCACGTAATGGGTGGCTTGGCCGGGCTGGGCCGCGTCATCCGTAAACTCGGCCTGGGGACGCTGCGGCGGAGCACCCTGGATGCAACTTCGATCTACTGGCACTTCATGGGCGCGCTGTGGATCTACCTGTTCCTGCTGTTGTGGATGAGAATTTAACGAGTTCGATCATAGGAGGCGCCGTGAGTCATCCTGACGTAGCTTTGGGCGGACACCATGCACCCGCAATGGAGCCCTCGCCGTTTGCGATTCCCGCGATCAAGCTGGCGATGTGGCTGTTCATCATTTCCGACATCATGACGTTCGCGGCGTGTCTGGTGGCCTACGGATTCCTGCGGAATGCGACGCCAAACTGGCCGAGGCCGTACCACTCCTCAACGATCATCAGCGTGCTGGTGATGACGGTCATCCTGGTGACCAGCAGCCTGATCATGTTGATGGCGGTCCGAGCCGCGCGTGCGGGGGACCGCGCCAACGCCTTCCGATGGACGATGGTGACCTTGGCGTTGGGGATACTTTTCGCGATCCTGCACGTTCGTGAATGGTTCGGCATGATTGGTCAAGGCGTGACGTTGTCGACGAACCCGTGGGGCACAGGCCTGTTTGGGGGAGCGTATTTCAGCGTGACCGGCATGGAACTCTTGCACGTGATTGCGGCGCTGATCGCTCTCCTGATCATCGGCCTGGGCTACAAGAGCGGACGCTATGGGGCAGCGCATGTTGAAAACTGCAACCTGTTCTGGCAATTCATCAATATCGTGTGGATGTTCGTCGTGCCCCTGGTCTATCTGATGGATATCGCAAGCTGAAGATGGGCAAGCCAGTAAAATTGAGTCGCGGAAAGGAAATCTGATTATGAGCACAGCTGGCGAACAGGGCGGACTTGGCAAATACATCGTCGTTTACCTCTGCATGCTGGCAGTCACGGGGATCGAAGTGGCTATCGCCGGCAGTAACCCCGGCGGAGCTCACCTGCTTCCGATAATGCTGATTCTCGCTTTCGCCGGCGCATTGCTGGGGGTTCTGTTTTTTATGGGTCTGGCGGCGGAAAAGCGGAGCCTGATTCTGTTTGTCGCGGTTTTTACCCTGTTTGTCATGGCGACAATTAATTATGGCTGGACCGACAGCTTCCGTGTTCTGATGGGTGTGCCGTACGCAAAGTAGACTGTGGCTTGGAGGGAAGGGAACACAGATGAAGTTCGAGAAGACGTTCCGCATGGCGAGTGTCGCTTTGACGGGGCTGGTTCTGGTGGTTCTCGCTCCGCCGGCGTTTTGCCAAAGTTGCGCTCTTTGTTACACGCAGGCTGCTTCATCAGGCTCCCGAATGATCGAGGCGCTGCGCAGCGGGATCCTGGTGCTGATCATTCCTCCGACGCTGATGTGGCTGGTGATTGCCGCGATTATGTATTCCAAACGGAATCAGTTTAAACGCGCCGACAAAGCGGCTGGATCCAACCCCAACTGGTAGCGAGCCGGGGAGACAACTGCACGCCCCGGGGTCATGTACATTCAAAGGATGAGAACCTTCCCGCCTCGCCGCGTTTCTAACTTGGATTTCAGCTGGAGTGGAATCTTCCTGACAGCGCTTTGGACAGCCGTCTCGCTCGCGGGCGTTGCCGTGCCGGCTCAGGATCAGGGGCCGCCGCCACGGCCGAAGAGCCATCATGCGCCGCTCATGCTTCCACTTGGCCAGTTCTATGAAACGCCAGACCCGCTTCCTGCCGGCAAACCAGGCGAATTGATCCGGGCCGAGCAGGCGTACGAATACCACCTCTCCTATGAAGCTTCGACATTTCGCATTCTGTACCATTCTCTTTCTGCGCAGGGGAAGGATGTAGCCGTATCGGGCGTGGTGCTTGTGCCAGACGGCGCGCCACCAGCGGGGGGCTGGCCGGTCATCGCCTGGGCGCATGATTTCACGGGGTCGGCTCGACAATGCGCGCCGTCGCTGCTGAAAAACCTGAATGAAGGGCCTCTGCTCTCGATGTACGCGAGCCTGGGATACGCCGTCGTTGCCTCCGACTACGCGGGGCTAGGAACAAACTTTCCTCATGCTGCCTTCGATACCCGGTCGAACGCCATGGATTTGATTTTTGCGATCCCGGCAGCGCGTGCAGCTTTGCGGCAACTCGGGCAAAAGTGGGTGGTGGCGGGGTATTCTCAGGGAGCGAGCGTAGCTGTAGGAGTGGCAGAAGCTGTTGGTGAAATTGGCGATCCCGATTACCTGGGGGCTGTCAGCATTGCGGGGGTCGCGGAACCGAAGGAGATGTTTGAGCGATTCGCCAACCGCCCCGAGCACTCCATGCTGGTGTTTCTGGCGCAGGGGGTGAAGACGGTTTACCCAGCGTTTCGAATCGAGGAGATCCTCGCCGAGAAGGTGATTCCGCTTTACCAGTACCTCAGCCATGACTGTGAAGCAGGGTCAGGCCCGCAAGTGAGCCCGAATGAAATGCTGAAGCCTGGCTGGGAGAAGAACCTCGACATCAGGAATTTCTGGGAAAGGAACAGGCTTGGCGGGAGGCCAGCGCATAGCCCACTGCTGGTAATCAGCGGGGAGGCCGAAACTGCGGTTCCGGCGGCGCTCACCGCAAGGGCCGTGGACCAACTGTGCCAGCAGAAAGATCGGGTGCTGTTTGTTAAATATCCGGGTCTCGACTCAAGCGGCGTCTTGGGAAACTCAATGAGCGAGCAGCTTAGTTGGATCAAGGCGCGATTCTCGGGGCTTCCTGCTCCCAGCAATTGCCCCTAGGCTGCGGCGCACTCGACTGCGAAGAACCCCCGAGTGCACACATAGACCGCTACTCCCAGGGCTTTAAAACTGGCTTCACTCGTTGACTTGTTCTGGTCGGCCCCATAGCATACCGCTCGGTGAAAGAACATCCGAACAAGCGCAAGCAGTCGCATCCGGCGCCGTTGAACGCTCTAGAACACGCGCGTCCGGGCGGGATCTCGACATTCATGCGGTTGCCGCACATCAGCGACCCGGAGGAGCTGGATATTGCGCTGGTGGGGATTCCGTTTGACGGTGGCACGACGTACCGGCCGGGAGCGAGGTTCGGGCCGAGGCAGGTGCGCGACCAGTCAGTGCTGATTCGTCCGTGGAACCCCGTGCTGCAGATCAATCCGTTTGCAAAATATCGCATCGCGGACTTCGGCGATTTTCCAGTGAACCCGCTGTCCATCGAAGACACCTTTCGGCGCGTCGAGGAGCACATGGAGCCCCTAATAGGCGCAAGCACTCGGTGCGCGGCCGTCGGAGGGGATCATTCGTTGAGCTTGCCGCTGTTGCGCGCTACCGCCACAAAATATGGGCCGGTGGCGGTGATTCAATTCGATGCGCACAACGATCTTTGGGACGAATATTTCGGCTCGAAGCTTTCGCATGGCACACCGTTTCGCCGGGCGATCGAAGAGGGACTGATCCGCGAGCGCAGTTTTCTGCAAGTGGGCTTGCGCGGGCAGGTGTACGGTGAGGACGATTTCGATTTTGCCCGGAAGCACAAGGTGAGCATGATTACCGCGGAGGAGTTTCACGCCGGAGGAATAAAGGTGTTCCAGGAGGAGTTGCGCGCGTTTCGAGGCAAGCCGGTGTACGTCACGCTGGACATTGATTGTGTAGACCCGGCGTACGCTCCGGGAACCGGGACGCCGCAGGTGGGCGGATTTACGAGCGCGCAAATGCTGGGACTGCTGCGGGCGCTGCGCGGACTGAAAATTGTCGGTTGCGACCTGGTGGAGGTTTCGCCGCCGTACGACAATGGTGGAATCACCTCGCTGCTGGCCGCGAATCTGCTTTACGAATTATTGTGTGTATTTTAGATGACCGGCCTCGCGCGGAAGCTGAGCCTTTGGAATTACTTCGCGCTGGGATTTGGGACCATGATCGGCACAGGCTGGGTCATCCTGATGGACGACTGGCTGGGCCGCGGCGGGCCGCTGGGGGCGATGATCGGGTTTCTGATGGGCGGGATCTTACTTTTGCCCATCGGGTACATATACGGGCAGTGGGTACGGCGTTTGCCGGATGCGGCGGGCGAGGCCGCGTACACCGCGCAGGTGTTTCCGCCGTTTGTGAGCTACCTGACGGGCTGGATGATGTTGCTGGCGTATTTCATAGTGTGTCCATGGGAAGCGGTGGCGCTGGGGAAGCTGGCCGCTTACATTTTCCCGCAGCTCGATACGATTGCACTTTATCACGTGGCAGGGCAGCCTGTGTTTTTGTCGCGGCTGCTTGTTGGCATTGGCCTTACGGCGTTTCTTTCCTACGTTAATTACCGCGGGATTCGGGCGAGCGCGGTTTTTCAGAACTGGGCTACCTCCTCGGTGCTGGGGGTATTCCTTCTTCTGGTCCTTATCAGCGCGCATGGCGGCAGCCCAGCGAATTTCAAGCCGGTGTTCAGCCATTCGTCGTTGGTGTCCGTCTTGTTGACGCTGCAGATCGTGCCGTATTTTGTGACCGGATTTGAGTCGGTGCCCAAGGTGGCGGAAGAAGCGCATCCGGGTTTTCCGCCGGGGAATTTTTTCAAGGCCATCGCGATGGCGCTGCTGGTGGGCGCGGGATTCTACGTACTGGCGGTGGGTGCGGTTTCGTTTATTGCGCCGTGGCAGGGACTCCTGGGCAAGCGATTTGCGACAGCGATTGCGTTTGAGCAGGGAACGCATTCGTTGTGGCTGGTTCGGCTGATACTGGGAATCTCGCTGGTGGCGTTGTTTCAGGTATTCAACGGGAATTTCGTGGCGTCGTCGCGGTTGCTGTTCGCGTTTGGGCGCCGGGGAACTATTGCTCCTGCGTTCGGAAAGATTCATGCAGTCAATCTGACGCCGACGGTAGCGATATTGGCGGTGGCCGGGGGAACGCTGATTGGGTTGTTGCTTGGAGACTCGCTGCTGGTGCCGGTGACGGAGGTTGGATCCATGGCGGCGGCGCTCGGATGGTTTGCGGCTTGCATTTCGTTTTTCTTCGTGGAGCCTCGCGCTGGATTACGCATCGTCGCCTTGTTGGGGATGATTATTTCTGCGCTGCTGATCTTGATGAAACTGGTGCCGGCGGTTCCGGGGCACTTCACCGGCGCGGAATGGATTGCACTGGGAATTTGGCTGGCGATTGGCCTGCTGCTCCGACGCCGGGCGAAAACAGTCGCGTGAAGCGCGTCGTGTATACTTTTGAAGACGCCTTTAGGGCGCAATTCGAATGATCCCTTACCTTCATATTGGCCCGTTACAACTTCCGACATTTGGCTTGATGGTAGCGCTGGCGCTGATTTCCGCCGCATATGTCCTGCAGGCGGATTTCGACCGGCGCGGGATGAATGCCGACGCGTTCACGATGATCACGGTCGCGGGGCTGCTGGGAATTCTCGGAGCTAAGCTTTACCACCTGCTAGAGACCCCTGCGGAGTTTTTTGCGAGTCCCGTACCTCTATTGCTCAGTCGCTACGGATTCGCGTGGTTTGGCGGATTCCTGGGCGGATTTGGCGCATTGCTGGTGATGAGATGGCAGGCGAAGCTGCCGGTATGGGAATTTCTCGATGCATGCTCGCCGGCCGCTTCGTTTGGGTACGCGATCGGGCGCATCGGCTGCTTTCTTTCAGGCGATGGAGATTATGGCAAGCCGACGTCGCTGCCGTGGGGGATGAGCTTTCCGAATGGCGTGGTGCCGACGACAGAACGCGTGCATCCCGCGCCTTTGTACGAATTGTTGATCTGGAGCGCGATCGGATGGCTGCTGTGGCGATTGGGTGCAAAGTTTTTGAAACGACCTGGACATGCGGGAGAAGTGTTCTGCTACTACCTGATTCTGACGGGAGTCGCGCGCTTTCTGGTAGAGATCATTCGAATTAATCCGCCGTGGATCCTGGGACTGTCCAACGCGCAAGTGGCCAGCGCGGCCTCGGTGATTGCAGGCTGCATTCTGCTGTGGCGATTGAAGTTGACGCAGTCTCCATCCCAGTAAGGGGTGCGCAAGGGGGTGACCTTGGCACCCTCGCCGTTCCTTCACTTCAAACGAGCGGTATCCCAGGCCAGTTTGTAATAACGTTGTTTGGATTTGATCCGTTCGGAAGCGGTGAACCTCGAAAACAGCGAATAAATGGTCCATTTGCGGAGGATACGGGCGCGATCCAGTAAATAGACGGCCCTGGCATGAACAGGCCCATAAAACTTTTTCAGGTAAAGATTTCTGCTCTCATAAAAGGACGAAATGGAATTTGCGGAGCCCGATTTCCCCCCAAGATGGATGATGGTCGCGCCGGGAACGATGAAGCACTGTACCCCATTGTTTTTTAAGGTGTGAGCGAGCGCAGTATCCTCGTAAAAGAAGAAAAAATCCTCGTCAAAGAGCGCCGGTTGGGGAATCACCGATCTTCGAATCAGGAAAAATGCACCCATCACACCCTCGACTCTGAGCGGGGCGGTTGCTCTTGCTATCTTCCGCTTCTCGCGACTCGCCAGAAGCTTGGCAAACCAGTTGGCATAAATGGAAAAAAGTGAGGCCTTGAATACCATTCCCTGGTTGCGGCCGTCCTCATAAGTAATCCGCGGGGCGCTGACTCCTGCATCGGCCCGTTCTTCCAGAAAGTGCCAAAGAGCGATCAACGCGTCGCGGTTGAGAATAACGTCTGTATTTGTTACACAGACGTATTTACTGGCGGTCGCAGCCACTCCCCGGTTGATGCCACGGCCGTAACCAAGATTTTCACCGGTCTGAAGATATTGTATTTCCGGGCGAGATTGCAGGAGTTCCTGGGAGCCGTCCACTGAGTTGTTGTCCACAACGGTAAAAGTAAAAGTGAACGGGGCGTCCAGGTCACTGAAGAAGCTGGTCAAGTTCTTCATGCATTCCAACGTGTTGTAATTGACAGTTACGAACGCGATGTCCACCGGCATGCGAGATGATTCCCGATCAGTAATGGGCGATTGGGTCACGACACTGCGAAATGTAACATAGCTCTGCGGGGAACCCACGCGTGGCCAGTGCCCGCGTTGCTGTTCTGCGGCGAGATCACGACTTCGGAGTGGCCAACCTGAAGCTTGGCCACTACAGGGGCGCGAGGCTACTCGAGCATTTGGCGGAGAACGTATTGGAGGATGCCGCCGTGTTGGTAATAGGAAACTTCCTCGGGTGTGTCCACGCGTGCCATGGCGGTGATTGTTTTTACGGCGCCGTCCAGGCCTTTGGCTTTCACTGTGACCTGTTTCCGAGGGGTTAGGGAAGCTACACCTTCTACATCAAAAACTTCGTGACCGGACAGACCCAGGGATTCGCGGTTCTCGCCGGGCTTGAATTCCAGCGGCAAGACGCCCATGCCCACCAGGTTGCTGCGATGGATGCGTTCATAACTTTCGGCGAGAACGGCGCGAACGCCGAGGAGGCGCGTGCCTTTGGCGGCCCAGTCGCGCGAGGAGCCCGAGCCGTATTCTTTTCCGGCGATGACGAACAGAGGCACACCTTCTTCGCGGTATTTCACCGCGGCGTCGTAGATGTAGAGTTTCTCGCCATCGGGCAAGTGGAGCGTCCAGCTGCCTTCGGTGCCGGGAGCGAGCTGATTGCGCAGGCGGATGTTGGCGAAGGTGCCGCGCATCATCACTTCGTGATTCCCGCGGCGCGCGCCGTAGGAATTGAACTCGTGGGGCTTCACACCTTTGGCAATCAGATATTTCCCGGCCGGCGAATCCACGGCAATCGAGCCGGCGGGAGAAATGTGGTCTGTGGTGACGCTGTCGCCCAGCACAGCCAGGACGCGGGCGCCGCGGATATCGGCCAGCGGCCAGGGCGTCTTGGGCATGTTATCGAAATAGGGCGGCAGCTTGATGTAGGTGGAATTCTGCTCCCACTGGTAGAGATCGCCTTCGGGAACGGGCATCGCTTTCCAGCGGGCATCGCCTTCAAACACTTCGCTGTATTCCTTGCGATATTGCTCGGTGGATACGGCGGCACGAACCGTGGATTCGACTTCCTGTGGGGTCGGCCAGATTTCGCGCAGATAAACGGGCTTGCCGGCCTTATCCGTGCCGAGTGGCTCGGTGGTGAGATCGAGGTCCATGCGACCTGCGAGCGCGTAGGCGACGACGAGCGGCGGCGACGCGAGATAGTTGGCGCGCACGAGTGGGTGAATGCGGCCCTCGAAATTGCGATTGCCGCTCAATACCGCGACGGCCAGAAGATTATTTTCCTTGATGGCCGCGCCGATCGAATCGGGCAGCGGCCCGCTGTTGCCGATGCAGGTCGTGCAGCCGTAGCCAACAAGATTGAATTTCAATTTGTCGAGATATTGCGTGAGGCCAGCAGCAAGCAGGTAATCGGTCACTACCTTGGACCCGGGTGCGAGACTGGTTTTCACCCAAGGTTTGATGTCCAGGCCACGTTCGACAGCTTTCTTGGCCAGCAGGCCCGCGCCGAGCATCAGGGACGGGTTCGACGTGTTGGTGCAGCTGGTGATGGCGGCAATCACGACGGCGCCGCTTGAAAGATCGAACGTATCGCCGTTGTTTTTGACCTGCACGTGGGTTGTGCATGCACCTTCCACCACTTTTACGAAGGATGCTTTTGCATTCTTGAGTGCGACGCGATCCTGTGGGCGCTTTGGCCCAGCGACGGTCGGCTCGACGCTGGCGAGATCAAGCTCCAGCTTGTCGCTGAACAGAGGCTCGGGGGTCGTGTCGGTGCGGAACAGCATCTGCTCCTTGCAGTAGGCTTCGACGAGAGCGATCTGTTCGTGGGAGCGCCCGGTGAAGTGAAGATAGGCGAGCGTTTCGTTGTCCGCCGGGAAGAAGCCCATCGTGGCGCCATATTCAGGAGCCATGTTGGCGATGGTCGCGCGGTCGGGAACGCTGAGCGTGGAAAGGCCGGAGCCATAAAATTCCACGAATTTGCCGACGACCCCTTTCTTGCGGAGCATTTCCGTGACGGTTAGGACGAGATCCGTGGCGGTGGTGCCTTCCGGCAAGCGGCCATGCAGCTTGAAGCCGACGACTTCCGGCACGAGCATTGAGAGCGGCTGGCCGAGCATGGCCGCTTCGGCTTCGATGCCACCAACGCCCCAGCCAAAGACGCCGAGGGAGTTGACCATGGTAGTGTGCGAATCGGTGCCGACGAGCGAATCGGGATAGGCTTCGACGCGATTGCCGTTGGGCATGGCGCAAACGACGCGCGCGAGGTATTCGATATTCACCTGGTGGCAGATGCCGGTATCGGGTGGAACCACCTTAAAATTACGGAAAGATTTTGCGCCCCAGCGGAGGAATGCATAACGTTCAATGTTTCGCTGGAATTCGAGCTCCGCGTTCAAGCCGAAAGAGTTCGCGCTGCCGAAATTGTCCACCTGCACAGAGTGGTCGATGACGAGTTCCGCCGGGAAGAGCGGATTGATCCGCTTGGGATTGCCGCCCATTCTCTGAACCGCTTCGCGCATCGCGGCAAGATCGACAACCGCGGGAACCCCGGTAAAATCCTGGAGCAGCACGCGCGCAGGCATGAAAGCGATCTCTTTTTGCGGGCCGTTGGGAGTCCATTTGGCGAGCGCGGCGATGTCGTCCTTGCGGACGAAGCGGCCGTCTTCACAGCGAAGGAGATTTTCGAGCAGGATGCGCAGGGAAAAGGGAAGCTTGGAGAGATGGCTGAGTCCCTTCGTTTCGAGAACTTCGAGACGGTGAATTTCAAAGGATTGCGCGCCAACATTCAGTTTGTCCCGGGTACCGAAGGAATTGGCAGCGGAGATCGTCATACCGAGGTCCTTTCCAGATTGCTTGAGCCTACTATGATAACCGAAATCACGACTCGCCGCGGAGACGCTATAATGAAGCGTTGTGAAGATACTGCTGATTTCAACGTATGAGCTCGGAAGGCAGCCGTTCGGACTAGCTTCACCGGCGGCGTGGCTGCGGAAACGCGGGCACAAAGTGAATTGCCTCGATTTGTCGCGGCAGGCGTTGAGCGAGCAGGCAGTGCGGGAAGCCGGGCTGATTGCGTTTTATGTGCCGATGCATACGGCCACGCGGCTGATGTTGGAACTGCTGGAGCCGGTTCGGAGGAGCAATCCCACCGCACATCTGTGTGCATATGGTTTGTACGCACCACTGGCAGCGGATAGCTTGCGTGCGGGTGGGATCGAGAGCCTGTTCGGCGGAGAATTTGAGCAAGCACTGGTGGATTTGGCGGAACACCTTTCCGGGCTTTCGGCGTTTCCGCAGATTCATCCGCTCGATTCGAATGTTTCGCTGGCGCGGCTTCGTTTCGTGACGCCGGATCGCTCGGATCTTCCTTCGCTTGTGAATTATGCCCATCTGGTGATGCCGGTGGGGGAGCACCGGCTGGTCGGATACACGGAGGCATCGCGCGGGTGCAAGCATTTGTGCCGGCACTGCCCGATTGTGCCGGTCTACAACGGCGTGTTCCGGATTGTGGATCGCGAAATTGTGCTGGCGGATATTCGCCAGCAGGTGGAGGCGGGAGCACAACACATCACGTTTGGCGATCCGGACTTTTTCAATGGCGTGGGCCACGCCGTGCCGCTGGTGGAAGCGCTGCACAGCGAATTCCCGCAGCTTAGCTATGACGTAACAATCAAAGTGGAACATCTGCGAGAGAACGCGGAACTGTTGAAGACGTTGCGGGACACGGGTTGTCTTTTCATTGTTTCGGCGGTGGAGTCTCTGGACGATCACATTCTGAAGAAATTGCAGAAGGGGCATACCCGGGAAGATTTTTTCGGTGTGGTAGAGGAGTGCCGCCGGGTGGGGATCGCGCTCCAGCCGACGTTTGTGCCGTTCACGCCGTGGACCACATTTGAAAATTATCTGGACCTGCTGGCGCAACTCCGGCGATTGGAATTGATCGGAGCGGTGGCGCCGATCCAGTTGGCGATCCGGCTGCTGGTTACGGCAGGCTCGCGATTGCTGGAAATCGAAGAAGTGCGCAACCGGATCGGTCCGTTTGATGCGAAGTCGCTAATCTTTCCCTGGGAACACGGCGTTCCAGGAATCGACCGGTTGTCTGAAGAGCTCGAGGACATCGTGTCGGCGGCGGAGAAATCAAAGCAGAGTCGCGCCGCAATTTTCGAGAAGATCTGGCGCGCTGCGAACCGCGCCGCCGATCGGCGCATCGAAGAGAAGGATTTGCTGGTGCCCGCCACGGCGACAGGCGTGCCGTACCTGAATGAGCCCTGGTATTGTTGAGCGGAGCCGACGCGGGACCAGTTGGTCCCCATCACCAGAGCGAAGGAAGCGGTCAGGCAGGCAGAATCATTTCTATGAAGGCTGCGGAATGAATTCCCCAAAGGTTCAACCGAGAATTCTTTTGTTCACTGCGAAGCTCGGTTACCAGACGCGCGCGTTTGACGCCGCCGCGAAAAAGCTCGGCGTGGATCTGGTATTTGTGACTGACCGGTGCCACCAGTTGGACGATCCATGGCACGACCGCGCGGTGCCGGTGCGATTTGAGGCGCCGGAAGAGGCTGCGTACGCGGTCATCAAGGAGCTGTCTCGGCTGCGCGTGGACGGCGTGCTGGCGCTCGGAGATCGGCCAACACTTGCGGCCGCGTATGTCACGAGGGGATTAGGGATCGAGCACAATCACCCGGCGAGCGTGGAGGCTTGCCGGAGCAAGTTGCGTCTGCGCGAAGTTTTTCGTGATGCCGGCTTGCCAACGCCCTGGTTTCGAAGCGTGCCGCTGCAAGCAATTCCCGAGCCTGCGCTGATGGGGATGGCGTATCCCTGCGTACTGAAGCCCATTTCGCTTTCGGCAAGCCAGGGAGTCGTTCGGGTGAACAATCGCGAGGAGTTCGTTGCGGGCGCCAACCGATTGAAACGGTTGCTGGAGTCGGCGGAAATACAGGCCACGCGGGATGCGAATCTGGACCGGATGATCGTGGAAGAGTATCTGCCCGGCAGGGAAGTGGCAGTGGAAGGCTTGCTGACAAGCGGGGAGCTACGAGTGCTGGCGATCTTCGACAAGCCGGATCCGCTGGAGGGGCCGTACTTCGAAGAGACCATCTACGTCACGCCCTCCCGCTTGTCGGAGGTGGAACAGAGATTGATCAAGGAGAGTTTCGTCGATGCGGCTCGGGCGCTGGGGCTCACGCACGGACCAGTGCACGGAGAGTTTCGGCTGAATGAGCGTGGGGTGTGGCCTATAGAGGTTGCGGCGCGGCCGATCGGCGGACTGTGTGCGCGTGCGCTCAGGTTCCAGTTGGAAAATGAAACGGAGCCAATCGGATTGGAGGAGTTGTTGTTGCGTCACGCGTTGAATCTTCCGGGTCGAGATGCGCCGCGGGAAACGGCTGCCTCCGGCGTCCTGATGATTCCCGTCCCCAGAAGTGGTGTCCTGGAAAAGGTGGATGGAGCGGAAGAGGCGCGAGCGGTGGCCGGGGTGACGGAGTTGGAGATTACCGCACGGTGCCGCGATTATATTGCGGCGTGGCCTGAGGGAGCGAGCTACCTGGGATTCCTGTTTGCGAGAGGCGAGAGACCTGTCGAGGTCGAGAATGCACTTCGCGAAGGTCATGCGAAGCTACACTTCAGGCTTACGCCGAGGCTCCCGGTGGAGCATCCAGTGACGGGGAAGGTATAGCTTCAGCCTTTGGCTTTGGGGGGAACGTAGCCTTCGGGGAGTTTTGCACCATCGCCGAAGAAAAATTGTTCCATCTGCTCTTCCATGATTTTCTGGGAATTCGGATCGATGGGGTTCAGGCGATATTCATTCATCAGCATCTTGGAATACTCCACCCAGAGCTTCCAGGCCTCTTTGGAGACACTTTCATAAACACGCTTGCCGATTTCGCCTCGCCAGGGTACGCGATCCAATCCTGGCATCTCCTTGTCGAATTTCACGCAATGAACCATGCGTGTGCCTGGCTTGACCGGTTCACTGGGAGCGGGCGTTGGTCCGCAAGAATCATCTGCCATTGTGGTTTCCCCCGAAGGAGATATTGTCCGTCAGCCCACGAGTTGTTGCAAGTTCTGGGAAACGTGGTGACGGATCAATTGACAGTTGCCAAACCTGATAGGCCAGGCTTCAGAACTAGTGAGCCGTTAAAGGTCTTTTTTTGTCTTTCTTCCGGGTGTTTCTTCTGATATTTCTCAAGGGCTTTCCTGGAGGCGTTTCCTTGGCAAACATCACAACGGTCTTTTGGGACATCGGCGGTGTTGTTCTGACGAACGGCTGGGACCACAATTCGCGGATCGAGGCCGCAAAGACCTTCCAGTTGGACTCGGAAGAGTTCCGGGAACGGCATGACCTGTCGTTTCCCGCATTCGATACCGGGCAGATTACCCTCGACCAGTATCTGGACAGAACTCTGTTTTACAGGCCGCGGGCTTTTAACCGCGAAGAATTTACGGCCTTCATGTTCGCCCAGTCGAAGGAGTATTCGGAAACGCGGGAGTTGCTGCGGGAAGTAGCACGTATCAAAAAATATTTTGTAGCATCCATTAATAATGAGCCGCGTGAGCTGAATAACTATCGAATTGAAGCGTTTGGCCTGCGCAAGGACTTTCAGGTCTTTTTCAGCTCCTGTTATCTGCACGCGCGAAAACCGGAGGAGCAAATCTACCGGATCGCGCTGGAGGTATCGCAGCGGCCGGCGGAGCAATGCGCTTTCATTGACGACCGCCAGCTCAATCTGGAGAACCCGCGGCGATTGCGGATGCACGTGATTCACCACAAGAATGCCGCACAGACTCGAGCCGAACTGAAAGCTCTTGGGATTGAGGTATAGTCGAAAAGTCATCCAAATAGGCATTGCAGGGCAATACATCACGGAGGAAATTCATGCCTGAAGAAGAGAAGCGCTCGGGTCCCGTCTATGGAACAACTGCCGAGCCATGCTCGGTGATTCTGTTTGGCGCTTCAGGCGATCTGGCCAAGCGCAAAGTGATCCCCGCGATGTACGACCTGGCGCAGCACGATTCCCTTGGGGAGCGCTATGCAATCGTCGGGTTCGCCCGAACTCCGATGACCGATGAATCCTTCCGGGCCACCATCGGGGAGGCAGCGAAAACGATTTCCGAGGTCGGACCGATCGATCCCGCCAAGTGGAAGGAATTCTCTTCCAATCTTTACTATTCAGCCGGCGAGTATGGGGATCTGAATTCTTTTCTGCAACTTGCCAAGCGGCTGGCGGAAATCGATAAGGAAAAGAAACTGGGTGGCAACCGGTTGTTTTACCTCTCGACGCCGCCGGAAGTTTATCCGGACATTGTGGCACAGTTGGGCCGCGCCGGACTGGCCAAGCCTTCGAATCCCAATTCCTGGGTGCGCATCATCATTGAGAAGCCCTTCGGGCGTGATTTGGCGTCTGCCAGGGAGTTAAACAAGATCGTGCTCGACGTTTTTGAAGAGAAACAGGTCTACAGAATCGATCATTACCTTGGAAAAGATACGGTGCAGAATCTCTTGGTCTTGCGATTTGGGAACGGCATCTTTGAGCCGCTGTGGAATCGCAATTATGTGGATCACGTCCAGATTACGACCGCGGAGACTCTTGGGGTGGAGAGGCGCGGCGGCTTTTATGAGACGACCGGCGCGCTGCGGGACATGATCCAGAGCCACGTTTTGCAACTGACGTCGTTGACGGCCGTAGAGCCGCCGGCATCGTTTGACGCAACGGCGGTGCGCAACGAAAAGCTCAAAATTCTGCAATCGATTCGCCCTTACAACCTGGAAATGGTGGCGCAGTCCGCAGTGCGCGGACAGTATGCCGCTCGGACCGTCGATGGGGGAAAACTGGCCGGATACAGGGACGAGCCGGGTGTGAATCCCAATTCGCGCACGGAGACTTTTGTGGCCATGAAGGTCTTGATCGACAATTGGCGCTGGGCAGGGGTTCCATTTTACCTGCGCACGGGAAAGCGGCTTGCGAAGCGCACCACGGAAATCATGATCCAGTTTCGCTGCGCGCCGCATATTGTGTTCCGCGAGCGCGAAGTTGAGCCGAACCGGTTGGTGCTGAATATCCAACCCGACGAAGGGATTTCGGTCTCCTTCGGGGCCAAACGGCCGGGAACAGAGATGAGCATCGGCAACGTAACCATGAATTTCAGCTATCGCGAAGCATTCGGAGGGGCAACGAGGAGCGCGTATGCGACGCTGTTGAATGACTGCTTGCGCGGAGACGCAACACTTTTTGACCGCGGTGATTCGGTGGAAGCGGCCTGGTCGATTGTGGATCCGATCCTGGACGTGTGGAGCGCTGCAAGGACGGGGACAGTGCCGGTGTACCCGGCTGGCACCTGGGGACCCAAAGAGTCCGACCAATTGCTGGAACGCGACGACAGACAATGGTATAACTATTAAAACGGTTTAATGAAGAGATTAGAGGGGAGGTTCGGTGATACTTGCGGGCGACGTGGGCGGCACAAAATGCAATCTTGCGCTGTTTGCTGAGAAAGAAGGGAAGCTGCATGTTGTTTTCCGGCAGCGGTTCGCCAGCAAGGATTTCGCCAGGTTTGACCTGATCATCAAGGAATTCACGCGGCAGGCGGCTCCGCACTTGACCGATGAGAAAGTGCGCGCTGCTGGTTTTGGCGTGGCCGGACCGGTGATCAACAACCGGATTCACGCCACCAACCTTCCCTGGGTGATCGATGCGGATAGTTTGTCGAAGGAACTTGGCGTCAGGACGATTGCGCTGATGAACGACCTCGGCGCGACGGGTCACAGCCTGGAACATCTTTCCACGGAAGATTTTGTGGTGTTGAACCAGGGAATTCCGGTCGAGGGAGCGACGCGCGCTTTGTTGGCGGCCGGGACGGGTCTGGGACAGTCGATTCTTTTCTGGGACGGCAACCGGTATCGAGTGGTTCCTAGCGAAGGAGGACATTCGGATTTCGCACCGCACACCGACGAGCAAATCGAGCTGTTGAAGTTCATGCGCACGCGCTATCCACAAGTAAGTTGGGAGCTGATTCTCTCCGGCCGGGGTTTCCGCACACTCCACGAATTTCTTTCGTCCAGCGTGAAGCATCCCATCTTTGAGGATCCGGACGCGGATCCTGCGCCGTTTATCACGAAAACCGGCTTGTCGAAGGAATGCCCCGTTTGTGTGCAGACGCTGGATCTCTGGACCGCAATTTATGGCGCGGAGGCAGGGAATCTTGCCCTGAAGGTGCTCGCGCTTGGCGGCGTCTTCGTGGCAGGCGGAATTGCCGTGAAGATTCTCCCCAAAATCCAGGACGGAACTTTTTTCAAATCGTTCCGCGATAAATGGCATTTTACGGAAATGCTGAGCAATGTCCCCGTCTCAGTGGTGTTGAATGAGTCTGCCCCGCTGATCGGCGCTGCCTACGAAGCCCTCGCCACGCTCGGCCGATAGCCCTTGCGCGCTCCCTCCTGAACCCGCAATGTTTGGTACACTGAAGTGTCATTCGCCCGGTCCGTCCGAGCGCCATCCTTCATATCGCAAGTCCTGCCGCAAGCCAACGCGCGAGCGGAGGCACGGAGAAGTCTCATGAGTACCCCCGTCACATCGCAAGTGATTGACGTTCAGAACTATTTCGGCGGCGCCTGGCATAAATCCTCCGCATCGGAGTATTCGAATGTCACCAATCCGGCCACGGGAGAAGTAATCGGGCGCACGCCGCTCTCCTCGAAGACTGAGGTTGATACCGTGGTGCAGGCCGCTGCTGCTGCATTTCCGGCATGGCGGCGGACGCCGGCCGGAGAGCGGATCCAATATCTGTTCAGGCTGAAAAATCTTCTCGAAGAACACATCGATGAGCTTTCGAAGCTGATCACCCTGGAAAATGGCAAGACTTTTGCCGAAGCGAAGGCCGAATGGCGCCGTGGAATTGAAAACGTAGAGGTCGCCTGCGGCATTCCCATCATGATGCAGGGCTACAACCTGGAAGACATCACTCCCGGAGTGGATGAGACATTGATCCGCCAGCCGCTTGGTGTGGTGGCGGCCATAGTGCCTTTTAATTTTCCGGCGATGATTCCGTTCTGGTTTCTCCCGTATGCGATTGCCTGCGGCAACACCTTTGTGTTGAAGCCGAGCGAGCGCGTGCCTTTGACGGTGCGCCGCACCATGGAGCTGATCGAGAAGACGGGCATTCCCAAGGGCGTCGTGAACATCGTGAATGGCGGCCGGGAAGTGGTGGACGCGCTTTGCGATCATCCGACGGTGAGGGCCATCAGTTTCGTGGGCTCCACGCCGGTGGCAAAGCATGTGTACCAGCGCTCCGCGGCCGCAGGGAAGAGGATGCAGTGCCAGGGCGGCGCAAAAAATCACGTGATCGTGTTACCGGATGCGGACATGGATCTGGCGAAGCAGATTATCAGCGATTCCGCTTTTGGATGTGCGGGGCAGCGTTGCCTTGCGGTTTCCGTTGCCGTAACGATCGGCGAAGCACAGAAGACTTTTCGCGACGCGATCGCAGAAGCGGCGTCTTCCATTAAGGTTGGGTTTGGCCTCGACACCGGTGTTCAGATGGGGCCGGTCATTTCTCCCGCGAGCAAGCAGCGCATCGAAGGATTGATTGCGCAGGGAGTGTCGGATGGCGCGAAGCCGGTCGTTGATGGGCGCAATCCGAAGCTGGCGAATTATGAGGGCGGAAATTTCCTGAAGCCTACCGTGCTTGACGGCGTGCCGGCTTCGAGTTCGCTGGCGGATACGGAGATTTTCGGGCCAGTGTTGAGCTTGATTCATGCCGACACGATTGACGAGGCCATTGAATTCATCCGCAAAAGCCCGTATGGCAATCAAGCGTCGCTCTTCACTACGAGCGGCGCGGCGGCGCGGAAGTTCCGCTACGAGGCGCCGGCTGGAAATATCGGTATAAATATTGGCGTTGCGGCGCCGATGGCGTACTTTCCATTCAGCGGTTGGAAGGAGAGCTTTTTCGGCATTCTGCACGCGCAAGGCAAGGACGCGGTGGAGTTCTACACGGAATCGAAAATCGTCGTCGAGCGTTGGTCGCGCCAGGAAACGCGCAAATTCTAACCGGTCACGTCTTTCCTTAGGACGATGACCAGCAAACCCATCAACCTCCGGATGAATGAGAGGGTGGAGTGCGCGGAAACGCTCCCCTCCCGCTTTTACAACGATCCCGGCATCCTCACCTTGGAAAAAGAACGCATCTTTCGCCGCACCTGGCAACTGGTGGGAACGCTGAGCCAGGCTTGCGGGGACGCGGACGGCAGAAAGCGGACTATCGCCGATCCTGAAGCGTTCTTCACTGTGGATGTGGCCGGTGAGCCTGTCGTTGTGGCCAGGGACAATTCAGGGACGCTGCGCGCGTTTAGCAATGTGTGCCGGCATCGCGCGGGCCCCATCGCGCAGGGTTCGGGTTGCCGGAATGTATTCAACTGTGCGTATCACGGTTGGACATACACGCTCGATGGGCGGCTGATCGGCACCCCGGAAGTCGACGGCATGGAATTTTTCGACCGCTCCACGATGGGCATGGTTCCGCTGCGCTGCGAAACGTGGGAACAGTTCATCTTCGTCAACTTCGACCTCGAAGCTCCTCCTCTTTCCGCTTTCCTTGAAAATATTCCCAAGCAGGCAGCCGATTTCGATTTCATGGGGATCGAACTGGCCGAGCGTCGAGATTACTACCTGAACTGCAACTGGAAGATTTATGTGGATAATTATCTTGAGGGATACCACATTCCCATCGTTCATCCGGGATTGATGAAAGAGATCGATTACCCGAGTTATCGGACGGAAGTCTTTCGCTATTCTTCCCAGCAGTTGGGGCCAGTCAAACAAGTAAAGCCAGGGGACAGCGGTGAGCGGGTTTATGCACCGGAGGCGGGAACGAAGGATGCGCTCTATTTTTGGGTCTTCCCCAACCTGATGCTGAACATTTATCCGGACAATATTCAGACTAACGTGATCGTGCCGCTTGGGCACGATCGAACGCTGACCATCTTCGAATGGTATTTTCACGACCCGCATTCGGAAACTGTTAAGGAGCGGGTGAGAAAGACGCTCGGCTTCAGCGAAACCATCCAGCAGGAAGATATTCACATCTGCGAAGCGGTTCAGCGCGGCCTGCAGTCGTCAACCTATGACCGCGGGCGCTATTCGGTGAAGCGGGAAAATGGCGTGCACCATTTTCATAGGCTGCTGAGCGAATTCCTGCAGTAAACCCGGATACAGAAACCCAGCGACACCCTTCCAAAGCGCCCACTGAATTTTTCAGAAAAGGACGCAGCCATGCTGCGCCCCATGGTCAATTCAGTCTACGGATGGGCCGGCGCGGGGTTTGCCGCGGGTTTGTTGAAATCGAAATTTACTTTGGGAGCCTGGCGCGCGCCTTCTTCGGTCTTGAAATAGGCGTCGTTGCGCGCGAATCCAGCGAAGCTGGCGACCAGGCTGCTCGGGAAGAGCGAAATGTAGGTGTTGTAGTCCTGGACCGCTTCGTTGTAGCGACGGCGTTCCACGGCGATGCGGTTTTCCGTTCCCGCCAGCTCATCCTGCAGGCGCATGAAATTCTCATTTGATTTCAGCTGCGGATAATTTTCGACGATCACTAGCAGGCGGCTCAGCGCCGAATCCAGTTGGCCATTCGCGGCGATTTTATCCGAGGGCGTTTTGGCGCCTACCAGCGCCGCGCGAGCTGCCGCAATGTCGCCGAAGACTTTTTGTTCCTGGACGGCAAACCCCTTCACGGTTTCCACCAGGTTCGGAATCAGGTCGGCGCGGCGCTGCAATACAACGTCCACCTGGGCCCATGCGGCATTGACCGCCTCCCGCTTGATCGCCATCTGGTTGCGACGGCTGACATATGCGGATCCCAGAACAAACGCCAGAACCAGAACAATCACCAATGCTACGATTGCCGCTTTCATATCCACCTCGAAGTGTTAGATTCGCGAATTCTCAGGCACCCATGCGTTGCCACTGTTTTTTCGGGACCATGGTGTCCAGTGTGTTGACCACTTTCTCCAGGGCACGCATGTATCCGTCATAAAGCGCAGCTGGATCTTTTTTCCAAACCCTGGACTCGCGTTGTTCATAGATCGCGGCGAAGGTTTCCGCGTTCGCACCCGTCAACTGTTCGATGCGGGCAAAAAGTTCGTTCGTTGCAGCGGGCGGCTCCTCGCCGAAGGCGAGGAGTGTGTGGCGAAGAAGCGCCTTTGTCCCCGAAATGGTTTTCTTAAGCACCGCGGTCATTTCGAGTTCATTCCGGCCTGAATGGAGCACGTGCTGCCGGAGTTTCAATAGCAGCAGTCGCAACTCGTGTTCCAGTTCAACGCGATGAAGATTCATGGGGATTTCAAGGTCGGCGACCGGGTCTTTGCCGAACAGGACGCGGCGCGATTTCTTCATGTCCAGGCTTTCGATGGCAAAGACGTCAGTGGACCGCCGCAATTCTTCGGTGAGGAAGAACAACGGCGCGGGTTCCTTCATTTCGTGCGTCCACCAGCGAACCACCGGCGAAAGCAACTGCAGTTCCCGGAGATCGATCGAAACGAGTGTGCACAGAACGTTGAGGTCCGAGATTCCGGGCTGAAAATCACTGCGCGCGGCAGACCCGTACAGGACAACCGATTCCAGGTTCTTGCCGGCCGCTTCTTTCAGCCGGCTCACGAGTTCCGTCAATTTGCCTTCCATGGCACCCGCCTCAACTGCACATTTGAACTTGTCCGTCTACCAACTGCCGCCAGCCCCGCCGCCACCGCTGGCGCCACCGCCAAATCCACCAAATCCACCGCCGCCCCCCCCCCCCCCCCCCCCGCCACCCGATCCGCCTCCCCAACCGCCACCTATCATGGGGCCGATCCACCAGCCGCTGCCACCTCCGCGCCGGTTGATATTGCTTCCGGAACCCGCCGATCTGGCTATCCGAAAGATCAGGAGGATGATTCCCAGCAAAATCCAAACCGCGATGCCACCCATCTGACCATCATGCCGGCGCACTTGCTGAATCTGCGGCGCTCCTGTGAGCGTTACACCTTTGTCGTCCGCAATGTGTTTTGCCAATTGCCAGGCTGCCGCCGTGATCCCGCCGTTGTAATCGCCTTTCCGGAAGTAGGGCACCAGCAGGCGCCCTGCGTCGCCTGCTCGCGCATCCGTGATCACCGGTTCGAGGCCGTAACCAACCTCCGTCCAATACTTGCGGTCATTGGGGGCGACCAGCAACAGGACTCCGCGATCGTCTTTTTTCGATCCAACGCCAAATTGCTTGTACAAATCGTTAGCGTAAGTCTGGACGTCAGCCCCGTCCAGTGATTTGACGGTCACAATGGCCATCTGCGCGCCGGTCTTTTCTTCCAGCTCCTTAAAGAGCGCTTCGAGTTGGGTTTTTGTTTGCGGCTGAATGATTCCAGCGCGATCGGTGACGTAGCCGGTGGGATGGAAATCCTTGAAATCATCCGCAGGGGTGACGATGGCCACGGACAGTGCGAGGCACAGGATACAAACTAATGAGATTGCCATTCGCCGATGCATCGGGGGAATCACGCGACTGCGAGTGTGACTTTCCAAGAGTGTCCTGAAAAAGAAAATTGTGACATCGAACAGATCAGAATCCACCAGCGGTGCGGATTGCAGCGAAGCCGCTGCGCGAATTCTCTCACAGAATTGGGAAAGAGGGTCGCCCGGTTTTTCCGCCAGGCTGCGCTCCGGGGTGAGGCGCGATATGGCATCTTAGAGGGGTGGCGGAAAATACGCGGGTAGGCTATTCTGAATTGTAAAGAAGTTGACGCAACTTCCATTACGCAAAGCCCCCAGACACAGGATCAATGTTATGAGCGAGACGAAAACCACTACGCCCGCGGCCAAGGCGGCGCGCCCCACCTGGAAGCCGGCCGGCCGAGTTCATGCGGGTGAGCAGCCGTTTACCTATCCCCTGAAGCGGGAATTTGCGGAACCGGACTGGCGCCGCCTGCCTGGCTATAAGAGTGTCTCCAAAGCAGAGTGGGAGACTGCGCTGTGGCAACGCCGCCACACGGTGAAGAACCTGAAGGAGTTGAAAGACGCTTTTGGCGAGTTCATCCCGGATGCGCTGATGGCTTCTCTCGAGCGCGACATCAAGGAGCGGGCAACGATGTCCATCCTGGTGCCGCCGCACATGCTGAACACCATGGATGAGAAGGATCTCTGGAACGATCCGGTGCGGCGTTACATGCTGCCGGCGTTTGACGACCGGCATCCGGAATGGCCCAGCCATCCGAAAGCGAGCCGCGATTCCTTGCACGAATCGGATATGTGGGCGGTGGAGGGATTGACGCACCGCTATCCGACAAAGGTGCTGGCGGAAATGCTTTCCACATGCCCGCAGTATTGCGGGCACTGCACGCGGATGGACCTGGTCGGCAACGACGTGCCGCAAGTCATCAAGCTGAAGTTCCAGATTCCGCAGAAGGACCGCTACCAGCAGATGCTGGATTATCTGCGGGTCACTCCTTCGGTGCGCGACGTTGTGGTGAGCGGCGGCGACATTGCCAACGTCCCCATCGGCACGCTGGAGGATTTTGTTTCCAAGTTGATGGACATTCCGAATATCCGGGACATTCGCCTGGCGACCAAAGGTCTGATTGCCATCCCACAGCACTTCCTGCAGTCCGAAGTTCAAGCGGGACTAGATCGGTTGGCGAAGAAGGCGCGGGAGCGCGGCGTAGATATTGCCGTGCACACGCACGTGAACAACGCTCGCCAGGTGACGCCACTGGTGCGAAAAGCGGTGGAGTCGCTGCTGGACATGGGCTACCGGGACGTCCGGAACCAGGGTGTTTTGTTGCGCGGCGTTAACGCGTCCCCGAACGAGTTGCTGGAACTTTGCTTCGCGCTTCTGGATTACGGCAAGATCATGCCGTACTACTTCTATCAATGCGATATGATTCCGAACGCCGAGCACTGGCGGCTGGCGATCCATGAAGTGCAGCAATTGCAGCACGACATCATGGGCTATTTGCCGGGATTCGCCACGCCGCGCATGGTGTGCGACGTGCCGTTTGTCGGGAAGAGATGGGTGCACCAGGTGAAAGAGTACGACCGGCAACTGGGAATTTCATACTGGACGAAGAATTACCGCACGGGTATCGAAGCGGACGACCCGGAAGCATTGAATCGCCGCTACGAGTATTACGACCCCATCTATACGCTGCCCGAGACCGGGCAGAATTTCTGGCGGGAAAAGACCGTCCAGCAGACGCTTTCTAAGTAAGCCGGGTCCGATCGCAAAGCCCAAGCTCCCGTGAAGGGTGTTCATCACTGTCCCACCCGTCTGGTTTGACCGGCGGAATGGGTATGACCAGACAGGGGTACCCCCCTGTTTTTGCCTAAGAGACGTAGGGAAGGGATTTCCGGGACGAAGAAGTGGCCGGCGACCAGCGCCAGGCGACCAGTGAAGAATGTGGACGGTCGGGAATGGTATGGCCTGCAGGCTCCTCCCCCCTGTTTTTCGTAAGAAAAACTGGAGTATATAGACCGCAATCCGTTGACGCGTGGACTCGTGAAATATCCGAAGGATTGGGCGCAGAGCAGCTGGTCATGCTACGTAACGGGAGAGCCGGGGATTTTGGGAATCGATGTCGTTTCGGAATGAAGAAGAGGAAAGAGAAACCCAGGAGCCACCCCCTGACCCCGCGACTTAAGATCGCAGTGAAAAATTCAGCGTTGTTCAATCACGCGCTGTTTGATGGCGAAGCGGAGGAGTTCGGAGTTATTCGCCAGGCTGAAGTCCTGCATGATGCGGTACTTGTGAAAGGCCACGGTGCGGGTGGCCACGTTCAGGATGGCGGCGGCTTCTTTCATGGTGTGCCCTTCGGCTAGAAGCTGCAGAACTTCGCGCTGCCGAGGGGTCAGCACGCGGCCAATTTCCGGGCAGCGCGGTTCGCGCGCAGAGAGTCCTTTCAGTGCTTCCTCCAGGGCGGGAGTGACGTACTTTCCACCATGCAGGACTTCCCGAACAGCTTTGACCAGCTCCGAGCCCGCCGATTTTTTCAGCAGGAAACCTGAGGCCCAGGTGCGCAGGGTCTCCGCCGCAATTTCAGCGTCCTCGTTCATGGTCAGGACGATGATTTTTATGGCCGGGTTGGCAGACTTCAATTGTTCGCTGGCATCGAAGCCGTTCAGCAGGGGCATGTTCAAGTCCACGAGTGCGACATCGGGTTTCAGGGCAAGGGCTTCGCGGACAAGCGAACGCCCGTCCGCGACGACGGCGACAACCTCAAATTCAGGTTCCAGAAGCCGCTTGATCGCTTCGGCGACCAGGGTGTGGTCGTCGGCAAGCAGAATGCGTGCTTTGCCCACGTGAAGAACCTCCGAATTGCACTGCCCCGGGGGAAATGGATCGAAAACTTGCCAAGAGGATACCGCAAACGGGTGAGGTTAAAAAGGATGGGAGAGCCCAGGGACAGAAGGCGTGTGCCGACGTGCTTGCTTTCGAGCAACCCAGCGCAGCTCAGAAATTCTCCGCCCAAGAATTTCTGAAAGCAGACTGCTCCGCCCAGAAAAGAACGAAACGAGCTTGCCCACCACGCGGGCTGCTCGAAAGTAAGCACATCGAGAGGCGATAGAGGAAAACGTAGCAAAGCTGCTCAAGAACGGGTGAGTTTCGCCTCAAGAGCGCAGCAATAATGAGGGAGTTCAGGGGATAAGGGAACTGTCAATAGTTACAGTCCTGGCAAGAATCTTGCAATTTTAACAATTTCTGGCCCCGCGGTGGGAGTGTCTAAAAGAGGACTAGGCTTCTTTATTTCAAGGAATTCACGCGCGGCGGGTAGCCGATGGACGGGACACGTGCCTGTGGAAAAGAGAAAATCTGAAGATTCCTGGCCGGCCAAGGACTGCCCTTGCGGCAATGCAAATTAAAGATAAATAATGGTTTAGTCGGCCGCAGCGGCGGCAACGGTTTCTTCGTCTTGCAATCTGGGGCGCTTAATATCCCAGGCAAGGCCCAGCGTCTTGAGCGCATAAATGCCGTACCAGTTCACGTCTAGCTCATACCAGGCGTGGCCATGGCGCGCCGCTTGTGGCTCTGCGTGATGGTTGTTATGCCAGCCCTCGCCAAAGGTCAGAATAGCGACCCAGAAACTGTTGGTCGAAGTGTCGCCAGTTTCGTAGCGTTGCGATCCCCACATATGCGTCGCGGAATTCACCAGCCAGGTGGCATGCAGGCTGACGACCGTGCGCAGGAAGACTCCCCAGAAGAGCCAGGGCCAGCCGCCAATCGCATAAAAGAGGATGGCGACTACAACCGATGGCACCACGTGCCACTTGCTGATCCAGAGATGGAACTTGTCTTTGCGAAGGTCGGGGACATAGGGAAGGAACTCGACTCGGTCCTGATGCATGGCCCGGCCGGTGAGGATCCAGCCCATGTGGGACCATATGCCGCCATCTCGCGGCGAGTGGGGATCGCCCTCTTTGTCCGTATTCTGATGATGCATGCGGTGGGTGGCGACCCAGGAAATTGGGCCGCCTTCTATGGCCAGCGTGCCGCAGGTAGTCAGGAGATACTCAACGAATTTCGAGGTTTTGTAGCCGCGATGGGTAAGCAGGCGGTGATAGCCCATGCCAATGCCCAAGCTGCCGGCAACCCACCACATCACCAGGCCAAGGATCAGGGCTTGCCAGGTAAAGAAGAAAACAGCGGCCAGGGCGCCCAGATGGAGAGCGATCATGACGGAGGTGACGCCCCAGTTGACGGGCTGATGAAAGGTGCGGTCGTGCTCGATAAAAGTGCGGAGGCTCATGGTCTGAGATAACTCTACCACCAAGACTTTTGCATTCGTAGGAAAACGAGGGGTAGGTTGTAGTTTTGCTTACTTGGCCGGACGTTCAGGAAAAAATAGTGCTGGCCAAAGGGGCAAAATGTGCTATTCTATACATGCGTTTGTTGCTCTTGTAACACCTTTAGATTCGATTTTAGAGGGGCTGCGAGTTCAAACTCGCGGCCTTTTTTGCTTTACGGCTGGAGGCAGTCGAGCAGCAGCAAATAATTTAAACAAAGAATAGGAAACACAGTGAAAGAACAAGGAACAGTGAAGTGGTTCAATGCCAGCAAGGGATATGGCTTCATTCAGCGCCAGTCCG
>Ga0210394_10000103_pt1 | contig 209784 bp, 202 predicted proteins | sample IncBWC12MmetaG_FD_160121 | JGI IMG/M metagenome (GOLD analysis project Ga0210394, IMG submission 160121) | Forest soil microbial communities from Barre Woods Harvard Forest LTER site, Petersham, Massachusetts, United States - Inc-BW-C-12-M | ecosystem: Environmental > Terrestrial > Soil >...
GCGAAAGAAAAAGCCCCTCCCCCGGCTTTTCCAGCCATCCAAACCTTCCCAAGAAACTGCCGGGGATCACAGCCCTGCCCAATCGGCGCAGTTCACTACACTTCCAGTCGCGATTGCGGAATCGCTGTGGACACACAGCATCGTTTGCATTCTCCCCGCGCTCTCTCTAAAATAGCGCGATGATTTTTTTACGCAACGACGACCAGTACGAATCGGGGCTTGATGTCCAGGGCGCTCGAGCCTGTAGTTACACCACTCAGGGCCCCCTCGAGCCATGTTCCACAGCCGACGTTCTAACGGCTGGTGCCCAAGTATTAGAAACCGCCGTAACTCATTCAAAAGAAACAACAGCGACCGGTTCTAATCGCTACTTTTTTTGCACTTTTGACGCCGCACCACTCCCAACGCCGCAACCGCGGCTCCCCCGCGCATGATGCAAGACTGGACCGCCTGGGCCATCGAAACGGCCAAGCGCCGCGGCGCCACGTATTCCGACGCGCGCGTCATGGACATCCGCCAGCGCGAAATCGGCACCAAGAACGGCGAAGTCGGCACGCTCGTCGAATCCGAAACACTCGGCATCGGCATCCGCGTGATCGCCGGCGGCGCCTGGGGCTTTGCCTCTACCGACCGCCTCACGCGCGAAGGCATCCAGGCGTGCGCCGCCGAGGCTGTCGCGATAGCCAAAGCCTCGGCACTCGCGAAACGCGCCGACGTCGCGCTCGCTCCCGAAAAACCGCACGTGGATACGTGGCAGAATCCGTTCCTGAAAGATCCCTTTCGCATTCCGGTCGAACGCCAGATCGCCGTGCTGCTCGCAGCCGATAAAGAAATGATGCGCGTAAAAGGCGTCACTCTCGCCGAAGGCTCGATGTCGTTCAAGCGCATCGACCAGCTCTTCGTTTCCAGCATCGGTTCGGTGATCCATCAGGTGAAGATGCATTCCGGCGCGGGAATCGTAGCTACCAGTTTTGCGGGAACCGAAATTCAGAAGCGTTCGTATCCAACTAGTTTCGGCGGCCAGCATGCTTTGCAGGGTTACGAGTTGGTCGAAGGTCTCAACCTGGTGGGCAACGCGCAGCGCACCGCCGAAGAAGCCGTCGCGCTGCACTCCGCCGCGCAGTGTCCCGAAGGCAGCAAGACAATTATTCTCGGCGGCTCGCAACTGGGCCTGCAGATTCACGAATCCATCGGCCATCCCGTCGAACTCGATCGCGTCCTCGGTCAGGAAGCAAATTTCGCCGGCATGAGTTTTCTCACCATCGAAAAACTGCGCAAACTCAAATACGGCTCGGACATCGTGAACGTCGTCGCCGATGCGCGCCTCGAACACGGCCCGGGCCTCGGCACATTTGCCTACGACGACGAAGGCGTCCCCGCGCAGTGCACGCCCATCATCACCGACGGCCTGTTCACCGGCTATCTCAGCAATCGCGAACTGGCCTCCGCCATCGGCGAAACGCGCTCCGGCGGCACCATGCGCACTGAATCCTGGAATCGTCTGCCAATGATTCGCATGACCAACATCAGCATCAACCCCGGCACGTGGAATTACGACGATCTGATCGCCGATACCGACGACGCGATCCTGATGGAGACCAACCGCTCCTGGTCCATTGACGATCGCCGCTATCATTTTCAGTTCTCCACGGAAATCGGCTGGGAAATAAAAGGCGGCAAGCTCGGCCGCATGATAAAGAATCCCAGCTACAGCGGCATCACAACCGAATTCTGGAACAGCTGCGACGCAATCTGCTCGCGAGATCACTGGACGCTCTGGGGCACACCCAATTGCGGCAAAGGCCAACCCATGCAAACCATGGGCACAGGCCACGGCGCGTCCCCCGCCCGTTTTAGAAACATTAAAGTAGGAGTCGCCTTTGCGAAGTAGCCGGTAGCATAGGCAATCTTGCCTGTGCGTTGGGTGTTGTTTTTGACTTTGAAGTTGTTGCAGTTGACTTTGTAGCGGCCGCCTGCTGTTTCTTTTTAGGCGGGCGTGGTTCACGTTGTTTTTTACTTTTCGCAACCATAGCGCGACGGCAAAAACTGAAAAATGGCAAAAGCCAGGAAGAAATCGGCAACCAAGCAACCGCGGCGAGCCTCCGCAGCCCAATCCTCGAACCATCCCAGCGGCGCGCGCTTCACCGCCTCAGAACTCGAGCACATCGCCGAACGCATCATTAAATGGAGCGACGCCGACGAAACCGAGGTAGAAATTGACGCGACGGTCGACGCCCTGACCCGCTTCGCCAACAATAGCATTCATCAAAACGTCGCCGAGCACACTCTAGGCATCTCCGTGCGCGCCGTCGTGGACGGCCGCACCGCCCGCGCCACCACCAACAAAACCGACGAAGAATCCCTCCGCCGCGCGATTGCTGCCGCCATCAGCCTGGCGCGCAACCAACCCGAAAATCCCGACCTGCTTCCGATGCTCGGCCCGCAGAAATATCAAAAGGTGACGAATTTCTATCGCTCCACAGTGGCGGCCACTCCGCAAGACCGCGCCCGCGCCGTAGCGCGCGTCTGCAAAATGGCCGACGCTGCGAACCAAACCGCCGCCGGAATTTTCACTACCGGTTTCGTGCAGAACGTACTGGCAAATTCCAAGGGACTTTTCGCGCGCCACGAGCACACTCGCGCGGAATTTTCCGTCACCATTCTCGAAGACAATTCTTCCGGTTGGGCCAAGGCCAACTCCGCGGACATTTTGAATATTGATCCGGACGCGCTGTTCGAGAGCGCCAGCGAAAAAGCGGCAGGCTCGCGCGAGCCGCAGGAACTCGCCCCCGGACGCTACACCGCGATTCTGGAACCGTCCGCCGTGCTCGATCTAGTCGGTTCGATTTTCTATGATTTTGCGGGCACAGGCGTTCTCGACAAGCGTTCCTGCCTGAATGATCGCATGGGCAAAAAGATTTTCGGCGACAACATCACGCTGTGGGACGATGTCTATCATCTGCTGCAAATCGGCGCGCCATGGGACGGCGAAGGCTTGCCACGGCAGAAAGTTTTGCTGGTAGACCGCGGTGTGCCGAAGAATCTGGTTTATTCGCGCGCCACCGCGAAAAAAATGAAAACCAAACCCACCGGCCACGGCTTCACGCTGCCCAACGAATTCGGTGAAGCCCCCATGAACCTGGTATTTTCCGGCGGCGACAAATCCGTGGACGATATGATCCGCTCGACGGAGCGCGGAATCCTGGTCACGCGCCTGTGGTACATCCGCGAAGTGGACCCGTACGAAAAAGTTTTGACCGGCATGACGCGCGACGGCACGTTCCTCGTTGAAAACGGCCGCGTAGCCGGGGGCATTCGCAATTTCCGCTTCAATCAAAGCGTGATCGAAGCCCTCGCGAACGTCGAGATGCTAGGCCCCGCCGTCCGCGCCGCCGGCGAAGAATCCTTCGAAATGGTAGTCCCGGCCATGAAGATCAACAATTTCCATTTCAGCGAAGTAACAAAATTCTGACGCGCGACAAAGACTAAAATTCAAGTCGTGAGATGAGCGCAATGATCGTTGTCACTTTTGTTGTGATGGCGGCAATCGTTGTGATGGGAACTTACATAAAATCCCATCCTTCGGACGCGTCGGAGCTTGGTGTTCGACGGCTGCAGATAGGACTTCGACTGGGGATGCTATCGTCTGCAGCGATCTTACTGACGTTCTTGGTTCTGGCTTACTTTCCCGTGCTTCATCACATTCCGAATTTATCTTTCGCGTTGTTTGCTGTCGCTGGCAACATCGTTAATTTAATGGCAATCGTCGATTGTCTGCGCGAGGTGAACGGTGAGGCCTTCTTCGCTGCCCTTCTACTTGTCTTTCGTCAGTTACTTTGGATTGTGTTCATGGTTTCAGCAATGCCCGGATGATTTGTGAGCAGATGGACTGCGCAAGCGGGACAAATGATTTCAGGGCCGGAACTAATGTCGGAACTATTTAGTGAATTGCAGGCTGGTGATGGCGCGGGAAATCACATTCTCCTGGATCTGAACGAGGTCGGTGTCCGCGAGCGTCATCCCGAAAACTGTGTACACGCGGGTCCCACGCGGAATGTAAACCACGATGCCAGACCAGTCGCGCGCATCCACGCTGCCGCGAAAACGCCGCTCCGTGGCGGAGACTCCAGAAATCATCACTTGCTTCTCACCCAGCGGCCGAAAGTTTTCCATCACTTCATGCAGCCGCTGCTCCGTTGCAGCAATATCGTTCGCCAGTGATTTCCCGCTCGGTTCCTGCCCGATTAAGAGATAAGTGTTCTGATCGTCCGTTCCCAATGCCGTAATCGATCCCGGCAAAATCGTGCGCGCGCCCTCGATCAGCTTCCACGTCGGCGGTTTGTACATGCGGAAACCATACGTGTCATTGGTGTAGAGGTTGCCGCTAACTTCCTCGCGCATCGGTTCCGGCGGAGCGGGTCTCGGCGGCGCAGCCGCTGCGACAGAAGTTGGCGCGCCCGATGCAGTCGAGGAGCCCGACGCCGCTGGCGCAGGCTGCGCGGAATTCTTCGCGGACGAAGTCGCAGGGTCCGTGTGCGGATACTCGACTACAGTATCGTCTGCGGAAGCTGCAGATTGCGGCTGCTGAGTTTTGCCTTGCGTCGTCGTTGTCGGGGTTGCTGACGCTGGCGGTGCGGAGGCGTGCTCGGCCTTTTCCGTTTTCGGCGCTGGCGCGGCGACAGTCGTTTTGGCCGCTGCGGGCTCGGGCTTTTTCACTGCCTCTGCATCGGACTTCTTCGCGGTCGCCGGCTCCGGCTTCTTCGTGCTGTCAGTCTCTGGTTTCGGCGCGGCGTCAGTGACCGTGATGGAAACGACCTGATCCTTTTGCACCACGGCGAAGCCATAACTCGTCTTCACCTTGAAGGAATTGTCCTCGAAGCCGACGATCGTGCCGTTAATCTTCGAGCCGTCCTTGAGTTTGATCTCATCCGCGCGCGCCGACCCAGCCGACAGCACACACGCCAGCGCGGCGAGGCCGGCAACGGATGCGATCCTTCGATTCATGCGTTCGAGTATCGCGCCGGAGTGCCTGAGCGGCAAGAGCGCGCGCGAAGTGGTTGCTTGTTTAGTCAGCAAGAGTCGGTGTCTTGCGAGAGGAGCTTTCGATGGGATGAATCTCTCGTCAGAATCGAGCGGCTAACGTGATCGGGCCGCTAGTGCGCGCGTTTGCGCTTGCGCGCAGCCTTTGGCTTGGGCCGCGATTTTATTTTGGTCCGCAACGAAGAGTGAATCGCGCGAAGTTCTTGCTGGACGAGAGCGAATTCGGATTCCAGGGCGCGCAAGGCTGCAGACGTTTCGCGCACGTTGTCCGCGCGGCCCAGGGCCTCGAGATTGCGCGCGGCGGCGACAGCTTTGGGCGCACCGAAAATGGCGAGCGTACCTTTCAGCAGGTGAGCGGCGCTGGCGAGCTCTGTTGCGTTCTTCTTCGCGACGGCGGCGCGGATGCGTCCGAGCGCCTTCGGAGCATCGACGAGAAATGTCGCAGCGAGCGAGCGAATCAGCTTTTCATTTCCTCCCGTCGTGCGGCGCAAATGCGTGACGATATCCTCGGAATCTGCCGGCGAATTCGCGGCGGAATCGGGTGTGGAATTCGCGCTCGTTCGCGGCGGCGCGGATGACACAGCCCCCGCGACGCGTTCCGCTTCAGGCTGGGGACGTGGGGAGCTCGGGTGCAAATTCTGCGCCGCTGATTCCACGGCGTTGTACAGCGTCTTGAGGTCCACGGGTTTGGCGAGAGATGAGTCCATTCCGGCTTCGCGAAAGCGATGCTCGTCGTCGTCCGTGGCGTGGCCGGAGATGCCGATGATGATCTGATGTTTTCCGGTGGCGGCTTCGCTGCGCCGGATCGCAGCGGTGGTTTGCAGTCCGGTCATGCCTGGCATTTCTTCATCCATCAGCACCACATCGAAACTGTTCTTTTCCAGCGCGGCAAGGGCTTGGCGACCGTCGGCCACGCCTTCGGCGACGTGCCCGCGTTTCTTCAATAGCTCGATAATGAGCTCGCGATTGAGTTCGGCATCGTCCGTGACCAGGATGCGCAGTGATTTTTCGCCTTTCTTAAATTTGTGCGACTTTTCTTTATCCACGGATTTCTGGTGTCCTGCCGGCTGCGCTACGCTGTTCGCGGTTGCTGCGACGCGCGGCAAGCGGAACCAGAAGCGCGAGCCGCCACCCTCGCGCGTTTCCGCGCCGATGGCGCCGCCCCAGCGTTCGACGGTGATCTTGCAGAAATAAAGCCCGAGGCCGGCTTTCCCGGCGTGCGTCTTGCCTTTGGAAAAAAGCGCGAATAGTTGATCCGGCCGCTGATCGGGAGGCAGGCCGGGGCCTTCATCGTCCACATAGGCGAACACAAAGCCGTCGAGATCTTGCAAGCCAATCGTGACGGAAGTTCCTTTCGGCGCGTAGCGCATGGCGTTTTCCAGCAAATTGCCGAATATGCGATCGATGCGCGAAGTATCACCGGCCACGCGCCAGCCACGGGAACCATCCGCGTGAGCACCCAGAGTCAGGCGAATATGCCGTTCGCGAAACGCCGGAGAGAATTCCTTGAGCGCCTCTTTGGCGCAAGCGAGCAAGTCCGGCGCTTCGTGAGTGCTTGTTTCGCGCGCTTGCTGCGCGACGAGGTCGCTGGAAAAAGCTTGGAGGATCCCGCGAATCATCAATTCCTGGCGCTGCGATTCGCGCTCGCCGGCCTTCACGTATTTGCGCAATTCAGCCGGAAGATTTTCACGCTCGAGCAGATGAAACACTCCGTTCATGGCGCCGAGCGGCTGCGTCAGGTCGTGCACGATGCAGTGCAGCAGAATTTCCTTCTTCTGAATCTCCTTCCGGAGCTTTTCGTGTTCGAGCAGGGAATTCCTCGCGGTCTGGAACCACTGCTGCTGTTGATCGAACGTTTCCGAAAGGTTCTGAATCAGCAGAACGCGTTTTCCGTCGAGCGCGCGCGCGGAAGCTTCGAGTGGAATTTCGCGGCCATCCGCGCCCTGTTCGATCCAATTGCCGGAATTCACCGAGCCGGGCGAGCTCGCACGCCAGAATTCTTTGGCATCCACGAGGAAATTCTCAAGGAATGGTGATTTGTCGGCCAGACCAATCCGCTGGTCGCCGCTGGGTTGGGCTCCCCAAATATTTGCGCACCAGTCGGGCCATTCGCCGATGAGGCAGAAATCGCCATCGCCGGCATATTCAAACAGCGCGTATCCTTGGCCGGCGAGGAAGGATTCGAAGATGGAATTTGCGGGCATTTATTTAGCCATTATCGCCTGCGCCAGATGCAGAAAAGCCTTTTCAACGGCGTCGCCTGTTTTCGCGCTCGTACGCTCCAGCGTCCAGCCCGCTGCCGCCAACTGCGTTTCGCGATCAGGTTCGATTTCCCATTGATCGGTGAGATCAAACTTATTCAGGGCCAGCACCGCGGGAACTTTTCCGATTTCGCTGACTACGCGATCGTTCAATCTGAGCGCATCGTCGAGAGTTTGGCGACGCGTGCCGTCCACGACCAGAAGATAGCCGTGCATCCCGCGCAGATAGGACATGCGCATTTTCTGGAACACATCTTCACCGTAAATATCCCAGAGGACCAGCGTCAAGTCTTCGTCATTGGCGTTCACCACTTTCTTATCCACTTTCACGCCGATGGTCGTGTGGTATTGCTCGTCGAACATGCTTTCGACAAAGCGCCGCACGAGACTGGATTTGCCGACCGAGAAGGAACCGAGCATGCAGACTTTCTTCTGGAGCATCCCGATGTCTCGCTCAGTTTGCGGGAGCAGCGCCTGACGCACTGCTGGCAGTGCCGGCGGCGGGTAGGGGAGAGAGTGTGACTTTGAAGGTGACGCTGCGATTGAGGCGGCGGCCTTCTTCGCTGCTTTCATCGTGCAGAGGCTGCGAAGTGCCGACGCCGCGCGGAAGCAGGATGGCCGAATTGACGCTGTTGTGCAGCAGCGCTGCGCGAATTTGGTCCGCTCGCTCGCGGCTGAGCGTAAGATTGGCGGCCTCGACTCCTGTGATATCGGTGTGGCCAACCAATTCCACGGTCACAACCTGGCGCAAAGGCACGGCCTGTGCGATAAGAGCGCGAATATTTTTCTCGGATTGAGCGAGGTTGGTTTCCTGTCCAGAATCCAGCTCCGCGCGACCGAGAGGGAACAGCAGGACGACGGATTCGAGTGTGCCCCGGAGCGCATTCAATTGCCGCAAACTCGAATTCTGCAAATGGGATTCATCCACTCGGCTGACGCCGGCAATCCAGGGCGCTTTTTCTTCGAGCTGCGCGATCCAGTTCTGCGGAGCGCTGCCTTCGGGAATCAGCTCACCGTTTTTTGCGCTAAGCGTGACGCCCGCAGGCGGATGCAGCAACGCCGTAGCACGCCTGGCGACGATGGCGTCATCGAGCGAATAGTAGGGTGCGAGTTGCAGGTCCGCAGAATCGGGATCGAGGCCGGCCTGAGAGATTAATTTCTTGGGATCTTCGGAGAGTGGATCGCGGAATCCTTGAATATGAAACGTGCGGCCATCTTTCGTATAGGAAACCACGACGATGCCCGGCTGTTTGCGCAACTCCGATAAGAATCGCGACCATTCGATCAGCAAGTAGGTGGAGTAGCCGGCCCAACCGAGCAGCAGCACCGCGGCAATCGCGCCTGCAATCATTGCTGCGCGCGGCCTGCGCGTTTCCGGCGGCTTCTCGCGATACTGTGTCTCGAGCAGGCGCGCGATCTGAGGCTCCGCAGCGCGGAACGGGCCCGGATCGCCCGTGAAATGCGCCAGCGCGGAACTGTAATGGCGCTGAATTTCTTCCAGAGTTTCGTTCATCGCCAGGTTGTAGGCTTCGGGCGCGTGGCCGCGAATCGCCGCCGCGATTACGGCGTTTGGACCGCTGACGACACGGATCTGCAATTCGTCGAAGGTCATGTTGCCGAGGTTTTCGGTTTGCCCAGGCTGGAAGGAGTCGCGCGCAAACTGTTGAATCGCGGAGAGGAGCCCCGCGACCATAGCAGCGTCTTGCGCAGGCGCGGACGGAGCGACAACGTGATTCAGGACCAGGCCGGTTTCGCGATGAATCAGGAAAACCTGTTCGACGCGATAGAGCAGGCTGTGCATCAGAACAATTTCGGCGAACGGTTTGCCGGTGCGGAAACCCTCGATGCGCCATTTAATTCCGCGCCAGGAGAGGCTGTGCTCCAGAGCTTCGTTGAAGGATTCGAGCATCCCGCGCAAAGTTTCAGCGATTGATTTGCGGATCGCGGGGCCCATTACGGGGAAAAGGGCGTCAGCGAGAACGTGCGGATCGCGGCGCACGGATTCGCGCAGGGTTTCCTGGATGGTGGGAGCGAGTGCGGCGGCCAGAGCGAGGTCATCGCCCTTTTCGCGGCGCATCTGAATGGCTTCGGCGACTACGACGCTGACATCTGCCGTGCGTTTTTCGAGGTTATCGAGGCGCTCCTGGATCGTGGCAATGCCTTCTTGTTCGGGCGCGACGATTAAGTGGCGCAGCTCTTCGTACGCGTGGTTATTGTGCGTCGGTTTTTCCTGGGCCTGCGCCTCGAAGGCGCGGCGTTGCGCTTGCTCGGCCATATTGGGAGGGTGAAGGTTTCGCCTGCGGGCTCACAACACAACCCGCTGAATCCGCGCGTTACCGATGCGCTCGCCGGCGATTCTTCCGGCAAGTCTTTTGGCCACTCTTCGGTTACTCTCCGGGCAGCTCGAATTTATTCTTGAGTCGCAGCGAGAATTCGTTGAACAAGTCGGCCAGGCCGGCGCGGTCAGTCTTCTCATCGCGCAAAACTTCAACTTCGCGGTTCAGGGCCGCGGTGGAATCGCGGCGCAGCTTATCAATTTCCGCGGAGACTGATTTCGAGTGTTCAAGCAGCTTGGCGCGCAGTTCCGCGTGGCCGTCGGACATCTGGTCTTCGAGTTGCGAGAGCTTTTTCTCGACGATCTTTCCGGTGTCCTTCATTTCGCGCGTCAGTTCTTTCAGGCCTTCGGCGCGCTCGGACTTTTCCGCCTTGACGCGCTGCCCTAGGGAATCCGTTTCTTCCTTGATGTAGCTGCCGAGGGTGTCGAGGCGCTTGGTCATATCCTCGCGCAGAGTCTCGATGGCCTTGGTGACGGTTTCTTCCAGGCGAACGAAGCGCTTTTCGTAATCGCGCATCTGCGAGCCGAATAAGATGTCGCGGATCTTGTCTACATTGGCGCCTTCCGCGTTTTCCTTGGCGGATGAACTGTTGGCTTTTGCGTCGGCCGGGGATGCCATTTTCCTACCTCTCCTTTGCATGCCCTTACTGCGATGCCGGGGGGACCGTCGCGAGGAAGGGCGGGGCATGGCGGGACATTACTACGAATGGACGCGTGCCGCAATATACAGGTCGTCAACAATGGGCGAACGGCGCGTAGTAGAAGTTCTAGGACTGGGGCGTGTAACAAATTGAGATTTTGGCGCGGTTTTTTACTGGTCGAGGAAGGTGCGGAGACGGGCATAGCCTGCTCGGCTGACTGGCAGCTGTGTGCCGTTTGCGAGCACTGCGATATGGCTGTCTTTGCCGTAGGGCTCGACCTTGGCCACTCGTTCCAGGTTGACGATGTAGGAGCGGTGGATGCGCATGAAGCGCGAGGGATCGAGCGCGGATTCCAGGCTGGAGATCGTTTGTTGCTTCAGATGTTTCCTGCCTTCGGCGGCTAGAGCGACGTAATCGTCCTGGGCTTCGGCGTAATCGAGCTTGGCGAGTGGAATGATGTAGACGCGAGTGCCGTCCCGCACCGCGATGCGATCGAGGAATTGCGCGGGCGGACGCGCGGCGACGGCCAACTCTGACGCGGAGGGAGCAGCCTCCGGCAGTTTGCCTGCGAGGCGCTCTTTGGCGCGTTTCAACGATGCTTCAAAGCGATCAGCGCCGAAGGGCTTCAGAAGATAGTCCACCGCGTGAACTTCGAAAGCTTTGATGGCGTAGCTATCATAGGCGGTGACGAAGACGACGGCGGTATCGTTGCCAATCAATTCCAAAACTTCGAAACCATCAAGCTTGGGCATCTGAATGTCGAGGAACATGAGGTCGGGCTTCTGCTCGGTGACGATTTTGACGGCTTCGAAACCGTTGGCGCACTCGGCGATCAGTTCGATTTCGCTGTGCGCGGAGATGAATTCGCGCAGGACCTGGCGCGCGAGTTCCTCGTCGTCCACAATCACCGCTCGAATTTTTGCTGCGGCTGCGCGGGTCATGCCGGTTGCGCCTCGCTTTCAGTGGGGAGAGTCAATGCTACGCGGTAACGATCGCCTTCCATCTTTACGGCGAAGCTGGCCTGATTGCCGTAGCGCGCCTGCAGACGCTGGCGGACATTCACCAGGCCGACCCCGCTTTTGCGGCGTGGCGGAGCATCGGGATCGAAGCTGTTTTCGACAGTGATGGTCAGCGTGCCGTTCTGCGAATGGACATCCAGGTGAATCCATCCGCCCTCGACGAGGTTGGCGATGCCGTGCACCACCGCATTTTCCACGAGTGGCTGCAGGAGAAGAGGCGGCACCGGAACGTGCAGTGCCGTCGCGTCAATATTTTCTTCCATCTGAATGCGCGCGCCGAAGCGAACTTTTTCGACGGCGAGGAAAGCGCGGATCAGCGAGAGCTCTTCTTCCAGCGGAATCGCGGCTTTTTCCCCCAGGCCCAAGGTGCGGCGCAGAAAATCACCGAGCAGGATGCACATTTCCCGGGCCTTGGATGCGTCGGAACTAGTGAGCGCGCTGATCGAATTTAAACTGTTGAAAAGGAAATGCGGATTCACTTGAGCTTTCAGCGCGCGCAGTTCGGCTTCGCGCGCCAGGACGCTGGCTTTCATCACGCGGGCTTCCGCATCGCGCGAAGCTTCCACCGCGATGATCACGTAATACAGCGTCACCCAGAGCAGATAGAGCAGCAGACCGGTAACGATAACCAGCGGAACTTCTGGCCGGAAGCGATGGCTCAGTCCTGGAAAATATTGCATCCCGGAAAGCGTGCTCGCCAAGCTTTCCGCCGCAACAGCCCAAATGATGCTGGCGAAAAGCGCAGCCGTAAGATGAGTGGCGATCAAGCGCCCCAGACCATATTTCTCCAGCGGGTTGCCGCGGCAGGAATACCACGAAGTAAGGCAGAGAAACGCGTACAGCAGGCAGAGCGGCACGGAGAGGACGATTGCTTCGTGAGCGCCAATCTCATGGGAGACGGTGAGTAGATAAGCCAGCAGCCCTGCGATGGGAATCCACGCGAGGAGGTAAATTAACACGCGGCGGAATTGGCTGAGTATGGGATGCATGAGCGCGCTTTAATTCTTGACGACAATGCCGCCGAACAGGCTGGCGCCTTTCATGATCAACTTTTTTTGCGTGCCAGCGGCGGCGGGCGTTTGCTGATCGGTTTCATCAACGAACGCGCCGAACAGGCTGATGCCCTCCATCGAAACCTGCCACTCGTCCGGAACTTTGATTTCGCCGCCGCCCATGAAAGACATGGCTTCGATGGTGGCCGAATCACCTTCCATGTCTGCCTGGCGCAGGTCAATTTGAAAGCCGCCCATCACGGACAACACGCTGCCGCCTTTGAATTTTTTGCTGGTGATGCGGCGCTTGAAGCCGCCGAGAATTGCAACACCGTTGAAATCGGCGTCCGGGGAACCGGTGCGGCTCCAGCGGTCGAAAATCTCTGGCCACGGGGACCTTGCAGTTCCATCAGGCCGGATGCGCGGCCCGGCGGCTTGCCAGATCATTAAGACACCGATAGCGATGACGACCAGCGGCCAGACGGTATTGAAGTGGATACGTGCCACACCGAGATTTTCAAGAACAAGCAGCACTCCAGAGGCCAGCAGGACGAAGCCCCAAAGGCCTCGCCCCCCGTGGCCTCGGCAATCAATCAGCATGGTGCTACCGGCGGCGATCATGACTACCGGCCAGAAATAGCTGAAAATGCGATCACCGTCGATGAGGCCTTGTTGGCTGAGAAGGAGCACAACTCCGGCTGCGACGATGAGTACACCGAATATGAAGCTGAAGCTCCAACTGTGGGACCGGCTTGGCGACATGACTGTTAACCCCTCCGGGATGCGGAGAAGCGATTTTCCTGTGTGGCGAGCAAGATTGCGAGACCCAGGCCCACGAGAATCAGGGGCCAGTAACGCAGCACCTCTCCCGCGCTGGGGAGATTCAGGCGCATGGAGAGGATATTCCAAATGTCGGCAAGCATCATGGAAAAGAGCCAGACGTTGTCCAAGCGAAGATGGCCATAGCCGAGCTCGCCGAGTTGGAAAGCGATGCCCAACAGGATCAGCAAGGCCGCGCCCACCATGGGGATTCGCGCGCTGGATAGTAGTGAATTCACGGGCGACTGGCCATTTGTGCTGGTCATGGTCTCATCTCCGATTCGAATTGCGTTGCCGTTCATAAGGCGAGAATAGAGCAGGGCATCAGGGGCGTCTCGTGTTAATCGGCGAATGGCGGCGGGGAATCGGTGAATGGCGGGGTAGGGAGGCGGAGGAAGTAGAGAATGTCGAGGAGTTGAAGGAGGTGCCGGAGAGAACCTGCCATAGAGTCACAGAGGCACAGAGCGAAACGGAAGCAAGGAGGCAGAGAACCGCAGGGGCACTGCGGCACGGACCTCAGCTCGCAGTGCGTCACGTCACGACAGACCGCGCCTGCTGTCGCGAGAAATGCGCGCTTACGACAGCGTCATGCCGATCCAAAAGGCGGCGGTGAGGATGCCTGTCAGGATCAGCATCAGGCGCAGGCGTTTTTTGCTCACGGCCACGATTATTACGCCCATGGCGCAGAGCAGGAAACCCAGCTCGGGCCAGAACATCGCGGAGTTGAATGTGCTATTCGAAGCGTTGGCCGGATCTTGAAGCCAGAAAGATGCGAACGAAGTGGCTGCGGTGAGTGATGCGGCTACGCAGCCCGCGAGCGCCAGGCCCTTCACCCACTCCGGCACAACCCAGTCTTTTTTCGTGTCGCGCCAGTCCAGCCACGTTTGTGCGACCACCAATGCTGCAACCATCAAAACGAAAAGCGCCACGTCCCCCTCCCCAAGCGCGTACCGTTGCTGCTCTTTCACAGCTGCCCAGCACCGGAGGCGGCCCGCTCCGCGGAGCGAAGATTCCGTTGCTGGACGTGGAGCAGAACCGGCACGAGGGCCGTTGCTGCCGAATCACATCCTCAGTGCGCGACCGCTTTCAGCTGTAGCGGCTGTGCTGCTTCGACAGACCCCGTTGCTTTCACTCTCTTGCAATCCTCTTCTTGTAATGCAAGTTCTTCCTGCGCCAAGCGCCTTAGCATGGCTTGAATTACGATGCTGCCTTTCGGTGCTATTCCCAAGACTCCTGCGCCAAACCCTGCAAACTCGACCGGCGTGGCAGCGGCGAATTCGCCGCTGAGCCTACGACGGATTGCACTCCTACGTCAAAATCATTCTTTCGCCCAGAATGCGCGCTTGCTTGCAACGCTCGTCCTGATTCGCGTGAGCGCAAAGACCGTTTCGCGAACGCACGATGCAGCTCTTGATACGAAACTAAGGATCGCGGCAACGTCCTGGGCGCTGAATGGACGAGCCCACGCCGCTGAGAAGGCGAATAGGGAAAGGCAATCGGGCTTCCAAAGGTACTCGGTCCGAGGGGGCGCGGACGGAGCCATCTAACTTCATAGAACGATTGGGGATAGTCACGGCCGTGAGCCTTGCGGCCGCGGCGAAGGCTAGAATGACGTAACTTCCATCGTTAGATTTCTCCCGCTGACCAACACATTATCCAATTTAGGCAACGTTTTGCAGCAGTTTAGCGACCCCGCCTGCACGACCCAGGCACTGATATGACTCGATTTCAGTCCGGTTTCTTTGGGGTGCAACTTCCATCACCACCGTAAATACCGGAGAGCCGTGGGGTCTGGGTTCTCTGCTACGATAGCCGTGGCTATGCGAAAACCTTGGGTTATCGCGCATCGTGGGGCTTCCGGCCACGCGCCGGAAAATACGTTGGCGGCGTTTGAACGCGCCGTGCAGCTCGGCGCGGGATTCATCGAGACGGACTTGCACCTGACGCGCGACGCGCGCTTCGTGGCGATCCACGACGCGACGCTGGAGCGCACCACCAACGGGCGCGGGAACGTCCACGATTTCACGTTGGCGGAACTGCGCCAGTTGGACGCGGGCATGTGGTTCGACCGCGAATTCATGGGGCAGCGCATACCTACGCTGGAAGAGGTGCTGAAATTTGGCAGCGAGCACGACGTGATTTTCTATCTCGAAGTGAAATATGACGCGGCGTGGGGGATGCATCATTCGCTGGTCGCGGAGTTGCATAAATCGCAAAGTACGGCGCGTTCGATCGTGATTTCGTTCGACCAGTCGACGCTTACGGCTCTGCGCCAGGTGGATTCCACGATGATGATGGGTTTACTCGTGGATCAGCCGCGCGACGATTTCGCGAAAGTGGCCATCGAACTGGGCGTGCGGCAGCTTTGTCCTAAGGCCAATCTGGTGACGCAGAAATTGGTGGAGGAAGCGCACCGGCTGGATTTGCAAGTCGCCACGTGGACCGCGGATGATCCAGAAGTGATGCGAGCAGTGGCGGCCGCTGGTGTGGACGGAATCATGTCGAATTTTCCCGACCGGCTGCAGACGGTCCTCGAAGAGTCATAGTATCGGCGCGAACAAATCACAAGGTCATGGAAACTTCGTGATGAGTTGTGTGGCTACGCGAGCTGGGCGAAGAGCGCGGCGAATTGTGCGAGGGTTAGTTGTTCGGCGCGGGCGTCGGGGCGCAGGGCGGCGGTTGCTATCGCTTCGTGGATGCCTTTATCGCTTGCGACGCCGAGCAAGTTATTGCGCAGGGTCTTGCGTTTTTGGCTGAAGCAGGTCTGCACGAATTCCAGAAAATGCTTTTCTTCGGATTCTCCCACGATGTTGAGGTTCGCTTGCTCACCCGGCAAAGTCATGCCTAGCAACGCCGATTTTACTTTTGGCGGCGGACGAAATGCGCCAGGGGGAATGCGCAGCGCGATTTTGGGTTGCGCATAAAATTGGCAGAGCGCGGAAAGATAGCCGTAGTCGCGCACACCCGGATGCGCGGCGATGCGTTCGGCCACTTCCAATTGAACGACGATGTGGATGGAAGCGATCCGCGTCGCCCAGCGGAAAAGATGATGCAGAATGGGCGAAGTGATGTAGTACGGCAGGTTTCCGTAGATGTGAATTTTTCCAGTGGCTAAATCGCCGATGTTTGTCGCGAGGACATCGGCCGTGACGATTTCCAGGCCGGGCCATTTTCTGGGATCGGTGTCGCGAGTTGCGCGTAGGCCTTCGGCTAGCCTTCGGTCTGTTTCGATAGCCACGATGCGGCGGCCGTCGCCGACGAGGAGTTGCGTCATTTCGCCGTGGCCAGGGCCGATTTCGATCCAGGTTTGATGGGGGGCGAGCGGCAGCGCGGCTAGGATCCGTTTGCACCACCCGAGATCGTGGAAGAAATGCTGGCCTAGGCGTTGGCGTGACATGTGTGCTGCGAGTGTAGCAATGCGGGCGGAAAAACTAAAACAAAGGCGCCCAGCTGAGGCTGGCCGCTACGAAGTCAAAGGAAAGAGCACAGGCGAGATCGTCTATGCTACGGTGTGCTTGACGAAGCTCTGGCGTTCCGATACCGTTTCCGTTTCTGCTGACGACTTATGAAAATTTTGTTCATTGCATCGGAAGGTTTGCCTTACTCGAAGACCGGCGGCTTGGCGGACGTCGTGGGTGCGTTGCCCAAGGCGCTGGCCGAGATGGGCCACGAAGTGGCGGTGCTGCTGCCGCGCTATCGTGGAAACAAGATTGGCTCGATTCTGGTTTCCAGCGTGACGGTGACGCTAGGCGACAAGCTGCGCTTTCCGGCGATTGGCGAAGGCCCGGCGGTCGCGGGCGTGCGTTATTTTTTCGTGGACGATCGTGGATTTTTCGACCGCGAGCAGCTGTACGGCGAGAAGGGCGCGGACTATCCGGACAACGCCGAGCGCTTCACGGAATTTTCGCGCGTGGCCATCGAATTCATGAAGCGGGTGTGGCTGCCGGACGTGATTCATTGCCACGACTGGCAGACGGCGCTGGTTCCGGTGCTGCTGCGCACGCAGCACGCCGAGGATCCGGTGGCCCGCGCGTTGCCGGTCGTGTTCACGATTCACAATATCGGCTACCAGGGAATATTTTCGCAGTCTGTGATGCGCACGATCGGGCTGCCTGAGACTTTTTTTACGATGGATCGCCTGGAATTTTACGGAAGGGTGAATTTTCTGAAGGGCGGGCTGCTGTACGCTGATTACCTGACCACGGTGAGCCGCCGCTACGCGCAAGAAATTCAGACGCCGGAATTCGGTAGTGGTTTGGAGGGAGTGATCCGCGGGCGCGCGGACCGGCTGTTCGGGATTCTGAACGGCGTGGATTATTCGGTGTGGAGTCCGGAGGTGGACACCTTCATCACGCAGAATTATTCCGTGCATAACCTGGAAGCGAAGAAGGCGGACAAGAAGGATTTGCTGCAGCAGTTCAAACTGCCCGTGGACAAGCTGGAATGCCTGGAACGGCCGGTGGTGGGAATCGTCTCCCGCTTCGCGGATCAAAAAGGTTTCGACCTGATCGCGCGGGTTGCGGGTGATCTGATGAAGGAGAATTTGACACTGGTGGTGCTGGGCACGGCCCAGCCGGAATACGAAAAGCTGTTTAAGGATATGGCGGAGAAATATCCGGGGCGCGTGGGCGTGAAGATCGGGTACGACAACCCGCTGGCGCACAAGATCGAGGCGGGGGCGGACATGTTTTTGATGCCTTCGCGGTACGAGCCCTGCGGCTTGAACCAGATATACAGCTTGCGCTATGGTACGGTGCCGATCGTCAGGGCAACGGGCGGCCTGGATGACAGCGTGCAGAGCTTTGACCCCAAAACCCATCATGGGACTGGGTTTAAGTTCGAGGCGTACGACGGACGGGCGCTGCTGGATTGTGTGCGGGCGGCGTTGAAACTGCAGCGTGATCCGAAGGCCTGGCAGATGGTGCAGAAGAACGGCATGGCCAAAGATTTTTCGTGGAAGGCTTCTGCGGCGGCTTATGTCACACTGTATGAAGCAGCTAAGAGGGCACGAATCCCGCGGGTTGCTGGGACATCTAAAGGGTAGCGCTGGAAACGTTTCCTGCAGGTTTTCTGGAGGCGTGGTGCGGCGCTACAAGGGACAACAAGGGACAACATGTCAGAGAACATCCAAGCGGTGAACGACGCGAATTTCGAAGCAGATGTGGTGGAAGCCAGCAAGACGCAGCCGGTGATGGTGGATTTCTGGGCGGACTGGTGCCGCCCCTGCCATATGTTGACGCCGACGGTGGAAGAGCTGGCAAAAGAGCACGCCGGAAAGTTGAAGGTGGTGAAGCTCAACGTGGATGAGAACATCAACGCGGCGGGCAAATTCAATATTCGCGGGATTCCTACATTGTTGATTTTCAAGGGCGGGCAGGTGGCCGACCAGCTCGTCGGAGCGCAGCCGAAAGAATCTATCGAGAAAGTCATCCAGCGCCACATTTCGTAGGTCTTGGGCGCGATTTCACTTCCAGCCAGGTGACCATGCGCGGCAGCGAGCCAGAGCTGACATTGCTGGGGATTGCGCCGACTTTGAAGCGCTGCGCGGCTTGCGGCGCGTCATTCGCTTGTGGCGCGCCGGCCGCGGGTTGTTGGTGCGAGGAATTGCAGGTCGCTGCCGAAGTTTTGTGCGAGCTGCGCGTGCGTTACGCGGATTGTTTGTGCCGGCGATGCCTGTCGGCCGTGGCGTCGTCGGCTCAGCGCGCGCCCGGTGCGGGTTCAGAAACTACTGGGCGTAACATCCTGCCGCAACCTCTCCTATGAGTGTGAAAGCGAAAAAAGAGCAGCGGCGCTGCCATTGGGCGCAGAAGCAGCTGATGATCGAATATCACGATCGCGAATGGGGCAAGCCCGTGCACGACGACCGGGTGCTTTTTGAGTTTCTGATACTCGAAGGCGCGCAGGCGGGATTGAGCTGGGAGACGATTCTCAACAAGCGCGAGAATTACCGGCGGGCGTTTGATGGATTCGATGCCGAAAAGATTGCGCGTTACGACAAGCGCAAAGTGCGCTCGCTACTAGCGGATGCGGGGATCGTGCGCAATCGGTTGAAGATTGCGGCTACGATTTCGAATGCTGTGGCATTTGAGGCTGTGCAGCGGGAATTCGGATCGTTCGACCGTTACGTATGGCAGTTTGTGGGCGGGCGCCCGAAGAAAAACAAGTGGGCGACTTCGCGGAAGATCCCGGCGCGCACGACGGAATCGGATGCGATGAGCAAGGACCTCAAGCGTCGCGGTTTCCGCTTCGTCGGGACCACTATTTGTTACGCCTTCATGCAGGCCGTCGGCATGGTCAACGATCATGCGCGCGATTGTTTCCGCTATAAATCGGTCGGTTAGCTTGTCCGCTTCTGGTCTTTGCCCTCAAGCTTGCTTCGGAAGCGAGCGGAGGCTAGAATTGATCGTACTTGTATTTGTGTTAGCCCGCCTGTAGTGCTTCTGGAGTCAACGATAGGGGCAAGGTGCGGCCTGACGAAGGGTGGAGCGGCGACGGTGACTGAGAAGGCGCGAGCGAAGGCGATCTGTGTAGTCGGCGCGCAGTGGGGCGACGAGGGCAAGGGCAAGGTCGTCGATTATTTGGCGCAGTCCTTCGACTACACGGCGCGCTATGCGGGCGGGCACAATGCCGGGCACACCGTAATCTTCAATAATCACAAATACATTCTGCAATTGATTCCCAGCGGGATTCTGCGGCCGGAGAAGAAGGCGGTGATTGGCGCGGGCACCGTGGTGGATCCCGCAGCGCTGGTGGCCGAGCTGGAAAATCTGAAGCGGTCGGGGATCGAGGTGCGCGGGCGGCTTTTTCTGAGCGATCGCGCGCATTTGATTTTTCCTTATCACCGCGAAATGGATAAGGCTGCGGAATCGGCGCGTGGTGCGGCGGCGATCGGGACTACTTCGCGCGGCATCGGGCCGGCGTATGAAGACAAGATGGCGCGGCGCGGGATTCGCGTGTGCGATTTATTTGATGCGGCGGGCTTCAAGGAAAAACTGCAGCGCGTGATCGCGGAAAAAAATGCGATCAGCCGCGCGACGTATGGGCATCCTTTGGAGACTGCTGGAATTTACGATCAGTATATGGAGTTGGCGGCGCATATCCATGGCCTGGTGACGGATACCGGCGTGCTGCTGAATCGCGCGCTAGATAATGGCGAATCGGTGCTATTTGAGGGCGCGCAGGGCACCATGCTCGACATTGATCACGGGACTTATCCTTATGTGACTTCGTCGAACGCGACATCGGGCGGCGTGGCGACTGGGCTGGGTGTCGCGCCGACGCGGATTTGCGGCGTAGTGGGCGTGACCAAGGCTTACACTACGCGCGTGGGCAGCGGGCCGTTTCCGACGGAGATGCCGGACCTGGACGCGCAGGCGTTGCGCGAGCGCGGCAAGGAATTCGGCGCGGTGACGGGCAGGCCGCGGCGTTGCGGGTGGCTGGATCTGGTGGTGCTGAAGTTCGCGAAAATGCTGAGCGGAATTGATTCGCTGGTTGTGACCAAGATGGACGTGTATGACACGCAGCCGGAGATCAAGGTTTGCACCGGCTACAAGTTTAAGGGCAAGACGCTGGATAATATGCCGGCGGACGTCGAGACTCTGATGCAGGTCGAACCTGTGTACGTCACTTTGCCCGGGTGGCAGAAGCCGACGCCGGGAATCCGCGACGTGAAAGAATTGCCGGAAGCGGCGCGCAATTATCTGAATTTTATTTCTGAGCAACTGCAGGTTGAAATTGGGATGATATCCACCGGGCCGGAACGCGACGCGACGATTGTGCCGCGCGGGACGAAACTCGCGTCCTGGCTCTAAGGCGCCATGCTTTCCTACGAAGCAGCTCGCGCGAAAGTGATCGACGTAATCTGCGCGCGGCGTTGTGCGCCTCCTCCTCCTACGGAAACCATTGAATTCGCGGACGACCCTTCGCGTGTGCTGGGACGCATCGTGGCGGAAGACGTGCGCGCCGACCGCAATTATCCGCCGTTTAATCGCTCGACGCGCGATGGATTCGCGTTGCGGGCGGCGGACGCGGCGCAACCCGGAGCGAAACTGCGGCTGATTGGGGAAAGCCGTGCCGGGGTTCCGTTCGGTGGTCTGGTGGAACCGGGCACTTGCGTGCAGATCATGACGGGCGCTCCCTTGCCGCGAGGCGCGAATTCCATCGTGATGAATGAGTACGCGCGGATCGAGGGCGAGTCCGTGGTGATGGAGCAAGCGGCGCGCGAGGGCGCGCATTTTATTTTGGAAGGGCAGGAAACGCGCGTGGGCGAGAGCGTGATCGCGCGCGGCAAGCGGCTGAGCTATGCCGAGCTGGCGATTGCGGCGCAGGTAGGACGCACGCGGCTGGTGGTGGCTAAGAAGCCGCGGGTTGCCATTCTTTCGACGGGCGACGAATTGGTGGCGATGGACCAGACGCCGGCGAAATATCAGATTCGCAATAGCAACAACGTTTCGTTGGCCGCGCAAGTGGCGCTGGCGGGCGGCGAACCCGTGATGCTGGGGACCGCGCCAGATAATCTGGCGGAATTGCGCGCGCATATCGAGCGCGCGCTGGAAGCGGATGTTGTGGCGCTGACGGGCGGAGTATCGGTGGGAAAATACGATCTGGTCGAGCAAGTGCTGCGCGAAATGGGGGCGGAATTTTATTTCGATGCGGTCGCGATTCGTCCGGGGAAGCCTGCGGTGTTTGGTTTTTGCCATGGCAAGCCTGTATTTGGTTTGCCGGGTAATCCGGTTTCGACGATGGTCACGTTCGAGCTGTTCGTGGTTCCGGCGATTGAGCTGTTAAGCGGACACCAACCGGATCCACTGGCGCTGCTGAAGGCGAAGCTAGCGCATCCCTTGAATGAGAAGCCGCCGCTGGCACATTTTTTGCCGGCGCGTGTGAGTTGGCCGGAGGGCGAGGCGGTCGTGGAAGCGATTCATTGGGAGGGTTCGGGCGATATCGGGTCTTTGGTTAAGGGGAATTGTTTTTTGGTGGTGCATGAGGCGAAGCTGGTTTACGCGGCGGGAGAGATGGCCGACGTTTTGCCGCGGAGAGGATTGTTTTGAGTTGGTTTGCGCCCGGGCGGGTCTGAGACCCGCCCCTACAGAAGCAAATGCAAATTCAACGACGCCCTCATACAGGTGGCCGCTACACAGTCAAAGGCTAGGAGCCGGCGGGACGCCGGCGCTACGAGTTCCATGGCGAAACTCTCGCACTACGATGAAACAGGGCGCGTGCGGATGGTGGACGTTTCGGCGAAGGCGGCCACGTCGCGTACGGCGCAGGCGCACGCATTTATTCGCATGGAGCGAGCGACGATTCGCAGCGTCCGAGCGTTGAGATCGCCCAAAGGCAATCCAGTTGAAATCGCCCGGATCGCTGGAATTGGCGCGGCCAAGCGCACGGCGGAGCTGATTCCACTTTGTCATCCCCTCGCTTTGACTCACGTAGATGTGAGCGCCAAGCTGTGCCAGAATGGAATTGAGCTGACATCGGAGGCGACGGCTACGGGCCCGACCGGCGTCGAGATGGAGGCGTTGGTGGCGGTGTCGGTTGCGGCGCTGACGATTTACGACATGTGCAAAGCGCTGGAACGCGGCATGGAAATCACCGAGGTGTACGTGGTGAAGAAAGCGGGCGGGCGTAGTGGCACGTACGTGCGTGCTGGGAAGCGTGTGAAGCGATGACGCCGATGAAGGATGTCAAAGTCCTGGTCGTCGATGATAACGCGCTGATCCTCGACTTGTTGATGAAGGGTTTGCTGCCGCATTGCGATGCGCGCGCGGCCGCTGATGGCGCCGATGCGCTGCTGAAGATTGTGGATGATCCTCCGGATCTGGTGGTGTGCGACTACCGCATGCCGGGGCTTGATGGGCGGCAGCTGTACGAAAAATTGCGCGGAAGGCAACAGACCAAGGCGATTCCGTTTATTTTTCTGGCGAGCCGCAGCGACATTGAAGAGAAATTGCGTCCGATCGTGGAGGGCGTCGAGGAATTTATTCCCAAGCCATTTTTTCTGAAGGATTTGGTGCGGCGCGCGAAAAAAGTTGTGGACCGGCTGCAGTTGGAGAAGTTGCAGAATCGTCAGGTGCGCCCAGGAGTGGTGCAGGGGCGTCTGGAAGAAATGTCCATCATGGATTTGATGCAGTCACTGGAGATGGGGCAGAAGTCCTGCCAGCTGACGATTCGTCGCGGCGAAGAAAGCGGGGATTTGTTCTTTGCGTCGGGGCAATGCAAGGATGCGCGGCTGGGAGCGCTGGAGGGCGAGGCTGCGGTGTTCGAGGCCGTGCGCTGGCCCGAGGGCGAATTCGAAATTGATTTCAATCGCGCGCCAACGCGCGACATTATTTCGCGCACGACTACCGGCTTGCTGATGGAAGCGCTGCGGCTGGTCGATGAAGGGCAGCGCGACGGCGAGAGCGAAGACGCGCAGGTCACCGAAGGATAGTCCCGGAATCGTCGGGGCGCCACTCCATGCGGGTTTCCATTCTTACGGTGAGCGATTCGGTCGCGGGCGGGAAGCACGAGGATAGTTCCGGGCCGGCTGTCGCGGGGCGTTGCAGGGAACTGGGTTGGGAAATTGTGTCGGCGGCGGTGTTGCCCGATGAGCGCGAAGGTATTGCTGAGTTTTTGCGGAAGACAGCCGATGCGAAAGTGGTGGATTTGATCCTCACGACCGGCGGGACAGGCGTGGGGCCGCGTGATGTGACGCCGGAAGCGACGATCTCCGTGGCGGAGCGGTTGATTCCGGGATTCGCGGAGCAGATGCGCGCGGAGGGTCTGAAGAATACGCCGCGGGCGATTTTGTCGCGCGGGGTTGCGGGAATTCGCGGAACTACGATGATCGTGAATTTGCCGGGAAGTCCGCGGGGAGCTGTGGAATCGTTGGATGCTATTGCTTCGCTGCTGCCTCATGCCGTGGATGTGCTGCACGGCGCACGCCATTAGTACAACCCTAGAATCATCCTATTCTCCGGACCGCTTCGATGCTGACGTGCCCGCTTCGTCTCGCGCTGTTCGGGACGAAGCGGCCGCTACCTATCCACCTGCAAAAACCAGACAATTCGAGCGGCCGACGGCGGGAATTTTTTTGTGGTGGATGACGCTGGCTGAGAGTTGACCGCTGTGCTAGGATGCGCTGTTCGTGGGTCAACGTTGATCCGACGATGCCGAGCCAATACATTCCGATATTGATTTACGCGCTTCTTGCCGCGGCTTTCCCCGCTGTCACCCTGATTATTTTCAAGTTTATTCGGCCGGATATGAAAGCTACCGGTGCGAAGCTGGAGCCGTACGAATGCGGCGTCCCACCGGAAGGGAATGCGCGCGGGCGGTATTCGGTGCGGTTTTATATGGTGGCGATTCTTTTTGTGATTTTTGATGTGGAGACAATTTTTCTGTTTCCTTGGGCGATCAAGTACGGGCAGCTGGGCGTGTATGGTTTGGTGACGATGTTGGTGTTCTTGGGAATTTTGATCATCGGGTATGTGTGGTTGTATCGCAAGGGCGCGCTGGACTGGGTCTAAACGCGGCGCCGCGCAGAAACTTGGGATTCGGCAGCGTGGAATTGACGTTTTTTTTTGGAGTGTGTTAAAAAGGCGGGCTGCGAGCCGATTGCGGGGCGCGGGATTCGACGCGTACCGGGCGAGGGCAGCCGATCGAACCGATGGTCAACGACCCTTCGGAAAAAGGTCCAGCCGCAAAACCGCCGGAAGGCACGGCGGAAAAGTCTTCTATTCCTTCCAAGCCTGAGGTGCCTGCCGTTCCTGCTGCGCCTTCTAAGCCAGCTGAAACCAAACCTCCAGTCCCAGCGACTCCTGCTGAGCCCGTCGCAGCGAAACCACCCGCCGCGTCGCCTGCTCAGGCTAAGACGCCCGCTGCGAAGCCTCCTGCTGCAGCGACTACGCCCGCGGCACCTGGAACACCGGCTGCCGCAGCGCCGCCGAAACCTGCCGTTCCTCCAGCTGCACCGAAAGAAGCGCCGCCGAAGCCGGTCCCATTGGATAACGAATTGGTGCAAAGGCTGAAGGCGCGCTTCGGGGATGCGATTCGCGAAGCCTCGCTGGACCGGAAGCAAGCAATTGTGCTGATTGCGGTGGAGCAGCTGCGCGAAATCTCGCGTTATTGCCGCGACGAAGAAAAATTCGACATGCTGGTGGATTTGACCGCGGTGGACTGGCCGAAACGCGAAAAGAGATTTGACGTGGTGCTGAATCTCTATTCGTTCGCGAAGAACGAGCGGCTGCGTTTGAAGGCGCACGCGGGAGAGACCGAGCCCGCGCCGAGCGTTTGTGAAATCTGGCCTGCGGCGAACTGGATGGAGCGCGAATGCTACGACATGTTCGGGATTGTGTTTGAAGGACACCCGGATCTGAAACGCATTTTGCTGCCGGACGAGTGGCAAGGGCATCCGTTGCGCAAAGATTACGACATTTTGAAGCAGGATACGGATTGGGTTCGGGAAAATTTGGGAATCGAGAGCGGGCAGTAGCGCCGCAAGACGGCTACGGGCGAATGAGCGACGAGCGCACCACGAAAACGATTTCCGGGATGGACAGCGTCAACACCACGGTGTTGGGCGCGGACGAAATCATTTTGAATATGGGGCCGCAGCATCCTTCGACGCATGGAGTGTTGCGCGTGAAGTTGAAATTGGATGGCGAGCGCGTGGCGGGGTCGGAATGCATTATCGGTTATCTGCACCGCGGCGTGGAGAAAATCGCGGAGCATCGCAGCTACCAGCAATTTGCGCCGTACGTGGATCGCATGGATTACGTGGCGGCGGTTTCGAACGGATTGGGCTACTGCGAGGCCGTGGAAAAATTGCTGGGCACCGAAGCGCCGCCGCGCGCGCGGGTGGTGCGCACGATTTTGACCGAGCTACAGCGGATTGCGAGCCACTTGTTGTGGCTGGGAACGCATGCGCTGGATATCGGCGCTTTGACGCCGGTTTTTTACTGTTTTCGCGAGCGCGAAGAAATCCTGAAAATCTTCGAGAAGTATTGCGGCGCGCGGCTTACGACTCATGCCTTTCGCATCGGCGGGCTGCAGTACGAGACGTACGACGGCTTCGAAGAGGACACCAAGCGTTTCTGCAATGATTTCGCTCACAAGATTGATGAGTACGAAACTTTGCTGACGGAAAATCGCATCTGGGTGGGGCGGACAAAGGGCGTGGGAATTCTGAACGCGGCGGATGCGATTGCGCTGGGAGTGACCGGCCCGGTGTTGCGGGCGAGCGGCGTGAAATGGGATTTGCGCAGAGCGCAGCCGTACGCGGCGTACGACCAATACGAATTCGACATTCCCACGCGCGAAACCGGCGACACTTATGACCGATACGTGGTGCGCATGGAAGAGATGCGACAATCGCGGCGGATCTGCTTGCAGGCGGTGGAAAATATTCCTACCGGGCCGATCATGGCACGCATCGGCAAAGTGCTGAAGCCTCCACCCGGTGAAGTTTATCACTCGATTGAGGCGCCCAAGGGCGAGCTGGGGTATTACATCGTCAGTGACGGGACGACGCAGCCGTATCGCGTGCGCGTGCGTCCGCCGTCGTTTATTAATTTGCAGGCGTTCGACAAAATGGCGAAGGGCGCGCTGATTGCGGACGTGGTGGCGATCATCGGGACGATTGATATTGTGCTGGGGGAAGTGGACCGCTAAAAAATGGGACATCTGATTCCACCATCGATCATGCCGTTCGTGCTGCCGGTGTTGTATGCGGTGGTGATCGTGGCCGTGCTGCCGCTGCTGGCCGGTTACATCGTGTTGATGGAACGAAAAGTCATGGCGGATATGCAGGCACGGCTCGGCCCGATGCGCGTGGGGCCGCACGGACTCCTGCAGCCGATTGCGGACGCCGTGAAATTGCTTTTGAAAGAAGACATTATTCCGGATAAGGCGGACCGGCTGATGTTCTGGTTCGCGCCGCTGGTGAGCGTGACGATGGCGCTGCTGGCGTATTCGGCGCTGGCCATCGGTCCCGCGTTTCAGATTGCGGATTTGAATATTGGATTGCTTTTTATTCTGGCGATCAGCTCGCTGGGGATTTACGGAATTGTGCTGGGCGGGTGGGCTTCGAACAGCCATTACTCGCTGCTGGGGGCATTGCGTAGCGCGGCGCAGTTGGTGAGTTATGAAACCGCGGCGGGGCTGGGATTGATTTCAGTGCTGCTGCTGGCAGGCTCGCTTTCGATGAAGGATATCGTGCAAGCGCAGTTGGACCAGGGCGTGTGGTTCGGTTTCTCGGTGCCATTCGGATTTTTTATTTATTTGGTGGGCTCGATCGCCGAAACCAATCGTGCGCCTTTTGATTTGCCGGAAGCGGAATCGGAACTGGTCGCGGGATACATGACGGAGTATAGCGGGTTTCGCTGGTCGCTTTATTTTCTGGCGGAATACGCGAACATGATTATCGTGGCGGGGATCGCGACGACTTTATTTCTGGGTGGGTGGCTGCGGCCGGGGGCGCGGTACCACGAGCATATTCCGGGAACAGGCATCGAATGGTTGGACGCGCTTCCCGCGCTCCTGACTTTGGGCGTTGCGTTGTATTCGCTGAAGCTTGCGCCAACGCAGCCGGTGAAGATTCAGAAAATCGTGATGGTGCTGGTTGCGGTGTTGTGCCTCGGTGTGGCTTGCGTGTTGGCCGGAGCGCTCTTTGCGCCGCCTGCGGTGATGCAGGGGATTCATGGGGCGTTTTGGTTTATGGCTAAGGTGTTCGCGTACATTTACGCGTTCTTGTGGATCCGCTTTACGTTTCCACGTTATCGGTTTGACCAGTTGATGCGGCTGGGCTGGCGATTCTTGATTCCGCTGGCATTGGTGAACGTGATTGGTGTGGGCGTGGCGATCGTGTTGCGGCAACAATTCGCTTGGGGGCCGATTGTCTCGTTGATTCCGACGACGCTCGCGACACTGGGCGTGGCCATGCTCCTGGCGAAAGATGACGCGCCGGTTGCGGAGGCACAGACGGCGGCCGGTGAATAGATGCAGACGCTGAATCAGGCGCTATTTATATTTTTCGCGGTGCTGGCGGTGGCTTCCGCGATTTTGATGGTGACGCGGCGGAACATTGTGCACGGCGCGGTTTTCTTGATCACCACACTGTTGTCCACGGCAGGAATTTTTCTTTTGCTGCAGGCTGAGTTTCTTTTCATCGTGCAAGTCATTTTGTATGTGGGCGGGATCATGGTGCTGTTCGTTTTCGTGATCATGCTGGTGAATCTGGATGTTTCGATGCGCCAGGTGCAATTTAACCGGCAATGGTTTGTGGCGGGAGCGCTGGCGCTGGTGCTGGCGGGCCAATTCTTGTTCGCGATCTGGGTGGGGCGGGGCGCGCTGCGTTTGCCGGCGATGGCCAGCGAGATTTCGCCGAAAAATACCGAGGCCGTGGCGGATGCGCTTTTTAGCCATTACATGCTGCCGTTTGAGATCGCTTCGATTCTGTTGTTGGTGGCGATGATTGGCGCGGTGGTGATGGCTAAGCGGAGAGCGGGATGATTCCAGTGGACGATTACTTATTTCTGAGCCTCGCGCTTTTCACAATCGGTGTGATCGGAGTGCTGACGCGACGCAATGTGATCATCATGCTCATGTCGATCGAGCTGATTTTGAACGCGGTGAACATTAACCTGATGGTTTTTTCGCGCATGTGGGGCACGGTGGACGGGCAGGTGTTCGCGATTTTTATTATTACCGATGCGGCGGCGGAAGCTGCGGTGGGACTGGGCATCATCCTGGCGTTTTTCCACAATCGCGAGACCGTGTTGGCGGACGAAATGGATATCATGAAATGGTGAAGGCTTACAGATGAACACGCCGTATTTTCTGGAGCATATCTGGCTGATTCCGCTGTTTCCGTTGCTGACGGCGGCGGTGATGCTGTTCTACGGGCGGAAGCTCGCGAACAACATTGTCAGCTATTTGTGTGCGGGGAGCGTGTTCGTTTCGTTTATTTTTTCAGTGGGCGCGTTTTTTCAACTGGTCGCAATGCCGCAAGGCGAACGATTCTTCACGAAACTGCTTTTCGAGTGGGTTCCGGCCGTGCCGTATCACATGTTCGACGGCCGGTTGGCTCAGTTTGTGGCCGGGTGGGAATTTCAGATTGATCCGCTTTCGGCGGTGATGATTCTGGTGGTCACGGGCGTGGGATTCCTGATTCACGTGTATTCCACCGGATACATGGCGCTCGAGGGCGGGTATTACCGGTTCTTCGGGTATTTGAACCTTTTTATGTTCGCGATGCTGATCCTGGTGCTGGCGAATAATTTCCTGATGATGTTCGTGGGCTGGGAAGGAGTGGGGACTTGCAGCTATTTGCTGATCGGATTTTATTTTCACCGCAAGTCGGCGTCGGACGCGGGGAAAAAAGCGTTCATCGTCAATCGCGTAGGTGATGCGGGTTTTCTGTTGGGAATTTTTCTGTGCTCGGCGGTGCTGGGCACGGTGCGCTTCAGCGATATTGGCCCTGCCCTGCACGCCGGAAACTTTCAGAAAGGTGATCCTTGGCTGACGGCGATTGCGCTGCTGCTTTTTGTTGGCGCGGCCGGAAAGTCGGCACAGATTCCGTTGTATGTGTGGCTGCCGGACGCGATGGAAGGGCCAACGCCGGTGAGCGCGTTGATTCACGCGGCGACGATGGTTACTGCGGGCGTGTATATGGTGACGCGCACGAACGCGATTTATCAGTTGGCGCCGAAGGCCATGTACGTGGTCGCGCTGGTCGGAGCGATCACGGCGCTTTTCGCGGCAACGATTGGCGTGGTGCAGAACGACATCAAGAAAGTGCTAGCATATTCGACCGTTTCGCAGCTGGGTTATATGTTCCTGGCCTGCGGTGTGGGCGCGTTTACCGCGGGAATTTTCCACTTGATGACGCATGCGTTTTTCAAAGGGTTGCTGTTCCTTGCGGCGGGCAGCGTGATTCACGCGCTTTCGGGCGAGCAGGACATGCGCAAGATGGGTGCGCTATCGAAGCGCATTCCGGTGACGTATTGGACGATGTTGATCGCGACGCTCGCGATCGCGGGAATTTTTCCGTTTGCCGGATTTGTTAGCAAAGACCTCATTCTCGGCAAAGCCTACGAACAAGATGTGCTGTTGTGGGCCATCGGATATTTCACCGCTGGCATGACCGCGTTTTATATGTTCCGGCTGGTTTTCATGACGTTTCACGGGACGTCGCGCGTGGACCACGAAGTCGAGCACCACATTCATGAATCGCCGAAGGCCATGCTGGTGCCGCTAGTGATTCTGGCGGGGCTTTCGATTGTCGGAGGATTGGTCAGCTGGCCGGAAATTCTTGGAGGCAACAGTCACTTCGTGCATTTTCTCGAGCCGGTCGTGGGGATGGCACACCAGTCGCGCATCGAGCCGTTGAAGGGGCCCAGTTCGCGCATCGGCGAAATTAATTTGATGCTGATGTCTGAGGGACTGGTGGTGCTGGGAATTTTGTTCGCGTGGTATTTGTACATCAAGCGCACGGAGCTGCCCGCGAAGATTGCGAAAGGCCTGAACGGATTCTACGAGCTGGTGTATCACAAATATTATGTGGACGAGTTGTACGACGCGCTGTTTGTGAATCGCGCGAAAGATTTGGGACTGGCGCTGGGATGGTTCGATACGAATGTGATCAACGGAGTGGGCGTGGACGGCGCGGGATGGCTGACGCGATTCGTTTCGCGCGCTTCGATGTGGTGGGACACCTGGATCGTGGACGGGTCGGTGAAGTTGGGCGCGCGGATTGTGTGGGTCCTCAGTCTTCCGGTGCGCTTGATTCAGGACGGGTTGGTGCAGAGTTACATGCTGTTCATCGTGATCGGGTTGATCGGGTTCCTGGGATATTACTTTTATCTGGCGCATCACGCGGTGCACTGAGCTTCCAGCTGGGCGGGCACGGTCTGCAAATTGGTGTAGAACGCGAGGGAACGGATGCTCTTTTCCGATAGCCACATTTTAAGCACGATCCTGTTCACGCCGCTGATTGGCGCGATTTTGATGCTCTTTATTCCGCGCGAGCGGGCCGACCTGCATCGCTCGATGGGCAATTTGTTCGGGTTCCTCGGTCTGCTGGTTTCGCTGCCGCTGATTTGGCGCTTTCAATCCGGGCCTGGGGCGCCGCAATTTCAATTCGTGGAGAATGCGAGCTGGATTCCTTCGGTGGGCGCGCACTTCACGCTGGGCATTGACGGGTTGAGCTTTTTGATGGTGATGCTGACGACCGTGCTGGGCGCTATTGCGATCCTGTCGTCGTGGTCGGCGATCCACAAACGCGAAAAGGAATATTACATTCTGCTGTTGCTGCTGCAGACCGGCATGTTGGGCGTTTTTATGTCGCTGGACTTCGTGCTGTTCTACGTTTTCTGGGAAGTGATGCTGGTGCCGATGTACTTCCTGATCGGGGTGTGGGGCAGCGAGCGGCGGCTGTACGCGGCGATCAAGTTTTTCCTGTACACGCTGGCCGGGTCGGTGCTGATGCTGTTGGCGATTCTGGCGATTTATTATTACCGGAACACGTTCGACATGCGCGAAATTTTGACGCATCCCTTCACGGCGCAATTCGGGTGGCTGCAGAAGTGGCTGTTCTGGGGATTCTTCTTCGCGTTTGCGATCAAGGTGCCGATGTTTCCGTTTCACACGTGGCTACCTGACGCGCACACCGAGGCTCCCACCGCAGGTTCCGTCATCCTGGCCGGCGTGCTGTTGAAAATGGGGACGTACGGTTTCCTGCGATTTTCGCTGCCGATGTTTCCCGACGCGACGGTGAAATACCGCGGCATCGTGATTGTGCTCTCGCTGATTGGGATTATTTACGGGGCGCTGGTCTGCATGATGCAGAAGGACATGAAGAAGCTCATCGCGTATTCGTCGGTGAGCCACATGGGATTTTGCACGCTGGGGATTTTCGTGCTCACGCCGCTGGGGCTTTCCGGCAGCATCATCCAGCAAATCAATCACGGCATTTCCACCGGCGCGCTGTTCCTGCTGGTGGGCGTACTCTACGAGCGGCGGCACACGCGGCTGATTTCGGAATTTGGCGGACTCTCGACTCCGATGCCGAATTTTGCGGCGGTGTATTTGATCATAACGCTTAGCTCTCTGGGGATGCCGCTGCTGAACGGATTTATTGGTGAATTCACGATTCTGCGCGGTGTGTTTGAAGTGAGCTGGCAGTGGGCGGCGTGGGGCGTGTTCGGCGTGATTTTGGGCGCGGCATATCTGTTGTGGCTGTACCAGCGGGTGATGTTCGGTTCGGTGACGAATCCGGCGAACGAGCATTTGCCGGATCTGAATGCGCGCGAGTATGCGACGTTGATTCCGCTGGTGGTGCTGGCGTTCTGGATCGGAATTTATCCCGCGCCACTTTTTAGGGTGGTGGAGCAGCCGGTGCATCGGCTGGTGGAGTGCGTGCATCCGGGATATTACTCTGATACGCATTCGCCGGGCGAAAAGGCTGCAGCGGCGGAAGTTGGTGCGACGTCTCCGGCTGCGGCAACGCCCGGTGCGACGCCGGCCAGTGGCTCGACTGGCGCAAAGGCCGAGGTGAAATAGATGCACTGGCAGAACATCTTCGAGCAGACGCGCGGGGATTTCTTCCTGGTGCTGCCGGAAGCCATGCTCATTTTTTTCGGTTTGGCGATTTTGCTCAGCGATTTTTTGCTCACCAAGCAGCAGAAAGCCTGGAATGCGTTGACGGCGATGCTGGGCGTGGTATTCAGCGGTGGCTCGCTGTACATGCTGCGTGCATATGCGGCGGCGCCATACGGCCCAACGCCGGGTTTCTACAATTCCATCGTGGTTGATCCGTTTTTTATTTTCTTTGGCTTTCTCTTCCTGGCATCCACGGCGCTAGTGATTTTGATTTCGGTACGCTACATGGAGATTGAGGACGAACAGCACGGCGAATATTACGCGCTGATGCTGTTTGCCACCGTGGGCATGATGTTTTTGGCGTGCGGGAACGATCTGGTGGTGCTGTTCCTTGGCCTGGAGACGATGGCGTTGAGTTTTTACGTGCTCAGCGGATTTTTGCGACGCGATCGGCGGTCGAATGAAGCGGCGATGAAGTACATGCTGATGGGGGCGTTCAGCTCGGGCATTCTGGCTTATGGATTTTCGATATTGTACGGACTGGCGGGCTCGACGAACCTGCAGGTAATTGAGGGAGCGATTTCGCGGCGGCACCTGGAAGTTCCAGGAACGGATCTGCTGACTTTCCTCGCGCTGGGAACCGTGGCTGCCGGGATATTTTTCAAGATTGCCGGGGTGCCGTTTCATCAGTGGGCGCCGGATGTGTATGAAGGAGCGCCGACGGCGATCACGGCGTTTGTCAGCGGCGCTTCGAAGGCTGCCAGCTTCGCGCTGCTGCTGCGACTTTTCCTGACGGTTTTCTGGCCGGTGAATCTGGATTGGGTGCGGATCATGGAGGCAGTGGGGGTGCTGTCGCTGACAGTGGGCACGCTGGCGGCGATCACGCAGACAAACATCAAGCGGTTGCTGGCTTATTCTTCGATCGCACAGGTGGGGTACATTTTGCTGGGGTTCGTGGCGGCGGTGAATCCGGATGGGACGTTGCATGAGCGCGGATTGCAGGCGATGGCGTTTTACTTGTTCGTGTATGTGTTCTTCAACACGGGCGCGTTCGCGGTGGTGATTTTGTTGCGGCGGAAGGGGATTATCGGCGACGAGATTGATGACTTGAATGGGCTGATTGAGCGCAGTCCGGGCGCGGCGGTGCTGATGCTGATTTTCCTGCTGTCGCTGGCGGGGATTCCGCCTACGGCTGGATTTGTGGCGAAACTTCTGATTTTCTGGGCTTTGATTGAGACGCATCACACGGTGCTAGCGGTGCTGGGCGTGCTCTATATTCTTCCCGCGGTGTATTACTATTTCCGGATGGTCGCGGCGATGTGGGTGCGCGAGTCGAGCGACAAGGTGCAGCCGGTGATTTCCTGGGCGCAGAAGTTTGCGCTGGGAGCGATGGTGATCGTCACGCTCGCGGCGGGAATGTTTCCGGAGCAGTTCCTGCGTTTGGCGACGTATTCTATTTTGACGCCGTTTGGCCAGTGAGCGCGGGCGGCCAGTGACCGGCAACTCGTGATGTCCTCCGAAAATCCAGCTCCTGGTAAACGGCCGAGCGGCGGCGCGAGCCAAGTGGCGATGGCCATGGAACTGCCCGTCATTTTGATCGCCACTATTGGGATTGCTGGTGGTGCGGGATATCTGCTGGATCGTTGGCTGCACACCTCGCCTCTTCTCACCCTCATTCTCGGTTTTCTCGGCTTCGGCGCGGGGGTGTGGGACGTGATTCGCCGGCTCACGCGCGCCGAGAAGACGGACGGCGGCGCCAATGGCGGGGGATGACGCGTTTTACAGCGCTGCAGAGCGCCGGATTGAGTGGCTGATCGCCGGGATCGGCGCTGTCGCAACGGCTGCGGTTGCGTTTGTGTGGGGTGGCCGGGCAGCGTCTGGATTGGCTGCGGGGGCGATCCTCTCTTGGGTGAATTATCGTTGGATGAAGCAGGGAGTGGACACTCTAGCGCGGCTTTCGACGGTTCAGGCAGGAACGCAGCGGGCGCAGGTTCCAGCCAGTGTGTATTTGAAATTCCTGGGGCGCTACGCTTTGCTGATCGTCGCTGCATATGCTATTCTGCGGGCCTTTAGACCTCCAGTAGCGAGCCTGCTGGCCGGTTTTTTTTCCGTGGTTGCCGCGGTTCTGGTGGAAATGGTGGGGCAGCTTTTCCGGCGTAGCCCGCCTTCAGACGCGAGTTCCTGAAAGGGTGGAAATGGGAGAGGGATTACGGTGGGTTACGATTCTGCTGAACCGCTTGCTGGGCAAGCCGGTCGGCGCGCTGCTCCAGGCTCTGCACATCCATCCGGCCAATCCTGAATATCCGATTCCAAACCATGTAGCTTTCGAATTGGTGGTTTTTGCGCTGGCCGCGGTTTTCTTTTTGTGGCTGCGCACGCGCATTTCGGTGGACCGCCCCGGAGGCACGCAGCAGTGCATGGAAGCATTGCTGACGAATTCGATGGGCGTGGGGATTCGCGACCTGCTGGACGATAACGTGGGCCACGACGGTCAGAAATATGTGGCGATGATTGGTAGCATCGGCTTCTTCGTCTTGATCTGCAACCTCGTTGGCTTGTTTCCCACGTTTATGTCGCCGACTGCGGTGGTGTCCGTGCCACTGGGGTGCGCGATCGTGGTGTTCATCTATTACAACTGGGTGGGCGTGGTGAAGCACGGACTGCTCGGGCACGGAAAGCATTTTCTGGGGCCAGACATGCAGATGCCGCCCCCAATCAGTTGGATCATTGCGCTACTCATGCTGCTGATTGAAACAGTGAGCAATCTCGCAAGATTGCTGTCGCTCACTGTGCGGCTCTGGGTCAATATCCTCGTTAGCGAAATCCTCTACGTTTTGTTTCTCGGATTGATGTTGGAGATGTATCTGTTCCTCGGGCATCTCGGAAAAATTGGCTATGTGGGTGCGATTATTCCGCTGGTTGGTCCTGTGCCATTTATTTTGCTGCACATTTTTGTGGCTGTATTGCAGGCATTCGTTTTTACAATTCTGCCCGTGATTTATGTGGCGGGCGCAGTAGCCGAAGAGCACTAATTCGCGGCACGGATTTATACGTGGTTGGCATTATCGCCGTCAGTGTGATCCCGGCTGCTTGAGGATGACGGGAGCCACCGCCTGGCGGCAAATTTATACCGAGGAGAACACGATGAAGAGGTACGCGTTGTTTCTGCTGGGGGTGGTCGCGGTGATCATGTTTGCCCCGGCGGCATTTGCGCAGGGGACGGCGGGGGAAGCTACGGCGACGAATTGGGTCGCGATTACTTCCGGGTTCGCGATGGCGATTGCTTCGGCGGCGGGCGGTTACGCGCAGGCCAAGGCCACTGCGGCAGCTTGTGAAGGATTGGCGCGCAATCCGGGAGCGGCTGCGGCAATTCGTTTCGCGTTGATTTTGGCGCTGGTGCTGATCGAATCGATGGCGCTGTACACGTTTGCGATTGTATTTTTGAAAGTGAAGTAAAGTTCAGGCAAGGAATTCGGAGCCCGGAAGTTCGCGGAGAGCGAGCTTCCGGGCTTTTTGTTTTTATGTGACAGTTCGCGAATTTTGTCTGGCGCACGTCCGTGACGCTCGCGAAAGGCCACGTCAAATTCAACTGCGCCCGCCTGAAGGCGGCCGCTACAACCGCAAAGCTTAGGGACCTGGCGGGCCGCGCGGGGGCTGAGACCCGCCTCTACGAGAAATACTAATTAGAACCGCAGGCGGTTTCTAATGCAGGGTGAGGGAGTCGGCGGCGGCTTTGGCGTAGTCTAGGACGTGGCTGGGGAGTATGCCTAGGTAGAGCGTGCCGATCGCGGCGATGGTTAGGGCCAGAACTACGGCGGGGGCGACTTTCGATGGCGTGTAGTCTTTCGATGGCTCCCAGAAATACATGGCGATTATTACACGCAAATAATAGTAGGCGCCGATGACGCTGTTGATCGCGGCTATCACTACCAGCCAGACGATGCGCGAATCGAGCGCGGCTTGAAAGGCGAAGAATTTTCCGAGGAAGCCGCCGGTGGCGGGCAAGCCGAGCAGCGAAAACAGGAATAGCGTGAAGCAGGCGGCGAGGACCGGCTGCTTGGTGCCTAGGCCGGCGTAATCGGTGATTTTCAGGCGCTGCTCGTCGCGCTGACCGAGGTGCGCGATCACGAGGAAGGCGCCGACTTTCATCAGGACGTAGGCGGCGAGATAAAAAAGAACCGCGGCGACACCGTAAACGGTGCCGGCGGCGAAGGCGACCAGAATGTATCCGGCATGCGCGATGGACGAATACGCGAGCATCCGCTTGACGTTGGTCTGCACGAGCGCGGCGAAATTGCCAATGCACAGTGTGAGGACCGCGGAAATCGCGATGGCCCAGAACCACAGGCCGTCCGCGGTGCCGAAGCCCACGTAGAAAATTCGCAGCATCAGCGCGAACGTGGCGGCTTTGGGACCTGAAGCGAGCAAAGCCGTGACCGGCGTGGGCGCGCCTTCGTAAACATCCGGGCCGTAGATCTGGAAGGGGGCGGCGACGACCTTGAAACCGAGGCCGACGAAGATCAGCGCGAGGCCGACGATGGAGAGTGAATCGAGGCGCCCTTGCGCGGTTATCAATTTTTCGAGAGCGTCTCGCACCAGATCAATGCGCGTGGTTCCCGTGGAGCCGTACACCATCGCGATGCCGTAAAGAAAGAATGCGGTGGCGAAGGAGCCGAGGATGAAATATTTCAGTCCAGCTTCATTGGATTTTACGGCACGGCGGCGAAAGCCGGCGAGGATGTAGGTTGAGATCGAACTCATTTCCAGACCGATGAACGCGGTGACCAGTTCGTTTGCGCCTGCGAGGATGCCCATGCCAGCGGAGGCGAACAGAACGAGCGCGTAGTATTCGCCGCGTTGAATGCCTTCCTGTTCGAGATATTGCATGGAACCGAGAATCGCGAGCGCCGCCGAACCGATTACCACCACGTGCATAAAAATGCTGAAAGCGTCGGCGCTGATCAGATTGTTGTAAGCCATGCCCTGATCGAGCGCCATGAGGCGCACCGCGCCGAGCGCGACGAGCGTGCCGACGAACGCCAGCCATCCTAGGATGCGCTGTTTCGCCGGGCCGAGGAACGGGTCCGCGACCATGATGAGGATGCCGAAGAAGCACAGGACGAGTTCCGGTGCGAGGCGATGCAGGTTCGCGAGTTGCTCAGCGGGGAACTGGATCACGGCTGCACCGTACGTGCGGCGATGGAGGCGAGCGAGCGGTCATGCAGCAGCTGCGGCTGCGCTAGCGGCTGCGGTGGCGCCAGGAGCATCGTTTGTCCGGCGGCGAGCGCGGGAGGTTGGGGAGGCCGCGTAGCATCGTTCCGCGGGAGGCCCTTGGTCTGCTGGACCAGGCTATCGGTGGCAGCCTGCATGCGGTGTGTGAAGAGCGGCGAAGCGACGCCCATGAAGAGAATCGCGAGGGCGACGGTGACGAGAATCACGCGTTCGCGGCCGGAAGCATCAGGCAGCGTGCGATTCTTGTCGTTCGTGACCTCACCAAGCGCGACGCGTTGGTAGGACCATAGCAAATAAATCGCTGAGAGCACCGAGCCGCTGGCAGCCCAGGAAGCCCAGGCATGATGAAACTGGAAGACGCCGATCAGGATGAGGAACTCACCGATGAAGCCGTTGAGCGGTGGCAGCGCGAGCGACGCGAGGCAAACGAACAGGAAGAAGGCCATCAGCACCGGCATGGGATTCACCAGGCCGCCGAATTCCTTGATTTCGTAAGTGTGGCGGCGATCGTAAATCATGCCCAGGCCGAGGAAGAGCGCGCCGGTGGAGACGCCGTGGCTGATCATCTGAAAGACCGCGCCCTGGAACGAAATGGTGGTGAAGGAAAAAATTCCCAGCACTACAAATCCCAAGTGGCTGATGGACGTGTAAGCGATCAGCCGCTTGAAATTTGGTTGGATGGTGGCGACCAGCGCGCCGTAAACGATGCCAATAATCGCCAGTACGCCGATGAGCGGCGCCATGCGGTGCGCGGCGTCGGGAAATAATGGCAGACAAAAACGCATCATGCCGTAGGTGCCGAGCTTCAGCATCACGCCCGCGAGGATCACGGAACCGGCGGTGGGAGCTTCGGTGTGCGCGTCCGGCAGCCAGGTGTGCAGCGGGAAGAGCGGGACCTTGATGGCAAAGGCCAGGAAGAATGCACCGAAGAGCCAGAGCTCGGTGTGCGCCGGAATCAAGATGTAGCCTCGCTGCAGACGCGAGGCGAGTTCCGGCAGATCAAAAGTGCGAACGAGGCCGCTCGCTCCGCCACTGAGATTGTAGAGCCACAGAATCGCGACCAGCATCAGGATCGAACCGAACATGGTGTAGAGGATGAATTTCACGGCGGCGTAGATGCGGCGGGTGTGGCCCCATATGCCGACCAGGAAATACATGGGAATCAGCGTCAATTCCCAGAAAAAGAAGAAGAGGAGCAGGTCGAGCGAGACGAAGACGCCGATCATGGCCGTTTCGATTACCAGCAGCGCGACGAAGAAGCCTTTCACGTATTCGTGAATCGAATTCCAGGAACAGAGGATCGCGAGCGGCGTCAAGAAAGTGGTGAGCAGAACCAGGAACAGGCTGATGCCGTCCACGCCGATGTGATATTGGATCGCGTCGCCAATCCAGCGGTGATTTTCAACGAACTGGTAGCCAGAATTCGCGGAATCGAAAGTGGGCAGCAGGAACGCGAGCGAAATCGCGAATTCCGCGAGCGAGACGGCCAGCGCGATGCGGCGAATCCAGGTATGATCGTCCGAACGCAACATCAGCAGCGCCGGCAGACCCAGCAGCGGCAGGAATATGATCACCGAGAGCAAATGAGATTGCATTTCCACGCTAGCGCACCATCCCCCAGAGTCCGATCATCAGCACTGTGACGCCGACCGCGCCAATCACCACCCAGGTGGCATAGCTGCGCGCGTTGCCGGATTGAATTTCGCGCAGTTCGCTGCCGGATTCGCGGGCGACGCGCGCTACGCCGTTCACCGTGCCGTCGATCACGGTTTCATCTACCACGTGCCAGAGCACGTTCGTTGAAATCCAGAGCAGCGGCTGGATGATCGCGGCGTTGTAGAGTTCGTCCACATAATATTTGTGCAGCACCAGCGTGTAAGGCGCGCGCAGGCTATCCGCAAGTTTCTTCGGTGTTTCGGGGCTCTTGATGTAGAACCACCAGGCTACGAGCAATCCCGCGAGCGCGATGAGCACAGGCCATCCGGTGAGCGCGTGAAACAGCATCATCCCGGGGCTTTCCAAAGCCTCCGGGGCTCTCTCGGCGACCGCCGGTGCGTAGGTGGCGAATACTGGATGCAGGAATTTCTCGAAGTAGTCCGTGCCGCCGACGAGATGCGGGGCGGCAACCCATCCGCCGACCGTCGAGAGAATCGCCAGCAGAATCAACGGGACCGTCATGTTGTACGGCGATTCGTGCACGTGTACTTTGTGCTCGTCGTAGCGCGGTTCGCCGAAGAAGGTGAGGAAAATCAGGCGGAACATGTAGAACGAAGTGAAGCCGGCGCCGATCAAGCCCAGCAGCCAGAGCCCGATGTTCGCGTTCGGGCCAGAGCGCGCGGCTTCGAGAATTTCGTCCTTGCTGAAATATCCGGCGAATCCGGGAATGCCGGCGATGGCGAACGTCGCGATCAACATGCACCAGAAGGTAATCGGGATCTTGTTGCGCAGGCCGCCCATGTGCGGCATCTCCTGGTCGCCGCCCATCGCGTGAATCACGCTGCCGGCGGCGAGGAAGAGCAAGCCTTTGAAGAACGCGTGAGTCATCAGATGGAAGACGCCGGAGGCGTAGGCGCCGACGCCGAGGCCGAGAAACATGTAGCCGAGCTGCGAGACGGTGGAATAGGCGAGAACTTTCTTGATGTCCGTCTGCACCAGGCCGATCGTGGCGGCGAAGAAAGCGGTGAGAGCACCGATCAGCGCGACGACGAACATCGCTACGGGCGCGCGGGAGAAGAGCGGATTCATGCGCGCCACCATGTAGACGCCCGCAGTGACCATCGTTGCCGCGTGGATCAGCGCGCTAACGGGCGTGGGGCCTTCCATCGCGTCCGGCAGCCAGACGTAGAGAGGTAGCTGGGCGGATTTGCCGACGGCTCCGGTGAAGAGCAGGAGGCAGATGGTCGTTAATACGCCGGTGGAGGCGGCGGCGTCCGGCGGAGCGCCAACGAGGTGCTTGAAAATAGTGACAAAGTCAACGGACCCGAAAGTCCAGAAAAGCAGCAGGATGCCGATGGTGAAGCCGAAGTCGCCGATGCGCGTGGTGATAAAGGCTTTCTTGCCGGCGCTGATGGCGGACTGCTTCAGGAACCAGAATCCGACGAGCAGGTAGCTGCACAGGCCCACGCCCTCCCAGCCGACGAACATCAGCACGACGTTCGCGGCAAGGACCAGAGTGAGCATGAAGAAAACGAACAGGTTCAGGTAGCTGAAGAAGCGGTAGTAGCCTTCCTCGTGCGCCATGTAGCCAGTGGAATAGATGTGCACGAGCAGGCTGACGAAGGTGACGACGCCGAGCATGATGATGGTGAGCTGATCGACCTGCAAGGAGAAATCCACTTTGAATTGACCTGCAGTGATCCATGTGAAGTAACTCTTCGGTTCGAGGATCTGACCAGCAGGAAGCTGCGCGAATTCGCGGGCCAATTCAGCGAAGGAAAGGAATGCCAGCGCGACGGAGCCGATGCCAACGGAATTTACGATAGGCTTGGAAAAATTCTTGCCAAGCAAGCCGTTGATTGCCGCGCCGAGCAGGGGCAGAGCGATAATGATCCAGAGATGGTCGAGTATGAACATTAGAATTTGAGCAGGTTGATGCGTTCGATGTTCAGGGTTTGGCGATTCTGATAGACGGTGATGATGATGGCGAGGCCCACCGCAGATTCAGCGGCGGCGACGACGATCACGAAAAAGACGAACACAAGGCCGTCGAGCTGGTTATGCGCGCGCGCGAAGGCCACGAACGCCAGATTCACGGCGTTGAGCATCAGTTCGATGGCCATGAAGATGGTGATGATGTTGCGTTTAACAACGAACGCGACGACGCCGAGGCCGAAAAGGATGGCGCTCAGCACCAGGTAATACGAAATAGGGACTATGCTCATTCGTCCTTCTTCGCCAGAACCAGCGCGCCGAGAATGGCGATTAAAATCAGGATTGAGGTAGCCTCAAACGGGAACAAGTACTTCTGAAAAAGCTGCGCGGAAAGTTCGCGCGTGGAAACCGACGCGTTTGTGCCGCCTACGCCATTGGCAATTTGCTTGCCGATGAAGGAATCGAACATCCAGTACGCGAGCGCGAGCAGCAGAAATATGCCGAGCGGCAGACCGGCATATTTTGCCAGCTTGCTGTAATCCGTGCGTTCTTCGACTCCCGCGTTGAGCAGCATGATCACGAAGACGAACAACACCATGACCGCGCCGGCATAGACGATGATCTGCACCGCGGCGATGAATTCCGCGCCGAGCAGCAGATAGAGCACGGCGAGCGAAACCATCACCAGCACGAGCGCCAGCGCACTGTGAATCGGTTCACGCGCCAGAATCAGCGTTAGCGCGCCGACCACGGCCAGGATCGCGCAAACGAAGAAAACGATGAACGGAAGCGTCATCCGTGGTTCACCAGCAGCGGCCAGACTTTTACCAGCGCCGTGATCACCAGGTTTGCGAGCGACACGGGCAGCAGAAATTTCCAGCCGAAGGACATCAGCTGGTCGTAACGCAGGCGCGGCAGCGTAGCGCGCGTCCATACGTAGAAGAACATGATTAAGCCGACTTTCAGCAGGAACCAGAACGGTCCCTGAATTATCGCGAGGACCACGGGATGCAGGCAAGCGAGGCCGATCACCAGAGCGCCCGTGGTGACTACGATGAGCTGGATGCGCGCAATGCCGCGCGCGAGAACTACTGTGTCATAGGCAAGATAGACTGCCAGCGCCAGCAAGCCCACCGGCGGCAGGTAGCGCATGAATGTCCACGACTCCGGGAAAGGCGAGAGCCAGCCGCCGAAGAAAAGAATGGTGGCGAGGCAGGATACGGTGATCATGTTGGCGTATTCCGCCATGAAAAACATGGCGAACTTGAAGCTGGAATATTCGGTGTGGAAGCCGCCGACGAGTTCGGTTTCGCCTTCCGGGAGGTCGAAGGGTGCGCGATTCGTTTCGGCGACTGCGGACATGAAATAGCAGAGGAAGCCGACGATTTGCGGGAACGAGCCATGCCCCACGTAGAAAATATTCCAATGCCAGAAGTTCCCGCCCTGATGCGCGATCATTTCGTTGAAGTTCAGCGTGCCCGAGAGCAGCACCACGCCGACCACCGCGAGCGTGAGCGAAACTTCATAGCTGATCATTTGCGCCGAGCTGCGCAGGCCGCCGAGCAGGGGATACTTGCTGTTGGAAGACCAGCCGGCGAGCGCCACGCCGTACACCCCCATCGAAGTAATCGCGAAGACGAACATCAGGCCGATGCTGCTATCGGCGACGATGAGCGTGGATTCCCCGAGCCATTGCACGCTGGGCGGCCCGAAGGGAATCAGCGCCAGCGTCGTCATGGCGAGCGTAAGCGCGAGCACCGGCGCGAGAATGTACACGAAGCGATCCGCCCCCGGAGGCGTGAGGTCTTCCTTAAATAGAAATTTCACGCCGTCGGCCAGCGGCTGCAGCAATCCGTGCGCGCCGACGTAGTACGGGCCCCAGCGCGATTGAATGTGCGCTATGACCTTGCGTTCAAACCAAGACAGGTACGCCAGCGTCGTCATCAACACAAACATCAAGCCGACGATTTTAGCTAGCGATACCACCAGGACTGGATGTTGGGTGATGAAATCCACGGCGTATCTTTCGCCTCTTTGGTAGAAGTGAGCTTGGAACAGTAACGTCCCAGGGAGCCGCTGGTAAAGAGAAAATCGTTCGCCGAAAAAATATTTCCCACGGGCACGTCGTACAAAGGTTCCGACGCTTTGCACGTGGCGGCGGACTGCGGCGCGCCACCGCCGAGCAGACTGGAAACCGGCAAGTCGTAGCCCGTGACGTTCTGCCGAATTTCGTCGAAAGCCGCTTCGGGCGTGCGCAGGCGGATGGGTGCGCCGACTCCCAACATGCCGAGCTGATGGGAAAGAATGCGGATCAGGTCGAAATCGCTGCGCGGACCTTGCGGGTCAATCGCGCGATGCGTCATTTGCACTTCGCCGGCGGTGTTGGTCAGCGTGCCGTCTTTTTCGTAGGAGGAGGCCGCCGGGAAGACGACGTCGGCTCGCTGCGCGGTCTCGGTCAAGAACATGTCGTGGACAACGAGCAATTCCAGCCTGCCGAGCTTGTCGGGTTCTGCCACGCTGAAAGTTTTCACGGGATTGGCGCCCACTACGTACAGCGTTTTCAACTTTCCAGCTAGGGCCGCATCCATCATGGCGCGTGCGGCCATGCCCGGTGCTGACGGAATTTCAGCGCCCCAGATTTTTCCGAAGCGGGCGCGTTCGCCGGAATCGTGGAGCGATGCATAACCCGGCAAACGATCCGGTAGCACGCCCATGTCTGCGGCGCCGCGCGAGTTGGAGTAGTCGCCGAGCGCCATGATTTTCGTCTGGCCGCCGATACGCGCTGCGAACGAGACCAGATCACGCAGCGACGGGCCTTGAATTTCCGCACCGAAGAGGATCACGACGTCTTTTTCGGCTTCGAGCGCGGCCTTCAGTTGCAGCAGCGCTTCCATCGTAGGTGCGTCGAATGTGCCTTCGCTATGCGTAAGCCAGCGGACTGCAGCGCGCTCGCCACCCTTGGCGGTTTTCACCCGATGCGTGGCCTGGCGATGGATATTGCTTTCGACGCCGTTGATGACGTAGAGGCGAGTCTTGTGATGGCGCACGCCGGTACGAATCTGCCAGGCGACCAGCGGATTCTGCTGCGTGACATCGTTTCCGATCAGCAGGACGGCGGGCGCGGTGTAAACATCTGACATTGTGGCGAGAGCGCTTTTGGCGTCCGGGCCCAGGGCCGCGGCGAGGCCGGCGTAATCCGCAGTGCGGTGGTGGTCAATATTGTTGGTGCCGAGCGTGGCGCGCGCGAAGCGATTAAGCAGATAGTTCTCTTCGTTCGTCGTGTGGTTTGAGCCGATCACGCCGATGGCGTTCGCGCCGTGCTGATCACGCACTTGCTTTAGGCGCCGCGCGACTTCTTCTAGTGCGTCTTCCCAGCTTGCCGGCTCCAGCTTGCCGTTGCGGCGAACGAGCGGCTGGCGCACACGTTCGGCGTGATTCGTGAAATCGAAACCGAAGCGGCCCTTGCCGCAGAGGAATTCGCCGTTCACGCCCGACGAATCGCGATTATTGGCGCGCAGGATTTCGCTGTTGCGCACGCTGAGCGTCGTCTTGCAGCCGTTCGAGCAGTGCGTGCAAGGATTGGGAACGTATTGCATTTCCCACGGCCGCGTCTGATACCGATAGGTGCCGCTGGTAAGCGCGCCCACTGGGCAGATATCAATGCACATGCCGCATTCTTCGCAGGCCAGCTGCCCGGGCTCATTGGGAATGATCACGGAATGGACGCCGCGCGCGCCGACGCCGAGCGCTTTCACGTCCATGCCTTCATCGCAAACGCGCACGCAACGGAAGCACATGATGCAGCGCGGAGCATCGTAATAAACCAGCGGCGACCACTTTTCTTCTGGATAGTGCAGCTTCTCTTCGGTGAAACGGCTGTGATCGAGGCCATAGCGGAAAGTCATGTCCTGCAGTTCGCACTCGCCGCCCTTGTCGCAGACGGGGCAATCGAGCGGATGATTGGAGAGCAGGAACTCGATCATGTCCTTGCGGGCTTTGTGAACCTGCTCGGTGTCGGACTTTACGACCATGCCTTCGGTGGCGACAAGCGTGCACGCGGTTTGTAGCTTGGGCATTTTTTCAACTTCGACGAGGCACATACGGCAGGCGGCCTGCAGCGAAAGACCCGGGTAATAGCAGAACGAGGGGACCTCGACGCCCTGTTTTTTGGCCGCTTCGAGCACCAGCGTGCCGGCCGGGGTGACGACGGGCTGCCCGTTGAGAGTGAACGTGACTTGTTTTTGATCCGCCATGCGTTTCCTAGTGAGCTCCCAGAATCATCTCCGCGGATTTGTACGCGCATTTTCCGTGGAGATGGTCTTCAAATTCGTTGCGCCATTTCTTGACGATGCTGATGGTCGGCATAGCCGCGGCATCGCCGAGCGGGCAGAAAGTGCGCCCGAGCATATTTTTTGAAAGTTCATCAATCAGCGGAATATCTTCCGCGCGGCCCCCGCCCTCATGGAAACGGTCGAGCATTTTACGCAGCCAGGTGGTGCCCTCGCGGCAGGGAATGCACCAGCCGCAGGATTCGTGCGCGTAAAAATGCATGATGCGGCGGGCCAGATCCACCATGCAGGTATCTTCGTCAATGATCACCGTACCGCCAGAGCCGAGCATCGAGCCGATCTTGGCCACCGAGTCGTAGTCCATGCTGACGTCAATTTCATCGGCGCTCAACAACGGGCACGAACTGCCGCCGGGTATGACCGCCTTCAGTTTCTTTCCTCCGCGCACGCCGCCGGCTACGTCTTCGATCAGCTGTCGCAAATTGAATCCTAGCGGAAGTTCGTAGATGCCGGGCTTGTTGACGTGACCAGAAATCGAATATAGCCGCGTGCCGCCATTCTTCGGAGTGCCCAGGCTGGCGTACCAATCGCCGCCACCGCGAATGATGGCGGGGACAGAGCTGAGTGTTTCGACGTTGTTGATCACCGTGGGACAGCCGTACAGGCCGACTACGGCCGGGAACGGCGGTTTGATGCGCGGATAGCCGCGCTTGCCCTCGAGCGATTCCATTAGCGCGGATTCTTCGCCACATTCGTAGGCGCCCGCGCCGGTGTGTGCCGCGAGGTCGAAATTAAACCCGCTGCCGAGAATATTCTTTCCGAGGAAACCCTTGGCATAGGCTTCGGCGATCGCGGTTTCCAGGATGTCAATAATGTAGCGATATTCGCCCCGAATGTAGGCGTAGCCTTGGTTGGATCCGATGGCGCGCCCGGCGATTACCATTCCTTCGATCAGTTGGTGCGGGTCCATTTCCAGCAGCGGGCGATCTTTGGAAGTGCCGGGTTCGCTCTCGTCGCCATTCGCCAGAATGTATTTCGGCTTGGGAATATCCTTGGGAACGAAGCTCCACTTCATGCCGGCAGGGAAACCGGCGCCGCCACGTCCGCGCAGATTCGACTTCTTCATTTCGTCGATGATCTGTTCGGGGGTCATCTGTTTCAGCGCTTTTTCCAGCGCCTTGTAGCCGTCGCGCTGCATGTAGGTATCGATCGAGCGCGAATTGGGAATGCCGAAATTCTTGCTGATCACCACGACTTCGTTGGGATTGCGCTCGTGCAGCGCGCCGGAAATTACCGGGACGGGCTTGGGCCGCTTGCCGTCCTGCAACTGCTCGAAAATCACATCCACCTTTTCCGGGTCGAGATTTTCGTAGAAATCGAAATTCACCTGCATGGCCGGAGCGCCGGTGCAGGCGCCCATGCATTCGACTTCTTCCAGAGAAAACGTGCCGGTGGGGGAGACTTCTTTATTGCCGATGCCCAGGCGCTTCTGCACGTGCGCGTAAAGTTCGTTGCCGCCACGCAGCATGCAGGAAATGTTCGTGCAGACTTGAATGTGATAGCGTCCGACGGGCTTGCGGCGCAGCATGGAGTAATACGCCAGAGTTTCGGTGACCTGAGTCATGTTCAGGTCCAGGCGTAGGGCGATATCCGTGAGCAACTCGTCGCTGAGGAAGCCGAAATAATCCTGCGCGTACATCATCATGGGGATCAGCGCGGAACGCTTCACGGGGTAGCGTCCGAGCAGAGTTGTGAATTTTTCTTCCAGTGCCGCAGGCAATTGCATAAATCCCTTTTTCCGCCGGGGTCTAGCGGTCCACTTCTCCCAGGACGATGTCGGTTGTGCCGATGCAGGCGACCACGTCGGCGATCAGGCGGCCTTCGGCCAGCTTCGGCAGCGACTGCAAATTCACGAACGACGGCGCGCGGAACTTCACGCGATATGGCTTGGCGGTACCGTCGCTGACCACGAATACACCCAGCTCGCCGCGCGGCGATTCGATGGCCTGATAGACTTCGCCCGGCGGCGGCGCGAAACCTTCGGTGAATATCTTGAAGTGGTAGATCAGGCCTTCGATGGACGTCTTCATTTCCTCGCGCGAGGGAGGAATGATTCCGGGCACCTCGGCGCGGAAAGGCCCTTCGCTGGGAATTTTCTGCATGGCCTGCTTCACGATCTTGATGCTCTCGCGGATTTCGGCGACTCGAACCTGATATCGCGCGTAACAGTCGCCCGCGGTCTGCGTCTGCACGTTGAAATCGAATTCATCGTAGCTTGAGTACGGAAAGGCCTTGCGCACGTCATAGGCAACGCCGCTGCCGCGCAGCATCGGCCCGGAACAACCCATCGCGATAGCGTCGGCGGCGCTGATGATCCCGACACCCTGCGTGCGGCCGAGCCAAATCTTATTTTTGGTGAGCAGATCCTCGTATTCGTCAATGTGGCCGGGAAGGGAATCCACCACGCGCTGGACTTTATCGAGCCAGCCGGGCGGCGGTTCCAGAGCGAGGCCGCCGATGCGGAAATAGCTGGTCATCATCCGCTGGCCGGAGAGATACTCGAAAATTTTTAGAATTTCCTCGCGCTCGCGGAAGCTGTAGAGGAAGACGGTCATCGCGCCCAGGTCAATCGCGTGCGTGCCCACCCAGACCAGGTGCGAAGCGCAGCGCGTCAGTTCGGTGAGCAGCACGCGAATGTACTGCGCGCGCTTGGGGACTTCGAGGCCAAGGATTTTTTCAACGGCCAGGCAATAGCCCAGGTTATTCGATAGCGGCGCCAGATAATCAATGCGGTCGGTCAGGGTGATCGCCTGCGAATAGGTTTTCGCCTCGCAGGATTTTTCGATGCCGGTGTGCAGATAACCGATGATCGGCTCGGCTTTCACCACCATTTCGCCATTGAGCTCGAGGATCACACGGAGCACGCCATGCGTGGACGGGTGCTGCGGCCCCATGTTCAGGACCATCGTCTCAGCAGCGCCGATAGGTGTATCGATCGTGGTGGTCATCGGTAGCCTTCGGTCGGATAATCTTTGCGCAGTGGGTGACCTTCCCAATCATCAGGCATCAAGATGCGCCGCAAATCCGGATGGCCTTCAAAGCGGATGCCAAACAGATCATAATTCTCGCGTTCGTGCCAGTTGGCCGTGGGCCAGACGCCGGTGACGGAATGGACCGTGGGATCGCTGCCGCTTAGCTTCACTTTCAGGCGCAGTCTTTCGCGGCGATCCAGCGAAACCAAGTGGTAATTGATTTCGAAGCGCGGCTCTGCGGGGAAGCGATCCACTGGCGTGATGTCCGAAAGAAACGAAAAGCGCAGCGACGGCTCTGTCGCCAGGTATTCAGCGACGCGCAACAGGTGTTCGCGTGGCACCACCACGGTAATTTCACCGCGAAATTCCAGCACTTCGGCGACCGCTGGGGCGCTCCACTCTCTGAGTTTATGGACTACTGGATGTTTGTCGATTTCCTGGGGTTCCATTATGAGTTCGGCTTCCGAGGGCGGCAGATTAGTGAGTCCAGTCGAGCGCGCCCTTCTTCCAGAGGAATATGTAACCGGCCAGCAGAATTATAATGTAAAGCAGCATCTCCACAAAGCCGAAGACTTTCAAGTCGCCGTAGATCAGCGCCCACGGGTAGAGGAAGATTGCCTCGATATCGAACAAAATAAAGAGCAAGCCCACCATGTAGAACTGCACGGAAATGGGTTGGCGGGCGTCGCCGGTAGCACGCATTCCGCATTCATATGGTTCGTCTTTTTCGCGCGAGCGCTTGTGTTTGCCGATGATCGCCGAAGCCAGCACCAGCACCCCAGCCAATCCAGCGCAGAGTATAAACATCAGCAACAATGGACCGTAGTAGTCGAGGTAATTGCTGTTCATTTTGATGACGCTGTTATAATAACGACCCGAGAGCAGCCGGTCAAATGAACTCTGTATTACTTCGAGTTTCTTTTGTTTCGTTCAGGTGCATGGGGAGCGCGGGGAATCTAGTTCCATGAGCTCTGGCTTTAATACGGACGTCAAAGTGGGAGAGCACGTCTTCCACGTGCAGACCGAAGATCGCGGGCCGCATCATCCCGTCATTGATACCGTCGTTTATCAAAGTGGACGCATCCTGCACCGGCGCGCCTCGAACTACGAACAGGACGCTGACGCTACAGCGCACACCGCGGAAGAGCTGCGCCGCCGCGTGGAAGAGCAGCATCGCGCGGTGATCGAAGCGCTTCGGTCGGGCGCTTTGGATGCGGAGATTGCTTCGGCGGAAGCGGCGACGCACGCTAGCCGCCCTAGCGGCATACAAGTGCAGCTGCTGAATCCTGGTTCGTGGATTTCGGCGGGGAAAGTTTCCCTGGAGCTGGAAGTTTCGCGGAAGGCGGATCGGCAGCCACAGGCCGGTGCCGCGGTGAAAGCGGTGATCGAAGGAGCGCTGGACCACGGCACCCACACGGGCACGAGCGACGAGCAGGGCCGCGTGCATATTCTTTTTCCGCTGCCGCCGCTCGGCAAAGGCGACCTGGCGCTGGTGATTCAGGCGCAGGCAGACGCGTGGAAGGATGAAATTCGCTTCGCGATGCGAACGCGCGCGAAGAATCCCGCTGCTGGCGCGGCGCAATGACGGTGACGATCAATGGCGAGCGCCGCGAGGTGCCCGACGGAATCGCGGTTTCAGCGCTGCTTGAACATTTGGGAATGCCGCGCGAGCGCGTGGCCATCGAACGCAATCTGAATATCTTGCCACGGGCCGATTGGAACCAGACGCTGGTGCAGCCGAACGACAGCTTCGAGATCGTGCACTTTGTCGGCGGAGGTTAGTGGCTCGGGTTCGCGGGCGCTTTGACGGGGGCGTTCGCTGCCATGATTTTTCGGGCGGGCTCGTTGTCGCAATAGACGCGCCACTCGGCTACGCGCCCTTCTTTCACCACTGCTTTCCAAGCGGCCGGAATTTCCCAGAAATTTTCCCTCGCGAGCCTGCCGTTGACGGCGAAGGTGCCACGCGCCTTTCCGAACATCGCCACCAGCTCACCGCGATCGAATTCGTCCGTCACTTCGATGGCGTAGTCGGGGAACATGCCGAAATAGAGCTTCCAGCCCTGGCGCATTTGTTCGGCGCCGCGAAATGAATTGTTCAGCGCGTCCACGAAGAGGTGGTCGGGCGTCATCAGCGCCACCAGGCCATCCACATCGTGCGCGTTGACCTTGCCGACGAACGCCATAGCTACGTCGGCTGAGCTGGGTTGGTTCATAGCGCACAGCCCTCGCATCGAAAGTGCATTCCGCGCGTGAGCATATCCAAAAAAGCGAACGAAGAGCTAGTGGTTTGTGCCGCGGAGAGCCTATCACCCGTGGTCACTCACTACTATTTCTTGCGCGTGAGGTGAAACGTCTCGGTCTGTTCCTTTCCGTTGGCCATTAACGTCCAGGTCTCGGAGAAGTGATCGTTATCCTCGATCTTCAGCATCATGCCGTGCATGTGCATAGCGTCGTTACTGGCCAGATTCGCGGCACCGGTGAACGCGAACGCAAACTCATTGGAACTCGCCGTCACGGCGGGAGTCTCCAGGTGCGGCTGATTGCCCTTCGAACAATAATGCGTCAACGCCAGGCGATTTCCGTCCGGAGTGTACATCGTCACCATTTGATTGTCTTTGTCGCTCTGAAATGTCTCTTCCAGCGCAGTGTTATTCGAGACCAGGCGGATCGTGTCCTCGACCTGCTTGCCAGTGGGGTCCGTGCCGTCCCATTCGCCCACTAGCGTTTTCAACCGGTCAAACGCGTTCGCGAGCGCCGGTTGTGAACCAGCTCGCGCGGCAATAGCTCCCAGGGCCAAAACTGCCGCGGCCGAAATGACGGTCAGCTTGCGCATTGCTCCCTCCTCACGGTCTCGATTGTGAATTGTCAGACCTTCCTACTTCTCCACAGCTTCGGCAAGTTTTTCCAGGCATCCAGTCCAGCCGCGCTCGTAATCGTCGCGCTCTTTTGCTGCGTCTGCGCCGAGTTCATGCGTCAGCACTACCTCAGTTGACTTTCCGCGTTCCAACAGCTCGACGGTAACGGTGGTTTCCTCGGTGTGGTCCGTCACCTTGCGGCCGGCGGCGTCGGCCTGTTCGATGTTCCAGGTGAAGGCAATTTTTTCCGGGCGCTTGATTTCAACGTAGGTCGAACGGTGAAAGTAGACGTGGCCATCCGGCGTGCGTATGTCCAACGCAAAGCCTCCGCCCACGCGGAAGTCGAATTGCAGATATTTGATGACGTGGCTGGCCGCATCACGGCACATCCAGCGGTCCATCTGCTCTTGGCGCGCGAATGCTTCGAATACTCTTTCGCGCGGTGCAGCGATGGTGCGGCGCACTTCGACCTTGCCGATGGGGCTTGCGGTTGCAGCTGTCATGGTGTTTCCAGCTCGAATCTTTGTATGCGATCCCGTGACGCGGCTTTTTTCGCGCGGGGCTTGGAAGCGGCGCGCGACTTCGGCCGTTGTTGTTGCGTCGAATGCGTACCGTGCTTAATGCTGGGGTCTTGCGTCGCGGAATCTTCTAAATAGCGCGCCAGGGAATCGAGCTGGGCTTCCCAGAACTGACGGTAGTGCTCGATCCAGACCGCTGCATCCTTCATCGGCTCGGCGCGCAGGCGGCAACGGTGCACCCTGCCGTCCTTCTGCCGCGAAACCAAGCCGGCATGTTCGAGCACGCGCAAGTGCTTCGATACTGCGGGGAGTGACATTTTGTAGGGTGCGGCGAGGTCGCTGACCGAAGTTTCACCTTGGCGTGCGAGGCGCGCGAGTATTCCGCGACGCGTGGCATCGGAGAGAGCGGCGAAGGTGGAGTCGAGCAGGGCTCCTGAATAGTGAACCATATGGTTTAGTATTGGCGCAGGGCGGAACTTTGTCAAGGAAAAGATTGCAGTGAGAGCGAGCTTAGATAGGAACTACAGGCCGGCCAGCAGATGCCCGAGTTTGTCTTTTTTGGTGCGCAGGTACGCAGCCGAGTGTTCGCTGGTGCGCGGGCGGCAGGGAACGCGCTCGACGACTCGAATGCCCGCGTTTTCAAGCTGCGCAACTTTGTCCGGATTGTTGGAGAGCAGGCGCACGTCGCGTATGCCCAGCGTCTTAAGCGCTTCTGCGGCAAATTCGTAGTCGCGCGCGTCGTCGGCAAACCCGAGCTGGCGATTCGCTTCCACGGTGTCGAGGCCTGCGTCCTGCAGTTCGTAGGCTTTCAATTTATTGATCAAACCGATGCCGCGCCCTTCCTGTGGTAGATACAGCAGCACGCCGGATGGCTCCTTCGCGATTTTGCGCAGCGAAAATTCCAACTGCGCACGGCAATCACAGCGTTCGGAGGTGAAGACGTCGCCGGTGAGGCATTGCGAGTGTACGCGCACCAGCGGCGCCTTGCGAGACTTCGCGGCGGTGCGCGCGGAACCGTTCGACTTCCTCTTCACGGTACCGTGCTGGATTGCTACGGCTTCCTCTCCAGGTTTGCGTCCCTCGATGCCGAAAATTCGGAAGGAACCAAAGCCCGTGGGCAATCGCGCGCTAGCGACAACGCGAGCTTTGCTGCGCTTCACGGATTTGTTTTTGCGTCGCATCGGAAACTTCAATTATAGCAGGGTTCGCAAAATCGGCTGGTCGCTGCCGGCGTGCGCGGGACGGCACCGAGCGCTCGCGTCCCTTTACATCCCTGTCTGCTTTGGCTAACTTAGTCGGTGCGCTGCGAAGGCAGCGCTCCGCGAGCAAAATGAATACATTTCTTGGCGCAGAAGAGTTGATATTCGCGCTGGTGCTGAAAGTCGGCTTCGCGGCATCGCTCGCGGCGTTGTTGGTACGTTTCCGCTCCTTCCGCAACCTGCTCTTCACCGAGATCCGCGATTCCGACCAGAAAGTAATGTTACTGCTTTTCCTGACGCCGCCGCTGGCGATTGGCGTGTTTCTGCGGCTGGTTGGCGGCTACCGGTTCTTCGATCTCACTCTCGAAGGCTCCTTCCTGATGGGACTGATCGGCGGGCGAATCGTGGGTCTGCTCGGCGGTTCGCTGATCAGCTTGCCCGCGTTTGGCAATCACGAATGGCTTTCCAGTCCTCTCGCGGCACTGATAGGGCTGATTGCCGGGATGGTCCGCGAGTCCATGCCAGAAAAAGAGGATATTTGGCATTTCGGGCCGTTTCTTTTTCTCAGCGTGCCGGAGTGGATCTGGAGACTGATTCGCTACGGCAAGGGAAATTGGGCGATGTTGCCCCTGTGGACCTGCGTCGCGGTGACGGTGGGGGAAATCGAACTCGCGGACATCGGCCGTGTGCCCGAGAAATGGCTCTTTACTTATCGTCCCAGCAATTGGGGCTACTCGCTGCTAGTCGTGATGTCCTCGATGATGTGCGTGGCGATGGCCATCAAGATCTGGAATAACACGCGCATCGAAATGAACCTGGAACAGAATCAGCAGCTGCTGCTGAAAACGCGCATGGACGCGCTGACCAGCCAGATCAATCCGCATTTTTTGTTCAACACGCTGAACACGGTGTCTTCGCTGATTCGCTTCGATCCGGACATGGCGCGTGGCGTGGTCCTGAAGCTTTCCAATATTTTGCGGCGGCTGCTGCGCAAGCACGAGACGTTCGTGCCGCTGCGCGAGGAACTGGAATTCATCGACGATTATCTGGATATCGAGGTGATCCGCTTCGGGCGTGACAAGCTGCAGATCTTCAAGGAAATTGACGAGGAAACTCTGGAGACTTTCGTGCCCAGCATGTTGCTGCAGCCCATGGTGGAGAATTCGATCAAGCACGGACTCGCGCCGCGCCTGGAAGGCGGGCAGATCCACCTGCGCACCCGCCAATCGAATGGCCGGCTGCTGATTGAAATCGAAGACAACGGCATGGGAATTTCGCCGGAACGCCTGGCTGAAGTTTACGGGGGAGGAATCGGAATCAGCAACGTGCACGAGCGCCTGCGTTTGCTCTACGGTGACCAATTCAGGATGGACATACGCAGCCAGGAAGGGCAAGGTACGCAAATTCACATCGAGATTCCGGAACTTGCCACGGCGGAGCCGTTTGCGGGGTTGTAGTTTCACACTCTCTAAATTTTGCCGCGCGCCGCAGGGATAGCGTAGAATGACGGGGCCAAAATCCCTTTAAGCGAACAGGTGGAATGATCGACGACCAGGAAAAAAGCAGCGCGCGGCCCGCAATTATATTGTTGATCGTGGTGTTCCTGGTTGCCGGCTTCAGCGTGAAATACGGATTGCAGACGCTGACGTGGATCGAAGGGAAGCTTTGGAGTTCCGATAATCCCTGGCTACCTAATGTTCCGCAGCCCCTTGCGCAATCGCAGGTGCCGCTGGAGCCGCTGGCCCCGCTTCCAGCCGCCGCCAAGCCCGGGAAGCCCGCGCCGCCCGCGCAGCTGAAGGCGTACAACTACGAATTCAAATCACCGTGGCCGGGCAATCCTACGGCCAAGGGAACGCTCACTTACACGGAGTTCCGCTACGACTCGGGACAGGTGATCGTCTTTTTCGATCCGGATTCGCAAGTGGACACGATGCGCGCCCTGAAGGCCTCGAACCCCGCCGAGTATCAGAGATTCGCGACCGTGTTTGCGGATAAGCCGCTCAATACGAATTTCGAAATGTATCAGGCGGTTTACCAGACAACGCCCTCGCAGCTTTCACCGATTGCGAGTCCTTCCGATGCGATGAGAATGAACGTGCTGCTGCTGTGGAAGCTTTCCTTCGGGCTGGATCTTCCCTGCGAAGGCGACTTTTATTCTTTCGATTGGAGTACTGCCAAAGGATTTCAGTTCGGCAATCCTGATAAGAAGGTTCCGGTGGCGGTTCGGGCGTTCAACGATCGCGATCATCAGTTCCGCTTTATCTTCACCGCCGCGAACGCGGCGGCTGACAGGATCACGCAGAACGACATCAATACAATCATGCAGACTTTAAAAGTCGAGCCGTTCAGCGAGCGTTGACGGCGCTGGGCGCGGGCTGTACAGCCTCTAGTACCTTGCGGTAATAAGCCTCATACATCGGAATCACATCGTTCGCGCAATACTTCGCTTTCGCGTGTATGCGCGCCCTTTTGCCCATGCTGCGCCCACGATCGGGTCGGGTAAGAATCTCCAGCGCGCGTTCGGCGCCGGACTCGACGTCATGCGGCGCGATCAGGTAACCATCCACTCCATCGGTCACCACTTCCGGCACGCCGCCCACATTCGTCGCGATCACTGGAACTTCGCAGGCCATCGCTTCCAGCGCCGCCAGGCCAAACGATTCCTCTTCGCTGGGCAGCAGGAACAGATCAGCAAGCCCAAGTTTTTCCTGGACGTTGTCCTGCTTGCCCATGAAAAACACGTCCTTCGAAAGATTCTTTTTCCGCACGATATATTCCGCCGCGCCGCGGTCGGGGCCATCACCCATCATCACCAGTTTTGCCGGAATTTTTTCGCGCACCAGTGCGAATATTTCCACCACGTCGGTGATGCGCTTCACCGGCCGAAAATTCGAAAGGTGCATCAGTATGGGCTCGTCGTGTTCGGTCCATTGTTTGCGCGCGGACTGATCTTCGCAGCGCATGTACTGATCGCAATTCACGAAATTGGGAATCACTTCGATGGGGCGCTTAATCTCGAATTCGCGAATGGTGCGCTCGCGCAGGTAGTTTGAAATTGAAGTCACCCCATCGCTCTGCTCGATCGAAAATCGCGTGATCGGCAAATAGCTGCGGTCGCTGCCCACTAGCGTGATGTCCGTGCCGTGCAGAGTCGTGATAAACGGCAGCTTTTTCGGCGTCGCCATCATGCGTGCCAGCAAAGCGCTCACCGAGTGCGGAATGGCGTAGTGCACATGCAACAAGTCCAGTTGAGCCTGCTCGGCCACTTCCAGCATTTTCGTCGCGAGCGCCAAAGTGTAGGGCGGGTGGTCAAAAAGCGGGTAGGAAGTCACCTCTACTTCATGGAAATGGATACGCTCGTGCGCGGTGCTTAGCCGGATGGGCATGGCGTAACTGATGAAATGGATTTCGTGCCCGCGCGCGGCCAGTTCAATGCCCAGCTCTGTGGCGACTACACCAGAGCCGCCATACGTCGGATAGCAGGTGATTCCGATTTTCATGGGACCTCTCGGCACTGTATCAGCCATCGCGCGCGAGCGGCAAGCGTGCCGGCCGATCTGGGCTCGCTTGCGCCGGGGTCGGCTGGATGCTAGATTCGCGCCTTCCGGTCCCAAATTAGACGGACCAACGGGCGTTCTCGATGCTGCGACTTTCAGGCAAAGCAGCGTTTATCACTGGCGGCGGCACCGGCATCGGCCGGGCCTGCGCCTTGGCTTTTGCGCGTGAAGGCGCGCGGTTGGCGATCGGCGGCCGCAGGAAGGATCCTCTCGACAAGGTCGCGGGCGAAATTGCGGCGGCGGGTGGTCAGTCGCTCTCGGTAGGGTGCGACGTTACGCAGCGATCCTCGGTGGAGGGCGCGCTGGAACAGGCAGAGAAGCATTTCGGGCGCCTCGATACAATCGTGAACAACGCCGGCGCCGTGGTCGTTGCGACCGCGGAGCACACCTCCGATGAAGATTGGAACCGGGTACTGGCCGCAAACCTGACCGGCACATTCTTCGTCTCGAGGGCCGCGCTGGCGCCTTTGCGGAGGGCGGGCGGCGGTTCGATCGTCAATATCGGCTCCGTTCTCGGCTTAGTCGCCCGCAAAGACCGCGCCGCTTACTGCGCGGCCAAGGCGGGAGTCTCAGGGCTCACTCGCGCGATGGCGCTGGATCACGCGCATGAGAAAATCCGCGTGAATTGTATCTGCCCCACGCTGGTGGCTACCGAACTGGGCATGGAATCAATCCACAGGAGTGGGAACGCGGAAGCCGAAATCCAGAAGCGTATCGCCGAAATACCCATCGGACGGCTCGGCGAGCCGGAGGATGTCGCAATGATGGCGGTGTATCTTGCATCGGACGACGCGTCGTGGGTTACGGGCACGTCCTTCCCGCTCGATGGGGGCCTCACGGCCTATTGATATGGCGCAATCTCAATCACTCAGGTCCAAATCCATCGAGCAACTGGCTGCCGAAGAGATGCGCCGGCGTCTGCGCGAGAATAATACGACCAAACATTTTGGATTTTCGCTCGTTCTGGCGGAGCGCGGCAAAGTCGTCCTGCGCATGCGCGTGAACAAGAGGCACCTGCAAGTACATGGCGTGGTCCACGGCGGCGTGTTGGCTGCTTTGGCCGATACGGCAGGGGGACTGGCGACGTATATGGCATGTCCGCGCGGCACGCGCGTCGCGACCATCGAGATGAAAATTAATTATTTGGAGGCGGTCGAGCGTGGCAGCGTCACCGCTGAAGCGATCGTCGTGCGGATTGGCCGACACGTCGCGGTGGTGGATTGCGATGTTACCGATGACGCCCACCGCTTGGTCGGCAAGGCCCTAATGACTTTTTTTGTGGGACCGTTCCGGAAGAACCGCAAAAAACGGCCCGCCTAGAGCGCGCACAAGCGGAGATGCGGAGCCCCATGCGCGCCGGATCACAAGTCCATCTTCACAAATTATCATTCACAAACCGTTATTCGTCCGAGTGGTTAGGCCCGCCTGATCCGTTCGAGCCGTTCGTGCCGCCCTGCGCCGCGTCTTCACCCTCTTTATAAAGATACTTGATGCAGTGCTTGTAAACGAGCAGGTTCGGGCTGCCGAAGCGAGTGAGCTTGATGCAGTCCCGGTCGTACCATTCCACGCTTCCGCGCAGGACTTCACCGTCCGTCAGCACCACAGCCACAGGCGTCCGGGACTGCATCTGCTTCACGTAGTAGAAATTTTCCGCATGCGTCTGTTCAGGCGGCGCGGGCTTCTTTCGCTGCGTGCCTTGCGCCGGTACGGATTGAATCGGTCGCGCCGGGAATTGTTCCTTCACGTCGGTGAGAGTGGGTCGAAAAAGCTTACGGTTTACCATGAGTGCTCCTTCCTATGACTACATCCTGTTATGACTGTGGAAAAACGTTTTAGGTTGCAGACATTTTGCAAAAAAACGTTATTGCGGCCTCCCGCCCTAGCGATTGCTTAACGAAAGCAGAAGCGCGTCCAGCCCCAGCTGGCGGCTAATATTCCGCTTCAGACGGTTTTCCAGGCGATCCAGCCCTTGGGTAGCCCGTGAGACCCACTCGAAGTCTATTTTCCCGCTGAGTGCTTCCAATTCGCGGCGTAAATCGGGATTCCGAGCGAGACTGCTCTTCGGACCTTGGGATAGTTCAAGAAGGTCTGTGAGCAGACTATAGAACAGCGTCAGGATATTTTCAAACGATTCCTTTTCCTGCTTGGCGAGCTGCGTGGTGGCGACAAAAATCTCCGCGGTCTTTCCGCCGTTGATTGTTTTTTCCAGCAGGCTCAGGACGCTGCGGCGCAGGCGCGCGGATTCTTCCGGGTTCAATGCCAGCGCCATGCCGGGGCTGCCGCTTGAGAGTTGCGCCGCCAGCTTGCGTTCCGGCGCCTTCGCTTCGCTGCGTTCGCCGAGAAACTTTTCGATTTGCTCCACCCCAACGGGCGCGAAATGGAATTGCAGGCAGCGCGAGCGGATGGTTTGGAGCACCGAGTCGGGCGTCGGAGCGAGCAGAATCAGCGTCGCGCTTTCCGGCGGTTCTTCCAAGATTTTCAGGAACAGGTCGGCGTCGTTCCAGCGCATGGTGTGCGCGTCATCCAGAATGAAGATGCGCCGGCGGCCCTGCGGCTTGAAGTACGCAGCGCGTTGCACCGCGCGCAACTGACCCACACGAATCATCGGGCGCGCGACGGGCGCGAGGCGGCGCACCGGATCGGGGACGAGCAGCCACACGTCCGGATGCGGTTCGATGATCAGCGGCATGCGCTCGACCATCGCCGCATCTGCTGATTCGCCGCGTTCCGTGAGCCCGGCCGCAAGCAGCGCTGCGGGATCGCCTAGCGGCAGCATGCGCTTGCAGGACTCGCATTCGCCGCAAAAATCGTCTCGCATGCGCTCGCAATTCGCGGCCTGTGCAAACATGCGCGCCAGCGTGTATTTTCCGATCCCACGCGGCCCCGTAAAGAGCAGAGCGCCAGGCGCGCGGTCGCGGCGCAGCATCCCGCGCAGCGCGGTGACGATGCGTTCGTTGCCGAGAAATTCGTTGAAGCCCATTCAGCTGCCCTTTCCCGTTAACGGCAGGAATCCATGCGCGGCAATCGTCGCCAGAATTTCTTCGTGGATTGCTTTGGGCGAGCGCAAAGGAACGGCCGCGGATTTGCGGGCGCGTGCGGTGCGATTCATCTTGCTGAGCGCCTTGGTTTCAATTTTATGAATTCGCTCGCGCGCTGAATCCGCGCATTCAATCCTCGCCCAATTCGGTTGTCGCGACAGCTCGTCGTAGACCTCCGACGCAGTCTGGAGGTGCTTGAGGTTCGTCTCCAGCAAATCGCGTCGCCGCTTCGTGTAGCCGCGCGCGGTTTTTTCGCCTACCAGCCGATGAGCCGCGCGGGGCGGCACACGGAGGTACAGCACCAAGTCTTCCCGAGGCATCCCGTAGACATCGTATTCCAGCTGCTTGAGCCACGCCAGGAACTCCTGACGCTTTTTCGGCGGCACCCGCGCGCCCTGATGCGCCAGGTTCGAAGCGATGTAGCGGTCTGCCAGCAGCATCTTTCCGGCGGCCAGGTCAGATTCCAGCGCCGCGCGTGAATCGTGGCGGTCTTCCGCATAAAGTAACGCCGAGAAATGCGGATCGACGGATTCCAGCGGGCCAAAATCGCCATTGAGGAAGCAGGCCACAAGTTTGCCGAAGAATCCGTCGTAGCGTGGGAAGCTCACCTGCGTGAAAGCGATGGCCCGCGACGCGAATGCTCGCGTCAGCATTTCGAGTTGAGTGCGTTTCCCCGAACCGTCGATTCCTTCGAGGACGATGAATTTGCCGCGGGCAGGCATTGATTTGAAACACAGTCTAGCATAGGCCGGCGATTCGTCAGGCCTGGCTCGTGGCTGGCGCTAAGAGACAGGTTTTCGTCGTGTTAGAATCGCGACGATGGCAAACCAATCTTCGTCGATCACAGAGAACTGGGCGAAAATTCAAGAACGCATCGCGCGTGCTGCGGAGCGCTGTGGCCGTCGCGCGGATGAAATTACTGTGGTGGCGGTCTCGAAGACTCATCCGGCTGAAACGATCGTCGCGGCTTACGAGGCTGGGCTGCGGCACTTCGGAGAAAATCGCGTGCAGGAGTGGGAATCGAAACAGCCAAAAGTGGCGGATCTGGACGCGACGTGGCACCTGATCGGCCACTTGCAAAGCAACAAGGCCCGCCGCGCAGCGCACCTTTTCCGTCGTGTGGATTCGCTAGACGATCTGGCGCTGGCAAAAAAACTTCACGCTGCGGCGGACGCGGAAGGGAAGTGCTTGCCCGTGCTGATCGAAGTGCGCCTTGGGGACGAAGAAACGAAGAGCGGAGTCGCGGAAGCGGACTTGCTGTCCCTGGCGACAAGCATCGCGCCATTCGCGCATCTGGAATTCGCCGGACTGATGACCATTCCTCCGTTTTTCGACGAGCCCGAACGCGTGCGCTTTTATTTTCGGAAGCTTCGCGAATTATGCGACGACCTCAGCCGCAAGCTTAGCCGTGCGTTGCCGGTCCTTTCCATGGGCATGAGCCACGATTTCGAAATCGCCATCGAAGAAGGCGCCACGGAAATTCGCGTTGGCACCGCGCTATTCGGTCCGCGTGGGTTCGTGGCCTGATTCGCTGGGTTGTGACGGGCTCGTCCTGTTCGCGTTCTGCGCCGGAAGCACAACGCTCCAGCGGCAGCGATTCGTGGTTATCTTTTTCCTTTCTTCGGCTTCTTTCTTCCCATCCGCGAATGAACTCCCGGAGGCGGGACTTTCCTCTTTATCACAGTCACCGATTTTGTTTTCTTGCGCGTTTTGCTGGCGGACGCTCCACTGCTAACAACGTGCTTCGTCAAATCGAGAGTGAATTGATCCATCACCGAAGCGGTGCGCGTGGTTTCATCCACGCCGAGTGATTGACATTGAATTGACTGGGCGTTGACCGTGAGCCGTAAGAATCCAAACACATTGTCGTTGTATGCGATCAACGTGAGCGGATTGCCCTTACCGTCATTTCCCACGGCGCCCGGCTGCGGCAACGCGCCATTTTTTCCAGTCTTCGGTTTGCTCAAATTGAAGTAGCCGCCATTTCCCGCGACCAGGTACGGAATCTGGCGTCCGTCCGCCTTCATCACGCGCGTGTAACGTTCGTAGAGGTGCGCGTGCCCGGAAAGCACCAGATCCGGCCAAATGCCCGCCGACTGGCACGCTGCGTCAATTGCCGCCAGCATTTGCGGACTGGGAAAATGTTCGCTGCTGATCGTAAACGGCGGATGGTGTACCGCTATAATCAGCGCGAATGGAGCGCTGCCTGATTGTTTGCGTTGCGCGGCTGCGGCCTGTAATTGCGCGAGAAGGAACGCCGTCTGTTGCGTACCGGCCACTCCGCCGCTCAAGACTCCGGTGGATTCACTCGTGTTCGAATACAGGCCGATGATTTTCACGAAGGGAGCGTTGAGCGTGAAGTAAACGCCGCCTTGCGTCATGGTGGTGCGTGCAAACCCTTTGGCGGAGGGATCCTTCGTCGGCGTCATCGAGCAAAAATTTTCGTAGAATGGCTGCAGCGAATATTTTACCGGCTCGCTCGGAAATAGCACGCCATCGTGATTCCCCGGGATGGCGAAAATCGGCCCCGCATAATCGCGATACGGATCGTAGAACTGATCGTAATAATAACGTTCCTGGCCGAAGAAATAGACGACGTCTCCGAGATGGAAAAGCAGCGCGGGTCGCCCGCTGCCGTAGTCCTTTCCCGTCAGATCATCGGTCATCGCATCGGCAACGGCGAACTGGTGCGAAGGCTCTTTGACGCCCCCGGTATCGCCGACGGAGTGAAACACGATCTGGCCCGAGTTCTGGATTTGCTGCACCGCGGCGGTTCCGAGGACGTCGGCGAGCGCTATGACCGGAGGATTTTTCCACGGCGCGGGAATCGCTTCGATCACGGGCGTGGCTACCACCGCGGAATCGGCGTAAACATCCTGGGGGTTGAAAGTGTTAAAGTCATCCGGAGACGGTTGGGGATTGGCGAAAGCAAAGCCAGTGCTGGACATGGACGGCGCCCTCCTTGGCGGACGAGGATCCTGGTGCGAAGGGCGCGAGTATACCTCTACTTTACGTCTCTGAGGAGTTATAAGTTGCGCAGGCCCTAAGCGTGGAACTCGCATGAGCTGGCAGGGAACTTACTGAGGGAAATGGAAATCACAGCCAGTGATGACTGCGTGTCATTTTATGTACAGGTGCAGCCTCGCGCGAGTCGCGAAGCAATCGAAGGCGAGTACGCGGACGCGCTGAAAATTCGCCTCACGGCCCCGCCGGTGGACGACCGCGCCAACGAAGCGCTCACACGGTTGCTCGCCGAGCGTTTGAACGTGCCGCGTACGGCTGTTAGAATCGTGGCCGGCGAAAAGAGCCGCAGAAAACGCGTGGTCGTTGCGGGTGTGACGCGCGAGCAGGTGTTGGCTCTGCTGGCAGCAGCGAAACTCCCGGTGACGAAAGCGAAGGACTGACCAAATGCCCGATATCAAAGCCATCCAAAGCGCATTGCGCGCCGCCAAACTCGACGGCTGGCTGTTTTGCGATCACCATCATCGCGATCCGATCGCGGGCAACATCCTCGATCTCGATGCGAACGCGATGGTCACGCGGCGCTGGTTTTACTTCATCCCCGCCAAAGGCGAAGCGCGCAAGCTGGTGCACAAGATTGAACAGGGTACCCTGGACACTCTCGAAGGCAGGAAATTTCTGTACGCTGGCTGGGAAGAACTCCACAAATTGCTGCCGAAGCTGCTTTCCGGCTGCAAAACCATTGCGATGCAATATTCGCCGGAAAACAATATTCCCTATATCGGCCTGGTGGACGCCGGAACGATCGAGCTGATTCGCAAGCTGAAGAAAAAAGTCGTGAGCTCGGCGGATCTGGTACAGAAATTCGAAGCCAGCTGGTCGGAAGAGCAATTCCAGGGGCATCGCCAAGCAGGAAAGATCGTCGATCGCATCACCCGCGAAGCTTTCCAGCGCGCCGCGAAATTCGTCCGGGAAGGGAAGCCGCTCACCGAATTCGAGCTGCAGCAGTGGATCGTAGAGCAATTTCGCGCAAGTGGACTGACGACCGCGGAGCCGCCCATCGTCGCCGTGCAACCGAACAACGGCAGCCCGCACTATGAACCGCGAGCGGAGGGTTCGCGCCCCATACGCGCCGGGGATCTGCTGCTCCTCGATATCTGGGCCAAGCTGAATCGGCCCGGCAGCGTGTATTACGACATTACTTGGGTTGGTTATCTAGGCGAGCGCGTGCCGGATTCCTACGCCAAAATTTTTCGCATCGTGAAAAGCGCGCGCAACGCCGCGATCGAATTCGTCAAGGATGCGGTGGCGAAAAAACGCGCCGTGCACGGCTGGGAAGTGGACCGCGTGACGCGCGAAGCGATTCGCAAGGCAGGCTACGGAAAATATTTCGTGCATCGCACCGGACACAGCATCGGCCAGGAAGTTCACGGCAACGGCGCAAACATGGACGGCCTGGAAACGCGCGACGATCGAAAAATCGCGCCGCATACATGCTTCTCCGTCGAGCCCGGAATTTATCTGCCGGAATTCGGCGTGCGCAGCGAAGTAAACGTGTACGTCGGTGAGAACGAAGCGCGCGTTACCGGCGCCATCCAGGAAGAAATTCTTCCGCTGCTGGCTTAGGTGACCGTGAACGACGTGCCCGGGAACGAAGCGGCGTTCGGCGAAACGCCAGTCAACCAAACGGCCAACAACCAAGACTCCGGAAGGCAAGCCGTTCCTCACGATACGCTTGCTGAAGAAACGCCAACAGGCCAAGCTCCAGCCGTCCACGCGATTGCTTCCTCACATTCCTTCGCCGCAAGGGCCGGTCGCGCCGCACTCGCGCTGTTCGCGGCGCTGGCGGCGTGGCTGGTGCCAGGCCTCGGACACTTGCTGCTAGGACGGTGGGGCCGGGCGCTGCTGTTTTTCGTCGCGGTCGGCGGCCTGGTGGTCACCGGCTACCTGCTTCGTGGCAACGTCTTCGCTCCGCATTCCGGCGATCCATTCGGCACGCTCGGTTTTGTGGCGGATGCCGGCACCGGTGTGTTTTATTATTTTTCGCGTTTTTTCGAGGCCGCCGGGCCAGACGTCTCGCGCGCCGCTGGAGATTACGGCACGCGCTTCATCGCTGCGGCCGGGGTGGTAAACGTACTGGCGGTGTTGGATGCAATCGAAATTGCCACGGGCAGGAGAAGCTGAGTGATTTGCAGCGCGTTCATATTGATCAACGGTGTGCTGCGGCTCAGCCACCTCGCCGCGATGCTGCTATTCGCGCTGCTGGTTTCCGTCGTGCTAGCGTGCTTGACGCAACGCGCAAGACCGGGTGGCGTCAAATATGCATTGTGGTCATTTGCGCTGTTCGTTCTAGTTGGCGTCGGCGTCGCGTGGCTGATGTATCCCATCTCGCGCTAAGCATTGCGGCAATATTGCAGGCTTCGCGCAGCGGGCCGGTGATGCGCATCGGCGGTGTACACTACGCGCCCAAAGTTTGACAGTTTTTTTCCGCCGATGTTACAGTCGAATAGGCGCCGAGGTAGCTCAGTTGGTAGAGCAGCCGATTCGTAATCGGCAGGTCCCCGGTTCAAGTCCGGGCCTCGGCTCCATCCCCTTTAGAATCATCGCTGCAAGGATTCGCCGAAGACGATTTCGTAACATCACCTAACAACTCGTCAGCCAATTCATTCAGCGGAGCCCGGAAATCTTCGGTCTCAACGTGCTGGTACACTCTTAGCGTTGTGTGCACGTCCGAATGCCCGAGTATTTCCGAAACCACTTTCGTGGGCCATTGTTTCAATGAGCGAGTCGCCAACGTATGGCGAAAATCGTGCCAGCCGCCAATCTTGATTCCGAGACCCTGCACGACGGGGCGAACGTACCGCTTTAGAACGTTGCCCGGATTGAGTGGAGTTCCCGCACGAGACCGGAATACCCATTCGCCCCTCCGCACATCGCAGAAAATACAATCTCAACTCCTGATTTGTCGCGTTACCCGGCATTTCGGGCGTCGCAGATACATCCGCTCAGCGATGCGCTGCTTCATTCATTTTCGGCCTGCAACCGCTGCGAAATATATTAACGCCGAGAAAATGGCCGAGATAACCACGAGCCCAAAAATACTAAAGCGTGGAAGCCTACGAAATGAAAAGGGCACGTCTACTCCAAAGCTGAAAGTTACGAAGCCGAATTTACCACGATTTCGGGCCGGTGCCTGGCGCGTCGCGTTGCGTGGTTTTGCAACGATTTCACTTTTCCGGCAGCGTCAAGAAGGCGCTAGCCGAATATCGATTCTGTTGTCCTGTCGAGTCGATTGCAGTATCTTGTTCTCCAGTGGAACACGAATTCACCTGTCCATATTGTGGAGAAGAAATTTCGATGGTGTTGGACTTGTCCGTCGGTCGCCAAACCTACATTGAAGACTGCGAGGTATGCTGCAAACCAATCGAGGTCAGCTTTACTGTCGAAGATGACGAACTCGCCAGCTTCTCTGCTAAGACCCTCGGCTAGAGTGTCGCGTTACCGTACGAGTGGTTTCGCCCTGATTCGAGTGCTCCAGTATGCGCGTTTGGACGTAGCCGCCCGGCGGCGTTGAGTGGCGAAGGACGGGTAGGCGTCACTTGCGAAAACAGCGTCGGCTTTCGGAATCAGTTACGGATGGTTGGTTTTCCAAAGCACAACAGCAAGAATAAACAGGCCAAAAGTGACGGTGGTATTCGTGAGGCCATCGTTCATGGAATCGTCGGCCACTTCCAGCAAGGTATTCAGCGGAGATTCACCTGGCTGTTCCGCAATCCTGCCCGAGCGATAGAGTTCGTTGATTTTTCCATGACGTATGAGCGCCCACCAGTACGGATAAATCACGTTCCAGAGCAAGAGTACAAAAATCCCAGTGGTCGGCGTATAGCCCAAAGATTTCCACACGACAATCGCACACCCAAGGCACACCACAACGACCAGTAAAGTGTTGACCACGAATTACCAGGAGCGAAACGGCGACCGAAAGAAAAAGGTATTTGGCTGTGGGTCATCTCCGAACCAAACTACGGCTTTGCGCTCGCTCACAACTCCTCCGTCACACTCGGCTGAGTGTATTCTCCATTCAATAGGACCTGCAAGTGGATGGTTAGTCGTAACCGGAAAAGTCAAATTGCCTGAAATCCTCTTCGACGGTTAATGCGTCAGAACGAAGCCGCCCGGCGGCGCGCCGATTCCGGGTCGCGAGTGCTATGGGAATCTTACGCCAGTCATCGAGGTCGCGAACGGTTCATCTCCTCGATGTCATCGCGCACCTTGTCCTGAATCGCGTTCTGATGCTGGGCTTCGTCTCCACGAATCCTCTTGCCGCCATGCTCCTGCAAGAAGGTCGCAGACTCCTGGTGCCCGCTCGAAGCGGCTAACTCAGTAGGGCTGTCACCAGAGCGATCCAAGGCGTTTACGTCTGCGCCACTCGACACGAGAAACTCAATCGTCCGTAGGTCACCAGCAATTGCGGCAGCATGGAGCGCGGTTCGCCGTTCCGAATGGTCCGTCGCTCCAACGCTTACGCCGTGCGACAGCATCGCCTTGACGGTGCGGAAGTCTGCGTTGTACGCAGCGTATACAAGCAAATCACCGGCACGCGGAGAAGAGGCCATCTGTCGGATGAACAGCCTTTGCCAAACGCCGCTCGGCACGAATAGGAGCCCAAATAACAACACCGCCAAGCCGAACGCTGCCCACGTCGGTGTATCAGTCCTTCTTTTCTTGACAAGATTTGTGACAATCACCACGAGCGCAATTGTTGCCCAGCAGCCAAGCAAAAAAGGAGCGAACAACAAAACAGCACTCGACCCGTGGGCAAGTGAAAAGCCCACCATCTGAGGCCCTCGTTCCCAAGTCCATACTGTCTGTTCCCATATGAGCCGTCCTGCAAGAAGCGCAGTACCGATGAGCGGTATGACTCCAAGAACGAGCAGCCACCAGCGCACACGCACCGCAGGCGCGGGATTCACAGAGTCTTTGGTGGCGATTGTCATGAAGAGTCTCTTAGCACACGAGTTGTGCATTCACAAAGGTAATCGCTGAAATCAGGCGATAGCGCTCACCACCTAGAATGGCTGGGTTCGGATTCCGATTGGACCCGCGGGCAACTCGGAGATGATTCCACTTCTTCGCGAAAGCGCGCGTCCGATAGGCTCGAACCCCTGATTCCCAGGCGATGATGCTGAACCTCGACAAATATGCGAGGGTTGCTCGCGCTTGGCGCGATTGGGCAAAAATTGACTGCGTCGCATCACAACATTTGTTCTTCAGTGGCAATCCGTTTCTTTATTTTCCCGCCGCAACGCTTGGGCATCACGCGCTTGAGATGTACTTGAAGGCTGCGCTCATCTGCGAGGGCATGACCGTGTTCGACGCGAACATCGTTGGTAAGTTACATTCGAGCGTTGGTTTGAAAGCGTCGGACTGTGTTTGGGGCCATAATCTCGCCGCGTTAGCAACGCAGCTGGCGACAAGACGGACTGATTTCGATTTGTCAGATGAACTCAATATTCCCTGCGTAGCGTTGAAGATGCCGATGAAATTGCTCACGGCCTTTGAACTCTTTGATCCATTCTTCTCTGAGATTCGTTATCCGACAGAGCTCAAGAAATTCGAAGGACTCACTGAGGAGGAAGGGCGTGTACTGGACGCACTGGTTTCCCGCCTGCTCCCCTTCTTAAACACGGTCTAGCGGAGAAGAAACCATACGTGCGTCGCGACGATGCTCGCATCTGTTGGCACGGAGAAAAAGGTAGGCGAAACTAAAGAGAAAATGATATCTTGCCTTCTCCATGGACGAGGGCCGGAAAAAACTGATCTATCTCGCGGCCGGAATGTTCCTGGTTCGGCGCTTAGCGGGGCTGGATCGCGAGCCTTCGCCGGCGCGGGAAAACGCGTTCCGGGATGCGATTGATAATGCCGTCGAGTTGATGCGGCGCCTGGATGCGCGATTTCCGACTGCCGACAGATCGCGGTAACACCAGGCGTTCCTGCCTGCGATGCCTAAGGGTTTCCCTGAGACGCTATGCAGTGTTTGCTGTATTAACAGGCCCTTTACATCTCTGTAGGGTGTCCTACATTGGACGTGGCTCAGTCATTGAGCCTGACCATGCGCACGTCGCGCGAGTGCTGATTGCCGAAGACAACGAGGTACCCCACCCCACCTCGCAGAACTACACGAAAGTTCGTTCCGAGTTCTCAGCGAGTCAATCGTGTCCAAGCGGATTCTAGTGGCGGATGACAGCGACACCGTTCGCAGGATCCTTCGTTCATATCTCGCCCAGCACGACCTTGATGTCTGCGGCGAGGCAGCCGATGGCGAAGATGCCATCGAAAAAGCCCGGAAACTCAAGCCCGATTTGATTCTTCTGGATGCGGCGATGCCCAGGACGAATGGCATCGTTGTAGCGTGCGTCTTGAAAGAGATGATGCCAAACGTCCCGATAGTTCTATTCACGATGTATAGCGAAGCGATTTCCAGAGCATTTCCTGGCAAAGGTCTCGCCGTTGACGGCATAGTTGCTAAATCGGAAGGCATGAGCAGACTCGCAGAATGTGTTCAAAACTTGCTCCGTTCGTAGATGCGTCTGCGCGGGCGCCTAGCGGGGTTTGCCGGGACTGAGAGGTCAAAACGAGAAGACGACTTAACTGTTCTCTAATCGTAGTTCGGAGGGGCCGTCATCCGCGAAATTCTCACGCGCTTTTTCTACCGTACGTTGAATGGCTTGCGCTCTTTCGCGGTAAACACTCGCGAGCAAATCCCACTCAGCTTTTTGTTCCTGCCTAAGTTCTATTGCAACCAGTTCAAAGTTCCGCGCCGAATCGTCTAACCACCGTGCTTCGGTTTCAGCCAACGAAAGTACTTCCTTCACCAGTTCGTTCATACAGCACCTCAAAGCTGTCGAGCGCGGTCGCGGAGATGAATTGCGTAAAACTACCACGCGGCAGGGTATTGCTCTGCTCGCTACCGTACCGGCAGGAGCCCCGAGTTGACTGAGTGCGATTGTTGTTTCAAGATGTACGCTAGCGCACAGTGTGATGGCCTGTGGCGCGGTAGCTTTGCGCGATTCAACTCAGGAACCGCGACCGACGTCTTTGAGGTGAGGTATGCAGCAACTACTCAAGGAAGTGCTTTCGCTAGCGGAAGGCAATGCAACATGGTTAGACCACGCCGCACTGCACTTTGAACATTTCGCAGCCCAACTTCACGAAGACGAAAAAGCTAGGTGGGAGTTGCTCGCCGCTGTATATCGCGAAAGAGTGAGAGTTGTTCAACACGTGGCAGGGAAAGTGCGTCAGAGTTTGGCGACTAACGGTTCCTCGGACTTGGAATCGGAGGACACTTAGGTCATTTATTTCTTATGCTACTGATGTAGGGATGCGCAGATCGAAATACGTAATTCCCCGTCTTGCTTCCTTCCCCCGCTCGCTGCGATTATACGCCCCGAACCGAGACCGCTTTGCGGGGACTCGGGCTGGGGATTCGCGAGCGTTCTCGGTTCGACCACTGGCGATGTCATATACCAGCTCGGAATCAGCACGAGCAGGAAACGGCAACGTCCCGACTGGCAAGCGGGAGAAGCGATGCAACCAAGTTCGATTCGCAATCGTTGGACTCAGTTCATCGGAACGATCAAGAAAAAATGGGGCAGTATGGGCGACGGAATGGTTCTCGCTCTCGCGGAAGAAGAAATGCAGACTCGGCGGGCGGAATTGCGGAACCAAATTGCGGCGCTTAGTCAGCGCGACTAAGCGAAGGACTAAGAGGCGAACCGCTTGACGCTATGCCCTGTTCGCCATTTTGGTCGCCATGTGAAACAGAAGCCCGCGCTTTTTATCATCCATGCGCGAAAATAACTTCGCGAACGACCGAAGCACACTCTCTTCTTTCGAGTTGGCCGCCCGACGAGGAATGATTTCCGTCGGTATATTCGGCTTTTTTATGTGTTCTTCGTCCGTGAAAAGCCGGTACATCGGAACTTCCAAAGCGGTAGCGATCTTTTCCAGCGTATCCACGGAGGGCACAGTGTGTCCGTTTTCGACTCGTGAGAGGTAGCAACGAAGAAGACCCGTCCGCTTTTCTACATCGCCCTGAGACAAGTTTTTCTGTTCCCTTAAGCCCTTCAATCTTTCGCCTATGACCATTGAATTCCTCCGCACGCATCATACCCGATTGTCGGTGTCAGCGGTATAATTCAGGCAATGGCAGACGTGGTTCACATCTACGGCAGCTCTTACGAGACGTGCCCTGTGTGCGGCCAGAAGTGCGCCTGTGGCGGCGGGACAGGAGAATTCGTGGGTGAACCCGTAATGCGACCTTCTGATTGGGAAATTGAATTGAGCTGCCCCGAACACGGCAAGTTCCAAGTGTTAGCAGGGAATTTGATCCAGCCGCGCGCAGTCTGACCCTAGGGCTTAGCTTTATTCATGGAAGCAATCAGCGATTTTGTTGGAATATGCATAACTCGAAACTCGTTATCAGTCACCTCTACTAATTCTCGTAATCTTTGAATCGCTTTTTCGTGGCCGGTTACGCTATCCCGCCAGACTAGCGAACCATCTGGAAATACTTCGAACAAGTCATAATCTCGGTCCATACCTCCCCTTTGAGAGTGGGAGATTCAGACTGCCACAACCCACGCGCTGGCGCTGTTCAAGGTTAGACATCGCGCAGCTACATATTCGTGTTCCTTTGTCGGGTGCTAGGCCGTAAAATCTGCATATGAAACGCAAGCGCCCCCGTTACGCCTGTCCTGACCTTCCCCCAATTAGAAATTGCAATTTGTTTCTACGATGTTGCCTGTGATAATCCGAAACGGAGTTTCGAGCAGATAACGATGAGAGTGTTACCGCGCGGGTTCGGAGAGTCGAAAGCGAGCGTGAGGTTTAAGAAGGAAGCGCGGAAGATGTGTGATCTCGCGCGTTAACCCGTTGTTCCCTCGCATGTTTACAGCGACCGACCGCAGGTTTCGTTAGTCCTGAATTTCAATCTGGCTGCGTTCAGTAGCCACAATCTCCGGCCGACTCCGATAGCTCGTTATCTTGCCTGTCACGCACACCCGTAAGCCTTTGTACTCGTCCTCTGGCGTGCCAAACTTTTCGCGATCCGAACCCCAAGGCCCAATCCACAGCACGTACTCGCTATTTGCATCCTTTGGCTTGCAAGTGCTTATTGAATTCGACTAAACGTGCATTTGCGCTGGTTTGTTCGGCGATGATTTGGTCAATTCTCGCCCCGACTTCCGGTGCGACCGTTGTTGTGTGCGCGAGTAATGCGAAGAATTCTTGTTCAATCTGCGTGTCCTGCGCGATCAATGGCGCGCCTTCGTGGATGGTTAGGGCACAACGTCGCCCCGCCGGATTAGGCTGGGATTCAAAGCCCAAAAAATTTCAAGGCCGAGGGCGAGACTGACCTACTCAACTCGCGGAGAAATCGGCTATCGCGACGCTGCTGGCGTTAGGCTCCTTGCGGGCGCTGGATCCTGCACGCGGACGACCGTGGCATAGTAATGGTTGCCGTAATGATTGGTGCCGGACGATCCCGATATCTTCAGTATTCCGAATGCGGCTCCCGTAAATTCGTTATCGAAAACCGTGTTCTGATTGCCCTGAATGTACACAGCAGCGTCATCGCTGGTGCTGATGTCATTGGAGCTCACCGAGTTGCCGTTGCCGACCAACGCTATTCCATCGAGCGCCACAGAATGAAAAACGGTGTTGCCTGCGATGTTACCGTTGTTTGCTGCAACAAAGATGCCTACCTGATTTGAGCCGACGGTGTTGCGTTCGACGCGAACCCCGTCGGACTGATAGATCAAAATTCCGGTAGCATTCGACGGGCAGTTGGTCGCGGATTCACACGGTGAATAGATATTGTCTGCCACCACATTGTTCGTTACTCGACCTTGCGCGCCGAATCCGATTTGGATGCCGTTCTGCGCGGCACCGGTGGTTGGACCCAAGCCGGTGACTGCGTTGTTGGTGACAAACACCTCCGTCCCGGGCTCGTCCGCGGTAATTCCATTTTTCTGATATCCGTCCACACTGTTGTCCGCGATGGTGACGCTCGATTGCCCGCTGCTGCTACTCTCAACGTCAATCGCAAGGCCGCTTTGGCAACCCGTCAAGTCGTTTGCCAGCCGCACGTTTCGCACGGCGTTGTGTGCAATCGAGCCCGAAGCATCCTGGTAGAGAATGCCAATCAATGTGGGACCACATGCAGTCAGTCCATTGGCGCTGCCGTCCACGATGAAGCCTTGCAGACTAACGTTTTCCGCGTTCTTCACCAGAACGATGGTTGCGATCGGTTCGGCGCTTGACAAACCAGCTGCGTTCGCGACCACGTCGCTGGGAATCACAATCACGCCGTTGTCCGCTTCCAGGCTGAGCGATTTACCAATCACCACTTGCTCGTGATAGGTGCCGGCACAGACGCGAATTACGTCTCCGGATTTTGCGGCGTTCACGGCAGCTTGAATGGAAGTGTACGCAGCCGTGGGGCACTGCACTTTGTCGTCATCCACCAGGATGTTCGGCTGCTGGTTGGCATCCTGAGCGAGAGCTGGACGGATTGCGAAACACACCACTAGACATGCTAGAAGAAAAAGCGAGGGAAACTTTTTCATTTGCGTCTCCTTCTCAAGATCAAGGGCGCGGGCGGGGGGCGGAGCAATCTTGAGATTCTAGGATCTGGGCCATTATAGTCCCGAGAATTCCAAATTGCCACGCTCCGCAGCGGAGATCCTCACCAGTGCCGTGTACCGTCGTTACATTTGAGTCACGCATCTTGCGAGCCCAGACGCATCCGACCACCGCACGCTCCCAATTCGCGTGAGGCTGTCCGTGAATTAGGGCACTTGGACGATTAACGCCCGCGACGAAGCTGCTCTGCCAGATCCCTGCGATCGGTCCGATCCGGGCGGCGCTGCTGATCGCTTTGATTCAAACACCGCATCGCTTCCGCAGCAAGCGACCGCTCTGGAAATACAGCGGCTTCGGCATCGAAATGCACAGCAGTGCCGATTACCGTAAGGTCCAAGGACAGCTAGAAAAAACCAAGAAGAAAGTCTCGGTTCGTGGACTCAATCGAGACTGCAATCACGATCTGAAGAATCTGTTCAAGAGTGCCGCGACCATTTCCAGGACTTGGTGCCGAGTTCACAGCCGTTACAACGCGGCCGTAGGTTTCAGAACGCCAGCAGAACATAACCGGCAGTTCCATCTTTCCTGCTAATCGCCGGGCCTGCGCACAGAATACCGTAGCCGCCTACTCCACCTGTGCCCAACGGAAAACCACTGCTGTATGGGTAACAAGTGCAGGTACTTGGAGCTACGTTCACTGCGTACGGCTTTGCCCGTTCCTTTATAGCCCATTCATCTGGCATTGACACTCGCGGTGTTATAAGTTCGGTCGGTTTTCGAATCTTCCAGATTTGCGCAAGCCCTCGAGAAGCCCAAGTCAATCTCAGGAGGAAATGAACAATGAAGGCATACACCTCGGTGCTCGCTCCGGCACTATTGATGTGCGGTATGGTGGCTCCCATATTCGCGCAGGCCCCGACCGCGCCACACGCAGTTTCTCCGTACACTTTATCTGTATTTGCCAGTGCTCCGGCAGGCCTAAGCGCGCCGGACGACATCGCAGTTCTGGATGATCACGTATTCGTAGGCTATGGGGATGGACACGATCCGGGGGGCGTCGACGGGTTGAGCAGCCAGGTAGTGGAATACAACATGGACGGATCTGTGGTGCACACCTATACCGTGCTTGGGCATGTCGATGGCGTAAAGGTCGACCCAATTACTCACAAAGTGTGGACACTGGAGAACGAAGACGGCAATACCCGGCTGGTGATCATCGAGCCGGAGACGCGGAAAACATCGCTCTATATCGTCGGCACCGGGCCACACGGCGGGGGTTACGACGACATCACCTTCCGAGGCTGCAAGGTGTACTTCAGCGCGTCGAACCCGTTGATCAACCCGAATACGGCGCCAGCGATCGTCAGCGTCAAGCTGAGGAACGGCACGGTGGAGCTCGAAGGCGTACTGCAAGGCAATGCCAGTGCTATTAACATTCCGCTGGACACAACCGTCACCTTGAACTTGCAGGATCCAGACTCAATGACCCTCGATCCGTTGGGAAACCTTGTGCTGGACAGCCAGGGCGACCAGCAATTGATCATCGTTTCGAATCCCGGCGATACCCATCAGCGGGTATTGCAGTTGCCGCTGTCGTACCAGACCCCGAGTGGGCCGATGGGCGTGGAAGTGGACGACACCTTTTTCACTACCTCCAGCCAAGGTTTTATTCTCTTTGCCGACAAGGGCCTCAACAAGATTTTCAAGTTGAGCAAGAATGGCTGGGCGCCCGGCGTCGCCTACACCGCTGCGGACGGCGGTCCGTTCGTGGGCACGATTGATATGACCACCGGTATCATTACCCCCATCGTGAAGGGGTTAGCGGGTCCCGGGGGATTGATGTTTGTGGATACATCCAAGCCCGTCTGGCCGGATTGGAAGCGAGACGACAACGCTTGCCGCGACGACCGCGAGTAGAAACGCAACCAACTCTTCGAAGTGGTTCGCAATAAGCAGATTGCCGACGAACTGTCGATTTCTGAGACCACACTATCCATCGGTCTTTCACGACAAGATTCTCCCGCACTACAACCCACTGCTCCCGGGGTTGCGATGATCCCGGTTGACAGAAGACTTTGGTCTACCTCGGTCACTGGCAGCCCCGTGATATGGCCCAAGCGCCTCGCGAGAGTGGATTTGCCTGGCGCACCACGACCGACAATGACTACGCGTTTCATGGTCGCCGGTTTATGCAGATTGGCGGTTTGGATTCGAAGCTAGTCTGGCCTGGTAAACGCAGCATTAACCGGAGAAGCGCTACTTCAAATGGACGAGCGCGCTGCGGGATCATGGACCAGATGATCGCCTGCTGCGGGCGCGCGAATTAAGCGCTGATCCTGGATTGCCGGACGCTGGGATTCCGGCTGCTGCCATTATTCGCGGACGCGCAATTTGTGGTATGCAACAGCATGGTGAAACACGATCACGCGGCCGGCGAATACAATGCGCGGCGAGCGGATTGCGAAACGGCGACGCGGATTCTGGCGGAGCAGATGCCGGGCGTGCGGGCGCTGCGCGACGTGTCGCTCGGGGATCCGGAGCGCTATGCAAAATTGCTGCCGGAAGTGGTGTACCGGCGTAGTCGGCACGTGATCAGTGAAAATGCGCGCGTAGAAGATGCGCGCGGGGCGCTGGAACGCGGCGATCCGGAATCGTTGGGGCGATTGATGAGCGAATCGCATCGCAGCTTGCAAGAGGATTATGAGGTGAGCAGCACGGAGCTGGATTTGCTGGTAGGAATCGCCCGTGGGATCGCGGGCGTGTACGGCTCGCGGATGACGGGCGGCGGATTTGGCGGTTGCACGATCAGCCTGCTGGGCAGCGGCGCGGTGGAGGAATTTCAGAGTGCCGTCGCGCAAGGCTACGAGCGAGCGACGGGGCGCAAGCCGGACATCTATATTGTGCGAGCCTCAGACGGCGTGCGCGAGGCGCTGGAATAGGCAAGCGCAACGGCTGTCGTCAGCACGCTTTCTTATCGCGTGAAGCGCGTAGTTTATTTACCTAGCCTTTCAAAACGCTTTCAGACTTGGAGGATCCATGCACCGGCGCGATTTCATGAAGACGGCGACCACACTCGTCGCCAGCGCAGCGCTGCATCGCAGCGATTTCGCGCAGCAGACTTCAGGATCGGAAGATCGGGGGCGTCTGGTGTTACCGATGAATCGCGGCTGGCGCTATAGCCCATCGTTCGTGGAGGGCGGTCATGACCTTAACTTTGACGACTCAAAATTCGACCGCGTCGCGATTCCGCATACAAATGTTGCTCTGCCGTGGCACGGATTCGACGATAAGACATACGAGTTCGTATCGCTGTATCGCAGACGTTTCAAGCTGCCGCCCGAAGCGCGCGGGCAGCGCGTATTTATTGATTTCGAAGGCGTGATGACCGCCTCCACCGTTTGGCTCAACGGCTATCGGCTGGGCGAGTACAAAGGCGGCTATACGCCGTTTTCGTTCGAACTGACGCCTCATTTAAATTTTGACGGGGAAAATCTTCTCGCCGTGGACGTTGATTCTTCGGAACGACCGGATATTCCGCCGTTTGGCAATCGGATTGATTACCTCACCTTCGGCGGCATCTATCGTGAAGTCGCGCTGCGCATCGGCCCGGCTACCTATATCGAGAATATCTTCGCGCAGTCGAAGAATGTCTTGAGCGAGCATCCGTCGCTGGATGTGGAGTGCTTCATTCAGCGCCTGGAGCCTTCGCAGCACGCACGGACGCTGGAGGTCACGCTCCTGGATGGCGCGAATGCGATAGCCAAGCGCACGCAACAAGTGCCTGCGTCAGGTGCGACCAGCGAGCCGGTGAACTACACATTGAGCGTAGCTCCGCTGCCCGGCATTCAGCTTTGGGACATTGCGAATCCACATCTTTACTCCCTGCGAGTGCGCCTGCTGGACGGCGAACGCACAATTGACGAGGACACGCGCGGCATCGGCTTTCGCGAAGCGCAATTCACCGATCATGGTTTCGAACTGAACGGAAAAGTGATCAAGCTGCGCGGTCTCGACCGTCACCAGACATTCCCATTCGTCGGGCAGGCGATGCCTGCTCGCGTGCAGCGCCGCGACGCCTTTATTTTGCGGACACAACTGCATTGCAACATCGTGCGCACCTCGCACTATCCGCAATCGCGCCATTTCCTGGATGCCTGCGATGAATATGGCTTGCTGGTGCTCGAGGAAATTCCGGGCTGGCAATACATCGGCGATCAGGCCTGGCAAGACCTGTCCGTTGACAACGTAAGCCGCATGATTCGCCGCGACTGGAATCATCCCGCGATAGTTCTTTGGGGCGTGCGCATCAACGAATCCCAAGACAATCACGACTTTTATACGCGCACGAATGCGCTGGCGCACAAACTGGACCCCACGCGCCAGACGGGAGGCATTCGCTATTTTCAGGAGTCCGAGTTCTTGGAAGACGTCTTCACCATGAACGATTTTGGCTGGCCGCTCAAGCCTCCGAACCATCCCCGCTACCTCAACACGGAGTTTGTCGGCCACACCTACCCGGTGAAGACGATTGACGACGACGCGCGTCACCGCGAGCACACCATACGCCATGCACGCGTGCACGATCAGCTTGCCTCCGATCCGCAATACGCTGGTGGCATCGGCTGGTGCGCATTCGACTACAACACCCATTCCGATTTCGGTGCAGGAGATCGCATCTGTTATCACGGCGTAGTGGATATGTTTCGCGAGGCCAAGCCAGCCGCGGGTTTCTACAAATCTCAGTGCGATCCGGAAGAAGAAATCGTGCTGGAACCGGCATTCCATTGGGCCGCAGGTGACGAAGCGCTGCGTTTCACGATCGCGATGATTTGCTCGAACTGCGACCAGCTCAAGCTGTACGTGAGAACCAAAACCGATTGGGACTTGATCGCCGAAGCTGATCCCGATCGCGAGCAGTTCGCGCATTTGCGTTACGCGCCGTTCAGCATTGACCTCACCAAAGCGCGCCACGAATGGGGCGATCTGCGGATAGACGGCTATCTCAAAGGTCAGCAGGTCGTCTCCAAGACGTACTCCGGCCGCGGCGTCGATCAGAAATTCTCAGCCGATGCCGACGATACGGACCTGACTGCCGATGGAGCCGATGCGACGCGCGTCGTCTTCCGTGTCACGGACGAGTTCGGTGCGATTCGCCCCTACGCGAACGATCCCATCGTGCTGAGCCTCGAAGGTCCCGCCGAAATTATCGGAGACAATCCATTCGCGCTGATCGGAGGCACCGGCGCGATTTGGATTCGCGCAAAAGAACAGCAGGGAACTGTGCGCCTCACGGCCAAGCACCCTCGTCTCGGAACCCAGACGGTGTCTTTCACCCTACAGGAAGCAACCGCAGAGCGCGTCTAGAGCCACCGTGTTTCGAGCGCATTCTTGGCTCCCCGCGGGCGAACTTCCAACGGAGTCGCCGAAAGTTCCGCCGCAACCGAATGTATCCCCAATTTGTTGTATTATCCAGAGAGTTTGATTGTTATGCCAACCCCGCAAAAACTCGACACGCACCATAAAGCGCTCACACTGAATCTCGACGCATCCGCCTTCGGCTCTTTCGCCGAAATCGGCGCCGGACAAGAAGCCTCGCACTGGTTCTTTGTAGTTGGCGGCGCCTCAGCCACGGTCGCCAAAACTGTTTCCGCCTATGATAAAGAAGTCAGCGACGACCTTTACGGCGCCGGATCGCGCTACGTATCCAGGCAGCGGCTCGAGGCCATGCTGGCCAAGGAATGGGCCCAGCTTCTCGCGCAGTTAAGCGCTACGCGTGGGTCACATACGCGCTTCTTCTCCTTTGTTGATACCGTCTCCGCGCGTAACTTCGCCGGGACCAACGACGCGCACGGCTGGGTGGGTCTGCGCTTTCAATTGCAACCCGGCAGCCCCGCAAACGACGTCCTCCTGCACATCAATATGCGCGACCCTTCGAATGTCCTCCAGCAGGAAGCGATCGGTATTCTGGGCGTCAATCTCATTTACGCCGCGTTCTATGAGTTGCAAACCGAGGAATCATTTCTGGCAGGCTTGGCAGAAGACGTCGTCAAGGAGCGAATCGAGATCGACTACATCGACCTTCGCGGGCCGATCTTCGAAGGTTGGGATCGCCATACCCTGCTAGCCCGCCTCGTGAGTGGAGGATTCGCCGAGGCTGTATTTTTCCCCTCGCAGGGTCCCGCAGTTCCTCCTACAGAGGCTCTCTACAAGAAAGCCGTGGTGCTTGCCCCGGGTTACTTTGGCCACGGCGATGCATCTCACTCGCAAGTTCACATGCGACTGTTGGCCGCGGCTGTTCAGGAGCTTCAGAAGGAGCTGGGCGACGCAAAGGTAGCGCCCGCTGGCTTCTTCTGTTTGACGGCTGCTCCGATCAAGCCGAACGAACCGGCGCCGCAGGTCCCCGATTTGCTTCGTCGTATTAACGCTCTGCTCGCGGCGGGCGGTGATGTAATCCTTTTTCGCCAAAGCGAGCTCTACAATATGAAGACTCTCGTCAGCCGCTACACGCAGGCGCCCGTGCGCTTCGCGGTCGGTGTTTCCCTGATGATTCAAGCCTTCGAGGGCATTTACGGCAATCTCGAAGGCCGGCTTCTGGAGGCACTTGCACGTCTTCTCGCACAGAACGTGCGCATCTATGTTTATCCGATGACCTCAGCGGAGCTGCGTGAAAAGCTGAAGGGTATGGCGGTTGGCGGTTGGGAATGGAGTGAAACGAATGGAATGGTTTCTGCCACCCAGCTGCGGCACACGGCGCCAGTTGGACACTTGTATGCCTATCTTCTCGCCAGCAGCTTTCTTGTCCCGATGCAGGTTCCGTCAACGTTAAGCGCCGATGCCTGATCGCCATCTAGAGGTCGTTTTTCGCAGGGTTGGTGCACAGTTCGTTCGAAAGTATCTCTCGTCACACACTCGTGGCCCGCTCCGCCGTGTCCGAGCCTTCCGCCCGCGAGGGCTAGTGCGGAACGTGTGTTGAAAACGCGAGTTACGTTAGGGAAGGGCACGCGGCATCATCGCAATTGGCTCGTTAGCTTGCCGCAGCATTCCGGACGTGCGGGCAACGCAGAGCGGTTCCATCCCCCGCCGAGGGCCTGTACCAGCGAGACTGCGTCCACCATGCGCCGACCAAGAATATTCACTGCGGTAACTTCGTCGGAGAGAGCGGCGGTCTCAGCGGTTGTCACTTCCAGGTAGCTGGTAACTCCGCCGGTATAGCGCGTGTTCGCGAGCTCCAGGTACCTCTGGGCGGCAACGACAGCTTTGTCCTGAACCTGCGCCTCGTGCTCGAGGATTCGCAACGCAGCCACGTTGTCTTCCACTTGTTGGAAACTGGTCAGCACTGTTTCGCGATAGTTGGCGACAGTCTGATCGTACGCAGCGATCGCTTGATCGGACGCAGCCCGACGCCTACCCGCGTCGAAGATTGTTTCTGTCGCAGCCAGCCCAATGGACCACAAACCGCTCGGCCCCTGTATCAAGGTAGTGATGACGGTGCTTTCAAATCCACCGCCGGCAGCCAAATCGATTATCGGGTAGTAGGCAGCTTTCGCAACGCCGATCTGCGCGTTCGCAGCGGCGACCCGTCTCTCCGCGGCGGCGATGTCCGGCCGCCTTTCCAGCAGCTCGGAAGGCACGCTGACGGGAATGGGCGGCGGCGGCATCACGAGCGGCAGCGGGGGCAGGCTGAATTCCGCGGGAGGTTTCCCGATAAGAATTGCCACGGCGTGTTCGTACTGCGCACGCGCGACTCCAACATCAATTGCCTCGGCGCGGGTTGTCTCGAGCTGCGTGCTGGCTTGCTGCACTTCCACCTCGGAAGCAATACCTCCCGAATAGCGGCTGTCGATCAAATCCAAAGCATCCTGATACTGCTTCACCGTGGAATTGAGGAGCTGTTCCTCGGCGTCCAGGCTGCGCGCAAGAAAGTAGTCAACCGCCAGATCCGCATGCATGCTCAGATTGACTGTAGCTAAATCAGCCGCGCTCGCTTGCGCTTGTTCTCGATAAGACTCCACATTCTTGCGAACCCGTCCCCAGACGTCGGCCTCATACGAAACGTTGACCGGCACCGCAAAGTCGTTGTACGTGATGCCCACAAACTGCGAACCCGGTGGCGGCGCGTTCTGAGATACTCGCGTTCGCGCCGCCGATGCGCCGGCCGTCACAGTTGGGTAATAGTCCGCCCGGTAGTAGCGGAGCAGCGCGCGAGCCTGCGTGTATTGCGCCGCGGCGGCCTTCAGATTTTGGTTGGAGACGTCAACCTGCTTTTCGAGAGCATTCAGTTGCGGGTCCTGAAATATCTCCCACCAGTCGCCGCCGAGATTCTCATCGTTGGGTTGCGCCGGTTTCCAATCCCCGACCTCTTTATAGGCGGATGGAATTTCCGCCGTCGGCGTGTGGTATTTAGGTCCAACCGTGCATCCACTCGTCGCCAGCAGAGTTAGCGCACAGAGAATCCGCGGCAAAGGTGCCTGCAACGGGCTTTTGCTCCAACACATCTGTCGAGGCGTTGTCACTTGGAATCTCCCGGCAACGTGGCTTGGACTACTTGGACTTCCTGGCCCTGAACGAGTGAGTCGGGAGGGTTGACGATGATTTGATCGTCCGCTTTGAGGCCAGAGACGATCTCGATCTGATTGCCGAAATCATGCCCGGGGATGACAGGTGTGAGCACCACTTTCCCGTCGCTCACGACGCCCACGCGCAATCCTTCCGTGCGGAACAGCAGCGTATCAACCGGAATCAAAAACGTGGAGCCTTCCGTCGGAACCGCCAGGTGCACCTCTGCGTAAGAACCTGTGAGCAGTGTTCCGGAGGGGTTGTCCACATCAACCTCGATCAGCAACGTCCGCGTGGTCACGTTAATCGCATCCGCCGTGCGCACTACCTTTCCTGGAAACTGACGCCCCGGAAACTCGGCGAGATTGAGGTTTGCGGTCATGCCCGCTTTGATCCCCTGCGAGTACTCCTCGGGAACGTTTACGTAAACACGCAGCACTCCGGGCTGCGCGATGTGAAAGAGGTCGGTCTTCGCAGCACTGTTGCTGCCGGAATTGATCAGGTCGCCGATGTCGGTATTGCGCGCGGTGATTACGCCATCGAAGGGAGCGTAGATCTTTTCGAAGGAAACCAATGCAGAGTATTCGTCGACAGCTGCCTGGTCTGCTTCGACGATGGCTTTGTTCGCGTTATAGGTGCCCACCGCGTTGTCCACGTCCTGTTGGGACACCGCATGGGCATTCAAGAGTCCCTGATACCGGGTTTTGGTGATGGAGGCGAGATCAAGGTTCGCCTCTGCGGTTTGCAGGTTGCTGCGCGCCTGCTGCAGTTGCTGGTCCACTTCCGGAGTTTCGATTACCGCCAGCAGATTTCCCTTCTTTACACGCGCGCCGATATCGAAATACCACTTCTTCAGATACCCGTTCGTTCGCGAATAGATCGGCGAAGTGATGTATGGTTGCACGTTTCCCGGAAGAATGATGTTCTGGGCGGGCGTGGTTTCTTTGGGCGACACAACCGACACTGCTGTTAGGGCAACTTTTGCCGTTTCCACGCTCAAGGATTTATTGGCCTTCACGCGTGACCAGATTCCGGAGACCAGCAGGGCGACGACCACAATCAGACCAATTGCCAAGAACAGCCATCGCCCCTGCCGCACTTTTCCCATTCCTGTTTTATTCGCGGGGAGTGAATTTCCGCCGCTCTGTGTTCCAAAATCAGCTTTGGATGACATAAGTGCAACTCCACATGAATTAGCGCCTATTCGCGTTTCCAGTTGCGGCCGGACGCAGACGCGCGCCACTCTGCAGTAAACTGAAAAATGCCGGCACAAAGAACAGCGTTGAAACCGTCGCGAAAAGCAGTCCACCAATAACCGCACGGCCCAGGGGAGCATTCTGTTCACCGCCATCTCCAAGTCCGAGCGCCATCGGGATCATGCCAATGATCATGGCAAGCGCGGTCATGATCACGGGACGAAAACGCGTGAAACCCGCCTCCACCGCGGCTGCAACGGAATCTTTCCCCTCCATCATTTTTTCCGTGGCGAAGCTCACCACCAAAATGCTGTTGGAGGTTGCGACACCCATGCACATGATCGTTCCCATCAGAGCGGGCACGCTCAAATTCGTGTGCGTGATAAACAGAAACCAGGCAATTCCGGCAAGTGCCGCAGGCAAGGCAGAAATCATGATGAAAGGATCCAGCCAGGATTGAAAATTCACAACAATTAGCAGGTACACCAGCACGATCGAGAATGCCAGGCCGCTCAGGAGGCCAACGTAGGAGGCGCGCATGGTCTGCACCTGTCCACGAACGATGACCTGCGAGCCGCGAGGCAGTTGCTGGTGTGAATCCTCAATAATTTTGTTGATGTCCCTCGATACGCCACCCAGGTCGCGTCCCGTCGGCGCGCCGAAAATGTCAATCACCGGCGCCACGTTGTAGTGAGAGACGACCGCCATGCCCGCTCCCCGTTTCATGGAGACCAAACTGGCCATGATCGAAGGGGGAGCGTTGGGGTCTGTGCCCGTGATTGGAATGTTCTCGAGATCCTGCAGCGTGTCGGCGCGGTATTGCGGCGTCTGCGTCGCGATCTGGTAGCTGACACGGTTCTTCGGATCAACCCAGAATGTCGGCGAAGTCTGGAAGCTGCCACTCAGCGATACCAGAAGGTTCTGCGCAATATCATGTGCGGAGAATCCAAGTTCTTCCGCCTTCGTGCGCTCCACGCGGTAGCGCAGGTACGGCTCGTCGAACGGCTGCTGAATCCGCAGGTCCGCCGTTCCGGTTACATATTTCAATTTGCTCAGCAGCGCGTTTGCATAAAGCCGATTGCCCTCCAGATCATTCCCTACGATCTGCACATCAATCGGCGCCGGCAGCCCAAAATTGAGGATCTGCCCGACCATGTCGGCGGGCAAGAAAGCGAAGGTGACACCCGGGAATTCCTTGGGGAGCGTCAGGCGGAGTTGGCGAATGTAATCGTCTGTCGGATGGTGATTCGCGGATAAGTTCACAAGAACGTCGGCATCCTGCGTGCCAATTGGCGCCGAATTGCTGTAGGAGAGGTTGATGCCGCTATAGGGCAGGCCGATGTTGTCAATTACGCTCTGCACTTCGCCGGCTGGAATCTGCCTGCGAATTGATTGCTCCACCAGATCGCACAAGTTGGCTGTCTCCTCAATGCGCATTCCCGTGGGTGCTCGCAGATGAAGTTTGAACGTGCCGCTGTCCACACTGGGGAAGAAGTCCTGGCCTAGCCAAGGAATCAGAATTGCCAGCGAGCCGAGGCAGAACACGAAAAACGCAATCAGGAACGTGCGCCGGTGGTGGAGACAGAGCTCGAGCAAGCCGTGATATTTCTGACGGAAACCCTCGAAAGCTTCCTCAAATCGTTTCTGCACGCGCACCAGCGGGTTCCTCGACGGCGCGCTGCCAGCCTTCTTGTCATCCCCGCGCAACAGATACTTCGCCATCGTCGGGACGATCGTCCGCGAAAGAAAGTAAGACGCCAGCATCGCGAAAACCACCGCTTCAGCCAGCGGCACAAACAAGTACCTCGCCACGCCGAACAACATGAACATCGGAGCAAACACGATGCAGATCGAAAGCGTGGCCACGAAAGCGGGTGTGGCTATCTGTGAAGCGCTATCCAGGACGACTTCGTCCATATCTTTCTCTGGCTCCGCTTCGCGATTGCGATTGATGTTCTCGACTTCAACGGTCGCGTCGTCCACCAGGATGCCCACCGCCAGAGCGAGTCCCCCCAGCGTCATGATGTTGATCGTTTCTCCAATCGCGCTGAACGCGATGATGGAGGTAAGGATCGCGAGTGGAATCGAGGTCGCGATGATCAGAGTGCTCCTCCAGCTGCCCAGGAAAGTGAGAATCATGAAAGCGGTCAGGCATGCGGCGATCAACGTCTCCCTGACTACGCCGCTGATCGCGCCACGCACAAAAATGGACTGATCCGCGAGAGGCTGGATCTGCAGCTGCGGCGGAACAGTTGTCTTGATGTAGGGCAAGAGAGCTTTGACGCCCGCGATTACGTTCAGCGTGGATGCGTCTCCCGCTTTTTGAATTGTCAGCAACACGGAGCGCTGTCCGTTAACCTTCACGATGTTGGTCTGCGGAGGGAAGCCGTCACGCACCCAGGCGACGTCCTCGATGTAAATGGTAGTGCTGCCGATTGTTTTAATCGGGATGCGGTTCAGATCCGCAATGGTTTGCGGCGCCGCATTTGGAATGGAGACGTCGTACTCCCTGGAGCCGATCTTGGACGTCCCGGTGGGCAAGATCAGATTTTGCAGGCTGATGGCATTCGTTACGTCCAGCGCCGACAGACCCTTCGACTGCAATGCCGTTGGATTCAGGTCCACTTGCACCTGCCGTTGTTTGCCGCCGTAGGGATAAGGAACGGATGCACCGGGCACCGTGATAATCTGCGTGCGAATGAAATTCAGGCCGTAGTCATTGAGCTCTTGTTCCGACATGTTTTGGCCCGAAAGGGCCAACTGCAGAACGGGGACGCTCGATGCGCTGTAGGCCAGAATGAGCGGGGGCGTCGTTCCGGCAGGCAACTGCTTGAGTTGGGTCTGAGAAACGGCCGTTATCTGGGCGATGCCTTGTTGAATGTTCGCGGTGGGCTGGAGGAACACCTTGACCACAGCGATGCCGTACAGTGACTGGGACTCGATGTGCTCGATGTTGTCAACCGTTGTGGTCAGAGCGCGTTCTGTGACGCTGACGATTCGGTCGGCCATGTCGTCGGGAACGAGGCCGTTATAGGTCCAGATGATGCTGATGACCGGAATGTCGATGTTCGGAAAGATATCGGTTGGGGTGCGCAGGATCGCGAGTGAGCCCATGATCAAGATGAGTACGGCCATCACCACGAAGGTGTAAGGCCGCCGCAATGCAAGTCGTACGATCCACATAATTCACATCCTCAACTTCTTCGTTCCGCAGAACCGAACAGCGTCAATTCCCATTGTTTTTTGCTGGCGTCAGACCGGGATGCTGCAGCCCGCGTGCCAGACCGCAGGGCGGCGGGAAATTCCGGGAAGTAATTGAAAATAGTGGCGCTTAGTCCAGAGGATGTGAATCTAATCGCTCGGAGTGACGATGAATCTGTCCAACGGGTTGGATGCTTGTCGGCACGTTGACACCACCCATCTCAGAGTCAAAATCTACGTCGCGGGAGAGCGGAAACGAACCTGTACGGGAAGCGGTTACGCCGCCGCAGGTTCCGCTCGACTTATGGCGCGCTACGTCTGGAATAGGGCAGGAGGCCGGAGTTTATTCAAAGAGAATCTTGGCCATCATCCCTTTGTCTTCGTGATTGAGAAGATGGCAGTGAAACACTGACATGCCTTTGATCACGGGGTCGCTGAAATCCATGATGACGTCCACGGTGCCGCCGTAGGGAACATTTACGGTGTCCAGCCACAACGGATCGTCAATCGGCTTGTCGTTTTCGGCGTACGCCAGGAAATGAACCTGGTGAATGTGCAATGGATGCAGTTCCGCCGAAGCATTGACGATCCTCCAATGCTGAAACGTACCAACCTTTGCACGCACCATGGGAGCGGCATCGGGCGCAAATTTTGCTCCGTTGATGTAAAAACCGTGCTTGTCTTCGGTGAACGTCACGGTGAATCGCGGCGGCGCTTTCTCTTCCTCCGCCAGATCCAACACCTTGAAATCAGGCTTAAGGTGAGATTTCGCTGCTTTGCTTGTCGACACCGGCGCAGATCGCGGAACGATATCCGCCAAGATCATCCCTGGATTCGGATCGCCCTCGGGCCCCGTATCCACGCAGTGGGAAACCAGCTGCGGGGGAGCCTGCGCAGTTCGCCCGGTTACAATCGCTTCAAGTCTGCCGGCTGGCGGCAACAGGACGTGATCGGCGATGCGCGTTCGATGGCTGGGATCGTGACGATCGATAGGCATTCCGTCCATGGCGACGACTTCAAACGTCTGACCTTCCAGCTGCAGATCCAGATAGCGATCCGCAGAAGCGTTCACCAGACGCCAGAATTGCCGTTCGCCCGCAGCAATTTCAATTTGCGGCCGCACCGATCCGTTAACCGTGAAGATTTCGTCCGGCGTGTCAGACTCTCCACCGCAGGCATCCGACCCGAGCTTCACGCGGCCCACCAAGTCGGCCGACTGCGGGCCGCGTCCAATGGAACGGCCACGCACAATCAGGATCTGTTCCGGCAACCCTGCGAGCTCGGGATAATACGAATCAATTCCTTCGATCACCAGCGCGCCGGACATACCATCCAACACTTGCTGATAGCTCTCGCCATGCGGGTGCGTGTGATACCAATACAATCCCGGCGGATGGTCTTTCGGAATGTGCACGGTATAGCTCAGCGATTGTCCCGGCATCGCCATCATGTCCAAGACGTCGTCGTGCGGCCTGTCCGGAGAAACCGTGAGTCCATGAAAGTGCAAATTCGTCATGTCCAGGCACGGACCAATCAAGCAACGCTCGCGCAGTTTCGTGGGAAGGTCGTTGATGTACGTGATTTTCAGTTGGTCGCCCGGCGACAAACGCAAAGTCGGAGCGTTAGGTTGGCCGTTGAAAAAAAACGAATCGTTGCCGTCATTGGTGATCGCAGCGTGCAAAGTGAGCGAAAGAATGTGGCCTTTCGCGCGAAGTTCCGGAGGATTTGAAAGCAGCTGTACTGGCATCCCGGTCATCGCCAAACTACACAGAAAGGCCAGCACGATGACTGCGACGGGTCGGATTGAGCGCATGCATTTCTCCTATCGCCCGATTTGCGAAGTTGGTGATCGAGCTATTCATTCGTTTGCGGACCCGCACAGCCAAGAAGCAGGGCGCTAGCGCCGCAACCTGCTTGCAGAACGTTATGGCGGTTTCCCACCCTAAATTGAGAGCGCCGCGCCCGCGCCACCGCTCCCACTTCTAGGAGCCTGGAGGGAATTTCCTGAACATTTTCTCCACGCCCTTGTTCAGGTTCTCGATGTTCTTGCTGGAATTGTTGGAAAGCGTGTCGCTGGTGATGCCTCGCGATAGCAGCTGCTTTGTCTTGGTGTCGAATAAATCGACGACCACCGTGCCCATCTGATATGTATCAGTGGTGGTCGTTGCGTCGCCAAGTCCTCCGAAACCTCCGCCGCCAAAACGTCTCCAGCCCCAGCCACCTCCAAATCCGTCATAAAAGGTGTTCAGGGTTTGCTGGTCGTGGGTCATCAGGATGGCGTGCTTGAGATATCGCCACCCGAATCCACCTGCGTCCAGCCTTTTGCTGTCAAAGCAGCATTGACGGCACTTTTGATGCGATCAACATGCAGCGCGTCTTGCGTCTTGACGTGCTCCCACGAGAAGGGCTTGTACTTCCCGAAGTGTGCGCTGCGATCGTAGTCGGTCTTCACCTGCCGTGCAAACGCAGTGCCCGCAAGCAAGAACATCCCTGAAATCTAACTGAATAATGCCTTTTTCGCTTTCATCATTCCTCCTTTTTGCGCGATTCCTAGCCAGAACCTTTCGCGTGCATGGCTTGCGCGCGCTCCAGGTAGCTGCGGTTCCTCCGTGTCGTCAATTTCCCGATTGTGATTGCGCCCGGTGTGCCGGCACATGTTCCTGGGCTTCTGCTGAAGCTCGACCTAGTCTCTTCTCGTAGCTCGACTCGAGCACCTGGCTGCCGCTGGATTGGCCTTCGTCGAATAACTTCTCCAGGAAATAGTGATCTCCGTATCTGTTAAAGACCAATTCGCTCGTGCGCGGTGTCGAGTTCGCTTCTGCGTCGCGGACTTGAAGCAGGACGGCGACTGAGCCATCCGGTTTGCTGATCTCGATAAGGGTCAAGTTCGAGTCGTCCAGCATGCGGATGAGGTACTTACCTGCGGGAAGCTTCGTATTGCCGGCGTGGAACTGAAACGGAATGTCGGCCTCCATGGTTCCAGTAAGCTGCGCGTGCGTTTGCTGCGGGTAAATCATCGCGGTAAAAACGAGCGCCATGAATAGCGACGCCAGGTGGCGTTTGTTGATCCCGTTCCGGCCTTTGTGCGTCTTGCCGACCTCTTGGGTGAACATAGTGCTATCTCCTCATTTGAATTGTCGCCCCAGGTGTGAACGCCTTAAGCGACGTATCGGAAATATGCAACGCGGCTACCAAACTGCGCGACTGCTAAATAACGGAAAACAAGAGCGGGCCGTGTGGACAGGTGTGCTCCAGGATGCCAATCGGCTGGACGCCATGTCGCAGTGCCTGACAGGGCGAGGCACCTGTTTGGTCTTGCCCCCAATGGATTCGCGAGGATGTTTCAGTGGGCTTGAGGAGCGTTCAAGAGACGGACTTGCCGGACGTTGGACAGCTTTTCAAAAGCCAATCCAGCCGGCTGACGGTGAGCCTCTGCGCCGTCAATCTTAGCTTCCGGAATTGTTCTTTTCTTCCGGCGTTTCCACAAATTGTGAGCAAATTCCAAATCGGCACGCGAAATGCAAATCCCTCCGCCCGAGCAGCGGTCGTCGCTTCAGCGGTGAAGCGGGGCAACGGGTTTTCGGCAAATCGGTACAGCCGAGAAAAGATTCTGAACTCTGAATAATCGTCGCTGCAGAAGAGTCCGACTTCGGGCCGAGTGCACTTCAATCTAAGGAGATTTCAACACAAATGACGTGGGCTTGGTGCCGAGGGTGGTGGGCCATTACATCGAGGACACGGGCGATAGAGATCTTCAGGTCCTGGAAATGTTTTGCCACGGGCGACTTTCAGGAAATTTCTCTGAACAACTGGATCCGGCGCCCTCCTCCCGAGATGGTTACGGCACCTCTGAAACCAACCCACGACGACATCAGCAAAATTTCAGCAGACCCAGGAGACTTCATCGTCCCTCGCTAATCCGCTCGCTAACCCGCCGCACCTAAAGGACCGGCCCTTCAGGCACTCGAGAAGACTTTCAATCTCAAGTGTCGGAGCCGGTCCCCGCCTCACAACAGGAGGGATGAACTTGAAAGAATCTCTTGAAAAGGCTCATTGATTTCCACGAAACGTGCGAGATCTGCTCGCGCTTGCCGTACCCGACCTCTTGGCTGTCGCCTCTATGGAATCTGCGATCGCTCCTCTGCAGTGCGAAGCAAGATATACTACGGGAGCGCCTGGCTTCCGAGCGAGTCTGTCAGGCAGAAAGTTGATTGTTGAAGCGTGAAATGCCCAGCTTTTGCATGCGGAAGTAGAGCGTCGATCTCTTCATTCCCAAGCGGCTAGCGGCACCGTTCGGACCGGCGACCACCCAGCGGGTTTGCTCGAGAGTCTTCAGAATGTGGTCCCGTTCCGCGTCTTGCAGAGTAATTGCTCGAGACGATTCAGCGCCGAAGGAATGTTTTAGCTCCGCGAGAGGCGGACGCAGCACTGTGCCATCGCTCAAGATCACGCTACGTTCGATGAAGTTCTGCAACTCGCGAATATTTCCCGGCCACTCATACGATGCGAAAGCAGACATCGTTTCCGGGGGAACGCGTTCGATTTGCTTGCCCATCCGTCGGCTATAAATCTCGACAAAATGTTGCACCAGGTCCGGAATGTCTTCGCTGCGTGCTCGCAACGGCGGGAGGGTGATGGGGAACACGTTCATCCGATAGTAGAGGTCGCTGCGAAATTCGCCCCTCTTCACCATCTCCGCCAGGTTTCGGTGCGTAGCAGCCAGCAGCCGAACGTCCACCTGATGCGTTCTTGCGCTGCCCAAGCGCTCGAACTCCTGTTCCTGCAGCACACGCAACAGCTTCGGCTGCAGCGGTATAGGAATATCGCCGACCTCGTCCAGGAAGAGAGTTCCTTTGTCGGCTGCTTCGAAGCGACCGATCTTTTGCGCGATGGCGCCGGTGAAAGCGCCCCTTTCATGGCCAAATAGCTCGCTTTCCAGCAGGTCGAACGGGATGGCGGCGCAATTCAGCTTTACGAACGGGCGCCCGCAGCGCGGACTGATGTTGTGAATCGCTCGCGCGATCAGCTCCTTGCCCGTCCCCGTTTCGCCCTGGATCAGAACGGTGGAATCGGTGGGCGCGACGCGTTCGACTTCTCCGAACACCGATTCCAAGACGCTACTCTTGCCTATGATCTGTTCGAATCGGCGCTGATTTCGCTCCCGGTCTATGGGCCCTAAACTATCGACAGACCTCATGGGACGCCTCCTTGCGCGGTTGGGATGCGCTCTTCGGTTAACTGTTGAGGGCCGCTCGAACGCTTTCAAGGAGAGCTTCGTCGTCGAACGGTTTTGCAAGAAACTCGACTGCGCCGCCTCTCATCGCCTGCATCCGCATCTTCTCGTCACCGTGTGCGGTGATGAAGATAATCGGGATCCTGCAACGATCCGCGTTCAGCTTCGCCTGCAGTTCGAGCCCGGAGATTCCCGGCATGCGAATATCCGTGATCAGGCAGGCGGTCCGGTGCTGCTGTCCGGAATCCAGAAACGCCTCCGCCGACGCAAAATCCTGCGCCGGCAAGCCAACCGCTTTCAGCAGCCCGCGCAACGCACCGCGCATCAATTCGTCATCATCGACGATCGCAACTAGTTTGCTGTTCTCTTGAGTGTTCATGGAAAAAATTTAGCAGGCCGCCCAAACTGGCGCAATTATACGTTGGTATAACGAATGGAATATCGCCCGGTGCGAGGAAGTAGCGCGAATGCCTAGCGTGCGCCCTCAGAGAAATCGGAAATTAAAGCAGCAAATGCACAAATCGGCATTTTGTCCAGGATGAGCGCTGCAACAGCAGGCTACTTTTTGGGAGGCCCGAGTTTCTCCGCCATTCTCACCAATTCCGCGAGCGATTCGGCGTGCATCTTGCGCATCACATGGCCGCGATGCACCTTCACGGTGATCTCGCTCGTCCCCAGCTCGCCAGCGATTTGCTTATTGAGCTTGCCGGACACCACCAAACCCATCACCTCTCGCTCGCGCGCGGTGAGCGTCTCGAAGTGTTTCCGCACCTCGGCAAGCTTACGCCGCTCCTGGCGCGCTGCGCGGTCACGATCCAAAGCCTGGTGGATCGCATCCAGCAAGTCAGTATCCTGGAACGGCTTGGTCAGAAACTCGACCGCACCGGATTTCATCGCTTTTACCGACATGGGAATGTCGCCGTGACCGGTGATAAAGACGATCGGAATTTGCACGCCTGCGGCAGCCAACTCGCGCTGAAAATCCAAGCCGCTGATCCCGGGGAGGCTCACGTCCAGGACAAGACAACTTGGAACATCCGGCCGCTTAGCGTGCAAGAACCCCTCTGCCGTCCCGAACGCCTCGGAGCGCAAGCCCACGGACTTCAACAGTCCCTGCACAGATCCGCGCACCAAAGCATCGTCATCAATGACGAACACAGTCGCCGCGCCTTCGGCCGTCATCCCTGTGCCTCGACTTTGCTGGGTAGAGTGAAGCGGAAACTTGCACCGCGCGGAGAATTGCCCTCAGCCCACAACCGGCCGCCATGCGATTCGACGATGGAGCGGCTGATTCGCAATCCCAGGCCGGTGCCGTGACTCTTGGTGGTAAAGAAGGCGTTGAAGATCTGGTTCGCGTGCTGCTGGGGTAGCCCTACACCGGTATCGCTCACCGAAACCAAAACTTGCTCGTCTTCGGTTCGCTGCGAGCTGATGACCAGCTCCCTGGTTCCATCCACATCCTTCATCGCGTCAATGCTGTTCACGATGAGGTTCATTAGCACCTGTTGCAGTTGGACGCGATCTCCGATGACAGGCGGAAGGTCTGCCGCCAAGTCCGCTCGCACGGATATGTTGTATCGAACGGCTTCGCCGTACAGGAGCGCGATTATCCGCGGAATCACTTCGTTCGCATCAACCAACTTCCGTTCCGGTGACTCCTTCTTGAAGAGCAGGCGGACCCGGCTGATGATTTCCGCGGCACGGGTGGCGTCTTTAGCGGCTCGCGCTGCCGCCGCGCGCGCCTCTTCCAAGTCGGGGTGCTCGCGCGTGAGCCAACGCAGGCAGGTATTGGCGTCTGTGACAGCAGCGGCAATCGGTTGGTTGACCTCGTGCGCCAGAGAAGCGGTCAGCTCTCCCATTGTGGTGACTCGATTCACGTGCGCGAGCTCCGCCTGCGCTTGTCGCAACGCCTCTTCGGCTTGCTTGCGTTCGGTCACGTCCATCACTGTGCCCACGAACTCCACGGGATCGCCGGACGCGTTGAAAACAGGATGACCTGTTGCGTACACATATTTCGTGGAGCCGTCCGGATGGACGATCCGGAGACCCACATCAAAGTCTGTTGCCGCGCGGCTTGCGCTCTCAAACGCTTGCATGGCCGCGACTCGATCTTCTGGATGAATGCGCTGAATAAATTCTTCGAACGAAGGCAACCCTCGCTCTGGATCAAAGCCGAACAAGCGGGAATGCTCCTCGGATGAGTGGATGAGCTTTTTTGTATCGGTATTGTAGGCCCAGCTACCTGTGTGCGTTAACCTCTGCGCTTCCGCTAAATAAGCCTCGCTCCTACGAAGCGCCCCCTCCGCCCGCTTGCGTTGTGTCACGTCCATCACAGTACCTACGAATTCAACAAGATCGCCGGATGGATTGAGAACGGGATGACCGATCACATGGAGGTCTCTAAACTCGCCGCCGGGATGAATGATTCGGTATTCCAGTTCGTACTCCGTCTTCTCACGGCGCGCATGCTCGACCGTTTCCCTGACTCTGGCCTGATCATCCGGATGGATGCGTTGCAAGAACGCTTCGTATCGCGGTTGTCCAGCGCGCGGATCAAAACCTACTACGCGGTAGAATTCTTCGGACGAGTACGTCATCTCGTCGGTCGCGGCATCTCGCGCCCAGCTGCCGGTATGGCTGAGCCTCTGCGCGTCCGCCAGATAACCTTCGCTGCGCCGCAGCGTTTCTTCCGCCGTCTTCAAGTCATGAATATCCGTATCCATGCCGTACCATCCTAGGATGTGCCCGGAGCGGTCCACCAACGGAGATACGCGACTGAGGAACCAGCGGTACTCTCCATCGGACCTTCGCAGGCGTGACTCAATCTCCCGGGGCTTCCCCTGCGCTACAAGCTTTCGCCACTTGCTCAGCACTCGCTCAATATCATCGGGATGCACCATGCGATTCCAGCCCGATCCCACTGCCTGTTCCAGTGTCATTCCCGTGAAATCAATCCAGCGGCGATTCACGAAATCGACGACGCCCTCCGCAGTTTCCGTCCAGAGCTGACCCGGTACGGTGTCTATAATCAGGCGAATCCGCTCCTCTGCCTCCTTCCCGGCGGTTATATCCATCACCGCCCCCACAAATTCGACCTCGCCCGATTTGTCCCCTACCGCGTGAGCTACGACTCTTATGTACTTGACGGAACCGTTCTGCACGAGCAAGCGATGCTCAAAATCCAAATCCTTCCTTTCCTGTGAAGCGCGCTCGACGATCTCCTTCACGAAAGTGACGTCGTCCGGATGAGTCCTTTGCAATATTATTGCCAGAGTGGGTTTCGTCTTTGGGTCACATTCGAAGATTCGAAACGTTTCGTCGGACCAACGGATTTCTCCGCTCGGCACACTCCATCCAAAGCTGCCGGTATGAGTCAGTCTTTGCGCTTGAGCTAGATAGCCCTCGCTGCGGCGCAATCGATTTTCGATTTGCATACGTTCGCGGCTCTCCGCTTGTAGCGCCTCGTTCGTTGTCTGCAGAGCCTGTACCGTCTCTGCCAGGTAATCGCGTGTGCGCCGCAGCGATTCTGTGGCGCTCCGCTCCGCCGCGCCCAGCGCTCCGACAAACAGAGCGGACACGACAAAAGTAGCGAGGCGCGGCATTTCCTCCGGCTTTACAGTCAACGAATACATGGGAGGCACGAAGTAATAGTCGAAGCAGACGGAGGACACGACCATTGCGAGCAGCCCCGGCCCGACTCCACCGAACCACGCGCTGAACATGACGGCTAAAAGAAATAGCGACGAAGGAGCATTTTGCAGATGAAGCGCCGGCAACCGTGAAAGGACCAGTGCTGCGCCAACCGACAGAGCCGCTGCCCCGTAGCGCCAAATCACGCGCGGTTTGGACCACATAAGCGGATTGAACTTGGACATGCTTCTGCTCCCGTTGTTCGAAGCATCGCTCCCTAGCATTTCCCGAGCGAACGGTGACGATTCTCAGCCGTCGCGCGGGCGCTTTGCAACAAGTTTAGTTCTTAGTCCTTGCGCGCCCGGAGGAACGCGCCAGTTCGCTCAGTCAAGTGGCAACGCGTTCGTTATTGCTTCTGTTGCTGATCGTTGCCGCTTTCCCGCTCACGAACGTCGCGGCACTTGTTCAGTCGAGCTTGCTGGACATGGTGTCAGCATTCCGACGGATGTCCGCCACGACGCCAATTCCCAAGATGCCTGCGCCTTGGCGCATCCCTCGTTATGCCAGCCACTTCCGCGTCGTCTTCGTTACAAACAGTCTATGGCATTGGCATTGCTCCTTTGCCGGCTGGGCACTGCTTAAACAAACGCCAAGGAGATACGCCATCATGGAATCGTTTCGTGCAGGCCAGATCGAAAAAGCTCCGGATCACGCGCTCGTAACTGCCGCCAAACGCGGAGACACATACGCGTTCGAAAAACTCGTGTTGCGCCACAGGCGGAGAGTCCTTGCCGTTGCGTTAAGGGTAATGAAAAACCGCGAGGACGCAGAAGATGTGGTGCAGGAGAGTTTCCACAAGGCTTTCCTCCACCTGGACCGTTTTCAAGAAGCGGCACAGTTTTCTACTTGGCTTACCCGCATCGCCTTGAATGAGTCCTACATGGTGCTGCGCCGCAGACGGAGAGTTCCTGAAGTACTTCCTGTGACCTCAGACGACGGTGCGAGCTACGTCCCGGAGGCATTTGTAGATCAGAGGCCCAACCCAGAAGAATCGTGCTGGCGGCGAGAGCACTTTGAACTTTTGACCAAAGCGATCAATCGGCTCGGTCCAACGATTCGAAAAACCATCTGGCTTCGCATGGTCGAGGAGCGCTCTGTCGAAGAAACAGCTCAGCTGCTCGACACATCCGTTGCCGCCGTAAAATCACGGGTTTGTCGAGGCCGCCGCGAGTTAAGTGGAATTGTAAATCGTGCGCTCGTATACGCGTCGCCAGCGTAGCCACGCACGAACGCGTCTGGAATGGCGGCCAACGCGTTATCCAATACGGAGGGCAGCACGGCAGTCGATGTTCCGCCGCAAAGGCGAGCTAGATATTTGCAGATCACATTTCATGGAAAAGGATAAAACAAATGGAATACAAAATAATTTCTGATACGGGAATGAATGTTTCGCGAATCGCGCAAGGCACATGGGCCATCGGAGGTTGGATGTGGGGAGGCACCGACGAAAGAGAATCAATTCGCACGATTCACGCCGCCCTCGACCAGGGCATCAACCTGATTGATACCGCGCCGGTGTACGGTTTCGGCGTTTCCGAAGAAATCGTCGGGAAAGCAATTGCGGAGAGGGGACATCGCGAGAAGGTTTTCATCGCGACCAAAGTTGGACTCGAATGGCACGACGGATCGATTACGCGAAATTCCTCGCCCGCTCGCATCCGTCAGGAGCTCCAGGATTCGCTCCGCCGGCTTCGCACGGACTACATCGACATCTACCAAGTGCATTGGCCGGATATGGCCGTCCCGATCGAAGAAACCGCCCGAACGATGCACGCCCTCTTCAAAGAGGGTCTGATCCGCGCGGTCGGTGTGAGCAATTATTCTCCCGAGCAGATGAACCGCTTCATGTCCGTTTCTGAGCTGCACACCGTCCAGCCACCTTACAACCTCTTTGAGCGCCAAATTGAAGGTGACGTGCTGCCTTACGTGCGCAAAAAGAATCTGAGCGCTTTCGCCTACGGGCCTCTCTGCCGCGGACTCTTGACCGGCACAATGCAGCCGGATACGAAGTTCAGCGGTGACGATCTCCGACTGTCCGATCCGAAATTCCAGCCGCCGCTGTATGCGCAATATCTGAGCGCAGTTCAGCAACTGGATGAACTGGCGCAAGAAAGATACGCCAAAAACGTGATGGATATTGCCGTTCGTTGGGTGCTGGACCAGCCCGGAATCACCACGGCGCTTTGGGGCGCGCGCCATCCTGAGGAATTGGAAGCTGTGGCCGGCGCCCTCGACTGGCACCTCGACGCGGATGCGCTCGCGGCGATCGATCAGATACTGCGGCAAAAGATCGCTAGTCCGATCGGTCCGGAATTCATGGCGCCACCGGCTAACAACGCCGTGGCCGCCTGACAGACCGAAGCCGGCAATCATGTTGAGCTTCTCAAAAACAGAAAGCAAAGGCCGGCCACAAACTGTGCGCGGAGGGGCCGGTTCGGAAGATTTTCGAGCAGGAGAGAGCAAAGCCATGATCAACATAAAACTACTGGGCTATGTATTGGCATTGATTGGAGTCACCGCCATTATGGTGCGCCCGCAGTACACAGCGGGCGACTATGTTTCGCCGTCGGAAGCCGTTCTCACGGGGAAAGCCCCCAAGATGCAGGTGCAATTGCTGAATCCTGGAGAAGCGACGAAACAATATGCGGTGATTTTCTACCAGGGAGACGAGGCTTTTTCCGGGCTGGAGGAGTTTGCTGAGAGGTATCACGTCACGAGCGCGCATTTCACCGCTATCGGAGCACTGAGTGGCGCGACACTGGGATGGTTTGATCCTCAACGCAAAATGTACAAGAAGATTCCCATCGATGGTCAGCACGAAGTGATCGGGATGAGTGGCGATATCGCGCTGTATCAAGGAAGGCCCGTCGTACACACCCACATGATGGTGGGAGGGCCAGATGGAACGACGCACGGCGGTCATGTTCTCGAGGCGTACGTATCACCGACGTTGGAAGTAATGGTCACCGTCGATCCTGCGACGATGCAGAAGCGTTTTGATCCAGCAACCGATCTCACGCTGATTGATCCCGCTTTGAAGTAGCGTCGCGATGTGCCGCGATTGCAAAGCGACTATGAATGGAGGAGGAGAGCGATTATGGCTGAAGTCTGTGTGATCGCGAGATCCGTGGCGCGCAAAGGAAGGGAAGACCAGCTCCGAGAGCTCCTGTGGGGCATGTTAGCTCTCACCCGAGTTGAAGCGGGATGCAAATTGTATGAACTCTATGAGTCAAGCTCAAAGGGGCGCTTTTATTTTTACGAAATATGGGAAAGCCAGGCCGCGCTCGATCAACACGCAGCAAGTCCTCACTTCCAGCACTTAGAGCAGAGTATCGGAGATTTAGTGCAGGAGCCGTTCGAGATAAATATCTTGGAGGCAGTTCTGATCGGCGCCGCTGCTGCGTGACATTCGCGAGGGTCCAAAATACGAATCCGATATGGAATTCGGAAAAGGAAGATCACGCTATGCCATTGATCAAGATCGATGCTCTGGAAGGAAGAAGCCAATCCGAAGTGGCAACTCTCCTTGACGCGGTGCACAGGGCGGTTGTGAAGGCGTTTCATGTCCCGGTGCGAGACCGTTATCAGGTCTACCAAGCCCATCCCAAAGGGTGCTTAGTCATTCAAGACACCGGTCTAAACATCCCCCGGACCGACAAAGCTCTGATCATTACGGTGATAAGCAAGCAGCGCGACGAAATTCTGAAGCGCAGATTCTACAAGGAATTGACGGAGCAGTTGACTAGCTCAGCTTCGCTCGCTCCCGGCGACGTGATGGTCGCAATCGTCGAGAATTCGGCGGCGGACTGGAGCTTCGGCAACGGCGAACCTCAATTCTTAACCGGCGAGCTCGGATAAGGAGCTAGCCAAACCGGAATTGACAAACCACCCTGGTTGGTTGTTTTATTTTGCAGGTCGAAACGCAGCGGCTATCAACGAACAAAAGGCGCTTACTGTTTATCGCAGCCACGGAATCCCAACCGACACTGCTTCCGCGCACCGAGCGCTTGGTATGAATAGGTGCACGAGACGCTCAAATTCCCGCTTAATCCTGCGGGCTCAGATTGTTGGCCTGGAAACCCTCGAGTCGGTGATCAGGACCCGGTGAGTTGCCGGAACCTGTCATCGCTGAGCGATTCCCAATCCGAACACAGGACCGCATAGAAAAAGCGCAACAATTCTCGGCCAGCAGCATCAGAACCGAAGGCGGGCTTACCTGGATTGCGCCACGAAGCATGGCTCCGGAGTACGGAGTGTTTCACGCGCGAGCAAAACTCAGCAACAACCACCAACCGTCAAAGGCTCCTCGTCAAGCCGAACGATACCAAGGTGGGGACAACACGATCGCACCATAAAAGTATTTTCCAGGTGAGGGACCGGTCAACCGCAGTACCAGTGATCCGATCGCCGTCGGGAGGGACCAAGACCATGAACACGCCGGACAGCACGAGAGCGATCAAGGGAGATGAGGGCTGCAGGGACGGGCACTATCGCGCCAAGCAGGACCTGCGCGCGAAGACTATGACCAGCACAGGCGGAGTGCCCACAGCGGAGCCGGATCCGAACAGCTCGATTTCCCTGCAAGCGCAAAATCCAACGGATTTGGGCGAGCTCAGGATTGGGCGCGCCTCTGAAGAAGCTGCCGGAATTCCTGCCATCTGGAACACGATGCTGTATGGCATCGGCGAAATGGGTCCGATTCGGGCTCCCGAAGCTTTCTTGAAGATCAACCAGGTAACTGGTTTCGACTGCCAGAGCTGCGCGTGGCCGAGTCCCGACAAGAAGCGGAAGATTTTTGAGTTTTGTGAGAATGGCGCCAAGGCTGTCTCTGACGAGTCTACCAAGAAGCGCGTCGGGCCTGACTTCTTCGCGAAGTATTCGATAGCGGAGCTCGCGGCGAAATCAGATTACTGGCTGAACCAGCAGGGTCGCCTGACTTCGCCGATGGTACGGCACGCGAACACGACGCACTATCAGCCGATCACATGGCCGGACGCCTTTGCGATGCTCGCGCAAGAACTAAACGCGTTGGATTCGCCCGACCAAGCCAGCTTCTACACATCTGGCAAGACGACCAATGAGCCGGCCTTTCTTCTGCAGTTATTCGCGCGGCAGTTCGGAACCAACAATCTTCCGGATTGCTCGAACATGTGCCACGAGTCCTCGGGCGTTGCGTTGGTGGAGACGCTCGGCGTCGGCAAGGGTACAGCCACGCTGGAGGACATGGAGAGCACCGACCTCATCTTCATCTTTGGAAACAACCCTGGCACAAACCACCCGCGAATGTTGACATCGCTTCAGAAGGCCAAGGACCAGGGTGCAAAGATCATCGCGGTTAACCCCTTGCCTGAAGTCAGCTTGATGAGGGTGACCAATCCCAACCCCCAGGATTACCCGACTCCTTTGCAGCTGCCCTTCGCGCTGCTTGGCCATGGCCAGGCGCTTGCCGATCTTTATCTCCCCGTGCGCGTCAATGGCGATGTAGCGGCAATCCAAGGCATTTTGAAGGATCTGTTCGAGCGCGAACGTGCGGGACGCATTTCGCAAATTGACCGTGAGTTCATTCAGACCTTCACCGAAGGTTTCGAAGCACTGCTGGCCGATGTGGATGCGACAAGCTGGGAAGAAATTGAAGAGAATAGCGGGCTGACTCGAAATCAGCTGCGTGTCGCTGCCGATATGTACGCGGCCTCAAAGAAGACCATAATCGCGTGGTGCCTGGGCGTTACACAGCAACGCAACGGAGTTGATAATGTTTCGATGATCGTGAACCTTCTGCTCGTTGGCGGTCACATAGGCCGCCCGGGGGCCGGCACGGTGTGTGTACGTGGACACTCGAACGTCCAGGGTGACCGCACGATGGGTGTGTGGGAGCGTCCGCCGAAACCTTTTTTGGAGGCACTTAAGAAAGAGTTCAACTTTGAACCACCCCAGAAATGGGGATATGACACTGTCGAGACCATGCACGCGATGTTCGATGGAGACGTTAAGGTATTTTTTGCGATCAGCGGCAATTTCCTTTCGAACACGCCGGACACAGTCTACAGCGCGCACGCCATGCAGCGTTGCAAGTTCACGGCCCACGTATCAACCAAGCTGAACCGATCCCACCTGATCACGGGCGAGCGAGCTCTGATCCTGCCTTGCCTGGGCCGGACGGAGGAAGACATACAGAAAACTGGCAAACAGTTCCTGACCATCGAAGATTCGATGGGGATCATCAACCCTTCGCAGGGATTCTTTCCGCCGGCTTCGCCTGATCTGAGGAGCGATGTCGCGATCCTTGCTAGTCTTGCGCACGCAACTTTGGGGTCTCGAACGACTACCAACTGGCTCGGATTTGCGGAGAACTACAACCTGATCCGGGATGCGATTTCCAGGGTGATTCCGGGATTCGAGAACTTCAACGCGCGACTTGCCAGCGAGGGGTTCTTCTATCTGCCGAATGCCGCCAGGCAGCGCATCTTCAAGACGAGCTCAGGCAAGGCAAAACTAACCGTCTGCCCAATCCCGAAGCATCACCTGGAGCCCGGGGAACTGCTGTTGACCACCATTCGCAGCCACGATCAATTCAACTCCACAATCTACGGATTGAATGATCGCTATCGGGGTGTCTTTGGCGGCCGGCGGGTTCTCTTTCTGAACCAGCTTGATATGGAGGCAATGAATCTGCAGGCCGGTCAAATCGTGGACATCTGTAGCCACTTTGAGGGAGAAATCCGCAAGGCGCCGCGCTTCGCGATCGTCCCCTATGCGATCGCCCGCCGCAGCGCCGCCGCGTACTACCCGGAGGCCAATGTTCTGATCCCCGTGCGCAGCGTTGCCGCGAAGAGTAACTGTCCTGCCTTTAAATGCATTCGCATCACGCTAACGCTGTCAGATTCTGTTAGGGCGCTGCAGTTCTCCAAGGCAGATCTTGTTCACAACCTGGATCGCAATGTGCCCCGTGTTCCCTGATGCGCTAGTTTCAGGGGGCATTTGCGAGGAGATTCCGCCGACGGTCGACACTCGGTTTTGGTGTCTCGCGATTGCACGGATTTGTGGATCAAGCTCCTTTCGAGAAGCCGTCGAGTGCTTATCGCGCAGCGCGTGAATCTTGTAACGCTATTTCTCGAGCAGAGCCCGGAGCACGTAGCCGATTGCCAATGAAAGTGCCGGGCGGTTGGACACCGTGTCGAACTCCGTCGCAGTCATTCGACACGCCGGGCGGGTAAATGCCGAGCTTCGAGCGGATCGTCACGCTCGCACCACTCATCGATTCAGCCACTTACGGGTCGATGCCCCTTGTCTCGCACAACTTCACATATCTGGCACGGCATTTGCACCTGTCTTCCATCGAGAAGCGAAAATACAGAAAAGGTTGCGAGCGGCCGGCGAGAATTGATGTTCAATAACGTTCATACCACCTCAATTCCGCCGGCCAGCAGCCAAAGGATGATTCGCTATGAAGCCAATTACACCTGAACAAGACAAACTGGGATTCATCGGAATCGGCTACATGGGCCAGCCGATCGCGCAGCGGTTGCTTGCAGCGGGCTTCAAGCTGACTGCGTATGACCGCGATCGCAGCCAGGCCGAGGAATTGATTCAATATGGCGGTGCGGTCGCGGAAAGTGTTGCGCAACTTGCGTCGGGTTGCGACGTGCTGCTGTCCTGCCTTCCCAGTGACGAGGCCGTGATGAATGTTTTTAACGGACCGGACGGCGCTTTCGCGAGCGCGCGAAGAGGCTCGCTGTTCATCGACATGAGCACGGTTTATCCCGAAACATCCAAGACACTCGCGCGGCTCGGTTCCGAACACGCAGTGGACGTGCTTGATGTGACCATCTCGGGCAGTACTCCAGTCGCTCAACAGGGGGCGCTTGTCCTGTTCGGAGGCGGCGATCGCAGCCGCTTCGACGCCGCGGAGGCGATCTTTCGCGCCATGGCTCGAAAATATTTCTACGTCGGGCCCAGCGGCTCCGGAGCGACGATGAAGCTCGTGGTGAACAGCCTGCTGGGAATCGGAATGCAAGCGATCGCTGAGGCCGTTGCGCTCGGAGAGAAGGCTGGCCTCGATCGCAATCGTTTATTGGACGTGCTGGCCCAGACCGCAGTCGTCTCTCCGGCGCATGTGGGAAAACTGCAGAGAGCGACGAATAACGATTACAGCCCGCAGTTTCCGCTACGGCTGATGAACAAGGATTTCGGACTGATACTGAAGCTCGCGGCTGCGGTCGGCGCTCAGATGCCAGCGGCGAAAGCGGCATTGCAAGTCAATGCGGCACAATTGATGCCAGGAAACGAGCAAGACTTCTCCGCCGTCATTCTACAGATGGAGCAGCAAGCCCATTTGGACTCTGCGGATGGCAAAAGGATTGGAATTGGCGCCGGTCAATAACGTGGCCTCGCGCGGCGGAGAACTGCTTAATGCATTTGAAGTGAGGAGCGGCCATGATCCAACTGAAAGTGAATGGAGCTGACCAGTCGTTTAGCGGCACACCTGAAATGCCGCTGCTCTGGTACCTGCGCGACGTTTTGGGGCTCACGGGATCCAAATTCGGTTGCGGCATCGGTCTTTGCGGCGCATGTACAGTCCACGTAAATGGGCAAGCCACACGCTCCTGTGTAACAGCCATGAGCGACGCGGCCGGAAAGGAAATTACCACGGTCGAAGGCCTCAATAAAAACGGACTGCATCCAGTCCAGAAAGCCTGGTTGCAGATTAACGTGCCGCAATGCGGCTATTGTCAGGTAGGGCAGATGATGCAGGCCGTGGCTTTATTGAATAGCAATAAGAAGCCCACCGATCAGCAAATCGAAGACGCAATGGCCGGGAACATCTGCCGCTGCGGAACTTACCAGCGCATTCGCGCGGCAATTAAGACCGCGGCAGGAGAAATGGCATGAGCCCGATTGAGAACGTCAGCCGGCGTGATTTTCTGCACGGAGGCGTCTTCGCCGCGGGCGCCTTGGTGCTAGGCGTGCGCTTTTCCCCAAGCCTGCTGATCGCCGACGCGCTCCCTCACGATACGCATGTGGATCTCGCTACGTTCCATCCCAGCGCTTTCGTCGGGATTAATCCGGACGGTACGGTGTGGATCGTGGCGCATCGCTCGGAGATGGGCACCACAATCCGCACGTCGCTTCCCTTGGTCGTCGCCGAAGATCTCGACGCCGATTGGAATCGAGTCAAGATCGAGCAGGCCATCGGCGACAAGCGCTACGGTGACCAGAATACGGACGGTTCGCATTCCATTCGATCGTTCTACGACGTGATGCGCGCGGCCGGAGCGACGGCGCGACTGATGCTGATTCAAGCTGCGGCTCAGCAGTGGAATGTTCCGGCGGCCGAATGCGAATCAGAATTGCACGTTGTCGTCCATCGTTCGACGAACCAAAGAGCAGGATACGGTGAACTCGCTGCCGCTGCGGCGAAATTGCCGGTCCCTGCCAAAGAAGACCTGAAATTCAAACTAAAAAGCGCCTGGCGGTACGTAGGCAAGGGCGAAGTCAGCTACGACATCGAAGCGCTCGTGACGGGGAAAGCCATTTATGGAATGGACGCCAGAATCGACGGCATGGTGTACGCGTCCGTCGAGCGTCCGCCCGTTCTCGGTGGCAAAGCGAAATCGTACGACGACAAGGAGGCCTTAAAAGTTGCAGGCGTGCGCCAAACGATTCCCATTGATCCGTTTCAGCCTCCGCCTGCATTTCAACCGCTAGGCGGCATCGCGGTAATTGCAGACAACACCTGGGCGGCGTTTCAAGGCCGCAAGAAGCTCAACATCTCCTGGGACAACGGACCAAACGAAACCTACGACTCGGCCGCCTACAAGAACGAGTTGCGAGAGACTTCGCACAAGCCATGCAAAGTGGTGCGCAATGTTGGCGACGCGGACGCAGCTTTCACCAAAGGCGGGAAAATTTATGAGGCGGACTATTACGTTCCGCTTCTGGCGCACGCCACGATGGAACCGTTGGTCGCTCTCGCCGAATTCAAAGACGGCAAAGTGACGGCGTGGGCTCCCACCCAGAACCCTCAAGCCGCACAAGACATCATCGCGAAAGAATTGGGAATCGCGAAGGAAGACGTAATTTGCCACGTAACTCTGCTCGGGGGTGGATTCGGGCGCAAGTCGAAACCCGATTACGTGGCCGAAGCTGCGGTGTTGTCCAAGAAAGTGGGCCGCCCGGTAAAGGTCGTCTGGACGCGTGAAGACGACATCAAGTTCGACTATTACAATGCGGTCGCGAGCATGTACATGAAGGCGGCTCTGGGCGCGGATGGCAAACCGACGGCGTGGCTGCAACGCTCGGTCTTTCCTCCGATTACTTCGACCTTCGACGTGAATGCGGTTTACGGCGATCCAGGCCATCTGCAGCAGGGCTGGTTGGACATTCCTTACGATCTTCCTAACTTGCGCATCGAGAATGGCCCGGCGAAAGCTCACGTCCGCATCGGTTGGTTGCGCTCGGTCGCCAACATCTATCACGGGTTCGCGGTGCAATGTTTCACAGACGAACTGGCAATTGCAGCCGGGCGTGATCAAGTCGATTACCTGCTGGACCTGATCGGTCAACCGCGCACGATTGATTTCACGGGCGTGGATTATCCGAACTATGGGGCTTCCATGCAGACCTACCCCTGGGAAACCGGGCGTCTGCGTCACGTTACGGAAATGGTCGCGGAAAAATCCGGCTGGGGAAAGCGCCAGCACAGCAAAGGCAGTGGTGTCGGAATTGCCGCGCATCGCAGCTTCCTGACGTATGTGGCTACGGTCGTCGAAGTCGAGGTCAATGATCAGGGCGAGGTGCGCATCCCGCGCGTCGATACGGTTTTGGATGCTGGTCTGGTGGTGAATCCGGAAGCGACGCGCGCGCAGTTCGAAGGCGCCGCGGTTTTCGGCACCAGCATCGTGCGCAGTGGCGAAATTACGGCTACCAAGGGCACAATCAGGCAATCGAACTTTCAAGACTACCCGGTGGCTCGGATCGGCGATGCACCTCTTCAGACGAATGTGTACATCGTCGAGAGCGATGCGCCTCCCGCGGGCGTCGGTGAGCCGGGCGTTCCGCCATTTGTCGCGGCGTTCTGCAACGCCGTCTTCGCTGCCACGGGAAAAAGGGTGAGGGATCTGCCTTTCACAAGCCTGGGCTTCAGTTAACGGTCTCTGCGGCGTCTCGAGAAGAAGCGTCTGCAGCAGGAGTGGAAAATTATAAGTACAGGAGAAATCATGAAAGAAGATAATGCCGAACGTCATGTAATTCTTGCTTTCGCAGTTCTGCTGCTGTTTTTTGCTTGTCTTACATTTTTTGTTGTCTCGACTGTGCGCGCTGATGACAGTCAAGACAGCCCGCCCAGCAGTTCCACGTTCAAAACAAAATGCGTCACGTGCCACGGCCAGGATGGAGGCGGCTCTCAGGTTGGAAAAACGATGAATGTCCCGGACCTCCGCTCACCTGCGGTCCAGAAGCAGGCCGATGCGGCACTCGCGCAGATGATCTCCGACGGCAAAGGAGGCATGCCATCGTTCAAGGATTCCCTCAGCGAAGATCAGATTCATGGCCTGGTGACGCACATTCGCTCACTGGCTCAGAAAAAATAGTTCGGAACCTGTTCGCGGTTTCGCGGTAATTTACCTGTCCGCAACTTTCGGCCTCATCCCAGGTGTGCAGTCGGTGTGTGCGGAAACCACTGGTGCGAAGCCAGTTTGGAAGTTTTCAACCTCTTCAGTCGCGTGAACGTCAATCCAGAGCATCCCTCCGATTTGCTAAGCTATGAACATCCGATGGCGTAGCACGCCAGCCGATATTTCGCGGGGAAACTCAATCGAACGAAGGAGGCGCACCATGAAAAGATTCTGGATTCTGTCTCTAATCGGATTGGTTTTGTCCGTCAGCGTAGTAGGGTCACAATCCGCCAAGACCAGTGAAACCGAGCAAGCGGTGGCCGCGCTGGAACAACAATGGCTTCAGGCGCAAAAGACCAACAATCCCGATCTGATCGTGCCGCTCTTGGCCGATAATTTCGTGGATACTTCCAGCGAAGGCAAATTCACCGATGGACCCGGGATGTTAGCAACGGAAAAAGCGACAAAATACCAGAGCGCCGAATACTACGACGTGAAGGTCCACGTTTATGGCAATGCGGCCGTCGCGACCGGAGAGTTCAAAAGTAAGGGAACTGACGAGTCGGGCAAACCTTTCACCGCCGACGAACGCTTCACCGATACATGGGTGAAAATGCCGAAAGGGAAGTGGCAATGTGTGGCGAGTCAAGGGACGCCGGTAAAAACGTAGGCCTCGATCGGCGAGAAGTCGAAGTGATCAAATACTCGCACCAGGACGGAATCCGCTCCGAATAAAATAAAAAAACGGAGCCGCCGCCGTAACGCAGCAGCTCCGTCAGGGGTGGGGGCCCCTTGGCTGCAAACCCGTGGTTGAAAATCAGAAGCGATATTTCAGTGCAAACTGAACTGTGCGCGCCCCTTGTGAAGTAAAGATCTCACCATAATTGGACGCACCCGCAGTGTGTTGGCCGCTATACTCTTGCCCGAAGTTGAAAATCGGTGTGTTAGTGAAATTCACCATATCAGCCCGGAACTCAAGTGACTGTCGTTCGGTGATCGAGAAGTCTTTGGCCAAGCTCAGGTCAGCAGACTTGTATCCGGGACCATCGAACGCACCAACGCCGCAGTTGCCGAATGTCCCAGCCGCCGGAGTTGTAACGGCCGCGGGGTTCAGGAATGAGACGCCGTTGTTAGCCGGGTTGAACACCATCGGGACGCGCGGAGAAACTCCGGGAACGCAGTCCGCGCGAGTCGAGAATCCTCCTGTGCCCGAGGTATCGCTGCTTGCGAAAATGGTCTGCGCAAAGCCACTGTGGAAGAGCAGGCTCGTACTGATCCGCCAGCCACCAGCCACAGCGTTCACGACTCCATTTACGTCGTTGCCGAACCGGCGGCCGTGTCCGTAAGGGAGTTCGTAGACCACGTAGCCGTTGAAGAGAGAAGCAATGTTCTGCGGACACCGGCCGTAGTCACCGATCTGGTTATAAGGATTCTGCGGAAATGCCCACCCGGCGATCGTTTGCGCCTCGGTGCTGACGGCGTCGCCGTACTGGCCGTAAAATCCCGGTGTGTCGCTCAGGCACTTGGACCATGTGTAGTTCAACTGTGCTTGCAGGCCATGCGTAAAACGCTCTTGCAAGACCACTTCCAACGCGTTGTAGTTGCTAACGCCGTTTGACAGTGAATACCTAGCTTGGCCAACTTCTCCGAGCAAAGTTGAGTTGAGAAACGGGCTGGGTGTGATCGTGCCGTTAGAGTTCAATTCATTCTGCTGCAGCATGATGATGTTGCTGAGATGTTGATCGTTCTCACCAACGTAGCCGACTTGCAGAGTCGTAGCGTTTCCGAACTGCCGTTGAATGTTTAAGCTCCATTCCTGTTGAAAGGCTGGCCGGATGTTCACGTCAAACGCGTGAATGTTTACGCCCTGAAAGCAGACGGGAGAAAACGCTACGGCCAGCGGGAGAGTGCATCCCGTGGGAAAGCCGACGAACCCTTGATCCAAGGTGCTTGCGGGCAGCGGCGTGGTGGGAGCGAACGTAACATTGTGGGCCGTCTCAAACGGTGGATTTGCGGTAAGCAGATTGTTGACGCCGTTGCTCTCCATAAAGCTCGTGACCCCGTAGGCTGCACGAACCACCGTATTCTTGAGGAAATCCGGCTGCCACGCCACACCGATGCGTGGCTGGAAGTTGGCGATGCCGTTATATTGCTTGTAGAGCGCTTTGCCCAAGCCGTTGTTGTTGATGGTTGGGGTAATCAGGTCTCCGCCAAACACCTCATAATTTACAGCGTTCCCATCTGCGGCGGCGCGGGGTGTGTTCAGCTCCCAACGCAGGCCAAGGTTCAACGTAAGATTGCGCCGCAGGCGCCAGTTGTCCTGCCCGTAAACCGCAAACAGGTTGTTCCGTACGTGCCGATTGCCGGAGAGACTACTGCCGATGCCGAGGTTGTTGGGAAGGCCGAGCATGAAGTCCGCTAAACCGGAACCCAAGGAAGTCCCAGCGTTGCCCGTATACTGCCCGTTGAAATTGAAAAAGCCTGCCAAGCCTTCGTTGCCGGGATAGAGGAAATTGTCCCGGTAATTGTTAAATTGAAAGCCCACGTGAAATTCATGATTTCCGTGCGTCTTTACGATCGAATCGCCAATCTGAATCACGGTGTCATTGAATGTGTTAAATGCCGACAAACTATTGGCGATGTTTCCGACGTTGCCGAACAGTCCCTGAATCGAGGGTAGGAATGTGCTCGGCGAACCCGGAATGTTGAATTTCTGTGGGAGATTTTCCCCGGTCGCGTTGGTATACCCCTGGCTAACCGGAAAATAGCTGAAACCCACACGCAAGTCGTTTATGAGGGTGGGGTCGATCGTCCTGGTCCAACCCAGGACCCCGTTTTTCAAGGGATAGTTAAAATCCGTGATGCCGTTCATGGCGAGCAGGTAGGTTTCTGTGGTTGGATTCCGCACGGATTGTTGCGAATAACGCCCAAAGATCCGGTCCTTTTCCGAGGGTGTCCAGTCGATCTTGATATCGCCCTGGTCCGCATCGTTCAAGATGCGCTGCTGATAGAACAAGATATTACCGGTGCTCGGAAGCGGGTAGAGCGACGAATTCACGATCGAGGATGCCGCCGGACTCAATGTGAGTCCCGCCGCCGTCAAATTGTTATTCAGGATCGGCGTGCGTGCCGTGGGCGCCACACCCGCTTGCGGCATGTACAGTTGGTCCGCTAAATTGGTGCATATTCCGGCGACAAACGAAGGGCACAGCTCGCCGAAATTTCCGGCCCGCTCTGCGGCGCTCATAACCTGCACATTCTGTGTCGACGGATTGTCCATGCGTTGACCCAGATAGTCCACAAAGAAGAAAAGCCGATTCTTGATGATCGGCCCGCCAAAAGTAGCGCCGAAGCGGTTGTATCGCAGCGCCGCTTTGGGCATTACCGTCGGAGTGAGGCCGTTACTCCACTCGTTGGCATCCAACGCATCGTTTCGGAAGAAATCAAAGGCGCTGCCGTGATACGAATTCGTGCCCGACTTTATGGTGGTGTTCACGATGCCGCCCAGAAAATTGCCAAACTCCGCGGAAGGATTCTGGGTGATCAAATTGAATTCCTGAATGGCGTCCAGGCTGGGTGAGTACGCCACTTCGTTGTTGTCACTCTGATTGTTGTCTATGCCATCGAGGATATAGTTGTCCGTTTGTTCGCGATTGCCGTTAATGTAAGGGCGACCCACCTGAAACGTGTTTTGACCCGACTTGAACGCTCCGGGATTCGTGCTGACGGCTCCCGGGGTGAGCAGAGTGAGCTCACTATAGTTCCCCGTGATCAACGGGATGTTTTCCGTCACTACGTGGTCGATATGGGTGCTGATGTCCGTTGTTTCCGTTTGCAGCAGGGGGGTGCTCCAGTCACCTCGACGGTCTGCGACATAGTCCCGACAGTCAACTGCATGTCGACGCGCGCCACTTGATCCAGCACGAGATCAAAAGCCGAGTGCACCGCGATCTGAAATCCTCGCGCTTCCACCTTCACGGCATACTTCCCGATCGGTAGGTGGGTGAGGTAGTACGCGCCATCGCCGTTGGTTTGTGTCGGATACGCCGTGCCGCGCGTGGCATCCGTGGCGGTGACCGTGGCGCCGGCAACCGCCGCGCCCGAAGGATCAGTAACAAAGCCGTTGATGGACCCCGTGGTCTCTTGCGCGTTGGCAGGCGCCAGTCCGGCAAAAACGGCGGCGAGCAAGCCAATACCGAGAAGTAACACAAACTTTGCGAGCCGGAAATTCTTGTTCACGAAAGCCTCCTGCGTGGATTCTGTGCGGTGAAACGCCATAAAACCCCCAAGCACCCCAAAATATGCAAAGAGCTATATAGCGGACAATATATGTTGTCAAGAGAAAAATGTAAATGTATAAGGCTTCTGATAGATTTTTTGAATACGCTCTATAGCGGATATACGTGCGCTATAGCACCGTATTTGCACTTAGGGTGCGGACCCCGGCGCCTTTTGGTCGCGCCGGTGGCCTAACCTGCTAGACTCTCAACAATTTCCGGAGCTTTCATGACGCCGATCAGCCGTAACGGGGAACCCACTTACAAGCGCATCCAGAACGTGATCCGCAAGCGTATCGAGTCCGGACTGTTGAAACCGGGCGATGCCGTGGCCTCCGAGCGGGAGCTCGCCAAGATGCACAAAGTGAGCTTGATGACGGCGCGCCACGCCCTGGCTGATCTCGCGCGCGAAGGCATGGTCGAGCGCCGCCACGGCTCCGGCACGTTCGTCGCGCCGCCGAAAATTCATTTCAACAAGCTGATGAGTTATACCGAGCAGATGGCCAGCCGCGGATTGGTGGGAAGGTCGAAGATTATTTCCGCGAGCGTGCGTGACAACGAACACGAAATCGCGGCGCGTCTTTCGTTGCCGTCCTCGAGCCATCTGTTCATGCTCGAACGCGTGCGTCAGGCGGGCGATGAGCCTTTCGCGCTGGAGACGTGCTACTTGTCGGCGGACGAATTTCCCGCGCTAGCAGGCGGAACGCTCGAGCGCGGCTCGCTGTTTGTAACGTTGGAACACGAATACGGAGTGGAACTCGCTTACGCCGACGAAGAGATCGACGCAACCGCGGCGGATTTGAAGACCGCGGAGTTGCTTGCGCTGCCGCGCGGCTCTCCGCTGCTGCGAATTCGCCAGCTGATTTTCACCACGAAGGGCAGGGCGTGCTTGTACGTGCTCGGCCTATACCGCTCCGGCCGCCACACGCTGGTGATCCGCAGATTTCGCTGAAGCGCACGTTCTTTCTTGCGCCTTTCCTGGGAACGCCATTCTCCTGAACGGCGTTTTTCTAGTAACAGCGTCGCCCACGAAAACAAGTACAGGTCGCACCTATTCCAGTTCAAACCGCTCTTTCAGGCGAACCATGGCCGTGGCTTAGTTCGCGCGACATTTGCCAGGCGCAGAGTACGGCCAGCATCGTGAGGCAAGTTCCCAGGCTCCATTTTTGCATCAGCAATTTTCCGACGCCGAACAGCGCGCTGTACACCATCACCGTCCCCAGAATCCAGCACCACAGATTGCGCGCCAGATCGTGCGTCGCCGGAATTTCCGGCGCGAGCGCGGCAATCGTCTTCCATCCCGTGACGTCCGGGCGAACTTTGCGATAGAACGAAAGCAGGATGCTGTCCGGTTCCGGCGCTGTGAGCACCGTGACCAGAATCCACACCGTCGTCGTGACGCACGTAGTGGTCAGCACGTTTTTCGCAAACAGCACCGTGGCCGAGCCGGTGTAAAACGTCGGACGCCCAATCAGCGCGTTCCACAATCCTTCCGAATTCAAAGCCAAAGTCAAAACGAGCGCGGTGATCATCGAAGAAATTTCGCTCCACGCATTGATGCGCCACCAATACCAGCGCAGCAGATAAACGCTACCAGTGCCCGCGCCAACTTCCAGCACCGCTTGCCAGCCGGAGCGAATCGAAGCCAACTGCGCGGAAACATAGCCGCTCGCGATCACCAGCAGTACCGTAACAACCTGCGAAGCGCGCACGTAGTGGCGTTCGGACCCGTGGCGCACGAGAAAACGGCGGTAGAAATCCTCGACGACATACGAAGTGCCCCAATTCAATTGCGTCGCGATCGTGGACATGAACGCTGCCAGGAAACCGGCAACGATGATGCCGCGCAGCGCGTGCGGCACATGGTCGTTGACCATCATCATGTAACTGGTTTCCGGATGCGCAAGCCCCGGATACAGCACGATCGCCGCGAGCGCGGTTAGAATCCACGGCCACGGACGCAGCGCGTAATGCGCCACGTTGAACCACAGCACCGAAAGCAATCCCTGGCGCTCGTCACGCGCGCTGAAAATCCGCTGCGCGATGTATCCGCCGCCGCCGGGTTCCGCTCCCGGATACCAGAAAGCCCACCACTGCACGCCGAGGTACACGCAAAACGTAATTACCGGCAGGGTCCAAAGTGTTTCGCTGGCGAAGCCTTGGGAAAAGTCGGGAAGAAACCCGAGCGGATCGGCGCCGCCATTCTTCGCGCGCAGCACTTCGATCTGGCCGATCATCGAGCTCATGCCGCCGGTAGCTTTCACGGCGTACCAGGCGATCGCGATCACGATGCCCATCTTCAGAATGAATTGAAAGAGATCGGTCCATAGCACGCCCGAAAGTCCGCCGAGCGAAACGTAGAAACCGGTGAAGGGAATCAGAAAAAAGATGCAGATGATCAGCGCGTAGCCGTCTGTGCCGGAAAATACCGGTCCGAAAACTCCAGTCAGCCCGGCCGACATGCTCTGCAAAAAATGCCATTGGCTGATGGTGGCGCCGAGAGTGGTTCCCACGATGTTGATCATCGCTTTCGTCACCCAGCCGAGAATCAAACAGTTCATCAGCACGCCCAGGTAGATCGCGCGAAACCCGCGCAGAAAAGCTGCAGGCTTGCCGGAGTAACGCATCTCAGCGAATTGCACGTCGGTCATCAAGCCGGAGCGCCGCCACAAACGCGCAAACAAAAACACCGTCATCATCCCGGAGGGCAGGAAAGCCCACCAGATCCAGTTTCCGGAAATTCCCTGGGTGTAAACCAGCCCCGCCACTAGCAGAGGAGTGTCCGCGGCGAAGGTCGTCGCTACCATCGAGGTGCCGGCCAACCACCAGGAGACAGTGCGTCCGGATACAAAATAATCTTCGGAACTTCTCCCAGCGGAGCGGCGGAAATACAGCCCCAGGAGCAGAGTAATCAGCAGGTAAGCAATAATCGCGGACCAATCCAATAAAGTGAATGTCATGGCGGGGCGGATTTATGGCACACTTCGCCGGGCCGAGGCAATGGGAAATCGCGGCGAAGATTTGCTCTTGTCGGCGAATTTGCGCCAAACAGACGAAATCGCTTTTGTAAATGTTGCGACGAGGCGTACTGTTACGCGTCGCTTTTGGGAGACAAATGGGCATTCATTTTGAAATCAGAAGGCGTGCAACACGCTCCGGTTACTTACCGATACTGTTTTGTGCTTTGATCACTTCCGTAGCCATGGCGCAAGTGCCCCAATCACAGCAATTATCTTCGCCCATCAATGTGATGCCCCTGCCCGCCACGGTAGCGCCCGGTGCTGGCCGTCTCTTGGTCTCGCAAACTTTCTCGGTGGCGATCGCCGGCTACAACGACCTGAGGTTGCAACGCGTGGCACAGCGATTTCTGCACGACCTCAGCCGCCAGACCGGTTACTTTCTGAGCGAGCGGCTTGGTGACGCCAGCCGTGCGACTCTCACGATCCACGCGGATCATGGTAGCGAACCCGTCCAGGAATTAGGTGAAGACGAATCTTACGTGCTGGACGTCAGCAGCGCGGGCGCGAAATTGACGGCCCCGAATCCGCTGGGCGTGATGCACGGACTGGAATCGTTTCTGCAACTAGTGCAAGTGACGCCGGACGGCTACGCCGCTCCAGCGATTCATGTCGAGGATACGCCGCGTTTTCCATGGCGCGGGCTCTCCATTGACGTCAGCCGCCATTTCATTTCGACGGAAGTGCTGAAGCGCAACCTCGACGGAATGGCCGCGGTGAAAATGAACGTGCTGCATCTGCATCTCTCCGATGACCAGGGCTTCCGCCTCGAGAGCAGGGAATTTCCTAAGCTGCAGGAGCTGGGTTCGGACGGAATGTACTACCGGCAGAGTGAAATGCGCGAACTGATCGCGTATGCGAGCGACCGCGGAATACGCATCGTTCCAGAATTCGACATGCCCGGGCACAGCACGGCGTGGTTTGTGGGATATCCGGAACTTTCGAGTGGTCCCGGACCTTATCAGATCGAGCGCCACTGGGGTATTTTCGATCCGGCCATGGACCCGACGCGGGAATCCACTTATAAGTTACTGGATAAGTTTATTGAAGAAATGACTAACATCTTCCCGGATCGTTATTTCCATATTGGCGGCGACGAAGTAAACGGCAAGCAGTGGGACGCCAATCCGAAAATCCACGAGTTCATGAAAGCGCACAATTTAAGATCTAACCAGGAACTGCAGCAATATTTCACGGATCGCGTCGAGAAAATTGTCAGCAAACATCACAAATTCATGGTGGGCTGGGACGAGATTTTGACTCCGGGAATGCCCAAGGACATCGTGATCCAATCCTGGCGCGGCCAGGAATCGCTCGCCGAAGCGGCCAAACAAGGATACCGGGGAATCCTGTCGAGCGGGTACTACCTGGACGCGATCCAGCCCGCGGCGCAGCACTATTTGGTTGATCCGCTGTCCGGAGCAGGCGCAACCCTAACCGCGGAGCAACAAAAGCTGGTCCTGGGCGGCGAAGCGTGCATGTGGGAAGAATTCGCATCCGACGAAAGCATCGAATCGCGAATTTGGCCGCGCGCGGCGGCGATCGCCGAACGCCTGTGGTCGCCGCAGCAAGTGCAGGACGTGAATTGGATGTATCGCAGGCTGGCCGCGGTTAGCGCGCAACTGGAGCAATTGGGCCTAACGCACCGGTCGAGCAGCGAAGTGATGCTGGCACGCATCGCCGGCACGGATGACATCGCCGCACTGCAGGTGCTGGCGCTAGCGCTACAACCCGCCAGCATCACCATCCGCGAGACGGAAGCCGAGAAGGCCGGCGGGATCCAAACCAGCGACGTTGCGCTGCATCGAATGGTGGATGCAATTGCGCCCGAAAGCGAAGTCGCCAGAAAATTCTCGTCCGCGGTGGATCAGTTCGTCGCGAGCAAGTTCCAGGACGCCACAACGGAATCCTCCATTCGCCAAACATTGACCAAATGGCGCGACAACGACAGCGCGTTACAATCGCTGCTGCAGAATTCATTCCTGCTGAAGGAAGTCGCGCCGGTTTCGCAGAATCTGGCATCCCTGGCTACCGCGGGATTGCAGGCTCTCGATTACATTGACGCGCGCAAAACCGCGCCCGGCGAGTGGAAGACGCAGCAGGTCGCCATGATTCAGCAAGCAGCGAAGCCGACGGTGGATCTGGTTCTCGCAAATGCGCCGGCTGTACAAAAACTAGTTGAGGCGAGTTCTGTCCCAGTGGCAGCGCCATAGATCGCCGAACGCGCCCGAAACCAAACTACGGACGAAGTTCCGGACCCTTCTCGGGCCGAATCTCTGGGCGGATTTCTGGACGAATCTCCGGCCGAATGTCTGGATGAATCTCCGGCCGAATTTCCGGACGCCCGGGCTGGCGCATCAACTTGTGCGCGGGCGAATTGTGAAATCGCCAGACCGGTGCATGTCTTGGAGCGATGGGTGGCCGCGGCCCGATCGGCCGTGGCGGCTCCCAATGTCGCGGCACAACTTTCCTGAACGGCACGTCGGTGCCGGAAACGCCACTGCAAGCGCCCGCTAGGCCGTTATAGGTCACGAACAAGCCGCCGTCGGGCAACGGTTGTTCGTTTGCATCCGTATTGCTGGCTACAAACGCAACCACGTTGCCGCTGCTGTCTGAGCCGAACGCTTGGATCACGTCGCCGCTCGCCATGCTCGCCCCGTAAGTGTTCGCTAGTGGCGTGGCGACAGTCAGATTCGAAAAGCAAACCGAAGCGCCAGATATCGGCGTAATCTGGCCTGTCACATTGAAATTCCAATCGGTCGCCAGACTCATCTGCACGCTGGAACTTGCCGAGCCGTTCCTGGATTCAAACGATCCGTCATACATTCCAGTGACCGTTGGGAACAGCGTTGCAGTAAACGATCCGGAGTCGCCGTTCATGCAAGTCCCCGTCGAAGAGAACGTCCCCGAAAACTGGCTGCTGTTCGACGTACTTGTCCCGGTAAAAGTGAGAGTCGCACCGTTGTCGAGCACCAGGGATATCACGGCAGCGTAGGTACCGGACGCGAGATATCCGGTGGTGGTAACGCTGGTGACGCCTCCCGAAGCCGAGCAGTTGGAATTCGTAAAAGTGTTCGCCAACATCGTTGCATTCGTGCTGCCGCCTGGGATCGTTGGAGCGTGCCAGTCCGTCGAAACCACGAGCGGGTTGTAGCAATTCGGATTGGTGTCGTTGGGATTGTCCGGGTTTTGCCCGCCGCACGGATACGGATTTCCGCTCGCATCAGTCAGCGGCGGAGCGTTCGGCGCGGATTCGCTGGTGGTCACAATCGTCCATTGCTGCGATTGCGGTGGATACGAGACCCACGTCCAGGTTTCGATTTTTTGGCTCGCCGTCTCGCCGCCGGTCCCGCCCGTGAATCCCGCGTAAGCCAGGTTTCCGCCGATGATCGCCGGAATGTTCACCGGCCAACTCTGCGTGAACGTCTTGTTCACCACGTCATCGGTGATGGTCGTCGTCAAGGTTGTGCCGTCGTAGGTGAGGTGCACGGCCATGGTGTCGCCGCTGTGCAGATCAATGCCCGATGGAGTCAGATCCACGAAAGGAATGGTCGGTGATGCGCCGTCAGTATAAAGCCCCGTCGAATCGTCGCCTTCACCCTGGTTGTTGAAGAGGTCGAACTTCACCGCGACGCTGGGCGTGATTCCGCCCGAGCCGCCGGGCGCATCCGGTCCGTAGCCCAGCCCCCCACCCACGGGTCCGAGTGCCTTGGCGCCCGCGACAGAATTCTGCAGCGTGAACGTAATACCGTCCGCTTGTGCGTCGGATAGCTGGAAGGTGAAATCCGTGACGAACCCGCGCACATCCACCTGCGTCGTGCAGAATGCGCTGCCAGCCTCGCTTGTTCCGCCGTTCGTCAGTTGCAGCCGGCTATCATCCAGCTCGGTGCTGCCGTTCATTTGCATACAGCCCGGATTGCTGAAACCAAGACCGAAGTTGATGGGAGTCGTCCCGTTCGCCGTAATGGTGAATACCCCGGTCACGACGGCGCTGTCGTTGAGGCCTGCGGACGATGCGACAGCCTGAATCGTTGTCGTGCTGCTCACCGCAATGGGGCTCGAGTAGATGGCGGAACTGTGCGTCGGCGTCGTACTATCGGTGGTGTAGTAAATCACCGCGCCAGACGTGTCGTCGGTCAGGATCACCGACTGCGCCGAAACATAGGCGCCGGCAGCCGGCGTGAAAATAGGGGGCGCCGTTTGCGAGGCGATCACGTAAGCCGCGGTGGCTTCGGTGCTCTGAATGGAACCGCTGGCGATCGCGACGGCGTTGATCGTCGTCGTGACGCTCAACGGGATCGCGCCCGAGTACAAAGTCGATGAAGTGGAAGGCGCGGTACCATCCGTCGTGTAGTAAATGCTCGCGTTTGGAGTGGCGCTGGTCATCGTCACGGAAACATTACGCGTGTACGATCCCTCTGGCGGACTCATCACTGGCGCCGCCGTCTGCGGTTCACTCCCCAACAGCCCAAACACGTCCACTTCCTTCTGCGCACCCACGAATACTTTTCCGTTCGTCACCACAGGCACGACAAATTTTACTGCCGGCCCCAACTGGTCGCGGCCGCTGGTGAGGTTGGAACCGTACAGCAAGGTAGAGACATTGCCGGCGTTGTACGCGCGAAGGATGGCCGGGCCATTCGTCGAGTAAGCATCGCTTTGTACCGCCCACACGATTCCATTGGCAGTACCGTTCGATGAGACAGTCGGCGTCGAACCCGGAAAACTAGTTTCCTCAGCCGACTGCGACGTAGGCGAGGTTGAAAGCAGGCCGCCACTCAGTGAATACGCTTTCAAATGATCGCCGCTTCCCCAAATATAGACATTCCCATTCCAATAGGCGGGCATGGACCACAGTCCGCCGAAACCTATCACACTTTGAATGATCTCCGGATCGCCCGTGCAGCCGTTGCAGTAATGGCTGCCGTCACTGGTCATTTGATCGCGGTTCAGCACGTACATTTTCCCGGCCTTTCCCGCTTCCAGCAAAATGTGCGGGTACGGTCCGGTCTGATCCTGCGGTATCACCAGCACGCCGCCCGAGCCGACATCGGTATCGGCAGCATCAAGGCTGGCTTGGTTGTAGGGTGTGAAGTAATCGGTGGGCGTGGGATTCCCGCCGGCCAAACTCACGCGCACGATGCTGTCGCCGTAATCGATGGTTTTCGATGGCGCCGGCGCCGGAGTTGTTACGGTATCGTCGCCGTTGCCTGTCGCGATGTACGCGTTGCCTTCGGAGTCCGCGGAGAGGCCCGCTCCCGAGCCCCAAATCCCATTGCCTCTTCCGTTCGGTGAGGTGTTCCAAACTCCCGTCTGCGCGAGCGTGGCGGTGTTGTAAGCCAGGATCCATCCATGCCACGGCCCATTATCGCCATGCGAAGCGAAGCCGATATACACGTACCCGCCTTGCAACAGAAGTCCGGGCCGCTGATTCTCCCACTGTGAGCTGAACGGTACGCTGCCGTCGGTTCCGTCAGTAGCAGTTCCCGGCGCGGAGGCGATCAACCGCACCGGACCGCCGAACTTTTCGGCGCCGCTGGTGAAGTCCAGCGCGTGCAGCCGGTAAACGCACGCTCCACTTTCCTTGGTGTTCGCCACCACGTACAAAGTGTTTGTCGAAGAGTCAATGACGGGCGTTCCGGTGATGCCGATTTCAGGATTGATGTCCTGCGTGTTGCCAACATCAGATGTGGCTAGCGTGGTCGCCCCATTCACCAGAAACGTCACCTGCCACAGCGGTGCTCCGCCGGCGTCGGCGTCGAACGCATAAACGGAATCGTGCTCCGTCGCGACATACAAAACATTGTGGGTTCCCTGGCCGGGTATCACCACGCCCGGAACATACAAAGGCTGCGCGTAGACCTGGCCGTCCACCCCCAGCGCGAACAACTTCCCGAACGTGGTGGAGTTCACGTTCGACCGAGTCAGAATCGTTTCGTCGGTATTCTGGCCGTCGCGCGCGTTGTCGTAATGCTGCGTCAGGATGGGGGTCTGGGCGAACGTCGAAACGGGCGCAACAACGATCGCGAGAAGCAATAAGCACGCCCCAGCGACAGCTCTACGCATCCAGCTTCTCCGCACAGGCAAATGCTCGAGGTTTTCGCACTTGTTTCCCAAGTTGCAGACTTGCTGGCGCGCCCTAAGCTCAGCAAAACCACCCCGATAAGCACCGGTACTACTGGAACCTGAAGTGTAGACGAGCGTCGCCTGGATGACTCGTCGCAATTCAAGGTCCACCATCAGCGCTCGGAAATGCGGTCAAAATAAGGGCTAAGCCACTACTTGTCAATGGCACGTGGGGTCAGGCGAAAGTGGATGGGTGAGGCGACAAGCAGACGAAGGAAAGCCTTTGCAGGTTTAGAGAAATTCGCAATCCGTCGCGCTCGCGAAAGAGTTGCGACGTTGGTTGTGAATCTGGAGCGGCCGCCTGTTTACCCTGAGGTCGCGTCGGCGAACTCAGGGTAGGCTGCCGGTTGAGATCAATCGTCAATCGGGATGTCGCGCAGTGCCGGATTCCGCTTGTGCCCGATAGACCACGAGCCGACCGGCTACACGGCCTTGCGACTGGACGAGTGGTTTTTACTCAGATTTAAGGATGAGGTACGGGCCCTTGCGGCCCGGGTCTGGGCTGAAATCGCGGCTGCGGCACTTGCACGTTGAACGGAGCTTGATTCGGCCCGCCTGCTCCACTAGCCGCCGCAATGATCATCTGTTTATCACGTAGCAGGCCCGGCTCGCCGGGATAGTAGCTCAGCATCAGGTCGACCAACTGCGCGGCCGCTGGATAATTCCGCTGCTGGTACAGCTGCGTCACCTGCGTCTTGTAGATATTGTCAATTTGAACTTCCAGCGCGTGGCCGTTTTGATTGCCCGCGTTGCGGGCCTGCATCGCCCAGAAGAGCGCCGAATTATTCAGCGGAGCGAAATAGCGTCCTTGGCCGTACGCCGCTTGCGCATTTTGCAGCTGTAGCTGCCCGGGAACGGTTTGCACGGGCACCGGAGCCGGAGCTGGCGCGGGAGCGACGGTGCGGGGAACTTTATTCTGCACGGGATTCTGCGGCTCGCGGCCGTTCGAGTCATCGCTCGCCACGGCGGGCGCGGCATCGTCTGCCACTCGAATTAAATCTACGTTGCTGGGGCCGCCGCTCTTGGTCTGCCACGCCAAATCGAAAACCGCTCCCTCGTGGACGTCGATCGCGCCCGAGCCGCTGGCTTGCACCGCCTTTCGCCCCGGGCAAGAAATCAATCCATCAATCGTATATTCCTGCGCGCCGGGTTTCACACCGCTGGCGGCGAAAGGATTCGAAGTGGGATGAAACGCCTTCCCCGCAATCGTCACATTCAGATCCGGCGTGCACTTGTGCCGGTCGCTGGCATAGCGAATCATCACCGTCGCAGTGGTCACGGCGGGCGCGGCTGGCGGTGGTGGTGGACGATGCAAAACTTTCCAGCCGACCAGCGCTGCAATAGCGACCGCGGCTGCGATGCCGATGCTCGTCCACGGCGGTTGCCCTGCCGCTGCGCCCGTCGTCGTTGGTGTTGACGGTTGCGGCGTTGTCACAGCCGGAATATGCGCGCCCGTCGTGGGCTTCGCCACAATTGCAGCCGCCCGAGTGGGTGATAGCCGGGACGTCAAGATCGCTTGCGGAACCGTGGTGGTCTGCTTCGGAGGCTCGGCCGATGCCCAGCGCCCATTCGCGTGAGCCTGAATGCCTTTCGCGCCTAGTCCCGCGACGAGCGAAGGAACCACCGTAGCGATTCGCTCTGGCGGAATGCGCGTGGCGTTCGCCGCGGCCATGGCCTGGTGCCAGCCAGGTCGCCGATGTGCGTAATCGTCGTGCGAAACTTCCAGCAACAGGGGAAACGTCGCCTTAGAACTCTCCACCGCGCGCACGATTTCACGCGTGATCTGATCAGACGGCAAGGACCGCGGCGAAATCACGATCACCATCGCCTCGCAGTCCGAAATGGCTTTGTGGGTTTCCTCGAAGTAATCCGCGCCGGCCGGGCAGTCCCGTTCGTAATACCAGCTGCTGTATCCTTGCGATTCCAGCCCCGACGCAATTTCATAAGCCACGGCGCCATCTTCCTGCACGTAGCTGATGAAAATTTTTTTGGGCAAAGATCCCATACCGGACTCCGAGGGGCGATGCCGAACCTTCGCCGCTACCGATTGGGCCATATTCTCTAATACCCCGAGAGGGGATTGCAAATCCAATTGCTGCTGCAACGCTTAGTCATGGTGCAAATAGAAGAGGTTCCCGTCCAAATCCTCTACGGTGAACTGCCGCAACCCCCATGGCTTTTTTTTCAGAGGCCCCACGATGTTCGCACCTAGCGACTCCAGTTCCTGATACGACGCATCGATATCTTCAGCGAACACCCAGTGAACCCCGGGTTCGAACGGCGGCTTCCGCTTGCGAAAGAATATCGCCACATTCCGGCGTGATACGGCCCCAATCTATTTGCCTGGGTACAGCCATCCAATCTCAAAGCCGAGTGCATCCCTGTAATGCTGTTGTGGGCGTTCGACCTCCGCGACCGGCAGCTCCGGCACTGGCTGGCCAATCGAGGTCATTTTCTCTTTTGTGCCCATAGAGCTCTCCTATGCTCTCTCTTATGCAACAAGACCGCCAACGCGTCAATTTAGGACACTACCCGCGCGCGCAAGGTCTTGTCCGGCTTAGTTCTCCATGCTATAAGTAAAACCCTGGCGAGAAGTTGCTCCTAACGCGGGATTCGTATAGTGGTAGTACGCGACCTTGCCAAGGTCGAGGCGAGGGTTCGATTCCCTTATCCCGCTCCACTTCCGTAGCAGCCAGCCTCCTGTTTGTGGCCGCATCTTCCTGCAATCACGCAGCACACGAGATGTCGTGGGGATGGATGCAAAATTCGCTCCACGAACAAACTACCGAATGCGCGTTGGGTGCGAACTGTATTGGTGCTGGTGACCAATGTGGAATGCAAGCTTCATGGTGATCTGGACCGTAGCCGGTTTCCCATCGCGACCCGTGGCAGGGATGAACTTCCACCGGCGCACCTCGTCCAAGGCACGGTCCGTCAGTCCGTCAGTCCGTCGGGCAGCGCTTCCCTTACGGTCAGCTTTTGCACACTGCCGTCGGTTCCGATAACAGCCATCACCACCACTGAACCTTGCGTTCGATGTTTCAGAGCCTCCTCAGTGTACGGAGCTTCCTCGGTACAGGAGACGCACTTGGGAACCGTGTAACCGTTTTGGCCTGCGAGCGCGATTTGTGGATCGAATTTGTAGTGGAAATCCACCGTAGAGGATGCCACGAGGTCTGTGGCTTCAGGTGAAATCTGCGACGTAATTTCAAAGCCCTTCAGCCACTTTCGATCGGCAACGTCGTACAGGTTCACTTCAACGGTGAGTTCGTTCTCGCGCACCAGGACGTTTCCACCCAGGACGGCTGTGATCTTCAGTTGGCCCGCAACCCAGAGTGCCATATCGATGCTCTTAAAAGCATTTGACGGCAACAGTCTGTCCTGAAGCCAATCGCGCATCGGTTCGCGTTTTTGGACTGCCGCTTGAATGCTCGTGCCCTTCAGATCATTGTCGAAACTCTGCGCCAGCGCAGCGCCCAGCTTGGTGAAGTGTTCGCCAGGTCCATAGAAATCGATTACGACGACCGATGGCTCTCGCGAAGCAGAGATAACCTCGGCCATGTGATTCGCCATCAGCTGCATGTCTGGTAATTGCGCCTGGGTGGTGCTGCCCGCCGCGGCCAGAATTAACCAGGCGAGGGGAACGATGTGCGAATATCTCTTCAGGACAGGCATATCCGGTCCGCTACGTCCTCGTTAAGTAACCGCCGTATTATCCAAACTTGGGCGCTGGACGCAAGTGCCGATCGCTGGAAAGGCGACTTGTCGCTGGTTCGTTGTGGACATGGATTCTGCGTGCATGTTCTAGGAGCTGGTACCTCGCCGTGCTAGAGTTCCCCCGCCCAACCCACATGCTTGCCTATCTCAGTGGTCCTATCGAATATGCAGAAGACGGTGGCCGACTCTGGCGCCGCAAACTTGCGCCGTATTTGCGCGAGCAGCTCGGCCACCGCGTCTACGATCCCGCCGAGGATGAAAAAAAGAATCTCACTGAAGCAGAAGCCGCGCATTTCCGTAAGTGGAAATCCACCGACGTCGAGCGTTTCCGCCGCGTGGTGCGAAAGATCATCGCGTTTGATCTGGACATCATCGAAAACCACGCTGACTACATCGTCTGCTACTGGGACGCGTCAGCGAAAAGCGGCGGCACCTCCGCCGAACTCACCATCGCGCATCGCAAAGGCATCCCGGTGTACCTGGTCACCACTCTTCCCACGCCGGAAATCAGCGGATGGATGCTGGGCTGTTCCGACCAGCTCTTTAGCTCGATCGAAGACCTGAAAGAATTCCTCACCGCGCGCTTTACGCGAGAAAAACAAAACCAGCTCTGGAAAGATTGATATCATTCGCCCGGCATGGAGAAAATTCTGGTCGCCGTCGGTAGCACGCGCCGCCCGAAAGTGCACGCGGTCAGCGAAGCGCTGGCTGCGATCCGCACCGTCTCCGATTTCCTTCCAGCGTTCGAAATTGTGGGCGTCGAAGTGCCCAGCGGCGTCCGGCACACTCCACTCTCGCGTGAAGATTTAATGACCGGCGCCCGCCAACGCGCGGAAGCTCTGCTGCAAATCGCACGCGCGAAAAATGAACGCTGGAAATATTTCGTCGGCCTCGAAGGCGGCCTAGACGTAATCGCGGGCCTCGAGGTGATCCCCAGTCTGGACGTCGTGCCCGAACTGGACGTCGTCAGCGAGGCGAGCAATCGCTGGGTGTTCCTGGAAAGCTGGGCCTACGTAACGGACGGCGAAGGCCGCGGCGCCTTCGGCCAGTCCGGCGCCGTGCTTGTGCCGGAAGCCCTTGCGGAAACCGTGGTTGGCGATGGCGTCGAGCTTGCGCAAGCGATTGACGCCTTCGCCGGCGGCCACAATATTCGCGATGCCGAAGGCGCGTGGGGCATCCTGACGCGCAATCTAGCCACGCGGCAGGATTCCTTCCGCGCCGCGGTGATCAATGCCTTCGCGCCATTTTTCAATCGCGAGCTGTATGCGGCAAGCGGCCCAAGCGATCCCGGTGCGAGCGTCTGAAATTTTGCAATCGTATGTGTTAGCCTAACGCCAAGAGGTGAGACTGCGTGGACATCGTCAAGGGCAACATGGGTTGGATCGAAGTAGTCGTCGGGCCGATGTTCTCCGGCAAGAGTGAAGAATTGATCCGCCGCCTGCGCCGCGCCGAAATCGCCAAACAACGCGTGCAAATTTTCAAGCCCGTCATTGACCAGCGCTATGCCAAGAACGGCATCGTCTCGCACTCCGGCCTGGAACTCGATTCCGAGCTGGTGAAAGACGGCGCGGAAATCTTGGCGAAAGTCGCGCCGCGCACCGAAGTGGTCGGCATTGACGAAGCGCAGTTCCTCGGCGAATCGGTCGTGGAAAGTTGTGTGAAACTGGCGGACATGGGCAAGCGTGTAATCGTCGCCGGCCTGGACACCGATTTCATGGGACGCCCGTTCGAGCCGATGCCGCGCCTGCTCGCGGTGGCCGAAGAAATCGTCAAGTTCCTCGCCATCTGCATGCGCTGCGGCAATCCCGCCGTGCACACGCAGCGTCTGGTGGCATCCGAAGAGCTGATCATAGTCGGTGCGGGCAACATGTACGAAGCCCGCTGTCGCCGCTGCTTCGAGCCCCACCTGGCCCACGAGAAGGTAGAAGAAGAAAAGGCCGCGGCTGTTACAAAAGTCCGCGCCGCCACTAGCTAGTGTACCGCGTCATACAGATGAGCTGTGATTGAGGTTGGCCTTGGCGCGTTTGACCTTTTCGAGAATGTCATTGGCCTTTGCGGTCCAGATAACGGGTTTGGGTTGACGGTTAGGTTCTTCGATATAAGCGAAGATGCGTGCTGGGAGAGCTTCGAGGCTGGTACGGGCGCCACGTCGGAGTTGATTCTCGGTCAGGTCGCGGAAGAATCGTTCGACCATGTTGAGCCAACTGCCGCTGGTGGGCGTGAAGTGAAAATGAAGGCGCCTGTGGCGCGCCGCCCAGCGCTGAACCGCCGGGTGCTTGTGGGTGGCATAGTTGTCGACGACAAGGTGAAGCTGTTTGTCGGCGGGCGTTTGGCGATCGATGAGAAGCAGGAACTTTAACCGTTCTTGATGGCGATGATGCTCCATGCAAGCGGCCATCACCGTGCCGTCAAGGGTGTCGAGAGCGGCAAACAACGTGGTAGTTCCATGCCGTTTGTAATCGTGCGTCACCGTATTTCTACGAATATTCAACGGTCGACAACTGTGTTAGCGTGAGTCGTGGCGCTATTCAAGCCCCCAAAGGACGCAACATGATTGATCCGGCGCAAACTCAGACCCTGCCCCCACCGCACAGCACCGGTGCGCACCATGGCCCGCCTCGAATCACTTATCACTCCTCACTGCCCAAATCAATCGCTAGCGAAACTAAATCGAAAGCCCATGCAACTCCTCGAAAACAAGTAAGAGCGACCCAAATCAATCGCTAGTTTTTGTCGCGTTTTTGCCGTTGACGCCGTTTCCAAACCCGGCCCAACTAATACTCGCCGCTACGAAGGCAACTGCCGCCTTGCCCCTGCAACCCCCTAAGCCAGGCGCGAATCTATATTCACGGAAGACCCAAAACGCAATAGAATAGGCGCAGGCGGACCGCCATGCACTATCGAACGACCATCGTATTGGCTGCGGCGCTGGCGCTATCGGCCGATACTTCCGACGTCAACCGCTACCGTACTCCGGTCCTCGCGGGTTCGCCGACCTTGGGTTCGCTGCCCGATCTCGGTCCCATGCCCGAAATTTACGTTTCCGTTGTCCAGCAAACTTCCGGCAAGCAAGCGCCGCTGCAACCGCAATCCCGTCTCGAAATTATCCGTTACGTTTCCGGCGAGTTCGCCAAAGTGATGAAGCCCATTCCAGCGGGGAAGAAAGGCTTCAAGGTCGAAGTCGGCAAGAAGCTGGACGAGAACGAACTGAAGACCGCCCTGCGCTCGCACGGTCTGGCGGCGAACCCTGGCGACACCGTGCAAGTCACGGGCATCGAATTTCGCAACAAAGAAATCGTGGTGGAGATCAACGGCGGCGGCAAGAGCAGTTTTAACATTCGCGATCATCTCCAGGTCGGCGTCGGTCAGACCATGCAGGCTCCACTTGAAACTTCCGGTGCGCACAAAAATAATGGTGGGACGCTTGTGCTCGACTTCGGTCGCTCCGTCCCGGACATGAGCGCGGACGATCTGATGACCGACCTGCAGGTTTTTCTCGATTTCACAAAGGAACACTCCGGCGCCGTCAATTGGCTCGACACGCTGCCACCGCAATTCAAGGAGGCGATTCAGGATCATCAAGCCCTGGAAGGCATGAATCACGATATGGTGCTGGCCGCGCTGGGCCGTCCCGGACACAAAGTGCGCGAGCGCGATCCGGACGGCAGCGAAACCGAAGATTGGATCTACGGTTCGCCACCCGCGCGCACCACTTTTGTCACGTTCATCGGCGACAAAGTCGTGCGCGTGAAAGAATTCGATTGATCGCGCGTTGACTTTTTTCTCGCTAACCCCTAGCATTTTCCGTCTGATAAAACTGCTACACTAGTTCTGCACACGAAGGCGCGCAGCGCCAATCCCCGGAGGATTCATGGCAATCAAGGTGGGCATTAATGGATTCGGACGCATCGGCCGCAACATTTTCCGTGCAGCTTTGGGCGATCCCGCCATTGAAATCGTGGCCGTCAACGACATCACCGATTCCAAAACTCTGGCGTACCTGCTGAAGTACGATTCGATCCTCGGTAACCTGCCAAATAAAGTCACGCACACCGACGATTCCATCTCCGTGGACGGCAAGAGCTTCAAAGTGTTTCGCGTGAAGGATCCCGGCGAGCTGGACTGGTCTTCCGTGGACGCGACGATCGTCGTGGAATCCACCGGCTTGTTTACCGATGGCCCGAGCGCCCGCAAACATATTCGCGGCACCGTGAAGAAAGTGATTATCTCCGCGCCAGCCACCGATCCCGATACCACTCTGGTTCTCGGAGTGAACGACAAGACCTACGATCCGGCGAAGCATCACGTGATTTCCAATGCTTCCTGCACCACGAATTGCCTGGCGCCCGTTGCGAAAGTGCTGTCAGATACTTTCGGCATCAATGCCGGCACGATGACCACCATTCATTCCTACACAAATGACCAGAAATTGCTCGATCTGCCGCACAAGGATTTGCGTCGTGCGCGCGCCGCGGCGCTTTCGATGATTCCCACGTCCACCGGCGCGGCCAAGGCGCTGCAACTGGTGATTCCGGAACTGAAAGGCAAGCTCGACGGTTACGCCATGCGCGTTCCGACGCCGAACGTCAGCGTGGTGGACCTCACCGTGTTCACGGAAAAGCCCGCGACCGTACAGACAGTGAATGCGGCTCTGAAAGCCGCTGCGGATGGGCCGATGAAGGGCATCCTGGAATATTCGACTGAGGAACTCGTGTCGGTTGATTTTCGCGGCAACCCGCATTCTTCGATTCTGGATGCAGGTTACACGCGCGTTGTGGGCAACCACTGCGTTCAAATCCTGGCTTGGTACGACAACGAGTGGGGCTACTCCTCACGCTGTCGCGACCTGGTCAAATTCCTGTCAAAGTAGCGGCCTGGACGATTCCAGCGATGCGCCCAAAAATGAAAACGAATCGCGCGCGGATCGTTGTGTGGCCGGCGTCCAGCCGGCCCGCACGGGTCAATGCCGGCAAAATGGATTCAACAGAGGAATTCTCAAGGGCATGAACAAACTTTCCATCCGTGACCTTGAGTTGAAAGGCCAGCGCGTTTTTGTCCGCGTGGACTTCAACGTGCCCACGTCCGGCGGAAAAGTAGGCGACGACACGCGCGTCCGCGAGACGCTACCGACGTTGCGTCTGGCGGCAGAACGCGGCGCGCGCCTCGTACTCGCTTCGCACCTGGGCCGGCCCAAGGGCAAAGTAGATCCAAAATACTCGCTCGCTCCCGTCGCCGCGCGGCTGCAGGAATTGCTTGGCGGAAAAACGGTGGCCTTCGCGGCGGACTGCATCGGTCCCGAAGCGGAAGCAAAAAGCAAAGCGCTGCGCGATGGCGAAGTGCTTCTGCTCGAAAACGTCCGCTACCATCCCGAAGAGGAAGCCAACGACGCGGAATTTTCGCGCAAACTTGCGGCGCTCTGCGACGGCCTCTTCGTCTGCGACGCGTTTGGCTCGGCGCATCGCGCTCACGCTTCGGTCGTCGGCATAACGAAGTTTGTGCGCCAGGCCGCCGCCGGCTTGCTGATGGAAAAAGAGCTGGCGTATCTCGGTAAAGCCATTTCGCACCCCGATCGCCCGTTCGTCTCGGTCCTAGGTGGCGCAAAAGTTTCCGACAAAATCGAAGTCGTGCAGAATCTCATGAAACTCGCCGACGCGATGCTCATCGGCGGCGCCATGGCCTACACCTTCTTGAAATCCCAGGGCCTGCCGATCGGGACGTCGCTCGTCGAGAATGACAAGCTCGACCTCGCGCGCGATCTTCTGGCCGAAGCCGAGCGCCGCAAGTTTCGGCTGCTCCTGCCTGTGGATCACGTTCTCGCCGGATCCATCGATTCCACAGTGACGCGTACCACCGATATCGCGCAAACTCCCGAAGGCTGGATGGGGCTCGACATCGGCCCCAAAACCATTGAGCAGTTCAGCCGCGAAATTTCCGCCGCGCGCACGATCGTGTGGAATGGCCCTCTCGGCATGTTCGAAAAACCCGCCTTTGCGCAAGGCACGCTGGCCATCGCGCGCGCCGTTGCTGCTGCTTCCGGCAAGGGTGCGACCTCGATTGTTGGCGGTGGCGATTCCGTCGCAGCCGTGGAACAATCCGGACTGGCTTGTCAAATTTCACACATCTCGACCGGCGGCGGCGCTTCGCTGGAATTTCTCGCCGGCGAAAAACTTCCGGGCGTGGAAGCGCTGACCAACCGATCATGAAGAACATAATCACGCCACGCCGCGCTAAGCCCGCCTTCAGGAGAATCCCTTGCGCCGTCCAGTAATCGCCGGTAATTGGAAGATGTACAAGACGCAGGAGGAAACTCGCGCGTTCTTCGAAGCGTTCAAGCCGCTGGTGCCCGCGACGCCAGAATGCGACATCGTCGTCGCGCCGCCATTTATCTCACTCGCGATCGCATCTGCCGCGGCGCACGGCAGCCCCATCATGATTGCCGCGCAGAACGCCCATTGGGAACGGGAAGGCGCCTTCACCGGCGAAATTTCCATGCGCATGATTACCGATGCGGGTGGCAAAGCCGTGCTGATCGGCCATTCCGAGCGCCGGCAATATTTTGGTGAGACCGACGAATCCGTGAATCGCAAGGTGAAAGCCGCGTTGGAAGCCAAGCTCACGCCCATCGTCTGCGTCGGCGAAAGCCTCGCGCAGCGGGAATCGCACCTCACGCACTCCATCCTGAAACGCCAGTTTGAAGGCGGCCTGGACGCGTTGACCGAGCACGAGTTCTCGCGTATTCTGCTTGCGTACGAGCCGGTTTGGGCGATCGGCACCGGCAAAACCGCCACCCCTGAAATGGCTGCGGACGCTCACCGCTACCTCAGGGAGCTTGCGGCCACGGTTTTTTCACCCTCGCAGGCCGCGGGAATTCGCATCCTCTACGGCGGCAGCGTCAAACCCGACAATATAAAGGGTCTGATGGCGCAAGCGGAGATTGATGGCGCGCTGGTGGGCGGCGCGAGTCTGGACGCGAAATCGTTTGCGGCCATCGTGAATTTCTGAACTGGAGTTTGGATTTTGCAGGGATTTTATTGACGCGAGTGTGCCTTGAAATTGCGCCTCGCGCACAGGGAGTTAGCAATGCCGTCGTGGGCAAAATGGGGTTTAGCGCTGCTGGTAGCCGTGGGACTGATCGCCGTCGGCTGGCGCGTGTTGTTCGTTCTCGTGACGCTGCACGTTCTGGTGTGCTTCGTGCTGATTATCGTCATCATGCTGCAGAGCGGCTCGGCCGCTGACCTTGCTGGAGCTTTTGGCGGCGCAGGCAGCCAGACGGCGTTCGGTCCGCGCGGCGCGGCGACGTTTCTTTCGCACGCCACCACTTGGTGCGCCATCGTTTTCATGATGACGTCGCTAACGCTCTCGGTAAAGCGCGCCCCGAGCGACGTGGCCACCAGCACCGGCTCGGTCCTGGAGCAAACGCAGAAGTCCGGCACGGTTCCCGCGAAGCCTGCTCCGACGTCGCCAATTCAGATTCCGGTCCAGCCGACGCAACCGCCTGCTCCCGCTCAGCAGCAACCCGCGCCGAGCCAGCAACCCGCGCAGAACCCCGCTCCTAAGAAATAGGGGCTTCTGCTATACTTCGTTTCGTCCTCGTCAGAATGCGGTCGTGGCGGAATTGGCAGACGCACCAGCTTGAGGGGCTGGCGGTAGCAATACCGTGGTGGTTCGAATCCACTCGACCGCACCAAACTCCGGGCCCTCCGGATTATTTTTCGCGCAAAAGCTGCACCCATCGCGCGCATTTTTTGCCCGCGCGATTTTCACACGGCACACAATCCAGAAGTGGGTCAGTTTCCAATTATGCGCTTACTCAGGAGTTAGAACGCGAGGCGTCACCCACCGGCGATAGCGCCGACGATGAGGAGGGGTTCCGTTCCCGAGACAACCGCCTCAGGCAGTGGGGCGTCTGGTTGTTCATGGGAAAGGTCCTCGCCACAGGCGAAGAAACGCAGGAACGGCCGACGGGTTTGCGTGACGTGGTCCCGAATCGTGCCGCTCAGCATCGGGTACCGGATCTCGAGGGCGTCAACGACGGAGCGCTGTGTGACGGGCGCCTGAAGGTCGAGCTCCACTTCGCCGCTGATGCGCGCGAGCCCGCGGAGGTGCGGCGGCAGCACGACGCGGATCATGGCAGCGTCTGGACCTCAACCGAAAGCACAGCTGGAAGATCACGCACAATGGGCGACCACGTGTCTCCGGCATCGGCGGATGCGTAAACCTGTCCTCCGGTAGTGCCGAAATAGACGCCGCATTTGTCGAGTGAGTCCACCGCCATGGCATCGCGGAGCACGTTGACGTAGCAGTTGGCTTGCGGCAGACCTTTGGTGAGCGCCTCCCACTCGTTTCCGCCACTGCGGCTGCGGTAGACGCGCAGCTTGCCGTCCGGCACGAAGTGCTCTCCGTCGCTCTTGATGGGCACGACGTAAATTGTTTCCGGCTCGTGCGCGTGAACATCGATTACGAAGCCGAAATCGCTGGGAAGATTTCCGCTGACTTCCTGCCAGGAGTCCCCCGCATTTTCACTGCGCATGACGTCCCAATGTTTCTGCATGAACAAGACGCCTGGACGTGCCGGGTGCATGGCGACATGATGAACGCAGTGGCCGATCTCGGCATTCGGATCAGGAATGTAGGGCGAGTGTAGGCCACGATTGATCGGTCGCCACGTCGTGCCGCCATCGTCCGTGCGGAACGCGCCCGCGGCCGAAATCGCGATGAACATCCGCTTCGGATCCTTGGGATCCAGAATAATCGTATGCAAACACAAGCCGCCTGCGCCGGGTTGCCACTGTGGCCCCGTGCCGTGGCCGCGGAGTCCTGCAACCTCCCGCCAGGTGTGAGCGCCATCCGTGGAGCGGAACAACGCGGCGTCTTCCACTCCGGCGTAGACATCGTCCGGATCGATGAGCGACGGTTCGAGGTGCCAGACGCGCTTGAACTCCCAGGGATGCTGTGTGCCGTCATACCACTGGTGGGTAGTGAGCGGCTTGCCAGCGGGGGGAGAAGTGTCGTAGACGAATTTGTTGCTCTTCCCTGTAGGTGGGGCATCCGGCTTCGGCGTCGTCTCCCCGCCGGGAGTTTCCCAAGTCTTGCCGCCATCGCTTGAGCGCTGGATTACTTGCCCAAACCAGCCGCTCGACTGCGACGCATACAGGCGATTTGGGTCAATGGGCGAACCCTTGAGATGATAAATCTCCCAGCCGGCAAAATGTGGACCGCTGACATCCCAGCGTTCGCGCTTGCCGTCCGACGTCAGGATGAACGCGCCCTTTCGTGTTCCCACTAGCACCCTCACGTTGCTCATATGTCCCTCTCGCTTGGGTTTCCTGCGTGCAGCGGCGTTATTTTCCCACACTCGCCTCGCGCGGCGGAATCCAAAATGCTCAACAAACGCCGTAGCCAGACACCGACCCCACGACCCACAATCCTCCTTGATATTCATGCCGCGTTGTATATGATGTGCTGTTTTGAAATTGCAATCGGCCCTGCGGTCCTATCGAACGCTTTTTTGCCAACGTTGTAAGGAGAGCAAGAGCGATGCGGATCAGCAAGCGCAATAGCGGTTCTGCGGCGACAGCTGCCCTGCTGTCGCTGATCATTGTGGTCCTCGTCGTAGCCACCGTTTACGTTTTCGCATCGAATTTGCCCTGGGCCGTCCGGCCGGCTCCCATCACTTCCGTTGGCGCGGAGATCGATCATCAATATGGTCTGACCCTCGCCGTGGCCGGCACGGTTTTCATCCTCTCGCAACTGGGCCTGGCCTTCGCCGTCTTCAAGTTTCGCGACCACGGCCAGAAAGCGCACTTCACGCGCGGCAGCAACACTTTGGAAGCTATTTGGACTACCGCAACGATCGTCCTGTTTCTTGGCCTTGGATTGATGGGCCACAAAGCTTGGGCGGAAGTTCGCTTCACGCCGGCGGCGCCCGACGCAATTCAAGTGGAAGTGACCGGCAACCAGTTCGTTTTCAATTTCCGCTATCCCGGTCCCGATGGAAAATTTGGCAAGCTCGATCCCAAGCAGATCAGCGCATCCACCGGAAATCCGCTGGGCATTGATGCCAATGATCCCGCGGGCAAAGACGATATCGTAGTTCCCACGCTCACGGTTCCGGTAAATCACGAAGTCAACCTGCTGATCCGCTCGCAAGACGTGATCCACAATTTTTACGTGCGCGAGCTGCGCATTCAGCAGGATGCCATGCCGGGCATGGTGATTCCGCTCCACTTCACCGCGAATACGATTGGGCAGTACGAAGTCGTCTGCACGCAGCTCTGCGGCCTGGGCCACTCGCGCATGCACAGTTACCTGAACGTAGTTTCCGACGCGGACTACGACGCGTTCCTCAAGCAGCAGGCGGCCGGCCAGTGATCCTATCCATCATGCCCCACCCCACGATTCGTTCGACAAACCACGCAGTGAACCGGACCCAATTCCCAGGAGGCCACGCATGAGTTCGCACGCGCACACAGGCGGATCGACTGTGCACGCTCCGATGGCAGAGCCCAGCGGTTTCATCCGGAAATATATTTTCAGCGTGGACCACAAAGTGATCGGCATCCAGTATTTCTTGCTGGCGCTTACGGCTGTGGTCATCGGGATCGTGCTCTCGCTGCTGATGCGCTTTCACCTGGTGTGGCCCAACGCGACTTTGCCGTTCGTCAGCGGTGGACAGATGTCGCAAGAGCAATACCTGGCGCTGGTCACCATGCACGGCACCATCATGGTGTTCTTTGTGTTGACCACCGCGCCGCAGGGCGGCTTCGGCAATTATTTTCTGCCCATTCAAATCGGCGCGCCGGATATGGCTTTCCCGCGCTTGAACATGCTCTCTTTCTGGGTCACGTTTCTGGCCTTCGTTTGCATCATCGCCGCGTTCGTCGTTCCCGGTGGCGCGCCCATCAGCGGCTGGACCGGCTACACACCTCTCAGCGGTCTCGGCGAAATTAGCGGCCCCGGCGAAGGATGGGGCCAGACGTTGTGGATCGTAAGCATCTCGCTCTTCTGCCTCGCGTCGCTGCTGGGCGCGCTAAATTTCATCGCCACCACGATTGATCTGCGTGCTCCGGGCATGAGCCTGATGCGCATGCCTCTCACCGTGTGGGGCTGGTTCGTCACCGCGATTCTGGGGTTGCTGGCTTTCGGCGTGTTGCTCGCCGGCGGAATTTTGCTTCTGCTGGATCGTTCCGCGGGCACGAGTTTTTTCATTCCCGCAGGCCTAGTGGTCAACGATCAACTGCAGCCGCACAGCGGCGGTTCACCCTTACTCTGGCAACATCTTTTCTGGTTTTTCGGGCACCCCGAGGTTTATATCGCGATTCTGCCCGGCATGGGGGTCGCCTCTCACGTGCTCTCCACTTTTGCGCGCAAGCCCGTTTACGGTTATCGCGCGATGGCCTACGCGATCTGCGCCATCGGCTTTCTGGGATTCATGGTCTGGGGCCATCACATGTTTGTCAGCGGCATGAGCCCCTATTCCGGCTTCGCGTTTTCCGTGCTGACCATGTCCATCGGCGTACCATCGGCCATTAAAACGTTCAACTGGCTCGGCACTCTGTGGGGCGGCAAGATTCAATTCAAGACGCCGATGCTCTTCGCGCTCGGTTTCGTTTCGCTGTTTGTTTCCGGCGGTCTGTCTGGTTTGTTTCTCGCACAGCCCGCGGTGGATAACATGCTGCACGCTACCTACTACGTGGTGGCGCATTTCCACCTGGTGATGGGCGTGGCCGCGATCTTCGGAATTTTCGCTGCCACTTATTTCTGGTTCCCGAAGATGTTCGGCCGCATGATGAACGAACCGCTGGGCAAGATTCATTTCTGGTTTACGTTCGTCGGCGCCTACTGCATCTTCATGCCCATGCACTTCATCGGCATCGCCGGCGGCATCCGCCGCTATGCGGACGCCTCGGCCGTCGGCTTCCTCGCTCACTTGCAGCCGGTGCACCAGTTCATGACCATCGCCGCGTTTATCACCGGCGCCGCGCAGCTGTTCTTCCTGTTCAACTTTTTCTACAGCCTGAAGTTCGGTCCCAAGGCTTCCAAGAATCCCTGGAACGCCACGACCCTGGAATGGGACACGGATTCGCCGCCCCCCATGGACAATTTCGGCGGCCACTATCCCAGCGTCTATCGCGGGCCGTATGAATTCAGCGTTCCCGGCGCTGGGGACGACTTCATCCCGCAATGGCTGGAGCCGTCGCAGGTGGCTCGCGCAAAATAACCTGCAAATGTTCCCGGGCGAAACGCCAGGTTCCGCCGGGGCGTGAATGCAGTTCGGAGTAATTAAGTGCCAAGCACAATCGTCACCGAAGAAATCGAGCTGATTCACGCGGACAAAGGCCCGGGCGGCGGAAATTTCGCCGGCGATGGCGGAAATGGCGGCGATGACGGCGACACCGGCAATTCCTCCGGCGGAACCAGGGTTCCGCAGCGAGCCTACATCACCGGCATGATCATCGCACTGGCCGGCATTTTGATGTTTTTCATGGCATTCGTCAGCGCGTACATCGTGCGCAAGGACATGCCCAACAGCGCTTGGATTCCGCTGCAAGTTCCGCGCATCCTGTGGCTCAACACTTTCGTGCTAATCGCCAGCAGCTTCACGCTCGTTCGCGCGCACGGTCGCTTCACTGCGAAAGACGAGGAAGGGTTCCGCCACTGGTGGGCCACCAGCACGATTCTCGGCGTCCTTTTCGTCGTAGGCCAGATCATCGCTTGGCACCAGCTCGCCGCACAGGGGATTTTCCTGGCCACAAATCCCAGCAGCAGCTTCTTTTACGTTTTCACCGGCGCGCACGGCGTTCACCTGCTGGGCGGAATTCTGGCGCTGCTCTACGTACAATTCCGGGCCACGCGAAAAGTGGCGCGCGGCACGGCGATCGAAGTGGTTTCCCTGTACTGGCATTTCATGGATGGGCTGTGGTTCTTCTTGTTTCTACTCCTCTACCTGGGAAGGTGAAGCGTGAGTGACACGGAATTCGAAGGCATAGTCGCATCGCCGTGGTCCGGCGGCGCATCTCCCTTCGCGATCAATTCGAAAAAATTGGGCATGTGGCTGTTCATCATTTCGGATTCCCTCACGTTTTCGGCCCTGCTCATCAGTTACGCGTACGTTCGCCTCGAGACGCCGAACTGGCCGCGGCCTTTCGAAATCTGGCCGGCCATTGCCAAGTCGTCTTTGATGACGTTCGTGCTGCTTTCCAGCAGCTTGACCATGGTTCTTGGAGTAAATGCCGCGTTCAACGGCGACCGCAAGAAAACCGTGCGTTATTTGATCGCGACCATTCTTTGCGGCATTGCTTTCGTTGCGATTCACGCGACTGAGTGGGTCACGCTCCTCGGTGAAGGCGTGACTCCGTGGTCGAACCCCTTCAATCCGGCAGCGCCGCTTTTCGGCGGCACGTTCTTTGGCCTCACGGGCCTGCACATGCTGCACGTGACGATTGGCGTAGCTTATTTGGCGATCATCGCGTGGGGCTTCGGGAAAGGGAAGTACACTGCCGAGCACGTGGAAGTCAGCGGCCTGTACTGGCACTTTGTGGACCTGGTCTGGATGTTCATTTTTCCGATGGTGTATTTGTTGAGCGTGAACCCGAAGTGACGACGATATCAAGGAGCAAGTGAACCGATGAGCGCACACGGACACACCGCCGAGCTCACGCACGAGCACGCCGTAGGGACCACCAAATTGTTCGCCACGGTTTGGGTGTGGCTGCTGCTGCTCACGATCGTGGAAGTTTTCCTGGCCTACTTGCGCCTGGAAGTGCATTTGATGATTACGATTTTGGTCGGCCTTTCGCTCATCAAAGCGGCGCTGATCATTTCGTATTTCATGCACATGCGCTTTGAGCGTCTGGGGCTGTTCTTGTTGCTGATTCCGGCCATGGTGTTCTGCATTTGCATGATGCTGATCATGTTCTTTCCGGATAGCATCCGCCTGATGCACCTGCGGCCGCATTGACGCGACCGTTGGGGCACGATACCGAGACGCGCCGCCGATGAGTGATTGTTTTGTGGTGCCGGATTCTGAAACGCAGGACAATGAATTGAAGAAGGACATCTCAATTCGCGCGGTGTTGCTGCTAGGTTGCGGCGCGGCTTTAATTGCGCTGCCCATCCCGCACGTTCACGCGCAAAGTTGCGCGATGTGCTACCAAGGCGCGGCCGCTTCCGGCCCGCAGGGCGGAGCGGCGCTGCGCCACGGCATTTTGCTCTTGTTCGTGCCCGCGATTAGCTTGTTCGTAGGAATCTTCGCCCTGATTTACCGCCGCCGCAACGTCGCGCGCTAGTTCAACGCAATCCAGACGAGCCGCCGCAGCGGCAGATGCCAAATCCACTTGGCACCCGCGCTGCGGTTGACGCGCTAAATTCCGATCTACTTGCTTTTAGGTTTGTGCAAATCGGTGCAGATCGCCACAGCGCTATTCGGGTCCACCGCGCCGTCCCCCTGCTCCACATGTTGAATTTTTCCTTCCTTGTCCACAACGATGGTCGTTCGTTGCGCCCACTGGTATTTGTCCCCTTGCACGTCGTAAGGCTTCAAGATTCCATACGCGGTGAGGACTTTACGGTTCATGTCGCTGAGGAGAGGAAACGTCACTGCGATCTGTTTTGCAAATGCGGCGTTTGCTGCGGGGCTGTCTATGCTGATTCCCAGTACCACGGTGTCGCTTGCTTCCAGCTTGGCCATATCAGCCTGATAGGCCTGCAATTCCTTGGTTCAACCACCGGTAAACGCGAGAACGTAAAAAGCCAGGATGACGTTTTTCTTGCCACGGAAATCACTCAACTTCACCGGCTTCCAATCATTTGCCAGCAGAGTGAAATCAGGCGCCACGTCTCCGACCTTCAAGTTCGTCTTGGCAATGGCATCTTCCTGCGCCGCGGCGGAAAATTGTCCCGCAAGCATCAGCAGCAGGAGAAGCCCGACGACGGCAGCGACGATTCTTTTCATCGGTTATCTCCTTGTGAGATTTGCAGACTTCGCACAACGATTATAGCTGCCTTCCGCTTTTTGCTTGTAACGGCGGTGTAATTTCTGCACCAGAAACGCACCGCGGATTTCGCTGTTCCTTCTCCGCACTTTACCTATAATTCGTCAGTCGTGCCGGGAGCCACAACGAAGTGTTTGCCGATCGCACCAATTGGAACTTGAAGGCCAATCCTCTGAGCGAAGCCCTCGCCACGCATCGCGCGTCGGGGAAGCCGTTGCTCGATCTCACCGCGTCGAACCCCACCGAATGCGGATTTGATTACGAAAGTCGTGGCATCCTGCAGGCTCTTGCGAATCCAGCCATTCTCGCGTACGACCCGGACCCGCGCGGACTGCTCGGCGCGCGGCAAGCGGTCGCCGGATACTACGTTGCACGTGACGCGGAAGTGCCGGTGGACAGTATTATCCTCACCACGAGCACCAGTGAAGCGTATGCCTTCGTCTTCCGTGCACTCTGCAACCCCGGCGACGAAATTCTGATTCCCGAACCTAGCTACCCTCTGTTCGCATTCCTTGCCGATATTCAGGACGTAAAGCTGGTGCGCTATCCGCTCGACTACGACTACGGCTGGCAGATTAATTTCCACGCGTTGCAGCAAGGCATTACGCCGCGGACGCGCGGAGTTATCGTCGTCCACCCAAATAATCCGACCGGGCACTTCAGCACGCCTGGCGAGCTGGAAAAGCTGAACGCAATCTGTTCCGCGCGGAATTTGGCGGTCATCGCCGACGAAGTGTTTCTGGATTTCGCGCTCGAGGCAGGCCGGGCGCCATTCACTTTCGCGCAAAATGCTGCGGCCCTGACGTTCACCATGAGCGGCCTTTCCAAAATTTCCGGCCTGCCGCAGATGAAGGCCGCATGGCTCATCACCAGCGGGCCCGAGCAACGGAAGTCACAAGCTCTCGCGCGCCTGGAAATCATTGCGGACACGTATCTTTCGATGAACGCGCCTGTGCAGTGGGCGTTCCCCGCGCTGCTCGAGCAGCGCCATTCATTTCAACCCCAGTTGTTGGCGCGCGTCCGAAAGAATCTGGCGGAACTGGATCGCGAGCTCGCAACGCAGAAATACTGCGCTCGGCTCGCAGTGGAGGCCGGCTGGTACGCGGTGCTGCGCGTCCCCGCGACGCGTTCAGACGAAGAACTGGCCATCGAGCTACTGACCCGAAAGAACGTCTACGTTCATCCGGGCCATTTCTACGATTTCCCATCCGATGGGTTCTTGGTTCTGAGTCTGATTACTGGCGAAGAGGAGTTTGCGAAGGGTTTGGAACTCTTGGTCGAGATGTTCTAGTGGCCCGGAAAACCTATGAGCCGGGCGAGAATCAGCGCAACCTGCCCGGTGGATCCGCCGTCTCCGGAATCCCAATCTTCAGATCCGGCCCCGTGCTCTCTGGCATCTTGGACGGCACGAGTTGCGGAATGCCAATGCCGCGATTCGTTTCCAGATGCTCCTTGGCGCAGCGTGGACAGTACCCCTTGCCGTTTTCGTCGTCGCGCTGGCTCGCCAATTCGTAGCACCCGCAAATGCAGTCGCAATATCCGGTGATCGAAGCCGTTTTGATGGGTATCAGCGCCATAAAAACCTCTCCCGTGGTCGTTGCGAGGAAATCATACCTAGGCGGCGTGCAGCGCGCAAGACTGAGAAAGGGAACTCAACGACGCGGCCGACAGGAACGATTAAGCCCGCTCCATCTGCGCCATGCGGAACGGATCCCCGACCTTTTCGTGCAGATCCATCCACACGCGGTCCGGATGCGAGAGAAATACTTCCACAACCTTGGGATCGAATTGCTTTCCGGAATATTTCTGGATCTCCGCGCGCGCCGCGGAAATCGGCAGCGCCTTGCGATAGGGCCGGTCGGAAATCATGGCGTCCAGCGTGTCCGCCACCGCGAAAATCCTGGCGCCCAGCGGAATCTGCTCGCCTTTCAATTTTCGTGGGTAACCGGACCCGTCGTAGCATTCCTGGTGCGACAGCACAATTTCCGCTGCCTCCTTCAGGAAGGGAATCCGCTCCAGCACCGAAAATCCGATCTCGCAGTGCTTGCGCATGACTTCGCGCTCTTCGTTTGTCAGAGGGCCGGGCTTGCGCAAAATGCTGTCTGGCACGCCCATCTTGCCGATATCGTGCAGAAACGCGCCGCGCGCGATCTGGCGCAATGCTCCTGGATCCACCCCCATGGACCGCGCGATCTTGATCGTGAACGCCGTCACGCGTTGGCAGTGGCCTTCCGTTTCCGCGTCTTTCGCGTCGAGCGCGCCGCCGAGCGCCTCCAGCGTGTAATCGTACGATTGTTCCAAGTCTTGCAAAGCAATCGAAAGCTGCTGCGTGCGCTCAGCTACCAGATGTTCCAAGTCGCTCTGGTAGGTGCGGTTTTCCATCACCAGCCGGCGATGCTCCAACGCGCGTCGCACGCTTAGATGCAGCTGATCTTTTTCGAATGGCTTCAGAATGTAGTCGTAGGCGCCGGCGCGAATGGCTTGCAGGGCGATGGAAATATCGTGCATGGCCGTGACCATGATTACGGGCACGTCCGGGTCCTCATTGCGAAGCTCGCCCAGTAATTTCAGCCCGTCCATTTCGGGCATAACGATGTCGCTCAAAACCAGGTCGAACGTATCCTTGCGAAAAGCGTCCAAAGCCATGCGCCCGTTCGAACACACGGTGCACTGATAGCCTTGTGCTTCCAGCAGGGTCGAAACGACTTCGCGAATCGCTTCTTCGTCGTCCACTACGAGAATTTTTTCGGTTTCCACTATGGGCTCCCGGGAGACTCTATTATAGGGCTTGCCCACGGCCCCGAAATACCGAATTGACCAATCGAATACCCGCGTGCTGCATTGCGTAATAGTCGGTTTCTAATGCTAGCCGTCGCCCGCGGCGACATCACAACTGACGATTTTCATTTCAATCTGAATCAATCGGCGACCTGCGGCGCGTCTCGGGCGAATGCTCGCCGGCGGACGGGACCAGCCGCGCTATGCCGACCTCTACTTGCTCGGAGAGATTCCCAACCAAGTCGGTGAGTCGCGCCAGACGATTCGTTGATTGCAGTCTTGCCGAGTGTATCACCAGCGACGCGACCCGATAATGAACGCGGAATTGCAAGCGCGAACCGGCCCGTTTACATTGCTGAACCCATGGTTCCGTGGGAGACATTTCACGCACCACTCTCATCAGGCGCTCCAGCCGTCCGAAATCTATCGCAAGCCCCGCTAGAAAGCTCGCAACGATGAGCCGGCGTTCCTCGTACACGTGCCGCTCCATTTCTCCGGACGCCTTCCGTCGCACGTAATCGTCGTCGAGCGTGGTGAGCGCTTGCCGCAACTGCGGAAAATGTTGCGCGTGCAGCGCCAGTAGGTCTTCCATTCGATCTTGGCGGCGCCCTACCGTTTCTTCGGGCAGTGGCTTCAGCGCGGTCCACCCCAGCTTGAGCAGCCCAATCGCGCCAACCGTGACGCAGCAAATCGCCAGCAGGCTCATTTCACATCTCGCCTTCCGATCCTCTTAGGGTCGTGAATCCCCGTCCCCATACTGCCATTTACCACATCATTGTTGACGCTAACGTTCACTAAGAGTAATATCCCGTGAATTGCGGCACCCGAGGGCACGCGGGGCGTGTTCTGGGTTGCCGCGACGCGCATATTTTTGGCCCAAAGGCCCCTGGTTTTGGAGGGCACCGGCGTGGAATCGCTCGAACGCTTCGCGCAAAATCAGCGAATCATCGAAGAGTTTGTCACCCAGTGGCTCGTAGCCATCCCCACCGCGCTCGGCAGACTCGTTCACATCGCCATGTTGCGCGACATTTACACCGGCCGCTATCATCATCCCATTCTCCAGGACGTTTACTCCGAACCCGCCGTCCACCAATCCCTGCTCTACTGCCATGAGGAACTTTTCGAAAAGGTCCTCGAAAATAATTTCGAACAGCAGGAGTGGGATTTGCGAATGTGTTTCGCGGTGATGGACGCTCCGCCGCCCGAAATCGCGCGGCGCTGGCTGGATGTAGAACTCTTCCGCTTGTATGTTCCCTTCGGTACGCCGCCCTATCTTCGCGACCTTTTCTGCTCCAACATGCGCTTGATCTTGGGGCTGCTGGTTTCGGAACAATCTCTGGCCCATTCCGCGGTCTGATCACCTGGCCCCGTCTGCATAAACCTCTGGAAACCCGCGCACGTTTGCTAGCATCGAACTATTGTGACTACCCCGGTCCGCGGATGGTTCCGCGATCCCTTCAAGCGATTGCTCTTCGAACTCGGAGCTGGCTACTACGCACGCAAGCTCGCAACGGGCCCCGAAGCGGATTTGCGACGCGAGTTCCTCAATTCCTTGCAGCTACCGGTTTCCGGCAACGGTCACGGCACAATCAGTGTCCTTGACGTCGGCTGCGGCCCTGGTCACGTGGCTCGCGCACTCGCTCGCAGTGGTTACGATGTCACAGCCGTGGACCGCAGCCGCAGCCTGCTGCGAATTGCCAGGCGCCTCGCGTCGCTTGAACGCACTGCCGTGAGCTTTCACTTATCGCCCGTGGAAAAGCTTCCGTTCCCTGATTCCTCGTTCGATTATTGCTATGCCACGGGTGTGGTCTATTGGGTCGAACATCTCGCCGCAACTCTCTCTGAAATGGTGCGCGTTACGCGTCCGGCGGGCTTGGTGGCTTCGCTCGACCCTCACGCGTCCATGTCCGTTTCAAGAATCCTGGCTTACGCTCGCGAGAAATGCCTCGACGCGCGCGACACGCGGAAACTTGTTGCCTGGGCCACTTCCGCGCAATGCAATCGCCGCTTCGAGGAGGGCCACCTCCGCCGCGTGCTCACCGAGGCCGGGCTGCAGAGTCTCACATTAGAGCAGCGCTTCGGCGGCATGGTGTGGTTCTGGAAGGGAACTGTGCCGGCACGGGCGTGATGCGTTTGTGGGAATCTTGCATTGCGCGGAAGGACGCTTGGCGCGGCGCTGCAAGTCTTGGCCTGCGAGTCCCAATTTGCGGAACCTGTTATTCTTGTGCCGGCGCCGACGTGGTTTTGCAAGAAAGTTCGGAGGTTTGAATGAAATTGTTCAGGCGATTACAGCGGACGGTCGGAGCCAAGCGCTCCGTCGCCTTAGCAGTGCTGCTGGCTTGTGGTATGGCTTTTGCCGCTCAGCGGCCAGCCGCTTCGCTTAAGTCCATCGCTGCCGCTCCGCCGAAAATTTCATCGCAGACCGCCGCGGCCTCCAGCCCCGAGTTCATAAAAGCCGCCGACGAAGTTCTGGCGCAGATGAGCAAAATTCTGTCGCTTCCCATCAAGGAGCCTCTGAAGAAAACTTTGCGTTCGAAGCAGGAAGTCCGCGACTACTTGATTCGCGAAGACAAAGAGGACAAGAAGGACGCCGAGCGCTACGCCGATGACAAGACGCTGGAAGCTTTTGGCCTGATTCCCAAAGGTTTTCCGCTCGATTCCTTCATGCTCGATGTTTTGACCGACCAGGTCGCGGGCCTGTACGACCCCAAAGCCAAGGAATTTTACATCGCGAATTGGATTCCGGTGGACGAGCAGCGCACCGTGATGTCTCACGAGCTGACCCACGCGCTCGAGGATCAATCCTTCCACATCGACTCCTGGATCAAAGCCGCGCGTCCCAATGACGACGCCGAACTCGCGCGCGACGCCGTCAGCGAAGGTTCCGCCATGGCCGCCATGGTGGACTACGAAATGCTCGAGCAAAAAGTCAGCGTGCGCGACGTTCCGGACGTTACTCTGCTGATCCGCGCCGGCGCCCTCAGCGAAATGGATAAAGATCCCAATCTCGCGAAAGCTCCGCTCTATATTCGCGACGAGCTCCTTTTTCCATATCTCGCGGGCACAGGCTTCACGCAGGAATTTCTGAAAGCGCACACTGGATGGCAGGACCTGCATCTGATATTTCAGAATCCACCGGTATCCACGCAGCAGATCATTCATCCGGATATGTACCTGCACGGCATCAAACCCGAAGTTGTCGCATTGCCGGATTGGAAAGCCCTGGTTCCGGGCGACTGGAAGTTGCTGGAAGAAAACACCATGGGAGAATTCGGCGTCGAGGAAATTCTGAAACAGTTTCTGGACGAAAACCGCGCCGAGTTGCTTGCTCCGGCGTGGAGAGGCGATCGCTACGCGGTGTTTGAGGACGCCAAAACCAAGTCCACTCCGCTGATATTCCGCCTGGCGCTCGATAATCCCGACGACGCGGCGCACTTCTTCGGCCAGTACAGCGAAGCCCTGGAACACAAATACAAGACGCGCACGGAGCTTTTTCGCCGTCCCAATTTCTTTCAGTTCGAGTCCGAATCCGGAGGAGTGTTCCTGCGCTGCGTTGCGGCCCAGTGTCTAACCGTGGAAAGCGCCACGCGCGAAACGTTCGACAAGATCAATCGCACCATCGGTTGGGAGCCAGCGCCCGCGGCAGTGTCTGCGCCTGCTGCGCCCGAGACCATCACGCAGCAGTCAGCGCCCGTCGAATCCGGTGACGCCGGCGCGCAATAAGTTCGCGCGCCGGTAGCTTAGTCATTCAGAGAAAGCTCCACAGTATCCGCGCGATGAACCACCATCAAAGTTTGATCGTCGGCCTGTTTTCTGCCGCTGGAATAGCTCTGCACATCCTTCATGCACGCCGCCGCGAGTTCCTGTGGCACCCAACCATGCCGCTCGCCCGCGATATTCGAAAGCCGCCCCGCCCCGTATTCCGCGCCCGACGCATTCACTGCTTCGGAGATTCCATCGGTGTACAGCAGCAAACTGTCGCCGCGCTCCAAGCGCACGCGCTGAACCGTGTAGCGGCTGGTGGAAAACATTCCCAGCGGCACGCCGGTCGAACATACCTGCCGCACACCATCTTTGGCGATAAGCAGCGCGGCCAAATGTCCAGCGCTGCCGAATTCGATTTCGCCGCGTTGTCCCGCGCGTCCACAAATCAGCGTCGCATATTGCCCGGCAATCGTGCTCTGGCAGAAAACGCTATTGGCCATTTCCAGCAGCTTATCGAGCGTCAAACCCACGCCCGCCAGGCTCCGGAACATCGCGTGCAAATGAGTCATCAGCAGAGAAGCCGCCACGCCTTTCCCGGCGACGTCGCCCAGCAAGAAAACCAGCTCGCCATCTTCAGCCGCCGGGGGAATTAAATCGCAATAATCGCCACTCACCATGCCCGCTGGCTTGTATTGATAATGCACGCGCCAATCCCCGTGACGAACGTCTGTGCGAGGCAACAAACCGCGCTGCACACGCGCAGCAAGCTCCAGGTCCCGTTCCAATGCGCGCTGTTCATCGCTGGTCAGATGATCCAGGCATAGCCGCACCAACGGGTCGTTCAGCAGCCGGTCTTTTTCTACGGACTCATGGCACGTGGTACAAATTCCGTACGTTCCCTCATCCATCCGGTGCAGCGCGGAGTCCACTTCGCCAAGCAGCTCCATCAGCGTAGCTGAGGGAGCCGCCGCCACCGGCGATGCCAGCACGGCGTTCAATTCTTTGCGCCGTTTTTCAAGCTGTTCACGAATATATGGGTCGCTCACTCCGTTCATTTCCTTAGCCTCCACGTCCGAGCTTCGCGCCATCCGTGTTGCCGTGCTATCCGTTTCCGGCATGAGAACTCCCCTTGCCCCGTTCCGCGGTTGCTTTCATATTGGATTCCTAGTCTCTCGCCCGGGACTCTGGATTAATCCTGTCCAGCAGGGTCCCGGCGGTCCTGCCGGTGACCAGCGCACGGCGATCCAGGCGTTGCAACCGACGCTCGAAATCGCTCCTGTAACGTCGTAGCAGGGCAGCGCTTAGCCCCGCATTTCGGTTTGCCGGGCGCAGCTCGGCGAGGGCCTTACGTATCAGCAGGGCCGCGCGCTGCGGTTCGCGAGTCTGGCGCTCGTAGTGAATCGCCAGCTGTTGGTAAGCCTCCAAACCCTCGCGCGAAACGCCCAGGATGCTTTCCCAAAGCTTCAGCGCCAGCGACAAATCGCCTGCGCGCTTTGCCAGGCGCGCGAGCGACCGGCGCGCAGCCCGGTCCGTTTCCGTGGGCAGCACGGCATCCAGCGACTGCGCATAATGCTTTCGCGCGCGCGCCATGTCGCCGCGTCGTTCGCAGATGCGCGAAACGCCGTACAACTCTAGCCCGTCTTTGCCGTCCGTCTGCGGATCAGCGAGCAGCGCGAGAATCCGGCTGGCAAGCCCCGCCAATCCGCGCAGGTCCATTTGATTGTGCAGAAAGACTTGCAGCAGCGGCTCCGGCGGCCCGCCGCGCAAATAATCGAAATAAACTTGCGGAATCATTTCCGAAATCAGGTCCGCGCCGCGATTCCAACCGAGCACATGCTTTTCCAGTTCCGCCAAGCGCACCGATCCCAACCGCACGCGCCACAAATTTCGTGCCGGGTGCAAAAAATCCAGATGCGCGCGCGGCGCGGCGGCTCGGATTTTTCGCGTCATGCGATAGCGCGTTTCCAGCAGCGGCCAATCAAACGATTTCCCGTTGAACGTCACCAGCACCGGACGCTCGGCCATGCGCTCCGCCAGCGTCAGCAGCAAAGCGTGCTCTTCGCTCAGCTCGCGCATGAAGAACTGCTCCACTTCGAGCCCGCCTGCATCCCACCACGCGATTCCCACCATGAACGGATACGTTCCCGTTCCGCCCATCAGTCCGGTCGTCTCCGTGTCCAGAAAAAGCCATTGCCGCGGATCGCTCACCTCCGCGCAAGCTCCCGGCGCGAGCAGCCGCAGCGCCTCAGGGCTCACCAAGCCCTCCGGCGGTTCGCACCCGATCGCCTCGGAAAACCATTTGCGTACCGACAAGTGCTCGCCATATAAGTTCCTGAGCGATTTCGCCTGCAGCATTTCCGCGAGCCGTTCCGCTCCAGCGGGCAGCGCAGGCGAAAATCCCCGCGCTCGGTTCGCGCCACTTTCCATCGCAACACGAGGTTTCCTCGGCGGCTGTAGCGACGCCAAGGACGCAAGTCGGTCCCGCACAGTCATCGCGGATCAATCTCCCGGTTCACTTTGCGTCTCTGCAGTAAACCTGTCGAATTCGAGATCACACACACAACCGCTGCAAAATCGCCAGCGCCGCTTCCTTGGTCTTCTCGCATTTCTCTCCGGCAGGGCCCACGCAAGAAGGGCACCCTTGCTCGCACGGGCAGCCCAAAATCAGTTCGCGCGTCCGGCGTAGCAAAATGTCATGCACGCGGAACAGCGGCTGGCTGAACCCGATCCCGCCAGGATACGCATCGTACAAATACAAATTCGGCTCGAAAAATTCCTTCATCTCCGCCGGATCGTTCAGCGCGGCGGGAAATTGCTGCCACTCGGTCTCGACGCCCGGGCTCGCTGGCCGCTCGCACACCGCAGTCCCCAGGTCTCGCCCGTCGCACATCAGCAGCAAAGTGGCCATGGAAGCCATCGCATAAAGCAATCCCAGGATTCCGTTCTGCCGGTCAGACAGCGCGTAGGGCAATTCAGCCAGCAGCTTGCGTTCCAGAGTGATCCAAAAAGCCGTCGTGTGCATCTCGTTTTCCGGCAGGTCCAGCTTGCCCGCGCCGATATTGTCATTCGTGAAAAATTTGATCTTCTTGAATCCCACCACCTGCGACCGTACCAGCACGTCGCCATGCGCCCGCGCCGCCGGCCCCGCGATCTGCTCTTCTTCTGCAATTTCCAAGACGCGCACCTGCGTGTAGCGAATCGCATCCGTGTAGTAATCCACATTCACGCTTTTCACGTACGCCTTGCGCTGCTCGAAATCGAGCCGCTCCACGTGATATTGCTGTCCCTGGTGCAGATAAATCGCCTTGGGGTGCACGGTCGTCAGCGCTGAGGAAAAATCCACTTCGCCAATCACTTCCGGCTCGCCGTCCTCACCGCCCTTCGTCCCGCCAGTGGTGTCAATTATCACGAAGTTGTCCGAAGTCACCGAACGCAAGCTCACCGTATCCGCGGGATACGCTTCCTGCACCCAGTGCCAATTCCCGCCGCTGCGATGCAGGAATCCCGCCTCGCCCATGCGCTCGCACAGGCCGGGCAAATCCACGTCGCCAAAGCGTTCCTCGCCCGCAAGCGGCAGTTCGAACGCCGCGCACTTCAAATGATTCACCAGAATTTCCAGGTTGTCCGGCTGCACGTAGGCGTGTTCCGGCGAGCGTCCGAAAAAGTAATCCGGATGCTGCACGATGAACTGATCCAGCGGCGCCGACGACGCAACCATCACCGCGCATGAAGTGCCACTCCTTCGTCCGGCGCGTCCGGCGCGCTGCCACGTGGAAGCGATAGAGCCGGCATACCCCGCCATTACGCTGGCATCCAGCGAACCGATATCAATCCCCAATTCCAGCGCGCTAGTCGCCACCACACCGCGAATCCGTCCATCGCGCAAGCCGCGCTCAATTTCGCGGCGCTCACCCGGCAGATAACCGCCGCGGTAGCCGCGCACAAGCTCGGCTTCTCCCGGACCCGGCCGATTCGCTTGCTGCAAGTACGTGAGCAGCACCTCCGTATGCAGCCGGCTGTTCGCGAACACGATCGTTTGCAGCTTACGCGCCAGCAGCTCCTTGGCCACGCGCGTCGTCTCGTTCAAATAACTGCGGCGAATACCCAGATTGCGATTCACCATTGGCGGATTATAAAAAACGAAAAGCTTCTCCGCCGCCGGCGCGCCGTTTTCCTCTACTACATGTACCGGCTCCGCGATCAGCTGTGCCGCCAGCTCTCCCGGATTGGCAATCGTCGCCGAACAGCAAATGAACTGCGGCTTCGAGCCATAAAACTCCGCGATGCGCGCGAGGCGCCGCAGCACGTTGGCCAGATGGCTGCCGAAAACTCCGCGATACGTGTGCAATTCATCCAGCACGACGTAACGCAAATTCTCGAATACGCGCGTCCACTTCGTGTGATGCGGCAAAATTCCCGTGTGCAGCATGTCCGGATTCGTCAAGATCACATGGCCGCGCTCGCGGATCGCCCGCCGCGCGTCGCTCGGCGTATCGCCGTCATAGGTGAACACGCCAAAACAATCATCCAACCGCTTCGCCAGGTCGTGCAGCTCGGCCAGCTGGTCCTGCGCCAGTGCCTTGGTAGGGAACAGGTACAGCGCGCGCGTATCCGCGTTCCCAAGCACCGCATTCAGCACCGGCAGGTTGTAACAGAGCGTCTTGCCCGAAGCCGTCGGCGTCACCACCACGAAATTCTTCCCGGCGTGCGCCAGTTCCGCAGCCGCCGCTTGATGCGTGTAAAGTTCTTCGATCCCCTTGGCGTGATAGGCCGCGGCCAGCTCAGGCCGCACCCAAGCAGGCATCGCACGGAACTGCGCCTCACGCGCCGGAATGTGCCGCACGGCCGTCAGCACTTCATCCGCGCGATAGCGCGCAACCAGAGCTCCCAGCGCCTCCTGCACCGTCTCCAAACTCGCGCTGGCGCGAACGGCAAGGCCTGCAGCCAAGCCTCCCGCCAACCCCGATTGAGACGCAGCCATCACCACCTCCGCCCGAAATTGCTAGCCTTCCGCCCGTCCGCCATCTTTCGCCTTTTATTCGCTGAGGCTACCACGCAGCATCCGCGCGCGCAACCCCAGTCTTGCGCCCTGATTTCCATCGCCACGCAGGGCTCTCCGCCAGTCTCCCAGCGTGCTCCGTCGCCGCATTCCGATCAGCGCGGCATCGTTTGCCGAGTCGCTCTGTTCATCATCTTGCCGTTATCGGTGTTCATCTGCGTTCATCAGTGGTGCCTTTGAGTCTGTCGTGCGATTCAACACCCAACAACCGCCCACCCCTAGCCATCCCCCACCAAATTTTGCTATACATGAACCATGCCCCACGACTTCCTGATTTTCGATTTCGGCAGCAACGAAGAAGTAGCGCAACAAGCCCGTCACAAAGTAGACGGCTGGACCCAAGGTTTCCGCCTCGGCAAGAAAATGCTCCTGAAGTTCGAACGCGAAGCCGCCGACGACACAGGAACGCCCGAGAAAGCCGCGGGAAAGCCGTCAGCCTCCAAAAGGAAGTCCGCAACAAAATCCGATACCGCCGGGTCCAGCGCCAACGTGCGCGTCCTCGTCCGGCTGGATTTTTCCGACCACGAGAAGCTCTCGCTGCAACGCTGGCTCGATCGCATCCCCACCGAAGAGCCGTTCAAATCGGCGAAAACGGAAATCATTCGCCAAGGCCAGCCCGGCTTCACCGAAACCGCGGAACTCTTTGACTCCCTGTCCTAACGGCCGCAGGATGCCTGGCGCTTAACCCAGTAATCCCGGCGCGGTTTCGGCGTGCGTTTTTTCTCTCCGCGCCGCGTATTTCGCTATAATGGCCTGTACCTAATTCCCGCGGCGTGCCTCTAAGGCGAGAATGCCCGATGCCGACCCAGACAAAAACGAAATTAGCGAACTACGACGCGTCCAAATACCAGGGCCTCGAGCGCGAAGCCCTCATCCGCATCTATCGCACCATGTTCATGTCCCGCCGTCTGGACGATCGCGAGATCCAGCTGAAACGTCAGAATCGCCTCTTCTTCCAGATCAGCGGCGCCGGTCATGAAGCCGTTCTCGCCGCCGCCGGGCTGGTTCTGAAGCCCGCCTACGATTGGTTCTTCCCGCACTATCGCGACCGCGCCCTAATGCTGATGCTCGGCGTCACGCCCTACGAAATGCTGCTGCAAGGAGTGGGCGCGAAGGCCGATCCCGCATCCGGCGGCCGTCAGATGCCTTCGCACTGGGGCAATCGCGATTTGAACGTCGTCACGCGCTCCTCGCCCACCGGCACGCAATTCCTGCAAGCCATCGGCGCGGCGGAAGCTTCTTATTATTTCGAAAAATTTCCCAAGGCCTTCGACAGGGCGCGCAAAGCTCCCATGGGCGCCACGGTTTCCTTTCACCAAGATGAGATCACCTACGTATCCGCCGGTGACGGCACGACCAGCGAAGGTGAATTTTACGAATCTCTGAACACTGCCTGCGGCAAGCGGCTCCCGGTTCTCTATCTCATCGAAGACAACGGCTACGCCATTTCTGTCCCGGTCGAAGTGCAGACTCCCGGCGGCAGCATCTCCAAACTCGTCCGAAACTATCCGAATCTGTACGTCGAGGAATGCGACGGCACCGAGCCACTGGAAAGTTACGCAGCCCTGCGCCGCGCCGCCGAACATTGCCGCGCCGGCAAAGGTCCCGCGCTGATCCACGCGCACGTCATCCGCCCGTATTCGCACTCGCTTTCCGACGATGAAAAACTCTACAAGTGCGAGCCCGAACGTTCCGCCGAAGCGCAACGCGATCCGCTGCCGAAATTTGCCATGTTCCTCGTGCGCGAAGGCATCCTGGAGGAAAGCGAAATCGAAGCCCTGGAAGCCGAAGTAGACCGCGAAATCATCGAAGCCACCGATCGCGCACTGGCCGCTGAACTCCCGTCGCCGGATTCGATTTACAAGTGGGTTTACTCGCCAGACATCGACCCCGCCTCCCGCGATTTCGAAGCCACGCCAAAAAAAGAAGGCCATCCCAAGACAATGGTCGAAATGGTTTCCGTCACCCTGCTCGACGAGATGAAGCGCGACGAGCGTATCGTCGTCTTCGGCGAAGACGTCGCCGATTGCAGCCGCGAAGAAAGCCTCGCCACCGTGAAAGGGAAGGGAGGCGTCTTCAAAGCCACAGCAGGCTTGCAGCGCAAATTTGGCTCGCAGCGCGTTTTCAATTCACCGCTGGCCGAAGCGAATATCGTCGGCCGCTCCATCGGCATGGCGATTCGGGGTTTGAAACCGGTGCCCGAAATTCAGTTTTTCGATTACATCTGGCCGGCCATGATGCAGCTGCGCAACGAAATGGCCACGATTCGCTGGCGTTCCGCCGGACATTTCAAAGCGCCCGTCGTCATACGTGTTGCCATTGGCGGCTACCTCACCGGCGGCGCGATCTATCACAGCCAGTGCGGCGAAGTAACTTTCACGCATATCCCCGGCCTGCGCGTGGTGATGCCTTCCACCGCCCTCGACGTATGCGGCCTGCTGCGCACGGCGATTCGCTCGGACGATCCTGTGCTGTTTCTCGAGCACAAGCATCTCTACCGCCAGCCCTACAACCGCTCCGAATATCCTGGGCCGGATTTCAGCGTCCCGTTCGGTAAAGCGCGTATGGTGCGCGAAGGCACGGACGTGAGCGTCATCACATACGGCGCGGTTGTGCATCGTGCGGAAGTTGCCGCGGCGGAACTCGCCCGCAACGGAATCTCCGCGGAAATTCTGGACCTGCGTTCGCTGAGCCCCTACGACTGGGAAGCCATCGCCACAACGGTCCGCAAGACCAATCGCGTTCTCGTAGCCTACGAAGACACGCGCTCCTGGGGCTACGGCGCCGAAATCGCCGCGCGCATCGCCGACGAATTATTCGACGAACTCGCTGCCCCGGTCCGCCGCGTGGCCGCCACCGATACTTTCGTCGCGTATCAACCCAGGCTCGAAGACGCCATCCTGCCGCAAACCGAAGACATAGCTCGCGCCATCCGCGACCTGATGGCCTATTAGTCCGGCAAGCGCCCCCATGGAACCTTTCCATCGCTCCATTCGTATACTAAAGTAGGCGGGTGAAGCTCGAGCTCGAACCGCTCGGGAGGGTTAAATCATGAATTGCCAGAGTTGCCATAAGGAAATCGCCGAATATTCGAATTTCTGCTACTACTGCGGCGCCCGGCAGAGCAGCGCGCCCGGCGCCGCCCCGCGTCCACAGAAGCGCCTGATGCGTTCTTCCACCGATTGTAAGCTCGGCGGCGTCTGCGGCGGCATCGCCGAATATATGGACGTGGATTCCACCATCGTTCGCCTGGTCTGGGCATTGCTGATTATTTTCCCGTTTCCGCTGGTTCCAGCTGTCCTTGGCTACTTCGTAGCTTGGTTGGTGATCCCGCAAGCGCCGCCACCGATACCAGTAGAAGTTGTGGCCCAACCCGCGGCGCCGTCCGCGCCGGCGCATGGCTCGGCGCAGACGGCCTAGGCGTCAGAGGAAGATTTCAGGCTGGTCCGCCGGTCCACGCCGACGGCTAATCTAATCGCGGTCTTTGCCCTTCGCTCTGCGCGAAAACGATCCGCGCCGGTCGCCGTAAATCGCTTGGTCGATGGATATCAATCCCGCGCCTAGCGCCGCGAGCGTAAAAGCGCCCACAAACACCGCCAGTGGAAATTGATAGTTGTCCACCTTCGCCGGGTTCGAAAGAACTCCATGCACCTTCACCAGCGCCACAGCCATTTCGCCCGCCACCAGCAATCCCGCGATCCGCGTGAACAACCCCAGGATTAGCAGGGAGCCGCCAAAGAACTCAATTACTCCAGCAATGTAAACGAAATAACCAGGGAATCCCATGTGCTCGAAACCCTGCATGGCTTCGTGGGTATGCGTAAACAGCTTCGGATAACCGTGAAACACCAGAATCACTCCCAATGCCACGCGTAGCAGCAAAAGCGCCAGCGGTTTCAGTTTTTCCAGACCCTGCATTCAATCCCCCCGCCGGCAAATTCCACTATTCCTCGCCGCGCGCACCGCATTGTACCAGAACCGAAAACACTCTCGGCTCACGGCGCATGGAAACTTTCCGCATGTCGCCCGCAGGGTTGCGCAGCGCGGTTAGTGTAGAATCCTTGATCACCTACTTCATATGACGTCGCGATCGAAACGAATAAATACCAGAAGCAATCACGCCTGCGCCGTGCGCGCCGCGAAGATTGCCGTGGGAGTTCGCCTGTGATTCGGAAAGTCCTCTTGGGCACTGCACTGCTGCTGGTCCTGGTGGTGGCGCTCTACGTACGCTTTCATCATTCCGCTCCGCCGTTGGAAACTGCTTACGCCGGCAACCGCACGGTCACTGTCTACAGCACGTCAGCGCAGGTACGCGAACAGGTTGCCAGTGTCAGTTTCGGTGATCGCCTGGAGGTCCTGCAGAGATTCCAGAATCAGGTGAAAGTCCGCACGACCACGGGAGTCGTCGGATGGATTGGAGAAGGGGATTTGCTGTCGGCGGATCTCTGGCAAACTTTGAAGGATCTCGAAGCGAAGTCAGCTACCATGCCGGCGGTCGCGCGCGGCCACACCAGGGTTCCCAGCAATCTGCGCATCGAACCCGGGCGTGATTCGCCGCGTGTCCGCCAGCTGAACAAAGATATTCCCGTCGAAATGATGGCGCGCCAGCCGGAGCTCGTCGCGCCCGCAGCCAACGCCAGCGCCGGAGAGGAGTCGGTGGATGCGTCTCCACCGGAATCAGCGACACCAGGCGACCACAAATCAAACGACCGCAAATCGAAATCGCGCAAATCAGACGCGCGCAAGTCAGACGCCCACAAATCAGAAGACAAGCCAGAACCCAAAAGAGAGGACTGGTGGCTCGTCCGCGCGCACCTGTCCGATCAGGCCGTCCTGGCCGGATGGCTCCTCGGCCGCTTTGTTGAACTCGATGTCCCATCTCCCTTGCCGGACTATGCCACTTCCGCCGGAATGCGCATCGTCGCCTGGAACGAGCTGAACCGCGTGCCATCCGCTTCCGGCAAACCCATGGCGCAATATTTGCTCCTCGGCATACACGGCCCCGAAGGCCAGCCGTGCGATTTCACTTCACTCCGCGTTTACACCTGGGGCAAGCAGAGGGACCGCTACGAGACCGCCTTCGTCGAAAGCAACGTCTGCGGCAAGCTGCCCATTACACGCTTACAGTCCGCGGGTCCTGCCGTCGACATCACATTTTCATTTCTCGACGCAAGCAACGGTGCGCCCGAACGCCGCACCTATCAAATGCATCAGACCATCGTTCGCCTTGTGAGAGATGGCAACGCTCCGAAACCGCGCAAACGCACCCGTTAATCACCGCGTTTCATCCTCCATCATTTGAACCCTCGCCCGTCGTCGAATGCGATAAATTCGTAGCATGGCGAATGGTGCGATGACTTTCGGCATAGCGTTGCTTCTCTACTGCTCCGTCGCAATTTCCAGCTGCTCGCAAGCCACTTCGCAGCCTCTGCCGCCTCCCTCGCCCGCGACGCCCACCCTGAAATATATCGGCCAGTGGGGCACCGCAGGCAATGGGCCAGGCCAATTGCACGAGCCATCGGGAATCGCCACAAATTCGCTCGGCGACATATTCATCGTGGATTCCGGCAGCGCCTTCATTTCCAAATTTGCGCCAGAAGGGAAGCCGCTGCTCTCCTTTCAGGAAGACGGCCTGAATCATCCGCAATCGGTTGCAGTGGACCGCGGCGGCGCGCTGTACGTCACCGATCCCGTCCGCAATAGCGTCTTCATTTTCATGCCCAATGGCGATCGCTACCTTGAGCTGCGCCTGCGGACGCGCCCTGCCGCCGGAAACGTACTGAGCGCGGCGGTGGGCGATGACGGCCTGATCCACGTGTTCGACCAGCATGCTGGAAAAGTTTTCAGCTACACGCCTCGTTTGCGTTTAGTGCAAACCTGGGAGCCGCGCGAAACTCTCCCAGGTGCGCAGCATTTCGGTCCTCTCGTGGAAGGTCCTGACAATTTCCTGTACCTCGGTACGCCCTCGGGCGGCATTATGAAGCTCACGCGCGAAGGCCACCTGATCACGGAAATCACCTCCGGTAGCACGGGAGTCATATGGAATCCCGGCGCGGGGTTCGCCGTGTGGAACAATTGCGTTTTCGTGATGGATTCCGATGGCCGCATGTTACACATCGCCAGCACCGCCGACGGTGCTGGGAAGGGAGACATCGATCTTGCTCCCGAACTCGGCCAAGCCTCCCGCCAAGCGCCGGCGCTCGCCGCGAGCCCGCACGGCGAATTGCTGGTTCTCGACGCGCTGGAATCCCGCGTGCTCCGTTACCGCATCACCTTCTGACATTCCCCTTCACGCGCTATCATTGCAGGTCCCAAATAACGAATGACGAGGTACATACCGTGGCGCTACTGCTCTCCGAAGAGGACGTGAAGCAAATCCTCACGATGCCGATGGCTCTCGCGGCGGTCGAAGATTCCTTTCGCCGCCTCGCCGATGGCTCCGCGCTGCTGCATTCCCGGCAGCGCCTGCACCTTCCGGGCAAGAGTTATCTTCACTACATGGCCGCGGCAGATGCCACCAGCGGCTACATGGGCATGAAAATTTACACCAGCTCGGGCGTCGGTCTCCGTTTCCTGGTTCCGCTATTTCATGTGGATTCCGGCGAGCTGCTGGCGCTGATCGAAGCAGATTATCTTGGACAAATTCGCACCGGCGCGGCCAGCGGCGTTGCCACTCGTCTGTTGGCGCGCCCAGACGCCGCAAGAATCGGAATCATCGGCACCGGACTTCAGTCGCGCACACAGCTCGAGGCTCTAGCGCTGGTGCGCACCATCACCGGCGTTCATGCGTTCAGCCGCAATCCCGAACAGCGCGAACGTTTCGCGAAAGAAATGACCGCTCAGCTCGGCTTGCCGGTCGTTGCCGTGGCCACTGCACTGGAAGCCGTTCGCGGCGCCGATATCGTCGTCACTTCCACGACTTCCACCGATCCTGTCCTCGACGGCAGCTGGCTCGCACCCGGAATGCACGTTAACGCCATCGGCGCCAATTTCCCGCAGAAGCACGAGCTCGACGGCGCAGCCATCCGCCGCTGCGACATCATCGTCGCCGATTCCCGTGAGCAATCCAAAATGGAGTCCGGCGACCTGATTCAGATGTATGGTGACGACAAGCGCCGCTGGTCCAGCGTCACCGAACTAGCCGAAATCGTCGCCGGGAAAACTCCCGGCCGCAGTAATCCCGAGCAGATCACACTCTTCAAGTCCAACGGCATCGCGATTGAGGACATCGTAGTAGCGGGCAGGATTTACGAATTGGCGCGTGAACGAGGAATGGGACGCCAGGTTCCGCTGTGGGAAAAACAAGCCCGTGCAGGAGGAGCGCGCGGGTTGTAGCAGTTATCTCACGACTCGTCAGAGCGCAAGGGTGGGGCTTCAGCCGTGTCCTAAAGCCGCGCCTTTCAATCGTGGCAAATTACCTGTGAGACGGCGACTAAACGCGTGGTCCAGTGCGCAGCTTATTCAAATGCTTGAAAAGCGCGTCGCGCAGCCGCACCCGCGTATCTTCCGGCAGCGGCGCAGGCTCGGAATTACAGAAAATCTGAATCGTTTGCCGCGTAGTGTCCACCACCACCCGACAATCCTCGCAATTCTCCAAATGTTTTTCGATCGAGGTTTTCAGCGACGGGTCCAGCGCTTCTTCCAGGTAGTTCGAAATTTCCTTGACGATGCTCTTGCAATTCACGAATTCTCACCCTGTCGAAAGTAACGGTTCAATTTCTGGCGCAGCTTCAGGCGCGCCCGCAGCAACCGTGACTTGACTGCCGGAACGGAAAGGCCCAGCGCTTCCGCCGTCTCCTCGGTTGACAATTCTTCGATGTCGCGAAGTTGAAAAACGATTCGAAAAGGCGGCTCAAGTTCTGCAATGGTACTGGATAAAATCCCACCAAGCTCGGCCTGCTTGTAGCGTTCCTCCGGCGAAGGACCCCAGTCCTCCACCTCGCGCGGCATCGTATCCTCGCCAGTGTCCACCTCTTCGTCCAGAGACACCTGGTTCGGCCGGCGCTTGCGCAGCTTCATCAGCGCCTGGTTCACCGCGATCCGCACCAGCCATGTATAAAACCGCGAATTGCCCTGAAACTCGCCCAGATGCTGGTAGGACTTCAGGAAGGCTTCCTGCATCACGTCTTCGGCGTCTTCCTTGTTCTGCGTGATATTTTGCGCCAGGCGGAAGATTTTACGTTCGTAGCGGCCTACCAGCGTCTCGAACGCGTTGATGTCGCCAGCCTTGGCAGCGGCTACAAGTGCGCCTTCGTCGTCCTTCACTACCTGCGATGGCAGCGGCGTGCGCGGTTGCAACGGATTTAATTTGGATGCGCTCATATAAGTTCTCTATCAGAGTAGCATAAATCGCCGCTACGCCGCGCAGGCGCAGCGTCGCGTCCTCGGCAAATCCCGAAATTTCAGTAATTTAGCCCCACGAAAATCTGCTTGCCGCCGCCGGAATCCCCATCCCGCGGGGTCCCTGCGCAAGCAACACTTCCCGCGCTACTCTTGCGGATTGGCCAACTGCTGGCGGATAATCGCTCCATCACGCTACGCCTCGGCAGGCCCGGCCCGGGCGGAAAATCAAAGGGACTGAATGCGTACATTGCCGGATTATCTTCGCAAAGGTATGAGAATGATTCTGGTCGGCGCCAACCCCGGAGACCGCTCCGCGCGCGTGGGCCACTACTACGCCGGCCGCGGCAATCAGTTCTGGCCGATCATGTTTGAATCCGGCGTGATTCCCGAGCCGCTCAGCTATGAAGACGACCGCCGCATTCTGGAATTCGGAATCGGCATGACCGACCTGGTCAAGCGTCCCACCCGCGGCGTCGAGGAGATCGAGCGCCAGGAATTCGCCGAAGGCCGCGTCCTGCTGGCGCAGAAGCTGGAAGACTTGAAGCCGCGTGTCGTCGCCTTCAACGGTAAAATGGTGTATGAGAAATTCACCGGCCGCCCCTGCAAGCTCGGCCTGCAAAAAGAAAAGCTCTACGGCGCGCACGTCTTCGTGTTGCCCTCCACCAGCGGCCTGAATGCCGGGACCGAACGCGGTGTGAAGACCCGCTATTTCAAGAAACTAGCCGCGCTGCTGAAAGCTTTGAAGGACAAGGGGGACTGACCAAGTATGGGATCCACGACACAACCGGCTGCCGCTCCGCTCGTTCTCGAGGAGCGCGCAGGCGCGGTCACCATCATCCGTCTGAACCGCCCGGAAAAACTGAACGCGCTGAATATGCAACTGGGCCAGGAATTGGTTCACGCATTGTTGCGCGCGCAAGGGGACAGGTCCGTCCACTGCGTCGTCTTGACCGGATCAGGCCGCGCGTTCTGCGCGGGCGGCGATCTGGAAATGTTGCGCGATGCCCGCCAGCGCAAAGCAGCTGACGAGGTGGAAGATCTGGTGAAGGCTGGCAAAGAAATCTCGATCGCCATCGCCACCATGCCGAAAATCGTGATCGCAGCCGTAAATGGCCCTGCGGCCGGCGGAGGCATGAACCTGGCCCTCGCAGCCGATATTCGCATCGCTTCCGACCAGGCGCGTTTCGCCGAATCCTTCGCGCAGATCGGCCTGTTCCCCGATTTCGGCGGCACGTATTTTTTGCCGCGGATCGTGGGCCCCACCCGCGCCGCGGAACTGTTTTATACCGGCCAAACGCTCTCGGCGGACGACGCCCTGCGCCTGGGAATCGTCAGCCGCGTGGTTCCCGCCGATCAGCTGGAAGCTGAAACCAAAAAGCTCGCGGAAAGCATCGCCACTGGGGCAGGTCTCGCGCAGCGCGACGTGAAACATCGCATGAGCAGCGAGCATCGTAAGGATCTCGAAGAAGCGCTCGATGAAGAGATTCGCCTGCAGCGGCATTGCTTCGAATCTCATGATTTCCTGGAAGGCCTGAACGCATTCTTCGAGAAGCGTAAGCCCAATTTTGAAGGGCACTGACACTGCGATTGAGGCTGACCGGCCCATGAATTCTCGCGCCGCGTTATGCGTTGCGCCTTGTCGCATCAGTGGAAATTCCGCAGGGCGCAACAGACGGATTCAGAGGACTAGGCTGCCATTCGCAAAAACTCGATCGAACAATATCCAGGTCACCCGCGGCGCTTTCTAGAATGGCGCGGAGCCCATTCGTAATGGCTCGTTCGGAAACCGACCTCGCCACGCAGGGCTACACATTCAGCGAACTGATGGTAGCCGCAGCCGCGCGGGAGATTGCCGATGGCGAACTCGTTTTCGTCGGCATGCGCCTGCCGATGCTGGCCTTCCTCGTCGCGCGCCGCACGCATGCTCCGGGCGCGGTCGGCCTCTTTGAAAATGGTGTGCTCCGCGAAAATCCCGCCACGGAGCTGCTCTACACCATGGGCGATCCGCCAAACCTTCGCGGCGCCACGCAATGCGGATCGATGCTCGATGTGATGGGCCTGTTGCAGCAGGGCCGGGTGGACGTGGGTTTTCTCGGCGCGGCCGAAGTGGATAGGTTCGGCAATCTCAACACTACCTGGGGCCATCGCAACAAAGAAATGCAGCGCCTGCCTGGTTCCGGTGGCGCTGGTGACATCGCTTGCCTCGCGCGCCGCACCGTGGTGCTGCTCGCGCACGACCGCGCGCGCTTGTGCGACCGTGTGGGGCACATCACCTCGCCCGGCTTCGGCACCGGTGAAGGCTGGCGCCGCGCGCAAGGATTGCCCGCTGCGTCCGGCCCGTCGGCAATCATCACGACGCTCTGTGTGCTGCGCTTCGGTCACGATGGCGAAGCCCATGTCGCGTCCGTGCATCCGGGCGTGAGCGTCGAAGAGGTGCTCGCCAATACTGGTTGGACGCTCCGTGTCGCCGACGAGCTGATCGAAACCTCGCCGCCCAGCCATGAGGAATTGCGAGTGATGCGCGAACTCGACCCGAATCATTTCTGGACGCGATAAAATGACAGCCGAATCCAAATTGCTGACCCTGCGCGACGCCATCTCGCGCCATGTTCCATCGGGCTCCATGGTGCTGCTCGGCGCGCAGCTCGAGCAGATGATTCCGTTCGCCGCCGGACACGAAATGATTCGCCAGAGCCGCCGCGACCTCACTCTCGTCGGACCCATTTCCGATATTCTTTTCGACCAGATGATTGGCGCAGGCTGCGTTTCGCGCGTCATGGCCGCGTGGGTCGGCAACGTGTCTGCAGGTGTCGGCTATTGTTTCCGGCGCGCGGTCGAGCGCAGCATTCCGCGCCGCCTGGAAGTAGTGGATTACTCCAATTTCACGATGGCGCTCGCGCTGCATGCCGGAGCGCTCGGCGTGCCGTTTCTGCCCACCTACGCGACTCTGGGCAGCGATCTGCTAAAGAAAAACGGCAACTTGCGCGAGTTCTCATCACCCGTCAGCGAAGAAAAAATGGTAGCAGTCCGCGCGCTGCGTCCAGACGTCGCCATCCTGCACGTGCAACGCTCCGACGCGCAGGGAAACGCGCACATCTGGGGCAGCCTGGGCGTCGCCGCGGATGGCGCACGTGCCGCACGCAAAATAATTGTCGTGGCCGAGGAAATTGTGGAGCCGAGTGTGATTGCCTCCGATCCGAATCGCACATTGGTTCCAGGGTTTCTAGTCGCCGCGGTGGTGCACGAACCCGGCGGCGCGCATCCCTCGCCTGTGCAGGGCTATTACGGCCGCGACCACGCTTTTTTCGCCGAGTATCACGAACAGACGCGCCGGCTCGAGGATTTCGAGGACTGGCTAGCGCGCTGGGTTGTGCAAGCGACCGATCGCGGCGATTATTGGAAGCAGCTCGGCCCCGGCCGCGTCGAGAATCTGGCCGTGAAGGAACACGCTCTCTCCGCACCTGCGGATTTTGGATACTGATGACCGAAGACTTGCTGGCAAATATCGAAATCACTCCGCGCGAAGTAAAAGACCTGCTCACGTGCGACGACAAAGTGCTCTTCGTAGACGTGCGCGAACCGTGGGAATATCAGACGACGCACATCGAAGGCTCGGTGCTGATCCCCGTGGGTCAAATTCCAGCGAATCTGGCGCGCCTGGAAAATGCCGAGCAGCTTGTGCTCTTCTGCCATCACGGCATACGCAGCCTGGACGCCGCCGCATGGCTTCGCGCGCAAGGAGTAGAGGGAGCACGATCCATGACCGGCGGAATCGAGCGCTGGTCCACTGAGATTGATTCAAACGTGCCACGTTACTAACGGGACGAGAAAATGACGACGAAAAAGCAAACCACAAAACCGGCCGCGGCCACGAAGAAGAGAAAACGTAAGACCGCTCAATTCTTGCAGAAGCCCACCTGCACCACCTGCCGCAAAGCGCGTGCCTACATGGAAAAGCGCGGCTTCGACCTGCATTTCCGCAATCTCGATAAGGAACGCCTCAGCGCCGACGAGCTGGAAAAACTAATCGGCGACCGCGATCACAAGGATTTTCTGAACACGCGCAACGAACTGTACCACCAGAAAAACATGAAAGAGAATCCGCCCACGCGCGCCGACGCTATTCGCATGATGGTCGGTGAGCCAAATCTAATTCGCCGCCCCGTAATCGTAGCAGGCGGCCGAGTCGTTCTCGGCTTCGATCAAGAAAAAATCGACCGCCTGTAACGCTGTGCGAAAAAGTGAACTCCGGCCAAGGTTTTGAAGTTGTAGCGGCCAGCTTCAGCAGGGCGCCTTTGCTCTTGTAGTTGTAGCGCCGGCGTCTTGCCGGCTATCTCGTCGTTGGTTCTGCTTTGGTAGCGGCCGCCTGCCGTTTAGGCGGGCGTAGTTGACTTTACCTTTGCATTCGCCAGGAGCACCCGGATTTGCCGCCGATCATCGACATCCATATCCACATCAACCCCCACGAAATGGTCAATCCCCGCGCGCTCGAACTGATCAAACGCGGCCGCCGCGACTACGACGAAGTGGAAAAATACGCCGCCAGCCCCGCCGAATTCCTGAAATTCATGGACTCTGCCGAAATCGAGCGCGCCGGCCTAATCAACTACGTCAGCCCGCAAGTAATCGGCTTCACCGCCGAAGTGAACGACTGGATCGCCAGATACTGTTCCGCCGATCCCAAAAGGCTGCTTGCGTTCGGCTCGGTCCATCCGAAATACATCCCAGACGCCGCAGCAGAAGTGGACCGCCTGAAAAAATTAGGCATCCGCGGCTTGAAAGTTCATCCCTCGCACCAGCTTTTCGCTCCAAACGAATATCGCAACGGCCTAGGTCCGCTGCGCGCGATGTACGAGCGCGCCCAAGCCCTCGGCCTCCCCGTAATGATTCACACCGGCACCTCAATTTTTCCCGGCGCGCGAAACGTGTACGCCCAACCGATTCTCGCCGACGATGTGGGCGTCGATTTCCCCGACCTGGTCGTGATCCTCGCGCACGGCGGCCGCCCCCTTTGGATGAACGAGGCCTTCTTCCTGGTCCGTCGCCACCCAAATATGTACATGGATATTTCCGGCATCCCGCCGCAAAAGCTGATGGAATCATTCCCGCGCGTCGAAGAAATCGCGGATAAAGTATTATTCGGCACGGACTGGCCCGGCCCGGGAGTTCCCGGCGTGCGCGGCAATATCGAAAAATTTCGCGCCCTGCCGATTTCGCCGCAAGCGCAGCAGAAGATCCTGTACGACAACGCCGCGAGGCTTTTCCCAGCGCAGGCTTAGGAGCCATACAAAAAATGGAAGTGAAAACAATTGGCGTGGTCGGCGCCGGCGCCATGGGACGTGGCATCGCCTACGCCGCCGCATTCGGCGGCTATCGCACGGTCCTCGAAGACGTCTCGCCGGAAATGCTAGAGCAAGGCCTAACCTATATCCGGCAGGCCCTGGATGAAGGCGTCGCCCGAGGCAAAGTGACGCCAGAACAAAAAGCCACCGCGCTAGCGAATCTCACCACCTCGAGCTCCATCGAGGACGTCTGCCGCGAAACGGACCTGCTAATCGAAGCCGTCCCCGAAGAAATGGAGGTGAAACTGGAAATCTTCACCATCTTCGACAAATTTGCCCTTCCCGGCGCAATTCTCGCGAGCAACACGTCGTCGCTCTCGATCACCGAACTAGCAGCCATCACCTTTCGCGCCGCCGACTGCATCGGCATGCATTTCTTCAACCCGGTGCCGAAAATGAAGCTGCTCGAAATCGTGCGCGCTCTCGAAACTTCCGAAGCCACGGTCCAAGCCTGCGCCGCAGTCGGCCGCCGCATGGGCAAAGAAGTCGTCGTGATTCGCGAATCGCCCGGGTTCATCACCAGCCGCATCAACGCCATGATCGGCAACGAGGCTTTCTACATGCTCCAGGAAGGGATAGCCTCTGCCGAAGACATAGACAAAGCGCTGAAGCTCGGCCTCAATCATCCGATGGGCCCGTTCGAACTGGTGGACCTGGTGGGCCTCGACGTGCGCCTCAATATTCTGGAATATTTGCACAAAACGCTCGGCGAAAAATACCGCCCGTCCCCATTGCTCTTGCAGTACGTAAACGCCGGACGCCTGGGTCGCAAATCCGGCCGCGGCGTGTATGATTACAATAGTGACGGCGGCAAAAAATAATCGCGCGGCGCTTGGCCAAAAGCAGCGCACAAGCCGCCCGCATCCACCCTCATGCCACCGAAAATAAATCTCGCCGACCGCATCGAAATCCTGCAAGGCGATCTGGTCGCCATGGACACGGACGCGATCGTCAACGCCGCCAACAACGATCTGCAACTCGGTGGCGGCGTGGCCGGCGCGATTCGCCGTAGCGGCGGCCCGCAAATTCAAAAGGAATGCGACGAGATCGGCCCCGTGCCCGTTGGTGGCGCAGCCATAACCTCTGGCGGAAACCTGAAAGCGCGCTACGTGATTCACGCCGCAAGCATGCAACTGGGCGGACGCACATCAGCCCAATCGCTGCGCAGTTCCACCGCCCACGCCCTGCGCATCGCCGCGCAGCAGGAACTGAAGACCATCGCGTTCCCGGCTGTCGGTACTGGCATTGCCGGCTTTCCCATGCGCGAATGCGCGGATATCATGCTGCGCGAAGCCGCCAAGCATCTCGAAGGCCCCACGTCGCTCCAGAAAATCTATTTCGTTCTTTTCGATCAGGAAGCGCTCACGGCGTTCACGAGTGTCCGATCCGAGCTCGAATCGAAAGTGTAGGCCAAGCCTATGACCCAGGACCTGCTGGAAAAAGTTCAGACTGAGCTCGTCCGTTACGAACATCCTTTGTTCGACTTCGCCGCGCGGCCAGCGGAAGAAGGCGTGGAGGTCGAAATTCGCTACAAACCCAAAAGCGCCGACATCCACGACTACACTTTCCTGCTGCGCCCGCGCGAAATCGAGCACACCCAATTCCCCTGGACATTTCAGAAGCAGCTGTACGACTGCCTGCACGATTACATCATCGAAATGTTTACGCGCAATCCGCAGCGGGTGAACTGACTCCTGTGAGCACCGCGCGCCCCATGCCCGACAATCCCATCCCGCTCGCAACCATCCTGGCCGAGCACATTCGCGCCTGGGGTCCCATCCCTTTCGCAAAATACATGGAAGCATGTCTCTACCACCCGCGATACGGCTACTACACCAGCGCCGAACAATCTCCGCGCCGCGATTATTTCACTAGTGTGGACGCCAGCCCGATTTTCGGACGGCTGCTGGCGCGGCAATTTCAGGAAATGTGGGTTAAGCTCGGCCGGCCCGCGGAATTCTTGTTGGTGGAACTTGGCGCTGGCCCGGGCACGTTAGCCTCACAAATTTTGAATTTCGCCGCGGAGTCTTTTCCCGAGTTTTACAGCGCCCTGCGCTACATTGCGATCGAGCGCTCGGCCGCGCGCCGTGCTGCGGCCGCCGCAGCTGGCTCGCTCGCAAGACACGTGGCCGCCACACATTTCGCGATGGTGTCCGATCTGCCCGCGCAAATTCCTTGTGGCTGCGTTTTTTCAAATGAATTCTTCGACGCGCTGCCGGTCCATCGCCTCGTCCGCGAAGGCAATGGGATGCGTGAAATTTACGTCGGGCTGGGCACGCACGGCCTGTGTGAACATTTCGGTCCGCTCTCCACTCCCGCGCCTGCCGAATATCTCACTGAGCAGGGAATCACGCTGCACGAAGGACAACTGGCGGAAGTAAATCTAGAAGCCTGCGCGTGGATCACGGACGTTGGCGCAAGGCTCGACCGCGGTTTCGCCCTGACCATTGACTACGGCCACAAAGCAGAGGAACTCTACGACCACCGCCACATGCGCGGCACCCTGCTGGCCTACGAACAACACCGCGCCAGCGAAAATTTCTTTCGCGCGCCCGGCGAACAGGATCTCACCGCCCACGTGAATTTCACGGCCCTGGAACGCCACGGAAAGCTCGCCGGACTGCAGCGCACGGCATTCACATCGCAATCCAATTTCTTGCTAGGCCTCGCGCGACAAAGCGAATTCACCGACCTGCAATCCTCGGCTATGAGCGAAAGTCAGCAAATTCGCGCCCGACTGCTTTTCAAGACGCTGATTTACCCCGAAGGGATGGGCGAGACCTTTCAAGTTCTCATACAGCACAAAGGCATCGACCAGCCACACTTGTCCGGCCTCGATCCTCTGTAAATAATCCTGCAAATTTGTGAATTTTGAACTGCGGTCGTGCCTCTGGAACGAACGAGCGTAAGCGCTCGATTTCTACGGCGTTCCCGGCGAAGGCCGCTTGAGTGTCGGCTTGCTGGGATCCGCCGCCGGAGCGCTGGTGCCAGGCGCTGACGCAGGCGCGGTAGGCGCCGCCGAAGCAGCTGCGCCGCCCGCCGGCGCGGAATCGTCACCCGAATAAGGTTTCTGGATGTATCGCGCCACTTCCTGCTGCGCCCCCGCCGTGTCGTCGCCCAAATGCTGTGCCAGGCTATATTCATTTACAGCCCGCTCGCGCTGCCCCAGCAGATCATAAATCTTAGCGATATAAATGTGGCTCCAAACCTCAGTCCACTTCGGATCCGCATCTCCACCCAGCGCCGCGCGAAACGCATTGGCCGCGGCCTGATAATTCTTCTGGTAGAACATCGCCTCGCCCATCCGGAAATGCGCCAGCGAGTTGCTGGGCTGCGCATCTAGCGCTTTCTGATACTCCTGGATCGCTTCGTAATACTTGCCGACTTCGGCGAACCCTTCGCCGCGCGCAATCAACGCGTGCACACGCAAACGCGCGCTGGATTTCAGCAGATTATTGTTGGGGTCAATGATGATGCCGTTCGGTTTCGGCCGGCCGAACGTATCAATCTCGAAAGGCTGCGTCGTGCCGGTCACCAGAATCTTTTTTATTTCCGGATTGCCTTCCGTATCCACGCGAATTTCCACCGGCATTCGGAAAGTATCCAGATCCTGATGAATCTTGCCCACCACCTTAAATCCCTTCTGCGTGCGATAGACGATGTACTCCATCTTGAATTCCGGCACGCCCGTCGAGTTCAGCCACTGCGAAAAAAACGAAATCAAATTGACGGGTGGCTGCCCCTTCACCGGCGGCGGAATTTTCGTCATCGCGATTTTTTCGAAGTCGTTCAGGTTGGTGCTCTTGCCCTCGTATTTCTTGTAGAACTCGCGCAGCAACGCCGTAAACGCATCGTCGCCCAGTTCTGTGCGTAGCATGTGGAATACCAGCGCGCCCTTGTCCGCCACAACCGAGCGGTATTCGTTCGAAAATGTCTGCAAGCGCGCCGCCTGTGAAATCGGCGCCGTATCCTCATACATCAGCGCACCCACCGCGAAATCCTCCAGCGCCTTGTGGAGTCCCGCGCTGCCGTCGCTCTGCTCCGCGTACATCGCCTCCGCATAACGCGACAGCCCGTCCGTCAGCCACACATCCGAGGCAGTCGCGGGCAGCACGCGATCGCCCCACCACTGTTCCGCGGCCAGCTGCGAAAGCAATCGCTCATTCGCGCGCGTGCCCCATTGCCGCGCGCTGATCAGCATCAGTCCCGGCGCCGCGAACCCCGGCACGGTTCCGTCCGGCAGCTGCGCGATAGTCAGCGGCGGATCGGTGTCTCGAATTTCCAGCGGCCCAAACGCGTCGGAATAATAACTGAAGATGTGCGCCAACGAAGTCGCATACGAACTCGCCGTGCTAGCCTGCGCGGGCGGCGTAAATATTGAAACGTTGAATCCTTCCGCTTGCACCGGCGCCAGCTGCAAATTTCCTGCGACGAACGTGCCCACCGGCGCGGCGTGATCGCAGTGAAATACGTAAGACGCTTCTCCGGGCGCGCCCTTGCCGATCCCGGGCTTCATCGTCGGCGGATCGGCCTTGCCGGTGCCCGCCACCGCAAACGTATCCGGAACGTCAATCGTAAATTTCCCGGTATAGCGGTTGCTGGGATAGTTCGTCAGCGGAAACCAGCGCGCCGGCAGCAGCAGATACGCTCCCGTCTTATCCACTGAAGCAAAACGCACACCGCGTGTCGGACTGTCTTCTTCGCTCGATATCGGTCCCGTGTAATCGAACACCAGCGTGACGGTTTTTCCCGGTGCCACAACGTCCGGCAAGCCGATGGTCAGCTGCAACGGCAACCGATTGTCGCGCTCAAATTCAAGCGTGCCGCCGTTCAGCAGCTTTACCGAATTCACGCGCAAATCCTGATGCAGCTCCACCACTACCGTGCGCGCGGGCTGTTGCGCGATGAATTCCACCTTGGCCTGACCAGAGATCGTCTGGTCCTCGGGATGCAGCAACACCTCTACTTCGTAGTAGGTCGCGCGGAAGGGAAAGCCTTGCGGAGCCTGCGCCAATGCGGCGTTCGCACACAACCATGACGCAATCAGAACTGCCAGAAACATCGAAAACGCAGCGGGAAGCCGCTCGAACTTGAGCAAGAATTTGAACAAGAAACGTACCTCACTCGTAAAGGGACAGCCCCAGTCAATTCAGATACAAAACCAGCATATCCCGTTGCCCGCGTATAAAAGGTTACATCATCCGGGCGAAAATGTCCGCTGCGCGCTCGATCGCTCCGCCGGGTCCGAGCTTGGCCCTCACTTCGGCCAGCCCCGCCTTTGCCTCCGCGCGCGCGTCGGGTGAATCCAGCAGGCGTCGCACTTCCGTCGCAACGGCCTCCGGCGTGAAATCATCCTGAATTAATTCCGGCGCCACGCGCCTGCCCGCGATCAAATTCACCATGCCGATAAACGGTGTGCGAATCATGTGCCGCAGAATAGATGCAGTAACCGGCGCCACGCGGTACACCACCACCGTCGGCGTGCCCAGCAGCGCGGCCTCGACGGTCGCCGTACCGCTTGCGACAATCGCGCAATCAGCCGCTGCCAGCGCGTTGTACGTCGCGTTTTCCACGCGCTCGATCGGCACGCTGGGCCGCGCGTAGCGCGCGAAAAATCCAGAGCTAAGCCCGTGCGCGGCTGCGTGCACAAATTGCACGTTCCCCACCTGAGCGATGCGTTCGCACGCAGCGATCACCCGCGCGTAATTCTGCGCGATCTCGTTCGGACGACTGCCCGGAAGTATCGTCACGATCGGCCGTCCGGCGTCCAGCCCTTGCTGCGCCGCGAATTCCGCGCGCGACATCGTGGCCCGCACCGTATCCACCAGCGGATGCCCCACAAAATCCACGGGCACGCCCGCGTCCCGGTAAATTTTCTCTTCAAACGGGAAGATTACCACCATGCGCCGCACCAATCGCTTCACCACGCGCACGCGCCCCGCGCGCCACGCCCACACCTGCGGCCCAATAAAATATCCCACCGGAATATTGTTTTTCTTCAGCCGCCGAGCCACGCCCAGATGCGTCCCAGGCGAATCCACCAGAATTGCCAGCGCCGCGCCGCGCTTCGCCGCCTCGCGCGCCAGGCGATTCTGCACTCCGATTACCGTGGGAATTTTGTGCAGCGCTTCCGTGATGCCGACGACCGCCACTTCGTGATAGTCCGCGATCAGCTCCACGCCCGCTTCGCGCATGCGCGGCCCACCCATCCCGAAAAACTTCGCGCCTGTCCGAGCTCCGAGCGCCGTAGCCAGCCGCGCCGCGTACATATCACTCGACGCTTCTCCTGCCGAGATCAGAACTTCGCGCTCACTCATTGCGCGGGCTCGCACGCGCGCGTCGAGGAAAGTCGCGGTCGCAGGAAGTACTCACATAATGTCTGGGTCTGTCGTCGTAACAATTCGGCGAGCAACACGTCAGTCATCGGCAGGCAGCGGCTGCGAAAATCCCGGCGCATTCCCATTGAGGAGAGAAGCGATCAACTCCTGCTCCTTGTATTGGAGCTGATACAGGCGGTAATAAATTCCATGCAGCGCAAGCAATTCCTGGTGCGACCCCTGCTCCCGCAGCCGGCCCTTATGAAACACCAGAATGCGGTCCGCGTGCTGAATCGTGCTCAGCCGATGCGCGATCACCACCGCCGTGCGCCCCTTCAACAAACGGTCCAGCGCTTCGCGGATCATCAGTTCAGTCTTGGTATCCACGCTGGATGTGGCTTCATCGAGGATCAGAAATTTCGGATCGTGCGCCAACGCACGCGCAAAACTCACCAGTTGCCGTTGTCCGACGGACAGAGTCGCGCCGCGTTCGGTGACAGCCGTAGCGACGCCCCCAGGCTGCGAATCGAGAAACGCGCCAAGCCCCACCTCGCGCAGTGCGCGTTCGGTACCCGCCCGGTCAATAGTCGTGGTGCCGAGCTTCACGTTCGTTTCTAGCGTCCCGGTGAAGAGGAACGGATCCTGCAGCACAATTCCAAAAAGCCGCCGCAAATCCTGTACATCCAGCTCTCGTATGTCCACGCCGTCCAGCAAAATCTCGCCGCGCTGAATATCATAGAACCGCAGCAGCAGCTGAATGATCGTAGTTTTCCCCGCGCCCGTGTGCCCCACAATCGCCAGCGTCTGCCCCGGCTCCACGCGGAACGAAACATCGCGCAGCACCCAATCTTCTTCCTGCGGCGCCGTCCCCCCGTGATACGCAAACCAAACATTGCGGAATTCGATTTCGCCGCGCGGCGCGGGAAGCGCGTGAATCTTCGCCGGCGAAAAAATCGTCACTGGCTCATCCAGCAGCCGGAAAATGCGCTCCGAAGCTGCCATAGCGCTCTGCAAAATGTTGAATTTTTCGCTTAGATCCTGAATCGGCCGGAAAAAACGCTGCGCGTACATCATGAACGCCACCAGCACACCGATTTGTATCGTCCCTGCGATCACCCGCACTCCGCCCACCCAGGAAAGCAGTGCGATGCCCGCAAAGCTCAGAAATTCGACGCCCGGATAAAAGAACGAGAACGCGTCAATCGCATCCTTGTAAGCCACCATGTGCGTGTGGTTCAACTCCGCGAACTTCGCGCACGATTTCTGCTCCCGGTTGAAGAGCTGCACCACCGCCATGCCGCTCACATGCTCCTGCAGGAACGCATTGATGCGCGCGATCGCCGTGCGAATCCGCCGGTTGGCGTCGCGCACGCGATTGCGGAAAAAATAAGTGAGCAGAATCATGAACGGCAGCGGCGAAAAAGTCGCCAGCGCCAACATCGGATGCCACCTGAACAAAACCGCCGCCATCGCAAACAGCAGCACGAAATCGTTCAGCATCGCCACCACGCCCGATGCGAACAAATCATTCAGCGCGTCCACGTCGGTTGTCGAGCGCGTCACCAGCCGCCCGATCGGGCTGCGATCGAAAAAACTCATCGGCAGGCGCTGCAGATGCTCGAAAATTTCCTTGCGCAGGTCGTACATCGTCTCCTGCCCGACCCACTGCATGATCCGCACCTGCACGTATTGCAGCCCAAAACTCGCCAGGATGGAACCGGCATAAGCCGCCGCGACCCATACCAGCCCTAAAACCGCGGCGGTTCGCGCGATTTTGCCGTCGAATCCGGGAATAATGTAACGGTCAATCCCCACGCTGAAAAGAAAAGGCCCCAGAATTTCCAAAGCCGTGATTCCCAGCGTGAACGAAACCGCCAGAACCACCTGCAACTGGTAGGGACGCAAATATTCCATCAATCGCCGCGTCAGTTGCGAATCGTAAAGCTTGCCTAATTTCTCTTCTTCGCGGAAATCGCTCATTCCCGTTCCAGCTCTTCTTCCAGCATCTGCTTCTGATTCAAATCCGCGTAATAACCGCCCAGCGCCAGCAGCTGTTCGTGGGTCCCGCGTTCGATGATCCGCCCATCGCGCAATACCACGATTTGATCCGCATTTTTCACGGTAGATACCCGATGCGAAATCAAAATCGACGTGCGCGCTCGCATCACGTCGCGCAAGCGTCGCAGAATCCGCTCTTCCGTATCCGTATCCACGCTCGACAAAGCGTCATCCAAAATCAGAATTTTCGGCTGGCGCAGCACAGCGCGCGCGATAGACGTGCGCTGCTTCTGCCCACCCGATAGCGTGATGCCGCGCTCGCCCACCATCGTGTCGTAGCGCTGCGGGAAACTCTGTATCTCTCCGGAAATACTGGCGATTTCTGCCGCCTCTAAAACATGCGCTTCCAGCGCACTGTCCACTCCAAACGCGATGTTTTCGCGCAGCGTGTCGCTGAATAGAAACGTATCCTGCGGCACGTACCCGATCGCGCGCCGCACTTCCTCCAGCGGATAATCGCGAATCGAGCTCCCATCCAGGAACAAAGTTCCCGGCGGCGCATCCCACAACCGCGCAATCAACGCCGCCAGCGTGGATTTGCCGCTCCCCGTCGGTCCCACGATCGCAAGCGTCGAGCCTGCCGGCACATGCAAATTAATATCGCGCAGCACGGGACCGCCGCCAGTGCCGTCTTCGTTGCGCGCAGTCGGATACGTAAAAGTTAAATGGCGGAATTCGATTTCGCCGCGAACAGAAGACTCCGGCTCCGCCGCCGCTTGACCCGAATCCCCATTGCGTCCTGCGCTAGCTCCGTTTCCGCCGCTCACCTCGTCCGCACGGGCAGAATCACCGATGCGTGCCTTCGCGTGCAAAATGTAATTCAAACGCCCCATGGAAGCCGCGCCACGCTGAAAAATATTCGTCACCCAACCCAGCGCGATCATCGGAAACACCAGCTGGCCCAGGAACCAATAGAACGCCCACATGGTCCCTACCGTAAACCGATGGTCGATCACGTCGCGCCCGCCCTTACCGAGCAAAATTACAAACGTGATCCCAATCAACGCGGTGAGAAACGGAAAGAACAAGCTCCAGGTAGCAATCAGCTTGATGTTGCGGTTCACATAATCGCGATTCGCCAGATCGAAAGCCTCGATCTCCGGTTTTTCCTGCGCGTACGCGCGAATCACGCGAATGCCCGTCAAATTTTCCTGCGCGCGCGTGGACAAAGTCCCCAGCGCCGCCTGAATCTGCTCCGAAAGCCGGTGAATCGTCTCGCCAAAATAACGCACCGCAAACGCCACCACGGGGACGGGCAGCAACACCCACAGCGTCAAACTCGCGGAGAGTTTCACCATGAAAAAAACCGCCACGATCATCGTCACAATCGTCGTCGCGCTGTACATGATTCCCGGACCCAGCACCATGCGCACCGCGTTCAAATCGTTTGTCGCGCGCGACATCAAGTCCCCGGTGCGGTTCCGCACGTAAAATTCCGGTTCCAGTTCCACCAGCCGCGCCAGCATATCGTTTCGCAAATCGTATTCAATCTCGCGCGAAACTCCGATCAGGATCCAGCGTGTCCAGAACGACAAAAACCCCTTCACCAGCATCACGCCAATCAAAATCATGCAGAAAAGCCCCAGCGCGTGCCGGTTCATCGGCGCATAAAGCGAAAGCAACGGGCTCAGCGCAATTCGCGCGGTTCCGGTCAGAGTGGAAAGCGTCCGCGCCGACCCGCTGATGCAATCGGTGATCATTCCAATAATCAATTGCGGGAACGCGCCGACCAGCCCCATCAAAGTGTTGGTCAGCAGCCCGAGCGCGGTCATGCTCTTGTATCGTCGAACGTAGGGAATCAGCGTCTTCAGATGGTCCCAGCCCGACGCTTTTTTCACCGGACGGGCGGCGGCGCTGACTGCAGCGGGTTGGGCGATGGCGCTCACAGGCGGACTTGCGACTCCGGAGTTTCCAGTGCGGGCAGCTCATACAGAAAATTCTGAAAATTGCGATCCATGGATTGATACCGCTTGGCCTTCGCGTTCCAGCGCACCTCGACAGGCAACATGCGCGCGCCCTTGGGATCCGCGGCCGGCGTGAAATAAAGCAGGAGGCCCTTGGCGTTATCCTGTTCGAACTGCAATCGCCAGCCGTTCACGGGAGCCAGCGGAATATTGCCCAGATATCCTTTGGGATTTTCCAGATGCTCGTCGCAGCGCAGAATTTCCTTCCACGTGCCGCCGCTGTTTTCCAGGATCACTCCGCGCGTGATCACCGTCCCCGGCATTGTCACCTGCGGCGTCGCCTTGATGCGGTTCACGGCCAGAATCTGCCGCGCGCCGTTTTTCGCCAGATCGCCGTACAGCAGCACCTCAGTCTCGGAGCCCAGCGCCGTTTCCGCGGCCTTCTGTATCTCGTCCGGCACGGCGGGCGTCGCTCGCACGCCTGGTGCCGCGGAAGCCGCCGCGCCGCTTGGCGAAGCCTTTTCGCCAGAGCTAGCGCCAGTAGCGGGAGCCGTAGACGAGCTTCCGCACGACCATGCGCTCAGCGCCACCGCACTCAAAATTGCGCACCCGATGAATTTCTTCATGAAGTCCCGGTTAGAGCGTTGCAGCCGCGAGCGTAATCTCCGCCACCGCTTGCGAAGAGGCGCCGCAAGACACCTCCATCACCTGCGGCACGTCCGGCCCAGCCCAATCAAATTTGTACAAATACAATTCTAACTTGTCGTTGCCCCGGACGGAAGGGCTGCGCGATTCCGCCTTCCCGTAAATTTCCTCGATCCGCCCGCACGCGTCGCCGAGCTGCAGTCCGTGCCCGCTCGCGATCAGCCTCAGCCGTTTCGGATCCATCGCGCTCGCCGCGCATTTCGCCATGATTTCTGGCTTGTAGTTCGAACCGACAGTCACGATTTTCACGACGCCGCTGGCGTCGGTTTCCACGCGCAGTTCGCGATGCATGCAAATGTCGCCCCAGACGTAGGCATCCGTGACGGCAGCGTCTCGCGTCAGGTCCCGGAATTCGTTCGCAGGAGCAGACACCTTGTCGTGTCCCGGCCGCAATCCCGCGAGCGATAATTCATTCACCCGACCACGCTGCACTGCCTGCAACCCGACCTGCACCGCCAGCGCCACGAACGCCACCACGCTAACGAGCAGCCAAAATCTCTTCGAGGCGCGCCTCAAAATTCTCTTCTCCTTCCGACCACAATCGCAATCGCTCGATGGGCAAAGCCTTCTCCATCCGCCGCACCCAATCGAAAAGCGCCTTGATATTTTCCCGCGTTTTTTCCTTATACAGCAGTAGATTCGCCGGCTTCGCCATGGATTCCAGAAAATCGCTCTCTTCCTGATTCTGCGGTGCGGGCCGCGCGATCTGCCGTATCCCCAGCACTCCCCCGTGCCCCGTAAAGAGGTGCTCGAATCCGAAACTCACTTCCAGGTGCCCATTAACCTTCCAGAATCCATCGTCGTAATGCTCACCGTTGCACAATAGCGACAGCGCCTGCGGCAATTGCTGGGACGTAAGCGGCTCGCCCTCGAACGCCCACAAATCCCAGTGTGACCGTACATCACAACTGCAATCGTCGTGCACGTAGTCCTTCGCGAGCTCAAGAATCCCTGCCGCTTCCAAAGGAAACGAGCGCAAGTCCTGCTCGTACACCGGAGTCTCAGTGGAATCCACCGCCCGAATTTCCAGATGCGTGAATCCCGGCTGCTTCGCGGAGAAGGGAACCGTCCCCAGAAAATCGCCGAACTGCGCCAGCATGCTTTCTTCAGTAAATTCTTTCAGCCAGATGCTCAGATAAGCCTGATTCGCCATGGCCGCTATTATACCGGAGTGGGAAAAAGCAGAAGAGAAAAGGGAAGCAGCGCCGCAAAAAATCGCAGAAAGCCGAGTTATTTCTTCTTCGGAGGAAATTCGTCGTCCGGTTCCGGCCCAAAATCAGTTGAAAGCCCCAGCAATCGCGCTTTCAAAGTGTCGCCCATCGATCCCAGCACTTCCGAGCAAGTCTCGCGCAAACGTTTCTCCGCAGCCTTGGCAATCGTATCCAACACAGTCTGCGAATGCTGGCCCAGAGTGGTCGCAGACGCCAGCAGCCAGGAATTCGAAGCATTCTCCAGCCGCGTCTTATAGAGCTCGATTGCCTCGTCATTCGTTTTCTTGAGCTGCTCCATCCATAGTTTCTTCTCGGACTCGCGCTTGGATTCCCACTCTTCGAGCAACGGTCCCAATTGCGAATGCAGGTGCACCGTAGCCTGCTCCACGCCCAGCACCATGCGCTCGTCAAGCGTCTTCTGATATTCCACCAGCGAACCTTCGCGCCCGAACTCCATGTCCGCGCGTGCTTTTTCCAGCGCTTCGCGCGAAACCTGCTCGAAGCGCTTCAGCGAATCGGCGGTAACGCGATGCACCTGATCCGTAAATCCGGCGGTCGCCATCTGCGCCGTCTCGCTCATCTTGTCGCGTTCGCGGGTCACAATTTCTTTCGCCGATTCGTCAATCTGCGCGGTGCTGTGCTCCACATACGTGCGCCGGTAATGATCCAGCTCCGAAGCTAGCAAGCTTGAAACTTCCGCGGCCCGGTCGCGTAGCGCGGTGGACGACTGCTCCACCATCTTCTCCATCGAGCCCTGCATCGTGCTGTGCGCCTTCTTCTGATACCACTCCGAAGCCTTCAGCAACGCTTCGTAAGTCGCGTGCTGCGTCTCGGTGCTGCGCTGTTGAATCTCTTCTTCGATCTTGGTCGCCGTTTCCCGGACTGACTTCTCGATTTCCGCCGGCACTTTTTCTGCTTCGCTGCGCAGCCGAGCCACCGACTCCTGTATTGCAAGCTCCGAAGCCTGAATCGTCTGTTCGCGCACCGTATCGTGCAGCCGGTCGGCGTGGTCCGTCGCTTGCTGCACTTGCTCGACGATCGAGTTTTGCAAATACGCCACGCGCTCGGCAGCTTCGCGCACTTGCGCGTGCACGCCATGTTGTAATTCCGCCACGCGCTCCGCCGCCTGCCGCGCTTGCTCGTGGAATTGGCTGTGCGTGTGTGCGACCTGCTGCTCGGCCTGCTGCAATTCGGAAACCGCACGTTGCACTTGATCCAGTCGCGGCGTCAGTTTCTGTTCCAGCTCAATCGCGGCCTGGTCCAGTATTTTTTGCGCGGACGCTTGCAGCGCCGGCTCGATCTGTTGGGCACGCTCGGCGATCACCTGGTCCGCCTTGCGCCCCATTTCCTGCTGTTGTGCCGCCAGCAACTCGTCGAATTGCTGCCGCGTCTGCCGCAGCGCATTTTGCGCCGCTTCCTGCAGCTGCGCCCTGGTTTCTTCCGCACGGTGGCGCTCCTGCGTCAATCCCGCGCCCAGCGATTCAATCGTCGTCGCAGCCGTGTTGATCGCCTCATCCAGCGACGATCGCAAAGTGTGCGCCTGTGCAACAGCCTCGCGTTCGGTTTGCGCCAGTACGCCTCGTGCTGCTTCATCCAGTGACGCTCGCAAGGCCTCCGCGCGCGCCGCCGCTTCCTGTTCCGCCTGGCGGGTCCGCGCCAGTACGCCGCGCGCCGCTTCATCCAGCGACGCACGCAGCCCCGCCGCGCGCGACACCGCTTCCTGCTCCGCCTGCGACAATGCCTCGCGCGACACTTCCGTCAGCTTATCGCCCAGTTTCTGCGATGCGCCGGTAAGCGCCGTCTCAAATTCCGCGTTCCACTGCTGCGAAGCGAGCAAAGCTTCGGCCTGCGTCTGCTCGATCGTCTTGCTGCGCACCGACTGTGCCGTCTCTTCCAGGTTCTTGCGCCATTGCTCCAGGTGATTCTGCGCGGCCGCGGGCGAAGAAAGTATTTCCAGCGATGGCGTGGACGCTTCGCGTTCGCGCAGCGCGCGTTCCACCACTTCTTCCACGGATTGCTTCAGATTCAGCGCGGTCGCTTGTTGCGCCGCTTGCTGCGCGGCTTGTTCCGCAGCGTGGCTCACCGCCTGTTGCACGGCGTTGCGCACTTTTTCGTCCAGCTGCGATGCGGACGATTCGCTCGCCTTGCGCGCCTCTTCCACAATTTCTTTCGTGCGGTCCGCGGCCTGCTGCACCACTTTTTTGACCGCCGATTCCGATACGCGCTCCATCGAGACCTTGATGGCCTTCTCGACCGTCTCGTGCAGCTGCACATCCAGCTGCTGGCGCACCACCGTCATCTCTTCCGTAATCGCCTGTTCCGCGCCGCGCCGCAAAGTCTTGTCCAGTGATTCCTTCGCCTCAGCCACCATCCGCGCCATTTGCCGCGATAAGGCCGCTTGCGTATCCGCAGGCACGGCGGCGGGTACGGTAGGCATAGCAGCCGCAGGCGGAGGAGCCGGAACCACGTGTATCTTGCTATCAGCCGTGGGCGCGCCAGGCACAGCAGCCGCAGGAGGAATCGCCGGCGCCGGCGGCGCGGGCGGAGCTGCGGGCTTTGCTGTCATCACCGGGGGCGCAGCCGGAGTATGGACCTGAGTATTGACCGGAACTGGCTTTGCTGGAGGTGTCGGAATCTGAAACGGTGGCGCCTCGATCCTTTTCTCCGGCGTAGTCGGAGTCGGTGGAGGCCCAATCGGAGGTAACGGTTGCGGCGAAATCCCAGCCGACGGCTCGGCAGCCGTCGTCAGTTCGAGCATCCCCGTCAGGTCGCCCGTCGGAATGTCCACTCCGGACGCCCAGTCCTCAGGAGGAAACGCAATCCCCCAGAAATTTCCGGGAACTTCGAACTCCAGCCCAATCTGAAATAGCTCGCGCACCGTGCGCGGCCTCTGCACCCAAACCACGCGTCCCTGCGTGTGGAACGGCCCACCCTCGGGCCGCGGTATATCCAGCGTGACCATGGAATTCTTTGGAACGTAATGTTTCGACTGGTACTTACACCCGTGGCAATTCACCATCACGGTCGTCGTGCGCTCTTTAAATGGCTGCCCGAGCGCGTCGGTACCCGTCACGGTAATCGGCACGGCCTGCACAATGCGCGTGCTGCGGCGCTTCTGTGTGCCGGGATCGCTGGATTGTAGGGAATCGGTCACGCACTCCTCCCAAGGGCGATTTCCTAGGGTAGCACTACGGCACAGCAGCGTCAGGGCGCCGAACGCAAATGTGCGAAAAGGTAACTCGTAGCCGAGCTCGAACCACCCCGCTTCAGAGCACGATTCCGGGCTTATTGAGAGCAATTAGACTGCCGGGAGCGCTCGATTCAGCTCGGGTTCAGCTCAGCTTCAACGCGCTGCGGTGGACCTGTGGGATGTCCCGAAGATCGCATCCTTAATCTCCTTGGCCACCCAGATCGGGCCAACCAAAAAGTAAATCAATCCCTGAAAAAACGCCGGCTTATTCCCCTCGATCCGATGCCCAGCGAGCAGCAATACCCAGCCCGCAACGAACAACGCCAGCCCGATCTTCCAGTACGTGAAGATCGCCAGCACCATCCCCACAACAATGATCGGAATTCCCACCCCGTGCAAAACCTTGTTCCAAACGTTCGTGTGCTCGTGGTCATACTGCGCCATATACTTATCCAACGCCGGCATCATCCACCTCCGAACTCAACACCCCTCTATACCCCGGCAAAGCGTCGCGCGCAAGACACGCCGTCGCCCTCGTAGTATAGGCAATCTTGATTGTGCGCCGTTGCTTTTGACGTCGCTGCTCAAGTCGCAGCTACACCTGCGAAGCGCGAATGGAGGAGCTCCCTGGGAACGCCCATCTCCCGATTGGCGTACTGCCTCACAAATCCCGCCGCCCTTCCATCGCCTTACTCATCGTAACTTCATCCGCATATTCCAAATCCGATCCCACCGGAATCCCCATCGCAATTCGCGTCACATGCACGCCGAGCGGCTTGATCAGCTTCGACAAATAAACCGCTGTAGCCTCGCCCTCCGCTGTGGGCGAAGTCGCCACAATAATCTCCTCGACAGTTCCGCCCTTCAATCGCTCAATCAGACTCTTGATTTTCAGCTGATCCGGCCCAATTCCTTGCAACGGTGAAAGCGCTCCGCCCAGCACGTGATATAAACCGTCGAACCCCCGCGTTTTCTCCACCGCCTGAATGTTCGTCGCCTCTTCCACCACGCAAATAATTTTCTTGCTGCGCGAAGGGCCAGTACAAAATAGGCAGGGATCAGCGTCTGTGATGTTGTTGCAGATCGAGCACTCGCGCACTTTCTCTTTCGCGTCGCGTATCGCGTCGGAAAGCGCGAAAGCCTGCTCGGGATCCACGCGCAACAAATAAAAAGCCAGCCTTTGCGCGGTTTTCTGGCCGATCCCCGGCAGGCGCTTCAATTCATCTATAAGACGTGTGACCGAAGGGGCAAAATCAGGCATGGAACTCCATTCACTGAAAGAATTCTGAAGTAGAAGGGAATCGGAACATTCAACGCTGCAACAACCGGAAAGCCCTGCAAGAATTCAGCCGCCAAAAATCCGCACGAACCGCCGCTCAGAACAACCCAGGAATTTTCAGCCCCGCGACTCCCGGCAACCCGCCGGAAATTTCCTTCACTTGCTTGGAAAGCTCTTCGTCCACGCGGCGGGTCGCTTCGTTCACCGCGCCCTGGATCAAGTCCTGCAGCATCTCCTGATCCTTGCTCTTGAAAATGTCGGGCTCGATGCGCACTTCCGTCAACTGCTTCTGGCCGTTCATCTTCACGGTAACCATGCCACCGCCCGCCGAAGCTTCCACGGAAAGCTCGTCAATTTGCTTCTCGAGCTTCTCCTGCACTTGGCGGAACTGCGAAAGCATTTGTTGAAGCGCTTTCACTTCCATGGTTATTCCTCGCCCGGGCGCTTGACGTTGGAAATCTGGCCGCCGAACTTTTCAAGCATGGCCCTAACGATCGGATCCTCTTCGAACCGGGCGCGCAATTCCGCACTGCGCCCCGTCGGCGCAGCACCCCGGCTGGAATCCAGTTTAACACAGACGCGCAGCGGCTGGCCCACCACTTGATTCAGCACTGTGCGTAATCGTTCCATCGGGTCGCGCGCCTGCAACATTTCCGCCAGCGAACGGCTTTCGCTGGGGAAGAAAAGGCGCAACTCGCCGTTCTCCACTTCCCAGCTCGTCACCGCGTCCAACATGGACCACAAAAATTTCTGTCCCTGCAGCGCGGCCTTGATCGCTTCCACTTGCGCGGAACCAATTCCGTTCCTCGGCGCATCCGTTGCGTGTGCCACAGCACTCGGCGCAGCAGCCACAACTGGCGATGCAACCGGGGCCGCGCCCGGCGCCTGCCCACGCCCGTTTCCGGATTCAGCGACTAGACTGGATTCAGCCATCGCAGTCTTTGTGGCTGTGGCTGGCGGAATCACAGAAGAAACACCAGCCGTCACAGACGACGCATTCGCTGCAGGCGCCATGCGCACGGCCGCGCCAGAAGAAGAAACGGCCTGTGCCGCAGATATCGTCGGCGTCGCGCGAGTTGAAAGGGAACTAGCCGCCGAATTCGCCGTTCGCGCCCCACCGCCATGAATATCTCCGCCGCCACCGCCACGAACTTCTCCGCGGGTTTCCCCACGAAGTCCCGCGAGCACTTCCTCCAGCGGCGCCAATCTCCGTGCATTGATCAGCTTCAAAAGTCCCAACTCCAGATGCAGCCGCGGGTCCGGAGCCCGCCGCAATTCCGCGTCCGTCGCGAGCAATGTATTAAAGAACCGCGTCAAATCTTCCTCGCTGAATCGTGCCGCCTGTTCCGCCAAACGCGGCCGCTCGTCTTCCGGCGCCGCAACCAGGTCCGAATCCACTCCGCAGACCCGCGCCAGCAGCAAATTCCGGAAATGGCGAATCGCTTCACGGCAGAAATGCTGCAAATTCTGTCCGTCGCCGATCAGCCGATGTACCAAACTCAACGCCATCTCTGCCGACTGCTCGGAAATTGCATCCACCAACGAATTCAGTACGCTCTCCGCGACCACTCCCAAAAGCTCGCGCACCTGGGCGTCCGTAATCGCTTCGCCGCTGTAAGCAATCGCTTGCTCCAGCAACGAAAGCCCGTCGCGCAAGCTGCCCTCAGCCGCCCGCGCCAACACTGCGACGGCTCCCGGCTCAATCGTCAATTTTTCTTCGCGCGCGATCCGCTCGATCTCGTCCGCAATCTCCTTGAAAGAAAGCGCGCGAAACTGAAATAGCTGCGCGCGCGACTTGATTGTCTCCACCAAATCTTCCGCGCGCGTCGTCGCCAGGATAAACACCACGCGCTCCGGCGGCTCTTCCAATGTTTTCAGCAGCGCGTTCGAGGCTTCGTCGGTCAGCTGGTGGGCTTCGTCGAGGATCACTACTTTGTAGCGGCTGGAAGCCGGCGCGTAACGCACCATCTCTCGCAGTTCGCGAATCTGATCGATGCCGCGATTCGACGCGGCATCAATCTCCAGCACGTCCAGCGACGTGCCCGCCGAAATTTCCCGGCAAGAATCGCAAGTCCCGTCCGGCTCGGCCGTCGGGCCCTTCACGCAGTTCAGCGCCTTCGCCAAAATGCGCGCGCTGGTGGTTTTCCCCACGCCGCGCACGCCCGAAAAAATATACGCATGCGCCACGCGATTGGAATTGATCGCGTTCGCGAGCGTCCTGGTAACGTGCTGCTGCCCCACAATCTCGCTGAATGTTTGCGGCCGGTACTTCCGCGCGATAACCTTGTATGTCATGGAATGTGTTGTGTGACTCACCCACTCGCCGCGACTAGAGGAACTTCGGGTACTCCGCGGCACACGAGACTGACCCGCTACCGTTGCTCCCTTCCGGGCCTGGCGGGGTTTGCGGGGAATCGTTGCACAGAGCCCGAAGTTCCACCCATCGGCAGTTACCGCGCAGAAATTTTCCGCGCAAAAAACTGCTTCGCGAAGTCTAGCACAGCGCTCCACCCCACGAAAGACGCGAGATGATTGTATCAGCGGAAAAATATCTGCGGATGGTCCCAGCGGATCAGGAAAAAGAAGCAGCCATCAAGCGAACGGCACCGAATTTCCATAAATTCTCAAGCACCGCGATAGGCAATCTAGTTCGCGCCGCCCTGTGCCGGGCGCGTTGCATCGTGCTTCAGCGCCAATCGTGCGGGTGGCGCCGCGAACGCCGTTTCCACGCGCTCGTCGCTGATCGCAGCCAAAGTCTCCAGCGTCTTTCGCGCATCGGCATTCTGCCCGGCTTTGGTCTGCGCCTCTGCCTGCAATTGCAGGGACAAAGGATTCTGCGGGTCTTCCTGTAGCTCCGCGATCGCTCCGGCATAATCGCCTTGCAAGTAAAGAACTCCTCCGTTAGCGGAGTGATACGCTTCCTGCACCGGCGTGCTGCGGCTGGTCTGCGCCATATTGGCCAGCAATTTCAGCGTGGCCTGCGCCGTATCGGTCTTTCCGGCGTTCACCGCGATGAACGCGCGAGCCTGCAAGATCAGCGCCAGCTCGTTGTCGCGGTCTCCCGGCAATAAATTGCTCTTGCGCGTTTCGGAAAGATCCTCTCGCGCCTCGTCCAGGTCTTTCAACGCGCTCACCGCATCCGGGTTAAAAAGCGCCATCGCGCGATGAATCTCCGCTTCTTGCACCGTTAACCCCGCCGCATGCGCTTCCGTATCTACCTTCTCGAATTCCGCGCGCGCCAGCCGCGGCTTGTGTTCGCGGTAGTAAGTCATCGCGTACAAAATCCGATAACCGATCTGCGTGGATCGCTCCTTGGTTCCCTTGATCGCCACCAAATATTGCGCCCGCGCCTTTCGTTCATCTCCCATCAAAGCGTAAGTCGAAGCCACGCCCGCTTGCGATGCGTTGAAATGCGGGTTGATCGCCAGTGCCTTCTGATAATGCTCCAGCGCCGCCGGATAATCTCCCAGCATGCGCATGATCTCACCGTAGGAATCCTGCGGGTTCGGCTCGTTGGGCAATGCCGCCACATACTGCTCCATCAGCGGCGGCGCCAGTTGCGGCTGTCCGCTCAACGCGTAGCAGTACGCCAGATTGTTCAGCGCCGGATAATAGCGGGGATCGTTCTTCAGCAGGCGCGACAAAACCGCTTCGCCGTGCTCATAAGCCCCCTGATACGCGCACAACCATTCCCCGGCCAGATTGCCCAGCCGCTTGTCGTTCGGATATTTCGGGAGCAGGTCATTCATCGCGGAAATGGCCACCACGGTTTCGCCGTTCTTCGTGCTGTTCATCCAGCGGATCAGCACTTGCTCGTCGGGCGATGCGTTGTCAATGTACTTCACGGCCAGCGCGCTCTCCTGCTTTTCCTCTTTAGGATCGGTCGTGAAATAAGCCAGCGCCGCGTGCGCCAGGGCAAATTGCGGATCGGCTTTCACCGCTTGGCGAAAAAATTCCAGGCCTTCATCCACGAACAGCCGGTCTTCGCGCTGCACCATCCCCATCTCGTACGCGTGCGACGCCAAAGTCGAATGGGTCGACACCGGTATGGTCTCTGTCGCGCTCGCGGGCGGCGCGGACTCCTGCGCGCGCACCGCGGCCATGCCGCCGCACGTCAAAAGAGCGGCAACCATCCAGGAGAGATAAGTTCGGGTTCTCACGGTTTTCCTCGCATGGAATTTTGCATGCCGGCTAACGGCCTTTCAGCACATACCCCGGATCGAAGGGTTGCTTATCGTCAATCTTCAAAACCTTCACGCCGCCCGTGATGTTGTAGACATCGATTACGCCGATTGCTCCCGCATTTCCGCCGACGATTCTCATCACTTCGTCGTCGCTCTCGGCGTAAACCACGGGTACCCCGGTTTTGCGGCTCGCATCATTCAACACGGCCTTTTCCTCGTCGAATGTCCCGCCCAGCACTTTTTCCAGGATGAACTTCGTCGCCGGTGAACTGGGCTCGCGGAGAACCAGCGTGATGCCCTTGCCATCCGGCCAAATGGTCGTCTTGGCCTTGAATATCTTCGCCAGTTCCACCAGACTCATCGCCCGCACGGTATTGGCAGGATTCACCACAATCGCGTAGTCCGTCCCGAAGGCGACGGACGCGACGCTCAACAGCAACACGCAAACAATCCACCAGCGGTTTCGCATAGCACTCTTATACCTATAATTTTCGATTTCCAGGAGTTCGCCTGTTTACAAATTAGCATCCCATGCAAAACGCGAGCCGGCGATTTCGCGGCATAGTGTCGCGCCAGTAAACTTGCAGCGCCAAAAACTTCCACTACACGCCGTTCGCCGCTGTTTCGCCTCTGCCGCTATCGCGCCTGCGACGACCGACACCGCAACCCCCAATACGGTAGGTGCCATTCAGGAACACCCGTCTTTAATTTGCCGCAACCTTACCTCCCGCTGGAGTATCTTATCCGCCGAGTGCAACCTCCGCACTCCACCGCGGCGCCAGCGGTACCCCCACGAAACGGGGATGGCTCGGCTATGTCCAGAGCCCTCCTTCGCGGGAACGCGTCCCGGTTCCCGCCAAGGATCACGGAGGATCCATGAAGCGTCTCGTTTCTGTTTCTGCTTTGTTGTCGGCCATGCTCTGGCTGACTCCCGCAGTACGCGCGCAGTCCACCGTTATCCAACCCGGAACGCAGGTTCGGCTCACCATGGTTTCAGGTCTCACCACCGCGGTCGCGAAAGACGGCGACCCCTTTACCGCGATCGTTGCCGAACCGGTGTTTTCCGGCAACCAGCTGATCCTGCCCGCTGGATCCAAGGTCCACGGCACCGTCACGAGCGTCACGCGCCCGCGCTGGTTCGCGATGGAACGCGGCGGAGCTTCGATGAACCTGGTATTCAATTCGGTCGAAGTACAGAGCCGCATTTTCCCCGCGCAAATGAGCATTCTGTCGCTCTACAGCGGCAGCGCAGAAGACACCAAAAAGCGCAAAGACCTGAAAACCACTGAAGGCGTCGTGATCGAACAAAAACGCGACATCAAAGGTGACATCATGACCGGCGGCCTCGGGACCGGAGCCGGCGCTCTCGTAGGAGTCCTGTTCAGCAACGTTGTGCGCGGCACAATATTCGGCCTGGTGGGCACGTCTGCGTACATCGTCGCGAAGAAGGGAAAAGACGTAGAGCTTCCGGCGCAAACAGGAATGCTGGTGCGCATGGATTCCGCGGTGACTCTGCCACCATCGCTGCTGCGCAGCGCTTCCTTCACGCCGGAATCCGCCGGCAACTAACCGCGGCGACATCTCGAGTGATGCAGCGGACAGTCGAGCGGCGGAGAGATCGCCGCGAGCGAGGGGCAAGGTCCGGCTGGCGCGGGGAACCGCGAACGGAAAGAGGGACTGGCCGCCTTTGCTTTTGAAATCGGGAAAAACACGACAAAAACTAGCGATTGATCCGAATCGCTGTTGTTTATTTTCAATGACTTGCATTGGCTTTCGATTTTGTTTCGCTAGCGATCGATTTAGGCTGTGCAGAGTGACGAATGACGACTGATTCGCGGCGGGCGAGGGTGCGAGCAGTCGCTCGCGAGGCCTGGGTCTAGATCCCAGTTAGCGCCGGTTCGAGCACGGTGCGTCCTTTTGTGGCGCTTCCATAGTGCCCCGGCTTGCGCTGACACAATCCGGGGTCGTTGAATATTCGTAGACATACGGACGAGGGTAAGAGGCAGGCAAAGTTCAGACGATAACTGCTCGACATGGGGCGGAGTTTAGCTGCGAGGAATCGGATCAGAGGGTTTATCCGCAAACTGCTTAGCCGCTGAAGTACCGGTATGGCGATCGCGTCAACGCGGGAGCCGAACAAGAATCAGTCGAGCGACGGCACCTCGCCGAACGAGTGCAGCGCCCGCATCGGCCACAAATCTTCAGCGCGCAATTTTAAAGCTCCCAACGTCCATCCACTCGGCTCGCGCCCGATACGCACAACCTGAAAGAGCACGGGCGCCGCGTCGTTCCCGCGCTGATCGTGTCGTTCGACCACCCGCAAAGCCAAAATCGCTTCACGCTCCACTTCCGTGCGCAGGTAGAACTTGCATCCCCTGGTGCTGACGTTGCACGTTTCCGAGCGCTCGGTAAAGAAATGTCCACAACGGTCGAACCCGCAGACTTCGATCGCAAATTGCAACGCGATTCGCTCGGGCCGCTGCGTCGAGAAATCCGCGAGCGCTGCGAAACCGTTCGATGGCGATGTTTGCCTGGTCATGATCCCGTCCTGCTCCACGCGGTCTTGCCCGCCGTTGGTCGTTTCTGCGGTAGAGCCGTGCACACCGTGCCCCCAGACCTCTGTTGGGATCGTCATGCCGAGCGCCGCGCAGCCAGCGCCACTGGTTTGTCCGAGCGCTTCAAGAAGCGGTACAGGCTGGTGCGGCCAATCCCTAGTACCTGGGCAGTGCGCACCCGGTTGCCATGGCACATTTCCAGCACGCGTTGAATGTGCACGCTGCGGACCTCGTCCAGCGGAAGCGGGCTCCACACCGTCGCGGCGGAGGCGGTGTGGCGGCGAGAGCGCTGCAGATGTTCGGGCAAATCGCCCACGTCGATGAAATCGGAATTTGCGGTGATCGCCGCGCTGGCGATTACGTTTTCCAGTTCGCGTACGTTGCCCGGCCAGTCATGTTGCAGAAGCACGATGTGCGCCCGGCGCGTCAGCCCTTGGAACGGCTTGCCGTAAGTCTCGCCGTATTTTTTCACGAAGTGCTGCACCAGAATCGGAATGTCTCCGGGACGCTCCGCCAGCCCTGGCACGCGCAGCTCAATGCTGCTGAGCCGGTAGAAGAGATCTTCGCGAAAACGGCCTGCCAGCACTTCGGCGCGCAGGTCGCGGTTGGTGGCCGCGATCAGTCGCACGTCCACTTTCCTAACTTCCGGCGATCCCACGCGCTGGATTTCGCGATTCTGTATTACCCGCAGCAGCTTGGCTTGCATCTGCAGCGAGGTCTCGCCGATTTCGTCCAGGAAAACTGTGCCCCCGTTGGCGTACTCGAATAGGCCCGGGCGCGTTTCCGTCGCGCCGGTGAAAGATCCGCGCACGTGTCCGAACAACTGGCTTTCGAGCAGTGTGTCCACCAGCGCTGAACAATTGCACACCGCGAAACGCTCCTGCGACACGGGGCTCATCTGGTGCAGGGCGTGCGCGACCAGTTCCTTACCCGAACCCGTCGGCCCGGTGATCAGCGCATTGGTGTAATGCCGCGCGATTTTTTTCGCCAGATCGAAAACCTCCAGCATCGCCGGGCTACGCCCCACGATTCCGTGGAACAGCAGGCTATCCAGCAGCTTGTCCTCCAGATCCCGTATCTGCAGTCCGCGCGTAAACGAATCCGTCAGGTCATCGAGAGTTTTCAGCAATCGTGTGTATTCGATCGGCTTGCAAAGATAATCGTAAGCGCCGTGCTTGATCGCTTCGATGGCGGAGTCCACCGCATAGAATCCCGTCACCAGGATCACGTACATCCCTGGATCGCATTGTAGCGTTTTCTCCAGGAACGCCAGGCCATCCATGCCCGGCATCTTCATGTCCGCTACGACCACGCGGCAGCTTCCGCAACGCACTTTTTGCAGAGCTTCTTCGGCATTGGTCGTTCCCGTCACCGGGAAACCAGCTGCTTGGAGCCTTTCGGACGTCACTTCGGCGTGGTACGGTTCATCGTCCAATATGCAGATCGGAAGATTTTTACGTGACAGCTCTACCAGTGACCTTTCTAGCAGGACGTTCATAATACACACACAAGGCAAGGAAGGGGCCAGAGCGGAACAACAAGTGATTTTCCTTACGATATTGATTATGTCGCGCGCGGCCGATTTCTCGACGTAGGTAATACCTGCGGATGCTTCGCCTTACCGCAAAGCATTTAACGAATCGTGCGCGGAGGCGCGCTGTCTATTAATCTCCACAGTCAGCTCGCTTTGAACCAAGCTCGTGCCAATCTGGAACCACGGCGCCAGACTGGGATTCAACCCTGCGCGGTTACTTCTTCCGACCGCTCTCGCCCTTCCGCCTCTCAACGATTCATGCTGCTCTCGACCAGACTTTCGACCGCGCGATCCGCGCAGTCCTTCATCGTCCTGCGTGGTTGCAGCTGCTCGAGTCCCACGTACGTGCAGGAGGCGCCCGTGCTTCTGTCTCCCACGCTCACCGCTCGATGCGGCACCGGGAAGTCGGCTCCTCCACCCAGCGGTCGCAGCAGTCGCACAAAGAGTATGCTGTCAAGTCGCACCGTCGCATGCAGCGCCACCGTTTTTCCCTCTCGTTCGCGCCAGTCCAGCGACGTCTTCTCCACAAAGAAATTTTCCCTCGCGTCCCATCCCGATACTTCTACGCGGTAACTGTTGTCGCGGCAAGCCGCCGTTGTGATCGCCTGAATGTTGTCTGTTCCGCGATTCATGATTCCACCTCGGATGGCTATCTTGCAGACGAGATACCAACGCGGATGGCAGGGTTGTGTTGATGTTGAAGGGCTTAACCACCCGCTGCAACCTGGGCGAAACGCACCGAGTGTTCCGAACGCGCCGCTTGTGCCCCATTGAAACGCGATCATGACCCGGACGACCGCCGCTGCAAAGGCAAAGGCGCCCAGCTCATGCTGGCCGCCACAAAGTCAGAAGCTCGGCCTACGTTCATTTTTCCGCTAACTGTTTCGCCGCTGAGGCCATGAAGTTCGAGGGTTTGCGCAGGCTCGCTATCCCCACCTGTACCCGGGATAAAGCGCCGCTAGCGCAAACCTAAAAATGTAGGGGAACAGCTTGTCGTAGGCGTACCAAGCTACCAGCAATCCGAGCATCCCAAATCCTGACGTCCTCACCCAGTGCTGGAATCGCTGCGCCGTCGCATTGTTCATCAGCAGGGTGACTCCCGTAACTCCATCGAGCGGCGGCACGGGCAGTAAGTTGAACGTCCCCAGCAGCAGGTTCAAAAGAAAGACGATGCTGAGGAACGTTGCTGCGAAGCCCGCGATTCCCGGCACCAGCGGTTCAGTGATATGCGTGAAATCGACTGCATCGGGCACGCCGAAAATTCCGAAATGCATCCCGACGCGAATCGCGATGGCCGACAGAATCACGAGCGTAAAATTCGCCGCCGGACCGCCCAGCGCCATCCAGGCCGCACGGCGCGGGTAGCGTTGTTGCCAGGCTGGATCGTAGGGCGCGCTCGCCCAGCCGATCATCCAGTGCGCGACAAAATACGAGAGGATCGGTACGACCACCAGTCCAAAGGGCTCGCGTCGGATGTGCGGCCAAGGGTTGAGCGTCACCTGGCCGCCGTGAAAAGCCGTGGAATCGCCGCCGATTCGCGCAATCAACGCGTGCGCGCCTTCGTGGCAGGTGGTCGAAAACAGGAAAACGATGTACCAGATAACGCCGAGGATCAGGAATTGGGGAGTCATGCCGCTCGACAGACTAAGGTGTCTGGCCACATTGCGCAAGGGCCGCCGCGCTGGTCGGCGCCGGCAGCGAATTTCAACGCCACATTAAATCCCGCTAAAAGTCCCGCAAATTTCACAAATATTCTTGACAGTCCCAGTCGCGAGGTCTAGTCTCGCGTCACAGGCTTTAGATAAATTGCCTCCCAAGGGTGGGTTCGTAAGGAGGGGCTGTGAGTTCGAATCAAAGAAATTTATCCCGGGCCAACGTCTGCTCTGAACAGGAATTTGAAAATTTGCTCCGGCGCTGCGAAGAGCATTTGAAGTTGCAGCGTCCCGGCACGCTGAAGCCGGAATCGCTCCCGTCTAACTCCCTCAAGATTGTTGCGCCAGTTCGTCGTCGCGATTCGGCAGCATAGCGGCTCCGGGTTTTACCTGTAGTATCCGTTCGTTCCGGGCAGTCCGTGTGCTTGTATCAGCGGCGATCACCGGTCAGCTTTTTATTTCGCTATCGTGTGCGTGAAGCGGACCTTACCTCGCTGCCGGAGTATGCGAGCATAGTCCACGATGCCGCAACCAGCTGAAGCCCGGCACGGACGGTCTGGGTGATGCCGGTACCGCTGGCTTGTTGCGCCTTCTCCAGCAGATCCTGCGGCAACTCTACTGTGATCTTGCGCGTTCTCGCCACAGGACCTCCTTAAAAACATTATGGAAGAAGAATGAGAGATTGGCTCCGGGGCCTGGACTCGAACCAGGATAACCAGCTCCAAAGGCTGGCGTGCTACCAATTGCACTACCCCGGAACGGGGTACAAAAGTGTAGCAGACCTCCCGCCGATTTGTTACTGCCCGCGAGCGTCGAACAATGGCGCCGCGCGTTCCGCCGTTTGCTGCATCGTCTGCGATTTGCTACGCTGCTAAAGTTGCATCTCCGCGGAGAGATGTCCGAGCGGTTTAAGGAGCACGCTTGGAAAGCGTGTGTTGGGGAAACTCAACCGTGGGTTCGAATCCCACTCTCTCCGCCATTTTAATTTCCCCTCGCAAATCGCCGATAAGCTTATGACCTGCCCAAAGTGCAACGCGCCGCACGTCGTGAAGCCGGTGCCGGGCGCGCTGAAATTTCCGCAACGTCTGGAGTGTCCCGTGCACGGCTGGTTGCCAGAGAGGATCACGCCAATTCGCATGCGCTTGCACAAAGACCGGCCGGACGGGCGGGCGTGTTGGCGCGAGTCCGTCCACTGGCACACGAAGGCGGAAATAAGGCGTAGAATGAAGTCATGACCTCCATGCAGGAACTAGAACGCACCAGTCCAGCCGAGCTCGCGGCGATGTGCCAGCGCGTCGCGGACAATCCTGGCGCGTATTTGCAAGCCGCAGCTGCCCAAGCGTCGAAACTGAAATTGGAATGGAATACCTTACAAACTTTTCCCAATCCGAACTACGCTGTGCAAAAGAAGATTGAACAGCAGAAGGACCGCGTCGGAAGGCGCATGATCGAATTTCTCGCCGGGATTCTGTAACCGCGTATCCGCCGCTTTCGCAGCCGCGACAATTCGAATTCCTCAGTCCTTCTTCGCCTTGCCGGGCGGATTCAGCGCCACGGAAGCCTCGGAAGTAAGCAGCAGGAAAGTGAACGACTCCTGCAAGTATAGCCGCACCGCCGTCTCCGTGTGGCTGAGATAACCGATCGAAACGTCCTGCCCGATGTGCAAATCAAAATCACCGCCGCGCGTAGTCAGCACAAACGCGCCAGCAATCGCCGGCGCCCAAATAATTTGATCCTTCAGCAAACGCTTCACGTGCTCGAGAACTGGATACCCATGGTCGCTGGTTTCGGCGAGCGCAGTGTACGCATCGGCTCCCAGCAGCACGGCGTAAGGTCCGTTGACGCCCACCAGTCGCAACTGGCTCAACCCCTGCGCGATTGCGTCCGGGTACTCGCGCACATCGGCCGGCAGCGTCTTGATCGGATTGCTCGTGCCTTGGCGCACACCGCCGATTCCGGCGGCCGCATAGCCATCAAAAATCGCGCGGTCCTCGGCGAAGGCGATCTCGCGCGCCGCGTCCTTCGCCGGTTGCCAGTTCGAATCGTTCGCGCCGCGTTCCACGTCGTCAATTCCCTGGCGATCCAGCTCGAACGTGACGCGCAGTTCCACCAGCGCTTTCACCTCGCGTTGCCGCGCAAGAATCCCGGCCGAAGGAGCCGCGATTTTTCGCAGGTGGCCGGTCCCGACCGCGGAAAGGGCGCTGCCGCCCGGCCCGTCCACGTCCACGACGCGCCGTCCCGCAAGATAGCGCTTCAGCGTGCGCGTCGTTTCCACTTCGATGGAAGCCCAGGCCGCATCTGAAATCGGGGCAAGCTCGCGATGTAAATTATTCATGGCCGATCTCTCCTTTGAGTGATCCGATACCGAGTGATCCATCTTTATTATTAGACGGCGCGGATTGGCTCGTCTCGTCCGTCGCCTGTGCCTTGTTGGCGAGCGCTGCATCCGCGGGTGGCTCGTCGCTCACATCATCCAGAAATGTTGCGGACGGCACGAAGAACAAATTGCCAGTAACGGCGCGGCTGAAGTCCAGCAGCCGGTCGTAATTTCCCGGCGGCCTGCCAACGAACATATTCTGCAGCATCAGCTCGATGGTGCTCGGCGACTTGCTGTAGCCGATGAAATACGTTCCAAATTCGCCTTGCGTGGGCCGCCCGAACGGCATGTTGTCGCGCAAAATCTTGATCTCTTTGCCGTTCTCTTCGATCGTAGTGAGTGAGCTGTGCGAGCAGGTCGGCTTGATCGACTCGTCCAATTCAATGTCCGCTAGTTTCGTTCGCCCGATGACTCGTTCCTGCGCTTCGGTGGAAAGCGCATTCCATGCGGGAAGATCGTGCAGATATTTCTGCACGATTACGTAACTGCCCCCAGCGAAGGCAGCATCCTCATCAGCGATCACTACGGCATCCGTCGCTTCCTGCCCGCGCGGATTCTCCGTGCCATCCACAAACCCAATAAGGTCGCGGTCGTCGAAGTAACGGAAGCCGTGCACTTCATCCACCGGTTCGACGGCATCGCCCAACCGTCCCGTGATTTGCGTCGCCAGCTCGAAGCATAAATCCATGCGCTTGGCACGAATATGAAACAGCAAATCGCCGGAAGTCGCCACGGCGTGGCGCCCGCCGGAGCGGATTTCACGAAACGGGTGCAGCTCCACCGGCCGCGGGGTGCCGAACAGCCGGTCCCACACCTCGGACCCAAATCCCATCACGCACGAAAGTCCCGCTTCGATGTCGCGAAAGTCCACGGCGCGATAGAGCGCCGAGAGGTCTGCGCAGAACGAGCGCACTGTGCTTCGGTTCTCCGCGCCCGGCTTTACGGTCAGCACCAGAAAAATCGCGGCGCGCGTCAGCGGCGAGGCGATCGGTTGAGCCAAAGCGAGCACGCCCTGCGCCGCATTGTTCGCGTTCTTGGGATCGGGTTCCATCGACTCTCATCCTGGCGGCGCGTTCGGAATCTCGTATATTTCGATAGCGCGTCCACGCCACCGCCTACGTTCGGGCGGCAAGCTTACCATCGGCCCCCGACGAACGTCCACAGCGCCTCGGCGCGCGCCGGCCAGCCCCCAACCAGCCTGTTGGCGGATTGGCTCTTGCGGAAGCGGCGCCGTAGCGTGGTTCCAGTTCATCCCAGGCTCGATTTACAGCAATCACTGTATTTCCGCGAACTCATGGCTGCCACATCATCAACGGGATTGCATGGAGCGCGCGGCGCATTTTCCGGCTTGGGCGCGTTCGGTTTTTCTTCTCTGATTCGCCGCGTGTCGCCGCTTGTTCCCAGCGCCAGGAGGCCCTGTGGGTTACTGCTCCGAATTTCTTCCGCTGTTAGCGCTGCTCTCGAATTCGGCCGGGCCCGGTGCTTCCGCGCTCACGTTCTTGAAGATATTTCTGACTTTCGCCTCATTCGTTTGCTTAGCCGTTGCGATTCTTTACTTCTTTGGAAAACTCGTGATCGAGCTTTTCGGAATTTTGGATGGACGATCCCCGCGACCGAATGACCGCTATGCACGAAACTGAATTATTTTCGGAGCAACCAGGCAGCTCCGCCACGGCGCCAATCCCCATCGCAGGCAGAGATATATGCCGGTGTTGCCGCAGTGTTGAAATCGCCCGTTCGCATCGGCGCGGCCCCACCGAGAAATATCCTCTGCGCGCCATGCATGTCCGCGTGTACCGGTGTGACGATTGCAATGCCCGTTTCTATGCCTTGTTCTGTGTCGATGCGGTAGCTTCGGCGAAGAAGGCATCCGCGTGACGGCAAAACCAAACACAGACGCATCGTTGTACGGTAGAATGGGTGAAAGCCTATGAGCGAAACGCCCAGCGATGTCTGTGGAAAATGCGGTGCCGCGATTGACTCGAGCCGCAGAGTAGACTTCACTCTAAAGGACGGAACCCGCGTTTGCGATTCCTGCTTTGTGAGAGAAACCCCGCGCCCTAAGAGCGATCGGCCCAACTGAGGAGCGGCTCGCTCGGTTTTCCGTTGCGCTCGCGTGTGGCCAGCTGGGCTCCCGCCGCAAACTACCGCGCCAGCGCTGCAGGTGCGGCACATGTGTTTCCGTGGTCCTCACAACTTCTAGGAAACCACCGCCTGTTGCGCCACGCTTTCCAGGCGTGCGGCCCGCGGCAACTTCACCAGAAAAGTAGTTCCGCTTTCCGACGTCTTCTCCAGCGTGACCGAACCGCCATGATCCTGCACAATCTTGTTCACGATCGCGAGGCCCAGCCCGGTGCCATTCGGTTTTCCCAGACTAACAAACGGATCGAACAGCGTGCCAGAAATCGCAGGCGGCACTCCTGTCCCATTATCCGCCACGCGCACTTCAAATGATTCACCCAGCGAGCTAATCTCGATCTTCACATACCCCTGCGAAGGCACCGTAGCCTCGCAAGCGTTCAGCACCAAATTGAAAAACGCTCGCTCGATTTTCTTGGGATCGAACACTCCATCCATTTCGCCGACCGTGCTAATCGAAATCTCCAGATGTCGCAATTCGGGCCTGGCCCGCACTGCGTCCACCGCGCGGCGTATCGTTTGGTTCAAAGACGCGGGTATCGGCGCAATCGAGCTTTCCTCACGGGCCAATTCGCGCAGCGAGTCGAGCAGATCCACCATCTGTTCCGAAGCGGTCTTGATCTCCTCGTAGATTTCGTCGCGGTTGAGCTTCAGCTTCTCAGCTTCGTAGAGAAACTCCGCATTGGCCACCACCGCCGCCAAATAATGCCGCAGATCGTGCGAGATCGAGTTGGCCGCTCGACCCACAGCCGCGATCCGCTCCGTCGCAAATCGCCGCTGCTGAAAAGCGAGCAGCTCGCCGCGCATTTTTGAAAACGCTTCGCCGAGTTCCGCCACTTCGCTGCTCCCGCGCGGCGTGATCGAGTACGTGTAGTTGCCAACGGCCAGCGCCCGCACGCCAGCCACCAGGTTGTCCAGCGGATGCGTGATCGTCGAAGAAACGAACCCCAGCAGCACGGCGGCGAGCGCCAGCGCTGAGATCCCCAGCAGCAAAATCGTGCGATTCAGCCGCCGCAGAGATGCGTTCGCGGGTTGCAAGGACATCAACACGTAGCACTTCACCGACACAGGCGGTCCGCTGTGGATCACCACCGAGGCGGTCTGGTATTGATCGGAACCCAAATCCATTTCTCGTGTTCCGTCCTGCGCACCAGCGCTCTTCTGTATCAATTGCTCCAGCTCGTGCTGATCTGCCGGCGAAAGTGTGGACGCGATCACCTTGTCGCCGGTGGTCAGCGCGATGGCCCCACCCGCCACCAGCGCGAGTTGCTCGGCGACCGTAGCATCTATCTGGTAGCCGACAGCCAAAAGCCCCAGCTGCCTGCGCTCAGCCTCCGTGCCCGCAGTGATCGGCCGCAAGAACACGCGATAGAGTTGGCCGTCGCCGTACCACCAGCTCGCGTCCTCGCCCTGCTCCATGGACCTTGCCAGGTTTTCTTCTGCAACGTTCGTTTTCCAGCGCGGACTTGTGCCGTGAAATCCCAACACCTGTCCGTTCGGCCCCGCGAGCAGAAAAAGTTGGCTGCCGGCCAGCTTCCATAGGGGTTCCGAGGCGTCCTGAATCGTCAGGGCGTGCTCGGTGGTCATCAAAGCTTTCAGTGGGGGAAGTTCGGCCAGCATCGCGGCGGTGCGCGAAAGTTGCAGCTCGCGCTCCTGCTGCACGTTTTCGAACGCGCGCAGGGAATCGTTGGTGCTCTGCCGCACTCCTTCGTCAACTTCGGAGCGCACCGTGTGGCGCACGATCAAGAGCAGGGAACCCAAAAGCCCGCAAATGATCACCAGCGTGGCAATGAGAAGTTGCGTGCGCAATCGCAAACGTGCCAAGAGGCTCCTCGACCAGCGGCGCTACATGTCCAATGCAGCGACGCCATCACCCGGTGTGAATTTGTAGCCCGTGCCATGCATCGTCAAAAAATATCGCGGGCGAGCCGGGTCGGGCTCGAGTTTTTGCCGGATCCGCAATATGTGGTTGTCCACGGTCCGCGTTGTGGGATAGTTTTCGTATCCCCACACTTCGTTCAGCAGTTCTTGCCGCGAAATCACGCGGGCGGGGCAGCGCGCGAAGTACTTCAGCAACTTGAATTCCTGCGCTGTGAATGCCAGCGTTTTTCCTGCGCGCGTCACCACCATGCTGGTGAAATCAATCCTGGTGTCGCCAAAAGTCAGCAGCTCATGCGCAGGGGGACCGCCGGCGGAGGTGGCTGCATCCGGCGTCGCTGGCCCGCCGCGACGCATCGCGCGGCGCACGCGCGCCAGCAATTCTCTGGGGCTGAACGGTTTTGTGACGTAATCATCCGCGCCCAGCTCCAGCAGCAGGACTTTATCTTCCACTTCGCAATTCGCGCTCAACACCACGATCGGCACACCCGCGGCGTGCGCCTTAAACGCCCGGCAAACTTCCTTTCCGGGCAAGCGCGGCAGCTTCAAGTCCAGCACCACGACGTTCGGCGTTTGCTTGCGAAAACTTTCCAGGCCCGCTATGCCGTCCGAAGCAATCTGCACGCGCAGCCCGTCCGCTTCAAAAAGCCGCTGCAGGGTGCGCTGCATCGGCCGGCTGTCTTCCACCACCAATATGGTATCCACGGAGCCTTCCTTTGATTGCAGCCTCCGATCCGGCGGATTCATCCGCTAGTCGGAATTGAGCCTGAACATGCAGAATCCCGCCGCCGGATTGGCCCATTCTACGGCTGCGCCGAGGGCAACGGGGACTCCCTGCATTGTAATCCCAACCCCGGTCCGTAATCTTCCCGTAAATAGATTGCGAGGGATCGCTCGCGGCATTGTCACCAGAGCGTTTAGCGGAAGTCAAAAGCTTGTAAATTCTGTGCCGCGTAAGTTTTCGGTTACCGCGTCAACGGGGACTTGGCAGTGAGCTCCTGTACCGCGGCAAGACTCAATCGCTGTAAACCTGTCGCCATGAAGTCCATACCTTTGCCCGAATGACAAAATAAGCCGTCGAAGGAACTTACGGCCGAACTCTTACCCGGCTACGTACAGAGCGAGATTCGCACCGACAGCGCTAGGGAGGTTACATGCGCGAGCAAGATTCAGCAATAACGATGAACCGCCGGGAGATGCTCAAACTTTCAGCGTTTACCTCCTTGATTGGAACCTCTGCCATACCCAGTAAGACCCAAGCCACGCAAACTGTCCCCGTGAAGCAGGTATCGTTGCCCGAACTGCCACCGAAGCCGTCGACAGCTGTTGCAGCCAAGCTTTTTCCCGGCTTTACGCAGACCGACGTTCGTACCAGCGGGGCGACTATCCCTGTTTTTCACAAAGGCGACGGCCCAGCAGTGCTTCTACTGCATGGATATCCCGAGACGCACGTTACCTGGCACAAAGTAGCGCCGAGGCTCGCCGAGCGGTACTCGGTCTACTTACCTGATCTGCGAGGATACGGGGATTCGAGCCGCCCGAGCGACGGAGACCCCCACGTCCATTACTGGTTCCGCGCGATGGCGTTGGACCAGGTCGAGACGATGCGTCATTTTGGGCACGAGCGGTTCCTTGTGGGTGCCCACGATCGCGGTGCCCGAGTCGCCCATAGGCTGTGTCTCGACTTTCCCAGAAAGCGTGAGCAAGGTTTGCCTCATGGACATCGCTCCGACGTTGACGATGTATCAACAAACCAATCAAGAGTTCGCTACCAGGTACATGTGGCGGTTCTTCCTTATCCAAGCGGCGCCTCTGCCCGAACATCTGATTGGGCTCGATTCTCAATATTATCTGGGAGACATCCTTGGCGGACTGAACAAGACGCCGGGCGCCCTCACGCCGGACGCAGTGAGCGAGGATGTTCGATGCTTCTGCTGCACATCGACGATTCATCCCACGTGCGAAGACTTCAGAGCGGCTGCGGATGTCGGTCTTGCGATGGACGAGGCGGATGACCGTGCGGGAAACAAGATCGTGGTACCGGTTCACGCCCTGTGGGGGGCAAAAGGAACCGTAGGGCCGTTGTGGGACATCCTCGCGACCTGGCGGGCGAAAGCGGCCGCAACCGTTACCGGGCGCAGTCTTGATTGCGGCCATTTCCTCCAGGAAGAACGTCCCGAGGAAACCTTGGATGAATTGCAGCAGTTTTTCGGCACGGCGTAAGTCGGAAGCGATCGAAGAGCAAACGGACGCATTTCTTGCTGGATGCGCGCAATTTCAAGGGTGCTGGTAACCCTCGGTCGGTGGCGGGACGTAGTCTTCGCCGTACTTGTTCTTGTGCGCGAATGTAAAATTCGGATTATCGACCACGTGGATCGGTCCCAGCGTGTGCGTGTTCTCGGAAATCGTGACGACCCGGCTTAAAGCTTTCAGATTTTCCGGCAGGCTTCGTTCGTACCAGACGTGCATCTGGTATCGGCCGTCGGGAACGTTGGGAATCGTTAGATGCCCCGTGCGATCTGACATCGCGAAGTATGGCGTATCCACTACAATCACTACCGCGCTCATTTCCGCGTGAATATTGCAAAATAGAAAGCTCACTCCCGGCCGGTCGAATCGCACCGAGCGGCTGGTGCCCGCCTCGTAGAGCCCCAAATCAAACCTTTTGCCGTCGTACATCGAAAAAATATTGTGGAAGAACGGATCTTTGTTGGGGAACTGAATCAGCGAGCCCACTTGCACCACAATCACGTGCGGCTCGAAGCTCTTATTACGTTGCACGAGTTCCGGTACCTTCGCCGCAGTCACAGCCGTGGCCGGATCGTTCGCAGCTGGCGCATCGAGCGGCGTCAACCACACCACCACCTGAGATTCATCCACGCGGTTGCCGGTGATTCCGTGTTGATGTCCCCCGGACCCGGGCTTCGACACCGAAACTTCCGCGGTAACAGCGGACGTCTGCGCGGCAGCCGTTGCCGCACTCGTGCCCGCGCACGCACTGCACGCGAGCAGCCAGCCGAGCCCTTTGACGCAGCGCCGCATTTGCGACTTCCACCTCAAAATATGTAACCCACGCTCAATCCGATTTGATTGGCCGTCTCCAAATTTCTGTCGAGATAATACGTCTGCAAGCGCCGGTATTCCGCGGAGAATAAAACATTCGAACGCGCGTGATAGATGAAATTTACGAACGGAGTCAGGTTGCGCGACGTGAGCGGCCCATAATAGTACATGGTCGCGGGGAAATTCCTCAGCTCGCCGGCGAAGGGATTGTCCTGCCCCAGCGCAAAATTCACTTCGAAGTTTGCCTTGGGCTTGTATTTCACCTGAATCCATCCGCCCATCGAATCCAGTCCGCGAATCGTGGTGGTGGGATCCGTCACCGGCCCGGAGAACAGCACGCTTTGCCCGATACCGCCTCCGAACCCGCCCACCGCGCGCCCGCGGTAAAATTCTCCGGTGAAATCAAAATATTTTCCCAGCGGGACGGTCACATCCGTTGTGCCCGCCCATCCGTCCACGCCCCGTCCGAATCCCCAATTCTGCCGCCCGTAGTATCCGCCAACTCCGACCGTCACGTCCCTGCCAAACGCGTGATGACTCCACGCCACCCGCGCAGCGTATGCTGGCTGGCCCGATTGTTCGCCCTCGCTCGGCACCCGCATTTGCAGGTTGGGATAATCGCCCGTCAGCGAGTCCAAAATTCCCGCCTGCAACAGCAAACTCGAATCCTCCGACAGCGCCACACGATGTTCGATGCGTATCTGCGGCGTCCAGAGCCACAAATTACCCGAGTAGGAGAGTGCCGGAATCGCCAGCGAAGCCAGTGAGGTCGGCATCAGAGGCGCGAAGAACAGCGAATCCTGTCCGGCGACGATTGAAGTGTCGGCCCAATCCATGCGGATTGTCCCGGTACGCAAGCGCACTACTCCCATCACTGCACCGTTCGGCGCGTCTACCTGCCCGCCCGCGAAATCAAATCGCACATTGGCGCTGGTGTGCGCTCCGGCCACGTCCGGCCCGAACACCTCCACTCCCAGTTGTGACTGGCGCAGCGATCCAGAGAACGCTCCAGAGGTATCTGGCACGTTGGCAGGAGTAGCGACTTCCGGGAAGTCCAAATTGTCAACCGAGCCGCGCGTCGCAAAAGCGTTCAGCAGCACCATTCCGGAAAAACGCACGCGATATTTCGAGCCGCTTTCCACTTTCGTTTGGCTCTGGTCCAGCACCTTCGCGTCCGTCAATTCCTGATTGTCTTCCAGCTTCGTGACGCGCCGCTCAAGCGACGTACCCTGCTCGCTAGTCGCCGGACCAGCAGCAGCCACAGCCGCGGCCGCCGTGTTATCCGGCGGCGCGTTCGCGGGCGAGGTCACTGCAGCATATGCGTCATGCGCCTGGCCAGGCGTCGTTAGCAATTTCGCAGTCGCGCGATTCAGCTCACTGCGCAGCGCGCGCGCCTCCGCGTGCTCTCGTTCCTCAGCGGCGCGCAGCTCGCTCACCTGTGAATTCAAGCGCTGCACCTGCGCCTGCAGCGCGCGCACCGAATCAGCGAGCGCACGGATGTCCGGCACTGAGTCAGTTGGCGCAGCACCGGGCGAAGCGGACGGCGGCGCAGCGTTTTGACATTTGCCTGGCGGTGAATAAAGCAGCAAAAAACTGGCGATGATCCATACAGGAATGAATACTTTTCGGCGCCCGTTGCCTAGCATGGCGGGCCTCCTTGATGATCTTGGTAGGGCCTGTCTGTTCGCCTGGCGCCGCGCCGCACGCTGCAAAATTTCCCAGCGTTCCCTAGCGGACGCGGCATTTCTTGGCATCGCTCGCCTTTTCGCTGACTTGTCCCGCCAGCACGGCGCGGATCATGTCAGCCAAAGAAGTCGAGGAAAATGGTTTCTGAAGTATCGAACTCTGCTGATTGGAAGACGATTCATTACCGGAGGTTGCATACTCGGTATAGCCTGTCATATAAGCCGCCTTCATGTCCGGCCGGATTGCTTGCAGTCGCTTCACCAGCTCCGTGCCGCTCATTCGCGGCATAATCATGTCCGTGAACGTTACGTGAATAGTTCCTTCGTGCCGCGCCGCAATTTCCAGCGCCTCGATGCCGTCTTTTGCCTCCAGCACCGTGTAGCCCTGCGCTTTCAGGAATTGGCCTGCCAGCTCGCGCACCCCGGCTTCGTCTTCCACCACCAGAATCGTCTCGCTTCCGCGCCGCAGCGCGGCTTGCTTGGCTTCCGCCTCTGCCTTGGATGCGGGACCAGACGCCAGCGGCAGATAAATTTCGAACGTTGTGCCCTTTCCCAGCGCGCTTTCCACCCAGATGAATCCGCCGCTTTGCTTCACAATCCCATAAACGGTCGCCAGGCCCAGCCCTGTACCCTTGCCGACCTCTTTGGTAGTGAAGAACGGCTCGAAAATATGAGTTTTGGTCTGCTCGTCCATTCCGATACCGGTATCGCTCACGGAAAGCAGCACGTACGATTCGGGCGGCATGGACCCATGTCGCGCGCTGTCCACCTGCGTCGTCTCGACGTTCGCGGTCCGCACCGTGAGCGTTCCGCCACCGGGCATCGCGTCGCGCGAGTTCACCGCCAGATTCATCAGCACCTGCTCGATTTGGCCCGGGTCGGCCGTCACCAGTTTCAGTTTCGGCTCCGGCACAAACACGTGCTCGATGTGTTCGCCAATCAATCGCGGCAGCATCTTACCCATTTCCGCGACTACCGCGTTCAAATCCAATACGCGCGGTTGCAGCACTTGCATGCGGCTGAAGGCCAGCAACTGCCGCGTCATCGCGACGGCGCGCCCGGAAGCCTTCTGAATTTGTTCCACGCAACGTTTGTGGAATGCGTCGGCGCCGTCGCGGTCAATCAGCAGGTCGCTGTTGCCGCGAATAATCGTCAGCAAATTATTGAAATCGTGCGCCACGCCGCCCGCCAGCCTCCCCACGGCCTCCATTTTGTGCGCCTGGCGCAGCCGCTCCTCCAGCTTTTGCTGCTCCGCCTGCGTTTTCTGCAGGTTCGCGCGCATCCGCGAGAACGCCCCCGTCACCTCGGAGACCTCGTCTCCACCCGTGCTCTCCAAGGGAAAGCCGTAGTCGCCTCCTTCCAGTGCGCGAACGCCAGCGACCAAATTCGCCAGCGGCCGCGTAAACGTGTGCGAAATAAAAAATACCAACACGCTGCCCGCGATCACGCTGAGCAATCCCAGTGCTAGCAAGATGCGATTCAAATCCCGCAGAAATGATGTGGCCTTGTCGAACGATTTCAAAACGGTCAGAGTGACGCGTGGCTGCGCGTCGGGAGGGAGCTCGACGGTCGTCGCAAGATATCGTTCGTTGCCGATTTGCGTTTCCTGCGACCCTGCCGAGTCGCGCTGCGGCTGTCGCGCCAGCTCGGCCTGCTGCGCGTCTGTCAAAGTGCTCGCCACAAAGGTATCGCCCCAGCGAAATGCGACTTCGCTCGACGCGATCTTGCTGAAGTCCTTCGCCGCACGCTGGTCAATCTCGTGGCCCACCGCGAGATAACCGAGTGTTGAATCCTTGGACTCCGCCCCAAAATAAATCGGCTGGATCCACACCTCATAAAGGTGTCCTCCGCCGAACCACCAATCGCGTGGCTCTTCCCTGTTCAACGTAAGCTGCATGAATTCCTGTGCCGCGGGGCGCTCAAAGCTCGCGCTCTTGGCACGCGTCGCCACCACCTTGCCCGAGCGATCCGCGAACACCATCAAATCGCTGCCGCTCAGATTCCAGACATCCTCGGATGCGTCCTGAATTGTTGCGGAGTCCTCGGTGGTCATCATGGCGCGCACGTTGGGAAGGTTCGCGAGCAGTTGGGTCGAGCGCTTCAAGGTCGCTTCGCGCTGTCGCTCGAAGCTCTGATACATGTCGACGGAGTTACGCAGGTCTTCGCGAATATTCTCGCGCACGCGATTCTGCACGCTGTAGCTGACGATCAGCAGCGTTGCGCTGCTCAGTCCAGCGGTGATCGCGAGCAGCGATAGCAGGAACTTCGTCCGTAAGCGAATGTTGCGCACGCAGGTTTCTCCCTGAGGAGAGTCGCCGGACACACGGCAAGCCGGTCTTCCGGCAGGATAATCATTTCGTCGATTATCAATCTAGCAGCGCCTCGCTTGGCTGGGTGTCAACTCCAGCGCGTCCGTGTCGAAAAGGGCATAGCGAGCAAGTTCCGAGGTCATCGGACCGTGAAATGATCGCAGTCCTGTGCGGTACCAGGCCCACCTCGAAGTTGCAAATTGTTGACAAATTACAGACGCAGCCGTGACACGCCCCAGAACCCTTCAGCGGTACAAGTACGGTCCCAGCGCACAGTTGGCTCGCGGATTACTGAGGGAATCTCCGAGGCTCCTTCACCGACCGACGCTCGACGGCGCTGGGTTCGACAAGGAGAAACATAATGAAGCGCGACGCCTCGCAAGACAAACGGTTCCTCAATCGCCATAGCTCCATCGCTCCGCTAGCATTTCAGCGCAAGAGCCTGCTCATTCTCACAGTCCTTGTCTTGGTGTTGCCGGCAGCAGTCAGGGCACAGGACGAAGATCACCAACCGTTCCTGCCCTCGCCCGTTCAAAGCGTCTCCACGGTCCCGGCCAATGGAGACGTGAACCCGTACGGCGTCGCCTTCGTGCCTCCCCAGTTTCCACAAGGGACGGCCAAACCCGGCGACATTCTCGTCTCAAATTTCAACGCCGTCACCAACCTGCAAGGCACCGGAACCACCATCGTGGACATCTCCTCCACTGGCACGCAGTCTCTTTTCTTCCAGAGTGGCACTCCGACGGGTCTCAGCACCGCGTTAAATATCTTGCGCAAAGGTTTCGTGTTGGTGGGCAACTTTCCGTCGCCGGATGGCACTTGCGGCAACGCCACGCCCGGCTCGATTCTAGTGATTAACTCGAGCGGCAAGCAGGTGGGCAGCATCGCCGATTCCTCAATCAACGGTCCCTGGGATTCAGCGCTGTTCGATGAAGGGGACTCGGCGAAATTCTTCGTGGCGAACGGATTGACCGGCACGGTGGTTCGCCTCGATCTGAAAGTCAGCTCGAGCGGCGTGTCTGTAAAGAACGTCACGCAAATCGCATCCGGCTACCAGCATCAGTGCGACCCGGTTACGTTTGTGGATGCTCCCACCGGATTGGTTTACGATGCCGAACGAGACGTTCTGTACGTTGCCTCCAGCGACGATAACGCCGTTTTCGCCGTCGCGAACGCCGGCTGCGCAGAGAAGGATCACGGCACCGGCAGAATCATTTACCAGGACAACGTTCATTTGCACGGCCCCCTCGGCATGATCATGGCGCCCAACGGCCATCTCGTGGTGGCCAATAACGACGCCATTAATCCCGACCCGAATCAGCCTAGCGAAATCGTCGAGTTCACCGTCGGCGGCAAATTTGTGAAGGAAATTTCGGTGGATCCGAACTTCGGCGGCGCGTTCGGCCTCGCGGTGATGACCAAGGGGGACACCGCGCGTTTCGCTGCGGTGGATGACAACATACCTGTGCTGCTGGTCTGGACCCTGCCTCAGCCGTAAACAGTTCGCACGGAACGCCCTCGTCCTCCCTCAGCGACGCGCGGTCTGATCGGGGACGAGGGCGCAAATCCGTTCCGTTGCGGGTGCTCACCTAATTTCCTGGGTTCGCGTTGTGTTACTCCACGCATTTGCAACCTGTGCTTTGCCACGCTGTTGCACACCAGAACATCGGGGCATTGACGTACAGCGTCGCGAGGCCTAGCATCAAACTGTAGTTCCCCTTCCTGCTGCCGCGCTCGATCGCGTGGCGACAATCCCAAAATTAAATGGTGATGCTGCGCGCAGCGGAGCATGGCACCGCGCACGAGGACTGTTCCTTGACCACACGCCCGGTTGTCGACCAGTCGCACCCGAAGCTGAACGTCCTTCTCGCGGAGGACAATCCGATCAACCGCTTGCTAGCGCAAAAACTGCTGCAGAAACAGGGCCACGTGGTGACGTTAGTAAACAACGGCAGGGAAGCCCTGGAGCGCTGGGAGCTGAATCAATCCCTGCAATTCGACATCATCCTGATGGATGTGCAGATGCCGGAAATGGATGGGTTGCAAGCCACCGCTGACATCCGCGCAAAGGAACTCGTAACGGGCGCGCACATTCCGATCATCGCCGTCACCGCGCACGCGATGAAGGGCGACCGCGAACGCTGTCTCGCCGCCGGGATGGATGGATATATAAGCAAGCCTATCAATCCAGTCGAGCTCGCGGCGACAATCCTGGCGGCTTTTCCCGGACGTCCGAAGCTTCCTAATGTTCCCGCGGATCCGAACCCCAAACCACCGAGCGATGCAGAACTGCTGGCGCGCTTCGATGGTGACGGCGAGTTATTGAAAGAGCTTGCCGGGATATTTCTTCAAGAGTGCCCCAAAATGCTGGACGAAATTCGCGAGGCCCTGCGCACTAGGGATGCGAAACTACTGGAACGAGCGGCACACACGCTGAAAGGTTCGGTGGGGAATTTCGCATTGTCGGGCGCATGGGAAACCGCTCAGCGGCTGGAGTTGCTGGCAAAGTCCGGCGAAGTTTCCGGCGCCGAGGATATGTTTCACACGCTCGAGCAGCAACTGGCGCAGTTCAATCAGATACTCGTAAGACACGCGGCGGAGCCAGCCCATCAGTCGCGCTGAAATCTGCGTCAGCCGAGAAGACTCCTCGCCGCCATCAATTCCGCATTTAAGATCGCCGCGCCAGCCGCGCCACGAATCGTGTTATGGCTCAGCAGCACGAATTTGTGGCCCAACACCGCGCAAGCCCGCAAGCGGCCAACCTGCGTCACCATTCCGCCGCCGCGCTCCACGTCCAGCCGCGGCTGTGGACGATTTGGCGCGTCGTGATAAACAATCGGGGGCTGTGGTGCGCTCGGCAATTCCAATTTCTGCGGCTCGCCGGAAAAATCGCGGAATGCCGCCAATATTTCCTCGTGCGATACGGTCTTCTCGAATTCCACGGACACGCTTTCGGTGTGCCCATTAATCACCGGAACGCGCGTGCTCGTCGCGCTCACTGCCACGGGATGCAGCTCGACGGCATCCGCAACCAATCTCCCCAGAATTTTGCGAGTTTCGGTCTCGATCTTTTGTTCCTCACCATCAATATACGGAATCACGTTCGCGGTTGCATCCAGCGAGGCCACACCCGGATATCCGGCGCCGGATAGTCCCTGCAGCGTGGTGACCAGCACGCGCTTTGGTTGATACGTGCGCAAAGACGCCAGCACAATCACCAAAGGCATCGCCGCGCAATTCGGATTCGTGACGATCGCGCCGCTCCAGCCCTTGACTTTTCGTTGCAGCGGCAGCAATCCCAAGTGCTCGGGATTCACTTCGGGAATCAGCAGCGGCACCAGAGGATCCATTCGATGATTGCGCGAATTGCTGACTACGATGTGTCCAGCCTGCGCAAATTCAATCTCCGCTTCACCGGCGATCGAAGAATCCAGCGCCGAAAATACCAGATGCGGACCTGCGCCGGCCTTCAGCGCTTCGACGGAAAGCCGCGCTGTTTCCTCCGGCAATTCCGTTGGCAAACGCCAGCTCAAATCGCCGTAGCGTTTCCCGGCGGAGCGCTCGCTGGCTGCCAGCCATGTAACGCGAAACCACGGATGATTCGCCAGCAGCGCGATAAACTGCTGCCCAACCGCCCCCGTCGCGCCCAGAATTCCTACATCAATTTTCGCGGAGCCCGGCCGCCACGCGCTTCCGCGTGCAGCTGGTTCCACTCCCTCGGTTTTAGTGGGCACTGGCCGCCGCCACCTTCTGAGTTCTTCGCTGATGATCCAGCAACGTAAGTCCCTCGAGCAAATCTTCCACAAGGTCTTTCGCGTTCTCGCAGCCGGGCGACAGGCGGATCAACGTATCCGAAAGTCCCAGTTCCGCGCGTGTTTCCGCGGGAATCGAAGCGTGGGTCATCGTCGCCGGATGGCACAGCAGCGCTTTCACGCCACCCAGACTTTCGCCCAGCGTGAAGTAACGCCGCGAGGAGCAGAACGCCACCACTTCCTCGATCGTGCCTTCTAATTCAAAAGATACCATTCCTCCGAATCCGGTCATCTGTTTTTTCGCGATCTCGTGTCCAGGATGTTCCGGCAGCCCCGGGAAATAAACCTGGCGCACCAGTGGATGGCCTTTTAGCGAATTCGCGATGGCGATAGCGTTCTCTTCGTGGCGCTGCATTCTTAGTTCCAGCGTTTTCAATCCGCGCAAGGTCAGCCAACAGTCGAACGGAGAGGGCACCGCGCCGGTGGCGTTCTGCAAAAATTTAATCGGCTCGAAAACCGACGCCTCTTTCGCAAGAGCTGCGCCCTGAATCGTGTCCGAATGCCCGCCCAGATATTTCGTCACGCTGTGCACGACGATGTCCGCGCCCAGCTCGAACGGCTGCTGAAAATATGGCGTCGCAAAGGTATTGTCTACCACCACTAGCGCCGATTTCGCGTGTGCGAGGCGACAGATGTCCACGATGTCGTAAACCAGCAAGCGCGGATTCGTCGGCGATTCGATCCACACCAGCTTGGTGCGATCCGTGATGGCCGCTTGCAGCGCCGCGCGGTTCGCGATATCCAGCTGTTTGATGGTGACGCCGATCGGCGCATACACCTTATTGAGGATGCGGTACGTGCCCCCGTAGACGTCGGTGGGAATCACGATTTCGTCGCCGGGGCGCAGATAGGCCTGCAGCACCGCGTTCTCGGCAGCGAGTCCGGACGCAAACAGGGCGGCGTACTGCACGCCTTCCAGTTCGGCGAGCACCGTCTCCAGCCGTTGCCGCGTCGGATTATTTGTGCGCGAGTAGTTGAAGCCCTTGTCCTGCCCGGGCGCGTCCTGTTCGTACGTGGAAGTCTGAAAAATGGGCGCGATCAGCGAACCAGTTTCGGGTTCCGATGGCTGCCCTGCGTGAATCGTCTTCGTCGCAAAATTCATTGTCGTGCTCCTTAGTCCATCCTCTTTTTCGTTTCTGTCCGGCCCATTGTGTCGCGGTGTCAGCGACCTTCTCTTTCACCGCATCTGTTATCGTCCAAATTCAGCTCCGCCCAATATGGCGGAATGTGCTCCGCCGCGGCGTCATGGTCTGGTCGAGGCCCTCGAATGCAAACTGAATGGAGATAGGCCTTGTCCAGCGCACCATGCGCTGCAATAAAAACGCGAGCATTCGCTTTTGCGAATGCAGGCTTTAGTTCGACTTCAGCTTGGGAGTTGAATCTTCAACGACCGGTGGCCGGTCTATCGAGGATCTTATCTCTCCCCACTGGGCAGGAATTAGCACCTTGGCAGTTGCACCAGGTTGCTGTGGCGTCGCAGGGC